>ERZ808035.31-NODE-31-length-199063-cov-6.529364_pt1 | contig 199063 bp, 154 predicted proteins | sample MGYA00380189_ERZ808035 | MGnify/ENA primary metagenome ERZ808035 (study PRJEB31490, sample SAMN06133407) | mouse gut metagenome | isolation source: M5_1 | host: mice | place: China: Chengdu | collected 2015-05 ... | reverse complement strand
CAAGTTTTTCACGAGGGCGTCGGTTAATTTTCGACTGAATTCTGTTCAGTTCCGCCTGCTCAACAGCACGGAAGTCCGTACCTTTGGGAAAATACTGTCTGAAAAGCTTGTTTGCGTATTCAACGGCACCCTTTTGACCGGAACAGAACGGATCGGCGAAGTATACAGTGGCTCCGATGTGTTGGGTCAGCCATTCGTGATTCATGAATTCGCTCCCGTTGTCAGTAGTGATTGTCAGGACATTTGACTTGTAGGGCAGTAACAGACGCCATGCGGCTCTGGCCACAACGTCAGGCTTTTTGGAAGGCAGTTTGGTCTGGAGGAACATATTGGTCTTCCGTTCGGTCATTGTCAGTATGGCACTTTTCTGTCCTTTCCCTATGACAAGATCCATTTCCCAGTCTCCGAACCGGCTGCCGTCGGCTTCTGCCGGACGCTGATGTATAGAAATGCGGTTGGGAATAAGAGAACGGCCGGCAGTTTTGCGTTTCCTCCGTCTGTGATGGCGATATTTCAATTTGTGCCGGCAATGCTTTCTGAGTTCTCCCGACTCATCGGCACGTATGGCCTGATATATGCGTTCGTGACTTATGTTTATGCCATCGCGTCTGAGGTAGCCCGAAATCTGTTTCGGAGACCAGTCCTCTTCGCGTAGCAGGCGCAAAGCCTTGTTCAGGATCCATCCGGGCATCCTGCGGTTGGTACATATGCGTTCGCGCCGGTCCATGGCCTTTTGATGGGCAAGCTGCCAGGTATACTTCCCATGCCTGCCGCTGTTGCGTTTTAGCTCGCGGCAAAGTGTTGACTGTGAGATGCCGATGCGTTCGCAGATGATTTTTCTTGCGATTCCGTCTTGCAGGTACGCAAAAATTTGCGACCTTTGTTCTGAGGTTAGTTGTCTGTACATGAGCAATACAAAGGTAATTAATCTTAGGGAGACTTCGGTCTCCTTTTTTATTTTGTATTGCCTGTATCGTCTACGTCGTCCGCTCTTGGGGGCGGTTTAGGCCGCCCCCGCCGCTCGGGCATCCCCTCACCAGAAGGAGAGAGTAGAATGTGTAATTCTCAATCCAAAGTTTTGCACTTCGTTTTTGAATCTTCAAAAAGCGCATCCAAGGCGTTTTTTCTGCCGTTTATTATCAGAGCGAGCAGTGTATGTATCCCCCTGCCGGTCAGTTTCCGAAACTCAATGTGGTGTAATAGTTGCCGCCGTACTGCGAATTGAACGACAATGTGACGTAACGTCCCGACGGGCCGAACCAGCTTGACGAAATCACGGCTCCTGTGTTGGAGCAGCTCACCGGCATGCCGTACTGCGCCACAAAGGTGTTGTAGAGCGCATTATAACGCGACATATCGTAATACGACGTAGGATACGTGAACTGGGAGCCGCAAAGCATTCCGTTGTTATAGTAAAGCGCGGCATCGGGCCACATATAGTTCATCTGGGGCACATCGTTCATATAAATCACATTGTTACCGTAGCTGCTTACGGCATACCCGTCGTTGGCCAAAGCCGTAAGCGACGCGCCGATGGCTGTGCCGAGAGCTATGCCGAGAATTGTGCCGAATGCCGGACCGCCACCGGCATAATGCCACCGCGGAGGAGGCACCGGACGATGGAAACCGTTGAAGAACGGTACGGGATGACGGTACCCGTGGGGATGACGGTGTGGAGGACGATGAGGACGCACGGGACCTACCCCGGGACGATAACCCGGACGGGACGGCCTGTACGACTGGTTATGGCCTGGGCGATAATCGGGGCGATAGTCAGGACGGTGACCGTTGTCAGGACGATGATTGTTGCCCGGGCGGTTGTTGCCGGGGCGATGGTCCGGACGAGAATTTCCACCTGGCCGGTTGTGATTGCCCTGGTTGCCGGGATGCTGAGGACGGTCGTTGCCGGGACGGTTGTGATTGCCCTGGTTGCCCGGACGGTTGTTTCCGTTGCCGGGACGGTTATGGTTACCGCCATTCTGATGACGATAATCAGTGGTGCCACCATGCGCCGAACGCGATGCATGCTGGCTTGTAGTGTTGCCTGAATGGTTCCCATTAGCCTGACGGCCTCGAGTCTGCGCATCTACAACGGGAGCGGCGAGCATAGCCATCGCCACGATGAAGGATGTAACCGAGTGCAATATCTTTTTCATAATCTGCTCCTCCATTATTCTTTCTGGTCAGCTGGTTAAGTAACTGTTCAAAATTATTACGAGCCGTTACATATTTGTCAGCTTTCAGGGATTGTTTTTTGGTTAGCTTTCAGGATCTCCTGCCGGACAGCTGTCGGAATCCGTTTATATCATTAGAACGCCTTCTCCTCATAAAGTTTAAACGCCTGCCAAATTTAAAGAGTTTTTAGAATTCATTCCAATGCGTCGGGCTTTACATCGATTGCGAAGAATAATTGCAATTATTTACGGTTTTCAACATTTGTCGAGGAATTTATCCGCAAAACTTGCTACCTTTGTCCGAAACAAACAACTGTATGAAACTCAATCTTCTTGCAATATCATCATTGCTGAGCATATGCAGCGCCGCGGCACGCACAGAGGCTCAGGATTCAATCAGGACACAGGAACTTGGCGAAGTGGTCGTGGAAGCCCAGATGCAGTCCACCTCGTCCACGGTGTCGACATATATCCCCACATCCAAGCAGAAAAATGCATCGCAGACCGGCACCGACCTGCTTAACCGCATGGCCATCCCGCAACTCTCGCTCGGCATGGGCAACAGTGTGCAGACTGCCGCAGGAAAACCTGTGGACATATTCATCGACTATCTGCCGGCATCAGAACAGGATCTGACCGGTATGCGCATGGCGGATGTCCGCAAGGTGGAGTATTACGATTATCCCGACGACCCGCGATTCCAGGGGAAGGCGCATGTGGTCAATTTCATCATGCATAAATATGAATACGGCGGTTACTTCAAGGCCTCGGGTCACGAATTTTTCATAGCCAATTCGGGATCGCTCAATCTATTCTCCAAACTGCAATACAAGCGCATGACATTCGACCTGGCCGTAGGGGGGTATTACAACAACAGCAGCTACAATTTCAGCAACATGGCCGAGACCTACCGACTGCCGCAACCGGACGGCACCACCTTGCAGTTCGGGCGTTTCTCCACAACACATGAGGCAAAACTCAGGCGCCGCTATTTCTGGCCAACGTTCAAGGCTCTGTATCGCACAGACAAGATCACCATCAGCAACACCGTAGGTGCCACCTTCGACAACCGCCCAACTCAGAACTCCTCAGGATCGGTATATTTCGCGCCGGCAGACTTCCCACAGACCGATTTCATCAGCGAAGGCAGCCGCCGTGAGGATTATGTGACCTACAGCGGCTACTGGAATTTCATCCTGCCTCATGGAAATGTCATCAACTTCAACCCATATTACTCTTACTCGCACAACCGGCAAAACAGCCGCTACATCGAAACGGGCGCACCTGAATACATCAATCTGGCCACCGACAATTCGCACCGGGCCACAGGCAGACTGACCTTACAGCATGATTTCGGCAAATGGGGTGACATCACCGTGATGTTGCAGGCCATATACACCAACAACCGTACACGTTACTCCGGCACTGCCAACACCTCAGAGAGGCTTACCACTCTCCGTATCGGTCCGGGCGTCAGCTACAACTACACCTCCGACAAACTCTACGGGATGGTAGGAGCCGGATTTACCTATGACCGGTCAAGCCTGGGCGACGAGTCCGAGAAAAACACGCAGCCATGGGTGGATGTCGCACTGCAATATGCGTTTAACGACAAAAACTCACTGAACGCCGAATTCCACCATATGAATTCATTGCCGCAGTTATCTTACCGCAGTGCGGCCGTCATCCAATCCAACCCGTTGATGAGCTATACGGGCAATCCCAATCTGACGCCATACAAAAGCTATGATTTCGGGGTGAGCTATCTGTGGTTGCCCAACAACCGCTTCCGGTTCTCGGTTTTCGGAACGGCCTATGTGGCCACCAACCGTTTCGCCTACGTGTATGAAGCCTCGCCCACCGGCATACTGCGCACCGTGCAGCAGCCATTGGGCAGATTCGCACAAGGCAGTTACGGCCTGAACGGCACAGCCACATTTTTCAACGGCAAGCTGCAGGTCAGCGGACAGGTGGCGCATCTGATAGCCAAAAGCGGCGACCCTTACGATTGGACCAAATCGCACGCCAACTGGTACCTGCAGGCATTCTATTATCTTGACAACTGGCATTTCGGGTTGCAGTACCAGTCCGACATGTCCTCGGCCGACGGCTTTGTGAAAGGCACATGGGGCAACAGCAAAAACGCATGCACCGCAATGGCAGGGTGGGGTAACGCCGTCTGGAATTTACAGGCCATGCTTGCCAACCCCTTCCGCTGGAACTGGCGTACAGGCACAACTGTGATGACCAGCGCCAACTACGACTTCACGCAGGACACCTACGGCATCAACAACCACTGCTACGTCTACGTGTCGGCCACCTACACCTTCGGTTTCGGCAAGAAAATCGCTGTCGGCAACGAAGTCTCCCAGCAGTCTGGAGCCGGAAGCGCCATCCTCAACTGACACCACGCAGGAAATTTCTGCGGGATATGTTTCATATCAGGCGTATTATCTGTATTTTTGCGGCGAAAGCGTGCGCACCGGCGCATGCCCACCTACATCACACGTTTTGACATGACACGGATACACGACATTTCAAGAAGATTACTGCCTGTGCTGGCGGCACTGTGCATAATGATGCTCGGGGGATGCAAAGACAAACAAGCCTCGGCCATCGACACGATGGTGGATACGCTCAATTCCCCTGCCATGCAGGCCGCCGAAAAAGCGACCGGACTTTTCACCGGCTCGAATGCGAAAATTAACGGCGATTCGCTGATAATCGTGTTTGAAATGAAGCCGGAACTGAGCCTGAAAAACGTCGACACCCGCCAGCTTCCGGTCCTGCAGCAGTCGGCAGTCGCCGAGTTCAGGATGCACGCCGCTTCAAACGCTGAATTTGCCGAGGGGCTGAAGGCTCTTGCCGAAAGCCGGATGATTGTAGTTCTGAAATGGCACGATACCGACGGACACACGGTGCAGATCGATGTTCCCGCCGCCGATTTAAAACAGTAACCATTCAGACATAAGTTCTGACGGAAACGCTCAGATGTCAGGTGCGACCGACGGCTCAGGCATCAGGCTCTACCGGAAGCGGCGCCTCTTCGGGGGCGGTTTTCAATCCATGTTTCAGCCATGAGCCTTTGAACAGGCGCCACAGGAAGATTGCTCCACGGAAACAAAGCTCGATGCACATGGCCAGCCATACCCCGTCAAGCCCCATGGTAGGCGCAAGAAGCGCAGCGATGGGGAGGCGCACAAGCCATATGCTCGAAAAATTCATGGCGGCCGGGATTATGGTATCACCCACACCCACCATCACGCCATACGCCACAATCGACGCGGCAAACATCGGTTCGGCCCATGCCTCGATGCGAAGTGCTGAGACGCCAAGCTGCTGTATCCCATCTACAGGCGACAACAATGCCATCACCCATGGGGCGCAGAGCCACAGCACAAGCCCCATGAAAGTCATCACAGCCATACCGAGACCGACAGTAAGATAGCCGAACTGACGCGCCAAGTCCTTGCGGCGGGCCCCGTAACTCTGCCCCACAAGCGTTGTGGCGGCATCGGCAATACCGTAACCGGGCATATAGCACAACGCCTCGGCTGTGACAGCAAACGAGTTGGCGGCTATTGCCAGCACGCCAAGCGGCGCCACAATCACGGTAAGCATTATCTGGGCGCCGCATATCACGCCATGTTCAAGCGTCATGGGAGCGGACACCTTCAGGGCGTTGCGCAGCACATTGCCAGTGGGGATGAAGGCCCTCCACCCCGCGGCATCGCCACCTGAACGACGGTTGTCAGCCCCTCGCCTGCCGAAGATGGCAAGTTCGCGCTGGCGCAGACAGGTGTACCACATCACTATCCCCACCGTTACAATCTCGGCGCAGACGGTGCCGAGAGCCGCGCCAAGCACACCAAGTCCGGCGCCGGGCACTGGTAGGGAAATGCCACCCACATCGATAGTCCGCGTCGGGAAGATAAGAAAGAAGTTGAAAATCACATCGAGAACGCACATCATGGCGTTCAGCGCGCCGGCAGTTTTCATGTTGCCCGAGGCGCGCAGAATGGCGCTCCCCAGATAATTGAGCGTAAGCAGCGGAAGCGCTGCCACAAATACCATGAAGTAAAGTGTAGCCTTGCCGTTGACGGTCTCCGTGCCTCCCAGCCAGCCCGGCAGAGGCGACGCTATGGCAAGCCCTATCAGCGCCATCACCGTTCCGAACACCAGCGCAGCCGTGATGCCCTGACGCAGCACTCCGCGCGCCGACGCATAGTCGGTGGCGCCGATTCGGTGAGCCACCTGAACAGAGAACCCTACCATGGCAGCCGAGCACAAACCCCAGAAAAGCCAGAGACTGGTGGACACGAGACCGACGGCAGCACTGTCGTCGGCGCCCAGACGTCCCACCATTCCGGCATCGATATACTGCATCATGATGCTCGACAGCTGCGCCATAATGGCAGGCCACGACAACTGAGCCGTCAGCATCACGCGCTGACGGAAACTTATCGGTGCTCCTGTCTGTATAAGTTTAAGCATTGCTGTCAAGAATCTGTGCCTTGAGCCAACGGGTCATGCGGTGCAGCCCTTCGGCAAGCACGCTGCGCGGACATGCGATGTTGAGACGCAGATAACCTCCGGCACCATACATCTCGCCGCAGTTCACCCACACTTTAGCTTCATGCAGCAGCCGTTCCTCCATCTCCTCCGACGGGATGCCGAATGCACTGACATCCAGCCAGGGAAGGTAGGTGGCCTCCAGACGTGTCAAGGGGCACATTGGCAGCTCCCGGCGCACATAATCGCGCACAAACGCATAATTGTCAAAGATGTAGGCACGTAGTTCGTCGAGCCATGCCGCGCCATCTGGCGTGTAGGCAGCCATCAGCCCCTCCACTCCGAACGGGTTCACATCGCACACTTCGTTGATGTTTATGGCCTTGTCGATCAGCCGCTGTGTTGCCTCGTCGGGGCACACGATATTGGCTATCTGCAGTCCGGCCGTGTTGAAGGCCTTGGACGGCGACAGACACACCACAGCACCGGGGCCATCCTGTGCCGACATAGCCTCGGCATTGGCATACGGAACATAGCCGAGCCCCGGACGTGTTAGCTCGCAATGAATTTCATCGCTCACCACGCGCACACCGTTACGCCGGCATATGTCGGCCACGCGGAGAAGTTCCTCGGCCGTCCAGGCGCGTCCGGCCGGATTATGAGGATTACAAAGAAGCAGCACGGGGTTAGCCGGATCGGCGGCCAGACGTTCCAGGCCGTCGTAATCCATGCTATAGGTGAATTCATTGTCGGGCAAATCATTGCGGAGCAACGGATTCTCCACAATCTGGCAGCCGTTGTTGCGTATCGACGAGAAGAAGCAGTTGTAGACCGGCGTCTGCACAATCACACCTTCGCCCGGCTTTACAAGCGCCTTGATGATGGCGGATATGGCCGGCACCACCCCAGATGTATAGATTACCCTCTGCGGATCAATCACATAGTTGTGGCGCGATGCGAACCATCCGGTAAGTGCCTCGTAATAGCGCGGTGGCACCAATGTATAGCCGAACACACCGTGCTCCACCCTGCGGCGCAGGGCCTCGATTACAACGGGAGCCGTGCGGAAGTCCATATCGGCCACCCACAGGGGAATAACGTCGGCTTCGGCCTCCGAATCCCATTTATAGGAACCGGAACCACGGCGGTGTACAATCTCGTCGAACTGCGACATGGCTTTCAATCAAAGTTGGGGGGTCAAAGTTCGGTTTCAATCACACAGTCGGCGGGTGCCTGTACGTTCTTGTCGAGAATCACCTCGCCGATGGCAAGGGCGCGGATGTGGCCGGTGGTGGGATTCTTCACGCTCACAATCGAGGATTTGATGGTTGCCTCAACCTCTGCTTCCTCGAAAGCGAGGTCGCACTCGTCGCCGAAATGACAGTCCTCGAGCACAAGCCCCTTGGCGTAGCAGAGCGGCTGTGTGCCGTTGATGCGGCAGCGCACCAGATGCAGGTTCTTCGAATGCCAGCCGAGATATTCGCCGGTGATTTCAGAATCGTAGACCGTGACGTTCTCGGTTTCCCAGAAGGCATCTTTCGAGTCGATGACAGCATTGCGTATCACCACATTGCGGCAATACTGGAAAGAATAGTTGCCCTGCTGACGATAGTTTTCGATGTCGATTTCGGAACTGTGCATGAAAAGATAGTCGGCTTTATGCACCTCCACGTTGCGCAGCTTCACATTGTGGCAGTTCCACAGGGTCTCGGCTGCATCGGGTATGGTCACATCCTCAATGTGGAGATTGTGCATCTCGCGGAACATCTTGGGAGCGTCGACCTGAGTGCGCAGCATTGTGAGATTGTCGGAGTACCACAGCGCGGCACGTGCTCCCGGAGTGAACACGCAGTCGGTGACACGGAAGCCGTCGGTGTGCCAGAAGGGATATTTCCCCTCGAATCGGCAACGCTCGGCCACAATGTTGGCTGTACGCTTCAAGGCCGATTCACCTGCATGGAACACGCAGTTGGTGAGCTGCACATTCTTCACGGCAAACAGCGCGCGTTCGCCGCCGAACTCCCCGTCGACAACATGCTTCATGTTGTCTGTCATATTTTTATCGCTCATAGCAATATGTTTTTGGTTGGATTCTTTGTGTGGGTTCTTTTCAGTATGCAAATTTACAAAATCTCCCCGCTCCCCACCAACCACTTTCCACTCAAAACCAACCAAAACACCCATTCCAACTCTGTACAACTGGCGTAGCCATAAAAAACGGGGCGCGATTTTTGCGGATTCAAAAAAAATGACATAACTTTGCAATGCGCAAAGAGATTTGCGGCAGTACATGCACATGCAGACACATCATGCGGTAGTAGCTCAGTTGGTAGAGCATCAGCTTCCCAAGCTGAGGGTCGCGAGTTCGAGCCTCGTCTACCGCTCCAAAGCAAGACGTTGAAGAACGGACGGGATTCCACCCCCCACTCTTCAACGTCTTTTTTGTATCGCTATGTCTGCCAGCCGGTCAGATGCGGCATTTCACGGTTTTGCCCGGCTTGATACTCACTGAATGGCGTGCTTCGCCCGCAGGTGTGTCGGCAAGGATGGTCACCGTTGCGGGATAAACGGTAGGATTGGTTATGGCGAGTTGCAGCCCCTTGGCATCATGGCGAAGTACGGTGGTCTCCACAGCATCGAAGGTGTAAACCTCGCCCGAAGCGGTGTCGGCATATATACCGGGAATCTCTATCGCCATCAGGGCGCCGTTGGTCTCGTTCCAGCCTGTGAGCCAGCCGTCGGTGCGCGAGACGATGGACAAGCTCTACACCCCCAATCCCGACGGTTATTGCGGAGATGAGGACAACGGGCAGACCTCGGCATGGTATGTGTTTTCGGCCCTCGGGTTCTATCCCGTATGCCCCGGAAGCAACCAGTACGTGTTAGGCACACCGCTGTTCAAGCATGTCAGGATAAACCTCGAGAACGGGAACGCCATCGAAATCCTCGCCGACAACAACACCTGCGCCAACCGGTACATCAATTCAATGAATGTCAACGGCAAACCATACGATGCCAATTTCCTGACACACGACCAGCTCACCGGTGGCGCCAAAATCACCTACGAAATGTCACCCACTCCCAACCTCCACCGAGGCACTTCCCCCGCCTCCGCCCCCTACTCCTTCAGCGACGAAACCCGCTGACATCTCCCCCAAAAACATATTCTCCTCAGTCCTGACATTCAGCCCCAAACATCATCAACACTAAACAAACCGGCGCGGACCAATTGGCCGCGCCGGTTTTGTTGGCTCTGAAACAATCCAATCAGTCCTACCGTAGATTTATTATAAAATCATCCTTTATGAGTTGCGTGAGATTAATTGGGGGAATTATAAACTGACTGAACGGGGTACCTTCCGTTTTGCAGAACATCACACCACGTGCAACCCCAACAGTCTGATTAGCAAAAAATCCAAGTTCCTCTTTTGTTATAATCAATGTTTCATCTTTTATTCGTCCATCCCAATCCGCAGGCATCACATCAAATTCGCAAAAAACACCAAGCTTTATGATCGGCTTTTCATCATGAACGAATTCTACGGAGAACTCACAAGCTATCCGCTTTGCCTGAGTGGCACCTTTGAAGCTAAGACCTACCGTATACGACACCCCATCGTTAGGAACTGAATCAGCCAATATCGCAAAATGACTGATATTTATTCTTGCCATTCTAAACCTTATCATGCTGCTACGGTGTTTGATTTGTTTGTTATTGATTCGTATATATCACAACATCTGAACTGTGCAGTTTCCACATTCTGAGGTTGTCCATAAATCACCTCACCCCACTTCGGGCTTAAATATGCCCGACGGTCTTCATTTATAACCGCATCAAGCGATTGGAATTCAATTTTAGGAACGACGCCGAAAGCAAGCGACAATTCCACCAGCTTGGAAAGCTTATGATCATAATCGCCATTCAGCAATTGAGACACATATCCTTTGCTGACTCCGAGATGTTTTGCCAGTTGCGACCGGTTCATTCCATTCATTTGCATGAAATTTTCAGCGCAATTGTATAAATCAATCTGAGTTTTGGCAATCCAATACTCCGGAGAACTTAATATTTCTGTTCTATTGCTCATATCGCATCTTCTTTTGGAAAGTCTTTAATCAATGACTTCAATTTTTCTATATCATTTTTCTGTGTGGCCTTAAAACCTCCTATCACGATATATATGTCGGGACGTTGTCTGACCACATAAACCCTTAAACGGTCTTTTTTAAACTCATAAAGATCATGCCTGTCTTCATCTACAATATGATTGAAGATCTTAGCCGGGAATCGGGTCTGATCTGTAAGTTGATCCATGTATGCCACGATGGCATTATAAAGTTTTTTATCGCTCTTATTCCGTTGAAGGGCATTCAGGAACTCATCGAAACGACACACTCCGTCAACATATAATTTATAAAATTTATATTGCGGATTGTTCACGTCTGTGTATAATTTTTTCTCATATGCATGCATATAGCCGGAATGCAAATTGTCATAGTGATTTGCAAATGTAATGCTAATTTAAGAATAAGACAAGTTCAGCGCCTTAAAAGTTTAGTCCGAACTAAACTTTTAACATTTGCATCCTCCTGCACTAGTCTCTCAAACATAAAATTTGTACTTATTCATGGCGAGGGGTGATTTTCGCCGTGGGTTGTTTTTCAGGATTTTCCGCGATTTTTTATTTGGGGTAATAGCCCCGACAATAACATTTTTTGTATATTTGCCATCGGATTCCCTCCGCGCTATGGAGATAGAGCCCGGAACCCACACATTTTAGTAAAAGGTGTTATTGAAATTTTATCTTCGTAATTCAAACTTCGCAACTTTGAAAATGGGATGAAGATAAGGTTGGCAATAGCACCTGCATCGGTAGCTTATACCCTGTCGTGACTGACAGCCTATATAGCTCTATCGGTGTGGGGCTATTGTTTTATCCATCCCATTAGGTAATGCGAAGACCTGAATTACGGATAAAACAAGATACAATCCTCACACCTTTTTTATGTCCAATCGCAACCGTTTCATTGGAGGATGAGAAACACATTACAACAAAATGAGAAAATTTGCATTCTTCGGTTTTCTTACCACTGTTTTTTTCGAAGTTTCCGCACAGAGGGGTCGCATTGATGACAACTATGGAGCACGAGAAAACGAATGGATGATACCACTGATAATTCTAATTATCTTGGCATGTTTGTTTATTTATGCCTGGATAGCCGGCCAAATTAATAAAAAGTAAGATACACATTAACTAAATATATGAACGTTAAGAGTATTCCAGATACGTTGTTGGAATTTAGCATTGACAGTGCAGATGAGGCATGGACATTTGTACAATTTTTAGTTGAAGTAGTAGGATTACACTTTTACCAAACAGAAACATACAGAACTACAGATTATTTAGGACTGAGAGTTAAACGGATTCCGTTTTTCAAAGAAAACGAAAGGTATCACACATTGCTTGACTTGGGGTTACTTAATAAGCCTTACAAAAAGAGATTAAAAGACCTGATAAAACGTGCAACATTGATATGCGATAACTATGCACCCTGCTCGTTTGCTGATATGTTATGCAACTGCACTGAAGCATTCAATAACTCTAATCATGTTTCATTTATGAGTGGCGAGGAAGAGGCGGAGGAATGTAATCGGCAATTTAATAGTATGATGAATGATTTTTATGCTTGGGGTAATATTGATGATTGAGCTAATAATAGGATTATTCTGCATATTACGCCAACTTAAATTTTCAAAATGGGAACGATTTATAGCATTGATAATACTTCTGTTTGCCAATCTATATGCAGCTGCAACGATTCGAGAAATCCTATATATACAGGTTACCGGCTGATGGTACTTTTTCTGAAAAATTTTTATTTTTATTATATCGGAAAAATCTAAAAAATTGATTACCTTCATAAATCGCAATTATCCAAAACACTTACTCCTTGCATAAGGCTTCGATTGTAAGTATACATGCATTCCACCATCACATAACACAACAACAACGCCATATGAAAAACTTGTTTTACATTTTATTGTCCCTATTTATCATGTGTGGGTGTACACAAAATCACATTTCCTCAATACGTCCTTCTGACAATAGAACCGATTCTATTTCCAAAGGACTTTCTTCAAAAGAGTTGTACACCGGCAACACACCAACCTGCGATACTTTAGTCAGCGACACTATAATTCGTGTCATACTTGGTGACACACTTGAAAACGGTCTCAATAAAACCAATCTGCGCCTATCCAAATTGAAAAACGAGAATGAAATCGAGTGGATAAAACCGTTGCAGGCCCTAAAAGGTAATTTGCACAATAATATAAACATTTATTTCAGATACGCACAGCCAATCGAAGGATATAAAGTAACTTGCCGTTTTATGCCTCCAAACACAGATAGCGAGGCTGGAAATATAATAATGTACTTTCAGAGCCAACAACGAAGTTTTCAATATTGTTCCGGTCCTTACACCGCCTATTCAGACTTCTATACGGAAAACCTTATTCAGAATCAAGAGAACAATTTAAAATGGAGAAATGGTGATATTTATGTGATCGATTACATTTCACCTACAAACCATAATCTCCACCCGGATTGCCACAATAGTTCTGTATTGGGGTATAACACCCCGTTTCAGTTTTTCGATATAGATTTCGATGGGAAAAAGGAATTGCTTGTAAACAATTATGACAACGAACAACAAGGCAACAGCTACGGCGTATACAGAATTACGGACCAAGGCGTAGAACCCATGCATGATTGTCCCCCATTCTCCATGCTTGACAACAATACTGAAATTGACACACGGAACAAACGCATCGTCACCTATATACAAGACGGATGCTTTTTCGCATCATATTTTTTCTTCACAAAAAGGCCGCAATGCAGCGTGCATATAGACAACTTACCGAAATTCAATTGGGAATTTACCACGCGCATAATGTCTGAGTATACTGCCAAACCTAATTATTTTTCAATTGATTCCATAGTAGAATACATCAGTGACACCACTTATGTATATCGCAGAAACCGGAATAAACTGGAACTTGCAGCTTGCAGAAAAGACTAATTCCTAATGTCTGGTTATTCTTGAGATTTGGGAGATTGATAATTCCTACATCACAAGCACTAATAATCGATAAGGCAGCATTTACATGCCGGAATTCTAACCGCAGCAGCGCCGTCACAATGAAGATGATGGCGCTGCTTGCTTTATGGTGGAGGGAGGGTTAGGGGTGGTAGATCATTTCGACTTTGCCGATGGGGAGGGAGGCGGCCAAAAGGATGGGGATGCGGTCGTCGGAAGAGACCTCGGCATTCACGGTGTAGCCGCTCATCTGTCCGTGATAGCTGTACTGGAACGCCACGGAATAGGTAGAGTAGGAGCCGAACGCCGTAGCAATATGCGATTTCCCTTTGTACGTTACCACCACTTGCTCAGGGGCGCCGCCCTGCATGCTGATGGGGATGGTGATCTGCTGGCCGTCCGACAGCCGCTCGAAATCAATCTCCCTGAAATAATAGAACAGACCAAGCATGTCGGCCGTGATGGTGATGGCCTCCATAGTCTCGCCGCTTGCGGAGAGCGTGCCCTGACCGTTTATGCTCCTGTAGTTCGACGGGAGGTCCGGATCAAAGCGTCCGCTCCGATAAAGCATCACTTTCGGCTTCATGTACCATCCGTTGATATAGTCCACATGCTCGCGGCTCAGGCCTGCTCCCGGTGTCATGGTGGCCACGAGGGTATCGCTCACGCAATATACCCGGCCGTTCCAGGGGATGCTGTTGCCGTCGAGCGTGGCCACAAAGCGGTTGCCCTCGGTCTGCATGGTCAGCACTCCATGAGCGATGTTCACATCAATCAGACCCCAATGGTAATGCACATTGTAGTTCAGCTCCGTGTACGGAACCGTGACCTGCGCCTTGCTCAGGAGAACGCAACAAAAAACAACGAGCATTGAAACAATCTTTTTCATAACATCCCTATGATTTTAATGGCAGCCACAGTGGCTGCCTGCTTATTTGAATAACAACGCTGTCTACTAAATGTTTCAATATCAGACACCGCACCTTATTAAAAATGCGATGTACCCTGCCTGTAGCCCATATGAAACAGCAGGGCAACGCCATGGCCGACGAGCTCTTCGGCAATGTGAATCCCTCTGGACGTCTGAACGTATCGTTCCCGAGACGCACCGGCAAGCGCGCAGGCAAGGAGGTGGAGGTGGAATTCTCGATTCCGGTCGACGAGCTGGCACTCTACAACGAACGTCTGCAGCGCATCGTTGAGCCCGGAGAAGTCGAGATTCAGGTTGGAGCGGCGTCAGACGACATCAAGTTCCGTCGCACCATCCACGTAAAATAACCCGCGCCTCACAGCCAGGAGTTCTGGCGCTGCTTCACGGCGAGCGATTCGCTGAGCAGACGCACAAACTCCCGCATCGACTGCTTGTGGTAGGTGTCCTTCAGTATATGCACGCATCCGGCCATCTCGTTGGCGGGAACGGCCAGAGGCACAGCCTTGACATCGTGCTCGTTGTAGATCGAATCCTCGGCGAGTACGGTGACAAGATGCGTCTGCCGCACCAGTTTCAGCAGTATGTTCACCTCATTCAGCTCGATGCGGATTTTAAATCCGTCGTATGCAGCCGCCACGCTGTCGAAAGCGTTGCGAGCCTGAAGACCTCGTGAGGGCAATGCAAGCTCATATTTCTGCAATTCGGAAAGGGTGACCTTCTCCTGGCGGGCCAACGGATGCGAGGAGCTGACAACGGCCGCCAGCGAGTTCTGGAACAGTATGTGCGACTCCACATCGGGCATGGGGCATGAGGGTTTGAAGGCGAGCACAAAATCTATGTCTCTGCCGGCCAGCAGTTCCATCAGCTCGTTCATCTGCTTGTAGACGATGTTCAGCTTTATGCCTGGATAAAGCTTCATGAACGATACCACCGTCTCGGTGAGAATCGGGCTGAACGAATGTGTCACGCCTATGTTCAGCGTGCCGGTGAGGAGCTTTTTGAGGTCGCGGATGCGGTCGGTGCAGGTCTCCGCATCATGAATGGTGCGCAAAGCGAGCGGCAACATCATCTCCCCGGCCTCGGTGAGCCTGATGGAGTGGCTGTTGCGCAGGAAAAGCTGCATATCAAGCTCCTCCTCAAGCTGTTTTATCTGCTGCGACAGTGAGCTTTGCGCTATGTTAAGCGCACGGGCCGCGTCCGAGAAGTTCAGAGTCTCGGCCGCCTTGACGAAGTATTTTAATTGTCTCAGTTCCATTCAACTGCAAAATTATTTATTTCCACGTTATCTTGTAGCGGTGAACGACAGTTTTTTAAACAGGAACACCGGCACCGTTGCACCTATGACCATCCCCAAAATGATGAACGCACAGGTAAGTCCGTTGTACGACAGCAGATAGAGGTAATGCCCGAACTCATCTTCCTGCGTGTGATACAGGCACGAGAGCATGGCCTCGACCGTGCGGTAGGCATACATCCCCGGAATCATGGGGAGCAACGCCGGGAAGAAGCACACTTCGGCGGGACACTTGATGCGTGGGGCAAAAAGCACCGCCAGTACCCCGATGGTGAACGAGGCGATGGTGCTTGCCAGGATGATGTGCATTCCGCCGAGCTGTGGCAGCATGAGCACATAGCGCACCGCATGGCCCGCAGCGGCTATCAGCCCGCAGGTGAGATAGGCACGCCGCGGAGTGTTGCTTATACTGGAAAAACCGATTGCCGCTATAGCCGCAAACAATCCATCCTCAAAAATATTTATCAGCAATTCGTTCCCCATAACCTAAAACCATCTTAAACCCAACACAAGCATTCCGCCGCACAGCCCCGCCGACAGACAGGCAGTGAGCACCACTGCATCGGCAAAACGGCTGAAAGCACACAGATAGTGGCGGTCGATCATATCGCTCACGGCATTGATATAAGGTACGCCGGGAATGAGATACAGCACGCTTGTACCCAAAGCTATCTCGGGCGTGGAGCCGATGCCGAACACATGGCCGCCCGCGCTTATGGCCGCCGAGAAGAACGAAGCGCACAGAAACGTGAGGCGCACATCCCGTTTGTCAGCAAGCATTATCTGCTTGAGTCTATAGCCGGCAACGGTGGAGACAAACACAATCAGCATTGCCGTGAAATCTCCGCCGAACAGACGGCAGAACGAGGCGTTGGCCAGACTCGCGAGCAGAAGCACCTCCCATTGGCCGGTTGGCCGGGTGCGCTTTATCATTCCGAACATCCGCTCGGCATCGCCGATGCCAAGATGCAGGTCGGCCACTTTCCAGCTCAGACGGCTCAGACGGGCATTGAGATTGAAATTTATGCCGCACGCCGCCACCTTGTGCATGGCCACACATGGCTGCACATATCCGCCGCTGCCTCCTCCACCTACCGACACCACCACATGTGTTGGCATTATGGAGATATCGAACTCCAAGCCGAACCGTTCGGCCATTCTTCGGGTATTCTTTTCAATGCGTATGCATGTAGCGCCGCAGCCCAGCAGCCATGCGGCATACTCGGCAAGAAATTCCGCCGCGGGGCGCAGCTGTGTGTCACCGCAAGGGCTGCAACATTCTGTGTCAGTCATCAAACTCATCCTCATCGTCCACATCTCCGGGAATGTAGAACATCTCCCTCTCTTTTCCCATTCCGAACAGATGGTGAGCGCCATGGGCGCTATGACGACGTCTGCCGTTAAGGGATTTTTCTATGTCTCTGATCACAAAGGCGAGCAACAGCACTCCCGCTATCACACACCACACAATCATCGGTTCGCTCATTTTCGTAGTTATTAAAAGGTTTGTTTTTTTATTTCGCCGCAAAAGTAGAGCATCCCGGAAAGTGGCGGAAGCGTTTTTTAAGGGATTTTCCTATGGCCGCAATCGGCAAAACTTATGGAAACGCCCCTCTGCCCCTCATTTATGATAGTAAACAACACTTTTTTATGATAATAAACAACGCTTTGTCCACCCCCGCCGGTTCGTAATTGCCGCAAATTTCCCGGGCACGGTATGCAGCCCCTCTCATTTTGAGATGCAACCTATCTCATTTTGCGCCTCTGCAACACCTCATTTGCGCCTCTGCGAACGCTTTTTATTGGCATTTATTTCCTTTTTCATGCCAAATGTTCCGCAACGTTTTTATTCCACTTATAAAATATGATACTTTTGCATTAACATCTTTGTTAATCAAACAAGTTAAACCGCATTGTTCATATGACCGAAACTCATAACCATCAGCGCGATACCGAGGCTCTGATTCTGCAGGCAGCCGAACGGGAGTTTCTTGAAAAAGGATACTCCGGAGCCAAGACGACGGCTATAGCTCAGGCAGCCGGAGTGACCCACGCCATGCTGCACTATTATTTCCGCACCAAAGAGAAGCTTTTTGAAAAAATAGTGGCTGACAAGATGGACAAGCTGAAACGGGTGATGTTCGGCGTTATCGGGAACCCCGACTTGCCCCTGCGCGAACGTCTCAAACAAGGCGTGGAGCAGCATTTCGACTTCATAGCCGAGAATCCTCACCTTCCCCGGTTTATATTTAACGAACTGCACGAGCACCCCGAACGCATCGACCAGGTAAAAAACAGTATAGCCTCCATCGCCGCCAAAGCCATCACCACCCTGCAGAACGAGATTGACCGGAAAGCGGCCAGCGGAGAATGCCGGCCAGTTGACGCACGCATGCTGATGCTCGACATCGCATCGCTCAATCTGTTCCCGTTCATTGCCGCGCCGCTGATAAGCAGCTCATTCGGCAACCTGTTTGAAGGGAGAGAAGAATTCCTTGAAATGCGCAAAAAAGAAAACGTCAGAACGGTGCTCGGAAAGCTCGGCCTGTAGGTCTCTCTCTCACTCCCTGATGTTTCAATTTACATACTCGCCATTATGCTACGACGCCTTTTATTTTTCACGTTATCATTAGCTGCATTCGCCGCCACCGCACAGATCACGGTGGAGCAATGCGTTGACCTCGCCCGGGAGAATTATCCGCTCATTCAGAAGTACGATCTGCTGCATCAGACCCGCAGCATCGACCTCTCGGACATCAACAAGACCTGGCTGCCACAGCTCAACGCCTACGGCCAGGCCACGGTACAGAATGCCGTACCCTCGTTCCCCACCGCACTGTCCGACATTATGGACAGAATGGGCACCGGCATTCCCGGCATGGAAAAAGTGCAGTACAAGGTTGGATTAGATGTCGGCCAGACCATATGGGACGGCGGCATGTCGAAATCGCGCCGCGAAGTGGAGGAGGCGATGCATGCCGAACGCACGGCCGCACTCGACGTGCAGCTCTACGCCGTCAGGGAACGGGTTGAGAACCTGTTTTTCAGTATTCTCCTGCTCGAGGAACAGACAGCACAGGCCCGGCTGACGCAGACGCTTCTCGAAAGCAACCTCGCGATGCTCCGGACGATGAAGGCCAACGGCACGGCCATGCAGAGCGATGTAGACATGGTTGAAGCGCAATATCTTTCCGTGGGCCAGCAGATTACGCATACCGAAAGTGCCGCGCTCACTTACCGCACTCTGTTAGGACTGTACACCGGAAAGGATATGACCGCCACGCCGCTTGTCAAACCGCAGCCCGTAATGCCCGACACCCTCACCCCGGCACGCCCGGAGCTGAATCTGTTCGCCGCCCAGACACAAAGCAACGATGCCCGCAGCGGCAACATCCGCGCCGACGTGATGCCAAGAATCGGGCTGTTCGCACAGGCATATTACGGATACCCCGGATTCAACTATTTCGAGAATATGATGAACCGCGACCTTTCGTTCAACATCCTTGCCGGAGTGAAAATCACATGGAACATCAGCTCATTCTACACGAAGAAGAACAACCTGCAGAAACTGCGCGTGGCCAACGGGAATATCCAGGCCGACCGTGAGGTGTTTCTGTTCAACACTCGGCTTCAGACACAGTCGCAGAGCGCACGCATCTCCGAGCTTGAAGAAATCATAAAGGACGATGCGCGGATAATGTCACTCCGCACCAATGTGCGGCGCGCAGCCGAATCGCAACTGAGGAACGGCGTGATCGACGCCACTGCGCTCCTCACCAAGATAACCGACGAAAATCAGGCACGGCTCACTTCCAGCTACCACGAAATTCAGCTGCTGCAAAGCATTTATCAACTTAAATACACTCTCAACCGATGAAAAATACGATACTGCTCCCCCTTGTGGCACTCACACTTGCATCATGCCACAGCAAGCCGGACTACGACGCCACCGGCATTTTCGAAGCCACCACTGTAACCGTGTCGGCCGAAACGAGCGGCAAGATTCTTTCACTCGACCTGACCGAGGGCGACAGCATTGTCCGCGGCCAACGTGTCGGGGTGGTGGATACCACCATGCTGACCCTCCAGTACAAACAGCTGCAGAGCCAGCAGGCATCCACTGAAAATTCATCGCCAGACATAGCGGCCCAGGCCTCTGCCCTGCGGTCGCAGATAGCCCACCAGCAGCATGAATGCAACCGCATAAGTCGTCTGCTGGCCGACGGAGCCGCCACACAGAAGCGGAGCGACGATGCCGAAGCCACGCTGCGCACGCTGCGTGCCCAGCTCGACGGACTGCTATCCACACTCGGAAAAAGCAAGACATCCATCTCCGACAACGCCGTGGCCCTCCAGTATCAGCGTGAACAGATTCAGGAACAGATTGTGAAAAGTATCATCACAGCCCCTGTCGGCGGCACAGTGTTGCAGAAATACGCCGAGGCCGGCGAATTCGCCACTCCCGGACGGCCGCTGTTCACCGTTGCCGATCTCGGCGGCATCTATCTGCGCAGCTATTTCACAGCCTCGCAGCTGGCCGACATACGCATAGGCCAACCGGTGACGGTAATCGCCGATTTCGGTGGCGATGAACAATACGAGTATCCGGGAAAAATAACATGGATAGCGCAGGAGAGTGAATTTACGCCAAAATCCATACAGACCAACGATTCGCGCGCCAATCTGGTGTATGCGGTCAAAATCGCAGTCAGAAACGACGGACGCCTGAAACTGGGCCAATACGGGGAAGTGCGCCTATGAATCCCGCCATAGCCCTTGAGGGCATCTCCAAACATTACGGAAAGACCACGGCGCTGACCGACGTGACATTTTCCGTTCCCGAAGGCTCCATGTTCGGCCTCATCGGGCCTGACGGTGCAGGCAAATCGACGCTCTACCGCATTCTCACCACGCTCATCCCTCCCGACAGCGGCACGGCCACAGTAGCCGGACTCGACATCCGGTCCGACTATCGGAAAATCCGCACGGAGATAGGTTACATGCCCGAACGATTCTCGCTTTATCCCGACCTCACAGTCAGCGAGAATCTCAACTTCTTCGCATCGCTATTCGGGGTGCGTGTGCAGGACAATTACGACCTCATCGCTCCGTTTTTCAACCAGCTGGCAAAATTTCCACACCGCCGCGCGGGCGCCCTTTCAGGGGGAATGAAACAGAAACTCGCACTGGGATGCGCACTGATTCACCGGCCTAAAATCCTGCTGCTCGACGAACCCACCACGGGGGTCGACGCCGTGTCGCGCAGCGAATTCTGGGACATGCTCGCCACTCTCCGCCAAAAAGGCATCACAATCCTTGTCTCCACCTCTTACATGGACGAGGCTGAACGCTGCGAACGGATAGCGCTCATCAATGCGGGACGCATCCTGAAAGTCGACACACCGCAGAGGCTGGTGGAAGGAATCGGCGAACGGCTTTACAACGCCTCGGCCGGAGAGATGTACCCGCTGCTCATGGCGTTGCGCTCCATGCCCGAGGTAAGGAACTGCTACACATTCGGTGCAACACTGCATGTGGTGGCCGGCGATGGGTTCGATGCCGCCCGCATCACTGCGGATTTGCAGCGGCAGGGACTGACAGACGTGCGGATTTCGCCTGCCCGTGGAAACATCGAGGACCTGTTCATAAAACTTGCTGGAAATGAATGACGAAATTGCGATATCGGTAAGGAATCTGGTGAAACGCTTCGGCAGCTTCACGGCTGTGGACAACATCTGCTTCGATGTGCGCCGCGGTGAGATCTTCGGATTTCTCGGAGCCAACGGCGCCGGCAAGACCACAGCCATGCGGATGCTGTGCGGTCTGAGCCGACCTACATCCGGCTCCGGCACCGTGGCCGGATTCGACATTATGCGGCAGTCGGAGGAGATAAAGAGACACATAGGCTACATGAGCCAGAAATTCTCACTTTACGAGGATCTGACCGTGGCCGAGAACCTGAGGCTGTTCTCCACAATCTACGGCATGACCGACACTGAAATCAGCATGGGCATGGAGCGTGTGTTCGGCACACTCGGGATGGAGAACTTGACACGAACACTTGTCAGGGACATTCCTACCGGATGGAAACAGAAACTCGCGTTCTCGGCCGCCACCATCCATACTCCCGAAGTGGTGTTCCTCGACGAGCCTACCGGTGGCGTGGACCCAGTGACACGCCGCAAATTCTGGGAGATGATCTACAGGACCTCCTCCGAAGGGACAACCATCTTTGTCACCACCCATTATCTCGACGAGGCCGAATACTGCAACCGGGTGTCGATCATGGTGGACGGCCGGATAAAGGCACTTGACAGCCCTGCAAACCTGAAAAAGATTTACGGCGCCGACAATATGGACGAAGTGTTCCGCATCGTCGCCAAAGACGCAAAACGAGGAGACTGAACGATATGTCGATATTCAAATCAATGATACTGAAGGAAACGCTGCATCTGCTGCGCGATTTCCGCACACTTACGGTGGTGCTCATCATGCCGCTTGTGCTGTTACTGCTGTTCGGCTTCGCCATCTCCACAGAAGTCAACGACGTACGGATTGTAGCCGTGGTCGGGCAGCACAACGACCATACCCGCGATGTACTCGAACGCATGCGGACAAACCCCTATTTCACATTTTGCGGCATTGTTCCCTACGACCAAGTGGAACCTGCCCTGCGCAAAGGCAACGCGGATGCCGCCATAATAATGACCTGCCGGAACGGCGTGAACGCCAGCCAGATTATTGTCGACGGCTCAAACACCAACATAGCACAGACAGCCACCGTATACATAGAGAGCGTGCTTAACGGCAACTCCAAGTCGCCACTGCTGACACGCACCCTCTATAACCCCCAGCTTAAAAGCGCCTACAATTTTGTGCCGGGCATCATGGGGATGATTTTCATATTGATCTGCGCCATGATGACCTCCGTCTCGATCGTGAGCGAAAAGGAATCGGGAACAATGAATCTGCTGCTTGTATCGCCGGTGCGGCCACGCACCATAATATTAGGGAAGATGGTGCCATACTTCCTCCTCTCCTGCCTCATTCTGGCTCTTATGCTCCTGTTGAGCTACACGGTGCTCGGCATACCTGTATCTGCTGCCGTGGTCAATGTGGTGTGGGTATCTATCCTGTACATTGCTTTGGCCCTGGCATTCGGGCTGCTCATCTCCACACTGGCCGACACGCAGGTCACAGCCCTGCTTGTATCGGGTGTTCTGCTCATGCTTCCGGTGATAATGCTGTCGGGTATGATTTTCCCAATCGACAATATGCCTGCCATCCTGCAGTGGCTTTCATGCATAATCCCGGCCCGGTGGTACATAGAGGCCATGCGCACGCTGATGATACAGCAGCTGCCAGTGTCCTACATACTCACTGACGTGGCCGTACTGACCGGCATGACGGCAGTGGTGATGCTCCTCGCCATAAAGAAATTCAATGCCAAACACTGACTCTGCCATGATGAATCTACGGATACTTAAGGCCCTGCTGAAAAAGGAAGTACGCCTGATGATGCGCAACCCCTTCATTCCGCGCATAATCGTTATGCTTCCGCTCATGGCCATGCTTGTGCTCCCGCTGGTGGCCAACCTCGATGTAAAAAACGTCGGTGTGGCCGTGGTCGACAATGACCGCTCCGAACTGTCGCGCCGCATTGCCGCCGACATGGATGCATCGGAATTCCTGTCGGTAAAAAGCAATACCTTCCTCTACAGCGAAGCATTGCAACTGGTGGAACGCGGGCAGGCCGATGCCATCCTGGTCATTCCTGCCGATTATGCAGAGAACCTCGTGAAGGGTCGCCAACCTGTACTATCGCTCGATGCTAACGGCGTGAACGCCACAAAAGGGATGCTGGGGGCACGCTACGCCTCCCAGTCGGCCATCGCTACCATAGCGCAATGGCAATCCGAACAGGGCCACGCCTTTCCGGCCTCGGACGTAAGTGTGCTGAACTATTATAACCCCACCCTCGATTTCCGCAACTACATGATTCCCGCACTGATGGTGGTGCTGATAATCATAATATGCGGATTCCTGCCCACACTCAACCTGGTGAACGAGAAGGAAACCGGCACCATCGAGGCCATGAACGTCACGCCCGTGGGGAAACTCACCTTCGTACTATCCAAACTCATCCCCTATTGGATTGTGGGAATAATGGTTATAAGTGTGGGGATGCTGATAGGATGGCTTGTCTACGGGCTGGCTCCTGCCGGTGACATAGGCAACATCTATCTTGCAGCCATCCTGTTCAGCCTTGTCATGTCGGGGCTTGGGGTGAGCATCGCCAACCAGTCGGCCACCATCCTGCAGAGCATCTTCGTGATGTTCGCCTTCATCATGATTTTTCAACTTATGGGAGGTCTGTTCACCCCCATCTCATCCATGCCGCAGTGGGCGCAATACATAACCTACGCCGTGCCTCCGCGCTATTTCATCGAGATAATGCGTGCCGTTTATCTCAAGGGAGCCGGCATAGCCGACCTCTGGCCGCAATATCTCTCGCTGACAGCATTCGCCCTGCTTCTATGCTCTGTGGCAGCCCTCACCTACCGCAAGCGGGCATAATTCACGCTGGCTCACAAAAAAAAAATCGGTTCTCAGGCGGATGCCCGAAAACCGGTTTTTATTGTGCTGTTAAAAATCTTTTTTGCTGTCAGGCGGCTGAATTATTCAGCAACAACGGCAGTAGTGTCAGCAGCTACAGTGTCAGCAGCTACAGAGTCAACGGCAACTTCTTCGATTGCAACTTCTTCTACAGCTACGGTGTCAACTGCGTCAGCAGCTTCAGCGTTTTCAGCCTTGTTACCGCAAGAAATCATCGAAAGACCTGCGAGAACAGCGAAAGACAAGAATAACTTTTTCATTTCGATTTTAGATTAAATAATAAAACAATAGTTTTGTGCTTCAAAAACGATGCAAAGTTACCACTTATTTTCATACCTCCAAATCTTTTTCGCATTTTTTTAATCCAAAAATGTGCTGTAAAACACATTTTTTTGTCCGTCAAAACCGACACAATTATATATTCAGCTGATTTTCAACAAATTGCCAGCAGCAATCATCTGACAGGCAAATGCAAATTTCAATCTCAAATCAAAAAATAGTGTTAACGCCTTTTTTTTCGTACCTTTGTACCCTTGAAAACGGCATGGACTCTCGCCGTCCGAAAGGTCGGAGAGCGCCGTCCTGTATTAGACTTCGACCAATATCACACAATAAAAACAATACGAAAAGAATGAAAGCATTTGTTTTCCCCGGCCAGGGCGCTCAATTCGTAGGCATGGGCAAAGACCTCTACGAAAACAACGCCACCGCCCACGACCTTTTTGAAAAAGCAAACGATATTCTCGGCTTCCGTATCACCGACCTGATGTTCAACGGCACAGAGGATGACCTCAAGCAGACACGTGTCACACAGCCCGCCGTGTTCCTCCATTCCGTAATTCTTGCAAAAACAATGGGTGATGAATTCGCACCCGACATGGTTGCCGGCCATTCGCTCGGCGAACTTTCGGCACTCACCGCAGCCGGCGCCCTCTCGTTCGAAGATGGTCTCCGTCTGGTAAGCGCCCGCGCAAAGGCCATGCAGAAGGCATGCGAAATCAAACCCTCCACCATGGCTGCCATCATTGCCCTGCCCGACGAAAAGGTTGAGGAAATCTGCGCAGCTACACCAGGCGTTGTTGTTGCCGCCAACTACAACTGCCCCGGACAGGTGGTTATCTCCGGTGAGATCGAAGCCATCAACGCAGCCTGCGAGGCAGCCAAGGCGGCCGGCGCAAAACGCGCACTCCCCCTGAAGGTGGGCGGCGCCTTCCATTCGCCACTCATGGAGCCTGCACGCGCCGAACTGGCCGAAGCCATCGAGGCAACCGAGTTCCACACACCCGTGTGCGCAGTTTACCAGAATGTAGATGCCAAGGCTCACACCAACCCCGCAGAAATCAAAGCCAACCTCGTTGCTCAGCTCACCGCCCCCGTGCGCTGGACACAGAGCGTGCTGAACATGGTGGCCGACGGTGCCGACCATTTCACAGAAGTTGGTCCCGGCAAGGTGCTTCAGGGTCTCGTTTCCAAAATCAGCCGCGAAGTAGCAGTTGAAGGCCGCCAGTAATCTACCACCGGACTGAACGGTTCAATCCGCAAAACAACAATGCGGGGTGTCAGACGGACAAACGTCGACACCCCGCATTATTTTTTTTAGGCATCAAAAAACTCAATCGTAGCCGAGATTGCTGTTAAGCTTCCGCTGACGTCGACGGATAGCTTTGGTGAGAAGCAGATTCACAACTGCCCAGACCACAAGATCAGCAATAAGCACCACCAGCACACTCGCCACGTGCGACAGAAGGATGTTGAACGTGATGAACACCACCGACGTAATCAGGATGATAATCATGGCCAGACGCGTGGGCAGCCCAAGGGCAAGCAGCTTGTGATGGATATGAACACGGTCGGGCATGAACGGGCTGTGACCCCGCACAATGCGGTGCACGAACACCCTGAGCACATCAAGACAGGGCAATGCCAGCGGCGAGAACGCCACCACAAGCACATTGGCCGAAAACAGATGGTCGTCGTGCACGCGGGTGAACATCATGGCCAGATAGGACAACAGGATTCCGATTGTCAGCGCGCCGGTGTCGCCCATGAAAATCTTTTTCTGTTTCTCGGGATTGCCGAACACGTTGTAATAGAAGAACGGCACAAGGGTTCCAAGCCCTGCAAAAGATATAATGGCCAGCCATCCATAGTTGAGCGACATGAACGCGAATCCGTAGAAAGCCATCGCTATGGCGCTCAGCCCTGAAGCCAGACCGTCGATACCGTCAATCAGATTTATGGCATTGGTTATATATACGATAAGAATCACACTGATTGTCACCGAAAACCACATGGGCAATGTTTCCAGCCCCATGAACCCGAAGAACGACATTATCCTGGCGCCGCCCACGGCAAGCAGCGCCGCAGCAAGTAGCTGTGCCACGAATTTGGCCCTGTACTGTACGCCGACCAGGTCGTCGGCCATACCTACCAGATACATCATCATCATAGCACACAGACCGAAACAGGTGGTAAGCAGCAGCACATTCCAGTGCGAACTTAGCAGAGTGCTCACCAGCAGCGGCCCCGACGCCATCAGCGCCTCGAATCCTACCACGAGACATAGCGACAGGACTATCGAGGGCATGAACGCGATACCGCCGAGACGCGGCACCGTAGCCCTGTGTATTTTACGCGCATCAGGCACATCGAAGAGCTTGTTGCGAAATGCTATGAGCAGGATCTGAGGGATGACGATACCTGCTATAATCAGACTTATCAAAAATGCTGCGATGCTGTCTAATATCCAATTCATACAGTTTAGATCAAGTCATTTTTTAATTAATCCAAAGGTCGCCTGTCAAATATTTTTATTTCTTAAAACTTATTGTGTGTGCATTATCGGCTCCGGAATCTTTGAGCACCATGGTGTTTTACAGGTCCGACCTCGGTTATAACTGCTTTGAAACGCATCGGCTCTCAGGCCGATGCGCAAAGATAGTGAAATTTAACACAATTAGCAACCTCTACACAATATTTAAATCGCGGACGCGTTGCTGACGGAGATATTTACAAGCTTTACAAGCTCAGAATGCCGACGCCTTCAACTGGAGAGCCGTCCTCTCCGACAGTCCGAAAAGCAGGTTCATGCAGTGCACGGCTGTTCCGGCAGCCCCTTTCAGCAAGTTGTCGGTCACCGAAGTAATGCGGAGCACCGGCTGCCCCGCCGACACCCCGCTCAAATGTGTATCGCAGTATTCCAGCGAGACAAGACATTTGTTTGTGTTGGCCACATCGGCCACTACAGGCGTAAAATCCACGGGAAATGTAAAGCCGTGATCCTCATAAGCCTCCTCAAACAACCGGCGCACTTCGTTGAGTGAAATCGAACATGGCACATCGACCACCGCCGTGACACCACGCGACACCACTCCGTCGCGGCTCAGAGTAATCTGCAACGGACCCGCAAACGAAGGCTGGATAAGACGCAGGCATGCCGATACCTCGGCGGCGGCAGCCTCGGCATCCGGACGGTGCTCATTTGGAGCCACCGGGTCCAGACGTGTCGACACGTTGTAGCTCGACTGCACCGGATATTCCGACAGCATTCCTGATCCGCTGTCGGCTCCCGCCATTGTGACGCTCACCTGAATGCCGGCACCGGAAAGCAGATTGTTCTTTGCCAAAGGAAAAAGTGCCGGCTCTACAGCCGACGCTATCACCGACGGCACCGATGCCCTCAAAGCCCCGCGGACCAGTGCCTTGCGGTTGAATTCAGGGAAACCGTAGACCATATCCATCGACCCGTCGCGGAAAGCGCCGGTAAGGTCAATCACCTTCAGGCCGCATTCCCGGGCTTCGGCATCGTTATGCTGCATCCAGTGGCGCGCCATCCAAGGCTCGCCGCACAAAAACACCACCTCGTGGCCGGCGCAATCGAGCGTGGCACTTACAGTCATATCGATATCGCCCACCAGCCCCCGATGCAGACCGGACACTTCGCGCCCGGCCTCGCTTTCGGATGCCACTGTCTTCAGCGAGACGTCAGGGTGATTTATCAGTATTCTGATCAATTCGCCGGCGGCGGCAGTTTCCGCCCCGAGAATTCCAACCTTTATCATGCGGTATAATAAATTTTCAGTTAGCTAAGATGTGCAAAAGTAAGCAATAATTGATTAATTAACAACTCCCGGCGCCAAAGCTGCCGGAGCGTCCCATCCTCCCATCATGAATCGGCATATACGGCCCCCGTCTCCTGAAAAAAATTTGGCAGCAAAAAAACTGAAGGGCTGTCATCACGACAGCCCTTCAGTTTTATCTTTAACCTTAAATCTAATACCATGAAAAAACACAGTGCAAATATAGTAATTATACCTACTAAACGCTGACCGGACGGATTTGTTCAGGTTTGGCGTTGAATTAACGTTGTTTAACATCTTACACTGAGACTTTGCTAATCTTTTATCGTAATTTTATGAAAAATTTCAAGCAAAATCAGGTCGATTCGCGCCCGAACCTGCCAAATCGGCCACATTCAGTTCTATATGACATGAGAATCCGTATTTTAGTTATTGATGACGAGGAATCCTACTGCGAGATTTTAAAATACAATCTGGAAAAAGAAGGCTACGAAGTCGACACTGCCGACAGTGCCGAGACCGCTCTGGGCTACGACCTGTCAATCTACCAGTTAATGATTGTCGATATTATGATGGAGCGCCTCAGCGGTTTCGATTTCGCCAAGCGCGTACGCAACAACCACGCCACCGAAAACGTGCCGATCATTTTCTGCTCGGCCCTCAACGGCGAGGACGAGACAGTGATGGGACTGAACATCGGTGCCGACGATTATATCACCAAACCGTTCACAATCGGTGAGGTGATAGCCCGTGTACGTGCTGTGCTCCGCCGAACACAGGCCCCTCAACCACAGGTGACCTACAACATGCCGAAGGCCCAGTATGAGCCCGACATAAACTTCAAGACCATGCGCATAGACCGCAACGCAAAGGCCTGCTACATAAACGGACAGCCTGTGGCGCTCAGCCGCAAGGAATTCGACCTCCTGCTGTTCTTCCTCACACACCGCGAACGCATTCATTCGCGCGAAGAGATAATGACACAGGTGTGGGGCAATGTGGAAGTAACCGACCGTGCAGTCGACACCAACATAGCACGCCTTCGCAAAAAAATCGCGCCTTACGGCGACAATATCGTGACACGCCTCGGATTCGGCTACGGCTTCAAGGCAGCCCTCGAATAAACTCGCATTTCCCACCGATGCATCTCAAAAAGAACAGAAAATATCAGTTACGGCTGTTCGGAACGGCATTTTTTGTAATCTGGACGGTGGTACTCTCATTCGCATGGTTCGTGTACAGACAGGAAAAACGCCTGCGCACAGAGAACGTGCTTGATCGCGTCACACTGGCCAACGGAAATGTGGTGGATATGCACCAGCTCGGCGGAGACGTGCAGCCATACCTTCAGTTCATAAAGCGCTATCTGAACGACACTTATCTGCGGGAAATGAGTATACAGGTCTACGACAACGAGACCCGCCGGCTGCTGTACCATATAGGGGAAGTCCGGGAAGGTATCCCCGACCACTTCGACAGCATCGAGCGCGAAACGCTTCCCGACAGTTCGCGAATAGCACGCGCAATCGACACGCGCGTAGGGCCGCACCGGCAACATCTGTTCATATTCTCAAGCCGAATCACCCCCGACAACAAGATTGACATCCGCACCTATCTGCCCTACAGTCCCGAGGTGCGAAAGCAGCTGACCATCACACCGCTGTTCTGGGTTCTGATTTTCTGCGTTGGAACTCTCGGCACCGTGCTTGCATTTGCGTTCACGGCCCATCAGGCCAAAAACGTAAGCCTCCTCCACAGCTTTGCCGAAAGAGCGGCCTCCGACAAGGATTTCATACCTATGGGCGACTTCCCTTCGGATGAGATCGGCGATATATCACGCCAGATTGTAGCCATTTACAACTCCCGCATGCAGGCCAATGTGCACCGCGAACGCGAACACGCCATAGCACTGAAGGCAACCGAAGAAAAGAACAGGCTGAAACGCGTGCTCACCGACAACATCAGCCATGAGCTCAAAACTCCCATCGGCATCATACGAGCCTACGTGGACATGATGCTGAATCAGCCCGACATGCCCGATTCCGACCGCATCCATTTCCTCGAAAAGACACAGGAAAACGTGGAACGCCTCGTGAGCATGCTTGCCGACCTATCAACCATGACCCGACTGGAAGAATCGGGCGACAACATCCCCCTCAAGGAGATAGATTTCCATGAACTCGTGTTCAGCATGGCCGACGACCTAAAAGAGTCCGGCATACTGGGCAACATGGAATTCCGATACAACATCCCCCCGAACTGCATGGTCCTCGGCAATGAAGGGCTATTGAATTCCGCGCTCAACAATCTGGTCAAGAATGCAGTGGCCTACTCGCAGGGCACAGAAATAGGCATCGACCTTATCGGACGCAACAACAGCTACTACACCTTCCTGTTCTACGACAACGGAATCGGCGTGAGCGAAGAGCACATACCTCACCTGTTCGACCGGTTCTACCGAGTGGACACAGGCCGCTCGCGTAAAGCAGGAGGCACCGGTCTGGGGCTTCCTATCGTAAAAAGCAGCATAAACACCATGGGAGGCAGCGTAAGTGTCCGGCGACGCAAAACAGGCGGCCTTGAATTCCTGTTCACACTCTCGCGCCCGCACACAGAATCGTAATAATCCACCTATTCCAACCGCCCAAAGCGGCAAAATTCCACCAAAGTTTATAACAAACAATGCTCCCGGAAGCTGAGTGGCTTCCGGGAGCACGGTTTTTATAGGTTAAGTGTTTTTGTCTTTGTGCGCGTGCTTCAGCTCGCAGCAAGTCAGCATCCTGCAATCACACCATTCACTTCACATTGAAGCGCCACACTACAAAAGTAGAGGCGGGAACCGATGCCGAGAAGCTGTGGCCGGTAGCTTCCAGAGCGGATTCAACGGGTTTGACCCGATCAGGATTGTCAAGGGTATTCTCAGCCTCAAGATCGGCATGGAATGTGTAGGCCGTGCCGCCGGCGAGGGTCTGTTTCTTCTTCATTCCGGTGAAATCGATGTTCACGTCCTGAGCCTCCTTCGAGGTATTGGCCACCTTGACCACATACTGCGATGCATCCTTGTCGAGCACCGCGCTGGCAAACAGTCCGTTCTGGCCTTCCGCACCTGTTACAGGCACGCCGTTCATGGTCAGCGGCAGCACATTGGTGCCTTTGTTCTTGGCAAACAGCTGCTGAACGTAATAGCTTGCGGTAGGCATGGAGCGCAGGTTGTCGAACCATATCATGTCGGGACGCCACTGCCATGCATCAACATGGGCGAACAGGGGCGCATAAGTGGCCATGTGCACAATGTCGGCGTTACGTTCAAGGCCGGTCATGAAGGCAGCCTCAAGCAGGGCAGGCTCGAAATGATTCCAGTTCTTGTCGCGCATGTGGCAGGCATACTCACCGGCGAATACTTTCGGACCTTTGCGGTCGTAATTGTCGTAGCGGGCCCCCTGGGTGAGGAACCAGTCCTCCGGACGGTAAAAATGCTCGTCCACAAGGTCGGCCTTCACGCGGCGCATCTCAGGCCAGAGATAATCGAACTTGTCGCCCTCGCTGTCCGGACCGGACGAACCCACAATCTTGATTTCGGGATGTGCCTTGCGCATGGCGGCAAGGAACGGTTCAAGGCGCTTCACATACTCAGGCCCCCACTGCTCGTTGCCGATACCCATCACCTTTAGGTTGAAGGGTGCGGGATGCCCCATGGCGGCACGCTTGGCGCCCCACACTGTGGTTGTGTCGCCGTTGGCAAACTCCACGAGGTCAAGGGCGTCCTGAATGTAAGGTTCAAGGGCGTCGACAGGTACATGTGCGCTCTCCTTGTCGTTCTGATACTGGCAGGACAGGCCCACGTTAAGCACCGGCAGCGGCTCGGCGCCTATCTCCTCGGAAAGCAGGAAATATTCATAGAAGCCGAGACCGTTGCTCTGGAAATAATCGGGGAAGAAATGATGTGTGAACGTATAGTGCCAGCGGTTTTCGATAGTCGGACGGTTCTCAACCGGGCCGATCGTATTCTTCCACTGGTATCGGGTGTCAAGGTCTGTTCCCTCCACGATGCAGCCGCCGGGGAAACGGAACACCCCGGGCTGGATATCCGCAAGCTTCTGCGCAAGGTCCTTGCGCAAGCCGTTTTCATGACCCTTCCAGGTGTCCACGGGGAACAGCGACAGGTGTTCCAGATCAACGGGTGTTGTGTCGGGCTTGCGCAGGAACACGCGGAGCACGGCATGTGCGTTGGTCTGGTCGGGGGTAAGTTCCACCGTGTACTTTTTCCAATCCTTTGAATCAACAGTGATTTTTGCACTGGCAATGTCCTGCGAGCGGCCGTGGGTGTTTCTGTCGGCCAGAACCACACGAAGTTTCGCCTTGTCTCCATCGGGCACACGCGCCCATACGGAGAAACGGTACTTCTCCCCTTTCTTGACACCGATGCCGACGAAACCCTCGTTCTCAAGACCGGTGTGCTTGTGGTCATGGCCTGCGGTGGTGAGGCGCACATAATGCGGATTGCGTTCGAACGGACCGTCGGCGCGCAGCTCCACACCGCCGAAGGTTTTCCAGCCCATCAGATTCTGCGGGAACTCGAACGAACGGTTCTTGATCAGCTCGGCATACAGACCTCCGTCTGCGCCGAAGTTAATATCCTCAAAAAAAAGACCGTACATAGTGGGTTGCACCTGGGCCCCCACCTTGTCGGTTTTCAGCGTAAAATTGTTGGTGGCTGCCGTAGCCGTGGCCGCAATGGCCAGAGCCGCAAGCATGCAATTGATTTTTTTCATGGACTATTGATTGGTTTGTTACATGAGAAAACAAAGTTAACGCTTTCCGGCAGGCCTTTCAAACGGGAGAAAGAGGCACAGTAGTTAAAAAACCTTAAAGAAACTCCGCAACCCGTGCCGGCGCCACGCCAAGCTCCACAGCCTTACGTGCATCGGCCTTGGCATCTTCCTCCCTGTAGCGCAGGCGGTTGAGCACTGCGCGGTTATAGTACAGTTCCCCGTCGGAAGGGTTCAGTTCAAGCCCACGGGCAATGTCGTCCGACGCCTCTGCAAGCTGGTCGAGTGCAAGATAGCACATGGCTCGGGCCGAATAGTAAACCGCATCGGGTTTGGCATCAATCAGCTTGGTATAGAGCGGAATTGCGTCGGTCGGCCGTCCGGAATTAGTATAAATCACAGCCATAAGGAGCGTACCCTGCAGATCGGCCGGACGCAGAGTGCAGTATTTCAGCGCATCGGCCTCAGCCTGCTGCACGCGGCCTTCGCCAAGATGGAGGGTGGCGCGGTCGTAGTACACCGGAGCATAGGTTGAATCCATCTCCACCACCTTGTCGCAATCGAGCAGGGCGTCGGCCGAACGCCCGAGCGACTGGAGCACTTTGGCTCGATTGGCCAGAATCACCACCGATTTCGGAGCCATGGCGCGGGCATCGGTGAGCGTGCGCAGTGCCAGCGAGTCCTCTCCCTCATAATGCTGTATCATACCGATGTTCGACAGCAGCATCACGTTCTGCGGATTCGACGGCTCGGCCCGCATGGCCTCCCTATAGCATTCTATGGCATCGTCGTATTTCCCTTTCGCCACAGCCTCGTCGGCCCACTGCACATATTTCATATAATGGCTCTCGGCCGATGCCATAAGCCCGCACACCATAGCCAGAGCCACAGAGGCGAACAAACGGACGTATTTATCACATATTTTCATTATTACCTTATAGTATTATATTCATGTTTAAACTTCAGAACTCATGTCGGGCGAAAATCCACGTCTGCAACGCTCCGCGCACAAACAGGTAGACAATAAAGGCCAGCCACAGCGCATGGTTCCCCATCGTAGGAAACAGGGCATAGTTCACAATAAAGAACGATGCCATGGCTCCGGCCATCGACCACAGTAACTCTCGGGTGAGCGTGGCTCCTATAAACACCCCGTCCCAAACAAAGGCGCTGAATCCGGCAAACGGAATCAGAACCGCCCACATATAATATTCCCCGGACGCATCGATTACATCGGCATCACCGGTGAGCAGCCCGAGAAACATCTCTCCGCCGAGAAAATAGCCGCACGTGAATGCCAGGGCAAGCCCCGCACCCCAGCGGAACACACCGCCGACGCAGGCACGCATATCAGACATTCTGCTTGCGCCCACATATTTACCCACCAGTGCCTCGGCAGCGAACGCAAATCCGTCCATCATATAGGAGAACAGCATGAACAGCTGCATGAGCAACGTATTGACGGCAAGAACCACCGCCCCCTGAGCCGCGCCTGTCTTTATGAACCACACCGTCACGGCTATGAGGCATGCCGTGCGCAGCATCATGTGGACGTTCACCCTAAAAAAGCGCATAAGTTCGCCTCCTCTGAGCACTTCACCCAACGGCATGCGCCCCACCCTGTAACACCGCAACAGGCACAACCCTACCGCGAAACCGAGCCACTGGGCCACGAGCGTACCTGTGGCCACTCCGGCAATCTGCCATCCAGGGCCGTAGACAAGCAGCAGACTTACAGCTATATTGCTGACGTTCACCACAATGGAGGTAACCATCAGCATCCGGGAGTTCTGCATTCCCAAGAACCATCCCGACAGGGCATACGAGCCGAGCATGGCAGGAGCGCCATAGATAAGTATCCTGAAATACTCTGCCGCAAGCGCGCCGGTGGCCTCGTCGGGGGCGACAAGCAGATTGAGCAACCTCAACAGAGGTGTCTGACACACCACCATCAGCAGTCCGATTCCCACGGCAACGGCCAGCGAGCGGTAAAGCACGAGCGCCTGTGCGGTTTTGTCGGATGCCCCGCAAGCCTGAGCGGCCAAACCTGACGTGCCGCCACGAAGGAACGAAAACAGCCAGTAGAGCATGTTGAACATCACCCCGCCCACGGCAATGGCACCTATATATACCGCGCTACCCATATGGCCGGTAATGGCCGTATCCACCAGTCCCAGCAACGGGGTGGTGATATTGGCCACGATGGCCGGAATGGCAAGCGCAAGAATCTTTCTGTTCATCGCAAGAAACGGAGGTTATATCCACAAGAAAGTGGCAACGGTCGGGTTATGCTGCAAATTTACTGATAAACCGTCGGTAAGCTGCAGCATTTTATATCTATTTCACATTTAGCCGCCCCGCAGGCCATGAAAATTGCCTAATTTTGCAATTCATTACCGACAAAACCTCCAACAAAAGCATGAATCGCTCCAATTCGCAACGATATTTTCTGCTGTTGCTCGCCATATGCGCCTTTACCATCCTCCCGTTTCTGGGGCTGACCGATTTCCACACCAAAGGTGAGCCCCGCGAGGCTGTGGTGGCGCTGTCGTTCATTGACAGCGGCAACTGGATACTCCCCACAAACAACGGCGGCGACATACCCTACAAACCGCCGTTCTTTCACTGGCTGATTGCCGCATTCTCCCTCCTCAATGGCGGAGAGGTGACGGAATACACCTCGCGCCTGCCGTCGGCGCTGGCATTCATCGCCATGATTCTGTGCACATTCTCGTTCTTCGCGCGCCGTTCCGATGCCGGGACCGCCCTGCTCACCGCGCTGGTGTCAATGTCGTGCTTCGAACTGCACCGCGCTGCCGCCAACTGCCGTGTGGACATGGTTCTGACAGCGCTGTCGGTGATAGCCATCTACCGTCTGTACATATGGCACGAAAAGGGGATGAAAGGCGTTCCGATAATCGCGATAATTCTTATGGGATGCGCCACACTGACCAAGGGGCCGGTGGGCATGGTGATTCCATGCCTGGTGGCCGGAGTCTACATGCTCCTGCGCGGCACCAACTTCTGGAGGGCGTTCCTTTCGCTGACGGCATGGGGCATCCTTTCGCTGATCATTCCGCTTTGCTGGTATGTGGCGGCCTACGGACAGGGTGGCCAGGCGTTCCTCGACCTTGTGCTTGAAGAGAACTTCGGCCGCATGACCAGCACCATGAGCTATGAATCATGTGTCAACCCGTGGTACTTCAACATCGTGACACTGCTCGGAGGATTCGCACCGTGGACACTGCTCGGGCTGTTATCGCTGTTCGCGATAAGCTACCGCCGCCGTCCGGCTGTCCAGTCGCTACGCATGGCCCTGCTCAACATCCGCAGAGCCGACCCCGCGCTTGTGCTGGCATGGACCGCCTCGATTGTAATCTTTGTGTTCTACTGCCTCCCGCAGAGCAAACGCAGCGTTTACCTTATGCCCATGTATCCATTCACGGCATTTCTCCTGTCCCGATACTTCATCACGCTGTGCCGACGCCATTACGGCGTGGTGCGGCTGTACGGCGACATTATTGCCTGCGCGGCCCTGCTGCTGTTCGGAGCGTTCGTTGCCGTGAAAACAGGAGCGGTGCCCTCATCTCTGGCCGGCGACGACGTCACTGGAGCGGCCATGTTCGCTGCGATAAAGAATATCGGAGGATTCTGGCGCTGGTGCGCAGTGCTGCTTCCCACCCTTCTGGCTGTGGCATGGTTCGTGTGCCGGAAAGCGCTGAAAGCTCAGGGGCGCACCCTGATGGCCATAGCATTTGTTACGTTGTCTATATTCTTCGCCCTTGATTCCACATATCAGCCTGCAGTGCTGAGCGCCAAGTCGCTGAAACCTGTGGCTGCTGAAATAGACCGCATCGCTCCTGCTGAGGAAGGACGCCTTTATGAATTCATCTCCGAAGGGGAGTTTGCCGCCGGCGATCCGCTCCATTATTTTGAAGTGAATTTCTATCTTGGCGACCGCACCTCGAGTTTCTATAAGGAGCGTCCAGATTCAGGCTTCCTGCTCATAAGCGAGTACGATGCCAACGGATATCTGACAGAATTCGAGAAAGAAGGCTACGTGTTCCAACACATCTACGACTCCCCCAAACCCATGCTCGGCGGGAAAGTGAGCCTCTACCGCTTCAACAAAAAAGGATAAATCCGGTAAAGATAACGAAACCAACAAAAAAGAATGAACCGGTTCAACAGGAACACCGGCTCATTCTTTTATGTTTCAATAAATTGATATCCACGGTTGGCGCAAATCAGTCGTCGAGGAGTTCGCGCACATGGTAGAGCGGACGGCGTTTGGCCTCCACGTAGATTTTACCGATATACACACCCACGATACCGATGGAGATCAGGATGGCGCCCCCCACAAACCATATGGAGAGCATCATCGATGCCCATCCGTGTTCTGCCGAGCCGCTTAAGAGCGACACAATGACGTAGATGCCTATTATCAGACTGATCAATACAAACACCCAGCCGGCATACATGATGGCATAGATAGGCTTCACTGAGAACGAGGTAACGCCATTGAGCGCAAGCGAAAGCATCTTGTGGAGCGTATATTTCGACTGTCCTCCCATGCGCTTGCCTATCACGTCGTCGACGGTAGTGGATTTATAGCCCAGCAGCGGGATGATGCCGCGCAGATACAGGTTACGTTCGCCATAACGGGCCAGTTCCTTGACCACGCGGGCGCTGAGCAGGCGGAAATCAGCATGATTATAGATGGTCTCCACCCCGAGCTTGCTCTGGAGTTTGTAGAATGCCGTGGCCGACATGCGTTTGAGCACCGGATCGGCATCACGCTGCACCTTCACGCCATACACCACCTCATAGCCTTCGTTGAAGTCGTCCACCATCTTTTCGATGGCGTTGACATCGTCCTGAAGGTCCACGTCCATTGTTATCAATGCGTCGCAATGGTCGGCCGCCTCCATCATGCCGGCCATGATGGCGTTCTGATGCCCGACATTGCGCGAGAGGTCAAGCCCTTTGATGCGCTTGTCCTCGCGATGGAGCCGGGTGATTATCTCCCAGCTTTTGTCGCGGCTACCGTCGTTCACAATCAGCACATAGCTGTCGGCCGAGATTTTCCCTTTGGCCACGAGGCCGTCGAGCAGCGACTCCAGCACTCCGGCCGAACGGTCGAGCACAGCTTCTTCATTATAACAGGGGCATACAATGGCAAGACGTGTCATTTCGTTACGATTATTATTTATAATTCGATTATTCGAGCCAAGTCGAAATTGCTGTGTATTTGATTCTTGCAAACAGGTGTCACATTCTCCAATTTGTAGTGACACCTTGTTATAGAGATCTGTGTTATCCCTGCACCTCTTTTGGGAATTGAGCCGTTGATTCAGGCCTTTTTCGGATTCTGGAGCGCCGGGATTTTCTCTTCGGTGAATTCGCTGAACGTGCGGAAATCGGCGCCATCCTCTTTCAGGCTCTTTATCAAGAGGTCAAGACGGCGTGCCATCTCGTCGCCGGCGTTCTTACGCACGAGCCATGAGATTTTGAGCTCGGGATGCTCGCCCAGAGGGTAAAACTCCCATGGATGGAAATATGTCACGAAATATCCGTCGTGTCGGAGGACCATTTTGGCCAACCGGCGGTAGAGCGCACCGGGCAGATGGTGATAGGCGAGCCAGAACAGCGGGAAACGCAGCCTGGGGGTCACGGATGCCGGAATCTGGAGCACTCCGCCCTTCATGAAGCAGGTGCGCGGTTCCGACAGGTGCATGTAGCGGCCGGGGATGAATGCCGGGTTAAGCGACGAGTTGTATCTGTATCCGCAGCGCTCGATATCTTCGTCCGATACCGGGAACATGCGGGGCTGCCGGTAGCCTTTCACCGTCACACCGGTCATCCGTTCCAACCCCTCCTTCGAATTTTTCACATCCGAAGCCTGCGGCTGCCAGTGGTCGCAGCCATGAGCCGCCACCTCATGCCCTTCGTCGATTATGCGGCGCATGATTTCAGGCGCATTCGATGCGAATGTGGTGGTGCAGAAAAATGTGGCCCTGACCTTGTTCTCTTTCAGGACATCCAGGATGCGCGAAGTGCCGTATTTGGAAATGGCCATGGAATCCTCAAGCGATATGTCCACGCCGCTTTCGCGTGGCACATCGAACTCTTCGGTATCGAAACTCAATAATGCAGTTGACATAGTATCCTTAATTTTATGTGGGGACCCAGCCCTCACATATATTTTAAACCACAAAATTACAAAAATTTTTCGCCACCCGTCTGTCAATCCGCTTTAAATACGTTCTTTTATCATAAAATAAGGTTGTAATAGGGCGACAGTGGATTCATCGACAGCTTTTTTGAGGGACATGCGAAACTTTTCAGACAAAAAAGTGCCGAAAAATTTGGTGGGGACAAAAAAACTCCCTACCTTTGCATCGCTTTTGAAAAGGAAAGCCTACCGCAAACGGCGGAAACGCCTGATGCATCAAGCCGGGAAGCCCCCAATGCTTCTCACTGCCGGGAAAACCGGAAGCTTGAAAGGCAAATCCATAATCGGGGTGTAGCTCAGTTGGTTAGAGTACGCGTCTGGGGGGCGTGAGGTCGCTAGTTCGAGTCTAGTCACCCCGACAAAAAGCAAAAATAAGGAGCGTCATGAAATTTGACGTTCCTTTTTTGTATCTTTACCGGGCCGTTTTCCGCATGGACACCTGAGGCAGCCCTCCACCCGAAGGTCAAATGCCGAATCTTTCACAATCCGAATCCATCACCACAAGCATGTTCAAAACATTAGCAAACATACTTCTCGCCACCGCCGCAGCAACGCTTTGCTGGCAGGCGGCATCAGGTGTCCCCGCCCGCCGCGGCGCCATCATCTGCACACAACCCGACGGAACAACAATCACCGTTGAACGAATGGGCGACGAGCATTTCCACACCTTCGTCACCGCCGACGACCGCATTCCGGTGCAGCGCACCGCCGACGGACAATTCCGCTACCTGAACCCCGACGGCACTCTTTCCAGTGTGGCCGCCCACAATCCGGGCACTCGCACTCAGGCCGAGGCCGAGTTCCTGCGCACCAACGGCGGTGGCGCCGACTTCGCCACCCTGTCAGCAGCGGCAGCGCAGCGCCGCCGGGCAGCCGCACCACAATCGCGCGCGGCATCACGGGCCTCGCAGGTGCCGTTCAGCGGCTCGCCGCGCGTACCCATCCTGCTCGTGTCATACAGCGACGTTGATTTTCTTGACCAGCAGAATGCCCACACCACCTTCGACCGCTTTTTCAACACGGGCGAAAAAAGCGCGTTGCAGTATTTCACCGACCAAAGCAACGGCGCATACACGCCGCAATTCGACGTCTATGGCCCGATCCAGCTTTCCGGCGACCGTGCCACATATGGCGGCAACACCTCGTCGGGTGCCGACAAGGGGATAGGCAAAATGGTTGCCGAAGCCTGCACCGGACTTGCATCCCAGATCAATTTCAAGGACTATGACAACAACAACGACGGCGAATGCGACGTGGTGATTGTGCTCTACGCCGGCGTGGGCGAAGCCTCGTCGGAGGTGGACGACGCCATATGGCCATGCCAGTGGGACTTGCGCTCCTCCGACTACCGCAGCACACTGAAACTCAACGGCGTGACGGTAAACAAATTCGCCGTGTTCAACGAGCAGAACGGCCAGCTTCCATCGCGCATCGACGGCATCGGCACGTTCTGCCATGAGTTTTCGCACTGCCTCGGTCTCCCCGATTTCTACGAAACCACCTATACCTACGGGTATTTCGGCATGGACGCATGGTCGATCATGCACTACGGCTGCTATAACGACAACGGCGACACCCCTCTGGGATATTCCGCTTACGAGAAGAACTTCCTGGGATGGGTTTCGCTGCCTGAGGCCGTAGACCACACATATTATACCCTGCCCGTATGGAACCAGAAAAACGCGCTGACCGACCAGGCCATCCGCATCTCCAACCCCGATGACGCCGACGAATACTTCGTAATCGAAAACCGTGCACGCCAGGGGTGGGACCGCTTCATGGAAGCCGACGGGCTGCTGATCTACCGCGTGGCATACGACGCCGAAGCATGGTATTACAACACGGTCAACAACAATTCGCGCCAGCGCATGACCCCCATCCCCGCCGACAACAAACTCAGCATAGAGACCCTGGCGGGTGACCTGTGGCCTTACGGCACAGCCACCGAACTGACCGCGACCTCCACTCCGGCATCAATCCTCTTCAACGGCACCCGGCTGGAAAAACCCGTGACCGACATGACGCGCAACAGCGACGGCACTATCTCTTTCTGGTTTGTCAAACCAGAAATCGAAGCCCCTGTTCTTGACGAGCCTTCCGGAGTATCCTCCACGAGCTTCACCGCCTCCTGGCAGCGCACCACCAACGCCGATGTGACATACACCCTGCGCATCGAGCCGCACCACGAAACAGCATACGCCCTGATTCACGACCTGACATTCAACAATACTTCGGCAGCCGACTGGACCCGAGCCGACAATGTGGAATGGGCGGGTTCGGCAGGAGGCGTGAAACTCGGCTCAGCAGCCCGCGGCGGCAGCATCACCTCGCCCGAGTTCACCCTTGACGGCTCCGGCATCGTCACCGTGAAAGTCTCGGCCAAACTTTATGCTTTAGGTGAAAGTGCCACCCTCACCATCGCCCTGCTCGACGCTTCGGGGCGGGAAGTATCCACCTCAAGCGTGAAGCCCTCATCAAATTACTCCGACTATGTTGTCACCCTCGAAGGCGAACCCTACGCTACAGCACGTGTGCAGTTCGCCACCCGCTCGCCCAAACAGCGGCTCTACATACTGTCAACACAGATATACACCGGCGACGCAACCTCAATCCTCGGCAACAACTCGGCAAAGGCTCCCGTGCAGACCCAGACAGACGATGTGGTGACCATCACAGGCATCACCGCCACAAGCCACACCGTGACCGGCCTGCAGCCTGCAACCGCCTATGATTTCAGGGTAAAAGCCGAACCTGCCCCGGAATCGGGACTCAAGCCAAGCACATGGAGCCGACGGAGCACCGTCACCACCCTCCCTGCCAGCTCGGCCATAACCGCGCCTGAAGCTGACGCCACGCCTGCCGAAGCTGAATATTTCAACCTGCAGGGAGTGCGCATCAGCGCCGACCGCCTTACCCCCGGCATCTACATCCGCCGCACAGGCTCCAACACTGAGAAAATCATCGTGCGGTAACCGAACGTCGCGAGAGGTTCCAACGCCCCCTATCCGCCCCGTTAAAACAGCCAAAATCCGGAGCGGCAACAAAACGCTTGCGAATTCAAAAAGAATTAGTTAACTTTGCAGCCGCTAAGAAAACCGTGGCATATGCCCGGATCAAGGCTCAACATAACCAAACTTTTAATTAACATCAAGTTACAAATGAACCACTACGAAACCGTTTTCATTTTAACTCCCGTTTTGTCTGACGACCAGATGAAGGAAGCGGTAGAAAAGTTCACCGGCGTGCTCACCGACAACGGTGCCACCATCGTGAACACAGAACTCTGGGGTCTGCGCAAACTCGCTTATCCTATCCAGAAAAAATCGACCGGATTCTACGCTCTTGTTGAATTCGACGGCGATCCCACACTGGTGAAGAAACTCGAAACCGCCTTCCGTCGCGACGAACGCGTGATTCGCTTCCTGGTGTTCCGCAACGACAAATACGCTGCTGAATACGCCGCCAAACGCCGCAGCCTCAAAGCTGCCAAAGCAACTGCAACCAAAGAAGAAACCGTAGAAACCAAGGAGGACTAAAAAATGGCACAGACACAATCAGAAATCCGTTACCTCACCCCGCTGTCGGTTGACGTAAAGAAGAAAAAATACTGCCGTTTCAAACGCAGCGGCATCAAATATATCGACTACAAGGATCCCGAATTCCTCAAGAAGTTCCTCAACGAGCAGGGCAAGATCCTTCCCCGTCGCATCACCGGCACCTCGCTGAAATTCCAGCGTCGTGTGGCACAGGCCGTTAAACGTGCACGCCATCTGGCTCTCCTGCCCTTCGTTACCGACCTGATGAAATAATCCGAAACCATAACCGTTTCCCATAACCGACACATAATTATGAAAATCATATTGAAAGAAGATGTATCGAACCTTGGCTACAAGGACGACATCGTTGAAGTAAAGGACGGTTACGGCCGTAACTATCTCATCCCCCAGGGCAAAGCAGTGATTGCCAACAACTCCAACCTGCGTCAGCTCGAAGAGTGCCAGCGTCAGCGCGCCCACAAGCTCGCCAAGATCAAGGCCGATGCAGAAGCTGTTGCAGCTTCGCTCGAAGGCGTGGCTCTCACCATCGGCGCCAAGGCTTCAGCCACAGGCACCATCTTCGGCTCTGTCAACAACATCCAGATTGCTGAAGCTCTCGAAAAACTCGGCCACAACATCGACCGCAAGATCATCGTGCTCAAAGAGTCTGTTAAGGAACTCGGCAAGTACACCGCCAAAATCAACCTCCACAAAGAGGTTTCGGTTGAAATCCCCTTCGAGGTTGTTGCTGAATAAATCCAGCCACCGCGCCTGACCGAAAAAGTCAGGACCGCATATCCCTATAATAGCTGCACTTGCGACGGCATCTGCCGTTGGAATTGCAGCTATTTTTTTGTACTTTTGGAAATCTTTATCCCACCCCAACCATTCCCCGCATGGCATCAATCCCCAACCGACACCTTTTCCCATTACTGACAATTGTCTGCCTCATGACAATCGGACTGATGCTTATGCCGTCGCAACCATCCTCTGAAAACCCTTCGACGCAGTCAGAACAAACCCTCAACACGGCGGAATACCGCGCCGAACGCTACCGCAGCCTCATCACCTACGGACTGGCTTTTGCAACAATTGCCGTATGCGCAGGATTGTGGATCCACAAAAGCCGTATGCGACGAAAAGAAACAGAACTTGCAGAACGGCTCTTGGAAATCGACACTCTGTCGGCGGAATTCCATCGACTCGAAAAAGAACTACAGGACACTTCTGCAAAAAACGCCTCGACCATTGACACCGACAGTCTGCGCTGCGTCGAACAATTTTATCATTCTCAGATAGCCATCATCGACAGAATCAGTGCAGAATATTTCGAGAAAAAGGATGCCGCCATCCCGATACGCCTTACCATCCTCCAACAGCTTGACATAAGCTTGCATTCAATGCAAACGCCTCAGACATCCAATGCAATAATATCCCTTGTCAATCTAAATCACAACCACATTCTTGCCAAAATCAAATCGGAAATGCCGAAACTGAAGCCCACAGACATAGAATTCATAGCATTAAAACTGGCTGGATTCTCACCTAAAGCCATCGCGCTGTTCCAGGGGGTTACGCTTGGCAACTATTATAACCGATGGACCCGGCTCAGAGCACGCATAGGGAATTCCGATGCTGCACACAAAGAGCAGATTTTATCCCTGCTTAACGCCACGGTTAAATCTCATTGAACCTGTCCGATTTCTTTATCCCACATTACTAATGTCCGACATATTTGCCAAAATATCAGTTATCTTCTTCCTGACATTATTTAATGTACTTTCCGTCTATTGGCTTTTCAGAACCGGCCGACAAGCTTATGTAGCCTACCGCCGGCGCAATATCTACCGTCTCCGCGTCAGTGGCTCGTATTTTATTCTGTCGGCACTTGGCGCTATCTTATGGATTCTCATTACCGCCCGACTTCTCTCCGAAACAGATTACCGTCCGTCCCACTCCTTTCTCGGCAATCTGTTTTCGGCAGTGATATTTTATTTCCTTTGGGGACGCACCATCTACATCATTCTTTCCACATCCGTCTCGCTAATACGCAACATCCGTAAATCAGGCGAAATAAAAAAGTGGATACCCAACATCGCTCTGGCACTCATCATTGTAGCTATCCTTTTATGGCTCCGCTGGACAATCACCATGCACTGACATGGCACACACAATCACAAACATTTCAGCACCACCCTCAATCCACTGCATATCAATCACTTGGCAAAGTGATAAAAATTGCGCATTTTATCAATTTGTAATAAGCTGACATACATACCATTAACGCACCGCAGCACCTAAAATGATAAACATTTTCATAGTATTTGTTTTTTGACCGGCGTTTTACATTCACTAATTTTGCCGTGTAAACGAGCTGTTGGCTCACTATAATATTTCTGGTACGCTAATCCCAATTAAAAATTTGGCAGATGAATATTTTCTCAATAATCATTTTGGTTGTATTTGCCTGTCTGGTTGTCATAGGCATAAAGAATACAATCCGCAGCATTCGTTCCGCATATAAACGCCACCAGACCGGCAAGATGCTTTTTTACATCGGATGCCTGGTGCTGATTGCCACAGCCATCGTAGCCTGCGTAGTGGCTGCCAGTTCGCCTGAAGTTGCAGCAACACAGATTGCCGGTGAACCAACAGATCTGATTTCAGATTTTCCCCGCAACCATCCGATCTACTCGGCAATTTTCGGAATAATGCTTTGCACCATGCTTTTTTATGCTGTCAAAGGTGCCATTGTGGGTGACCACAAACTTGCAAGGAACAGCTTGATCCTGGTTGCCGTCACAATTACGGTTATATGTATAATCATTTATTTGACCCAGATAATCTGATAACTGTGTTTCTTTAAGGAAATAATTCGCCACCATCCCACATTCAAATGTACACTACACTACAAATTGCCGGCTACATTCTAACAGGCGCGTGGACTTTGGCCTCGATCTATGCAGCATACATCGCATTCCGCCGCTCAGGCTTAGCCTTAAAGCAAAACCGCCGATTGCCGGCGGCAGTATATGCCATACTGGCACTCATCTGTTGCGCCGTTACAGCCGCAGACATCCTGATCATCTGCCATCTGCCGAGCTATGATGCCGATGCACCCACAGCTTTCCGCACATTATTCAGATGGTCTGTTTTTCTGACAATCTGGTGTGTCTACGCCTATGCATGGATTCGCATTTACCGCGAAAACTTCACAAACGGCACCCCGATGCCACCGGCAAAACGCAGGTTTATCCTTGCCGCATTTCTGTTTTTCGCCGCATGCAGCGGAATAATAACCGGCCTTATAACGCTCTACTACAACCACATGCTCCCGGAATTTTTCTGACAGCCACACCAGACGCGTGCATTGTCATTAAATCAATGTGAAACGTTTAATTGAGTTCACACAGATTGTAGGGTCGCGACCTGTCGCGACTGCTAACATGCAATCTATCAAGCCATAATAGCCCACAGACTCTGCATAGTTGCAGTCGCGACAGGTCGCGACCCTACGTCTGAATGGGGATACAGGCGCAGGTGAGGATGCCATGGCCGGAGGTGATTAGTATGACAAACTCATGAAAGCGAAGCGCATAATGGATAAGATTTTGCGGGAGGGATATAACATTTCAAGGAGGAATATAACATTTCAAGGAGGAATATAACATTTCGGGCGATGATACGTTCTTTATGAGAGAACAAATTGTAAACACACACTAAAACAAGAGAAACGCACAAACAAGATGAAGAAACTTATCATGGCATTGATGCTCCTGCTGTGCGGCAGCGGAGCGGCATTCGCATTTATCGATTCCTATGTTATTGACCGAGAGAAGCTTCCGGAGGCAGCCCAACAGATGCTGTCGGAGTATTTTCCCAAGGCAAAGGTAAGCTCAATCAAAATTGACCGTCACCTGCTGAAGAAAACCGACTACGACGTAAAGCTCACAAACGGCACAAAAGTGGAATTCTCGAATGCAGGCAAATGGAAATCGGTTGACTGCAAGAACAAAGCGGTGCCCGAAGGGCTCGTGACCAAGCCCATCCGCAACTATGTGAAAAAGAACCACAGCAATCTCGACATCGTCAAGATAGAGAAAAAACCGGCGGGATACGAGATACGGCTTTCCGACGGCTCCGAACTGAAATTCAACCTTCTCGGGCAATTCAAAAGCATCTCCAACGGAGATTGACAAGCTGTCACCACAGAAAAGACGTTAAGTGGTAAGAGCATTGACTTTCAGACATAAAAACGGGCGCTGTCTCGGCATTCCGAGACAGCGCCCGTTTTTATGTATCATTGTTGACACGCGGACAAGAGCAAAATACGCGTATCATTTCATCGGCACAATCGGTCTTTCTTTATGTCAGCGGGGTAATTGCGGCGGCAACGTCTGTATCACCCCAGAAATCAGCGATGGTAAGCCACACAAGCAACAGCAGGATAAGAATCCCGACGCCGAAAAACAGCCATATGCTTGTTTTCGACGAACCGCCACGACGCTCAGCATCGCCATCATGATGATGTTTTTCGTGTTTCATAATCGTAAGCTTTAAAATAACAACTTCGCCTGAAGGGAGGCAATATCCCGAAAGCCCGAAAAAAGGAAGGAACAACACATGTGGTGGGCTTTCATCAGTAATAACAACAACAGGCACCCGATGGTTTTCTCCGCGCTACCGACACTGCGGAACACTCACGTTGAATCCCTTTCGCTTTTTTTTTGTAACTTTGCCACATGGCACGTATTCTGGCTATCGATTTCGGAAAAAAACGTTGCGGCATCGCCGTGACCGACCCGCTGCAGATTGTGGCCAACGGACTGACAACGGTAGAGACCGGGCGGCTGACCGAGTTCATCGCAGCCTACGTGAAACGCGAGGAGGTTGAGCGCATCATCGTGGGCTATCCCACCACCGTGCGCGGCGAGGAGTCGGAATCCATGCGCTACATCCGCCCCGGCATAGGGCGCCTCCGCAAGGCTATCCCCGACATCCCCGTTGAATTCTCCGACGAGCGTTTCACATCCGTCCTGGCCCACCGCGCCATGCTCGACGGCGGAATGAAAAAGATGGACCGCCGCAACAAAGAGATTGTCGACGAGATTTCCGCCACCATCATCCTCAACGACTATCTCTCCAACCGATCTCTGCATAACAACACCTGATCCGACATATGAAACTTCCCGTTTATCTTTACGGACACCCCGTGCTCCGTGAAATATCTGACGACATCACCCCCGAGTATCCCGAACTGAAGAAGCTCGTGGTCGACATGTTCGAAACCATGTACGCCTCCGAAGGCGTAGGCCTTGCCGCCCCGCAGATAGGGCGCAACGACCGCATCGTGGTGATCGACGCCTCGCCCGTAGCCGACACATTCCCCGAATGCGACGGATGGAAACACGCTCTAATAAACCCTGAAATAGAAGTGCTCGACGGCGAGACCATCAGCCGCAGCGAGGGCTGTCTCAGCCTCCCCGGACTCAGCGAGGATGTGAAGCGAGTGGAACACATCCGCCTGCGGTGGCTCGACGAGGATTTCCAGCCCCACGAACAGGAGATCAGCGGATTCCTGGCGCGCATCGTGCAGCACGAGTGCGACCATCTGGAAGGCCATCTATACATCGACCACATCTCGCCCATCCGCAAGCAGCTCATCCGCGGAAAACTCTCCAACATTATCAACAGGAAAATCCGTTGCGATTACCCCGTGAAATTCGCCCCCGCAAGGCGCAAGGGCTGACAAACCTCCCCATACACAATCACAAACAAACACCATATCCAGGACACCACAATGGCAGCTCCCAATCCAGACGATAAGAAAATCATATTCTCGATGGTAGGCGTATCCAAAACCTACCCTCCTCAAAAACAGGTTCTCAAAAACATCTACCTCTCGTTCTTCTATGGCGCTAAAATCGGCATCATCGGTCTGAACGGTTCCGGTAAGTCATCGCTGTTGAAAATCATCGCAGGCATCGACAAGGACTATCAGGGCGAGGTGGTTTTCTCCCCCGGCTATTCTGTGGGCTACCTCGAACAGGAACCAAAACTCGACCCCACGAAAACCGTAATCGAGGTTGTGCGCGAAGGCGTCCAACCCGTGATGGACCTCCTCAAGGAGTTCGACGAGGTGAACGCCGCGTTCGGCGACCCCGACGTGCTTGAGAATCCCGACAAGATGGATGCCCTCATCCAGCGTCAGGGCGAACTTCAGGACGCCCTCGACGCCGCCGACGCCTGGAACATCGACTCCAAGCTGGAGCGCGCCATGGATGCACTCCAGTGCCCGCCCGACGACCAGCCCGTGGAGACACTCTCCGGAGGCGAGCGCCGCCGCGTGGCCCTGTGCCGCCTGCTTCTGCAGCAGCCCGACGTGCTCCTGCTCGACGAGCCCACCAACCACCTCGACGCAGAATCAATCGACTGGCTCGAACAGCACCTCCAGCAGTATCCCGGCACCGTCATCGCCATCACCCACGACCGTTATTTCCTTGACCATGTGGCCGGATGGATTCTGGAGCTCGACCGCGGCGAGGGAATTCCCTGGAAAGGCAACTATTCTTCGTGGCTCGACCAAAAAACAAAGCGCATGGCCCAGGAGGAGAAGCAGGCCAGCAAGCGCCGCAAAACCCTTGAACGCGAGCTTGAATGGGTGCGAATGGCGCCCAAAGCCCGTCAGGCCAAAGGTAAGGCGCGCCTCAGCAGCTACGACCGCCTGCTCAACGAGGACCAGAAACAGCGCGAGGAGCGTCTGGAAATCTTCATCCCCAACGGTCCGCGTCTGGGCAACAAGGTAATCGAGGCCAAGGGGCTTGCAAAATCGTTCGGCAAGAAGCACCTGTTCAACAACCTCAACTTCATGCTCCCTCCCAACGGCATCGTGGGCGTCATCGGCCCCAACGGAGCCGGCAAGACCACCCTCTTCCGCCTCATCATGCAGCAGGAGCAGCCCGATGCCGGCACATTCGAAGTGGGCGAGACCGTGAAGATTGCATATGTGGACCAGCGTCACCACGACCTTGTACCCGACCACACAGTATATCAGGTAATCTCGCAGGGTGTGGAAAGCTTCCGCATGGGCGGACGCGACATCAACGCACGCGCATATCTCTCGAAATTCAACTTCGCCGGAGCCGACCAGGAGAAGAAAATCGGCGTGCTCTCCGGCGGTGAGCGCAACCGCCTTCACCTGGCCATGGCCCTGAAAGAGGAGGGCAACGTGCTGCTGCTCGACGAGCCCACCAACGACATCGACGTGAACACACTCCGCGCCCTCGAGGAGGGTCTGGAGGAATTTGCAGGCTGCGCCGTTGTCGTGAGCCACGACCGCTGGTTCCTCGACCGCATCTGCACCCACATCCTCTCGTTCGAAGGCGACGGCAACGTGGTGTTCTACGAAGGCTCCTACTCCGACTACGAGGCCTACAAGAAAGCCCAGAACGGGGGTAAGGAACTTCCGCGCCGCCGTTACCGCAAACTTATGGACTGACACCAACTGCGGCCTATGGCCGCCAACCCCGTCCACCATCTCCACGTTTTGAAGCTATCTGTGAAGCATATAGCACTGGCACTGGCAGCTGCCCTCGCGCTTGCGGGGTGCAGCTCCACCCGCCACGTGCCTGCGGGCAGCTACATGCTCGACAACGCCAGAATCGTGGTGGACGACAGCACACGCATCCCCACAAAACGCTACTACAACTATCTCCGCCAGCTCCCCAACCACAAGGTGCTCGGCTTCGCGCGCCTTCAGCTCGGCATCTACAACATGTCGGGCTCGGATTCCACAGGCCGATTCAACCGGTGGTTGCGCAAAGTGGGCGAGGAACCGGTGATTTTCGATTCGGCGCTTACCGACCAGTCGGCGCGGCAGCTGCGTCAGGCGCTGATCAACGAGGGATACCTCGACGCACAGGTTGACTACGACGTCACACCCCGCAAAAAGAAAAAAATCGATGTCACCTACAGGCTGCACCCCGGCAAACCGTTCGTGGTCAACTCAATCGCATATGAATTCGAGGAACCGGGACTGGAATGGATTGTGTACAGCGACTCCATGTCGCTACCTATGAAGACCGGAGGCAACCTCGACCTCAACATTCTCGACAACCAGCGCACCCTTGTGGCCGAATGGATGCGCGAAAACGGCTACTTCGCCTTCACAAAGGAGGATATAAGTTTCGTGGCCGACACGGTAGCCGGCCAGCGCGGCGTTGACCTCACAATGGTGGTGCACAAGCCGAGGCAACACGCGGCATCGGCCGACACCCCTGCGCCCGATGCCCATGAGCGCTATGCTTTCAGGCGTGTGGTGGTGGTGCCGGACTTCTCTCCGGGCGACAATACTTCCGATTTCAGCTTCGCCCACCGCGACACCGTGAACTATCAGGGCCTGGAAATTCTGTATGGTTCTGACCCATACCTGAAACCGCAGGCCCTGGCGCAGCAGATATTCATCCGTCCGGACGAATATTATTCCACCTCCAACATCGACAAGACCTACGAAGCACTCAACCGTCTGGCCATCCTCCGCTATGTCAACATCCTCACGCGTCCCGCCGGCAAACAGGGCGACACCGAAATGCTTGACGCCTACATACTGCTGTCGCGCACCAAAAAAATGGGCGTCACCCTCGAGCTCGAAGGCACGAACTCGGAGGGAGACTTCGGCGTGGGTGGCGGCGTCACCTACCAGCACCGCAACCTTGCCCGTGGCGGCGAAATGCTCACATTCAAACTGCGAGGCGCCTACGAAAGTCTTTCGGGCGATTTCGAGGACCTGATCAACGACAGCTACACAGAAGTGGCATCGGAAGTGGGCATCACTTTCCCGAAATTCATGGCGCCGTTCCTCCACTCGTCGTTCAAGCACCGCATGCGTGCCTCCACCGAGTTCGCGCTGACTTTCGTCCGCCAGGAACGGCCTGAATACACCCGCATCATCGCAGGCGGCGCATGGCGCTACAAATGGGCTGCACGCTCAGGCCGCACACGCCGCACCCTCGACCTCATCGACATCAATGTGGTCAATCTTCCGCGCTCCACCATCAACTTCATCGACAACATCGCCCCCGACAATCCCCTGCTGCGCTACAGCTACGAGGACCACTTCATAATGCGCATGGGCTACACGTGGTACAACACCAACCGCCGCATGGCCACTTCGGCCTTCGAGCGCAACGATTTCCAGACCAACACCTACACGGTGCGTGCATCAGTGGAAACCGCAGGCGCATTCCTCTACGCCATGTCTAAGCTCTTCCAACAGAAGCGCGAGGACGATGCCTACAAGATTTTCGGCATACAGTACGCCCAGTATCTCAAAGGCGAGATCGACTACACCATCAACCACAGCTTCTCCCCGCGCAACTCCATATCATTCCATGCCGGGGGTGGCATCGCCTTCCCCTACGGCAACTCTTCAATGGTGCCGTTCGAAAAGCGGTTCTATGCCGGAGGCGCCAACGGCGTGCGTGGCTGGAGCGTGCGCACCCTCGGGCCCGGCAGCTATGATTCACGCAACTCCGTGACCGACTTCATCAACCAGTGCGGCGACATTTCGCTGGTGCTCAACCTCGAGTACCGCAACAAGCTTTTCTGGGTGTTTGAAGGCGCCGTGTTTGTTGATGCCGGAAACATCTGGACCATCCGCGACTATCCCAACCAGCCCGGCGGTGTGTTCCGCTTCAACTCATTCTACAAGGAGATTGCACTGGCCTACGGCGTGGGTCTGCGAATGGACTTCAACTACTTCCTGCTCCGCCTCGACATGGGTGTGAAAGCCCACAACCCGGCCCGCGGACAGGACCGCTGGCCCCTGCTCGACCCGTCGTGGAACCGCGACGTGTCGTTCCATTTCTCTGTGGGTTATCCGTTCTGACGGTTAGCACAGCCCACAACCTTTTTGCCAACCGAAATGTTTCCCAAACGTGCCCCGGCACTCCATTGCCGGACACTTACAACTAAAAGCACTCCGACAACATGAAAAAGCTCGTCATATTCGACCTCGACGGCACTCTGCTCAACACCATCGCCGACCTCGGCAACGCCGCCAACTATGCGCTGGAACAGTGCGGATTCCCCACGCATCCGCTCACATCCTATCCCCGCTTCGTGGGAAGCGGTATCACCAAACTTCTTGAACGGGTGCTTCCCGAAAGCGCTCGAAACCCCGAGCGTGTAGAGACCATGCGCACCTACTTCAAGGAATACTACTCGGCTCACATAGCCGACGAGACCACCCCCTATCCCGGCATTCCGCAGCTGCTCGAAACCCTGACATCCCGCGGCATAAAAGTGGCCGTGGCGTCCAACAAATATCAGGAAGCGGTGGAAACGCTCATCAACCGTTTCTTCCCCGACATTGAATGGGCCGCTGTTGAAGGCCACAAGGCCGGAATGCCGGTCAAGCCCGACCCGTCGATAGTGTTCGGCATCCTGGGCAAATGTCCCACACCTAAAACCGACGTGCTCTATGTGGGCGATTCAGGCATCGACATGGAGACTGCACGCCGCGCCTGCGTGGAATCGGCCGGAGTATCGTGGGGATTCCGCCCCCTCTCGGAACTCCGCGCCAACTATGCCGACCACATAGCCACCACCACCGACGACCTCCTCAACCTCGCCCTCTAACCATTTTTTGCGGATTTTGGGCGAATTGATGATAAATGATGGAGTAAAAATCCTTATAATTCATGAAACTTTGCGTAACTTTGCACCCGTGTTAGCACACATAACAACAAAGCGTTAATTTCCAATACTTTAAGGTACAAACTCATCAATTTCATCAACATGGATTTTCTAAAAGATTTGCTTTGGCCCGGCCAAACGTCACTGGCAGCCACTCTGGTGCTCCTGTCGTTTGTGATCGCCGCTGGCATATATCTGGGTAAAATCAAATTCGGCGGCATCTCGCTCGGAGTGACATTCGTGCTTTTCGTCGGCATCCTGATGGGGCATTTCGGCTACGAAATCGAACCCTCGGTGCTTAAATTCGTGCGCGAATTCGGCCTGATTCTGTTCATCTTCGCCATCGGTCTGCAGGTTGGTCCCGGTTTCTTCTCCAGTTTCAAGAAAGGGGGAGTCAAGCTCAACATGCTTGCAACACTGGGCATCCTCCTCAACGTGGCCATCGTGATCGCCATCTATTTCATAGACGGGACCACCTCAATCAACGCTCTGGTGGGCGTCATGTCGGGTGCCGTGACCAACACCCCCGGACTTGCCGCAGCTCAGCAAGCCGCAGCCGACCTGGAAGCTGTCAACACCATGTCGATGGGCTACGCCGCAGCCTACCCCCTTGGCGTGCTCGGCATCATAACAGCCATCCTCCTTGTTAAAGCCATCTTCGGTGTGAAAATAGACAAAGAGATTGAGGAGATAAACCGCGAACAGGAGGAAAGCCAGTCGAAACCGCATCTTGTCACTTACGAAGTCACAAACCACCTCATCGACGGCAAAACCCTGCTGCAGCTTCACGACATCATCCACTGCGACTTCGTGGTGTCACGTCTGATGGTCACCGGCGGTGAAATCATTATCCCGAAATCAAGCACAGAAATCCATGTGGGCGACAAGCTTTACGTGGTCATGTCGCAAGAGGACCAGCACAGCTTCGACGCCGTTCTCGGCAAGCCCATCGAGATGGGCGACGAGGAATGGGAAGCCGTGGCACCGGCCAACGTGGTTTCGCGCCGCATCCTCATCACCCGCAGCGAATACAACGGAACCGCCCTCGGCGCCCTGCGCCTCCACAAGGGCTACAACCTCAACTGCACCCGCGTAAACCGCGCCGGAGTGGATCTCCTCGCCTCGCCGGGTCTGCGCCTGCAGATGGGCGACCGCATCACCGTGGTGGGCGACCTCAACGACATCGAGCGCCTTGCCTCCAAGCTCGGCAACTCCATGAAGCGCCTCAACCAGCCCAACCTCGTCACAATCTTCATCGGCATCCTGTTCGGTATCATCCTCGGCTCAATCAACGTGGGCTTCGGCATGAAACTCGGTCTGGCAGGCGGCCCGCTCGTTGTGGCCATCCTCCTGAGCCGCTTCGGCTACAAGGTAAAACTCGTCACCTACACCTCATCGTCGGCATCGCTGATGCTCCGCGAGCTCGGCATCTGCCTCTTCCTGGCAGCCGTGGGTATCGGCGCCGGCAAAGGCTTCGCCGACACCGTGTTCAACTACCAGGGCATGTGGTGGGTGATCTGGGGCTTCATCATCACCTTCTTCCCCCTGCTGATTGTGGGATGCATCGCACGCGGTGTCTATAAATTCAACTATCTCACCATCATGGGTATGATGTCGGGTGGCTACACCGATCCCCCGGCCCTCGCCTACGCAAACAACTCCACCGGCAGCGACGCTCCGGCCGTGGCCTACTCTACCGTCTACCCGCTCACAATGTTCCTGCGCGTGGTGGCAGCCCAGGCCCTGATTCTGATATTCGCCTGACGGCAGTTCTGGCTCCGGCAAGCATGGTGTGCATAGGGCGCCCAAGCCTTACGGTGCGCTTCAACGCCCATCCGCAAGTGCAGTTGCGCACATTCACTGTCACCACGCCGCACACCTCACCGAGCCTGCGGCGCACACCGGCAAGCAAAGCCTCCACCGAACCGAAGCCGCACATCGGCGCATTGAGCAGCACCTTGCCGAACTGCACCACATTGACATAAACCATGTCGGCAGCCCTCACGGCATACACTGCCCTGGAAGCACCGGCGCCAACCGCACAATTCCCGCCCTCCTCACCGAGGGTGGGAATTTTATTTATCGGAAGCGTAGACACAATCTCAGAAGATATGGTGGAGATATTGTTTAAAGTGAAAAGATTGTTGGTGTACATAATTTTTTCGCCTTTTAGAGGTTTCTGTTGATTTACAATGCAAAATTACCCCGCACCTGTGCCAAAACATTTCACACCTCCCATAAACAAAGTTAATCCCCAAGAATAAATAGAACTACACCTAACAAACCATTACCAGCATCCGAATCATTCTTAAAGTGGTCGAATTTGACCATTTAGAGTGAGTGGAGGCTCCTGCAAAGGCTGCATAAATTTAAGTCAGGCCTATTTTTTCGGTGCATTTGCTCGGTATAGTCATAGGTGTAACGCCTTGAGTTATAGCAACATGTCAAAGACACAATGTCACTAAGTTAAGAGAGGGGTAAAGACACTTTGTTAGACCCGGAGGGTCGGGTCTGTGCCTATCCGCGTGCGGAGCGTCAGCGTAGCGCGTGGTCAATGTGCGAGAATATAAAACGAGGCGCGGAGGGCCGAGCCTGTAGTTGATAAACCCATCCTTATTATTATTCTGTTCCTACGGATCCGGCCCTCCGGGCCTTACAGAGAGGAGTGTGTACGACTCCCCCGCACTCCGCTTCGCTGCGTACGGGGATAAGTACGGCTTCGGCCCTCCGGGCCTTTATGTTGACAGCAGGCATGAGAACCTTAACTTCGTGACATTGTGTCAAAGGCATGTCTAACAAGTTGTGGAAAGTACAGTACAGTGACGGCTTGGAACGTGGCGAAAATTGCAACTGGAAAATATGCTCATATCATAAAAAATAAGCATAGCGTCAATGACTATAAGAAATGCAATCACTGACGCTACGCTAAATCAATAAATTTGTGGCTTTTACCTCATCTGAAATTTACCTGACATGGATTTTCATCATTTTCTCATCCAATTTCATCAAATATAATCCTGGAAGAAGGTGCATGTCTGCATATTTACCATTATAAATAATCTGACCTTCGATATTATACACCTGTACGCTTTTATCGGCGTCACAATGTATTGAATAAAGTCCGGATTGTTCCGTCACAGTCACCCCACAAATTGCTGTCAGATTAGAGCCATCCGTTGTAACGGCCTTAATATTTGTCGTACCTTTCGCAACAGCGTTCACATTGCCCTCATCGTTTACAGTAGCAATGGCATCATTTTCTGATACCCATTTTACAGCACGGTTTGTCACATTATCCGGCCATAGTTGAGCATGCAGTTGCATCGACTCTCCCTTTATTAAAGAAAGTGCGTTGACATTCAGCTTTATCTCTTGAGCAAGAACGGCTCGAGTTACCACATTTACACGGCAGACATCTACAAAGCCGCCATCAGCAGTAGTAACCATCACCACTGTTTGCCCCTCTTTAATTCCATAAACAGAGCCATCGGAAGCAACAACTGCCACATTAATATCAGAACTTGCCCATCTCACTGTTTTATCCGTTGCATCTTCAGGATGAACCTCTGCAGTCAGTTTTACCGATTCCCCCTCTAATACATCAACGGCTCCGACATTAAGGCTAATGCCTTCGACCCGTCTGATAACCGTCACTTTACAAAAGTCTTTTTTCTCTTTATCGACATTAGAAACAGCATATATTTCTGCCGTTCCGCTTCTTAAACCTTTGATTCTGCCATTAGTATCGACAGACACCACAGATTCATCCGAAGAGGTCCACGTTACCGTTTTATCGGTTGCATTAACCGGCAATACGGAAACGCTGAGATTTGCAACGTCATTGACTTCAAGAGAGATGTTTTTGGGTGTCACATCAACTGATTCAACCGGCTGATTAACCGTAACCACACAATCTGCCAAAAAGCCACCGTCTGCAGTGGTAACTGTAATAACTGACTTCCCGGGATTCAAAGCAACAATTGTACCGTCTCCAGCTACATGACAGATTTCGGGCAAAGTACTTTTCCATGTTACAGTTTTATCGTAAGCAGTTGCAGGCAAGACCTCGTAAGTAAGCTGCATTGTACCACCATTTTCAATAGTGACAGCCGACTGACTGATTTTAATACCTGTAACATGCTGACGCACCTCTATTTCAAAAGTACCTTTGACACCGTTTTCAGCCTCTGCCGTGATAACGACATTACCCGAGGATATGCCTTTTACCATACCGCTTCCATCTACAGATGCTATGCTCTCGTCAGAACTATGCCAAACGACTGATTTATATAATGCATCGTCCGGTAAAACTGTTTGTGTAAGTTTAATCGACTCACCAACATACATCACGTTACTCCCGTTTATCTGAACCTTGGTCACATCAATAATTGGAAGTATGTTTTTTACATGTATGTCATTTACGTCAACATCCCAGTCATATAATTTTTCATATTTTGCCAACGATGCTTTTGGCACATATAACTTATCAATGTATGTGTCATTCCATGGAAGCTGTAAAGGTGGAACTTCCAGATCACATATCATGACTTTTGCATCAACACCAACCGACAAGAACTCCATACTTTTTGGTACAATCAAAGTATCGCACACAAATTTTGTCGTAGCACGAGGAGTCCCTTGCCTATAATCTGTCCCATTAAAAATTTTCAAAGAGTTAGGCAACTTAATAGTTTTTCCTGTTCTAACGACCAATTCTTGACACCAGCTCCCGTATGAAGATCCATATGGGTTAAGTTCTTTTGAACCAATTTGTTCAATATTCTCAGGAAATAAAATGTCCTGCCTAAAAAACTCTACTGGATGTGGATCAGCATAATCATAATAGTTCTCAAAAAATGCATGCTGTTCAATAATTTTCAGCGATTTTGGAAAATAATCAATTAAAAAATCTTTAATTTCAACATTCTGGCCTTTAAAAAATGCTCCATTACATAAAATTTCCACGCCCTCTCCCAACACGATTTTCTTGAAATCAGGATAGAAATAGCTTCCCCACCTATTAGCTTCCAATACCTTACGGCTATTAATCTGAAGAGTATCTATAACGGTATAATTGCCTACTGCTAGCTTAAACTCCTCACTCCGAGGCATAGATAATCGATGAACTGGATTTACTCCTATATAAAAATCTCCGGTTTCAGGATCTAACACATGTCTATTAAAATTAAATGCCATATAACCATCAGTTGATGTAGCATTACCTAAATCAACGACTTTAAGATTCCCAAAACCTATAACTTGATCTACAAATTGAATATCCGTTTTATTTATATACCCAGACACATATAATTCTTCAACATTTTGTTGTTGGACATATGTAATCAAGGTGGATAAAGTTCCAGGCGTTTGACAATCGATTACAATCCGTTTGTCATTCTCCTGACCTCTGGCAGAGATGAGAAATATCATCCATGCCAATAACATTAAAACCACTCGTTTCATATCAGCAACCCATTTTATCAAGTTCATCATCAAGCACTTTCTTTAATAGTTCTATTATGTCTGGAGTATCAGTGCAGACTTTATCTACATAATCCTCATATATGTCACCTAAATGCTTTCGAATTATACCATACATATCCGGTTCATCCAAAATAGATCTCAATTTTTCATAAATGACTAACTTCCCATAAGAAAAATCTACATCATGCACACGTTCCTGTGTTTCTGATAATAGGCAATAGGATGCATACAACGACTCCAACTCCTTAATTTTCTCTTGCAAAACAGCTTTCTCCATAATACTAAATATGCCGCCGGCCTCCCCTCATTGGCATTAGATTGATTTAAATAAAAAAAAAAGCGCAGGAGTCTGTATCTGTTGCCGTCCTACTTTCTGAGGCTTCTCGCATTGCCTTGTCAAAGTTGGACGACAACGCCAGAAGCCCACGCTTATATATGCAACGGCAACAAACGGTCTGGATTCCTCTCGAAGTCCATACCGATGTCGGTAATTACATATCCACGGGCGTCTACCGTTGCACAATCCTTGACTTTGACATAAAATTTTGCGAGAATTTCAGAAGGTCAAGAATCAGCGCGGATAACGCTTTTCATAATGTATGTTACATTCCACCCACTCAATCCCCAACCGGGGCTTCTGTGATGCAGTCTGTCACCGCAAAGATAATAAAAGCTGACCGAAATTTCACGATTTAAGACCGATTTTATAATGTTCGCCCAAAGAAAGCACCATGATACACCCCACATACCCTCTCAACAATATTCAAGTTCACTTATACAAGTATGATGTAATGGCGTGCGACAGTATTGAGAATAGATATTTGTCAGGCCGTGAAAATTTTAGGGGATTTTTGAAAATTTGCGTATCTTTGCAGCTACGAAAAAACAACCGGAACAGATATGCTCGACAGAATAAATGCACTGAAGGCTCAGATTGAAGCCGCAACGGCTTCGAACGCCGATGAAGTGGAGGCCCTCCGCCTCAAATATCTCAGCAAAAAGGGCGAACTCAACGCCCTGATGGCCGATTTCCGCAACGTGCCGGCCGACCAGAAGAAAGCCATCGGCATGGCCATCAACGAGCTAAAGACTTTTGCCACCGACAAGATCAACGCCCTGAAGCAGGCCACTGAAATGGCCGACGACTCGGCCGACGAGATTGACCTCACCCGTTCGGCTGCTCCTGTGGAGCTTGGCACACGTCACCCGCTGTCGCTTGTACGCGACGAAATCGTGTCCATCTTCCGCCGTCTCGGATTCGTGGTGGCGCAAGGTCCCGAAATTGAGGACGACTGGCATGTGTTCTCATCGCTCAACTTCGCAGAGGACCATCCCGCACGCGACATGCAGGACACCTTCTTCATCCAACGCAACCCCGACGTGCTGCTCCGCACCCACACTTCGTCGGTGCAGACCCGAGTGATGGAGCACTCCAAGCCCCCTATCCGCATCCTCTGCCCCGGACGCGTCTACCGCAACGAGGCCATCTCGGCACGCGCACACTGCTTCTTCCATCAGGTTGAAGGTCTTTATGTCGACAAAGGCGTGTCGTTCGCCGACCTCGAGCAGACGCTGCTCTACTTCGCACGCGAGATGTTCGGTGCCGACACCAAGATCCGCCTGCGTCCGAGCTACTTCCCCTTCACCGAACCGTCGGCCGAAATGGACATATCCTGCACCATCTGCGGCGGCAAAGGCTGCGGCCTCTGCAAAGGCACCGGATGGGTGGAGATTCTTGGCTGCGGCATGGTCGACCCCAATGTGCTCGACGCCTGCGGCATCGACTCCAAGGAATACAACGGGTTCGCACTCGGCATGGGCGTGGAGCGCATCGCCAACCTGAAATACCGCGTCAACGACCTGCGTCTGTTCTCCGAGAACGACGTGCGCTTCCTGCGTGAATTCACACACGCACACTGATGCCGGACCCCATGACCGTCAAAGAACGTTACGAACGCGCACTCAAACTGCTGTCCGAGGCCATCCCCGAGCCTAAGACAGAGCTGAAGTACGACACCCCGTTCCATCTGCTGCTTGCAGTGATCCTGTCGGCCCAGTGCACCGACAAACGCGTGAACATGATTACGCCCCCTCTGTTCGCTGCATTCCCCGACGCAGCCACCCTCGCGGCCTCGAACGAGGAGACTGTCTACGAGTATATCAAATCGGTGTCCTACCCCAACAACAAGACGCGCTCGCTGCTGGGAGCGGCGCGCACCATCTGCGAGGAGTTCGGCGGAGAGATACCAGACAACATCGACGATCTGATGCGCATCCCCGGCGTGGGCCGCAAGACAGCCAACGTCATGCTGGCCGTGGTGTGGAACAAGGCTGCCATGGCCGTTGACACCCACGTGTTCCGCGTGTCGGAGCGCATCGGCCTGACCACCAACGCCCGCACACCATATGAGACAGAGAAGGCGCTCGTGAGCCACATCCCGGCGGACATTATCCCCAAAGCCCACCACTGGCTCATACTCCACGGCCGCTACACCTGCAAGGCCCGTCGGCCCGACTGCCTCAACTGCACCCTCACCGAAGTCTGCCGCTATTATTCCAAAAACGCAAAATCAGCTTCCGGCACCACCGAAAACAAACGCGGCAAATAACCCTCAGCCACCCCGTCACAACAGATTATCCTGAAGTGGAGTCTACATTCCTGTTTATCATTGAAGTAATAGGCACATTCGCCTTTGCCATAAGCGGCATCCGTCTGGCCGCTTACCGCCGGTTCGACTGGTTCGGAGCCTACACCGTGGGCCTTGTCACAGCCATCGGAGGCGGAACCCTGCGCGATCTCCTGCTGGGCATCGACGTGTTCTGGATGCAGCAATGGTTCTATCTCGGCGTCACCGGCGTGGCTCTTGCCGTGGTCATCATGTTCCGTAAACTGCTTGTCAGCAACAACAAGATGCTGTTCGTGTTCGACACGCTCGGACTGGCACTGTTCGTGGTTATAGGCATCCAGAAATCGCTTGCCGTGGGCTACCCCATGTGGGTGGCCATCGTGATGGGTATGATCACCGGTGCATTCGGAGGCGTGCTGCGCGACATACTCATAAACCAGGAACCGCTTTTCTTCCGAAAAGACATCTACGCCACAGCCTGCGTTGCCGGAGGACTTGCCTATTGGGGTGTCAGGGCACTCGGCTGTTCTGAGATAGCCCAGCAACTCACCTGCGCCATCATCGTCATCTCACTGCGCACCTGCGCCCTGCGCTGGAACTGGTCGCTTCCGGTGCTCTCCTACGATGTTCCCGAGAACCGCAAAACTAAACACAGCCACAAGCCATGAACCACACCAAACAGATTGAATTCCTGAAGTTCATAATCGTCGGAATGATCAACACCATGGTCACTCTTGTGGTGATATTCACCACAAAATCATTGCTCGGGCTAAACCCCTATCTGTCGAACGCCCTCGGCTATGTGGCCGGCCTGACCAACTCGTTCATCTGGAACAAGGCATGGGTGTTCCGGTCGAAAGGGAGCACCGGCGCCGAGGCCATGAAATTCCTCATAGGATTCGCCGTGTGCTATTCGCTGCAGCTACTTTTTGTATGGGCAACCACCTCCCACACCCCGCTTGGCGCCATGGAATGGGACATCAAAGGCTTCACACTCTCGGGCTACGGTGTGGCCACACTCGGTGGCATGTGCGTCTACACCCTTTGCAATTTTATCTACAACAGGCAGATAGCCTTTTCAAAAAGAAACCGGCGCGCATAATCCGCTTTTTTTAGGGGTCAGTTGCAGGCATTCTGAAAAAAAATGCTTACTTTTGTAGAAATTTGGATAAGCAGTTAACCATTCCTCATGAATGCTTATGGCCGGCGAGCTTCAAAAAAAAATCGACCGCGTCAACACCAAGACGCAGCTTTTGCTCGACCGCTACACCATCCTATTGCAGCGGCGCGAGTCTGATCTGGCGCAGATTGCCGAACTTCAGGCTGAGATTGAAACACTCAGGAAGGAAAACGGACGGCTGCAGCAGGAGAACGACTTTCTGAAGATCGCCACGACCATCGCCCCCACCAGGAACGATGTGAACAGCACCCGTGAACTGCTTACCCGATTAGTGCGGGAAATCGACAAGTGCATCACCGACCTCAACGAATAATCCCCTACAAGACCGCGACGAAGCCGGTGTGTTCACTATGAATGATAAACTGACCATATCAATACGCATAGCCAATCAGGCACCAGTCTCGCTGGCCATCAATCCGGCCGACGAGGAGGTGATACGAAAGGCCGAATTCCACGTCAACAGGCTCTGGAAATCGTGGTCCACGAAATTCAAGAACCGGTCGGCAACCGAAGTGCTGGCCATGGTGGCGTTCAGGTTCGCCGAGCTTTACTTCACCCAGGAGGAAGTGCTCAAGAACACCAACGAAGCCATCAGCACGTTTGAAAGCAGTCTCGACCGGATTCTGCTCGACATGGGCGAAGAATAGGCAGTTATATTTGCACAACGCCGAACGCAATCCCGCGCTACGGACAGACGCAGGCGCCGCTTGCCACCGCTGCACACGCACCAAAGGCCATCATCCGGCCGGTGCCATGCAGGGCACCAGCGGCACACCAGCCGAGTCCGGGGGCGCATTTTTTGTACCCTGACCTTTTTATAATTTTTATAATCCGGCAACGGAAACAGACACTAATGAACAACCAAAACAACTAACAACATCATACGACAATAACCCGGACTGATATGAACCCAATAATCTATCTTGCAGTTGCAGTGGTGGCGCTGGCCATAGGCTCGCTCGTCACCGTGGCCATCCAGAAATCAATGGCCAGCAGCCGCGCCAAAGCGATAATCGACGAAGCCAACCGCGAAGCCGAAGTAATCCGACAGAAAGAGCTGCTCAAAGGCCGCGAGGAAGGCATCAAAATCAAGGACGAAGCCGAGAAACAGGCCACACAGCGCCTGCAGAAAGTGCAGTCGGTGGAATCCAAAATGAAACAGCGCGAAATGCAGCTCAACCAGCAGCAGAGCGAGAACCAGCGCCAGCGCAACGACCTTGAGGCCACCCGCCAGCGCCTCAATGCCGAAGAGGCAGTGATCGAGAACCGCAAGGAGGAGCTCGACCGCCTCAAGCGTGTGGCTCAGGACACCCTGGAGCACATCTCCGGTCTCTCCTCGGAAGAAGCGAAAGAAAAGCTCATAGAGTCGCTGCGCGATGAGGCAAAGACAGCCGCCGCACAGTATGTCAACGAGATCATGGACGAAGCCAAGATGACAGCCAACAAGGAGGCCAAACGCATTGTGGTGCAGACCATCCAGCGCGTGGCCACCGAGGCAGCCATCGAAAACTCCGTGACAGTGTTTCACATCGATTCCGATGAAATCAAGGGACGCATCATCGGCCGCGAAGGCCGCAATATCCGCGCCCTCGAGGCAGCCACCGGCATCGAAATCATCGTGGACGACACCCCCGAAGCCATCGTGCTTTCCGGCTTCGACCCCGTTCGCCGCGAAATAGCCCGCCTCGCCCTACATCAGCTGGTGGCAGACGGCCGCATCCACCCCGCCCGCATCGAAGAGGTGGTGAACAAAGTGCGCAAGCAGATTGAGGAAGAGATTGTGGAAACCGGCAAACGCACAGCCATCGACCTCGGCATCCATGGCCTCCACCCCGACCTCATCCGCATGATCGGCAAGATGAAATACCGTTCAAGCTACGGCCAGAACCTTCTGCAACACGCCCGCGAAACGGCCAACCTCTGCGCCATCATGGCCTCCGAACTTGGCCTCAACCCCAAGAAAGCACGCCGTGCCGGCCTTCTGCACGACATAGGCAAAGTGCCCGACGAAGAGCCCGAACTGCCGCACGCAATCCTCGGCATGAAGATTGCCGAACGCTGCAAGGAAAAACCGGAAATCTGCAACGCCATCGGCGCCCACCACGACGAAGTGGAACAGACCACACTGCTTGCGCCTATCGTACAGGTGTGCGACGCCATTTCAGGCGCTCGCCCCGGCGCACGCCGCGAAATTGTGGAGGCCTACATCAAGCGCCTCAACGACCTCGAGCAGCTGGCCCTCTCCTACCCCGGAGTAATCAAGACCTACGCCATCCAGGCCGGACGCGAGCTCCGTGTGATTGTGGGCGCGGACAAGATTGACGACGCCGAGACCGAAAGCCTCTCCAATGAAATAGCAAAACGCATCCAGGACGAGATGACATATCCCGGACAGGTGAAAATCACCGTAATCCGCGAGACCCGCGCCGTGAGCTTCGCAAAATGATCCGTTACGCAAACCTAATTCCCAACTGTCATGTCACAAACATCCGGTAAAACCGACGACGGCCAGGCCAAAGCCTGCTGCGGCTCCGGCTGCGAAGGGTGCACCCGGCGCCAGGAAGGCGCGGAAGCCTGCGCGTCGTGCCCGTCAGCCACGGAACCGGGCAAAGGGTGCGGCACGGGCAATAGCAAGGGGAACTGTTGCGGAGCCTGCGGCGGCACATGTGAGGTACGTGCGAAACTGCACAGCTTCAACTACTTCGAGGATATCCCCGGCGGATATGCCGACGACGACATGGTGGAAGTGCAGTTCAAGAACACACGCAAAGGCTTCTATCTCAACTCGGCCAACATCCCGCTCCAAGTGGGCGACATGGTGGCCGTAGAGGCTGCTCCCGGCCACGATATAGGTCAGGTGTCGCTCACCGGCGCGCTTGTGCGCCTGCAGATGCGCAAGGCCGGCATCAAGCCAGATGCCGAAAAACGCCGCGTGTTCCGCAAGGCCAAGGCCTCCGACCTCGAACGTTTCGAGAAAGCCAAGGCGCTCGAGAACGACACCATGATCCGCGCCCGCAAAATAGCCTCAAGCCTGCAGCTCAACATGAAGATAGGCGATGTGGAATACCAGGGCGACGGAAACAAGGCCATATTCTACTATATCGCCGACGAGCGGGTGGACTTCCGCCAGCTCATCAAGGTGCTCGCCGAGACCTTCAAGGTGCGCATCGAGATGAAGCAGATCGGAGCACGTCAGGAAGCCGGCCGCATAGGCGGCATCGGCCCCTGCGGACGCCCCCTGTGCTGCACTACATGGATGACCAACTTCGTAAGCGTCTCCACCGGCGCGGCACGCTTTCAGGACATATCGCTCAACCCTCAGAAACTTGCAGGCCAGTGCGCAAAGCTTAAATGCTGCCTGAATTTCGAGGTCGACGCCTATGTGGAGGCATCGCGCAAGCTCCCCGGCAAAGAAATCAAGCTGGAAACCGCCGACAACACCTACTATTTCTTCAAATCCGACATCTTCAAGGGCGAAATCACCTACTCCACCGACAAGCACGTGCCAGCCAATCTGGTAACACTCACGGCTGCCGAAGCCTGGAATGTGGTCAAACTCAACAAGAACGGAGAGAAGCCGCTGTCGCTAAAGGAGGAAAACGAGAAGGAGAAGAAAACCTCGGAATACGCCGACATTCTCGGTCAGGACTCCCTGACACGCTTCGACAAGAAGAAAAAGAAACGCAAGGGCAACGGCAACCAGCAGGACAAGAAAGCCCGGCAGCAACAGCCCGACGCCGAACAAAAAGCCGCCAAAGGCGAACCCAAAGAGCCCAAAGAGCCGAGGCCGGAACAGCGTCCCGAACGGAAACAGGGCGAGAACCGCCCGCGCAACAACCGCCGTAACGACCGCCGTCCCAACAACAAGCCACAAAAACCGACACCCCCAGAATCGTGAACACGCGCCGGAAACTCACAGCGAGCCTGCTGACGGCAGTGTTGTTGCTGGCGTCGGGATGCGGCGACGAGGTGCTCAACAGCTACAGTGAGTATCACCGTCTGCCTGAATCAGGCTGGACCTACCGCGACATCGAAACGTATGCCCCCGTGCATGCCGACTCGCTGTGCCGAGGCACATTGGTGGTGGGCCTCCGGCATTCCGCCGATTACCCATACACATCTGTGTGCGTGGAGGTGGAATTCTCCGACAACGGCAAAACAGTTCATGACACAGTAGACATACCCCTCTCCGACCGCTATGGCCGATGGCTCGGCAAAGGTATCGGGTCCTCGTTCCAGACCACCGACACGGTGGCCACATTGCTCCATGCCTCCGGCTCGGAAGTGAAAATCCGCCACATGATGCGCTGCGACACCCTCCGCGGCATCAACCAACTCGGCATCTTCTTTGTTCCCGATATAAAGTAAACAGTTCGGACATATCTGTGTATGGTCCGGATGTATTTCCATGTTTATCAATTCCGCTATGGAAATCCATTGTTGATATTAATTTGAAGGTTTATAAATAGATTAATTTTCACCTGTCATGAATGAGAATGTTGTTCTGCTCACACCGCAAGAAGCCGCCAAAAGACTTCAAAAAGTGCAGACCCTGATACGTGCGCAACATCTCGACGCCATTCTGGTCACTGACAACGCCAATATCTTCTATCTTTGCGGACGCGTGTTCGCGGGCATGGCCTACATCCCGGCCGAAGGCGAACCTGCATGGCTCATACGCCGCCCTGTTGAACTTGAAGGCAACCGTGTGGCCTACATCCACCGCCCTGAAAACATCCCGGAACATCTTGAGGCGTTCGGCATCCCGATGCCACATAAACTCGGACTGGAGTTCGACCTCCTCCCCTACAGCATGGCCACACGCCTGCAGGCGGTGTTCCCCGAAGCATCCACTGCCGATTGCTCAGCACTGCTGCGCACAGCTCGCGCCGTAAAGACAGACGAAGAGATTGAACAGATCCGCCTCTCAGGCGTCAAGCACAAGGAGGTCTACCGGAAAATACCCGGACTTTACACCCCCGGCATGACCGATGTGGAACTTCAGATTGAGATTGAACGCCTGAGCCGACTGGAAGGCTGTTTGGGCATGTTCCGCATCTCCGGACAGTCGATGGAGATATTCATGGGCAACGTGCTCACCGGCAAGAACGCCGATGTGCCCGCGCCCTACGATTTCGCTATGGGCGGACGCGGACTCAACCCCTCCATCCCCGGCGGAGCAGCCGGAGAGGAGATAAAGGAACACAACGCAGTGATGGTGGACCTCAACGGCAATTTCACCGGCTATATGACCGACATGACCCGCGTGTTCGCCGTAGGCTCCCTACCTCAGGAGGCAATTGATGCCCATCAATGCTCAATCGACATATGCCGCATGTTCGAGCGTGAAGCTCTTCCCGGCGTGGAAGCCAAGGCACTCTATGAAAAGGCCCTCGACATGGTGAAGGATCGCGGCCTGGAGGCCTACTTCATGGGACACCGCCAGCACGCCGGCTTCATTGGCCACGGAGTGGGAATCGAGATAAACGAACTTCCGGTTATTGCCCCACGGAGCAAGAACATTCTTGAGGAAAACAATGTGATAGCCCTCGAACCGAAATTCGTCATCCCCGGCACAGGGGCTGTTGGCATTGAAAACACCTACGTCATCACCCGGGCCGGAGCACACTGCCTCACGAACGCGCCCGAGGAAATCAGAACACTTGAGTGACACAACTCACCTGCCCTCCGAGGGCCATCATTGCACCTCGCTCTCTTCCCGACATTATTGAACTCAACCCAGTCCCCGTAAAATGCCATCACTTAATCCAGTAACTGACCCCGAACAACTGAGACAGGCCATTGACCGGCCCGTGTTCCATCTGGTTGGCGAAGCTGCCGACGAACTTGGCCGCGAATGCTACGTGGTGGGCGGCTACGTACGCGACATCATGCTACAACGCCCATCCACCGATGTTGACTTCGTGACCGTAGGGAGCGGCATAGATGTGGCCCGCAACGTTGCAAAGAAACTGAAAGGGAGCCATCTGTCGGTATTCAAGAATTTCGGCACGGCGCAGGTGAAACGGCACGACATGGAGCTTGAATTCGTTGGCGCCCGCAAGGAATCGTATCACCGCGAAAGCCGCAACCCCATAGTTGAGGACGGCACCCTGAACGACGACATATCGCGGCGCGACTTCACCATCAATGCCATGGCCCTGTGTGTCAACGCCGACCGTTTCGGAACGCTCATTGACCTCTACAACGGCGTGGCCGACCTCAAGGCCCGGCTCATACGCACACCGCTCGACCCCGATGTGACATTCAGCGACGACCCACTGCGCATGATGCGTGCCATCCGGTTCGCCACCCAGCTCGGATTTGACATCGTGCCGGAAACCTTTCAGGCCATAACACGCAACGCCCAACGCATCAACATCATATCCAATGAGCGGGTGGCCGTTGAGCTGATGAAGATAATGCAGTCACGGCGTCCCTCGCTGGGGTGGATGCTGCTGTTCCGCTCCGGACTGCTGAAAATCATATTTCCCGAACTGGCCGCGCTCAAAGGTGTGGAGATGCGCAACGGTGTGGGACACAAGGACAACTTTTTCCACACCCTCGCAGTGCTCGACAACGTGGCCGCGCAGACCGACAACGTGTGGCTGCGGTGGGCAGCACTGCTCCACGACATCGCCAAGCCCGTGACCAAGCGATGGGACGACCACGCCGGATGGACCTTCCATGGCCACAATGCCGTGGGGACAAAAATGATTCCACGCATATTCCGCCGGATGAAACTCCCCCTGAACGAGCACATGAAATATGTGCAGAAACTTGTGGACCTGCACATGCGCCCCATCGCCCTGGTTGAGGACGAGGTGACAGATTCGGCCGTGCGACGCCTCCTGTTCGATGCCGGCGACGACATCGACGACCTCATGCTGCTCTGCAATGCCGACATCACGTCGAAAAACCAGATGAAAGTGGAACGCTTCCGCTCCAACTACGAGCTTGTGAAGCAGAAGATGGCCGAACTGGAGGAACGCGACCGCATCCGTAACTTCCAGCCCCCCGTCGACGGCAACGAAATCATGCAGACTTTCGGACTGGGCCAATGCAAGGAGATCGGCCTTATCAAGGAACACATAAAGGATGCCATACTGGACGGAGTGATTCCCAACGACTACGAGGCTGCACGCAACCTCATGCTCAGCTACGCCGCCGACCAGCTCGGTCTCACCCCTGTACATTGAACACATATCATTTCAATTCAGCCCCACAGTTAAAAAGCCATGATGCCTGAACCATTCACACGGTTCAGGCATTTTATTTTCATAGTCAGGGATTACGATCTCAGACTTAAGTGCTCTTTTTTGTAATAATTCATACTTACATCATACTTCTTTTCAATAATTTATATTATGAACACACGCAACCTCATGTTGCCGGCCATCATTGTCGCATGCGCCGCAACTCCGGCACACGCACAGACCGAGGGGAACTCCGCCCCCGACGAAGATGTGATTCTCAGCACCTCCACCTTCGAAATTGTGCATGTAAGCCCTGAACTCTCCGAGATTCTTGAAAAAGGACGTCCGGCCGAGCCGCAAACCGTATCCAAACCAAAGTTCGCCATTCGCACGGCCGACAACAAGTTCGTGCTCTCAATCGGCGGTGTAATCAACCCCATACTGGGCTATGACATAGGCAACGACCTCTATAACGCCGACGGCGGAGGCATTGACTTCACCACAGGTGCAATCCCTGTGCCTACACAGCCCGGCAAGAAAGGCGCCTTCTTCATCAATCCCCTCCAGTCCTATTTCGACTTCACAATCGTGGGGCTCGGAGGCACTGAAAACCAGATCACAGGTTACATCAAGATAGGCACCAACGGTTCGAAAAACAACGCCCTGCTCAAACGCGCCTACATCAACTGGCGCGGCATCACCTTCGGTGAGACAGCCACACTGCTGCAGGACGGCGATGCTGTACAGCCCCCTACAATCGACCCTGAGGGTCCTTGCGGCGATGTTGGTGGCACAGCCTACTCGCTGAGCTACAAATCTCCGTCGTTCAGCGGATTCAGCTTTGCAGCCGGACTTGAGGTGCCCACGTTCTATTCGTCCAACGGAGTGTACCGTGGCAAGGACTACTCCCACGAATTTTTCAACGTAAAGGTCACCGACGAAGTCAATCAGCTCATCCCCGACATTCCGGTCTGGATTCAGTATGAAGGCTCCGAGAACAACCGCATCCGTCTGAGCGGAATACTGCGCAACTTCGCCTACCGCGACCTCATTGCCGACCGCACCCGCCACATCACAGGCTGGGGAGCCCAACTCTCAGGCAACTTCTGCTTCTACAAGCCGCTGGTGTTCAACTTCCAGGCCATCTATGGCAAGGGCATCGCCAACTACATTCAGGACATTGCAGGACGCGAGATTTCATTCACCCCGAAGGATGACCATGTCGGAGAAATGGAAAGCAACCCGATGATGGGACTTGTGTTCGGAGCCTCCTACAATGCCACCAAGCGCCTGCAGTTCAATGTAGTCGGCTCTTACGCCCGCGTCTGGAACGTTGGCGAATATGCCACTCTCGGCGACGACAACGGCGTGGCATCCGCCAACAACTACCGCCACGCAGTCTATGTTGCCGCCAACTGCTTCTACACCATCTCAAGCTATCTGCAGTGGGGCATTGAATACGATTTCGGACGCCGCTCCACATATGAACTCGGCAGTGCCAATGACAACCGCGTGCAGACCCAGCTGATTTTCTCCTTCTGACAGACAATCAGCCGGTCATAAAACCTACCTACGCCACCGCGGCAACAACAGCAGCCGTCTCAGCTCAATCCGACACCTGTTCAAAACCGCTTTGGACGCTCCGAGATATCGTGACAACGCAAACGGCCAATTATACCGGAATGGCGCACGGCACCAAATACGGGTGATTGCCATGCACAAATGCAAACGGCCATACACCACCTCACGGAATGTCAATGACATCACAATGGAAGCTTTGTGATATCGTCTGTAATACACCGCGCTACCGTCGCTCACGAATTTCACACGCCTGATATTCCTGGAAATCTCGAACATAAAGACCACATCCCCACAACTTGGGAATGACGGGTCGTTACGCGTCGGGCCTATAATTGATCTGTGAACAAGTTTCATACACGGCCCATTAAACAGACGCCGCACATCGTACAACGACGGCGACACGGCATCTTTGTATTGAGACCAGGCTTTATGACATTGAGCCTCGCGATCATCCATCACGCCGGCACAACCGTCGTGAAACGGAAAAGCATCGCTAAGGGCAACCACAGTCGGAGAAGCAACTCTTAGGAGCGATTCAAGATAGGGCCCTGACACATAGTCATCATAATCAACGAAGGCAATATACTCTCCTCGGGCTGCATCAAGCCCGAGGTTTCTCGCATTACTGACACCACGCTCCATGGTATGCAGCAAAGTTATGTTGAAATCCGGCGCAAATGCTCCGATCATATCATTTGCCACAGAGAGCCATGGTTCACCGCAACCGTTCAGTATCAGAATAACCTCATAGCGTGAATGCGGCAAAGACTGCCCGCACAGAGAATGCAGGCACTGACGCAGAAACCGCGCTTCGGGTTTAAAGCACGGAACAATAACAGAAATGTCAAATCGGTTCATCTTCCCGAATTCACCAGACCTTTCACCAGACATTTAACGACCACATTAAACTTGATATCCTATATTTGATTACGTATGCTGCAGATACCCGCATACCATGATTCAATGGAATATTCCTCGTCTATTTTCCTTCTGGCATTTTGGGAATAACGTTCCCACATTTCCGGCTGCAAGGCGCTTTCAACCGCATCGACAAACGCAGGCACAGATAGAGTCCTGACAAATCCACCCACTCCGTCCTCCACCACAAGGCGTGCGCCCTCGCCATCGGCCACAACCGGGACACATCCGCACGACATGGCCTCAAGCAAAGCATAATTGCAATAAATCACATCTGCCGGCAGAATAAACACCTTACTTGCCGACATCAGCTCCGGAGCATTCCGCACGAACCCTTTAAGTTCAATTTTATCCTTCAGGCCAAGTGCCTCAATCTTATGCAGCACTTCACGCTGATAGTCAAGCTCAATCGAATTATATTTCTCATCCAGCACACCGAAACCTGCGATGGTCACTTTCAAGCCGGGATTCCTTTCCAGAAGTTTTGCTATGACATCGACCAGAAAAAGCACATGGCGCATCCTGCGCGGCGTGTTCAGGAACAACAGATCTATCGTCCTGCCGGCATAAGGGGGCATAACTTCCGAGACGCAAGGCACACAATTGTGCAACATGTGAGTTTTGTGTCCGAGTTTAAGCCTAATGGCACCCTCATTCAGATAAAATTCCTTAGCTATGATCAAATCTGACATTTTCAGCACCAAAGCGTAGTACCACGTAGTCCTGTGTGACTTGAATTCCAAGCCCCTAAGTATCACAATCAGATTTCTCCCCGTGATTTTTGCAAGGAGTGCATACGGCAGCGCCATATAGCCGGTCAGATAAAGCTCAACATTGTGCGGGCGGTAAGTCAGCAATTCGACAAGGGTATGCCATAGCCGGCCCAGCCTGTTTTCCGGCACAATCTTCACATCGGCATCATATTTGAGCCGGAAATGCTCAGTCTGTCCGGTTACATCCGTCACCAGATACCTTATCCGTTCACCGTGCTTTTTATAAACCTGCGCCTGATAGCCGTTCTTATCTATAAAATGGGCGATTCCAAGACACAAAGTTTTAATAACCCTATCTCTTTTCATGATATGGTCGTACGATTAAATGCACTACATAAGATTTTCCGGCAGTTGGCAATGTCAGTTGGCAACAAATCCGCCGAGGGCCACAGGAAGGGTCGGGGCGCATGAATAGGCGCGTGCAAACTGGCGGATAAATGCAATTGTTGACTTGCGGGGGGAAGGGTTACAGCCGGACTGCGACTGCCGGCGGGGTCTGGAGGATGTTTTCAACGGAGTAGAGTCATTATTCATAGGCAATGCAGAATGACGACAAGCGCCTTTTTACAGCAGTTATCCGGCCGCAGGGGGCTGAATACCACCGTATGGTTTAATAATTGTTCAGTGATGAATTTTGTTCATGCACCCCGGCCTCATCAGCAGCCGGAGCGAATCTATTGCCGGAAGCCTTCGCTACCGGAACATCTTTTAAATCACATCTATATAACGCACTGTAGAGGCGTTTTATTTTGCAACCGTTAAAATTTTGTTTTCAATTCGGCCACAATCCTTTTTGGAGGCAAGGGGACCGCCACGTAACGGAATGAGCAGGCCGGTTATTGCCCCGGATAGCAAAAAAAAGCTAAATTGTCCGTCACTTTTAATTACAGATTTTGAAGTGTCGGCAAAATTGCATATCTTTGTATTAGAAAAAACAGATACTTTAACCAAGCGCAACTAAAAACGATTCAGACACAGTCAGTCAATCAATTCAACATTTTTAAATTTATCATCAACCCAACCACTAAAAACTATAGCCTATAGACAGACCTCTACACCATCTTTTAAATCAACACAAACACAATGCAGAAAATGAACCGGCTAACCGACGAGATGTTGGTAAAAGCCTACGCCAATGGTGACAACAAAGCGTTTGACACCCTTCTCCGCAGGCATCAGACCCGAGTTTTCACCTACATTCTAAACATAATCAAGAACAAGGATGTGGCCGACGATATCTTTCAGGAGACTTTCGTCAAAGCCATCACGACCATCAAGCAGGGAAGATACACCGATGCCGGAAAGTTTTCGGCATGGATAACACGCATAGCCCATAACCTCATCATCGACTTTTTCCGTCAGGGTAAAAGCGAGAACACCGTGTCGGCCGACCAGGAGGACACCGATATGCTCAACCGCCGCGACCTCAGCGAGGAAAACATTGAGGACATCCTCATCACCACGCAGATCAACGAGGATGTGCGCCGCATCATGGATTCACTCCCCGAACTGCAGCGCCAGGTGCTCGACATGCGTTTCTACCGCAACATGAGCTTCAAGGAGATAGCCGAAGCCACAGGCGTGAGCATCAACACCGCACTGGGCCGCATGCGCTACGCCGTGCTCAACATGCGCCGCATCGCCGCCGAAAAAAACATCGTTCTGACCCGCTGATTTACTTATCTATTTCAGGCTCACCTCCCTACAACTTGCAGGTACATGCCTTTGGCATGTGAAACAACCCTGATTTATAGTTCTTGGGGAGAGCAAGCCTGACTCACATGCCAAAGGCATCTCCCTACAATTTTTCCGTTTCAATTTGCCGAAATCTGTTGGTGAGCAGATTGACAAACTGATAATTTTTCAGCCCCCACCGCGGCGCCACCAGCATCCCTTCGGGAGCCTGCGACGTGAAGCGCTCTATGGCCACCGCCGGATTGGCTTGCCTGAGTTCCCGCACAATCTCCACACACAGCTCCACATATTCCTCAACCGTAAACATCTGTACGGGCAGCCCGCGGAAGGTTGCCCGGCTTTTGTCTTCAGACCACACTGCCTCGCGCGCAAGCGGCGTACCGGCAATTACCTGTAGCTGGTGGAATTTCACAGTCGAAACAGGCAACGCAGCTGCGCGGCGCACGGTTTCAAGCATCATGGCTCGTGTCTCCCCCGGCAACCCCATTATGAAATGCAGCCCCACATCGATGCCGCGGGCCGAGGTGCGTTCCACTGCATCGACAGTCTGCGCCCATGTGTGGCAGCGGTTTATGGCAGTAAGGGTCGTGTCGTGACTTGTTTCCGCCCCATACTCCATCATCACAGGCACCGGTAGCGTGATCAAGCGGTCAAGCAGGCTGTCGGGCACACAATCAGGACGTGTGCCTATTATGATGCCCACCACACCTTCCACACCGGCTGCGCGGGCGTAAAGCTCCATCAAATCTTCGATGGGGCCATGTGTGTTCGTATAGCTCTGGAAGTAGGCCAGATAGCGCATGTGAGGATATTTACGCGCAAAAAAGCGCTTCCCCTCCTCAAGCTGACGCACCACATCGCCTGCGGCAATCTGCGGCGAAAAGGACACATTGTTGCAGTATACACACCCTCCACGGCCCAGCGTTCCGTCGCGGTTCGGGCAGCTGAATCCGGCGTTCACCGTAAGTTTCTGCACCTTCCCCTCAAACCGCTCCGCCAGATAATCGGCATAATCCCGGTAAAATTGTCCCATAAGTTCAATCCGTTACATCATCCCCATTCCGGCCTGACGCATCAGCATAGCGTCCATCAGAACGATGGCGCACATCGACTCCACAACCACAGGAACCCGCAGCAGTATGCTCGGGTCGTGCCTTCCGTGTGCCTCGAGCGTCACATTTTCCCCACGGTCGGTCACAGTGCGGAGCGGCTGTGCTATAGTAGGGGTAGGCTTTACAGCCACACGGAAACAGATATCCTCGCCGTTGGAGATACCGCCCTGAATGCCGCCTGAATGATTCGTCCGCATCCGTATGGTGCCGTCAGGCAACCGCTCCATCTCGTCGGCCATCTCACTGCCCCGATGACACACGCCATCAAAGCCCATGCCATAATCAAAGCCTTTGACAGCGCCGATGGAAAGCATGGCGGAAGCCAGCATCTGCTGCAGTTTGCCGAACACCGGCTCACCCACGCCCGCGGGCATGCCGGTAACACGGCATTCTACAATGCCCCCCACACTGTCGGCATCGCGCATGGCCCGTGCCACCTCGTCTGCAAGCTGCTTTTCATCGGGATCGGCCACCTGCCCTACTGCCGACACTCTCGAGGAAATCTCTATCCCCCTGCCGCCAAGCCACTGCACTGCCAATGCGCCGGCAAACACCCTCGACAAGGTTTCACGCCCCGAGGAGCGGCCACCGCCGCGCCAGTCGCGGATGCCTCCATAACGGGCATCCCAGGCATAATCGGCATGCGAGGGGCGGTAGACATGGCGCAGGGCATCGTAGTCGGCCGAACGGGCATCAGTGTTGGCCACCATAAATCCGATGGGCGTACCGAGCGCCACGGCCGTTACTGTATCGGGGGTAAGTGCTGACAACTCACCCGAATCCTTGTCGTAAGCCATCAACCCCGACAGCACCTGCACTTTGTCAGCCTCGCGTCGGGAGGTGGTAAGCGCCGACACACCGGGCCGACGTCTGTCGAGCCAGCGCTGCACGACATCAAGATCAATTATCGTTCCGGACGGCAGACCGTCGACAACACCTCCCACCGCCGGCCCGTGACTTTCGCCGAACGATGTGAGCCTGTAGATATTTCCGAACGTGTTCATAATCAGTGGTTCATTTTACGAGGTCGCATACAGTCGCGCCCACGTAGCCGATGAGGTCGGCCGGCGCAATCTTCACCTGCAGGCCGCGTATGCCTGCACTCACATAAATATAATCAAAATCGTTTGCAGTGGAATGGAAAAATGTGGGGAAGGGCTTTTTCATCCCCACGGGACTGCATCCTCCACGAATGTATCCCGTAAGCGGCAACAGCTCCTTCATGGCTATGAGTTCGGCATTTTTCGCACCGGCAGCCTTTGCCGCTTTCTTCAGGTCGACCTCCGTGTTGCCCGGAACCACGCACACCAGATGTCCCGTGCCCCGGCCGCCACCGAATTCGCAACTAAGCACCAGAGTTTTGAACACGCGGTTTATATCCTCCCCCAGCTGGCGTGCCACATGGTCGGCGGCGAGGTCGTTCTCATCCACTTCATATGGAATCAGCTCGTAATGCACTTTAGCCTTGTCGAGCAGACGGGCCACATTGGTCTTTGCCACTGCTGTATGTTTATCTTTAGCCATAATTATATCGCAAAAATAAAAGATGCATCCGGCAGGGAAGCCGGACACATCCTCAAAGTTAACGGATTCCTGCGAATCAGGCAAAAAATTATCGGCGAAGCACTTCGAGAGCCTCCTCATACTTGGGCTCTTCGGTAATCTCGCTCACCAGATCAGTGTAGACAATATTGCGGTCGCCATCAATCACAATCACCGCGCGGGCCAGCAGGCCGGCCAACGGACCGTCGACCATCTGCAGTCCGTAATTCTCGGCGAACATGGGCGAACGGAATGCCGAAGCTGCAATCACATCCTTTATGTCGTTGGCCTCGCAGAAACGGGCCGAGGCAAACGGGAGGTCCATCGACACGCACAGCACCACAGTTCCGGGCAGTCCGGCCGCTTCCTTGTTGAAACGGCGCACGCTTGCCGCGCATACCGGGGTGTCAAGACTGGGAAACACATTGAGCACCACCTTCTTGCCATGAAAATCAGTGCAACGTATCTCCTTGAGTTCAGGGGTAACGAACGCAAAGCACGGAGCCTTCGAGCCCACGGCAGGCATTGTGCCCGCAGTGTGGCAGGGTTCGCCTTTGAAATAGATTGTCTCCATATATCGTGTGTTTTTAAATTTGAATTCTATGGTCAGTCGGACGCTGGGCAAGACTCAGTCCACAAGCGCCAACGATTGTATAACATCCTGAGCGAGCGAGTTGTTGAGTCCGAGCGCCACATCGGTCACAATGCCCTTTGAATCGACAATCAGTATGGTCGGGAACACATTCGTGCCACAGTCGCGCGCAAGTGTGCGGGCACTCATCAAATGGGTCTCGCCGGGGACGAGTGTACCTGCCACCTCCTCGATGGCATCGGCATTCGAGCCAATGAATGCCAGTATGAGGTCGACCTGTCTGGGCATAGAGCGCTGCGCTTTTCTCAGCGCCGCCACCGCAGGAGCCGCGGCACCGGTCGAGGCATCGAGCAACGCTATCACCGTGGGAGCACGGAACGGGGCTTTTTTCTGATGGGTGTAACGCTCGCCCGTGGGCGTAGGCAGTGAGAATGCGGGCATCGGAAGCCCGCGTATGTTTTCTATGCGGTAGTTGCTTTCACGATATTTCTCAAACACTTCGGGATAAAGCGCCATGAGTTTTTCCTCGGCATCCACAGCCTTCAGCGAGACCTCGGATGCGGGATAGGTGTAAGACACCTTGACGCTCTGCTCGCTGACGCGCCCGGGATTGTATTCATTGTAGATCTGCAGAGGCAGCCCCGTGGCCGGGTCGCAATACAACGTGTAATTGCGCCCGACATAACCGCCCACCTCCTGAGATGCCTCCACCATTGCGGCATCGCGCCCTTCGAGCACAGCCCGGGGCGAGAATTTCACCGTGAAAGTGGAATCGACAAGCATGCCGCGGAGCTCGCGGGCAAGCATTGTCGGCAATAGGTCCACGAACTGCCCAGTGGCCTGCACACCGCCCCCACGGGTTTGAAACGGGATGGAGTCCCATTCATAATGGTATTCCTGAAGCCGGTGGTCGCGATACCGGTAACAATGTCCGTTGAAATAGGCGAGAAAACCGTCAGACACTTCGCCGTTGCGCGGCAGTGTCCAGTCTATAAGATAATCGGAGCCGAACAGAGTGTCGGCAGGCGCCGCCTCAGAAGCAAGCTTCAGATTGTAGACCACCTCGTCGTCCGACATTGCCAGCGACACCTCATATGAGGCATCGGCCGCAAAATGGCCGGCTGCGTCAAGTTTGTCGGCCAACATGGCCACACCCGCTACGGCCGGCGCACCGTCTGCAACAGCCTGCACCCCCATGGCATGGCTGCCAAGGGGGCACATTACTGCTATCACCAATAAAATTCCAAAAGTCCCTTTCATAAACTATAGTTGCAACGTTTGATAATATAACCACACAACGCCGGCCAAAGTTCACACCGGGTGGCACATTCTATCCAACATCCGTCCGCACAAAAGCCATCCGTAACGGCGGCGGCACCCTCCCGCCGGAGCATCATCACGCTATATACCGGCCATTTACGACACCCTACAGGCCACGTGCACAAAGTAAAAAAAAGTAAAAACACCCTAAAAATTTCAGATTCAAAAGATAATGCGTAAATTTGTTGTCACTACCATTTCGCGCTCATGCCAATTCAAAAAAACAATAATACCTTAAATTAAATTTCTCAACAAATCCTATGTCACAAGCTAAGCAAAGCTCCAACGGGCATTTGATAGCGATTATCGCAATGTTCTTCCTGTTTGCGATGATCTCGTTTGTCACCAACCTCGCCGCCCCCATCGGCACTATCTGGGGATACAAATTCGCGGGCAACTCCATGCTCGGCATGATGGGCAACATGATGAACTTCGCCGCATACCTATTCATGGGCATCCCGGCAGGCAACCTGCTCGTCAAAATCGGTTATAAAAAGACTGCCCTCTGGGCAATGGCCATCGGTGTCATCGGTCTTTTCGTTCAGTACCTCTCAAGCATCGTAGGCGCCGACACCCTCTGCGGCTCGATTGCCGGCACCCCCGTGCCCCTGAACTTCTTTATCTATCTGCTTGGCGCATTCATCTGCGGTTTCTGCGTATGCATGCTCAACACGGTGGTGAACCCCATGCTCAACCTTCTTGGCGGCGGCGGCAACCGCGGCAACCAGCTCATCCAGACCGGCGGATCGCTCAACTCCCTGTCAGGCACCCTCACCCCCTTCTTCGTGGGCGCACTCATCGGCCAGCTCACTCCCGCCACCTCGATGGGCGATGTGGCACCCCTCCTCTGGATCGCCATGGGCGTGTTTGCTGCTGCATTTGTAATCATCTCGTTTGTGGCCATCCCCGAGCCTAACCTCAACAAGAGCGGCAAAAAGGTGAAATACAGCCACTCGCCCTGGAACTTCCGTCACCTCGTGTTCGGCGTGATCGGCATCTTCTTCTATGTGGGTATTGAGATCGGCATCCCCGGCACCCTCAACTTCTACCTCGCCGACCAAAGCGCCAACGGAGCAGGCGTTCTCGGCGAAGCATCCACCATCGCCGGCGCCATCGTGGCCATCTACTGGCTTCTGATGCTCATCGGCCGCTTCCTGTCATCGATCATCTCAGGCGCCGTGTCAACACGCACCCAGATCATCACCGTTTCGAGTGTGGCCATTCTGCTTGTCATCGGTGCCATCATCACCCCCAAGAGTTCCACACTCCCCGTACCTGAATTCATCTATTCCGGTGGCGCCACCGTGCCTGTAAGCGCATTCCTGCTGGTGCTTTGCGGACTGTGCACATCAGTTATGTGGGGCGGCATCTTCAACCTCGCAGTCGAGGGTCTCGGCAAATACACCGCCCAGGCATCCGGCATCTTCATGATGATGGTTGTGGGCGGCGGCATCATGCCACTGCTTCAGAACTGGATTGCCGGTATCGCCGGGTACATGACCTCCTACTGGCTCGTTGTGGCAATGCTCGCATGGATTCTGTTCTACGGCCTGATCGGCTCGAAGAACGTCAACACCGACATCCCTGTGGACGACGAGGTGATCGACAGCCTGTAATCACCGTCCCAACCATATTCCGCAAACCCTAACCAATACAACAGGGGGGAAATGTGTCCACCGTCAGGAGGCGGACACATTTTCCCGTTTATACAACCTAAAAACGTTTACCTACTCCAGTTATGAACATCGAGCTGACAAACAAAGCCGCCAACACCATCCGCGTGCTTGCAGCCTCTATGGTGGAAAAAGCCAAATCAGGCCACCCCGGAGGCGCCATGGGCGGCGCTGACTTTGTGAATGTGCTTTATTCACAGTTCCTAATCACAGACCCTGACAACCCCACATGGTTCGCCCGCGACCGCTTCTTCCTCGATCCGGGCCACATGTCGCCAATGCTCTATTCAGTGCTTGCACTTACCGGCAAATTCACCATGGCCGAACTCCAGCAGTTCCGCCAGTGGGGCAGCGTGACACCGGGACACCCCGAACTCGATCCCGAACGAGGCATCGAAAACACTTCAGGCCCGCTGGGACAAGGTCACACCATGGCCGTGGGCTGCGCCATTGCCGAGCGTTTCCTTCAGGCCCGCTTCGGCGACGTTGTGGCTCACAAGACCTATGCCTTCATCAGCGACGGCGGCGTTCAGGAGGAAATCTCGCAGGGAGCCGGCCGCATCGCCGGATTCCTCGGCCTGAGCAACCTCATAATGTTCTATGACAGCAACCGCGTGCAGCTCTCGACCAACGTCGACGCAGTTGACCGCGAAGATGTGGCAGCAAAATATGCCGCCTGGGGATGGAACGTGCTCTCAGTTGACGGCACCGATCCCGAAGCCATAGCCAAGGCACTCACCCAGGCACAGAGCGAGACTAAACGTCCCACTATTATTATAGGTCATACTGTCATGGGCCGCGGATGTGTCACAGCCGACGGTGCGAACTTCGAAGGTAAATGCTCCACCCACGGACAACCCATCAGCAAGAGCGGCGCCGACTACGCAAACACGATGCGCAATCTGGGTGCCAATCCTGAAAATCCCTGGATTATTCCCGCCGACGTCGAGAAGCTTTACGCCGACCGCAACGCCGAACTGCGCAAAATCGCCGCAGAACGTCATGCCGCCGAAAAGGCATGGGCCGAAGCCAATCCCGCACTTGCCGAGAAACTCCGGAACTTCCTCGACAACAAATTGCCCGAGATAGACTATTCCGCCATCACTCAGAAAGCCAACGACGCCACCCGCAACGCATCGGCCACAGTGCTTGCCGAACTCGCACGCAAAGTGGAGAACATGATTGTGGCCAGCGCAGACCTTGCCAACTCCGACAAGACCGACGGCTTCCTGAAGCAGACACATCAGTTCATGCCGGGCGACTTCTCAGGCGCATTCCTGCAGGCGGGTGTATCCGAGCTTACAATGGCTTCGATCATGAACGGCATCGCCCTGCACGGCGGTGTCATAGCTGCCTGCGGCACATTCTTTGTGTTCTCCGACTACATGAAACCCGCAGTGCGCATGGCCGCCCTGATGGAACTCCCCGTGAAATACATCTGGACACACGACGCATTCCGCGTAGGCGAGGACGGCCCCACCCACGAACCCGTGGAACAGGAAGCCCAGATCCGACTGATGGAAGAGCTGCGCAACTTCGCCGGCCGCCCCTCGATGCTCGTGCTCCGTCCGGCCGACGCCATAGAGACCTCTGTGGCCTGGCAGCTGGCTATGGAGAACTTCAACACCCCGACAGCCCTCATCCTGTCGCGCCAGAACATCAAGGATCTCCCCGCCGCCACCGGCAACCGCTTCGAGGAAGCTCAGGGCGCACGCATGGGTGGCTATGTGGTGATGGACACCCCTCACCCGCAGGTAGTGCTCGTGGCCAACGGATCTGAAGTATCGCTGCTGTGCGAAGTGGCCGTTGAGCTGGAAGCCGGCGGCGTACCGTGCCGCGTGGTATCCGTGCCCTCCATCGGACTGTTCGAAGAGCAGGACAGCGAGTATCGCAACAGTGTGATTCCGGCCCACGTGCCTGTATTCGGCCTCACAGCCGGCCTTCCCTCCACCCTGCGCGGCGTTGTCGGCAAGGAAGGCAAGGTGTTCGGCCTCGACCACTTCGGCGCGTCGGCTCCCTACACGGTGCTGGATGAGAAGTTCGGTTTCACCACCCAGAACATCCTGGAAAAGGTGCTCCGCTATCTCCACAAAATCTGATGCAACGCAAGAAACTGGCGCAAGTTTAAACAATTGTTAAAGTCTCTTTTTAACACAACCCCGAAAACCATGTAACGGCTTTCGGGGTTATTCTTCAAAAGAGATGCCCGAAAATTCTGCTGTTTGGTCATTTCTGTCGAGATTTATTACACAAATATGCCCTATTTCGTGTATTTTCTGCCGAAATTGTGAAATATTTAAAAAAAATGGTTAACTTTACATCGTTTTTCGCGTACAAGCCTCTGCAACATCCCGACAGATGTGAGCATGACTTAAGTTAAACATTTGAGTTAGAACATTTCTACAGCTCTAAATCTGACATATGCCCGCAGACTCAATCAGCAAAACAAGGACAAGGGAGAAAATTTTAAAACTTCATATATATTAACAAAACGTTTTTACTTTATCTATGAAAAAGAGTTCTATCTTCGCATTAGGCTTTGCCCTGCTCGCAGGCACAGCTGTTGCACAGAACGCTCAGGAAGTTACCTATGTTGAGGATCCCTCTCAGGGCGTACTCTTCAACGACTTCAAGAGCAACTGGTTCATCCAGGCTGAAGGCGGTGTTGCCGTAGGTTTCACCACCAGCGATCAGCATCGTAAGTTCGGCGACCGTTTCGCTCCCGCCGCTTCTCTGTATGTAGGCAAATGGTTCTCCCCCATCCTCGGTGCCCGTCTCGGTGCTGACTTCATGGGTGTGAAAGGCCTGACCGACAACTACGGCGCACTTGGCGCACGTCCCTGGGAGAACGAAGTGAAAGGTTACGAGAAAACCCGCCTCAACTATGTTGGCCCCGGTTTCGACGTAATGGTTAACCTCACCAACTGGTGGTGCGGCTACAAACCCCACCGCGTTTACAACGCATACTTCTATGCCGGTGGTGCTTACTACTTCACTCTGGCCAAGTTCCCCAAAGCAAACTCGAAAGATTTCGAATGGAAGAACGCTAAAGACGGTGTGATCGCTCTGCGTGCCGGCCTCGTTCAGGAGTTCAACCTCTCCGACCACTTCGCTCTGGGTCTCGACCTCCGTGCAACCGCTCTTGACAACCACACCGACGAAGGTCACAAGACCGGTATTATCGGCGAAGCCCTCATCACCGCTACCTACAAGTTCGGCAAGACCACATGGAATGCCCCCATCGTTCCCGTTTGTCCTCCTGCTGAAAACTGCGACGAATACCGCGCTCGCCTTCAGGCTGCCGATGCCCGCATCGCCGACCTCGAATCGCAGCTCAAGGCTTGCCTGAGCCGTCCGGTTGAGAAGGAAGTTGTAACCAAGGCTCCCCTTGCTACAATCTACTATCCCATCAACGTTTACCGTCTGACCTCGGTTGACCGCAAGGTGCTCGAATCTGTTGCCAACGTAATGAAGGCTGACACCAACAAGAAGTACACTCTTACAGGTTGGGCCGACAACTACACCGGTACAGAGGCTTACAACAAGCGTCTCCGCGAAAACCGTGTCAACACCGTTAAGAACCAGCTCGTTAAATATGGTGTAAGCGATGCTCAGCTCAACGCTACCACAAACAACGGCAACCGTGTTGACCTCGGTGACAAGTGCCTCACACTCGACCGCGCCGTGACAATCGAAGTTGCTGAATAAGCAATCTGACAGAATCACAACGGCGGTGTAGGTGCTACACCAAAGTAAAAATATCGGGCGATATGCCAATGCGGCATATCGCCCTTTTTATTTGTTCACATGTAACTCAGGTTTGTGAAACTCACCGTTTTTGCCTAAATTTGAACTCAGGCGGGGAAAACAGAAAATTCTAAATCGAAGCACTCTCAGTAATAGCATACATCAACTTGCAGGGACAAAATATAACGTTAAACAGAACACAACCATATGAATGTCAGAATAGAACCAGGATGGAAAAACGCTCTTTGCCAGGAATGGGACAAGCCATATTTCGCACAACTGACGTCGTTTGTGGCGTCACGCTACCGTCAGACTGCAGTCTATCCCCCCGGCTCACTCATATTCGCGGCATTCGACAGCTGCCCTTTCGACAAGGTAAAGGTTGTAATTTTGGGTCAGGACCCTTACCACGGGCCCGGACAAGCCAACGGCCTTTGTTTCTCGGTAAATCCGGGCGTGATATTCCCTCCGTCGCTCCGCAACATATTCAAGGAAATACACGACGATACGGGCGCACCGATTCCTGAAAACGGCGATTTATCGCGATGGGCTCGCCAGGGCGTGTTCCTGCTAAACGCCACCCTGACGGTCGAGGCCCATCAGGCCGGCTCGCACCAGGGGAAAGGTTGGGAAACATTCACCGACCATGTGATAGCCACCCTGTCGGCCAAGCGCGAGCACCTTGTGTTCATCCTCTGGGGCAGCTATGCTAAAAGCAAAGCATCGCTAATAGACCAAAGCAAGCACCTCGTGCTCACATCCGTACACCCCTCGCCTCTATCGGCTCACCACGGATTTTTCGGCAACCATCATTTCTCATCAGCCAACGCCTACCTTCAGGCACACGGCATTGAACCGATAAACTGGTGATCTATCCCCCATACAGAATGACTCATCTGACCTTTCTCCTCACGGCACTACTGACGATTGCCGCGCTGTTCCCGATGAACGCCGCCGAAAACACATCGACCGGCATCTTCGACCCTAAATTCCGCACAATCACCACGGATGTGTCGGGCAACCGGCTTGCACCCCCGTTCATCACACTCGGTTCCGCCGACCAGCTGCATATAGGCTTCGACTGCATGAGCGAGGACAGAGAGTTCCTGCGCTATTCCATCTACCACTGCAATTCCCGCTGGGAGCCATCTAATCTGGTGGATGCCGAGGTGTTCGACGGTTTCAACTACGCCGATATCACCGATTATGCTTTCTCACGCGCCACATCCACCCATTATGTGCACTACTCCATCACGCTTCCCAACGCCGACTTCCAGTTCCGCATTTCCGGCAACTATCTGCTGAAAGTATATCCCGAAAACGACCCGGAAAAGACACTGCTGCAGGTGCGCTTCATGGTGTCGGAAGGTGCGGTAGGCATACGCGGCAACGCCACATCCCGCACCGACATTGACTACAACGGCTCGAACCAGCAGCTTGAATTCAGGGTTGACCTCAACCGCTACCCTGTGCGCGACGCATTCAACGACCTCTCCATCTGCATCACACAGAACGGCCGCACCGACAATCCTGCCGTCGTGAGCCATCCATCACGCATGGAGGGCAACACACTGGTGTTCGAGCATCAGCCTCAACTCATATTCCCGGCAGGAAACGAATACAGGCGCATGGAGACGGTGCAGATGCAATACCCCGGCATGCGGATCGACCACATCGATTATTTCGCTCCATACTACCACCATTTCGTTGAGCTTGATAAACCAAGGCACTCATCGCTCTACACGTACGACAGCACCCAGCACGGGCGATTCTTCGTCCGCGAATACAACGCCGACGATTCCGACACGGAAGCCGACTATTCGGTGGTTCATTTCGTGCTCGACATGCTGCCCGTTCCGGGTGCCGACGTGTATATTGAAGGAGATTTCACAAACAGACGCTTCGACGAATCGTCAAAGATGGCCTACGATTCTGAAGCGGGAGTATATCACAAGGAGATGCTTCTGAAACAGGGTGCGTACAACTATCAGTACCTCACACTTCCGTCGGGCGTGCAGCACGGCACAAAACGCCGCGACGCCACGCCGCTGAACAACGGCATCAACGCCAAAGCCTCATCGGCCGTGACGGAAGGCAACTTCTATCAGACGGTAAACGAATACCTCGTGACGGTGTACTACCGCGCGCCAGGCGAACGTTACGACCGGCTGCTGGGGTGCACCCTCATCTATTCCGGCGAATAAGGGCCCTTCCGGATTATAAGGTTAATCCACCTTGTACACCGCCGGCTTCAACAGTGGGGCGGTGAAACGGATTTCAACCGGACGGCCGGCATCAACCGCATTTTTATCCATTGTAAAATAGGCTACAATGCGGCCATTGTGCGCGCGGCACCGGTTGTCGCGATGGTCGCTCATATCCGAATTATCTGAGGTTTCCAGACCGAGCAACTTCACGCCGTGATCACGTCCGGCATGGCCCTGACCTCTTCCGCGACGATGGCGGGAGCGTCCGCCTGCCTCTCCCACGAAGCAGGATATGTTATTGTCGGCGAGACGCACAACAACGCCTTTATCATCCACCACCTCCACCAGCAGCTGGAGCACTCCGTCGCGGTTGTCAAGCTCTGTTACACGCAGGGCGTACGGCAATCCGGAGGTGGCGATGGTATCAGTGGCCACCACCCTGCCGCTTTCATCCAATGCCTCCACAACAAGTGTGCCCGGCGCAAACGGGAGATCCCAGTGCACCATACCTTTCTTGTCATCGAATGCCTTGCGGGCTCCGTACTCCTTGCCGTTAAACAGCAGCCGGGCGTAGGGTGCATTGGTGTAGCACACCACGCGCACGCTGTCCCCCTCGTTAAAGTTCCAGACATCCGGGGCATCAATCGACATCCAGTCGCCCCATTGAGCCGGCGGACAAGGATATGCACCAAGGAATGCCACAGGCTCATTGCTCCAGAGCGATGCACGGAATTTGCCGCGCCCCTTGGGCAGATTGTCGAATCCAAGGAGGCCGGTGCCGAGGCCGCGCGAAGGCCAGCGGCCCGATTCACCGAGATAATCGGCGCCAGTCCAGAGGAACTGCCCTGAAATAAAGTCCTTATCGCGCACGGCCAGCCATGCGTCATAGCCTTGGCCATTCTCAGAGCCATAAATCACCCTGTCGGGATAGGTTGCATGGTCCTCATCATACCGGTTTTCAGTATAATTATACCCCACTACGTCCACGGCCTGCGGATAAGTGGTCTGATTCGACATGACCACTCCGGCCAAAGCTCCGGTGACGGGGCGCGATGTATCGATTGAACGGATCACACCGGCTATGCGGTGGGCTATGTCGCCGATACGGCTCGCATCAGGGGCATCCGGATTATAGCCGCCGAACATAGGCTGATTGATGGCTGAATTGGCGCCGTCAAGCACGGGATGGGAATATGGATCGTTGGGGTAATCCACTTCGTTGCCCACGCTCCACATGAACACCGACGGATGGTTACGGTCGCGGCGGACCATGTCGGCCACATCGCGGTCAATCCATTCCTCGAAAAAGTCGAATGAACCTTCATAAGACGGCTCACCCACATTCCATCCCTTCACCCACTTGCGTTTGGGGAATTCCCATTCGTCGCTCCCCTCGTCCATTACCAGAAGGCCGAGTTCATCGCACAGGTCATAAACTACAGGTGCCTGCGGGTTGTGGCTCATGCGGATGGCGTTCACGCCAAGCTTTTTAAGATTTTCAAGACGTGTGCGCCATATGGCCTTGGGAACCACAGCCCCGAGCACACCGGCATCGTGATGCAGACACACGCCCTTCACCTTCATATTCCGGCCATTAAGAGCGAATCCTTTATCGGGATCGAATTGCAGTGTCCGCAATCCGAGGCGCGCATCGGTTTCGTCAACCACTTTCCCGTTACGTTTAAGGGTAGCGCGGAGGGTGTAAAGATAAGGCGATTCAATATTCCACAAGCGGGGATTCTTCCATTTCAGCGTCAGCTCATTTTTACGGTCGGCAGAAATCCGACCATGCGCGCGTGCCACCACTTTGCCGGCCGAATCGGCAACCTCCACTTCTGCTGTAAGGCGCCCTGAGCCGGGGTTTTCATCCACGGCCTCAAGGTCCACCACCACTTCCGCCTGAGAAGGTGTGAGGTTGGAACAGCGCCAGCCCACACCCCAAAGGTCAAAACGGGCCTTCTCCGCGCCTACAAGATAGACATCCCTGTAAATGCCGGAGCCGGTGTACCACCTTGAATCCGCCTCACGGGAGTGATCCACTCTGACGGCAATCACATTGTCCTCCCCGACCGGGTTCAGATACGGAGTTATATCATATGCGAACGACACATACCCGTTGGGACGCTCACCCACAAGATGACCGTTTACATAAACCTTGCTGCGGTTGTACACCCCCTCAAAGTAAAGGAACTGCTTGGGGGCGGCATTTTCAGGAATGGCAAAGTGTTTACGGTACCATCCTATCCCTCCGGGGAAATAACCCGTACAGCTGTTGAGCGTAGGAGCGGCCAGATGCTCTATGCTCCAGTCGTGAGGCAGAGTGAGCGGACGCCAGCCGGAATCCACATATTCAACGGTAGACATTTCAGGTGCATCTGATAAAGAGAACAGCCATCCGTCGTTAAACAGCGTGGCTTTACCGAACAAGGTCTGGGCCTGCATGGCTGTCACGCCAAGCGACATGAGGATTACAGACAACAGGATTTTGGAGATTTTCATGCGTAAACAGGATTTGCGTAAACAGGATTTAAGATGGGTGAACGGCATTGTTGTTGCAAATTTAGGATAATTTGCCGTATATTTGTACCTAAACTTTACCAACCTATCACCGACAACCCATGAAAAAATTATTTGCAAACATTTTATTATTGTCAGCCATGTCTATTCCGTGCATGGCGCATGCCGATGAGGCAAAAACTGAAGCAGACCCCTATGTGGCATATCTGTTCACATATTTCACCGGGAACCACGGCGATGAAGAAGCTGTGCGTTATGCCGTGAGCGAGGACGGATTCAACTACAAGGCCTTGAACGACAATAAACCGATAATCGACTCAAAGGAAATAAGCGTCACCGGAGGCGTGCGCGACCCACATCTGCTCCGTGGCGAGGACGGCGCATACTACATGGTACTGACCGACATGGTATCTGACCGCGGATGGGACTCCAACCGTGGCCTCATCCTGCTCAAATCCGACGACCTTATCCACTGGAAGCACTCGGCCATCCATTTCCCCGACCGTTACGCAGGGCAGGAGAATCTGAAACGCGTGTGGGCGCCCCAGACCATCTATGATCCGGAGGCAGGCAAATATATGGTCTACTTCTCGCTCCAGTACGGCGACACACCTGACGTTATCCATTACGCATACGCAAATGCCGACTTCACCGACCTGGAAGGCGAGCCGAAACCGCTGTTCATCCCTGCCGACAAGAAATCGTGCATCGACGGCGACATTGTGTTCGACAAGGGACGTTATCACATGTTCTATAAGACCGAAGGTCACGGCAACGGCATAAAGGTGGCCACCACAAAGTCTCTTACCTCAGGCAAATGGAACGAACAGCCCGACTACAAGCAGCAGACAAAGGATGCAGTGGAAGGTGCCGGCACATTCAAACTGATCGGTCAGGACAAGTATATCCTCATGTACGACGTCTACATGAACAAGCGTTATGAATTTGCGGAGACCACCGATCTCGAGCATTTCGCACCCGTATCAGAGAAAATATCCATGAATTTTCACCCGCGCCACGGCACGGTGATTCCCATCCGCGCATCAGAATTGAAGGCACTGCGTGCCGCATTCCCAAGCAAGCAGGCCGACTGAATCAGCAATCACCCTGCAGAAACAACGATGCCACGCGCCAGCTGCCGCGGCCGAAATGCCGGTGAATGAAATAAATCAGCCGTACCATCAATTTATTGCCACGCCTGTCGGCCGCCAAGGCCCGCAGGCGTGCGGCGTTTTCGGGGTTACCCTCACGGGCATATTCCGCTGCAAGCACCGCCCGGCGGTAATCCACCCAGCCGAGCATGCGCGGACACTCAGCGGCAAGGTCTCGCTCCACGGCGTCCAACGCCCGTTCCCATTTTGCGGGATTGTCAGCAAAACCGATGCCGGTGATAGATTCCTCAGTGAAATTCACCCGTATGGTCGGCTCCCCGGAGGAATTGATATTGACCACACTCCGGGCTGCCATGAGAAGCCTAACCCCAAGCTCATAATCATCCCATCCTGAAAGCGACTCATCCCAGCCTCCTATGCGATGCAGCAGCTCGGCAGTGGCAACAAATCGCTGAGTTGACAATGTGGAATGCACCAGATGCCAAAGCAACGGACTGCTCTGATTAAAATATCCTTCGATTGATTTTCCTGAAGCAACCTCTATGCGGGCAGGCCAGCCCAGAATGTCGGCATCGGGGTGTTCTTCAATACCTCGGAGAACCATCGAAAGATGCCCGGGCAGCATCTCGTCGTCCGAATCGAAGAACATCACATATGGAGTGTCGGCAAGTCTTAATCCTGCATTACGCGCGGCGGCAGCCCCCGGCACCTCACAATCCGTCACGATGGCATCCACATCAGCATGAGCCCTGCACCACTGCTCTGCCACACGGCGGCTTCCATCGGTCGAGGCATTGTCCACTATAACGAGCCTGATACGACGGGTATCCTGCGCAGCAATCGAATTGAGAGTGCGCACAAGCAGCCGTTCCCTGTTGAAAACAGGAATAACCACGGTAATCAGCTTATCTGACGCGGCGGCTGTAGCAGGAGTCGGCATAACTGGATCAGGCATCAATGTTTCACAATGGTCTGGAAAAGATGCGACAACGTTATTTTAGCATCGCGCAGCATCCCTCTCACAGGTGTCACTATGGGTGTGAACGTATCGTCCGTTTCGGGCGCGTACACCTGCAGTTTGCCATGTCGGCATTTAATGTCGAGTATGTTGTCAAGCATCATCGGCTCACCGTCGATGTGCGCCTCGCCGGGCGCCGAACGGTAAATCACGGCTGCAGGCGCACGGAAGCAATGCACCATTGTGTTTTTGTTGATAAACCCGGTGAATATATCCATCCCCATCACGGCTGCATCGATGGGTGAACCGCTGTGCACCAGTATGATGTCAAGCAATCCGTCGGTTATGCTGGCCTGCGGGGCAATATAGGCATTGTTGCCCCACTGCGAGGCATTGCATACCGCCACAAGGAAGGCCTTTTCAGTGAGAATCTTGCCGTTGGCACTGAGGGTATAGGTCTGCGGACGGAACTGAAGATACTCACTCACTGCGCTCCGAACATAGCTCAGCAGTCCGCGCCGGCTCTGTCGGGCAAAACGGTGGCTGACAGCTGCATCGAAGCCCATGCCGAATGTGCAGAAAAACGGATGGTCGTTCACCGTGCCGTAATCGCAGGCAACTATGTTGTCGGCGGCCACAATTCCGATGGCGGCCTCCACATCTACCGGGATGCCGAGATGCCGGGCCAGACCATTGCCGGAACCTGCCGGGAGAATGCCCAACGCCGTCGACGAACCACAAAGGGCAGTTGCCGTCTCGTTCACCGTTCCGTCGCCGCCACACGCAAGCACGCCTTTATAGCCTTTGTCCACAGCCTCGCGCGCCAGGCGGGTGGCATCTCCACGTCCGCCGGTGATGCGCACATCCACCTCAAAGCCGAGAGCTGAGAAACGTTGCTCCACCATTCCGGCCACCCCCTTTTTGGTTCCTGTGCCCGAAATCGGATTTATTATCAGCATCAGCTGGTCCGAGTCATTCTTGAGCATATTTCCGATGTAAACTGCTTAAAGATTCAACTTATGATTGGTTCGTTATTTTCACGCCACAGCAGGGACACGGCATCAAGCCGTATCCCCGCCGCGTGTGCAATTATCAGAATGTAGCCGCGACCCGAAGGCTGCACGGCATCATTCCCGATTACGGACGTACCACGATACGCGCCGGCGTACGCTGCTGGTCGGTCACTATGAAGAACGCACCGTAGGGCAGATCTATGGTGGTGTTGTTCTCCACGTAATCAATTACTCGGATCAGACGACCCATGGCATCGTAAATCATGACACCGGTGTGAGGTTCACCGCAGATTATGCGTATACCTCCGCTATAAGCCACCCATCCAAGAGGATTGTCGGTCTCCACGTCGACGATACCGCTCGATTCGAGATTTACGGTGATGGAATTCGACGGGTCGGAGAGATGGCCGAGTTTGGCCGACTGAACCGTGTACACCTCCTGCGTTCCGGGGGTACAGCCGGATATTTCATATTCGTTGGTCTCGGCCTCAATGGTCTCTACCGTAGAGGTTGCGCCGTTTATGATTGTGCGCGTAAGCACATAGTAGTCCACATCCTCCTCTTCAGGAGCAGCGCTCCATGTGGCAGTGTAAGCGGTGGAGGTGACATTGGAAGCCTCATAGGCCGTGAGACGGCTGAGGGTGGGCACAGGGCATCCCGTGCCGCGGAGCACCACCTCACGCGAAGCCTCGTTGGGATCACCTTCGATTGAAAGTTTGGCGAGATGGTCGCCCACCTCCGTGGGGGTATAGGTCACGCGGAGATAAACACCCGACGGGCTATTGATATTAGCCTTGCTCAAGGTTTCGACATCAATGGTGAACATCGAAGCCATCTTTTTATACTGCTCGCGTTCTGCATCGTTGGAACCTCTGGAATAAGGTATTATCGCCACGGCAATGTCGGTCTGCAGGTTTTCTCCACGGAACAGCACAGTGGAAGTGGCCGCATCGCCCACGGCATTCTGGCCGAAATCGAGGTCAAGACCGTTGACCGGAGCGATCAGCATCTGTTCGCCCACCGGAGGTGCTACGGAACCGGGGGTCCAAGGGCTGCCCTTCCTGCTGCCCCACAGATAGTCGGCCAGCTCCGGATAGTCGATGAAAGGGTTGCGGTTTGACTGCACGCGGTATACTTCCTCGTTACGGTTCTTCTCTTTTTCGCTCACAGGGTCGGCATGATGCCATTTCATCAGCAAGTCGATGGACCAGTTGTTGAGCGTGGGATAGGTGTTGTTGCTCACCATATAGGTGTATTTCCAGCTGAGATTCTGATAGCACGTCACCATGTAGAAATATGTGCGGGCAAAATCGCCTTTATACTCGTCGTCAGGCTCGAACACCTCCTTGGCTCCGCCACCCTGACCGTTCACGGGATAACCTACTTTGGTAATGGAGTTATCGAACAGGGCAGGCAGCTGCACTTCCCCCAGCGGATAATTGCTCTTGGCCTGGTTGGCCCTGGCCTCGGCAGGATAGAGATGGTTGAGGTCTACATAAGCAGGGGTTCCCGTCGAGCCGCCCCACCATGATTTAGGGAAGGCATGCTCACGGTTCAGCCCTGAGAAGGTGGAGGATCTCAGGGGGATGTCGGAGTACATGTCCCACCACTGGCCGTAGCGCGAATCGCCCGGAGGATACACATCGGTCTTGCGGAAATAGTTGGGCAGGTTGCTGTAGCTCGACACCTCGTTGTGGTTGTAAAGCAGCACATGAAGAGCCGTCTTAAGCTCCGCGCCGCTTTTGTTGATACACGAATTGTAGTAGTTGACCGGTATCTGTGCCTGTACAAACGGCAATATAGAGGCAGTGGCCACCATCGCCGCAAGCACGCGCCGTGTGATGAATTGTGTAAAATGCTTCATTGTCTCAAAAGTTCTGATTTAAGGCACGCCGTTTTGTAGAATGAATTCCAGGCGTGACGGATGTACCATTTAAAACACCGTATAGCCACGTATGGTTGAACGTTATTTTAAATTTAAGCGTAAACTTTAACTTTTCGCCTTTAGCCCGGCATCGTCGGGGGCGATATACTTTTTCACTCTGCGTATCACCGCATTGGGCGAAATTCCCCTCAGGCAGTGATAATCTCCTCGGAAACACGGTTTGTTGCCGAACACCGAACACGGGCGGCATGTCATGGGCAGCTGCACCGTGTCCTCCTCACGCTGACGCCAGCCCTTGAATCCGCAATAGGGATGTGTGGCGCCCCATATGCTGACCACAGGGGTGCGCACAAGCGAAGCCAGATGCATGTTGGCAGAATCCATCGACACCATCACGTCAAGATGACTTACAAGAGCCAGCTCGGTGGCAAACCCGTAACGTTTGCCGGCAAGCGAGGTCACATTATCGAATTTGCCGGCCCACATGTCGAGCAGTCGGCTCTCTTCGCCACCGCCGCCAAACAGGAATATCCGCACGCCCGGCACTTCTACAATTCCCTCAAGCACCCTGAACATCAGGGCCGGCGGATAAATCTTTCCGGCATGCTTTGCAAATGGAGCTATCCCCACGAACTTCTCGCCCGGCAGCTTAGGGGTGGTTATTGCCGCGAAATCGGCGGGATTACCCTTTCCGCATTCTCCATACAGCCCGTCGAAACGGCTTTCCACAGGCAGTCCGATGCGATGAAACACCTGACGGTAGCGCGCCCGCGACGACTGCAACGGAAGCAGCACCTTGTTATGACGCCGTGTAAGGGCCCGCTTGCCACGCCGGCCCTTGTTGATTGTTGACACCGGAATGCCGCTCAACCTGCAGAACACGCTGAAAATCTTTGTGCGGAGCACATCGTGGAGGTCGATAAAGCCATCGAATCCCACCTCTGCGCGCAGTTCCCTGAAAAGCTTCCACAATCCGCTCACACCCTTGTAGCCATGCTCCAGGTCAATGCCACGCACAGTGAGGTTGGCGGGCGGATTGATAAATATCGAAGTCATGGACTTGCGCGTGATAAAGGTAAAATGCAGGTCAGGATAACATGCGCATGCACTATAGAGCACCGGCACAGTCATGGCCACATCGCCAAGTGCCGAAAACCGCACTGCAAGCACATGCTTGAGCCCACGGGGATTGTTGTCAGGCCGCACGGCTGCCTCATCCCGATGGTCACCTACCGATCTGTTTCGTGTTGAGTTCAAGTCAGATAAATATTATTGATACGCCCTCCACAGTTCAGCCAGGGAAGGGGTTAATTGCAAAATTACATTAAAACTGGCCAACCGCACAAGTTTTTACACACCTTTGTAATAAATCCGGGCATTTTTGCAGGTAAGTAGCCGGATATTTTTATCTCCCGATGTGAACACCACAAACCTCCCAAGTGTTTTAATATCAAGAACGTGACAAAGATGTAACACTCACTGCATTAAACACTTTGCTCACAAAAGCGTTCAATTGAAAACACACTAAGGGATATGAAAACTACTGTCAAAACACTGCGCTGCATCCAGGCTGTCATAGCCGGAGCAATCATGTCGGTTGTCAGCATCACCGGCGCTTTCGCACAGGCCGGCAGTGATGTAATGCCGAGAGGGATATCACCGACATTCTATACAGGCGTCGGCCCGGCAATAGCCGGAAGTACCGACTATTCAAAAATACCGTCGAAAGCAAAAAAATTTCTCGAGAAGCACTGCGACGGACATGCGGTGGTTCGCTGTGAAAAGAACTACATATCAGGCACCTTCAGTCTCTCGCTCGCCGACGGCATCGACATGGAGTTCGATGCCAAAGGCAACCTTACCAGCATCTCGGCCCCGGCCAACTATTCGCTTTCGCCCACACTGCTGAAAGCCATTGTGCCCGGCAAGCTCTACAATCTGCTCGTGCACAACGGGTTCAAATCGAGCATAGAATCGGTAAGCCGCAGCAAGAACGGTTACCGGCTCTATACTGCCGACCCTGTGTTCGAAGAGGTGTGCTACGATTCGTCAGGCGTGCTCACCCTGATTGTGGACCGCTGATGCCACGTACATCATCAACCGATTCCGGTTCCTTCCTTATAACTTACATTCATTCAAACTCACTTAACAGTTGCGCCGCAACACCCTGAGTGAGACTGCAGGCCCGCCGTTGCTCGTCGATGGCGGCCTGTTGCGTTTCAGCGGCACCCACAGCACCGGTAACCACCAGGTTCAGAAGCAACCGGAGGGCTGCGTAGCGGTTCATATCCGAAGCATCCGGACGCTGCAGCAACTCCATGGCCACATCATAGGCGAATCCGCATTTGCGCAGCAACGCATGGCACAGCACATCCGCCACCTCCACCGTCTGCGCCTCGGAAAGCCATTTTTCCGCAAGCTGGCGGGTGAACACATCCGCCGGGAAAATCATGGGAGCCATCAGACGGCTTTCGCGCGTGGCCTCATTGGCCCAAAGTTCCATTGAAAGGTCAATAAGCTCTTTGGTGTGGGGAACGGACGCCGTTACATCGGCTGCGATTTCCTTGATCTGCGGAAGATTAAGCCCGAAATTTATGCGGTACGTCAGACCGCGTGAGCGCATCTGCTCGGCAAGTGCCCCGTTGCGCATGGCGTAAAAACGCCGTTTCACGGTCTGCATCAGGTTGAATTCGGGAAGGTCGCGCTCACAGTCGCAGGCATTGGTGGCTTGGTGGTTGTGCATATCCAAATGTAAAGTAATTTAAAGTGTGACGGTGTTTCACCACAAATTTACAAAATAACCTTTCATTATCGGCGCCGATTGGGCAATTTCAGCGATTATTTCTTAACTTTGTCGATTGCATGCGGCATGCCACAGAGCCTGCCGACATCCACCATCGACACATTTCGCATATATAGCACACAGGCAACAAAATGACAGCAAAGAATATAGATTCCGACAGCCGTGCCCGGCGTAACCGCTCCATGATAAAACTCATATGGACTGCGTTTGCCATCGGGTTCGCTGCTATGATTGTCTTTTTCCTTCTGATATATAACGGATGGATAGGCTACATGCCCCCTATCGAAGAGCTTAAGAACCCCAACGACAAATTCGCCACAGTGCTCTACACTTCCGACGGCAAGGAGATGGGCCGCTACTACCGCAACTCCGGCAACCGTGTCTATGCCGACTACAACGAGATATCCCAGCACGTGATCGACGCCCTCATAGCCACGGAGGACTCCCGTTTCCTCGACCATTCGGGCATTGACATGCGCGCCTTCATGCGCGTGTTCGTAAAGACACTGGTGATGCAGCAGAAAAATGCCGGCGGCGGCTCAACCATAACCCAGCAGCTGGCCAAACAGCTCTACTCACCCACAACCCACAACCTGCTCGACCGCGCCCTGCAGAAGCCTATCGAGTGGATGATTGCCGTAAAACTCGAGCGCTACTACTCAAAGGACGAGATCATAAAGATGTATCTCAACCAGTTCGACTTCCTTTACAATGCCGTGGGCATCAAATCGGCCGCACACGTTTATTTCGGCAAAAACGCCAACGAGCTCAACATCGAGGAGGCCGCCACACTTGTGGGCATGGTGAAGAACCCCGCTTACTACAACCCCGTGCGCCACAACGAACGCACCCGTCAGAGGCGCAACACCGTGTTCGAGCAGATGGAGAAACAGGGGATGCTCACTGCAGCCCAGGCCGATTCGCTCAAGCAGCTTCCGCTCACCCTGAAGTTCCACCGCGTGGACCACAAGGAGGGTCTGGCGCCATATTTCCGCGAAGAGCTGCGCCGCATCCTTTCGGCCAAGAAACCTGTGCGCTCCGACTACCGCTCATGGGACATGCAGAAATTTGTCGACGACTCGATTGCGTGGGAGGAGAATCCGCTGTTCGGATGGATTGAGAAGAACCCCAAACCGGACGGCTCGAAATACGACATCTATTCCGACGGCCTCAAAATCCACACCACCATCGACTCCCGCATGCAGCAGTATGCCGAAGAGGCGGTGCAGTCGCACATGAGTTCGCTCCAGAAAGCCTTCTTCCGCGAAAAACGCGGCCAGCGCAATGCCCCCTACACTTCCAATACCACCGAGCTTGGCAACGTGAAGATAGAGAATCTTATAAACCATGCCATACGCCAGACCGAGCGCTACCGCGTGCTCAAGGCGGCCGGAGCATCCGACGAGGAAATCACGAAATCATTCAACACACCACGCGAAATGAACGTGTTCTCCTACGAAGGTGTGGTCGACACCATCATGACCCCGCGCGACTCGCTGCTCTGGCAGAAGCACTTCCTGCGTACAGGCTTCATGAGCATGGACCCCCGCAACGGTCATGTGAAAGCCTACGTGGGAGGCCCCAATTTCTCGTTCTTCCAGTATGATATGGTTTCGAGCGGACGCCGCCAGATAGGCTCCACCATAAAGCCGTTCCTCTACACATATGCCATGGAGGAGGGCTTCACCCCGTGCGATATGATGTCGAACACACAGCCGGTGTTCACCGACGAGAACGGACGCCCCTGGGCACCACGCAACTCCGGCTCGGCCCGTGTGGGCGAGATGGTCGACCTCCGCTGGGCGCTCACCAACTCGAACAACTGGATTTCGGCCCGGCTAATGGCACAGCTGTCGCCTACCACCCTTGTGCGCAACATGCACAACTTCGGCATCACCAACCACATAGACCCAGTGATGTCGCTCTGCCTCGGCTCTTGCGAAGTGTCGATCAGGGAGATGGTGGGAGCCTACACGGCCTACGCCAACAACGGCATGCGTGCCACTCCGGTGTTCGTCACCTCTATCGCGGATGCCAACGGCAACGTAATTTCGGAATTCAACACCACCCACACCGAGGTGATATCGGAAAAAGCGTATGCCAAAATCCTGTCGATGCTGCTCAATGTAGTGGACGGCGGTACGGGCAACCGTGTGCGCCGCGCTCCTTACAACATTACGGCACAGATGGGCGGCAAGACCGGAACCACCAACTACAATGCCGACGGATGGTTCATGGGCTTCACCCCCGATCTGGTGTCGGGCGTCTGGGTAGGCGGCGACGAGCGCTACATCCATTTCAACTCCATGGCCAACGGCCAGGGCGCAGCCATGGCGCTCCCCATCTATGGCCAGTACATGAAACGTGTTTACGCCGACCCCACGCTGCATTACTCGCAGAACAGCGTGTTTGACGTTGATTTCTCCGGACTATGCGACAAGGAATTCTGGGAAGAGGTGCCTGAAGGCGAGGAAGTCACAGAATCGATTGCCGATGTGTTCGACTGATTGTGGGGCGGTCAGATGACCGACAGATGACTCAGGCGTTTTTCAAGCTCTGTGGAGCTGAGGCGCGTGGTGAGTTGCCCGCGGTGCGCCACCGAGATGTTGCCCGTCTCCTCGCTCACAACAATTGCAAAAGCATCGGTGGCCTGCGAAATGCCGAGCGCCGACCGGTGGCGCAGCCCCAGCGAACGCGGCACGTTGGTGTCGTGACTTACGGGAAGGATGCATCCGGCAGCCTTGATTTTGCCGCCGTCAATGATCATGGCACCGTCGTGAAGCGGTGAATTCTTGAAAAATATGTTCTCTATCAGGCGGCTGTTGATTTCGGCATCAATAATGTCACCGCTCTTTTCGTAATTTTCGAGGGGCACATCCTGCTGTATCACAATGAGTGCGCCGGTCTTGCTCTTCGACATGTTCATGCAGGCATACACAATCGGCATCACACGCGAATGCAGGTCCTCGCCGCCGTCCTTGCCTCGGTGATGGAACATCCCGGTGAGAAACTTCCAGCGTTTTTTCGAGCCGAGTTCCACCAGAAACCGTTTGATCTGGTCCTGGAATATAATCACAAGAATCAGCAGGCCGATACTCATCACCTTGTCAAGAATCGTGCCGATAAGCTTCATCTCCAGAATCTCGGCAGCCACCACCCACACAAGAATAAAGGCCAGCACACCATAAAAGATGTTGATTGTGCCGGACTCCTTCATTATCTTGTAAAGATAGTAGAGAATCAGAGCCACTATCACTATGTCAAGAACATCCTTGATGCCAAACGATTCAATCATGACGGAAAAGCGGTTAGGTGTCGGTCGGAAATAAACTTTATAGGATTTTCAAGAAAGTCGGGAAACTATTCTGACAGCCTGCACGGCGGCTTCCACGTCGTGGACACGCAGAATCGAGGCTCCGTTGAGCAGGGCGAAGGTGTTGAGTGCCACTGTTCCGGGCAATGCCTCGTCGGCAGTAACAGAAAGAAGTTTGGTAATCATAGATTTGCGCGATATACCCACAAGTACCGGTTTGCCGAGCAGCTGCGCCATCTGCGGCAGGTGCCTCATAAGTTCGTAATTCTGGTCGAGTGTTTTGGCGAATCCGAATCCGGGATCGATTATTATATCGGCCACACCGGCCAGCTCCAGCTGGTGCATAAGCCCTGAGAGCTCGGCCACCACATCGGCTGTGACATCCTCATAGTCGGTCATTGTCTGCATGGTGGCAGGCGTGCCGCGCATGTGCATGAGTACGTACGGGACTTTCAGCTCAGCCACCGTGGGGAACATTCCGCTGTCGATTGCACCTCCGGATATGTCGTTGACAATGTCGGCTCCCCAGTCGAGCACTGCATGGCGCGCCACATCGGCACGGAACGTATCGACCGACACCGGAATATCGGTCGACACGCGGCGTATGGCTTCAACACCACGCCGCACACGCGCCATCTCCTCCTCGGGGCTGACATCATCGGCTCCCGGACGCGAGGAATATCCTCCTACATCTATGATATCCGCCCCCTGAGCGAGCATACGCTCTACGCGGCGGTGCAACTCAACAGTGCCTGTAACTCTGGAACCGGCGTAAAACGAATCGGGCGTGACATTGAGAATACCCATCACAGCCGGATGGTCATATTCCGTCAGGCGTCCCTTAAGATTTAGCGAGAATGGTCTGAACTTCATTGCATTGTTCTGTGTTTCGACTGATAAAAAAATTTGGCTGACATTATTACACTCCGGAACTGAAAAACTGTTCATTGGTCATGCCGGTCAGGGATTGAGCAGATCGGGATTGAAGAAATCCATGATGGCACGTGTATGCTCAAGCAGCGGCGCGGCCGGTCCCTGCGGATCGATGGCGGCAGCCTGCTCATACGCGCTTATGGCCTCTCCACGGCGGTCAAGCCCCCAGAGCAGCTTGCCACGTTCCACAAGCAGTGCGGCATCGGCGGGATTCTGCGCCAGGCGGCGGTCAATATCGGCCAGAGCCTTCTCGGCGGCATCCGGTCCGCTTATTTTACCTAAATTTTTTTCTTCGGCCATTATTTACTATTTTTGAACAATAATCACAAAGATACTAATAAACCGCTTAATGCATACCACAATGAAGCGTTTTTTACTCATATCCGCCGCCATATTGATGTGCTGGGCCGTCGGCGCACAGACCGATCCGACGGCAACCTCTTACCCGGCAGACGACTGCCTCGGTTCAGCCAAACCATATCCCGTGCCTGAAGCACGCATAGCAGTTCCTGATTCACTGACACCGGTGTTCATCAATCATATAGGCCGGCATGGAGCACGGTTCCTCTCATCGCCCAACGCGTCGGTGAAACTGGCCCGCAGGCTCGCCGCAGCCGACTCGGCCGGCGTGCTCTCCCCTTTAGGGAAAGAGATGCTTGCCGTGGTCGGGAACATAATCGAGATGTCGCACAACCGCTGGGGAGCGCTCGATTCACTTGGAATGGCCGAACAGCGAGGCATAGCATCCCGCATGTTCCGCACGTTCCCCACCCTTTTCCGCGACACCAAAGTGAACGCCATCAGTTCATACGCACCCCGCTGCGTCATGAGCATGTACGAATTCACCCACCAGCTCGACCGGCTGAACAACTCGATAGAGATCACCACATCGTCCGGTCGTCAGAATTCCCTGCTGTTAAGACCATTCGATGTGATTGAAAGCTATGTGGAATGGGCAAAACAGAAACCCTGGGAGGCGCCCTACGACATGTTTTTCGAAACCACAGCACCGGCCGCACCGGCACGCCGTCTGGTCACCGATGCCCAATATCTTTCAAACAAGGATGCGGCCAAACTCTCCTGGGATGCTTACAGCGTGCTCCGCGGACTCCCCGCGATGGGCCTGCCCGTCGATCTGCTGCACTATTTCACCCTTGAGGAACTCAACAGCCTGTGGGCATGCGAGAACCTCGGCCATTACCTGCGGCGCACGGCCACGACCCTCTCGGTTGAACCGGCCGACATTGCCGCCGACCTCCTCCAGAATCTGATCGACACCACAGACGCCGCTGCCCGCGGCGAGAACAAGGCAAGCGTGGAATTGCGTTTCGGACATGCCGAGACCCTGATGCCGCTGCTGTCGCTTATGCGTATCCCCGGCTGCTACTATCTGACGAACTATTTCGACACCGTGGCCCTGCACTGGAGGGACTTCGATGTCGTGCCGATGGCCGCCAATCTGCAGATTATACTTTTCAAATCGGCCAAAGGGCGCATGTATGTGCGTTTCGACCTCAACGAAATTCCGGTGGCAATCAACCCCAACACTCCGGACACCACCATCATCCCCTGGAACGAGGCACGCACCTACCTCACCCGCTGCCTGCCGCTTCACATGCAGATTTAGTCCACACAAGCCCATCATAGCATATGCTGCAAGCCGAAGTAACAGAATTTTACCGCAAAGCGGGAATCCGCAGCGACCGTCCGGTTGGCGTGGCTTTCAGCGGGGGGCCCGATTCGGTGGCACTCCTTGCCGCCACGGCTTCCGCCGGTTTCAGATGCGTGGCTTTGCACTGCAACTTCCATCTGCGCGGGCAGGAAAGCATGCGCGACGAGGAGTTTGCCCGCAGCATGGCCACACGGCTCGGTTGCGAGTTCCGGTGTGTGGAGTTCGACACCGAAGCTGAACGCGCCGCCACAGGCGAATCGGTTGAGATGGCCTGCCGACGGCTACGCTACAATTGGTTCGACACACAGCTTGGCATGCATGCAGACAATCCTACGATGCAACTGCAGTGCATCGCCCTGGGGCACCACGCCGACGACTCGGTGGAGACATTCATGCTCAACCTCACGCGTGGAACCGGAATGAAAGGCCTGTGCGGCATCCCCGCACACCGCGACCGCTTTGTGCGCCCGCTGCTGACGGTGACACGCGCCGACATTCTCGATTTTCTTGCCATACGGGGACTGCCTTATGTGACAGACTCGACCAACGCCCTGACGGACTGCCGACGCAACATGTGGCGCAACCGCCTGCTGCCGCAGATCCGCGAAGCGTTCCCCACGTTTTCCACAGGTGTGCTCACCACTGCATCCAACCTCGACGCCGACCGCAGGCTTCTGGCGGAACTTGTGGCCGACGAAGCTGCAGAATGCACTGATGCAGCCGGCTGCATCGACCTGCAGGCCGTTATGCGGCGACGTTGCGGCACAACGCTGCTGTGGCACATTCTCAGCAATGCAGAATTCGGAGGCTGCCCTATGCCTGTAGTCGAGAATATCGTTAAGGCATACAACTCCGGAGCAAGCGGAAAAGTTTTTGCCACCGACGGCCACGGCCAATGGCTTCTCGACCGCGGGCACCTCATCCCCACAGATACATCCGCCATACGCCCTGAATCCGACGCGCGGATTGACATAGACATAGCCGCCGCACTTCGTGCCGGCACCGTACACACTCCGCTCCCTCTGCATTTTTCACTCGTCGAGCCACGGGATTTCACTCCGTCGCGCGACAACCATACGCTTTGGCTTGATTTCGACGCATTAATCGGTAACACCCGGATACTCTCGCTACGAAAATGGAATATTTCTGACCGCATGGCGCCATTTGGCATGCATGGAACGAAACTGGTGAGCGACATATTCAGCAATGCTCACCTCTCCGTGGCTGAAAAAAGCGAAAAATGGCTCCTGACGGCCGGAGAGACGATTTTGTGGATTCCGGGCATAAGGGCGTCGCGTCATTTTCCAGTGAGCGGTTTAACCAAAAAAATATTGAAAATAAGATGTAATAATGCATAAAAATGCGCGACAACACGCATACATGTGGACGCAATGGCAACATTAACATAATTTAAGCACCAAGCAGTTTTTTGGTTTATACTTTTTTCGTTAATTTGCTCTGCAAACGGAAACGGAGGCACCAAATCAGAAAACACTAACATCCGGTGCTTGAATGATACCAAGAAAAACTTCCAGGCACTGACAACTTTTCTGATTGATATGCCTTGCTTGCAATGCAAGCAACCTACAATGCCTGCCCCTGTGTCCGCTGCACATTGCGATAGAGCAACCACACGCTTGGCAAAAGCGTTCCTCATAATATAATAATGATTGAATGTAATGATTGATTGAATGAATGATTGATTAATTGGAGTATATAACGAACTACGGCACGGCCTCGTTGACCAACGCAGCACGGCCTATTCATAACGAATACTGATAAGTTTGTTTCATATACAAATGCCAATAAGGAAGGAGCCGGGATCGATGCGAATCGAGCCCGGTTTCGTTTTTTTTCGTATCTTCACGGCATCTTAGGATGCAATCCTACAAACAATGCACCCGTTGCAGTTGTTAAACCAATGTTCACCTGCATCAATCAATATTCACCACATAAATCCTGTAAACCACATCACAACCGCATATGAGCGACCTCGTGATAATCATTTTCCTGATCCTGCTCAACGGCATCTTCTCAATGTCGGAGGTAGCACTGATTTCAGCACGTAAATCAAAACTGGCCACAGCCGCCCGCAAGGGGGGCAAAAGCGCGGCTATAGCATTGAAACTGTCGGAGGAGCCAGACAAATTTCTATCCACAGTGCAGATAGGCATCACACTCATCGGCATCCTCACCGGTCTGTTCTCCGGCGCAGCACTGGCCGACAGCGTTGCCGGATGGCTCTCTTCGGCCGGCGTGCCTGCCTCTGCATCGAAAATGGCAGCCCAGACGGCCATCGTGATTGTGGTGACTTACCTGTCGATTGTGGTGGGCGAGCTGTTTCCCAAACGTATAGGGCTCAATGCATCCTACCGCGTGGCTCTGATTGTCGCAAAGCCGATGAAGCTGCTGTCAGTGATAGCCATGCCCGCTGTGTGGCTGCTGTCAAAATCAACAGGACTGCTCGTAAAGATATTCGGCCTTGACAAAGAAGCCGAGAAAGTGACCGAAGAGGAGATAAAATCCGTAATCCGCGAAGGCACCGACGCAGGCGAGGTGAAAGACCTGGAACAAGGCATCATGTTCCGCGCTCTCGCCATGGGCGATGAGAAGATAAGCTCCATCATGACGCCGAAAATAGATTTCGTTTCGCTCGACCTCGGCATGACCGCCTGCCGGATAAAGGACACCATCAAACGCGACACTCACAGTTGCTATCCCGTATATGATGCCACACGCACCCACATCGTAGGTGTGGTGCATCTGAAAGATCTGGTGTTCGACATCTGCGACGATAATTTCAACCTGAAGGAGATGGTGCGTCCCGGCACTTTCATTCCGGAAATAATGCAGGTTTACGATGCACTCGACGTACTCAAACATAAAGGCGTGCATTGCGGACTGGTGTGCGACGAGTACGGCGAGGTGCAGGGTCTCGTGACGCTCTGCGATGTGCTTGGCGGACTTGTCGGCCCGGTTGAGGTAGGCACCGACGAAGCGTTCATCACCCCACGCGCCGACGGCCGCAGCTGGCTGGTGGACGGCCAGTGTCCCGTTTACGATTTCCTGACATTTTTCCACCGGGAAGAGGACTATGTCCCTGCGCATTTCTCAACGGTGGCCGGGCTTATCCTCGAAGAGTTCAAGAAAATTCCTCATGCAGGCGACACACTCACTTACAACGGCCTGAATATCGAAATAGTGGACATGGACGGCGCACGCATCGACAAGGTGCTCGTGTCCGAGCCCACAGCATAACAGTACCTCAGCCCGGAACAGCTCCAGGACCAATAAAAATGCGTCCGCCGCAAAAACACGTCCGCCGCGTCAGAACAGGATTTCTGACGCGGCGGCTGTGTTTTACCGTGATCAAGAGTGTTCCCCGGGCTGTCAATACTGACGTTCGCCGAAGATGGCCGTACCCACACGCACCATCGTTGAACCGCAATCCACCGCGAGGGGATAATCGTGGCTCATGCCCATACTCACGGTGTCGAAGCCACGGAGATCGGGACACTGCGTGCAGATGTCGCGGAATGTAGTGGCTATCAGATTGAAATCGTCGGCAATGCGCGTCTGGTCGTCGGTGTTCGAGGCCATCCCCATCACGCCGCAGATATGTGTGGCCTGAAGGCTCTCGAACCTGCGGTCGGCAAAATATTGCATCAGCTCGTCGGGCGAGAAGCCGAATTTGGTCTCCTCCCTGGCCACATGCAGCTGCATGAGCACACGTACGGTGACACCCAGCTTGACAGCCTCGCGGTCAATAACGTCGAGGAGGCGTTCGGTATCCACACTCTCGATAAGCGCCGGGCGCAACTGTAACAGCTGCTTCACCTTGTTGGTCTGCAGATGTCCTATAAAATGCCAGGAAATATCGCCGGGGAGCTGCGGCACTTTCGCTGCAAGCTCCTGCACACGGCTTTCGCCGAAGTTGCGCTGTCCGGCATTGTAAGCCTCCTGAATGGCCTCTGCCGGATGGAACTTCGACACCGCCACAAGTGTTACGCCTTCGGGAAGCGACTCACGGATTTTACGTATATTCTCAGCTATTGTCGACATGTTTCTACCTGTTTGACTGGATATATTTGAACAATGAAAAAGTGGTGCCCCACGCGGAGCATGTGCGCCTCACTGTGCGGGCTTGTCCTCTTTCACCTTCACTTTATAAACATCCATCAGGGGCGTTTCGGTTATCGAAACAATCTCGAAATCGGCCATTGTGCCTTTCATCCCCTCCATGAAGTTGTCGTAAGCGCCCTTGAAATCGGAGCCGGCCACCAGTATGAGCGATGTGGTTTTCTTCTCAACAGCCGATTTCTCGTCGATGGTGATAAAAGCCACCTTGACCAGATACCACTTGTCGGCCGAGTCGTCCCAGAAAATCTCACTGATTTTTGTGCGCTTCACCGCGGTGACATTCACTTCACCGCTGATGAACGGGGTCTGCTCCTCTATGATACGCGCCTCCGCCTCTGTAAAGCTCAGCGCATCCACCAGATAGGGTTCGGTCACTTTCTTGATTGAACCGTTCTCCTGAGTCTTGTCGTAACGTATTTTACATTCAAACCAACTTGCCATGATATTTTTATTGTAATTGTTTTGTAAAGATTGGAAAGTTATCTAAATTTGTTTCGGCTGTATTGCTTACACACTACAACCAAACCAGAAATGCAGCGGCAAAGTTAGATTAAAAAACAGAAAAAACGGAGCCGTTATCCTAAAAAAAGATTCAGCCACCATCAACAAGCACATGAGCGAGGGATTTTTCAGCCGGGCATTCCACATGTATGTCGACGGTTTCCGGTCAATGACCGTGGGACGTCGGCTGTGGGCCATCATCATCATCAAGCTGGTGATTCTCTTCGCCATATTCAGGCTGTTCTTTTTCCCCGACATACTGAAGGAGAACTATGACAACGACCGCGACCGTGCGGCCGCCGTGCGCCATGCACTGTCGCAGCCTGCTCCCGCAAGCCATCCGGCCGAAAACAATTAACACACTACATAACAACCAAACACTCCGACCATGGAAGATCTTCTCAGCACCATTGACTGGTCGCGCGGACAATTCGCCCTGACGGCCATAGTTCACTGGCTTTTCGTGCCGCTCACCATCGGGCTTTCGCTCATTGTGGGCATCATGGAAAGCATCTATCTTAAAACCGGCCTCGAACGCTGGAAAAAAATCACAAAATTCTGGATGCTCCTTTTCGGCATCAACTTTGCCTGCGGCGTAGCCACCGGCATTATTCTCGAATTCGAATTCGGCACAAACTGGAGCAATTACTCATGGTTCGTGGGCGACATTTTCGGCGCCCCGCTGGCCATCGAAGGCATCGTGGCGTTCTTCCTTGAATCCACTTTCATCGCCGTGATGTTCTTCGGATGGAACCGCGTCAGCAAGGGGTTCCATCTGGCCTCCACCTGGCTCACCGCAGCGGGTGTGTGCCTGTCGGCCTACTGGATTCTGGTGGCCAACGCCTGGATGCAGTATCCGGTTGGAATGGAATTCGATCCCGCACAGATGCGCAACGTGATGGTATCGTTCGCCGATGTGGCCCTATCGCCCGTGGCAGTCAACAAATTCTTCCACACAGTGCTTTCAGGGTGGGTGCTCGGCGCCGTGTTCGTAGTGGGCGTGAGCTGCTGGTTCCTCTACAAGAAAAGCAACATATCCCTTGCCAAGGACTCGATGAAAGTGGCATCATGGGTAGGTCTGGCCGGCATTGTGCTGACCATCTGGACCGGCGACGGCTCGGCCGTTCAGGTTGCCAAAGTGCAGCCCATGAAACTGGCTGCCATGGAGGGTCTGTACGACGGTTCCCGCGGGCAGTCGCTTGTGGCATTCGGCATAATCAACCCGTCAAAGGAACGCACCGACGACAAGCCTGCCATACTCGGAGAGATAGCCATCCCCAAAGGGCTGTCCATACTTGCCAACCATGATGCCGACAGCTTTGTGCCGGGCATCAACGACCTCATCAACGGCGTTTCGGTGAATGCGCAGGGCGACACCGTCAACACCGTCAGCTATGCCGAACGCATAGAGCGCGGACGCGCTGCCCAGGAGGCGCTGCGCCGCTACGAGGCTGCAATGAAGGCCAACGACACCGCTGCCATGCAGGCCGCCGAGGCCGACATAAAGGCCGACTTCCAGTTCTTCGGCTACGGATTCCTTGACAGTGTGGATGAAGCCGTGCCACCGGTGGCACTTACATTCTACGCCTTCCGCGTGATGGTGATGGGCGGCGGCTATCTGCTGCTGTTCTTCGTGGTGATGCTTTTCCTCTGCTATCGCAAGCCTGAGACCATGGAGAAAGGATGGGTGATTTTCTTCGGACTCCTCACCATCCCGGTTGTCTGGCTCGTGAGCGAGGCCGGATGGGTCACAGCCGAAATGGGACGCCAGCCCTGGACAATCGAGGGGCTTCTCCCCACCCGCGCCGCAATCAGCGCCATCTCGGCAGGCTCTGTGCAGCTCACATTCTGGATGTTCGTGGTGGTGTTCATCGGCCTGCTTGTGGCTGAAGTGAGCATCATGACACGCGAAATTGCCAAAGCTTCGCGCCGCGACATCCTCGCCGACAACGACTGAAGCCGGCCACTACCCCATTATCTTTCCTCAAACCTCTAACTTTCAACTGAAACCGATATGGAAGCATTACAAATATACTGGTGGCTGGTGATTTCGCTGCTTGGCGGACTGCTCGTGTTCCTGCTCTTCGTGCAAGGAGGCCAGACCATGATTTGGAACACCCGCAATCCCAAACTGAAAACACTCCTTGTCAACGCCCTCGGCCGCAAATGGGAACTGACATTCACCACACTGGTGGTGTTCGGCGGAGCATTCTTCGCATCATTCCCGCTCTACTACTCCACCAGCTTCGGGGGTGCCTACTGGCTCTGGATGCTCATTCTGCTGAGCTTCATACTGCAGGCAGTGAGCTATGAATTCCGGTCGAAACCGGGCAATGTGCTTGGTCAGACCACCTACGACATTTTCCTGCTCATCAACGGATTCGTAGGCTGTGTGCTGCTCGGAGTGGCCGTGGGGATGCAGTTCTTCGGCGCAGACTTCGAGGTGTCGCGCCAGAGCATACTCGACGCCGCATCGCCCGTGATCTCCACATGGAACCCGCAACACGGCTGGGAGCAGATTTTCTCCATAAAGAACCTCCTGCTCGGCGTGGCCGTATATTTCCTGGCACGCACCATGAGCGCACTGTTCTTCGGCATGTCCGTGCGCACCACCGACGGCTCCAGATTTCCGGCCGACATGCGTGCAAAGGCTCTCATCAACGGCACCATCTTCGTGCTCTTCTTTCTGGCATTCCTGTTCGCACTCTTCATGAGCCCCGGATATGCTATGGAGGCTGACGGTCTTGTGGTGGCAGTACCATACAAATATTTCTTTAACTTCATCGACCTGTGGTGGATAGGCGCCACATTCCTCATCGGTGTGCTGCTCGTGCTCTTCGGCATCATCAACACCACCCTCCTCAAAGGAAGCTTCAAGGCCGGGTTCTGGATCACAGGCGTGGGCGTGGTTATGGCCGTCACATCGCTGCTGTGCATCAGCGGATACAACAACACCGCCTACCTCCCCTCCACAACTCATCCCGAAAGCTCGCTCTTCATCACCAACAGCTCCTCCACCTACTTCACCCTCAAAGTGATGGCGTGGGTCACAGTTCTGCTCCCAGTAGTGATCGGCTACATCGCCTACGTATGGCATAAAATGACCACCAAGCCCCTCACCACCGCCGAACTCGACGCCGACGACCACATCTACTGATCACCACCCCGTTGCACACACTCATAAGCTCGGATAAGTTCTTATAAGCTCTGATAAATCTTATAAGAGCTTATCCGATCTTATAAGAACTTATCAGAACTTATCAGAGCTTATCAGCATATTCCGATAAAATGCTTTATATTTGCACGTAACCCACCTTAAATCCAACGCCATGGCCAACAGATTCTTAAAGATTAGCGGAGATTACACAAACTGGAACATTTATCGTAAATCTGTCATCATAAGTGATGTGACTGAAATGTTTATCAGGAGGGCGATGGAGAGTAACACCCGCACGTCAGACCAAATGAGACAGGCGGCACGTTCCTGCAAACAAAACATTGTTGAAGGAATCAGTGATTCTACGGTGTCAGTTGAAATGTGCATAAAATTGTTGGGTGTAGCACGCGGGTCTGCCCGTGAACTCCGCGAAGACTATGGCGATTTTCTCCGCCAACATGACATGGTGGTATGGCAAAAAGAGGACGAGCGAGCACAACGCACACGCTCATATTGTGTGCATAATGATAATCCGGCGGAGTTTGTTGCAAAGTGCAAGGAACGAAATAACGAAACTGTTGCCAACATCATGCTCATTCAGCTTTATCAGATTGACTCTATGCTTGCAGGAGCGCTTAAACACATAGAAGCTGATTTTTTAGCGTCAGGTGGGGTGCGGGAATCCATGTCGCAAGCACGCCGCAACCAACGTGGCTACTAATCAAAACTAAGATGGTGATAACATGATAAGTTCTGATAAACTCGGATAAGCTCGGATAAGCTCTTATAAGAATTATCCGAATTTATCAGAACTTATCAGAGTTTATCAGAGCTTATCCGAGTTTATCAGAACTTATCCGAGTTTATCAGAACTTATCCGAGTTTATCAGAGCTTATCCGAATTTATCAGAACTTTATAAATCCAATGGAATTTCGTAAATTTGTGGGTTGAATGTCTCGCATATCATGACATTCAACCCCAATATTTTACCCTTCTCCACAGTGATTTCAACAGAAACAAATAATGCTACGCGCCCAAAAAGGATTGCAATTCTGGGCTCCACAGGGTCAATCGGCACGCAGACACTGCAAGTAATCGCCGAGTACCCCGACCGATTCAGACCTACCCTGCTCGTTGCCGGCCGGAAGGTCGACACACTCATTCAGCAGGCCATAAAATGGCGTCCGCAGATGGCAATCATAGCAGATGAAAGCCTTTACTGGAAGCTACGCGACGCACTTGAGCCGCTCGGCATAGCCACTGCGGCCGGTCAGGAGGCCATCGACAACGCTATGGAATCGGACTGCTTCGACACGGTAGTGACAGCCACCGTGGGCTACAGCGGCCTGGCGCCCACCATGCGCGCAATCAAGGCCGGAAAGGACATTGCCCTTGCCAACAAGGAGACCATGGTGGTGGCCGGCGAACTGGTCACCGACGCCCTGCGCCACAGCCCCTCGCGCATCATGCCTGTCGACTCCGAACATTCCGCAATCTATCAATGTCTCGTGGGGGAAGACCCCTCGCGTGTGCGCCGCCTCATCATCACCGCATCCGGCGGTCCGTTCCGCAATCACACCCAGGCACAGCTCAACTCAGTGACCATGCGCGACGCCCTCCATCACCCCAACTGGTCGATGGGTGCGAAAATCACCATCGATTCAGCCACGATGGTCAACAAGGCGTTCGAGATAATCGAGGCACGCTGGCTGTTCGACATGGCTCCGGAGAAGATTTCGGCCATTGTGCATCCCCAGTCCATTGTGCATTCGATGGTGGAATTCGTCGACGGCGCTATCAAGGCTCAGCTCGGAGTGCCCGACATGCGTCTGCCCATCCGCTACGCACTCGGCGAGGCCAGCCGTCTGGCCACATCCGACTCACCGCTTACGCTCGCACACCTTACACAACTGACGTTCGAGGCGCCCGACACCACCCGTTTCCCCGGCATCAAGCTCGGACATTACGCTCTTGAGCGCGGTGGCACCACCGCCTGCATCATCAATGCGGCAAATGAGGTTGCCGTAGATGCGTTCCTGCACGAGCGCATCGGCTTCACACGCATATACACGCTCATCGCCGAGGCTCTCGAAGCCATGCCGATGGTGACCAACCCCACGCTCGACGACTATGTTGAAGTGAACGCAGCAACCCGCCGGTTTGTGCAAAACCTTATTGAGAAATAACGCCTGTTTTTCTGCATCCTGCCGCAGATTTCACAGGTTCCAATAACAGACCAAACACCCCGATTATAACAGATGGAAACATTCCTCATAAAAGCCCTGCAGCTCATAGTGGCGCTGTCGCTCCTGGTGTTCATCCATGAGCTCGGTCACTTCCTGTGGGCCAGAGTGTTCAAGATACGCGTTGAAAAGTTCTATCTTTTCTTCAACCCATGGTTCTCGCTTGCAAAATGGAAGCCGAAGAACAGCGACACCACCTACGGCATCGGCTGGCTTCCTCTCGGAGGCTACGTAAAAATAGCCGGAATGATAGATGAGTCGATGGACCGCGAACAGATGGCGCAGCCGGCCAAAGACTGGGAGTTCCGCTCCAAACCTGCATGGCAGCGGCTGCTTGTGATGACCGGAGGCGTAATCAACAACTTCCTGCTGGCCATCATCATCTACGCCGGCATAGCATGGTACTGGGGAGAAAAGACCATCCCCTTCCAGAATGCTTACGAAGGAATGGACTTCACCGAAGCTGCCCAATCCTTGGGATTCAAGAACGGCGACATACTGCTCACTGCCGACGGCCAGACCATCGACTCGCGCAACCGTTCGGCCCTATACAACATGCTGGAGGCCGACAAGGTGACGGTGCTGCGCAACCACACCGACACCGTGACAATCGACATCCCCGACGGGATTGTGGCACGTCTGCCTCAGAACGACCCCTTCATGTCCTACCGTCTGCCTGTGTTTGTAAAGCAGGTGATGCCCGGTGAAGCTGCCGCCAAGGCCGGACTGGCCGAGGGCGACCGCATAATCTCCGTAGGCGATACCCCCACCCCATCATACACCGAGCTTGCCCCCGCATTGCTCGCACATAAGAGCCAGCCCACCGAAATAGGCCTCCTGCGCGGCACCGACACCATCACGACCACCGCCACTCCCACCGGAAACGGCAAACTCGGCTTCGGCCTGATGGCGCCAATGGAGGTGTTCAAGTGCGATACAACGCAGTACAACATCCTGCAGGCCATACCCATCGGCGCCTCAAACGGCACCGAAATGCTCGTCACTTATGTAGGCTCGCTCAAACACATCTTCACCAAGGAGGGTGCAGAGAGTATCGGCGGATTCGGCGCCATCGGCAACCTCTTCCCTGCCAAATGGAACTGGCGTACCTTCTGGGAGATGACCGCATTCCTGTCAATCATCCTGGCATTCATGAACATCATCCCCATACCGGCGCTCGACGGCGGCCATGTGGCATTCCTGCTGTGGGAAGTGGTCACACGCCGGAAGCCCTCGGAGAAGTTTCTGGAATACGCGCAGATGGCCGGAATGTTCCTGCTTTTCGCGCTGCTTATCTACGCCAATTCAAACGACATATACCGCTTCCTCATAAAATAAACCGAGATTATGAGCTATCAGACATTGCGTTTAAAACGCGGCAAAGAGGAATCGCTCGACCGCTTTCACCCCTGGGTGTTTTCCGGCGCACTGGCCGAACCTCTGCCCGACGGGCTTGAAGAGGGCGACACAGTGACGGTGGAAACTTCCAACGGCCGTCTCGTCGGCGTAGGGCACTTCCAGATAGGAAGCATAGCCGTGCGCATCCTCGACTTCGCCGCGACCGAGATAAATGCGGAGTTTTTCCGTTCCCGCCTTCTGCAGGCGCTACGCCTCCGTCAGGCTCTGCAGCTGGCCCGCCCCGACAACAACGCCTACCGACTGGTGCATGGCGAGGGCGATTTTCTGCCAGGACTTGTCGTTGACATCTATGGGCCAACAGCCGTGCTTCAGGCACATTCGCCCGGTATGCACTTCGCACGCCAGACCATTGCCGAACAGCTTGTGGCACTCCCTGAACTGGGCGTGCGCAACGTTTACTACAAATCGGAGACCACACTCCCATATAAAGCCCATCTGGACGCCCGCAACGACTATCTCATAGGAAGCATGGAAACCTCCGTGGCCACCGAAAACTCCCTGCAGTTCAACATCGACTGGCTGCGCGGACAGAAAACCGGCTTCTTCCTCGACCAGCGCGACAACCGGGCGCTGCTGCAGCACTATTCGCAGGGGCGCAGGGTGCTCAACATGTTCTGCTACACAGGCGGATTCTCCGTCTATGCCCTCCGCGGAGGCGCCTCGCTGGTGCATTCGGTGGACTCCTCCGAAAAGGCTATCACACTCACCGACGCCAATGTGGAGCTTAACTTCCCCGGCGACAGCCGTCACAAATCGTATGCCGAGGATGCATTCAAGTACCTCGACAACATGGCACCGGACGCCTACGACCTAATCGTGCTTGACCCTCCGGCATTCGCCAAGCACCGGAGCGCCCTGCGCAACGCCCTGCGCGGCTATCAGCGCCTCAACGCAAAGGCATTCGAGAAGATTGCCAAGGGGGGAATCCTGTTCACCTTCTCCTGCTCGCAGGCCGTGAGCCGCGAACAGTTCCGTCTGGCCGTATTCTCGGCAGCCGCCCAAAGCGGTCGCCGCGTACGCATCCTCCACCAGCTCACCCAACCGGCCGACCATCCCGTCAACATCTACCACCCCGAAGGGGAATACCTCAAAGGGCTTGTGCTTTATGTAGAATAACACCTCCCGACCTGTCTCACCCCAAAAGGCATTACGCCATAAATTCCCACTCTCAAAATGAACCTACGAACAATCTTGGCGGCCACACTCGCCGCCGGCTCACTTTCAGCCATGGCCAATTTCACCGACCCCAACAATCCGTCGGGCACCGTTGTCGACCGTTTCGCCGACATCGAAGTTCTGCGCTACACCGTGCCCGGATTCAACGAGCTGACCCTCGACCAGAAAAAATTCGTCTATTTCCTCACCGAGGCCGCGCTGGCCGGCCGCGATATACTCTGGGACCAGAACGGACGCTATAACCTTGTCCTCCGTCAGCTCCTCGAAGCTGTCTATCAGAATTACAGCGGCGACCGCAACGACCCACAGTTCAAGGCCTTCGAAAAATATCTGAAACAGGTGGAATTCGGCAACGGCGCCTACCACCACTACTCCACCGACAAGTTCACACCGGAATTCAACCGACACTGGTTCTCCAAACAGCTTGGTGACCTCGACAAATCGCAGCCCGAACTTATGCAGCGGCTCAAACCCGCGATGCCCGGCATCATGCGCCTCATATTCGACCCCACATTCCTTGCCAAACGCGTAAATCAGGCCGAAGGTGCCGACATCATCGTCACATCGGCCAACAACATGTATGAGGGCGTGACCCAGAAAGAAGTCGAGGATTATTTCAACGCAATCAAAGATCCCAACGACCCCACTCCGGTTTCCTACGGTCTGAACACCAAAGTGGTAAAACGCGGCGACAAAGTGGTGGAACTTCCCTATATGGTAGGCGGCCTCTATTCGCCGGCCATCGAGCGGATTGTTGAGAATCTTGAAAAAGCCCTCCCCTACGCCGAAACTCTCGAACAGAAAAAATCGATTGAGGAGCTCATCCGCTACTACTGCACCGGCGACCTCAAGGCCTTCGACGAATACTCCATCCTCTGGGCCGGCGACACCACCCCCGTTGTGGATTTTGTCAACGGATTCATCGAAAGCTACGGCGATCCCCTGGGCATGACAGGCTCATGGGAATCGATTGTTAACTTCAAGAATCAGGCGGCATCTCTCCGCACGGAGGTTGTATCTTCCAACGCACAGTGGTTCGAGGACCATTCGCCTGTCGATCCCCGTTTCCGCAAACCACATGTGAAAGGTGTGAGCGCCAAGGTAATCAACGCCGCCATCCTTGCCGGCGACGCCTACCCCTCAACACCCATCGGCATCAACCTGCCTAATTCCAACTGGATCCGCGCCGCACACGGTTCGAAATCGGTGACCATCGAGAACATCACCCAGGCCTACGACGACGCTTCGCACGGCAACGGGTTCAACGAGGAGTTCGTCATTGACGAACCCACTCGCGAACTGTTCGACAAATACCTCTTCATCACCGACAACCTCCACACCGACCTGCACGAATGCCTTGGCCACGGTTCCGGCCAGCTGCTGCCGGGTGTTGACCCCGACGCCCTCAAGGCTCACGGTTCCACACTGGAAGAGACCCGCGCCGACCTGTTCGCGCTCTACTATCTCGCCGACCCGAAACTGCTTGAACTCGGCCTGCTCGACAACCCCGACGCCTACAAAGCCGAATACTACAAGTACATGCTCAATGGCCTCATGACCCAGCTCATGCGTATCGAGCCGGGCAAGGACGTGGAGGAAGCCCACATGCGCAACCGCAAACTCATTGCCGAATGGGCGCTCGAGCACGGCAAGAACGACAACGTGGTGGAAATGGTGAAACGCGACGGCAAAACCTACATACAGATCAACGACTACAAGCGCCTGCGCGAACTTTTCGGAGAACTGCTGGCTGAGATACAGCGCATAAAGAGCGAAGGCGACTATGCCGCCGGAGCAGCGCTTGTGGAAAAATATGCAGTGAAAGTGGATCCTGCGCTCCACAAGGAGGTGCTCGACCGCTACGCAACACTCAACATCGCCCCCTACAAGGGATTTGTAAACCCCGTTTACACCCCTGTGACCGATGCTGACGGCAATATTACCGACATCACCGTTACCTACACCGAGGACTACCTGCCGCAGATGTTCCGCTACTCGAAGGATTACTCTCCCCTCACAAAATAAGACAAGTCTAAGTCACAAGTTAATTATAACCCTAAAATACATCCCGAAACATGGATCTTTTCGATAAAATTTCCGACGATATCAAAAAGGCGATGCTCGCACGCGACGCCGTCCGCCTCGAATCACTCCGCGGCATCAAGAAAGAATTTCTCGAAGCCAAGACTGCCAAAGGTTCCGACGGCACTCTGCCCGACGAAAAAGCGGTGCAGATTCTCTCCAAGATGATCAAGCAGCGCAAGGAAAGCGCCGAAATCTACACTCAGCAGAACCGTCCGGAACTGGCCGAGGCCGAGCTTGCTCAGGCAGCCGTAATCGAGGAATACATGCCCAAGCAGCTTTCCGACGAAGAGCTCACAGCAGCCCTGCGCGAAATCATTGCCCGCGTGGGCGCCACCTCTCCCAAGGAGATGGGCAAGGTGATGGGTGTTGCCTCCAAGGAACTTGCCGGCAAAGCCGAAGGCCGCGCCATCTCGGCCAAAGTCAAAGAGCTCCTCGCCTGATTCTACCCCTTCATCCCCCTTTCACAAATCTTATAAACACCAACTACAGCATGCGCTGTGTCAGACAACCTCTGCACAGCGCATGTTTTTTATTCGGCAGCTCCTTACTCGATAACAAGCCCCCTTCCATCATCTTTACCATCATCTTTAAACCGAAATAATTTTGAAGTGTTATACAAATGCACTACATTTGCACTATTATATAACCTGATTATGAATACCGCATCATCCATACGCAAACAAACATCTTTTCGCCTCAGCGAAGATCTGCTTGCCCGGCTCCAGACCGAGGCAAAACGACATAACCGCAGTTTAAACAACCTGGTTGAAAGTGTTCTAATGGCATTCGTTGCATCAAATCCCAATAAGACAACCCTTGCTGCCATGAAGGAGGCAGAAACATCCAACGCCCTTGAAACACTTGATTTACAGAACTTCCGCAGTTTTGTCGACTCTCTATGAACACACTTAAACTAACCTCCCAATTCAAAAAGGACCTTAAACGATATAAGCATAAGCCGGATGTTATCGACAGGCTCGAAATAATCCTGCAACTGCTGGCAGAGGGGAAAGCTATTCCGCAAGAAAACAGGCCACATGTGCTTACCGGTAATTACAAGGGCTACATGGAATGTCATGTAGAGAACGACACATTATTGATTTGGTGGGATAAAGACGCTGATATAATCAAACTCATCCGTTTCGGCACTCATTCTGAACTTTTCTGAATCCTCTCCACAGGTATGGCAACACAAATAATTGGAGACGGATGAACAAAGGGGAAATCGGGAGCGTTCTGACAGAAAGTAACAGTGAGGATTTAAAGAGCATTCATGCCTGACGAAAGAATGCAGGCATTTGATGGCTCTGGCGAATCCATGAATTTCAACAACCAATAACTTCTCTCAGGATGAAATTAGGAAAGCTTCTGGCCGCCGCTCTGCTCACAGTGGCAGTGGCGTTTTCGGCATCGGCACGCGATGAATATCTCCGCGACTCAAGCTCGCTTCCCAAAGCGGCACAATCAACATTAAGCAAGAATTTCAAGGCCAAGGTAAGCCTGATAAAGGTGGACAAGAGTTTCGGCCGTATCGATGAGTACGACGTTGTGCTCACCGACGGCACCGAAATATCGTTCGACCGTCAGGGTAACTGGAAAGAGGTGGAGACCGCCGCACAAAAGTCCGTACCATCGGCCTTCGTTCCGGCCGCAGCCCAGCGTTATGTGAAAAATCAGCACAAGGGGCAGCATATAGTAGGAATTGAACGCACACGCGGAGGCTATGACGTGGAACTGTCGAACGGCATCGACATAAAATTCAACGACGCGGGATCATTCGTGAAATACGATGACTGACAACCTGCCGTTGTCCACGCTCCCACATATCTAAGAATTAATAACACAACCGGCAATGCGGATGGTAATCTCCAACGCATTGCCGGTTGCTCTTTACAATATCATTAATTCACCGGTCTCACTTTGCGGCCACTGCGGGACGCAGGTAGAGACGGTAATCCTTGATGGCGTGGGGAGCGCCGGATTCGGCACGCGGCAGAATCTCGACGCCTGTCACTGTTTCGTCCGAGCCCAGATCAAGCACAAGCGAATGTGGGAATTTGTCGTGCTTGGAGGTCTGCCAATAGGTGGATTCCTGCAGGTCATACACTTTGTCGCCGGTGCGGTTCACACCATGGGTATCCTCGCTGTCAGCATACACCACGGTCCACGGCTCGCGCGACAGACGTTTGCCGTCGGCGCCGAGCGCATACATCTCGGCCACAGCCACGCGGTCACCGCCGTCCTGGGCCGACAGGGCCTCAAGAATCAGATAGCGGCCTTTGGCTGGATTAGCAAACCGGATGGTCTGCCAGCCGTTGCCGGGAGTTGCCGAACCTTCGGCCACTGCCTTGGCTCCTTCCATCAGTTTCTTGGCCAGACGGCTGTTATCCCCCGCTCCGGGTGCCGTCTGCTGCAGCATGTCGAGAATCGGCTCACGATGGCCTTTCACTGTGGTGGCACGAGGACCGACAATATCGAACACCACAATCTCGTTCTCACCCTTCTTCAGCCAGCAGCCAGGAGTGTAGAGGGTCTGCTGCGGACCGATTTCCCAAATGCGGCCGAGTGGATGACCGTTGACGTAAACCAGACCTTTCCCCCATGTGCTGAAATCGAGGAATGTATCGGCAGGCTTCTTTACGTTGAACACACCACGATAAACACCGGGCACACGGTGACCGTCGGCATCGATGAGCGATTTTACCGGCTCGAAATTCATCGAAGCGTAAAATTCCAGCTCATCGGGAAGCGGGAACACTTCCCAGTTCTTCATGTCGCACACGAACGGGCGTCCGTCATGCATGGCTGTGAGCTGCACACCGCCCACAATGCCCTTGAAGTCCTTGATGGCACGGCCGAAATTAATGCGGCCCATAGCCTCGACAAGGATGTCGAGAGTGGCACCCTTGCGCACGGTCGGCAGACGCATCTCGCGTTCGTTCACGCGGCGGTCGAGCTTACCGATGTATTTACCGTCAACAAATACCTGTGCATAGTCGTGGGCATCAAGCTTGAGCACGCCACCTTCGGGAAGCGAGGGGAGTGTGGTGCGGTAAAGGATGCTGCCGAAACCCTGATTGTACTCCTCCATGGTTTTCACCTCCTCGTCCGACACCGCCGCAGGCAGATTGGCCATAAGCGGAGCCACTTCGGCAAGAGTGAATTCGTCAATCGAGGTCACAGGATACTCGGCCGGCATCTTGGGCAGTTTCTTGCCGCCGTCGGCATACTTCTGCAGGGTTTCGCGGAGCGCCATGTACTTGGGTGTGTAGTGGCCGGCCTCACTGATTGGAGCATCATAGTCGTAGCTGGTCACATCGGGAGCGAATCCGGGCGAGTTGGCACCGGCCCAGTGTCCCCAGTTGGTTCCGCCGTGGGTCATATAGAGGCTGAACGAGATGCCTTTCGACAGCATCTCTTCGATGCCGGCAATCATGTCGGCGGCTGGACGGGTCTCATGGTTGGCGCCCCATTTGTCAAACCATCCGCTCCAGAACTCGGAGCACATCAGCGGGGAATCGGGGCGCAACTCCTTCAGACGGGCGAACTGCTGGTCTATGTCGGCGCCTGTGCCGAAATTCATGGTCCAGATCAGGTCGTCCAGACCATTGAGGGTGAAATTGCTGGCCCAGTCACACTGGAACATCTGCACATCCTCGCCGAAATTGCGGCGGAGCATGTCGCGGATGGTGGCCACATATTCCTTGTCCTCGCCATACGCACCATATTCGTTCTCAACCTGCACCATGATAATCGGGCCGCCGTCCTTTGCCGTAAGACCTTCCACCTGCTTGGCCACCTCCTTCTGGAAGAGGTCGACGCGTTCAAGGAAATAGGGGTCGCTTTCGCGCAGACGGATGTCCTTTTTCTGCAGCAGCCACCAGGGGAGTCCGCCCATTTCCCATTCGGCGCACACATAGGGGCCGGGGCGCAGAATCACGTTCATGCCGTTGTCGCGGCACAGACGCACAAATTCACCGAGATCGTTCTGCCCGGTGAAATCGAATTCGCCCGGCTTCGGCTCATGCGCGTTCCAGAACACATAGAGGCACACGGTGTTCATGCCCAGCGCCTTGGTCTGCTTGATGCGCTGGTCCCAGTAGGGACGCGGAATGCGGGGGTAGTGAAGCTCGGCAGCCTTCACCACGTGAGGCTGGCCGTTGAGCAGGAATGTGCCCTTTCCGGCTTCAAATGTTACCGGGGCATTTTTCGGCGATTTATCCGCCGAATGTGCGGCAAAAGGGAGTGCGAACACCGCAGAAGCGAGCGCCAGGCCCTTCACCGCTTGGATTATACCAGATTTTTTCATGGAATGGAATTGTTAGGTAAGTAGCAATTTTGACAATCCGCCGACATCAGTGGCACATGAAGTCTGATTTTCAGGGGCCGCTTGTCAGCATTTGGATTACAAAATTAATGAATTTTATGGGGAAATTTGTAATTTTGTGTTCCAAAACAGAAACCAACAAAATTTCACCCAAGGATGCTTACTCTTCAACAGATAAAAGCTGACCCGGCCAAGACGATCGAACGTCTGGCCATCAAAGGGTTCGATGGCAAAGAGCCCATCGCGAAAGTTCTGGAGCTGGACAACCTGCGCCGCTCCCTCCAGCTCGACAACGACAATCAGGCGGCCGAACTCAACCGGTTCGCCGCTTCGATAGGCGCCCTGATGAAGCAGGGCAAACGCGAGGAAGCCGAAGAGGCAAAGGCCAAGGTGAGCGCGCTCAAGGAGAGCCAGAAAAGCATTGCAGCGCGTCTGGCCGAGGTGGAACAGGAGCAGCACGTTCTTCTCACCACCATCCCCAACCTCCCCTGCGACATGGTGCCCGCAGGCACTTCCGCCGCCGACAATGTGGTTGAAAAGACCGGAGGCCCCATGCCCGACCTACCCGCCGATGCACTTCCCCACTGGGAACTTGCAAAGAAATACAACCTCATCGACTTCGACCTCGGCGTGAAAATCACCGGTGCCGGATTCCCTGTATACATAGGTAAAGGAGCCCGCCTGCAGCGTGCCCTCATCCAGTTCTTCCTCGACGAAGCCAACGCCGCCGGCTACACCGAAATCGAACCTCCCTATGTGGTCAACGAAGCTTCGGCCTACGGCACAGGGCAGCTCCCCGACAAGGAGGGCCAGATGTACCACTGCGAGGTGGACAACCTCTATCTCATCCCCACAGCCGAAGTGCCTGTTACCAACATCTACCGCGACGTGATTCTCAGCGCCGACGAGCTTCCCAAGAAGAACTGCGCCTACTCGGCATGCTTCCGCCGCGAAGCAGGCAGCTACGGCAAGGATGTGCGCGGCCTCAACCGCCTGCACCAGTTCGACAAGGTGGAGATTGTACGCATCGAGAAGCCAGAGAACTCCTATGCCGCGCTCGAGGAGATGAAGGACCACGTGCAGGGTCTGCTTGAAAAGCTTGGCCTCCCCTGGCACATACTGCGCCTGTGCGGCGGCGACATGAGCTTCACATCGGCCATCACCTTCGACTTCGAAGTGTGGAGCGCTGCCCAGAAGCGCTGGCTCGAGGTATCATCTGTTTCCAACTTCGAGACATACCAGGCCAACCGCCTCAAATGCCGTTACCGCGATGCCGACAAGAAAACCCGTCTCTGCCACACCCTCAACGGCTCGGCCCTGGCTTTGCCCCGCATTGTGGCAGCCCTGCTCGAAAACAACCAGACACCGCAGGGAATCGTGGTGCCCGAATGCCTCCGCAAATACACCGGATTCGACATCATCGACTGAAACCGACAGAACTCATAAAAGGCTGCGCCTCACGTGCATTGCACGTGAGGCGCAGCCTTTTATCTACCTTAGCTATAATAGCTACAATAGCTACTTTAGCTATAATAGCTATCTCAGCTATAATTCCCGGTTACTCCGCGGCCACACCCTGCTCGAGGATAGCGCCCGTGGCCGGGTCGAACACCACATAGAGCGGAGCCTTGCGGTTGGTGAATGAATTGGGGTTCAGGCCATACACCACTCCGAACTGTGCGAATTCCTCATCGCGGTCGGCATAGGTGCGGCCATCGTAGCTCACGGCCACCGAAGCCATGCCCGGGATGCAGTAGGCGAATCCGTTCTTGGGGAACACCAGCTGCTGCCCCTTCTCGTTGACAGGCATCTCGCCGCGCTGCGTCACCTCTACATCTATATATACAGGCTCACCGGAAAGGTCGTTGGCATCCACGATGCCGTCCACCGGCGATATGCGCGCCAGCACCTTGTGCTTGATGTCGCCCTCGGGGCAGAGGTTGAATGTGGCCACATCGGTGCTCACAGCTGTGGTGCCCACAAACATGGCCATCAGAGCCTTTTCCTGAGCCTCCAGATTGTCGAGCATCAGCTGCAGCGACTTGCCGTCGGGGGGCATCTGTTCGGCCTGACCTGAAATGAGGTCGGCACGGGTCTGGCGAATGGCGAACAGCGCAGAAGCTGCAAGCTCCGCACGTTTCGCCGTCGACTGGCTCTGCATCATCTCCTCGCTCACCACCTGGCGAGCAGCCGGGGTTTCGAGGGGGGTGGGTGGCGCAGGCTGTGCCTCAGGAAGCGTAACAGTCTCCGCCGGTGCCACCTTTGTGGTGTTCACCGCCAGAGGCACATTGGCCGAAGAGAGCATCATATAGGCGTCTGTTCCCGATTTGAACTGCACGGCATAGCGCTGGTCGGCATCGGGCAGTCCGAATGTCGACACCACAGCCGATTTCAGCGTGGCCGTGCGCGATTCCTTGGTGACGGGGTCGTTGATGTTCAGATATTTCTTGGCATACTTATAGAACTCACCAGGCTTCTTTACGGTGATCTCAGCCTCGAGAGTCACCGACAGGTTGGTCACCGGCAGCGTGTAGACCAAGGCATAATCGTTGGCCTTAGTCACCGAGAGGCGCGTTGTGTTCTGGGCAGACGCCGCCGTGCCGCATCCGACGGCAACGGCACCTATAAGCAGAAGTTTATAAATCGGATTCATAACAGGTCGTGGTTTGGAGGCAAATTTTCTGGGCTCTTCATCTGTTTTTCGGGGTCAGGTCACTTCATGGTCTCCTTGATGGCGCGGCCGATGTTGGCGGCAATGTCGCCGGCCACAACGCCGTACTCCCCTTCATCGGCGGCGGCAAGTTCGCCGGCCACTCCATGAATATAAACAGCTATGAGCGACGCAAGTTCAGCAGGATAACCCTGTGCGAGCATAGCAAGGAGCACACCGGTGAGCACATCGCCGCTGCCGGCCGTGGCCATGGCGGGAGTGCCCGACGAATTGAAATACACCTTGCTGTCCGGGCGAACGATGGCTGTGTAGTGCCCCTTCAGGATGATGAACACGTTGTAATATTTCGCCATCTCAATGGCCTTGCGCAGACGCGCCTCAGCCGAAGGCTGGGGGCCGAACAGGCGGTCGAACTCGCCGGCATGCGGGGTGAGGATGCTAAGCACGGGGATGGTGTTGAGCATGGCCGGCTTCAGAGCAATGCAGTTCAGTGCGTCGGCATCGAGCACCACCGGCTGGTTGGCCGAGGCCAGAAAATCCTCCAGTGCCTTCACCGTCAGTTCGTTTGTGCCGATTCCGGGGCCGATGGCCACGGCTTTGAAGTCGCGCTCGGGATGAATCTCCACAATGTTCTGCTCACCACGGTTATAGCGGTAAAGCGCCTCCGGCACAGCGGTCTGCAATATTATGTTGCCCCATTTGGGCGCATTCACGGTGAGTTTCCCCACACCGGCACGCAAGGCTCCGCGGGCGGCCAGCACTGCGGCGCCCATCATGCCGTAGCTGCCGGCATAGAGCACGGCCGAACCGAAGTCGGCCTTCGACGCAAACTCCTTGCGGTGGCGCAGCCGGCGGTGCACATCGCGTTTCTCCACAAGCGAAAAACTTGCCGGAGTGGCCGCGATGGCAGCCTCACTCAGCCCTATGTCGAGCACCTTCCATTCGCCTATCAGCTCGGCGTTGTCGGCAATGAAGAAACTGATGCGCGGAAACTGAATGGCCAGCGTCAGCGTGGCGTGCATTATGTTGCGGTTCACCTTCTGGGGGTTCCAGTCGCCGAACATGCCCGAAGGCACATCGATCGACACCACCGTGGGGTGCTCGTCGTTTATGTTCTGTACCAGCGATTTGAATCCACCTTTCAGCTCCTCGCGCAGTCCGGAGCCGAACAGTCCGTCGACAACCAGATGGTTTGAGGTGATCTTGGGCATGTTGAAGCGGCTCTGCACCTCGCAGAACGTCAGTTCGGGCACCTCACGCAGCAGGCGGTCGCGCGAGGCGGCGCAGTCGCCCGACAGTTTGTCGCCACCGATGTTGAAAAGGTAGACCTCGGGGCGGAAGCCGCGCTCCCAAAGCAGCCGCGATGCCGCAAGGGCGTCGGCGCCGTTGTTCCCGGGCCCGGCAAAAACGATGGTGGGCTTGTTGGGGCGCCAGCGGGTGGCAATCTCGCTGGCCACGCCTTCGCCCACACGCTCAATCAGCTCGAGGGGGCTTACCTCCTCGCGCTCGATGGTGGCACGGTCGATGGCGCGTATTTCTTCAGTTGTGAAAAGTTTCATATATCTTATCCGCGGCACGCCGGACATGGCGGCCGCACACTTTTGCAAAATAGAATCCTTGAGGCAAATTTACAAAAAAATAATTCTTTATTGCGCTTACCTCAAAAACATTTCATAATTTTGCGCCAACTAATTTTGCCCGATGAAACAAGTCAGCTATAACGGGCTCACTTTTGAGCCATTCATTGAGAGAGAGAAAATCCAGGCCCGCATCCTCGAGCTTGCCCGCGAAATCACCGAGCAGTACCGCGGCCGCCGGCCTTTGCTGGTATGTGTGCTTAACGGCGCATTCCCCTTTGCAGCAGAGCTTTTCCTTAACATCGACACCGATGCCGAAATCTCCTTCATCCGCCTCAAGAGCTACGAAGGCACCTCCAGCACCGGCACCGTGAAGGAAATCATGGGTCTGCACGACGACATCGAGGGGCGTCCCGTCATTCTCGTCGAGGACATCGTGGACACCGGCCAGACAATCAAGCGCCTGGTCGACACCGTAAGCGCCAAGAACCCCGCCGAAGTGAAGATAGCCACACTGCTTTTCAAGCCCGAAAGCCTGCAGTGCGACGTGAAGCCCGACTATGTGGGCTTCGCCATCCCCCCGAAATTCATCATCGGTTTCGGTCTGGACCTCGACGGCCTGGCCCGCAACCTTCAGGACATCTACGTGCTGAAAGAACAGGCCGACTGACCTGCGCACCGGAGGCATTCCCCGTCCGCCCCACTTTCCTATTTGTACAATTTCCCGCAAAAAATGAACATAGTGATTTTCGGTGCCCCCGGTAGCGGCAAAGGCACCCAAAGCGAAAAACTTATTGAACGATACGGACTTCACCACATATCCACCGGCGAAGTGCTCCGCGACCACATTGCCCGCAAAACGCCCATCGGGCAGATTGCAAACACCTATATCAAGCAGGGACAGCTCATTCCCGACTCCCTGATGATCCGAATCCTCGAGGAGATCATCGACAACGACCCCAAGGCCAAGGACGGCGTGATTCTCGACGGGTTCCCCCGCACCGTGCCACAGGCCGACGCCCTCAAGCGCCTGTTTGAGCGCCGCGGTCAGAAGCTGCACCACGTCATCGGACTTGAAGTGCCCGAGGACGAGCTGGTGGAACGCATGATTCTCCGCGGACAGCAGACAGGCCGCGCCGACGACAACCCCGAGACCATCAAGAACCGACTGAAAGTCTATCACGAGAGCACCACTCCCCTGCGCGACTATTATATTAAGGAGGGGAAATACCGCCAGATAAAAGGCACCGGCTCCATCGATGACATCTTCAGCAGCATCGTCACCGCCATCGGCGAAAGCGAGTCATAATTCGGGAGTGCCTCACTGAATTTTTTTGCGCGCCGTGCGCTCAATCCCCCAAAACGGGAGCATGTCGGCAGGTCTCTGCCACATGCTCCCGATGCTTTTTTATTTATAGCACGGCTCACGCGTCCGGATGCGGGGGATGTAGGGTCGCGACCTGTCGCGACTGCAGGCGGGAGACACCAAACTAATACCTGATGTAACGGCTTTTTAAGCTGGGTTGCAGTCGCGACAGGTCGCGACCCTACTATTAGATGAAAGCATTGTCATGGGGAAATGTGGATTTTCATACGTAGACATTTCGTTTCGGACGACCCATGTAATTGCATTAACTTAATTTTGCACTGTATTTTTAACATGCGATTCCTGCGCGGAAGTTGTGCAATCTGAAAATTATCCCGATATTTGCACCACTACGCAACCCTTACATAAGGAAATCACAAACAAGAACGTAAGAAACTCGTTAAATAATAAACAAGTTAACTTACTTTGCTCCGGATGGCGCGCATAGTGTTGCGCGCCATCCTTTTTTCAGTCCGTATGTTATATAACATGTTTTTCCGCTTTGTCAAATGACTAAAAATAAATAATTTTGTACGTGATTCTCTTAAAAAATGTGTAGACATTCAACAGCACCTTAACAAGTCCGTGAGAACTGGCGCATGCCATTACGCAGCATGTATCCTATTTATCATTGACAGCCAAGTAGCTGCACCATTCACTCAGAGGAGCGAGCACACCGCAGACTGCTGTTGCACCAGCACTGACCAAACCATTGAAAGGACATTGAAATCAAGAAAAATCTTACAAGAAATTCATTAATACCAAATCTATTTTAAATGAAACATTCACAAACAGGAATCGCCAGGAGAATATTTTTCCTGCTGATCGGTCTGCTCTTCACCTTCGGAGTGAACGCGCAGACAATCGCCGTGAGCGGTACGGTCACCGACCCTACAGGTGAACCGCTGATCGGTGCAAGCATCCTTGCCCAAGGCACATCGACAGGCACATCGACCGACATCGACGGACACTACACCATCAATGTCGCTTCCAATGCCACCCTCGTATTCTCGTACGTGGGCTACGACCCTCAGACAGTCGCTGTCAATGGCCAGACCACAATCAACGTGACCATGAAGGAAAACTCCGTGATGCTCAACGAAGTTGTGGCAATCGGTTACGGTACAGTCAAGAAATCCGACGCCACCGGTTCGGTAGCAGTCATCAAGCCTGACGAAGTGGAAGCCGGTCTGGCAACCTCCGTTCAGGACATGCTCGTGGGTCAGACCCCGGGCGTTGTGGTAACCCAGAGCGGCGGCCCTGAAGGTGCTGCCAACATCCGCATCCGCGGTGGTTCCTCACTGAGCGCCAGCAACGACCCCCTCATCGTGCTCGACGGTGTGCCCCTGTCGGCCAACAGCGTTCAGGGTATGTCGAACCCCCTGGCAATGATCTCGCCCGAGAACATCGAGAGCATGACCGTCCTCAAGGACGCCTCCGCCACCGCCATCTACGGTGCGCGCGCATCCAACGGTGTGATCATCGTAACCACCAAGAAAGGTCAGTCAGGCAAGCCTCAGGTAAGCTTCTCGGCCAACATGTACGTCAACACAGCCCGCAAGACATGGAAGGCGATGGATGCCAACACTTTCATCTCTACCCTGAAAGCTCAGGGCACCTACACCGACGCCGACCACGGCATCTTCCTGGGTGACACCAACACAGACTGGCAGGACGAAGTGCTCCGCACCACCGTATCGTCCGACTACAACCTTGCCGTAGGCGGCACAGCCGGATGGCTCCCCTACCGCGTGTCGGCAAGCTACACCAACTCGAACGGTATCATCAAGACCTCGAAGATGGACCGTGTCACCGTGGGCTTCAACCTCACTCCCAAATTCTTTGACAACCACCTGAGCGTAAACGCCAACGTGAAAGGCTACTACATCCGCAACCGCTTCGGCGATTCGGGCGCAGTCTACAACGCCATCTCCTACAACCCCACACAGCCTGTCTACACCAACATCCCCGTACAGGGCAATGCCGGTCAGCAGTATCTGTTCAACGGTTTCTACCAGGTTACCCAGACAAAGAGCAAGTACAACATGTCGGGTATAGGTTTCATGTCGAACGCCGACATCAACCCTGTGTCGAACCTTCTGGAGAACAACAACTTCGCCAACGTTTACCGCAGCAACGGTAACCTGCAGCTCGACTACTCGTTCCACTTCCTCCCCGAACTCCACGCCAACCTCAACCTCGGTTACGACGTCAGCAAGACCAACGAAACCCACGAGATCGCAGCCAACTCGGGTATCTCCTGGAAAAACGGCTACCAGCAGTTCGGCGGCGGCTACAACGACCAGGCAGGCCTCTATCAGTTCAACAGTAACACCCTTCTCGAATTCTACCTCAACTACAAGAAGGAATTCGAAGCCATCGAATCCGACCTCGACGTGACAGCCGGTTACACATGGAACCGCGTCTACACCGAGAGCCACAACAGCGGCTCGGTGCCCTACACCGACGAATATTACTTTGCTCAGCCCAACCCCAACGCTGCCAACGGCGAAGCTCCCTACATCCTCAATGTAGTGCCCACCGACATCAGCAACCATCCCGTAGGCGTACCTTTCGTTCCCTCTCCCCTTTCGGAGGACGGCGTTTACTACAGCAAAGGCCACCTGCAGCTGCTCTCGTTCTTCGGACGTCTCAACTACCAGTTCAAGAACCGCTACCTCCTCACCTTCACTCTCCGTGCCGATGCCACATCGCGCTTCAACAAGGACAACCGCTGGGGCTACTTCCCCGCTGCAGCCCTCGCATGGCGCATCAACAACGAATCGTGGATGCAGGATGCAGCCGGATGGCTCTCCGACCTTAAGCTCCGTCTGGGCTGGGGTCAGACCGGTCAGCAGGACGTAGGTTCGTGGAACAACTACACCGTGACATATCAGCAGAGCCAGGGCTCAGTGCTCTACCCCAACGGTCTCAACGGATGGTACAACCCCTACTTCGCCAACGGCTACAACGACAAGCTGAAATGGGAAACAACCACCAGCTACAATGTCGGCATCGACTTCGGTTTCCTCAACAACCGCATCATGGGTAGCATCGAAGGATACTTCCGCAAGACCACCGACCTTCTCAGCTACGTAACCGTACCCGCCGGCTCGTCGACAGTGAACATGCTCCACAAGAACATCGGCGACCTCGAGAACTACGGTGTTGAATTCAACCTTACCGCACGCCCCATAGTCACAAACGACTTCACCTGGATCCTGACCTACAACGTGGGCTACAACCACAACAAGATTACCAAACTTAACGACAACAACGCCGTTTACGAAACAGGCGACGGCATCGGCGCACAGGGACAGAAGGCCATGGCAAACAAGGTCGGTTACGCAGCCAACACATTCTGGCTCTACCAGCAGGTTTATGACGAAAACGGCACCCCCCTCGAAGGTGTCTACGTTGACCAGAACGGCGACGGACAGATCGACAACCTCGACCGCGTGCTCAACCATCAGAAGGACCCGAAGGTGACCATGACATTCGGCTCGCAGTTCCGCTACAAAGCATGGGACCTCGGCTTCTCGCTGCGCGCCTCCATCGGCAACTACCTGTACAACAACGTTGAATCGTCGAACGGTTACTACGACCGCATGTTCCAGTACGGTCTGCACAACCTCGTTGAGGCCGACCATTACTTCAGCAGCCAGCAGGAACTCTCCGACTACTACCTGCGCAACGCATCGTTCCTCCGCTGCGACAACATCACACTGGGTTACACATGGGACAACCTCCTGAAGAACAACCTGCGCCTGCGCCTGTTCGCCGGCGTTCAGAACCCCTTCGTGATCACCAAGTACAACGGCGTGGATCCTGAAGTGTTCTCCGGCGTGGATTCATCCCCCTACCCCCGTTCCACCACTTACTCGCTCGGCCTCGTAGCCACTTTCTAATCATCATAAACTTTAAACTGAATCACAATGAATATCAAAAAATATCTGATGCTTGGTGGAGTGGCACTGAGTCTTGGCCTGTCGACAGCCTCGTGTGTCGGCGACCTCGACCTCGAGCCCATCGACCCCTCCCAGACATCTGCTGACACCTCCAGCATGGAGTTCATCCAGAACTCTTTCGCCCAATGTTATGCAAACCTCGGATTCTGCTCCACAACCGGCCCCGGAGAGTCCAACCTTTCAGTGCCCGATGCCGGTGCATCCGTTTATGTGCGCCTGCTGTTCGCCCTCAACGAAATGACCACCGACGAGGCTTTCTGGATCTGGAAAGACAACGGTCTGGACGACATCGTTTGTACATCCTACGGCTCGGCCAACCTTCAGATTCTCACCGCCTACCAGCGTTTCTATCAGCACGTGGCAACTTGCAACACCTTCCTTGAGGTGACCGAAGGTATGGCCGATCCAGAAGTCCTGGCGATGCGCACTGAAGTACGCGCTCTCCGCGCTTTCACCTACTACTGGCTCTGCGACATGTTCGGCAACGTAACTCTGTCAATCAGCAAACCCGACGGTGAAGGTTCGCCCCAGGTAAGCCGCGCCGAGCTTTACAACTGGCTCGAAGGTGAACTTACCGACATCGTGGACAACGGCAACATGCCTCAGGTGCCTGTCTACGGCCGTGTAGGTATCGACGGCGTCGAGGCTCTCCTTGCACGTCTCTATCTCAATGCTCCCGTTTATGCCGGTGTTGAAGCTTGGGACAAGTGCCTCACCCGCTGCAACAACATCATCAACCGCCATAAAGGGGGCGGCTATCAGGGTTCCGGCCTCGCACAGCACTACATCTATCTGTTCTGCGGCAATAACGAGGAATACATGCCCGGCGGCGGCAACGTAGCCGAGAACGAAATCCTTTGGGGCGTACCTTTCGACGCAATCAAGGCCCAGAGCTACGGCGGCTCATCGTTCATGCTGCTGGCATCACTCTCGGAAGGTATGTACGGTTCGCTCGAATCATGGTCATGCCTGACCGCCGGCAAACTGCTGTCGGAGCGCTTCGAACCCAACCCCGAGGACAAACGCTGGCAGTTCTGGATCCGCGACGGCAAGGAGACAGACAACGTGGCTTTCGGTACATTCAGCACCGCAGGCTATCAGGCCATCAAATGGACCAACCTCGTGAAGGAAGACAACTCCGGTAACCTCGTACTGAGAGATTCCTACTCGTTCTGCAACTCCGACCTGGCTCTCATCCGTCTGGCCGATGTTTACCTGATGCGCACAGAGTGCTTCATGCACGGTGTGGGCGACCAGACCGAAGCTCTGGCAGGCATCAATTATGTGCGTAACCGTGCCGGTCTGGGCAGCTGGGGTCTCGCCGATCTGACATTCGACAACCTGCTTGACGAGCGTTCGCGCGAGCTCTACTACGAATGCACCCGCCGCTCCGACCTCATCCGCTACGACCGATTCACAGGCCCCAACCAGATGGTATGGCCCTGGAAGGGTTACACGGCTGAAGGCACAACAATCGGCTCGCAGTTCAACCTGCTCCCGATTCCTGCCAACATCATCGCGGCCCAGCCCGACCTCAAGCAGAATCCTGGATTCAATTAATCCGACCCGGACATTCAGCATTAACCTAAGCATCAAAACAAAAAGAAATGAAAAAAATATCGATATTGTTTGCCGCTTTAATGGTCGGAGTTGCGTTCAGCGCCTGCGACGATCCCAAAGCAGACAACCCCACACTGATTACACATGAGGGAGACCATGTGCTCGACTTCCTCAACACTCCGCCCGAAGCCAATTCAGGCCTGCAGATCACCGAGGACAACAAGGACCAGAACATTGTTCTGACAGCATCGCAGCCCACCGAATACGGCTATGCTGCCACCGTTGACTATGTGCTCCAGATGTCGCTCGACAAGGACTTCACCACACCTGCAGTGGCAGGTGACGAAATCCCCGCTCTGGTGGAACTCGGCACATTCCAGGACCTCAGCAACATCAGCGTTCCCCTGAGCGATGTTGCACAGGGAATCTTCACCATGCTCGACATCACAGAGGAAACACAGGTGCCCACCGACTACATGCCCGTCTACATGCGTCTGCGTGCCAATGTGGTTACTGACAAACACGTGGTGATTCCCAACACAGCCTTCACCTCCAACACCATCTGCTACAAGAACATTCAGGTTGTCATGGCTCCCGCAGCCCAGATTGCTCCGGATCAGCCCACCAACTACTATGTTCGCGGTGAGATGAACAACTGGCTCAACGACCAGTTTGACAATCAGCTGAACCTCGAGGAACTGGAGAAGTACAACTTCCTCACTACTCAGGAGGCCAACACCTACCTGCTCCCCTACATCGAGATTGCCACAACTCAGGCATTCAAGATCGCAGGCCAGAGCTGGGCAGACCTCAACCTCACCCTCAGTTCCAGCCCGACAATGGATGAATGGATTGACTGCCTGTGGAACGATCAGGCCAACATCAACGTGGCCAACGACTTTGCCGGCGCCATCTACATCCAGGGCAAGGGCGAAGCTTGGAAAGTGAAGTTCGTTCCCTCCGAAGCAGCCACACCTGGTCAGGCTTCCGGCATCTATCTGCGCGGCAGCATGAACGACTGGCTGAACGGCGGACTTGATGCAGCCTACGAGTTCAAGACCACAAAATCGGCCAACGTATGGGAAACCGGAAAAATCACCATCACCATATCGAGTGACACTAAATGCGCTGAATTCAAAGTGGCCGACGCTGACTGGAGTGCAGTGAACCTCGGCGGCAACGGAACCTCAATTGTTCCCGCCCAGAAGTATGCCCTCGGCACCGACGGCAACATCAAGATCGAGGAAGATTTCACCGGCATCGCAGTTCTCACCTACATCAAGGCCACCGGCAGATACTACCTGTCGCTCCGCCCGGTAACAGAATAACATCCATCAGCCGCGGTTTCAGGGATTTGCCGTTCGGCGCAAATCCCTGACTCCCCCGGCCGAAGAATCACTTAAACAATTCATATTAAGAAAAAAATGAAAAAATTAAGCATATATCTGCTTGGAGCGCTGGCCATGGCTTTCTCAGCCTGCGATGACGGACCCGAAACCGCCCCCATCCAGGCCAACCCGCAGCTGCCGGTGCTCGAAGGCTCAAATGTGAACGGTGCCGCTGCAGGCGTACTAACCACACCCGATGAAACCATCGCTCTTGAAAACTACAAGACAGAGCCGTCCGTTCAAGTGCTCACCGTCACCGAAGTGACCGACCTGCCCGCCGGAGCAAAGATGAGCTATGAGTTCGAACTCGGCAAGAACGAAGGCTTCGACCCGATGGAGACAATGCCCGTAACCATGTCGGAAGACGGCAACGGCTATGTTGACGCCAACAGCTGGAGCGCAGCCCACGTGCTTATGTTCGGCAAATCGCCCAAAGTGAAGGATGCCTTCTACCGCATCGCAGCCTACGCAACCGTCGACGGAATCAAATACCGTGTCGGCGGCCCCGACTACTATGTGGCACAGGGTGCTGTGAAGGAAACCTGCATGGATCAGGGCTTCGTGATCTACGACACATACTACTTCATCAGCAACCTCTGCGACTGGAAACTTACCCCCGAAGCAATCGCTCCCTATCAGTTCAACCATTCGGCCACCGACGTTTACGAGGATCCCGTGTTCACCATCGTATTCGAGACCACAGGCGACATCTGGTGGAAGATCGCTTCGCAGGAAGCCATCGACATGGCTAATGCAGATGGTGACTGGAGCAAATTCATCGGCACCAAGACCGACAGCGACGAAGCTCTTGAAGGCATTCTGACCGACGTTGATGCCCAGTCGGGCAAAATCGTGGGCGAAGGCACATGGCGTCTGACCGTGAACATGGAAACCATGGAGTACACCATCGAGGAGCTCCTTGCGCCCGAATACCTCAGCACCCCCGGCGCATCGAACAGCTGGAACAAGGCTGCATCCAACTGGCTCGGCCTCGTGAAGAAGACTGAAAATGACGTCGAGGTTTCCTACAACATGGGCGCAGCCGTGCTCACCGGTATCTTCAAGCTCTATGCAGGCGACACCGAAACATGGGACAATGCCAAGACATATGGAGCCAAGAAAGATGGCGACGCCATCGTTCCCGGCGCACTCGAAAAGCCCGGATCGGACATCCCTGTTGAAACAGCAGGCCTCTACTGGGTTAAGGTCAACACCGCCGAACTCACCTACGTTCTGACACCCATCACCACCGTCGGCATTGTCGGCGGCACATACGGATGGGATGCCGGTCTGGCAATGACCCCGTCGGACGACTTCCGCATCTGGACTGCAGACGTCACGTTTGATGCCAACACTGAATGGAAATTCAAATTCAACGGTGACCCCACATGGGAGATGAACTACGGCGCCGACACCGACAACCAGCTGAAAGTTGACGGCGGCAACATCACCACCAAAGAAGCAGGCGAATACACCATCACCATCAGCTTCGCAGGCAACTACCCCACCTACTCCATCACAAAGAAATAATCGTCCGCGACGATTACATTCATTACCGCAAGGCGATGCCCCGGCCACCCGGGCGCATCGCCTTGCCGCTTACTTGCAGTGTACGGATTTTGAGGATTGGAGGGAAATGCTTATCTTTGTGAGCTATGAGAATCCTCCTGGTCAACAAATTTTACTATCCCCGCGGAGGCGACTGCATCGTAACCCTAAACGTGGAGCGCATGCTCCGCGAGCACGGGCACGAGGTGGCCGTCTATGCCATGCAGTACCCCTCCAATCTCCCGTCGGAATGGAGCGGCTACTGGCCCCGGGAGATGAAGGCCAAGGACGCCCTGCTGCGCCCGATGGGGGCCCGCAAGGTGCGCGACAGTTTCACCCGCCTGCTGCGCGATTTCAGGCCGGACGTGGTGCATCTGCACAACATCCATTCGCAGCTCTCGCCGGTAGTGGCCGAAATAGCCTATAAGCACGGCATACGGGTGGTGTGGACTCTTCATGACACAAAGCTTGTGTGCCCCTGCTACACCTGCCGCCGCAACGGCCGCGAATGCACCGAGTGCTTCACCGACAAAAAAGCGGTGATGCGCCACTGCTGCATGCCGGGATGGCTCCCCGGGGCCATGATAGGCTGGCTCGAGGCAAAAAAATGGAATGCACGGCGGCTGCAGGCATGCACCGACGTGTTTCTGCCGCCAAGCCGGTTCCTGAAGGAACTGTGCGTGGCAGGCGGCTATGATGCCGACAAATTCACCGTTCTTCCCAACTTCGTGGATTCAGCCAAAGTGGCCTATCCGTCGACGGAGAAGGACGACTACTATATCTACGTGGGGCGCGTCACGGCAGTGAAAGGCGTGCGCACACTGTGCGAGGCAGCCTCGCAACTGCCGCACCGGCTAATAGTGGTGGGCGGCGGCGATCTGCTCGACGAACTGAAAAGAGAATATGGCTCATACGGCAACATCGAGTTCCGTGGCCAGATGGACTGGGACGATTTCCGCCCGCTGCTGGAGCATGCCCGTTTCTCGGTGACACCGTCGGAATGGAGCGAGAACAATCCGCTGTCGGTGCTGGAATCGCTGTGCCTGGGCACTCCGGTGCTCGGAGCAGATATCGGCGGCATCCCGGAACTGATTGAGCCGGGCGTAAACGGCTTCACATTCACACCGGGCGACACCGATATGCTGCGCCACTCCATCGCCCACATGTTCGCCCACACGTTCAACCCACACAAAATTGCGTCTGACGCCACGGCCCGCTATTCAAGCGACACCTACTACGAGGCACTCATGCGCATCTATCAATCCTAACTCACCCCGATCTCTCCCGCATCGTACATAATGTCAGAAAAGAAACTCAACGGCACGGTAATCGTGACATACAGGTGCAACGCCCGCTGCTCGATGTGCAGCCGCTACAAGGCACCATCGCAACCCGACGAGGAAATCTCGATCGAGACCATACGGAAACTTCCGAAGATGTATTTCACAAACATCACCGGGGGCGAACCGTTCATCCGCACCGACCTCAAGGAGGTGGTGCGCGAACTTTACAAGAAGAGCGACCGCATAGTGATCTCCACCAACGGCTTCTTCACCGACCGCATCCTCGACCTCTGCAAGGAGTTCCCGCAGATAGGCATCCGCATATCCATCGAAGGGCTTGAAGGCACCAACAACGCCATCCGCGGCCTGTCGAACGGCTATCAGCGCGGCCTCCAGACGCTGAAAAAGCTGCGCGAGGCAGGCATGAAGGACGTCGGGTTCGGCATGACAGTGCAGGACCGCAACGCCTCCGACCTGGTGCCGCTCTACGAAATCAGCAACGACATGGGGATGGAGTTTGCCACGGCTTCGCTCCACAATTCGTTCTACTTCGTGGAGGCACGCAACATAATCCACGACCGCCCCATGATGGCGGCCAACTTCGAGCGGCTCATCAACCGGCTGCTAAAGTCGACCTCGCCGAAAAAATGGTTCCGCGCCTACTTCAACCACGGCCTGATCAACTACATATACGGACAGAAGCGCCTGCTGCCGTGCGACATGAGTTTCGACACCTTCTTCATCGACCCCTACGGCGACGTGATGCCATGCAACGGCACACGTGACAAGGAGGTGATGGGCAACCTGAACACCCAGACGTGGGACGAACTCTGGACATCGCCTCAGGCCGAGGCCGTGCGCCGCAAAGTGCGCTGCTGCGACCGCAACTGCTGGATGATAGGCTCTGCCGCGCCCGCCATGCACAAATACATAGGCAAGCCGCTGTGGTGGGTTATCCGCCACAAGCTTAAATCGCTGCTGGGCGGAAGCTACTCGATGTATGAGCTGAAGGTATGCCGCGACTACCGCGACGGCAAGGTGACCAAGGAGCAGCTCGACCGCCTTTCCACCTGCGAGAAGAACGCAAGGGAGGTGAACAACGGCCTTTCGGCCAAATCGCAGGCCGCGCTCGAACATCAGATGGCCGAATAACCGGACGGCGTCCGGACGCTCGGGCAATCGCGCAATATAACAACCTTCATCTGCCAAAAGCACATGGAAGAGAACACCCGACACACAGACCGCCGTCCACGCGTGGCCGTGACAGGCACAAGGGGCATTCCCCGCATAATGGGAGGTGTGGAGACCCATTGCGAGCAGCTGTTTCCACGGGTGGCATCACAGGGTTTCGACGTTACGGTGATGCGCCGGGGCGCATATGCCGCCGACAATCTGGAGGAGTGGAACGGAGTGACGCTCGTGACCATACCCTCGCCGCGCCGCAAGGCACTTGAAGCCATCGTGCACACGTTCCGCGCCATCAGGGAAGCTCACCGCCGGGGAGCCGACATTGTGCACATACATGCCGTCGGGCCGGCTCTTCTCGCCCCATACGCCAAATGGCTCGGCATGAAAGTAGTGTTCACCCACCACGGCCCGGACTACGACCGCGACAAATGGGGACGCGCCGCACGCACCGCCCTGCGCATGGGCGAACGGATGGGATGCCGCTTCGCCGACCGCATCATAGTGATTTCGGAGGTGATACGCAACCTTATCGCCGACAACTGCGGCCGCACCGAGGGGGTTGAACTGATTCCGAACGGGGTACCTGCGCCACAGCCTGTGGAACTGCCCGACTATTTCGCGCAACTCGGCATCAAGCCCGGAAAATTCATCCTCGGCATGTGTCGGTTCGTGCCTGAAAAGAACCTGCACCATCTGGTGGAGGCATGTTCGCGCATCGACATGAAGGGGCATAAGCTCGTCCTTGCGGGCGACACCGAATTTCCCGACGCATATTCCCGCTCACTAAAGCTGGAAGCCGAACGCAACGGCGTGGTGCTCACCGGATTCATCAAGGGCGACAAGCTGCATTCGCTGCTCACGGCATGCCGATGCTTCTGCCTGCCGTCGTCGCACGAGGGGTTGCCGATAGCCCTGCTCGAAGCCATGAGCTACGGGGCACCGGTTGTGGTGAGCGACATCCCCGCCAACCTCGAGGTAGGACTCGAGCCCCAATGCTACTTCCCCTGCGGCGACATCGACGCCCTGGCCGCCCGCCTGCAGCAGATGGTGGACACGCCGCCCCAACGCCTCACCTACGACATGAGCCGCTACGACTGGGACAACATCGCCACCCGCACCGCCGCCCTCTACACCGCCCTACTCAACGAGTAAACCACCTTTGCCGACCTTTAGCAGATTATCTATCACTGACAAAGTTATAATCTTATCCGTGTGTACACATTTTTGCACACGAGTTTGTTATACTTCTGAAAGATAATTATATTTGCAAAAATAAAAATACAGTATGGAAGCACTGACCGTAAGAGAATACAGAAACAACCTGGCAGCATCGTTCGACCGCGCCGCCGAGGGTGAACGCGTGCTTATACGCCGTAAAAACACTCTCTACGCCCTTGTAAGCATCGGCAATGAGGATGTGACACTTTCCCCCTCGCAGCAGAAGCGTGTGGACGAAATGGCCGAAAGCATCAGGCACAGCTGGCAGCAGGCTAAGATGATTGAAGATGGAAAACTTCCCCGCAGAACCATTCAGGACATGCTTGATGAACTTTGAGATAATTCCTACGCCTGATTTCGAAAAGTCATTCAAGGCACTCGCCAAGAGGCATAGGTCGATGAAAACGGATCTCATTGATTTCGCGCGATCATTGCAGGAAAATCCCTTCCAAGGAGTGGAGCTAAGCCCCGGAATACGCAAGATACGCATGGCAATCACCTCAAAGGGTAGAGGGAAATCGGGTGGCGCAAGAGTAATAACCTACACTATCGTCACTGCCGAAACCGCAGGCCGAGTGTACCTGCTGAACGTCTACGACAAGGCCGACTTCTCCTCAGTGGAGTTAGATGTCCTGAAAGAACTAATCCAAGATCTGAAATAAACAGCCCCCTCTCAAACAAGAGATTGAGATATTATTGAAAGTATAAAACAACAGTGGTGCGATAATCATGTGGAGATTATCGCACCACTGTTGTTTTATATAACGGCCATGGCGAATATGCCGGGAAAACGCAGTTATTTGATTGTAAGCGCAATGACAAGTGAAGCTATCACAGAAGCTGCGCTCACTACTGTTGAAATAACCGACAGTTTATAGGCATTGAACTGGTTGTAACGTGAATTAGACTGCTGTATATGGTTGGGCGACACCAATATCACATCGTTCTGCTGGAGATAGAACTGCGGTGATTCAAGCAGTTTTGAATCGTTGAGATTGATGTGATAATACTTGCGCACGCCATCCTCCTCGCGGATAAGCAGCACATTCTCACGGTTGCCGTAAACCGTCAAATCGCCGGCAGCTGCCAGTGCGTCGAGAATCGACATCCTCTCTCCTTCCACTTCAATCTGCCTGGGTTCCTTGACTTCACCCATCACATTCACCTTGAAGTTTACAAGACGTACCATCACAACAGGATCCACTACATCCTTTGAAACAAGTTCGGTAATTTTATCAGTGAGCTGCGAAACGGAAAGTCCGGCAACATGAAGCTTACCTATGACGGGAAGTGTTATATCGCCATCAGATGAGACAAGATAGGTCTGCTGACGCGCCTGGGATGTATTTTTCAACGTTGAAGATGTGGCAGGATTACTCAGGGGCAAATTATACGACAAGGTGGCCTCGGGCTGTACTGACGACACGGTGATCACCAGTTCATCTCCAGGCTGGATTACAAGTTCATAATTACCCGCGGGAAATTCCGCGGTCTGGCCGGACTGGCGTATGTCTTCGAAATAGACAAGGGAACTTTTAGGCGTGCTGCATGACGCCGCGCCCAAAATGAAGAGTGTGGAGACTAAAAGAATCAATATGTTTCTGATCATGACTCGTATATCGTTGCGCTATTACTATCCATCATCGGGGTAACCATGACAATCACCCCATAGAATAACAACGCCGGAATCAACATATTATTATATAACCTCACATTTATGGGTGCATCTATCACTGCAACTTCGGCAGGACACGGGTCAGCATGCACAAAAAATCAACCTGAATCCTTATCACACCGCCTTTTCAAATAAATATCTATAAATTACGTTATAATAAATATCCATCCCAAATCAGCACAATCAAACATGGTAAATCGACCAAAAGCTCTGATAGCAACAAACACAATAGGATTCATGTGGTTCATCATGGAGGATATCGACATTCTGCATGAATTAGGATATGATGTAACCGTGGCTGCCGGCAATCAGGCAAACGAGACACATACTCTCAATGAGATTGACCGGCGAGGCGCGCATTTCAAGGACATCCGCTGCGATTACTCCTCGCTGTTTAACCGTGAGAACCTGCTATGCCTGCGCCAATATCGCGAATGGTTAAAACACGAGCGCTTTGAACTGATCATCTGCCATACAACAGTATTGGGGCTTATCGCACGCATTGCGGCAGCCAGACAACACAGACAAGGAACAAAAGTCATATATTTCACGCATGGAATTCTGGCCAATGAGTTGTCATCTAACATGAAGCGTACATTGTTACGCGTGCTCGAAACTACCGCGAGCCGATTCTGCGATGCCATAATTACAATCAATGACGACGATTACAACGAGGTGCTCAAATGGCACGTGCCACATGTCTATAAAGTAAACGGAGTGGGGTGCGATGTGGCCAAGTACATGAATGCGGATGTAGACCGCGCCGAATTGCGGAAATCCATCGGAGTATCCGACAGTGAGATAATGGTCATGATGGTCGGCTCAATATGTTCCCGTAAAAATCATATTGTCATTGCAAGGGCATTATCCTTGCTTGAGAATTGTGAGAAATACCATTTGGTCATTTGCGGCCGTGCTGAACCTGAATCTCCCATTGTCCGCGAAATTGAGTCCCTGTCCGCAACCCACGGATTCAAACTGACATTTCTGGGATTCCGCAACGATATTGAAAAGCTTGTTCATGCAGCCGATATCGGTGCCATCCCATCGCTGAGAGAAGGACTGGGCATGGCCGGAATACAGCAGTTATGCGCTGGCGTCCCGATGGTCGGCACTGCTGTTCAGGGAATCAAAGAATACATCATCCCTGGGAGAACCGGCTTCACCGTTGCCAATCCGCATGATGCAGCCGCTTTTGCCGAAGCCATCAAAGCCTGTTCTGATCCCGGCTTCAGGAACCGGGTGAAAAACGACTGCATGGCTGTGGCCCAAGAATTCTCGCTGGAAAAATCCATCAGGCAACGCCGCGAGATTTATTCAACTGTAGTGGGGCGGTGATTGCACGCTATTTAAACTCAAATATCCATAAACAGACCGACCACGGTAATATTCGTCCGCTTTCAACGTTATATACAAACAAATCCGGATGTTTAGAGTAGACCGCATAATCATATTTCTATATATTGCCTCGCTTGCATGCTTGCTTGTGAGCAAAACGGTCATGCCATTCGTCGACGAGCTTGCCACTGTCTTTCTGATTATGCTTGCCATAATTGACAGCGCTGTCAACCACCGTTGGAGGCAATACTCGGGGTTATGGGCCTTGTTCGGCATAATGGCATTCTATTGTGTTTACTCTGTCACACTGCTACATTTCAACTCTGTTCCCTATATCCTGCTGGATGCCCTGCTCGAGGCTAAACCTTTTGTGGCGTTCTTTACATTTTTGGCCATCGCCCCAGTTTTGACTTCCAGAGACAAACTCATATTACGGATTTCGTCGCTGACTGTCGGATGCCTGTCCGTGCTTGTACTGTTATGCGGCATGAGGCTCACAAAGACGATTTTGGGGCATCCGTTCGTAGCCGGTTCGCTTGTGTTTCTTGGAGCCATAAGCTACTGGCTCAGTGTCTCTGACGACAAAGGCGATCTTACATTGCGCGACAAGATGATTATCCTGTCGCTGCTCTGTGGCGGTCTGCTTTGTACGCGTTCAAAATATTACGGATGCTTTGTGCTTGCCGTTTATTTCCTTTTCATGTATCGTCCCGGGGTATTAAGACATTTGAACATAAAACATATCATCACCATGGCGGCGGTAGGTGTCATCGTAATCGCCGTTACATGGAACAAAATTTCATATTATTTTATCACGGGTGCCTCAGATACCGTTGACATAAATTTGATTGACAGTATGGCCAGAGCGGCCTTACTCTTCACCACTCCGCTGATATTGATGGATTATTTCCCTTTTGGATCCGGTCTCGCCTCATTTGCCAGTTATCCATCTTCAGCCAACTACTCCGGCTTATACAGCGAATACAGTCTTGACAAAGTCTGGGGTCTAAGCCCAACCATGCCGGACTTTATCACCGACCTGTATTTTGCATCACTCGCCCAAGTGGGCATAATAGGCATAGCATTATTTATATATTTCTGGATTTACGTCTACCGATACCTGCGATTTATGATCAGGCTTGATGCCAAAAGATATCACAGCTACTTCAGCATCGGTTGCCTGATAATCTGTTACATTCTGATTGAATGTATCGGCGGCAACACTTTCGTGCAGCCGTCGGGTCAGGTGGCCATGATGCTTTTAGGCATCATCTGCGGGCAGGGAAAACGGCTCATGCATAAGGCCGACACCGCTCACGGAGCGCCTCTGGAAAATCAAGACAATTCACCGCATTTACCCGAAAAAACATTACGCCACAAGATATAATGAAACCTTCAACTGAAAGCAACACGCTCGATTTCCGCCGCTACCTGCGCGAGGTGAAACGCCTATGGTGGGTGTATGCACTGACATTGGCGGCCTTTTTCGCTCTCGCCATCATTTTCCTGTCACGGACGTTGCCACAGAATCGTGCCGACGCAACCATGCTGATCGAGGCAAGTTCAACCGACACCGGCGCTTCGGCTGCCTCTCGCGCCGGGGGGATGGCCGGAATGATGCGCATGTTCTCGGTGGGCGGATTCGGTTCATCGTCGGTCAACAATGAGATAACGCTGCTGAAATCGCTTGATCTGGCGGAGCGCACTGTGCGCGCCGCCGACCTCACCACCATATACATAGAGCGTAAAGGTCTCTCCAAATCATTGCTTTATCCGGAAACTCCCATACGCGCAGCGCTGCCTGCCGCGGTTACCGACACTCTTCGCAAATCGTTCATGATCCGCACAGAGCTGCTGCCCGACGGACGCGTGAACGCCACTGCCCTGCGCAAGAAATGGTTCAAGAAAATCGTGTTCGACCAGATCAAGAATGCCGAGTTACCTGCCACCCTGTCCACACCCTACGGAGAAGTAACCCTCACAAAGGGGGACGCATCGGCCGCCAAACCGGACGGCACGCAGAAAATCGACATCGTGATGAGCGGAGTGATTCCCGCCGCCTACCAGCTGTGGGACGACATGTACGCCTCCATACCCGACAAGCTATCCAATGCAGTAAAACTCTATTTCAAGGGCCCAAGCGACGCATACTGCGAAGATGTGCTCACCGAATACCTCAATCAGTACAATCAGCGCCGCATCGAGCGCCGTACCGAGAATGCACGCGACGAGGTGAAGTTCTACGACGACCGCATCGCCGAGATCTTCGGCTCGCTTTCCGATACGGAAGCGGAGCTGGAGAAATTCAAATCGCAGAACAGCATTGTGGCAATCAAGGAGGAAGCCGAGCTGCTTGTAGGGAATGCCATACACAAAACTGATGAGATTGTGGCTGCCCAGACTGCTCAGGACTACTACAAGCTGGTAAAGAATACCCTTACCCAATCGGAATCCAACCACACCTATACACTTATCCCCGTGGTGGAAAGCCTCGGGAACCCGCTTATAGGGCAATACAACGAGCTGCTGATACAACGTCAGACTCTGGCAAAATCTGCAAAAGAGGGAAACGTGGCACTATCAACTCTTGACGAACAGATAGGCACTCTGCGGGAATCGGTACTCAAGAACATCGACGGGCTACTCACCGAAAACGCCATGCGCCTCAAGGCCATGACAGCACTAAAATCCACCGCACAGTCCCGCCTCACAAAACTTCCTGAATACGAGCGCAAATACATCACCCTCATGCGCGACCAGACCCTGAAGAACGAGCTCTACATGTTCCTGCTTCAGAAACGCGAGAATGCAGCCATGCAGATGGCGTCGACCACCACACTGGGCTTCGTCATCGACCCGCCGCACGCACCCCTGAAACCCGCCAAGACCCGTTTCTACACCGTGATGGGCGTTGCGCTGGCCATGGGATTGATTCTCCCCTCGCTGCTGGCTCTGTTCCTCCTGCTGTGGCGCAACCGCATCGAAGACCCCTCCGATCTGGCCTCCATCGGCCTCGAGGAACGCGCTGTACTTCTGGGCGACGACACCACCGCATCCCTCGATGCCCTGCGCAAACAGGTGCTTGCCAACCAGAAGGGGAATCTGCTGCTTGTGGCCGCCGGCAAGGATGTCAATGCCGATGCTATCCTGAACTCCCTGAAGGAAAGCGCCGAACGCATAGGCCGGAAGGTGACCATCCTGCCGCAGCCATCCGACAATGATGCCCTGCTGAACCCGGCATTCACCTCCGCGCTGCCCACCGATACATTAAACATCATGAAGCTGCCCCAGCCTCAGCGCCTCGGCGTGCTTGAACCGCTGATCAACGCCGACAAATGCGAGCTGCTCGTCATCCTGAAATCACAGGCAATCAAACGCGGCAAGCTGAAATCGCAGCTCCGCGGGCTTTATGCCGACAACATCATCACCGCCATCGTGAAGCGATAATCACCATAGTGAAACGGTAAGTTACACCGGACGCAATAAAAAATAACCGCAGCAATGGCCCCCATTACCCCTGCGGAATCAAACCCTTTTGGGCTGAAAAGCGTTTTTTACCAATACTGAAAAACGCTTTTCAGCTTTTTTATATACCTTTGCAATCTAAAGCAGACCTGACATGCAGAACGTCCGACCCAAAAAGGCCCTTGGCCAGCACTTCCTCACCGACCTGAATGTGGCGCGCCGCATAGCCGACACCATCGACGGTTTCACCGACCTCCCCATTGTGGAAGTCGGCCCCGGCATGGGTGTACTCACACAGTTTCTGGTGGAAAAAGGGTGCAACCTTACTGTGGTTGAGATCGACACCGAAAGCGTGTCATGGCTGAAAGCCAACATGCCCGCCCTCAACGGCCACATCCTCGAGGCCGACTTCCTGCGCCTTGACCTCGGCGAACTTTTCAACGGACAGAAGATGTGTGTGATTGGCAACTATCCCTACAACATCTCCTCGCAGATATTCTTCCACATACTCCAATGGCGCAACCTTGTGGCGTGCTGCTCGGGGATGCTGCAGAAAGAAGTGGCCGAACGCCTGGCAGCCCCTCCGGGCACAAAGGCGCGCGGCATTCTAAGCGTACTGCTCCAGGCATGGTACGATGTGGAATATCTGTTCACCGTCGACGAGCATGTGTTCAACCCGCCGCCAAAGGTAAAATCGGGAGTCGTGAAGCTGACACGCAACAATGTCGATACGCTCGGATGCGACGAGGCCCTCTTCCGCACCGTTGTGAAAACCACCTTCGGCCAACGCCGCAAAACCCTGCGCAACTCGCTCAAGGGGTTGCTCCCGGCAGGTGCGCCGATGCCCGACTCTCCCCTCCTCGCGCTTCGTCCCGAACAGCTCTCGGTCAGCCAGTTCATCGAACTGACCAACCTTGTGGACGCCGCAAAGGCTGCTGCCAAAGCATAACAGACCATCAAACCAATCACTCTTCACCGGCCGCTAAATGAAAGAGTTCAACGAAGAATATCTCGACAATCTACGGCAGATAATTGCCGACCGCGACAACGCCAGAGCCGAGGCGCTACTCGAGGAGCTGCACCCGGCCGACATTGCCGAGTTGTACGACGCTCTTGACCTGGAACAGGCCGAATATCTCTACCGGCTGCTCGACGGCGACAAGGCTGCCGACGTGCTCATGGAACTTGACGAGGAGGACCGCCACAAACTCCTGAGCGACATGGAGCCGGAGGACATCGCCAAGAAATTCGTGGGTCACCTCGACTCCGACGAGGCCGTGGACCTCATCCAGGAGCTCGACGAAGAGGACCGCGACGAAGTGCTCTCGCATATCGACGACGTAGACCAGGCCGGCGACATCATCGACCTGTTGAAATACGACGAGGACACCGCCGGCGGTCTGATGGGTACGGAAATGCTCGTGGTCAACGAGAACTGGAGCATGCCCGAATGCATCAAGCAGCTCAGGATGCAGGCCGAGGATATGGACGAGGTCTACAACGTGTATGTGGTCGACAATGACGACCGCCTGCGCGGCACCCTCCCGCTCAAGGAGCTTATCACCCACCCCTCCGTATCCAAAATCAAGAACGTGATGGAAACCGAGCCTGTGGCTGTCAAGACCGACACCACGCTCGACGATGTGGCCATCGATTTCGAGAAATACGACCTCGTGGCCATGCCAGTTGTCGACTCCATCGGGCGCCTTGTGGGTCATATCACCGTCGACGACGTCATGGACCGTGTGCGCGAATCGTCGGAACGCGACTACCAGTTGGCGAGCGGTCTTTCGCAGGATGTGGAATCGGACGACACCCTCTGGACTCAGACCAAGGCACGCCTGCCGTGGCTGCTCATGGGCATCGTGGGCGGCATCGGTAACTCGCTTATCCTCGGCAACTTCGAGCAGGGATTCGTCACCAACCCCGCCATGGCGCTGTTCATTCCCATGATCGGTGGCACCGGCGGAAATGTGGGTATCCAGTCGTCGGCCATCGTGGTGCAGGGCCTTGCCAACGGCTCGCTCGACCTTAAGGAATCCGGAAAGCAGATTCTGAAGGAAGTGGGCGTGGGATTCATCAACGGACTTATCATCTCGCTGCTGGTGTTCATCTACAACTGCTTCCAGCTCTCGCCACTCAACCCAACCACACTGGCCGTGTCGCTGTCGCTGATGGCAGTGGTGCTGTTCGCCTCGATTTTCGGCACATTCGTCCCCCTCACCCTCGAGCGGTTCAAAATAGACCCGGCTCTGGCCACAGGTCCCTTCATATCAATTACAAACGACATTATCGGCATGATGATCTACATGCTCATCTCCTCGTGGCTCATGAGCATTTTCGGCTGATACTCCATCACTGATATACCCTCAAATTGGCGCAGTTCTTCCATTCCACCGAATTCCTTGTGCTTGTGTTCACATTCGCCGCCCTGCTGATAGGGATGATTGTGAAACCACGCAACCGCGGTGTGGCCGAAACATCGTTCGCCACCGGCGAACTGTATGTCGATTCCGACCCCACCCCGCGCATCGAATTCCGGTGCACCCCCTCAGGTGCACTTGAAATCTCGCGCTGCGGCCTATCGGGGATAAACACCTCGGCCATAGCTGCACTGGCCATCACCCGCACAGGCTTTGATATCAGCATCGAGGAGCGTATCACCCCTGGATTCGGAGCACCCGATCCATGCGTACGGGCTGTTTTCACCATCGAAGGCCTCCCATCCGAGCGCTATCACGTGAGCTACAACTCTTCCGCCTACTCTACCTTTCTGGCCACCACCATGCCGTTGAAACCCGGTGTAAAGTTCACCCGCTATTTCCCATCATAACCGCCCTGCCGGCTTTTAATCTTCCCATCCGGCACTCCCCTCATCTTGATACATCCTCACGAAGGTTACTCATTTCCGCGCTCGAAATTCAGCGCCTAAAATTTAAATATTGTTAATATTTGTAGATTTTTTGTTCGTGCTGCCGCATTCATGCAGCGCCAGGTTGCGTAAACCGACAAAAATCACTACTTTTGCACATAGTTATCGGAGGAAGCTGCAAGGCTTCCTCCATTTCGTTATGTGCAACCACACAAAGATTACAACATATCACCCCATATAAACCATATGTTAGACAAAAACCTCGTAAGAGAATCGGTTGAAAAGGCCATCGAAGGCACCGACATTTTCATTGTCGACATCACCGTGAGCCCGCAGAATAACGTTGTTGTGGAGCTGGATTCGCCCGGCAATCTCGACATCGACACCTGCGCCGCCATCACACGTGCCATCGAGAAGGATTTCGACCGCGACGTCGAGGACTACGACCTCGAGGTAGGTTCGGCCGGCCTCACAGCCCCGTTCAAGGTAAAAGGCCAGTACCTCAAGAACATCGGCAACGACATTGAGATTCTCACCGCCGACGGCCGTAAAATCAAGGCCGTGCTCACCGCGGTGGGCGACGATGATTTCACCTTCGAATACCCTGTGAAAGTCAAGGAGCCGGGTGCCAAACGCCCCACCGTGACCATGCAGTCCGAAACTCTCCCCATCGGCGGAGCCAAATGGGTGAAATATCTCATCTCGTTCAAATAACCGATTACATGCAATACACCCCTCCTGTAGGGTCGCGACCTGTCGCGACTGCATAATCAGGAAAGCGACTGCATAAACAGGAAAAGACAGTCAGCATAAATTCGCCTCGTGGCAGTCGCGACAGGTCGCGACCCCACAGCGAATATAACCTGCAGACAGTTCCTGAAATAGAAAAAAAATAATAATAACGACATATACATCAGAAAAAACAATGGCAAAGAAAGAGGAAACTCCAAATATGGTGGAGCGTTTTGGTGAATTCCAGGACCTCAAGAACATCGACAAGGCAACCATGATCAGCGTGCTCGAGGAATCGTTCCGCAACGTGCTCGCCAAAATGTTCGGCACCGACGAAAACCTCGACGTGATCATGAACCCCGACAAAGGCGACGTTCAGATTTTCCAGAACCTTGAAGTTGTGCCCGACGGCGAAGTGGAAAACCCCAACCTTCAGATTTCACTTTCCGATGCACGCGCCGACAATGACCCCGAAGTGGAGATTGGCGAAGAACACACCAAGGAGATTATCTTTGCCAACTTCGGCCGCCGCGCCATCCTCACCCTGCGTCAGACTCTCCAGAGCAAAATCCTCGAGCTCCAGAAAGAGGCCGTATATGCCAAATTCAAGGACCTTGAAGGCGAGCTGGTCACAGGCGAAGTCTATCAGACATGGAGCCGCGAGACCCTCCTGCTCGACGACGACAAGAACGAACTGCTTCTCCCCAAGAACCAGTCGATTCCCGGCGACTTCTTCCGCAAAGGCGAAACCGTACGCGCCGTCATCGCCAACGTTGACAACACCAACAACAACCCGAAAATCACCGTATCGCGCACGAACGAAAACTTCCTGCGCCGCCTGTTCGAGATAGAGGTGCCTGAAATCCACGACGGCCTCATCAACATCCGCGCCGTGGCCCGCATCCCTGGCGAACGCGCCAAGATTGCCGTTGAAAGCTACGACGACCGCATCGACCCCGTCGGTGCATGCGTAGGTGTGAAAGGCTCACGTATCCACGGCATTGTCCGCGAGCTCCGCAACGAGAATATCGACGTGATCAACTACACCGCCAACCCCACCCTCTTCATCCAGCGCGCGCTCTCGCCCGCCAAAATCTCGTCGATACGCATCGACGAAGAGGAGAAGAAGGCAGAAGTATTCCTCAAGCCCGACCAGGTTTCGCTCGCCATCGGTAAAGGCGGCCTCAACATCAAGCTCGCCTCGATGCTCACAGGCTATGTAATCGACGTATACCGCGACACCGACGATGCATACGAGGAGGATATCTACCTCGATGAATTCAAGGATGAAATCGAAGAGTGGATTATCGATGCACTCAAGGATATGGGCTGCGTCACCGCCAAGGCAGTGCTCAACACCTCGCGTGAGGACCTCATCAACAAGGCCGACCTGGAGGAAGAGACAGTGGACAACGTTCTTGCCATTCTCCGTGCCGAATTCGAGGATGAACCCGAAGCACAGCAGGCTGCCGCCGACAACGAGGCAAAATCTGAAACTCCTGAAGCCGACGCTCCCCAGGCCTGACGCCATACATCTCTCACCCACAACAACCAAACAGCATAAACATTAATCTCACTACATGCCGAGAATAAAGATAAGTAAAGTAGCAAAGGATCTCAATGTGGCACTCCCCACAGTGGTTGAATTCCTGCGCAGCAAGGACATTTCGGTTGACGACAATCCCAATGCACGCATTGAGGAAGACGTCGTGGCCATCCTTGAAAGCCACTTCAAGAGCGACAAGGACATCAAGGACAAGTCGCAGAAGCTTTCAACCGACCGCGCACGCGACCGGGAAAAAGCCAAACCCGCACAGCGCCAGCCCGAGGAAATCACACTGGTGTCGGAAATCAACAAGCCAAAAATTCTTGGCAAAATAGAACTCGACCGCCACGGCAATCCGTTGCGGCCAAAACCCGTTGCCGAACCGGCTCCCAAAACTGCTGAAAAACCGGCCGAGCCCAAAGTGGCTGAGGAAAAGCCCCGCACCGAGGAGCCTCAGCCCGCACCGGCTGCACCTGTTCAGCCCAAGCAGGAAGAGGCCGCACCCGCTCCTGCCAAACCGGCTCCCGAACAGCCCAAGCCCGCTCCGGCTCCGGTGGCAGAGAAGCCTGCAGTTGAGAAAACAGCCGCTCCGGTGGCAGATAAACCTGCAGCTCCTGCACCTGTAAAAGTGGCAGAAAAGCCGGCCGAACCCAAGGCCGATAAAGAGGAGATTTTCTCCGTAGGCCTTCCCAGTGGCGGTCCGACCATCAACGTTGTCGGCAAAATCGACCTTTCGGCAATCAACCAGTCCACACGCCCCAAGAAAAAAAGCAAGGAGGAGCGTCGCAATGAGCGTCTGGCCAAGAGCAACGCCAACAGCGGTGAAGCCGGAAACGGCGACCGCAAAAAGCGCAAACGCATCGGCGGCAAGGAGAAAATCGATATTGAAAAGACCTCGAACCAGCCCGGCCAGAACAACGGAGGCCGCGACCGCGGAGGCAAAGGCGGCAAGAATGCCGACCGCAACCGCCGTGGCGGTGTGCCCGGACACACCGAAGTGAACGAAGAAGACGTTCAGAAGCAGGTTAAGGAGGTGCTTGCACGCCTCACGGCCAAGGACAAAGGCCAGAAACGCGGTGTGAAATGGCGTAAGGAGAAACGCGAGGCCATCGCCGAACGCGAACGCGAGGCAGCAGAACTCGAAGCAGCAGAAAGCCGCGTGCTCAAGCTCACCGAGTTCGTAACCGCCAACGACCTCGCCTCCATGATGGATGTGCCCATCAACAAGGTGATCGGCACATGCATGAACCTCGGTGTGATGGTGTCCATCAACCAGCGCCTCGATGCCGAGACAATCAACATCGTTGCCGAGGAATTCGGTTACAAAACTGAATTCGTATCGGCCGAAGTTGTAGAGGCCATCGCTCAGGAAGAGGACGACGAGAAGGACCTCGTTTCACGTCCGCCCATCGTTACCGTCATGGGTCACGTGGACCACGGTAAGACATCGCTGCTCGACTATATCCGTAAGGCCAATGTTATCGCAGGCGAGGCCGGCGGTATTACCCAGCACATCGGCGCATACAACGTGAAGCTCTCCGACGGCCGCAAGATCACATTCCTCGACACCCCCGGTCACGAAGCGTTCACCGCCATGCGTGCGCGCGGTGCCAAGGTCACCGACCTGTGTATCATCATCGTTGCCGCCGACGACAACGTGATGCCGCAGACCATCGAGGCTATCAACCACGCATCGGCCGCGGGCGTACCCATGGTATTCGCCATCAACAAGATAGACAAGCCTGCCGCCAACCCCGACAAAATCAAGGAGGAACTGGCCGGCATGAACTACCTCGTGGAAGAATGGGGTGGAAAATACCAGAGTCAGGACATCTCCGCCAAGAAAGGCATCGGCGTGGAGGAACTGCTTGAAAAGGTTCTGCTTGAAGCCGAGATGCTTGACCTCAAGGCAAACCCCAACCGCAACGCCACCGGTTCCATCATCGAATCGTCGCTCGACAAGGGCCGCGGCTACGTGGCCACAGTGCTTGTGCAGAACGGCACACTGCACGTGGGCGACATCATTCTGGCCGGTACGCACTACGGTAAAATCAAGGCCATGTTCAACGAGCGCAACCAGCGCATCAAGGAGGCAGGACCGGCCGAACCGGCTCTTATCCTCGGTCTGAACGGCGCTCCCACCGCAGGCGACACCTTCAACGTGCTTGACTCCGAGCAGGAGGCACGCGAAATAGCCACCAAGCGCCAGCAGCTGCAGCGCGAACTTGGCATGCGCACATCCAAACGACTCACACTCGACGATATCGCACGCCGCCAGGCGCTCGGTTCCTTCCAGGAGCTCAACATCATCGTCAAAGGCGACGTCGACGGCTCAATCGAGGCTCTCAGCGACTCGCTCATCAAACTCTCAACCCCCGAGGTGCAGGTCAATGTGCTGCACAAGGCCGTGGGCGAGATTTCGGAGAGCGACGTCACACTGGCCGCCGCATCCGACGCCATCATCATCGGCTTCCAGGTGCGTCCGTCGCAGGCCGCACGCCGCGAGGCTGAACGTGAAGGCGTTGAAATACGCCTCTACTCTGTGATCTATCAGGCCATCGAGGAGGTGAAGGACGCCATGGCAGGTATGCTTGCACCCGAAATGAAGGAGGAGATCACCGGTACTGCCGAAGTGCTCGAGACCTTCAAGATTTCGCGCGTGGGCACCATCGCCGGAGCCATCGTACGCGAAGGCAAGATCAAACGCTCCAACAAGGTCCGCGTCATCCGCGAGGGCATTGTACGCTACACTGGAGAACTCGGTTCGCTCAAACGCTTCAAGGACGATGCCAAGGAGGTTGTGGCCGGTCTGGACTGCGGTCTGTCAATCCAGGGCTACAACGACATCATCCCCGGCGACATCATCGAAGGATTCGAACAGATTGAAGTGGCGCGCGCACTGTGACCGCACACATCAATATAGGCTCAAATCTCGGCGACAGCCATGCTCTCATAGAGCAGGCTGCCGCCGGGATTGCTTTATTGACATCCGGCGGCACAACAATGCGCCGGTCCGGCTTCATAGAGAGCGAGCCGTGGGGATTCGAATCGCCCCACCGGTTCATCAACCTCGGAGTAGAAATAGCAACCGACCTTTCACCGGAAGAGCTGCTCGACAGGCTACAGGCCATCGAGCGTATTATCTCAGCCAAATCCCACCGCAATGCCGAGGGGGGATACGCCGACCGCCTAATCGACATTGACCTCATCTGCATGGAGCAGACCGTGACAGACACCCCGACCCTTACGCTGCCCCACCCTCGCATGCACCTGCGCCGCTTCGTTCTCGAACCGCTCATGGAACTTTCGCCGCAATGGATTCATCCTCTGCTGCATAAAACTCCGGCCCAAATGCTTGCCGACCTCAACGAAAAAGTGTAATTTAGGGGAATCAACCGTCTATCACCTCTAAACGCACCATGGAAGCCCTCCTCCAGTTTGTATGGCAACACCGTCTGGCACTCCGGCCCGACATGCAGACTGTGGACCACCGCAAAGTGCGCGTAATCCATCCAGGTACACTCAACACAGATGCAGGCCCAGATTTTTTCAACGCCACCATCGAGATTGACGGCCAGCAGTGGGCCGGAAATGTGGAGATTCATGTCCGCGCGTCCGACTGGTTCCGCCATCATCACGACACCGACCCGGCATATGATTCGGTGGTTCTTCATGTGGTGCAGATTGACGATGCACCCGTGCACCGCCGCAACGGCAATCTTATCCCTCAGATAGTAATCAACTGCACACCCGATGCCGCCCGGCGGTGCAACCGCCTGATGGAATATTCGGCTGCCTCGCTGCCATGCGCCTCGACAATCGAAAAACTGCCCCGGCTCTATCACACCGACTGGCTCACATCGCTGGGCGCAGAACGTCTCCTTGAAAAAAGCGAACGCATACTGACAATAGTAAAAGAGACAGGCGGACATTGGGAAGGCGCGGCATACATAACCCTTGCACGCGCTCTCGGCTTCGGGCTGAACAGCCTGCCGTTCGAGACCGTAGCCCGCAACCTGCCACTGCAGTTTCTTAACCGTCACCGCGACGAACTGCTCACCACTGAGGCATTCCTTTTCGGGCAGGCAGGACTGATTCCGCAACCGCACCCGGGTGAGGACGCCTACATCCAGGCCCTGCGCCGCGAATACACCTTCATGGCAGCCAAATTCTCCCTCAGGCCACTCACGCTGCAATGGAAAATGGCACGCACGCGCCCGCAGAACCTTCCACATCGCCGCATGGCCGCATTGGCCGAAAAGATACATCAGGGATTTCATCTCGTCGGCACGCTCCACGATGCCGCCACGCTCGACGATATGCGCCGCGAACTGGCCGTGGAACTTCATGGGTACTGGGCAACCCATTTCACATTCTCAGGCGAAAGCGCGCACACGCCGCGCGCACTGGGCAAAAGCTCCATCGACACACTGATTATAAACGTAGCCATACCGCTCAGGCTGGCATACGCCACCTATCAGGGCGACACCACTGCCTTAACATCCAACATAGAACTCCTCGAACAGCTTGAGCCTGAAAATAATTCAGTTACAAGAATCTTTGCCGACACGGGGCTTGATATTTCCGATGCGTTCCGCTCACAGGCCCTCATACAGTTAAGGCGTGAATACTGCGAAAAACGAAAATGCATCTATTGCCGCTTCGGCCACAAAATGCTCTCGGCCGAAATCCAGCGCTGACACACACGCATGCCACCCTTATTTCCCGGATTTTTTGGAGGCGATATGACGGTTGCGGTTGAAAATGAATGTGGCCGTGCGTGGTTTCATAGTGCGCGGATTTATTATTTCAGCCGGGTTTATCGGCCGTGCGCAATAGCGTGTCTCGAAATGCAGATGAGGTCCCGTGGAATTGCCCGACATACCACCTATGGCAATCGGGTCACCGGCTTCAACACGGGTGGACGGCACCACAAGGAAACGGTCAAGATGGGCATAGAAGGTCTGAAGCCCGTTGGGGTGAGTGAGAATGATATAATAGCCGTATCCCCTGGCATCGAACCGTGTCAGCGACACCGTGCCGGGGAATGCCGCCCTTACGGTATCACCTGTGCACAAAGCTATGTCAATGCCGTTGTGAAAACGCTTGAACCGCTTCCGGAATCCGAACGGCGACGACAGCTTACCCTTTACGGGGGGATAGAACTCGCTCACATTGATAGGCACATCACCTTCGGGCAATGCCATGTGCGACAACGCATCGGCATCGCCGCCGAGAATCTGCGGCACATCGAGCGCTGAGGAGAACAGTTCCGCCATATAATCGAGTGTTCCATCCACAGCCACATCCACTTCCGGATCTGTATCTTTCTCAAGATACACAGCATTCATGGAGGACAGGATGCGGTCAAACGAAAAGGTGCTCACCGTGTCGGGTGCGGCAGGCTCAGCCGCTGCGATAAGCGGAAACGCAAACCACAGAAGCACCATACACCAGCGGCCGATCCGGCGGATGCAACCGCTGGCTGTCATAAATTCTTTATGATTTCTTTTCAAATACCTGTGTCTTTATAGCCTCGATTGAGTCGGCAAAAATAATCTGCACTGACGCAGCCACCACACCCAGGAACACAAAACCCACAAGAATCATCATCTTCGAAGGTTTTGATGCGCGGACTGGCACTGTGGCCGGCTCTACCACAGCATATACCGGAGTGTTTTCCTGCACCTTCGCCTTGGCCAGCTGAAGCTGCTGCGCAGTCTGGTTGAAAAGGCTGAAAGCAAGCTGGGCCTCGTTAGAAAGGCGGTCGCGCGTCACCTGCGCCGAATGGAGCGACAGCCCCTGATTGCGGTCGAGATACTGCGCCAGACGCTGCTGGGCATCATAGTAGCTTTTACGGGCCTCTTCATTGAGTTTCTCGGCATAGGCCAGATCCTTGCGTGCCTTTGAGGTACGGTAGTCCGTGATGAACTGCTGCAGGTGCGTGGCCACCGTGTCGGCAAGCGTGGCCGACACCAAGGGATCCTGCATGGTCACAGATATGGTGTTCACACCGGTTTTCTGGTCAAAGTCGCATGAGATGCGGCCATTCAGCGATTCCTTCACGACCATCTCCTCACGGGTGAGTTTAAACGGATTGGTCACTCCGTCGCCTTCCTCTGCCTCTTCCGAGGTAAAAAGCGACTTTACACCACCGATGGCCATTGACGGAAGCCCAGTAATCACGCTCCACCACGGGGCGGACTGATGTTCGGTCATGTAGGTGCGCACTGTATAGGTTGAATCCGTCTTGCTTTCCGTGACAGGGACATCAAACAGTCCCACCATGAACGGCACCGACGACAATACATCGGCATAAAGCTGCGGCACCACTGCGTCGCCCCCTTTTGCACTCGAGGTGTTTAACCCAGCCATCGCGGCAAGCGCGCCGAGACTGCCGGAACCTGAGGCCGCATTGGCCTCGGCTGCAAGCTTGATGGTAGTGGTGTATTCCTTCGGGATACTGAAGGCCACCACCAGCCCCAGAACGGCGGCGATGCACCCGTATTTCACAATTGTGCGGCGTCCGCCCCACAGTTTTGCCACTAATTCAAGCAGGTCGATCTCCTTCCCCTCGTCTGCGGGGGCAGATATAATATCCTTATTGTCGCTCATATGGTGAATGCTGAAGATATTATTTAAACATTGTGGCCAGTGCCGCCGACATGGTTCCGAGCGAACCGAGCGTTGTGGCTATGGTCATGGCCTTCGCCCAGTCGAATCCTTTCTTGTCGGGTTTGGAGGGCACGATTATCTGACATCCGGGTTCAACCACGGTGCCACGTTTTGCACGCTGCACCATGCCGTTCATATACACCACGAATACTTTCCCCTTGTTTGCGCGGTTTCCATAGCCTCCGGCAAGGTTGATATAGTCCTTGACTTTCAGCCCCTCCTTGAAGGTGACGGTGTTGGGCACCATCACATCACCGGAAATCTTCACGGTGCTTACCATCTCGGGCACAAAAAGGCGGTCGCCTGCACGCATCACAAGGTCGTCGGTGCTTCCCGGATTGGCCAGAGCCTTCTCAAGATCGATTCCCACGGAGTAATAATCGGAAACCTGGAGTTTACTTACCGAAATAGAATCGTTGCCCGAACTGCTCATGGCCAGACGCAGTGTCTCGTCGCGTGCGGCTCTTTCATCCTCAGTCATCCGTCGCATAAGATGCGCGCCGCGTATGTAGGCAGAGGGTGTTATGCCGCCGGCACGCTGCACCAATGTGCTTATGCGCTCATTGCGGCGCTGCAGTGCATAGCCTCCGGCAAATGTCACCTCTCCGGCGATGGTCACAAACTGCTGCTGCACGTAATTCGGACTTGTGCGCACCTCAACCACGTCATAGGGTTTGAGTTTGAAATTATTGTCGTCGCCCATGAGCAATCCGTCGCGCAATGAGAACGAGAAAATCTCGGCAATCTGAGCTTCCGAAGTGGTGGCCATAGGATCGTTGATGCGTCGCGACACATCAACCTTGGCATACGAAGCGCCTTCAAGCAGGCCTCCTGCAGCAAGAATCAGATCCTCGATGGTGGTGTTCTCTGCATAGGGATATGTGCCGGGGTTGGCCACGCGGCCGGAGATGGTGAAACCGCCGCGTTCAAAGATATCCTTCACACTCGAAATCACGAGCACGTCGTTGCGACGCAGGGGTATATCGGGGACCGTGCCGGCAAGCACCGCACCGAGATCTATCGACTGCGACACGAGTGTGAGGTCGTCCGATTCGCGGTAAAGCAACGCACGCACCTTGTAAGCGTCCTCGGCCAGACCGTCGGCGTTGCGGATAAGGTCGCGCACGGTCTTTATGCCTGAACCGAGCGAATACATGCCCGGACGCATGGCCGCACCGCGCAGTTCCACACGGTTAGCATATCGGTCGAGAGTGGTACCGATGGTCACTATGTCGCCGTCGCGCAGACGGTAGGTGTCAAACTCCTTGGCAGAGATATTGAAAAGTTCCTTGTCCTTTCCGTTCAGACGCGCCACGCGCACCATGTCGGAATAGGCGTCGCTTGAGAAACCGCCGGCATATTCAATCGCTTCGGCAAGCGATTCGTCGGATTTCAGTTCATACAGCATCGGACGCTTCACGTTGCCGACAACGTTAACAAGCTGTGAATACGGAGGTACCATAATCATGTCGCCCTCCTGCAGACGCACATTTCCTTTCTGACGTCCGTTGAACAGGAAGTCGTATACGTCGATAGAGGCGATACGTTTCCCACCGCGGTACACCTCAATGTTTCGCATTGTACCAATGTCATTGATACCTCCGGCCTTATAAAGCGCATGGAACACATTGGAGAACGGCGACAGCCTGTAGGTGCCCGGCACCGAGACTTCGCCCATGATGTCAACCTGAATGGTGCGCAACTGTCCGAGTGTCACCGAAATGTCGGTCGATGCGTTGTCAACGCCGGCATATTTCGACGAGAAGGCCGAACGGATGTGGTTGCTGGCCTCACTGATGGTCATGCCGTTGAGGTAGAGCGGCCCGAGCTGCGGAATCATTATGTTCCCTTCGGGGGATATGGTGTGGCGCATATGGTCCTCACTGTCACCCCATATGTCGATCACCAGCTCGTCGCCAGGACCGAGACGATAGTTCTGCGGTGTGGCGGCGTTCTCGTTAGGCTCGAATGTGAGGTTGCGCGAGTTGAACACCTTGTGACCGAACACCTCGTTGGGCTGCCGCCCCGCCTCGGTGCCGCGGGCCACATTCTCTTCAACGTCCTCAAACACCACGTCGACCTCCGTTTCACCGTGAGCGCGGTTGCGCGTGGCGAGATTCTGATTCACTTTCTCCTTCGTGGTCGGCTGATCCGCGGCTTCATGCTGCTCCTTGATGCGGTTCACCTGATCGGGAGTCACTCCGCGCGCCACAAGCTCGCGGCCTATCTGCTGCTCCGATTTTCCAAGAGCCGTCTGGGCTTTTATATAATCAACTACCTGTTGGTCGGTCATCTTTGCTTCCATGCAAAAAGCGCCGGCAAACATACATGCAACGAATAAAAATGCTTTGATATTCATAAGGTTGGTTATATCTCCATACTGTCGGACCGCCCACTGCGGCCACAAAAATGCATAATCCTCGCAAAATTAGCAATTTTCGTTATTATGTGCAACGTCGGGACTGTGAAATTTATATATAGAAATGTGCCTGTAGTGCTCGCCGGGCATCAGCACGACCGATGGAAATTCCGGATGATTAGGGGCATCGGGATATCCCTGACACTCCAGTGCCACAGCCTGATGGTCGGCATGCGGACGGCCATGGCGGTCGGCGGGGCTGTCGGAGAGCCAGCCGCCGGTGTAGACCATTATGCCCGGGCAGGACGTGAACACATCAAGCTGCCGGCCGCTTGACCCGCAACAAAGGGTAGCCGCCAGTGAGACAGCCGGTTTGTCCGATGGCGCGTCCGAGGCTCCGCCGTCAGCTTCATCCAATATGAAATAGTGATTCAACCCTCTGTTAAGCCGCAACGTAAGCATGTCGGAGGCAAGGCATGGGGCAAGAAACTCACCCCGGCTGAAGTCCATGGGACTTTCCGCACGGCAAACACGTCCGGTGGGGATAAACCCTTCGTCCGTCTCGAGAAAATGCCGTGATCTCAGCCACAATCTGTGGCTCCCCACATTTGCCGAATCCTCTCCGTCCAGATTGAAATATGCATGGTTGGTCAGATTCACAACAGTAACGCCGTCGGCCTGAGCATGAAAATCGATGGAAAGCTCACAGGCATCGTTCCATGTATATGTCACGGATACATCCAACGCCCCCGGGAATCCGCACTCCCCGTCCGGGCTGTGATAACAGAACCTGACACCGTCGGGCAACGCCTCCGCGTTCCAGATGCGGTTCATGAACCCGTCCGGGCCGCCGTGAAGTGAATTCTTTCCGTCGTTGGCCGGCAGCCGGTACTCCTTCCCTCCAAGCACAAATGCGGCATTGCCGATGCGGTTGGCCACGCGCCCGATGGTTTTTCCGGCACACGGGCCGTCACGGAAATAATCGGCCGGAGAGGCATACCCCAGCACCACATTGTCCAGATTACCATCACGGTCGGGGACATTCACGGCAATTATGCCGGCCCCGAGGGTGGAAAGCACCACCGACGCACCATGCCTGTTGGTTATAGTGAATAATGTAACATCGCCCGCAGCAGACTTCAGCCTCTGCTCAATTGAAATTTTCATGGTTAACGGTTATTTTTTGCTGCCCTGTATTCCGTACTATATGTACGCATTTCTGTAACCGCAAAGCTAATGTTTTTTTTTGACTAAACGCGCCACAAACAAGCCAAAACCGGATTTTGATGCATCTATTCTATATTTTGAACCATGATTGGCCATTGAGGAAGCGGACGCAAAACTAATTTTGCCGACGGATTAACATGCAAAAACTAATACCCGACCATGAGAAATAAAAACCTTTTATTTTCGATTATTCTTGCGATATTGTCCGTTCCGACAGGTTCCGGACAGAAATTATGGTACAAACAGGGCGCCGACAAGTGGATGCAGGCCATCCCCATAGGCAACGGACGCCTTTCAGGCATGGTCTACGGCGGCGCCGGTCACGACACCGTGGCGCTCAACGAAATCAGCATGTGGTCGGGGCAGCCTGACAGCACCAGCAACGACCTGTGCGGACGCGAGGCTCTCGCCGAGATGCGCGACGCATTTTTCAAGGGGGACAATGCCCTGGGGAACTCCCTCGGCGAAAAGTATCTCACCGGACGCATGACCTCGTTCGGCACACATGTGCCTGTAGGCGACCTCGTGATCGACACCGACAACACCGGTGAAATCACCGGCTACACACGCCAGCTTGAACTCGACCAGGCTCTTACAACCGTAAGCTACCGCCACGGAGGCACCGGCTACACACGTGAGTACATCGCCGATTATCCCGACGACGTGATAGCCATCCGCTACACCGCTGATAAAAAAGGCTCGCTCACTGCCACCATAGGTTTCAACCTGCTCCGCGAGGCTGACATAAAGGCATTTGGCAATGAACTGGAATTCAGCGGCAAAGTCAACTTCCCGCTGCATGGCCCCGGCGGAGTGAATTTCTACGGCAATCTTAAAGCCGATGTGGAGGGAGGCAAAGTCACCGCTTCCGGCAATCGCCTGCACATCAGCGGCGCCGATGCGTTCACTCTGATTTTCGACCTCCGCACCGACTACATCCATCCCGATTATAAGGACCTCTGCCGCAGCACCGTGGAGAAAGCTTCCAAAAAAGGGTTCAGCAGCCTACGCAAGGCTCACATAGCCGATTACAAGCATCTCTACGACCGCATGTCAATCAATTTCGGCAAGGACACCAACTCCCATATCCCCACCGACATGCGCATGAAGGCCATCGCCGAGGGGAAAACCGACAACGGTTTCGACGCACTGTTCTTCCAGTACGGCCGCTACATGCTCATCTCCTCTTCCCGACCCACCGACATGCCCCTGTGCGCCAACCTTCAGGGAATCTGGAACGACAACGGCGCCTGCAACATGCCCTGGACATGCGACTACCACCTGGACATAAACACACAGCAGAACTACTGGTCGGCCAACCGCGCCAACCTGGCCGAATGCAACGAACCGCTCTTCAAGTATCTTGGACTGCTTGCCCGCCACGGCCGCGATGCCGCATCTAAAATCTACGGCTGCCGCGGATGGGTGGCCCACACTGTGTGCAACGCATGGGGCTACACCGCACCCGGCTGGAGTGTGGGATGGGGCATGAACGTCACCGGCGGTGCATGGCTCGCCACACATCTTTGGAGCCACTACCAGTACACGGCCGACAAGGATTACCTGCGCAATACGGCTTACCCGATTCTCCGCGAGGCCGCCATGTTCTTCAGCGACTACATGACCGAGGACCCCAATTCAGGCAAACTGGTCACCGGCCCGAGCGTTTCGCCCGAAAACGGCTACAAGGCTGCCGACGGGCGCCATTACAGCCTCTCCATGATGCCTACAATCGACCGCGTTATGGTTCACGACATCTACAACGCCTGCATCCGTTCGGCCGATATTCTCGGTATCGACGACGAGTTCACTGCCCGTCTGCGCACCGACATCAAGCGCCTGCCGCCTCTCGCAGTGGGCAAAGACGGTCTGTTGAAGGAGTGGATGCCCGATGTGGAGCGCGGTGATCCCTCCCACCGCCACTCGTCGCATGTTCATGCACTGTTCCCGCTCGACCAGATTTCATTCACCAAAAATCCTGACCTGATCGAGGCATGCCGCAAATCGCTGACCACACAGACAAGCGACCCCAACTGGGAGGACACCGAATGGAGCACCGCCAACATGCTCTGCTTCCATGCCCGCATGAAGGATGGCGAAGCCGCTCACGGATGGCTTCAGAACCTCTTCAACCGCTTCATGCGCGAGAATCTCATGACCGTGTCGCCCGCCGGAGTGGCCTCTGCCGAGTACGACATCTTCAGCTTCGACGCAACTGAAGGCGCCGTGGCAGGCATGTGCGAGATGCTGATGCAGTGCTACGACGGTTTCATCGAATTCCTTCCGGCACTCCCCTCCCAGTGGGCTTCGGGCGAAGTAAAGGGCCTCTGCGCCTACGACGGCCTGGTAGTTGACATGAAATGGGAAAACGGCCGCATGAAACATGCCGCCCTCACCGCCTCAGCCAACGACTGCACCGTCAACGTGAAAGACTATGCCGACAATCTGACCATTAAGAAAGGAAACACAATTCACCTTAACTTCAAATGAAACACTTGATATCAGCGGCATTGGCCGCAATGATACTTGCATCGCCCGCATATGCGGCCGTGTCGCAACGCAACATTCACGACGGATGGCAGTTCCGGCAGGGACGTTCCGAAATCTGGTATCCGGCCACCGTTCCCGGCACCGTTCACACCGACCTCATGGCCAACGAAATCATCGAGGACCCGTTTTTCCGCCTCAACGAGCGCGGAGTGCAGTGGGTGGACAAAGAAGACTGGATGTATCAGACAACGTTTGTTCCCACCGAGGCTGAACTGGCTGCCAACAATTGCGAACTGGTTTTCTACGGACTCGACACCTATGCCGACGTCTATCTCAACGGCTCTCCGCTGCTCAACGCCGACAACATGCACCGCACATGGCGCGTCGACGTAAAGGACAAGCTCAAACGGGGCGAAAACAAACTGGAAGTCTATTTCCATTCGCCCATCAAAATCGACCTCCCCAAATGCGACCAGTACGACTACGGATTCAACACCGGACCTGACCAGTCGCAGAACGGAGGCATATTCGACAAACTCGTGAGCATCTTCGCCCGCAAGGCAGGCTATCACTACGGCTGGGACTGGGGTCCCCGTCTGGTGACTTCAGGCATCTGGCGCCCCGTGGTGCTCGAGGCATGGAACGGCCCGCGTCTGGCCGACGTACAGGTAATCCAGAACAAGGTGACCGACCGCCGCGCCGACCTCACCCTGGTGAGCGAGGTGATTGCCGACAGCGATGTTCCTGCTGCTAATCTCACAGTCACAGCCGACGGCAAGCAGATTGCGGCCAAAACTGTGGCTCTCAAGAAAGGGATGAACCGCATCGAAATGCCTGCCACAGTGAAGAATCCGCACCTCTGGTGGCCCAACGGTCTGGGCGAGGCATATCTCTACAACCTCACCACGGCAGTGAACGTCGACGGGACAGCTTCCGACACCGATAACAAGAAAATCGGACTCCGCTCCATCGTTCTGCACAACGACAAGGACCAGTACGGCCACAACCTCTACTTCGAGGTCAACGGCAAGCCCGTGTTCATGAAAGGCGTGGACATGGTGCCGCTCGACAACTTCCTCCCCCGCATCACCCGCGAAAAATACAAGAAACATGTGCTCGACGCCAAGGACGTGAACATGAACATGATCCGTGTGTGGGGCGGCGGCGTCTACGAGGACGACTGTTTCTATGAACTGTGCGACAGCGCCGGCATCATGGTATGGCAGGACTTCATGTTCGCCTGCTCCACCTATCCGGCCGACGACAAGTTCATAGCCAGCATCCGCGCCGAGGCCATCGACAATGTGCGCCGCCTGCGCAACCACCCCTGCATAGCCCTGTGGTGCGGCAACAACGAATGCCAGGACGTGTTCTACGGCTGGGGCAACCGCAAACAGTATTACGAGGAGAAGGGTGTGCTGCCCCTGCTTGAATCGCAGTTCAAGAACATGTACTTCAAATGTCTCCCCGAAGTGGTCAAGGAATATGGCGGGGGCACAGCCTACCGTCCCTCCTCGCCGTTCGCATTCGAGGATACCCCCAGCGACGGCATCAACGGCGATGCCCACTACTGGGGCGTATGGCACGGACGCGATTCAATCGGCCACTACAACGTGGAGCGCGCGCGTTTCTTCTCGGAATACGGCTTCCAGTCGTTCCCCGAATTCGAATCCGTGAAAATCTATGCTCCGCAGGAACGCGACTGGGACATAAACAGCGAGGTGATGATGGCGCACCAGCGCGCCGGCTCATATGCCAACAACCTCATCCGCGAATACATTAACGACGAATTCGTCACCCCCGACAATTTCGAGGATTTCCTCTATGTGGGCATGATCCTGCAGGGCGACGCCATAAAGACCGCCATGGAAGCGCACCGCCGCGACATGCCCTACTGCATGGGCACGCTGGTATGGCAGCACAACGACTGCTGGCCGGTGGCATCGTGGGCCGGACGTGACTACTACGGCCGCTGGAAAGCGCAGCAGTATTTTGCCCGCAACGCTTACCGCGACATCCTCGTGTCGCCGGTGGTGAAAGGCGACACACTTTCGGTCAACCTGGTGTCCGACCGCCGTTCCGACGCACGCGGCAAGTTCCATCTGCGTGCCATGACACTCGACGGGACCACCGTATGGGAAAAGCGGATGAACACCACGGCCGAGGCGCTCACCTCGAAAAAGATTTTCGAATCGGATCTCAAATCGATAATCGGCGACCGCAAGAAAGGCGACCTCATTTTCGCCGTGACTTTCGAGACACCGGGAAGCGAGCCGTACACCAACATCGCCTATGCCGTGCGTCAGAAATTCATGAACTACCCGGCTCCCGATTTCGATGTGGAAATTGCACGCGCTCCTGAAGCCGACGGTTACGACGTTACCATCGGTAGCGACGTGTTCGCCCGTGGTGTTTTCCTCTCGCTCGAGGGCATCGACAACTTTTTTTCGGACAACTATTTCGACATCCTCCCCGGCAAGAACAGGAAAATTCATGTAAAAACCGGCCTTGATGCCGACAACTTCAAGAAACAACTGAAAATCAATTCAATAGGCAACACCTTAACCTCAAAAAAGATATAAAAAGGATTTAAAAATGGTTTAAATTTTCTATTTTTTGGCACATCTTTTACCATAAGTTGCACAAATCAGATAGTAATTTTGCCATACCTAATTCCATTGAAGAAACTTTAACCAATCAAAATCATGAAAAAAATCATCAGTGTACTGTTACTGTTTGTAGCCACCTGCCATCTGGCGTTGGCACAGACCAGTGTGACCGGAACGGTGGTGGATGAAAACCGGGAACCGCTTCCCGGCGCCTCCGTTGTATTAAAGGGTTCAGGTACCGGCGTCACAACCGACCTTGACGGAAACTTCTCGATCCAGGCCAAGACCGGAGCCACCCTTAACATCTCCTACGTAGGCTATGAAACAGCCGAAGTCAAGGTTCCTGCATCTGGCAAGCTTGACGTTATCCTGAAAGAATCCTCATCACTGCTCGACGAAGTTGTCGTTGTGGGTGTGTCCATGAAAAAGAGCGACCTCACCGGCTCGGTGAGCAGCATCAGCTCCGACGAACTCACACAGAAGCCCGTCACCACCATCAACGAGGCCCTGCAGGGTCTGGTTACCGGTGTGTCCGTGACCCGTGCTTCCAAGCCCTCCGACGATTCCGCCATCAAGGTGCGTGGTACCAACACCATCAACGCCGGCTCCACCCCTATCTATGTAGTCGACGGTCTGGTTATGGGCAATGAATTCGGATTCTACAATTCACTCAACGTTAACGATATCGCCAGCATCCAGGTGCTCAAGGACGCATCGGCAACCGCACTCTACGGTTCGCGAGGCGCCAACGGTGTGATCATCATCACCACCAAGAAGGGTAAGACAGGCAACGGCGAAGTCAGCTACGACGGATGGGTATCATGGCAGACCCTTGGTCACCGCCCCGACCGCATGAACGCCCACGAACTCGGCGACCTGCGTATCCAGTCCTACCAGAACGGCTACATGTTCGAGAACCCCAACGCTACGGCAGCCGACCTGGCCAACCACACAAACAACTTCATCCTGGCTCCCAACAACGCTTTCGCACAGGAAGAGCTCGATACCTATTATTCGGGCGCATCCTACGACTGGGTTGAGCCGCTGACACGCACTGGGTTCACACAGAACCACAACCTCTCGTTCTCCCGCGCATCCGAAAAGACCAATGTCTACATCTCCCTTGGCCTGAAGGATCTGAAAGGCACAATGAAGGGCACTGACCAGCAGCGCTATAACGGCCGTATCAACGCATCAGCCGAAATCACACCGTGGCTGCGTGTGGGAACAAACTCCACCTACAGTTACTCGCACGACAACATGACCGACGACAACGCATATAACAAGGCATATTATTGCGACCCGCTGGTAGACAACACGCCCTTCCTCAACGACGAAACCCGCCTTATGACAGACTACATCTCCACATGGTGGCAGAGCCCGGGCACAGACCGCGTAAACAACTTCAATCCTTACAATACGTTAGACATCCAGACAGAGCGTTCGCGCTACCACTTCACATCCTCGAACTATATCAACATCAATCCCATCGAGGGTCTGAACATCCGCTCCACATTCGCCATCAACCGTGCCGAACAGAGCTGGAATCAGTACATACCCACCGGTATTCAGGAAGCAATCCGCTACTACGGTGGCGACGCACGCGCCTCTCAGCAGCGATTCAGCGACACACAGTGGCAGTGGGACAATACCGTCCAGTACATCCGCTCGTTCAACAACGAACACAACCTTGATGCATTCTTCGGCACATCCGCTTCGCGCAATATCTACAATGTAGTCAAAGCCAACGGTCAGCGTTTCGCCTCCAACGACCTCGGCTGGGACCAGCTCGGTTCAGCTGCCGACTGGAACAACTCCCGCCCCGAGAACGACCACTATGTAACATCGCTCATGTCATATGTAGGCCGTGTGAACTATAACTACAAGTACCGCTACTTCGCCACATTCACAGGCCGCTGGGACGGCTCCTCGAAATTCGGACAGGGTCACCAGTGGGGTTTCTTCCCCTCGTTCTCGCTGGCCTGGGACATCACCAACGAACCCTTCTTCCCCAAACTGACATGGATTGACCAGATCAAGATCCGTGGCGGCTACGGTTCGGTAGGTAACCAGAACATCGGCAACTACCTCTATGCCACAATGTACTATCCTCAGGCATCGAACGGCGAGGCAGTCTTCAAAACCAACGGACGCCGCGGCACCCCCTCTCTGACATGGGAAAAGCAGAAACAGACCAACATCGGTGTTGACCTCTCGTTCTTCAACCGCCGACTCAACGTAACAGCCGACGTGTTCTTCACACGCAACAAAGACCTGTTGATGAGCCACTCGCTCCCCACATCGAGCGGTTACTCCACAACAACCGAGAACATCGGCGACCTTGACAACCGCGGTTTCGAACTCCAGATCAAGGCCACACCCGTCGCCACCCGCGACTTCACATGGAACGTAGGACTGAACCTGTCGCGCGACCACAACGAAATCAAGAGCCTCTATGGTGGCGTGGACCGTCAGCTCAGCGTTACCACCCAAAGCTCCACCCCGGACCGCACCGGTAACCTCTTCGTAGGCGAACCCCTCCACAACATCTTCTGCTACAAATACGGCGGCATCGCCAACGAGGACAACCGCGCGCTTTGGGAAGGCATTGACTACCAGGGACGCACCGTAGGTCTCGGCGATATCTTCCCGCTCGACATCTCAGGACCCGAGGGTGTGCCCGACGGTGTAATCGACATCAACGACCGCTGCATCACAGCTTACCAGGATCCGAAACTCTACGGCGGTTTCAACACAGACCTCACCTGGAAAGGCCTCACACTCAACGCCCTGTTCACCTACAGCATCGGCGGCCACCGCATCAGCGGCTACTATGAAGGCCTCGTATCATCTGTTGGTCTGAGCCATGCTTCCCCCGACCTCATCGGCAACACATGGACACCTGAGAACACAGGCGCTGAATTCCCCCGCCGAATCACCAACGCTTCGGGCTACACTCCCTACGGAGCCGGCGACACCGACAAGTACATCCAGAACACTTCGTATCTGCGTCTGTCAACCCTCACACTCAGCTATAATTTCTCGAAGAAAATCCTCGACAAAATCCGCATGAACAACCTGCGTGTATACTTCACCGCATCGAACGTGTTCACCGCAACCAAGGACAAAGGTTTCGACCCCGAATACGGCGACAACCTCTATCCCACCGAACGCAGCTATACACTGGGACTTTCATTCAGCATTTTCTAAACTCTTAAAACTATCGACATGAAAATCTATAATAAATTCATATCGCTGGGTGTGGCCACCGTTGCAGCTCTCGGATTTGCATCGTGCAACGACTTCCTCGATGAGCCGAGCCGCACCGGCCTGACCGAAGAGCAGATCTACGGTAACCTCGAGACAGCATCAAAGTCGCTCGACGGCCTCTACACCCAATGGCGCAGCCTCTGGACCGACCATAACTTCTATTATCTGTCGAACGGAACCGATGAAATCCAGAACGGTGCCTATCAGGCTCTCAAGGAGAACGGCGGCAAGAACGGTGCTATCGACCGCTTCGACGCTCTTCTCAGTTCCGAGCAGGAGTATGTGACCAACACCTGGAACTGGCGCTGGCCCAAAATATCCGAAGCAGCAAAGATTATCAACGCTCTCGAGCCCCAGATTGCCGATAACGAACGCGCACGCACCATGTGGGCAGAGGCATCCGGTATCCGCGGACAGCTGTTCATGGATATGGCAATGATTTTCGGCCGTATTCCCATCATTGATATATCCAAAATAGAAGATCTCGGTACCCGCCGTCAGGATCTCACCACTGTGTGGACTTATATTATCAATGACCTTACCAACGCGGCCAACCATGCACCCGAGACCAATACACCGGGACATTTCACCCGCTACGCCGGTCTTATGCTCCTGGGCTACGCCTACATGGCCGCTCCGGTTGAAACCGGTCTGCGCGACTTCACCAAGGCTGAGGAATGCCTGCGTCAGGTTGTCAACGGTCCGTTCTCTCTGGTTCCCTATTACGACCTGTTCGATTACTCTATATCCAACACATCGGAGTCTATTCTTGAATTCCAGTTCAATGTGGTTTCTCCTGACAACAACATGATTCAGTGTGAAATCGGTTCGCGTGCCGCAGCGAATATGAGCGGACAGTATTGTTGTTTCTCCGGCTATGACCACTCTGTTCCCACCCAGTGGGCTTATTCAGACATCAATGACGGCGGCATTTGGGAAGACGGCGACGTTCGTAAGGAGGAAAGCATCCGTTACGAATTCAAGTGGAAAGGTCTCGATGCAAACGACTGGATTCCCGGTCTGAGCTGGGAAGGCCTTACACCAGAAGATCAGGATGAGTGCAAACCTCACATCAAGAAGTATGAAGACTTCCGCACCGATGAACTTTCGGGTCTTGGCATAAACAACATGTGGTACTGCGGAAAGAACATCCCCTGGCTCCGTCTTGGCAACGCCTACCTGCTCTATGCCGAATGTCTCAACGAGCTTAACCGTGGTGACGAGGCTGTTGATTGGGTGAACGACGTGCGCTCACGTGCATGGGATTTCAACCTCCCCGCCGACAAGGCATGGCAGCCCATGGGCAAAGAACAATTCCGCGAAGCTATCATGATTGAGCGTGTCCGTGAACTCTTCGGCGAACGCTGGCGCCGCTTTGACCTGGTACGCACAGGCAAATTCTACGAACTCGTAAAGGAACGCAACAAATGGGCAAAACGCTCCGGTACAATCCAGCCCTGGCACGTAGTATGGCCCATCCCGATGACTGAAATCGAGCAGAACGACGAGATCAGTCAAGCCGATCAGAACGAAGGTTACAAATAAAGACGCCCATGCCGGTACAACAACCTTCCGGCAAGCGAGACCTTAAACATCCTTGACAATTTATATATGCAGGGGGCAATCCTCCCCCCCTGCATATATTTTCTATCCTTTTCCAAACCATCTAACCAACAATCAACACACTGATTATGAAGAAAATATTACTCACACTTGCAACAGCTGCCACCATATTGCCGGCATTCGGCGCAGCCCGTATCCCCAACTACTCACACATCGACTGGAAAGGCACCGTGTCGGGCGGCCTGATACACGGCAACATGATATGCGCAGATATTGACAATGACGGCCTCATGGAGCTGATTGCCAAGGGACGTGACCTTGCGGCAACCTGGGCCATCACCATCAAGGCTCTGCATCTTGACGCCGACACCAAGCAGTTCACCACCTCGGCCGACATCACCGATCCCGACGGCCAATCATGGGAACGCATCGCCTATGTCATCGACTATAACAACGACGGCAACGTTGACCTGCTGCTCGCCAACTCCTACAACTCACAACTGCTGAAAGGCGACGGTAAAGGGAACTTCGAAAAAGTCGAGGACTTCAAGCTCGAAGGGGAAATATCCATCCAGGATAACGATCAGGAGAAATGGTATAACGGCACCCTCGGCGTTGCCGACTTCAACGGCGACGGTTATCAGGACATCGTAACCTTCTGCGGCAACCCGCGTGACGACCAGGGAACTCCCGTGGTGTTCTTCAACGACGGAGGCAAAGGCACCTTCATCAAGGACGAGAACACCGGCATTGAGGCACACCGTGGCGGCACTCTCTGCGTAGGCGACTATAACGCTGACGGCGCGGTGGACATCCTCGTGAACGGATGGGCAGGCGACAACGACCACACATACATCTGGAAAAACAACGGCTCAGGCAAGTTCACCAAAGTGGACGTAGGCGAAAAGGCCGGTACTGAAAAAGGGCAGTCGATCTTTGTAGACGTCACAGGCAACGGCCTGCTCGACGTGTTCGTTACAGGCGAATCATGCCCCAACAAATGGGAAAAAGCTGCCTATCTCTACAAGAATAACGGCGACGACACGTTTACAAAAATGGATACCGAGCTCCCCGGATGCTCGACAGGCGGCGGTGACTGGTGCGACCTCAACAGCGACGGCCTGATTGACCTCGTTTACGTAGGCCAAGGCCTCAGCAGCGCAGTATTCGCGCTCAACGAAGGTGAAGGTAAATTCACAACCTACACCGACAAGCTCAGCCGTCACCGCGGTGGCGCAGTCGCACTTGCCTACGACCTCAACAACAACGACATGGTCGACATTGCCCTGATGGGTTACAATGATGATGACCCCAACAACAAGAGCTTTGTGTTCTATAACGGATACGGCACCCGCCTGTACAACAAGGCCCCCAACGCCCCCACCGGCCTTACAGCCACTGCCGACGGCAACAAGACAGTGCTGACATGGGAAGCCGGTTCAGATGAGAAGCATACCCAGGGTTCAGGCTTCACTCCCGCCGAAGCTCTCCGCTACAACTACTTCGTAAAGACCACCGACGGCCAGATAATCACTGCCGTTCCGGCCGACACTGAAACAGGCAAACTCCGCTCGGCCAACGTTAACGCCGCATCGGCAGCCCGCACAGTGACCCTCAACATCGCCTCCGACAAAATCGCATCGTGGGGTGTGCAGAGCATCGACGGTGCCAAGGCAGCCAGCGCATTCGCAGTGGCCGGCACATCGGGCATCGAAAACGTGCTTACCGAAGCCGACGCCAATGCCCCCGTTGAATACTTCAACATCCAGGGTGTACGTGTTGCCAACCCGCAGAACGGTCTCTACATCCGCCGTCAGGGCAACAAAGTGGACAAGATCTACCTCAAATAAACATACCTTACTCGAATATGTCCATCAGAAAACAACTTGCAATTATTGCAGCTGTAGTAGCCAGCGCTCCGGTTCTCCTCGCAGGGGAACTGGACGCTGAATACGGCGGCTGGAAGTTCACCATGGGCAACAAGCTCATGACAGTGGAACAGAACGGCACTCAGCTCCTCAAGGGCGTCTACATGACCGCCTGGGACGAGAACGACAACAACCTCGAATCGACCACCTACGACAACGTGACGAAGAAAGAGGAGGACATCACCGACGCATTCGGATCGGGCAAGCGCTTCACATGGACCTACACCAAGAGCGGCAGCCCCACACTGGAGCAGATCGTATCGGTTTACCCCTCGCTCCCCTATGCCACATTCGAAGGCGCAGTGGTTGCACCCTCGGGCACCACATCAACCCGTCAGATCTGCCCCATCGTTGTAAGCAGCATGAACACACTGCCTTTGGAAACCTCGGAGAACCGCGTGTACAACATGCCTTTTGCCAACGACAACTGGGCTACGTTCAATACCATCCGCTGGAGTGTAGGTCAACCTGTCACTTCATGTGAAGCAACCGCACTGTTCAATGTAGAATCTCGCAAGGGGCTGGTAATAGGTTCAATCGACCACTCTGTATGGAAATCGGCCATCAACCTCACCCCCTACTCCACCAACCGTCTGCGTAAGCTCAGCACACAGGCCGGTTACGTGAGCCTGCGCACCTGGGACAACAACTTAGGGAACGGCAGAGCCGACCTGAACAAACATGGCGCAGTGAAAGGCGCACGTGTGGTTTCGCCGCGCTTCATGCTGGGTATGTTCGACGACTGGCGCAACGGTCTGGAAACCTACGGCGCCGCCAACACCGTGCTCTGCCCGAAACTGAAGATGCCCAACGACGAAAAATCCATCTTCGGCTGGCAAAGCTGGGGCGGTCAGGAATCGCAGCTCAACTACACCTCGGCCATGTCGGTGCTCGACTTCTTTGAAAAAGAACTCAAACCCGTAGACTTCGCCGACGAAAACGGCACATGCTGGATGGTGCTCGACTCCTTCTGGGACAACATGAGCCGCAGCCAACGACAGGATTTCGCCAAACGCTGCAAGGAACTCGGCTATCACCCCGGCATCTACACCACACCGTTCTCCATCTGGCTCGGAAGCGACAATGAAGTGACAGATTATCCCTACGAAACCGTCGATGGCAAGACCTATACACGCAAGGATGTGGTGCTCACCGCCAACGGCAAGCCCCGTAAAATCACAGGTTATTCGCTCGACCCCACCCATCCGGCTGTGAAGGAAGCTAACCGCAAACGCTTCCAGGAATTCAAGGAGGACGGATTCGAATACGTGAAAATCGACTTCATGAACAATGGCTCGCAGGAAGCCGACCGCTGGTACGACCCCAACATCACCACCGGCATGATGGCCTACAACTACGGCATGGACTACATCCTGGATATGGCCGGCGACATGGTGCTCGACTTCTCGATTGCCCCCGTCTTCCCCGCAAAAGCCCACATCCGCCGCATAGGCTGCGACGCATGGGGCGAGCTGAACTTCTCCATGTACACCCTCAACTGCATCAACGGCTCATGGTGGCTTGACCAATGCTACGCTTTCAACGACCCCGACCTGATGTGCCTCAACAAGGTTTACACCGGTAAAGGTTCGCCCGACGAGCAGGAAGCCCGCATCCGCTACACCAGCGGCATCATCACGGGACACACCCTGTTTGGCGGCACCTACGCCTACGAGGGGGGTACGATGAACTACGACGGCAAGCCCACCCACATCGTGGGTTCAGACGAGGAACGCGCACGCGCCGTGAAGTTCGCATCCAACAAGGATCTCACCGAAGTGGCCCGCATCGGCAAAACCTTCCGCCCAGTGGAAGGGACACTGCCCAACGAGACCAATCTGTGGCAACTGGTCATCCCGGTCGACAACGAATTCATATATGACACACCCGAGGCATTCTACTATGTGGTGTTCAACTATGACACAAGCAAACCGTTCACCAAGCAGCCCGACTTCGACCGCCTCGGCATCAAGGCATCGGACTTCGTGAATGTCAAGGAACTCTGGACCGGAGCCACCTGCAAGCCTTCGGAACTTCAGATTTCTGTGCCCAAGAAGGATGTGCGTGTCTACCGTCTGGAACGTGCCGGCTACAGCGGTGTCGCAGCCGCAGTGGCCGACCCGGCCGAAAGCATCGACATGACCGTCGACGGCAAAAGCCTCAACGTATCCGCAGCAGCTCCCATCAGCTCAGTCACAATTTATGGAATTGACGGTACAACCGTCAATTCCATATCCCTTTCGGGAAAAAACATGACAGAAGCGTCCTTGAATATCGAAAAAATGGAGTGCGGCATGTCCATCGCCTCCGTCACCCTTGAATCAGGCCTAACAGAAAACCGAAAAATATTATTCAGATAATGCGCAGACACATTCCGGTACTGGTTTTCCTGTCGGTGGCACTGATGGCACCGGCAGGAAAATTCACGTATTATGTAAACCCGTTCATCGGCACGGGCGCAGTGGAGGGAGGCCTGTCGGGCAACAACTATCCGGGCGCCACCGTGCCATTCGGCATGGTGCAGCTCAGCCCCGACACCGATCAGGCCCCCGACTGGTACAACGCCTCGGGCTACGACTACAACGACTCGGTGATACACTGCTTCTCGCACACTCGCCTGAGCGGTACCGGAGCAAGCGACCTTATTGACATAGCTCTCTTCCCCACCACAGGCAATGCCACTTCCTCGCGGTTCTCACACCATGACGAAGCGGCTTCGCCAGGATTCTACCGCGTCCGCCTCGCCGACGAGGGGATTGACGCGGAACTCACAGCCACCACCCGCACCGGCGTGCACCGCTACACCTATCCGCAGGGGGCGCAGCGCAACATCATCCTCGACCTTGACCATTCGGCCAACAAGGGGAGCTGGAACCGCCGCGTGGTGCAGTCGCAGATACGCCGCACCGGACCGTCACGGATTGAAGGCTACCGCGTAATCACCGGATGGGCAAAGCTGCGCAAAATCTACTTCGTGGCTGATTTCTCCGAAGACATCACCGCCCTCGAACTCACCGACGGCGACACACCCCGACGCGGAGCCTCGGTGGTCAACGGATGTGCACTCAAGGCCAGAATCGGATTCAGCTCCGCCAACCGCCCTGTCACTGTGAAAGTGGCATTGTCGGGAGTATCGGCGGCCAATGCCGCCATGAACATGGATGCCGAGGCCCCTCACTTCGATTTCGACCGTTATGCAGCCGACGCCGATGCCAGCTGGGACAAGGAGCTTGGCCGCATCGAAGCCACCGGCGACCCCGAAAAGCTTACAACATTCTACACCGCCCTCTACCACACCATGATTCAGCCCAACACGTTCAGCGACGTAAACGGCGAATACATGACACCGGTCTACACCGTAGGCCATGTGCCTGAAGGCGACACCCAGTACACCACCTTCTCACTGTGGGACACCTATCGCGGGGCACATCCGCTCTACTCGCTGCTGATGCCGCAGCTCAACGCCTCGTTTGTCAACAGCATGCTGCGCCATTACAAGGACTACGGCTACCTCCCCGTGTGGCATCTGTGGGGGCAGGACAATTACTGCATGATAGGCAACCACGCCATTCCGGTGATAGCCGACGCCGTGCTGCGCGACATTCCCGGAATCGACCACGATCTGGCTTACGAGGCAGTGAGGAACTCCTCGCTGCAGCCGCACCTCAACTCGCCGTTCGACGTGTGGGAACATTACGGCTATATGCCCGAAACCCTGCAGTCGCAATCCGTAAGCATCACTCTTGAAATGGCTTACGACGACTGGTGCGTGGCACAGATGGCACGCAAGCTCGGCCATGAGGCCGACTTTGAACGCTTCAGCCGCCGCGCACAATTTTTCCGCAATCTCCACGACGGCTCCACCGGCTTTTTCCGCGCCAAGGACGAGCACGGCAACTGGACCGAGCCTTTCGACCCGCTGAAATTCGGCGCCAACGGCGGATACCCCTTCACCGAGGGAAACGCATGGCAATATTACTGGTATGTGCCGCACGACATCCCGGCCCTGATAGCCCTCACCGGCGGCAAGAAGGCGTTCGAGCGCAAACTCGACGACTTTTTCAGCATCACCGACACCAGCGGCGTGAAAAACGACAACATCTCGGGCTGCATCGGCCAGTATGCCCACGGCAACGAGCCGAGCCATCATGTGGCCTATCTCTACAACGACGCCGGCGCACCGGCCAAGGCGCAGGCTCTGATTGCCCGCATTATGGACGAGATGTACAACAACACCTCCTCAGGCTATGCCGGCAACGACGATTGCGGCGAGATGTCGGCATGGTACGTGTTCAGCGCCATGGGGTTCTACCCCGTGAACCCTGCCTCGGGCGAATACAGCCTCGGCACCCCGCTGTTCGACTCCTGCACGCTCCATCTCCCCTCCGGCCGCACATTCACCATCACAGCATCGCGCAAATCGGCCGACAGGCATCTGGTGAAAAGCGTGCAGCTCAACGGCAGACGCATCGACGGGCACTCCGTGACCTACGCCGACATAATGAACGGCGGCCATCTGCACTTCAACATGTAATCCGTAGCCACAACCGCCACATGCCGAAAAAAAATAGTGCGGACGCCGCAACATGACGCGTCCGCATAGCAAAAAAACGACGCGGAATGCGTATCTTCGCATAGCACCACATCAAACCATCCCCATGAAGACTACACGGCATTTTATCATCTTCATCATTGCCATGCTGCTTTCAATCCCTGCGGCAAGCATGTGCCATGCATACAGCGGCCAATATAATTTCCGCCATCTCGACAGCAACGACGGCCTGTCGGCCAACAACGTGAAATGCATTGTGCGCGACAGGCTCGGATTCATGTGGTTCGGCACCAAGAACGGCCTCAACCGCTATGACGGGAGCAAAATCAAGGTTTACAACTGCTACGACGAGGCTCTTGGCCGAGGCAACAACAACATCGGCGCCCTCTACGAGGACGAGAATTCAATGCTGTGGATCGGCACAGACCGCGGCATCTACCGCTACGACCCGCATGCCGACATAATCAGCCATGTTGAAAGTACAGCCGACGACGGCGTTGAAGCCGGCAACTGGGTGCAGCGCATCACCGGCGACCGGAAAGGAACCATATGGGCTGCGCTCCCCAACCAGGGCATCTTCCGCTATCGCGACGGGAAGGTAAAACATTTCCCAATGATTCTGTCGGGCAACACAAAGCCAACTTATGCCGGCGACATATGCGTGACAAGCGACGGGAATCTCTGGGTGATAACAAGCGGCGACGGCATACTGAAATACGACGACAAAGCCGAGCGGTTCAACCGCATACGCTCCAACGGCAACGACACCGACTGCCTCTGGCTCTGCTGTGTGTGCGAGAGTCCGGAGGGCAACCTCATTGTCGGCACCCCGACGGGCAAACTGTTTGAATACAATCCGCTGACGGATGTGATCACCGCGATACCGTTCACACGGCCGGCCGACACATATCTGCGGTATCTTGAATGTTTCGGTGACGAACTGTGGGTCGGCACACAGACGAGCCTGTTCGTCTACAACCGCCAGACCGGCCACACCATTGAGCTGAAGAACAATCCGCTCAACCCGTTCTCACTGTCGAACAACACCATCTACTGCATCTACCGCGACAACGAGAACGGAGCATGGCTCGGCACCATGTTCGGTGGCGTGAACTACATGCCTCACAAAAAATTCGGATTTACGAATTACGGCCTGCACTACGGGCTGTCGAGCCAACTGATCATCGGCCTCGGGCAGGATGACAATGGCAGAATCTGGATCGGCACAGAGGACAGTGGCGTGAATATACTCGACCCCTCCACCGGCGCCATCCAGCGTGCACAAGGATTCAGTCCGACCGACAATCTCGTCCTTTCGATGACCACTCTCGACAACAGGGTATACACAAGTTTCGCCCGCTCAGGGTTAAAGATGGCGGATGCATCGGGTGTGCAAATGGTCTATCCGTCCGACACCGAACACAACAACAACGTTTACTCCTATCTGGTCGACAGGCAAGGCACGGAGTGGGTCGGCATGGGGCTTTCGCTGTTCCGGCGCAAGAAAGGGGAAACAACATTCACCGAGACCACGGGAACCTCAGGGCTATGGATCTATGAACTGTTCGAAGCATCGGACGGCACCATCTGGATAGGCACAATGGGTAACGGACTGTTCAAGCATAACCCGCGGACGGACACATTCAAACTATATGTCTACCATCAGACCGCCGACAACACCTCCGGACTGCGCTCCAACTCCATAAATTCAATCATGGAGGACTCGCGCGGCACCATATGGGTGTCAACCGAGCGCGGCGGATTGAGCCGATACAATCCCGAAACCGACAGCTTCGAGACATTCGGCATTCCGGAAGGGCTGCCCGACGATGTGGTCTACACCGTGCTTGAGGACAGCGGAAACAACCTGTGGTTCGGGACAAACCACGGACTTGTGCGTTTTTCACCCACAACAGGCGACATACGGGTATTCACCGACCGCGACGGGATTCCGTTCAACCAGTACAACTACAAATCCGGAATCAAAACCCCCGACGGCACATTCTACATGGGCGGCATCAACGGTGTGATTGCATTCCGCCCCGACGATTTCGAGGAAAACACCTCGGAAATACCGATTTATTTCACCGGACTGAACGTGCTCAATGAACCGGTGCAGGCAAATTCAGAGGGAACCTCTCTTAAGGGAAACATCGTGTTCGCCGACAAGATTGCCCTCGATTACAATCAGGCCACATTCACAATCTCGGTGGCCTCGCCCGATTTCAATCATACAGGCCGCGTAAAATTCTATTACCGCCTGCTCCCTGTCAACAAGGAGTGGATAGGCATGAATGACAACGAAATTTCGTTTACCAATCTTGCATCAGGCAACTACACCCTTCAGGTCAAGGCCGACAACGGAGCCGTGTCGTCCATCCGGCAACTCGGCATACGCATAACCCCGCCGTGGTGGGAGTCTTTATGGGCCTATATTATTTACGGCATGGTTTTCATCGCCGCAATCATACTGTGCATCATGTGGTGGCAGAAACGGAACGAGCTCAAGCTTAAGGAACGCGAGCAAGCCTTCCACGACAAGAAAGACAAGGAACTCTACCGCAGCAAAGTGGACTTTTTCACGGAAATAGCCCACGAAATCCGGACACCGCTGTCGCTCATCGACCTTCCGCTCGAAGCCATCGAGGAGATCGGAGTGGACAATCCCGACATAGAGCGCTATGTAAAAGTGACCCGACAGAACACCAAGCGCCTTCTGGAACTGACCGGACAGCTGCTTGATTTCGAGAAAATCGACGCCAAACGCCTCACTCTCAAGAATGAGAATGTCAACATCAACGAATTCGTGCGCAACATCGTCTCTCGTTTCGAGCCGTCCATCTCACTCACAGGCAAGCACCTGGAATGCGACTTCGACGCACATCCGCTGGTGGTGTCGGTGGACCGCGAGGCACTCACCAAAATAGTGAGCAACCTGCTCAACAATGCGCTGAAATACGCCACACACAACATCATCATCACATTCAAGCGTCCCGAGGGTGGCGACAATTTCATAATTTCCGTTGCAAGCGACGGCAAAAAGATTGCCCCGGACGAGCGCACGCGCATTTTCCAGCCGTTCTATCAGACTGTCAATGCCGAAGAGGAGAAAAACGGCGTGGGCATCGGGCTGTCGCTGTCACGCTCGCTCGCCACGCTGCTCGGAGGTTCGCTTGAACTGGAGGACAATCCGGACGACCTGAACATCTTCACACTCACACTCCCCGTCACCGAACCTCAGGCGGAAAGTAATCCCGCCTCGAGCGAAATCGGGGGCTACATGGTGGAGGAAGGCTCCAATCAGACAAAACCACGGTCGGACATCTACAGTGTGCTCCTTGTCGAGGACAACGAAAGCATATCGTCGTTCCTCGCCGAGCAGCTAAGCAACTCATTCATCGTTGAAACGGCCTCAAATGGCGTTGAAGCTCTCGAAAAGCTGAAAGCCGGCCAGTTCGACATTGTGGTGACTGACATAATGATGCCTCAGATGGACGGCCTCGAGCTTTGCAGCAAGGTGAAGGCCGACATCGACATATCGCACATCCCCGTTGTGTTCATCACCGCCAAGAACGACCTCGAGACCAAAGTGAAGGGTCTCCAGCTCGGAGGCGAGGCTTATGTGGAGAAACCGTTCTCCATCAAGTATCTCAAGCAGCTGCTGCGGTCGCTGCTCGACAACCGCCGCCGCGAACGCGAATCCTTCTCCAAGAATCCGTTCTTCACAGTGTCCAACATGCAGATGAACAAGGCCGACGAGGAATTCATGAACAAGGTGCGCAAAATCATCGAGGACAATGTGAGCGAGGAGGACTTCAACGTGGAGATAATGTGCGACCGTCTGGCCATGAGCCGATCGAGCCTGCTGCGCAAGATCAAGACTCTATTCAACCTGTCGCCCGTCGAGCTGATCAGAATCATCAAGCTGAAAAAAGCCGCCGAACTGATCCGCGAAGGCAACTACCGCATAAGCGACGTGGGCTATATGGTAGGTATCGCATCCCCGTCCTATTTCAGCAAAATCTTCTTCAAGCAGTTCGGCATGACACCGAAGGACTTTGAGAAACAATGCAAATCCAAAACGGGTAAAAACGCTTCCGTGAATGACAAAAACACGCCTGATGAAGAATAATTGCAAAATTTTGGCTTGTTTTCATTAAGATTTTCGTTGGTGGCGTCCTAATTTTGCACCGTACACCACTAATCGATATCAATGAAAACAAATCGCATTCTGCAATACATCCTCGCCTGCGCCATGGTTTGCATGGTCTCCGTCATCGGAGCCTCCGCAGAAATCAGGCTGCCGGCATTCATCACCGACAACATGGTTGTGCAGCGTAATTCATCATTGACGCTGCGCGGCACAGCCGCCCCCGGATCCACGGTTGTCATTACTCCCGGATGGGACACCAAAACCATAAAGTCAAAAGCCGGAACCGACGGGGCTTTTACAGCCATAGTCAACACCCCCGAAGCCGGCGGCCCCTATTGCCTGACCATATCGGACGGCAAAGACGAACTTACTCTGAACAATATTCTTTCAGGCGAAGTGTGGTTATGCTCCGGCCAGTCGAACATGGAATTCCCGGTTAACGGCTGGACCAATGTGATGGGTTATGACACACTGATTCCCACCGCACAGCATCCCGACATCCGCCTGCTGCAGATAACCAAACAGACTGCCATGAAACCGCAGTCCGACTGCCGCACCAACATGGGTGGATGGGTGGAATGCACTCCTGCCACAGTTCCGGAATTCTCGGCCGTGGCCTACCTGTATGCACGCGAACTTGCAGAAAAGCTTCATGTGCCGGTAGGTGTCATCGACGCCACATGGGGAGGCACACCCGCCGAGGCGTGGACAAGTTTCGAAGGTGTGAAGAATATTGACGGATTCGAGCAGGAAGCCGCCGCACTTGAACGATGCGGTTTCGATGCCACCCGGCTGCAGGACGACTACGAAAAGCGCCTTTCAGACTGGATGGCACTCGCCGAAAAGCAGCAACCGGCCGAAGGTCCTGATGCTCAGTCCGGTCTTATGCCCACAGGCACAAACTGGGAGAATACGGTGCTGCCCGCATCGTTCGACGGCATTGTCTGGGTATCAAAAACGATTGAGATTCCTGAAGCTGCAGCCGGAAAACCAATGACCCTGCATCTCGGAGCCATCGACGACGAGGACATAACCTACTTCAACGGAAGCGAGATTGCACGCGGTTCAGGCTACGACACCCCGAGAATCTACTCTGTACCGGCAGAAATGGTCAAGGCCGGCAACGCTGAAATAAAGATCCGCATATCCGACTTCGGAGGTGGCGGCGGCTTCAACGGCGGCGACAAAATGACGGCCGAAGCCGGCGGAGTATCCATCCCCCTCGACGGGGACTGGAATTACAACGTGGCGGTAGATTTTGCAAAACTGCCGGCAAAACCTGTCTCGGTCACCGGATCGAGTTATCCCTCTGTACTCTACAACGCAATGATACATCCGCTGTCGGTAATGCCGGTGAAAGGCGTTATCTGGTACCAGGGATGTGCCAACGTGGGGCGCGACCGCCAGTATGAGCCCCTTTTCCAGACCCTCATCACCGACTGGCGCAAACTCTGGAACAATCAGGAGATGCCTTTCTATTTCGTGCAGCTCGCAGGTTATCTCAAACCCTCGTACTGCCAGCCCGATTCGGAATGGGCAGCCCTGCGCAACGCCCAGGCCAAGGCCCTGAAGCTCCCGCACACCGGAATGGCAACAGCCATCGACCTCGGCAACCCCGCCGACATACATCCGCGCAACAAGCAGGATGTGGCCCACCGGCTGGCCCTGATTGCCATGGCACAGGACTACGGACAGGACGTGACATGCCGTGCGCCGGCACTTTCCAAGGCTGAAAGCAAGGGCGACAGCATAATCCTCACGTTCGACGGCGAATTGAAACCCACAAGCGTGGCCGTCACCGGATTCATCATTTCGGATGGCAAAGGCAACTTCGCTCCGGCCTACGGACGCCTCACCGGCGAGCGCACCATCGAGCTGTCCTCACCTAAAGTTCCTCGCCCCACAGTTGTCCGCTACAATTGGGCCGACTATCCCGGCGGTAACCTTTACGGCACCACAGGTCTGCCCGTAGCCCCCTTCGCAACCGATAAATAAACCAATCATAATAACACCTTATAATTTAAACGATGAAATCGACCCTTATAAGTGGTGCCATGATGGCGTTCTGCCTCTCCGCTTTCGCCAGCACCACCATCATTCCCGTAGAGACCGATGCCACAGCACTGGTTTACTCTGTGGCAGATAACGGCCGCGTATATCAGAACTATTTTGGCAAACGCCTCGACAACGCCGCTGAATACGCAACCCTCCCTGCCGGTAAAGAGGCTTACCTCACCCACGGCATGGAAGATTATTATGAGCCGGCTCTGCATATCAACCGTACTGCAACCCCCAACTCATCCACCCTTCTCAAATATAAGAAGCATGAAGTGGTGAAGCACGACGGCTACACCGAAACCATCATCACAATGGCCGACCCCGAGTTTGCCGACGAGGTGAAACTCCACATTGCAGCCTTCGGGCCTGAAAACGTGTTCAAATCCTGGACCGAAATCACCAACAACGAAAAGCAGCCCATCGAGCTGGAGAAATATGCATCCTCGATGCTGCATTTCAACGCCCCGCAGTATTTCCTGACACAGTACACCGGTAAATGGGCCAAAGAGGCAAACCAGCTTAACCAGGAACTGCATTTCGGGAAAAAAGTAATCGACACAAAACTGGGCGCCCGCGCCGACATGTTCGCATCGCCCTTCTTCCAGCTTTCGCTGGGCGAACCCGCAACGGAGACTTCCGGCGACGTTCTTGCCGGCACACTGGCATGGACAGGCAATTTCCGCTTCGTGTTTGAAGTGGACGATCTCGGCGACCTGCGCGTGATCAGCGGAATCAACCCCTACTTCTCGGCATATCCCCTTTCCAAAGGGCAGACCTTCACAACCCCTGAGTTCATCTTCACCCTCAGCGACGAAGGCACCGGCCAGGCAAGCCGCAACCTTCACGACTGGGCGCGCAACCATCAGGTGAAAGACGGCAACGGCAACCGCATGACTCTGCTCAACAACTGGGAAGCAACCTACTTCGACTTCAACGAGGACAAACTCGTTTCGCTCATCGGCGAAGCCAAAGAACTCGGCGTTGATATGTTCCTGCTCGACGACGGATGGTTTGCCAACAAATATCCCCGTCACAGCGACACTCAGGGTCTTGGCGACTGGGACGAGACCGCCGACAAACTCCCCAACGGCATCGGCCGCCTCACCGAGGAAGCAAAGAAACAGGGTGTGAAATTCGGTCTCTGGATCGAACCCGAGATGGTCAATCCCAAATCGGAACTCTACGAGCAGCACAAGGACTGGGTCATCACCCTCCCCAACCGCGAGGAATACTACTTCCGCAACCAGCTGGTACTCGACCTCTCGAATCCCAAAGTACAGGACTTTGTGTTCGACGTGGTGGACAACCTGAAAACCAAGTATCCCGACATCGCCTACTTCAAATGGGACTGCAACAGCCCCATCACCAACATCTACTCAAACTACGAAGGCAAAGAGCAGCAGAAACTCTACGTGGACTATGTCAAGGGCCTCTACAACGTTCTTGACAGACTTAAGGCCAAATATCCTGACCTCCCCATGATGCTCTGCTCGGGCGGCGGCGGACGTACGGACTACGAAGGGCTGAAATACTTCACCGAAATGTGGCCCAGCGACAACACCGACCCCATCGAACGCCTGTTCATCCAATACGGATATTCACAGGCATTCCCCGCCAAGGTGCAGTGCGCGCATGTCACCACCTGGAACAAGAAGGCCCCCATCAAATTCCGCACCAACGTGGCCATGATGGGCAAACTCGGATTCGACCTCAACCTGCACGACCTCAAGTCCGACGAACTTGCCTACTGCAAACAGTCGATCAAGGAATACAACCGTCTGAAACCGGTGATTCTCGAAGGTGACCAGTACCGCCTCGTATCACCCTACGAAGGCAACCACGCAGCCACCATGTTCGTTGACAAAGCCGACAGGAATGCAGTGGTGTTCGCATTCGACGTTCATCCCCGCTACAACGAAAAACTCAACAACGTGAAGCTGCAGGGTCTCGACCCCAAAGCCACCTACAAAGTCAGCGAGATCAACCGTGCCGACTGCTCGGCCGACAACAATGCCAAGACCTATTCGGGCCAGTATCTCATGACCGTCGGACTGCCGCTGTTCACCGCCCGCGATCTCAGCAGCCGCGTTTACGAACTCAACGCGCTTTAAACCGCAAAGGAATACATGAGGATTAGGCATTATGCATAATCTTCCTGAATAATAGATAATTGAGAACTCATAATGGTAAAGATTTAAGGTAAGTAGTATAGGTAAATTCAAAGGTAATAGTAAACGTATTGTTTAGGTTTCCTTACAGCGATGTGCCCCACCGGCACATCGCTTTTCTTATTGGATTCCATAAGATGGACCGATTTCCTTATCGGATTCTATTCAATGGTCACCTCAATTTCCTGCACTGTCTCCTTATAGATGGTATCGGATGGCGCCTCGGCGCATAGTGTCACCTTGGCGCGGCGGCGCGGATTGCGCCATGTGGGATGCTCCCTGTCCACACGGAAGGTTGAATCGTTGACGGCCTCGGCCGGGCCGCTCACATAGCGGACCTTTATCGGTGTCTGCATCCCTGCAGTCTTGGATGTGCGTGTGCTGTCGGTGAATACGGCATGCAGTGTGAACGTGTCCGAGGCATCGGGCTTGATTCTGACATTGATTTTGCAATGGCCGGCCGGATTATAGGCAAACAGGTTGCCTGCGTCATCGGCAAAGCCTATCCAACGCGGCTGTTTTCCTGCCGTCTCGGCATACCGCGCCTCAGCAGCCTCTGCCATCTCCCGGTTGAAGAACCAGAATGCCTCGTGGCGGCAGCCGGAATAATCATTCCAGGGTGCGGGAGCAGTGCGGTCTGTGCAGCCGGGGTGCCATGCCTGCGCAAGCCAGCCGTCGGCGGCATCCGCTGGCATGAGGCCGTTTGAAGTGAGGCGAGTGGCAAGCGCTTCTTCTATAAACTCGGCCATATATGCCGCCGTCCGGCCGGAAAGGTCGAAATGTCCGCGGCCGGCATCACCGAGAAACGAAATGCAGCTCCCGGGATACATCATCCGGAAAGCGAGGGCCGGACGCAACCGGGCATCCCACCATTCATACTCGCCCATAACCATCAGCCCCGGGATACCGTCGATGTTGCGGGTGCGCCCCCACTCTATGTTCGCGCGGCCATAGCCGCACAGATTGGTACGCGGAGCATCCCCATGATATGAAATTATGCACAGCGTCCGCTCCGGATTCCATGCGGCAAAATTCCATGGCATCGTGGCCTGCGCCGAATGGCCGAACGGGATAAGCGGTGCGTCAGCAATTTCCGGATGGCCGCTTTCAGTTGCAAGTGCCGACAGCATGCGGTTGAAATTCTCCTGTACTCCGGTGCTTACGTCCCATTCCTGTCCGCAGCCCGGAACAATCCACACAAGAGCGACCCCTGCACGCGCCATGCGCTCGCGGGACGAATCCATCTTAAACAGCGTTTCCTCATTCATGTTCTGAAAGGCGAACATCACGGCTGCCACGCTGTCGGTTGCCGGCAGCTGCATGAAAGCCTCTACACCGGCACCGGTCTCGTTTGACACCCATTCCGGCATTGTCACACTGCACGTCCACCATCGGCGAGCCACAAGCGTCTGTGCCACAAATGCAAACGCAAGCAACAAAATCAGCAGAATTCTTTTCATAACCCTCTATTAAAAAAATCATTTCAGACGTAGGGTCGCGACTTGTCGCGACTGCAACTTGGAGAACTCCAATTGGTAATTACGGTGACAATGCACCGTGCTGCAGTCGCGACAGGTCGCGACCCTACAATTACTTCCCCTTACGTCATTTGACTAAGCAGACAACTCATTATTTTTTGAAATCCCAGTACACCCCATAGCGGCAGCGGTGCAGATCGTAAAGCGGAGCGAATGTCAGGCCGTTTGAGCTGACAAACGTCAGGCCGCCGGATGTGCGTTTCATGTTCCGTGCCACCTCATCGATTCCGAAAGGCAATGAGGTCGGCGTACCGGCGGGGACATGATAATCGTAGGTATAGTAGTCGTTTCGCACAGTTGGGTCAGAGAAAGGGGCGGGTGCAGTCATCCCTTCGGTGCCGAGATTGGCGGCAAGTACAACAGGACCGTACATAATTGCGCCTTTGTCGGGGTTATCGGGTGTGACGGACACATGCAGCGACATTGGATAGGTCACCTCAACCACATCGCCCGCTTTCCATCTGCGGTTCAAGGTGATATAGGAGGACGGACCGCCATGCACCGCATGCTTTTTGCCGTTGATTTTCACTTCCGGACGCCCACTCCAGACAGGATAGCGGAGCGAAAGTCCCATGGCTTGCGCCGGAGCTTCCTCTATGGTGAGGCGGGTGGTTTCCGATTCGGGGAAACGGGTGTCCTGACGCAATGTCAGCCCTTTCTCTTTCCAGGCAAGGCGCGAGGGGATGAACAGGTTGACGAACACGCTGTTGTCATTGTGGAAATAGATTGATTCGGCATACTTCGAGTGGCTTTCAAAACCGCTCCCCACACAGCACCAGAACGACTGCTCCGGAGTGCTGTACACCTTATATGCCCCCGTAAGCATCGGGAGAAAATAGCACACCATGCCGGAAGTGGTGTCCTGCTGGGCGAGGATGTGGTTGAACAGAGCCACCTCGTAGTAGTCGGCCACCTCGGGTGCGGCGTCCCAACAGAAAAGGTGCCGGCTGAGTTTCAGCATATTGTACGTGCAGCATGTCTCGCCGGTGTAGCCGTTGATGAATTTTGAGAACTTGGAGGTGTCGAAGAAATGCTCTTTCTGGCTGCATGAACCTGTGACAAACGAATGCTTGTCAACCACGCACTCCCAGAAGTCGGCCGCCATGCGCCGGCTGTCGTTACTGCCGGTGAGTTCATAATTACGGGCTTCGCCAATCAGCTTGGGTATAAAGGTATTGGTATGCTTGGTGCCCATATCGTAGTTTCCCTCGCGGAGCGGGTCGAGCACTGCGTTGTGATAGAAATATTCGGCAAGTTCCTTGAAACGCTTGTCGCCTGTAACGGAATAAAGATTGAAAAACGCCTCATTCATACCGCCGAACTCATTGCGGAGCATCAGGCGACGTGTCTCCTCGGGCTGACCGATGAGTTTTCCGTAAGCCCAGGCGCCCATTTTGGTTGCCACTTCAAGTGCTTGAGTATTGCCGGAATAAAGATACTGGTCAATCAGTCCGGACATTATTTTGTGCAGCGTGTACCACGGCGCCCATACGCCTTTCCCCTTGAGGTTTCTATTGATAAGTTCCTCCGGGAAAGCGCTGAGATATCCCGACGGGCCAAGTGCCTCCTGCACCTCGGCCAGGCCGGCCACGATGGAGTCGCCTTTGAGTTTGAACACATCGGCACCTGTGGCGGCATACATCAGTCCGTAGGCCGACATAAGGTGGCCGGTGGTATGGCCGCGCAGATCGCAATCAAGCGATTCCCAACCACCAAACTTCTTGACGCTCTCATATCCACCTTCCAGTCCGGCAAATACGCCGGCATTATTGCGGAAGCTATGGAGCAACCGGTTCACAGAAATATTAGCCATCCAGGCTGAGTCGCGTTCGAGATTCTGGCGCACACGGCCGGGAAGCAGCGTCACTTCGCGGAGATCGAAGCTCTGCGCTTTGCCTGCTACCCGGTTTTCAACTTTGAGTTTTCCCGCGTGCTGCCCGGGAACCACGGACTGCGCCCATGCGCCGGTAACACTAAGAGCGGCCGCTCCGCAAGCCGCCAGAATCTTTTTGTATATTGATGTCATCATAATCAGGGACTTTAGGATAATAAATTCTTATAAGCTCTTATAATTCTGATAATTTCTTATAAGAGCTTATCAGAATTATAAGAGTTTATCCGAACTTATCAGACCTTATGGTTACACATCAATATACGTGCATAAAGCGCATGGCGCTCAACACCACGCACTCCATGCAGGCATGCCCACGGCCCCAGCCGCAGGCATTGTCAGGGCCGCATCACCACCCCGGATTCTGTGTAAGGCTGAGATTGCGCTCCATCTCCACAAGCGGGATGGGCCAAAGCTGATGGCGCTCCTGATAGGTACGTGTGTACATGAGGTCGCCGAAAATGTCGGTGGCATTTTTCACGGACTGTTCCAGCAGTCCCCAACGCTTCAGATCCCAATAGCGCTGTCCCTCACCGGCCAGTTCGAACGCACGTTCACGGCGGATGCGCTCGGCCATATCCTCCTTTCCGCTCACGGCGAGCCATGCCGCACCGCTGTCAAGGCCGGGCATACCCACGCGCTCCCGCACCTTGTTCAGCTCAATCACGGCCTTGTCTGTGGCGCCCGACTCATTGTAGGCTTCGGCCAGCATGAGCAGCACATCGCCCAGACGTATCAACGGAAATTCATAGGGTGTGCGTGTGTATTCACCCCAATATCCGTCAAGGTTGCCCGTAGGTATCCATTTGCGCCAGAAGTACGAATTCCACCCTTCGGAATTGCGTATGAAGGCCATGGCCTCCATCGGCGCGCCCCCTTTTGTGGGGTCGGCAAGCACAAACTGCTTGTCCATGGGCGAGGAGCCTGCATCTGTGCCGAGATAATGGGAATAAGGCGTGATGACATTGAGGCACAGGCGTGGATCGCGCAGACGGTAGGCGTCCATCACTTTTGTCGTGTCGCTGTCGAGTGTGCTCGTCACTTCCGTGCTCCCCTGATCGATGGCCACGCACATGAGGCGGCGGCGCATCTGCGAATCGCCGGCATTGAAACCGGGAAACACGTCATCCCAGTTGAACGGCGAGCCGTCGGGGTTCTCGTACATGTCGACAAGTGTAGTTGACGGGACTATCCGGTTGCCTGCTATCAGACGCATGGTGGATTTGTTGCCGAAGTACGACACGATGTCAAGGGCATATCCGGCCGTATTCCCGTCGATTGACTGAATGGAAAATATCATCTCATCGCTATGACGCCCGTTGTACAGGCGGAAAAGGTCGTTATAGTCTGGATGGAGCGAGTATCCGTAATTGTTTGTCTTGTTGTACACAATCTCCTCGAAATCAGCCACGGCCTCATCCCACTGCCGGTTGAACAGGTAGACTTTCCCACGCAGTGCGTAGGCGGCTCCTTTGGTGGCGCGTCCCAGATCGGCGGCGTCCCAGCTCACGGGAAGCTTGCGGATGGCGTCGGTCAGATCGTCAAGTATATGCCCGCGGAGTTCATCGGCCGTGCAGCGCGGGGCATCAAGGTGCGCGAACTCCTCGTTTATGTCGCAGGTCTCGTCGTAGTAAGGCACGCCGCCCCAGCAGTTGAGCATACGGAAATAGGCCATGGCGCGCAGAAAACGGGCCTCGCCGGTCACGCGGTCGATGGTTTCCTGACTTACAGGCATACCTGCCACATTGCGGATCACGGTGTTGGCGCGGTGCACCAGCTCGTAAAGGTACTGCCAATGATTCTGCACTCCGGAGCTGTTGGAGGAAAATGCATCGCCGCGCGACACATCGGACCACGGCGAAGTGCCGTCGGCCAGGTCGCTGCACATATCGAACGTGAACTCCATGCCGAAGCACCACGGTTCCTTCATGGCGGCATACATCCCCACCGCCGCCTGGCGGGCATGGTCCTCGGTCTGCCAGAATGTCTGGCCCGACATCTGGTCGCCGGGGGTGTAATCAAGGCTCTCGCATCCACCGCAAACCGCGGCGATGGCGGCATATAACGCTATATATCTTAATCTCATGATTCAACTGGCTTGTGGTACATTCAGAACGATACATTGACACCCACGGAATACTGCCGCACGGCGGGATAACCCACATTGGCGGCCACCTCGGGGTCAAGACCTGGGAAACTGGTGATGGTAAAAAGATTGTCGATGCTGGTGTAGACCTTGAGATTCTCAACGAAGAATTTCTTGGTGATTTTCCGCGGCACGGTGTAACCGAGCTGCATGTTCTTGCACCGGAAATATGCCGCATTGTGCACGAAGGCATCGCTTGCTATGTTGTTCTTGCCGTTGGCGCTGTTGCGGAGAACGGGATAGATGGATTCGTAAGGATTGTCGGGCGTCCAGGCGTTGTCGGTTATATCCTTAATAAGCGACTGCCCCATGACGGTGACAAAGCGGAATGCCTGATTGTTGTAGTACACCTGATGGTTGCCCACCCCCTGGAACAGCATGCTGAAATCAAAATTGTTCCAGCTCAGTCCAAGGCTGACGCCGTAGGTGAGACGCGGCACGGTGCCGTGCCCAATCTCCACACGGTCGTTCGTGTCGAGCTTGCCGTCGCCGTTGGCATCGCGGTAAAGGAAATCGCCCAGTTCCGGCCGCTGGTATGTGGCGAAATAACCGGGATTCCTGTCCACAAGCGACTGTACATAATCCAGATCGGCCTGATCGCGCACGATGCGGTCAACCGTAATCACATAGAGCTGATTGGCAGGGCGTCCCTCCTGCGTCTTGTAAACCCCGTTGATTGAGGACACATCACCCTGGAACCTTGTCACCTTGTTGGTGACGAACGCCATGTTGAAGCCCACGTTGTACGACACCTTTCCGATGCGGTCGTTCCAGCGTATGTCGAACTCGAAGCCGCGGTTGTTCACCTCGCCCGCATTCTGGTTGGGCACAGTGCTCGTGCCATGTTCCAACGGCGCGGGGAGCGATATCAGAATCCCCTTGGTATCCTTGTTGTATATGTCCATAGAGCCGCTGAGGCGGTTGTTGAACATGGCGTAATCAATGCCGACATTGGTCATGTATGTTTTCTCCCATGTCAGTTCGGGGTTGGCAAGCACACTCTGTGCCAGACCGCCCGCAATGCTTCCGTTGAGCACATAATTGGCCGTGGCGAAGAGCGACTGGTACATGTAGTAGCTTGTGGTGGCGTTGTTGCCCAGCGAGCCATAGGACACGCGCAGTTTCAGCTGATTGAGCCATGAGGCCGAATTCCTGAGAAAATTCTCCTCGGAGATGCGCCAGCCGGCCGACACCGAAGGGAAATAGCCCCACCGCTTGCCGGGCGCGAACTTCGAAGAGCCGTCGGCCCTCAGATTGGCCTCGAACAGATACTTGTCAGCCCATGAAAGATTCAGGCGCCCGAAATAGGAGCGCATTGCCCATTCGTCGTAATTGCCGGTTATGCTTCCGTTGGTCATGCCGGCGTCGATGGCGCCGAGCGAAGGGTCGACCAGATCATACTTTATGTAGTAGTCATGGTCATATTTGTTGTACTCCTGACTCATGCCTGCAAACACCGATGCCGACAGCCGCCCTGCGTTGAAGTCATAACGCGCCGTCAGTTCGGACGAGCGGAATGTGTTCTTGTAATTATACCTGCGGATGTAGGTGCGCACCACGCCCGCACGGATAAGCACGGGGCCCTCGGGGGTGAAACGGAAGAGGTCGCGGTCGGTGAGATGGTGCTCTATGTTGCGCTCCCAGAAGTTATAGGAGAATGACCCCTGGATGGTCAGCCCCTTCACCGGCATCACACGGGCATAAAGTTTGGTCACGGAGCGCTTGGTCTTGGTGGGATATTCGGTTTTGTAGAACCACTGGCGGCGATAGGGATTGAAGTTGCTCACGTTCTCCTCCTCCGGATTCTGAATACCGCCGTACAGCCCGGTGGCGGGGTCGTAGAGGGTCATGCCGGGAACGGTGTTGAAGGCACCCGATCCGAAAATAACATCTCCTCCGGCAGTGGCATTCTCCGACGAGGGGTTATTCTTGTCGATATATCCGAAAAGATTCACACCCATGCTGAGCCACGGTTTGATGTTGACATCCACGTTGGTGCGCAGCTGATAGCGCTTGTAATCGGTGTAGTAGATCATGCCGGGATTATTCACATAGCCCACCGAAAGATTATACTGCACGGTTTTCGAGCCGCCGGTCACCGAGAGGTTATGGTTCTGCACCACCGACGGGTTGCGGTAGATATGGTCCTGCCAGTCGGTGTTGGGGTATATGGTGGGATTGCGGCCCGCGTCATTTCGCCACTCATCTATTTTTCCCTGCGAGAAGCGCGGCGCCTGCCCGTTGACAATAAGTCCGGCATTCTGAATCTCCATGAAATCGGCATAATCGGTGACAAGATTCAGACGCTTGGCCATCGTTTCAAACGACACATTGCCGCTGTATGTGACTCTTGGAGCACGCTCGGCGCCGTGACGTGTGGTTACAAGTATCACACCGTTGGCTGCACGCGAACCATAGATGGCGGCCGATGCGGCGTCCTTCAGCACGGAGATGTTCTCTATGTCCTGTGGATTTATGTCGCTCAAGGCTATGCCTGTCATCCCGTCCACCACAACCAGCGGCGCGGAATTGTTGAGCGTGCCCTGACCGCGCACCAGAATGCTCTGCGATTCATAACCGGGTGTGTTTCCTCCGGAGTTAGTCACTGTCAGACCGGCAGCCAGACCGGCAAGCGCGTTGGTTGCATTGGTGAGGGGACGGTCGGCAAGCGCATCGACACTCACGGACGACACCGCACCTGTCAGGTCTACCTTTTTCTGTGTGGCGTAGCCCACCACAACCACCTCGTCGAGCATGGTCCGGTTGACGCGCATCCGCACCACATAGCTGTCTGTGCCGGGGAGCACCTTCACCTCCTGAGGTGTATAACCCACATAAGAAACCTGCAGGGTGCATGCGTCTGGAACATCTGTCATCGTGAAATCTCCGTCGGGGCCTGTGGCTACAATCTTACGGGTATCCTCCTTCATCTGCACCGTGGCGCCCGCAATCGGTTCACCCTTGCGGTCAGTCACAATGCCGGTAATCTGTCGGTGGTCAACCTCTTCCACAGGTTCCGAAATTGTCTGCGGCATTGCCGGAGCCATAGGCACGGCACCTGCCGCAAACAATATCAAAAGAGCAATTGGATAATGTGTCATTCAGAATTCATTCTTTTCAGACAAATTTACTTTTGCCGCATCCAATTGTAAAGAATCTGTAAATAAACATCGCAAATGTGATAATAAACAGAAAGGAGCCGCCCACCGCAGAGGGACAGCTCCTTATGAGTTCTGATTAACGCGAGGCGTCAATCGGTCTGAATGACAAGATAGTTGGATACGCTCCAGAATTTGGCCGGATCAAGGATGTAGAGCTTTTTATGGCCGCCGGCATCGCGGATCTCATAAGATGCATCCGGATGGTTTGAGTAAATCTTCACCTTTTCCGTGCCTAACGGAATGGACGTGAGGGTGCGCTTGTCGCCGAGAACAAACATCCCCTTGTCGAACTCCCCTTTCAGCAGTCGCGTTTTCCGAAGGAATCCCGGCTCGATGATGCGGTGACGCTTCAGCTCCTCCTTCGGAGCTAATACGTAATAGCATGCATTCAGCTCATTTTCAAGCTTCAATGAGGACTCATGCACCGAATCCTTTTCTATCTCGGCCGCCGCCATGGCAAAATTCAATGAATCGACCGTGCTGTTGAGTGCGCCTATACGCATGTTGGCGGCCACCAGCTGCTCATGCAGCACCGCCACTTCGGCGGCCTGCGCGTCAAGCATCGACCGGAGGGCGTCGAGCGTGGCCTGAAGTTCTTCATTGAACGTGGAGGATTGCTGCAGCTTCGCCTCAAGCTCATCAAGCCGCTCGCGGCGCTGACGCAGTGTATACTGTATGCCGGAGATATCCGACATAATCTGCGTGCGGCTGTCGGGGGTCTCGCCCGATTGCGCGGGAGCCAGCGACACCACATTCTCCAGATGCTTGATGCGGTTCATGGTCGATGAAATCTCCTTGACCATTGACAGCAGCTCGTCGCGTTCACCCAATGCGGTGGCAAGCTCCTGACGCGAAGCCTCCATCAGCGACGGCGGTTCAGGCTGTTGCGGTTTGCCGCCACAAGCCACAAGAAGAAACACCACCGGAAACGAAAGTAACAACTGACGTTTATTCATCTTACCGCTTTTTATTCTTTTTCCACTACAAAGTTAAGCGTATTTTTTGATTTGACTATCCAAAACACCCGCCCATATTTTCTCACAATGTCGCTGACATAAGAATCTTTGTCTCTCCGATTATTTATTTTGTCTCTTTTACTAATATATAATGCGATGCATCCCGCCATCAAAGCATATCGCCGGAGGCGATAGCCTGGGGACATAGCGATTTAACTTATTTATGTTGACGGGTCTGATATTATGCATTAATTTTGTGGCATGAAATCACTGGAAAACAAGACCGCTTTAATTTTCGACCTGTTCTTCTGCATCGTGCTCATGCCGCTGCTGCTGATTCTCGGGCCGGCACGCCACTGGCTGGAAAACTGGCCTTTGTTTTTCTGTCTGGTATGCCTGTATCTCTTCGGATGCTATTTCATCACCAGATATCTCAAACTGCCCAAGCTGATTCTCTCCCGGCAGTATTATAAAATCGGAGTCATCGCTGCGGTGCTTATAGGCTGTACCTATCTGCTGAGCTGGTATCCGCTGCCCGAGATGGATTTCCTCACGCCGGTAATGAGCCGCTATCAGACCACAATAAGGAACTACAACGTGGCCATAAGCCTGTGGCTGATGTTCTCCGTGGTGATCTGCTATGCACTGACAACAGCTTTTGTAACAGAACTTTACGAGCAGCTGCTGGCAAAAAGACAGATAGAGAACCAGCGCGACAAGGCCGAACTGGCCGTGTTCAAGGCGCAGATCAGCCCGCATTTCCTGTTCAACACACTCAATTCGCTCTACAGCCTGGTGATAGCCAATTCACCGAAAACAGAGGACGCGTTCATAAAATTCACCGAACTGCTCAAATACACCTACACCACAATAAGCAACGAAAGCGTGCCGCTGCGGGAGGAGATTGTCTATATCCGGAATTATATCGACCTTCAGGCCATACGTCTCAACAGCTGCACACGCGTGGTGTGGGAATGTGACGTTGACAACGACAACACAATGATTCCGCCGATGATATTGCTGACATTTGTTGAAAACGCCTTCAAATACGGTGCCTCCACCTCCCGTGAGTGCACCATCAACATCAGCATAGCCCTGCACAACGGGGTCCTGCGTTTCGAGACCCGCAACAGCATCATGAAACACGCGCCGGAATTCCACAGCGACATGCCTGTGGGGCTGGCCAACTGCCGGGCACGTCTCAACGGCATTTTCCCAGGCCGCTATTCGCTCGACACCGTTGAACACGACGGCACCTTCACCGTTTCACTGAAAATAAATCTTGAGCCACGATGAGCAACCTTATAAAATGCATAGCCATCGACGACGAGCCGCTCGCCCTCGACATCATCGAAAAGTTCTGTCAGCGCTATGGGGGCATAGAACTGACCACTTTCGTCGATCCGGTCAAGGGGCTTGAAGCCATCAGACAGACACATCCGCAGATTGTGTTTCTCGACATCGAGATGGAAAATCTCTCGGGACTGGACATAGCGGCAAGCCTGCCGGAAGGCACATGTTTCATTTTCACCACCGCCTATCTGAAATACACCCTCGACGGATTCAACCTCGATGCCGCCGACTATCTGCACAAGCCGTTTGCCTACAGCCGTTTCCAGACCGCGCTTGCCAAAGCCCTGCGCCGCACCGGCCAGCAGCAGATCGTGACGGCACCGCAATGTATCGTGGTAAAACAGGGATACAACAATGTAAGCATTCCGGTTGACGACATCCTGTACATCGAGGCGATGATGGGATATTCCAAGATTTTCCGTGCCACCGGCGGCCACACCACATCGCGTGTGATTCTGAAAAACCTCTTCGCCATGCTGCCGCAGCAGGAGTTTCTCCGCATCCACCGCTCCTACGTGGTGTCGAAATCGAAAGTACGCAGTTTCAACAAGCAGGAAGTTGTACTTTCCAACGGCACCACTCTCCCCGTCGGCCGCCAGTATGCCCCTGCCCTCCTCGCCAGCCTCAGCCGGTGAGAAGAGGAGAAGAAAGGGTCAAGCCGAAATATCGGTGCATGAAATCAGCATTTCTCCATGATAATGATTTCATCCACTTGTAGGGTCGCGAC
>ERZ808035.30-NODE-30-length-201424-cov-6.167184_pt1 | contig 201424 bp, 181 predicted proteins | sample MGYA00380189_ERZ808035 | MGnify/ENA primary metagenome ERZ808035 (study PRJEB31490, sample SAMN06133407) | mouse gut metagenome | isolation source: M5_1 | host: mice | place: China: Chengdu | collected 2015-05 ... | reverse complement strand
AGGATATCCCTAATAAAATCAAGGATACAATGGGCATTCTTGCTGATGTGAATCTATTGGGAAAGGACGGACTGGATTATATTGAAATCGTAGTAAACCCAAGTACGTATCCTGTCAGCTATCATGGGGAATATCATTATCGAAGCGGCAGTACGAAACAGCAGCTTCGTGGTTCTGCATTAACAGAGTTTCTTGTTCGTAAAACCGGTTATCGTTGGGATGCAGTGCCGGTAGACAGTGTGGTTGTTTCTGATTTAGACATAGAGAGTTTTGAAATTTTCCGTAAAGAGGCTGTGCGTACTGAACGTATGACAAAAAGAGACGTTGAGTGTAGCAATGAGGAATTGCTTGAGAAGCTGGGACTAATAACAGATGGGAAGTTAAAAAGAGCTACAGTGTTATTAGTTTACAGAAATCTGCAACGGCTGTTTACTGGATGCTATGTAAAAATAGGAAGATTTGGCATTGGACCGGATCTTCAGTATCAGGATGTTGTTGAGGGTTCCCTGATATTGATTGCGGATAGGGTTACAGTTGAGCGTGAAATAAAAAATCTTCGTGAAAGCAGAAGAATTACACGTAAGGGAGGAAGACGATATGGATATTGGGAGGTTATATAATTGGAAGTAAAAGGATAAGGGTAATATTTACAAGATAGGGGAAGGGAACCGTTAAATTTTGTTGACAGCATCGAAAATGACTCTATAATTACAGATAAGGGGCGGCTCCCGAAATCCGGCACCTCCCCTTAAGTAACTACTAACCTGTCTTATATCAGTTTTTGAGTTTACACAAAACTTGAAACGGTCTCCAATTTAGGAAACGTTTATATTTTATTTCGAAATTGGTATTTCTAGCATTTCAACTTTTTCATTTTCATACGATTTCCAAACGATTAGCGCAACTATCTCATCAGCATCAATAACTCGAGTAAAACCTGCTATTTGGTACGCATTTGACTTGCTGCTATCTGCATATCCCAATCTGCCGGGATTGATTAAGTATGGAATTTTTGTTCCATCTTTTAATACAACGCCCTTGACTTCGGGAATGCCAAGGTCATCTTCTTTTTCCATAGGAGCCACGCTGACAGAATAATTCACTTCTATGGAAATCGGTGAGATATTGATATCCTCTATCGTGAAACCCGTTCCTTCCACTTTCTTCCCTACATTAATATTTTGGGTCGAACTAACATCAGAAAGGTTTACTTCAAAATTCCAGTTTCCATCCACTGCAGGAATAAATGTTCCTTTTGAGAACGTTCCTAAATTTTTGAATTCAACATGTATTGTTTTGCCAAGAAGTGAATCGTTTTTCTCCGCGGCACTTGCCTGAATAATGTATTCCATATTTCCGTTATCATCAGTATAATGAGAGATAATGTTTCCATCTTCATCTACCAGTGTACCGTTTTCGTCGGAGATAATTCCATCATACATGGTTCCGCTCATATTAACTCTTGCACTTTCATCCTCAGGATTATCTCCCTGATACACATTTACCATATCAAATCCCGGCTCCATCTTATCCGCTACGCTATAACCAGAAATACGAAATGTCATATATACAAATCGCTCATCCACAATAACTGTATCAGGCTCTATTGTAACACCATTATTTGTTACAGCAAGTGACGGACTATCCGGCTCTTCACTGTACACTTTTGCTATATTCTTTTCTGTAAGCACTTGCTGTTGCTCATCGGATGCTTGAATAATTCCGTTCATGCCTCTCCCCCAATGATGATGAATTGCTGCAACGGCACTTATACTGCTAACTGCTAATATGCAAATCCCTGCGATAACGGCAACCTGCGTTTTAAACATTTTTTTACCTCTGGTATGTGTTTTTTTCATACAAACAATATCCTCCTGCTTAATCATTTCAAAGGCCTGATTTGTTTTTTTCAACACAATTTCCGATAACTCTATTTCTTCAGAAAGTATAGTTTTTTTATTTGCCATTTTTATTCTCCTAACAATCGCGATAATACTTTTCTACTTGTTTTCTTCCTCTTGAAATCCTTGTCTTGATGGTATTTAATGGTAATGACAACATTTCAGCAATTTCCCTCATCTTGAATCCCTGACTATAGTACAATTCCATAGGCAATCGATATCGTTCGTCTATAGAGGCATATGCCTCCTTCAATTCAAGATTATATTCATCACATTTTGACGGTTCCTCATAAGATTCTATATTCTTGTAAGCTGCATTGTCTCTTATGATATCATAGCAATGGTTTATAAGTATTCTTGTCATCCATGTCTTAAAAAATTCCGGTTTCTTAAGTGTATATAACTTTTCCCAACAAGTGAGAATTGTATCCTGAAGAGCATCTGCAGCATCTTCTTCATTCATTAGAATTGCAATGGCAGTTCTATACATATCCTTCATATATAACTGCATTAGTTCGGTAAATGCGTCTTTATCATGCCTCTGCGCCTTCTTTACACAAAACTTTGTTTCAATGCTTTTCATTAACTTTCTCCTACGCACGTATGATTGTAAAACAAACGAGCGTCCTTCATTTGTTTTACGATCATTAGACGTTAGATATTGTCTTTTGGTTTCAAATTATTTATTACTCTTTTTTGTTTCTCAATATACCTCAATTTATATATCGGAACCACACAACTAATCCAAGCAGTGTTATAAAGAAAGCTGCACTAGTGCAGTTTGTCTAAAAATAAGATGCTAAAATTGTAAAAATGCGATAAAGTGCAATCATTTTTGATAAAAAGGGACTGAAGTCCTATTTCGTTATAGGGACATATGTCATAATACTTTTATAATTTTTATTAATGGTACTATACATTCAGAAAATCATTGAAACAAAACAGGAGGAAATTTATTTATGAAGAAGAGAATAATTGCAATGTTTCTTGCAGCCACAATGGCATTTTCTCTGGCAGCGTGCGGTTCCGGCAATGGGGGGAACACGGAGAGCGCACCGGCATCCAGCAGCAGCGAAGAGGCATCCAGCGGCAATGAGGAAGCAGCTGACAGCAATGAAGGAGAAACGGCTGGCAGTACGGATATGAATATTGCCATGATTACCGACTCCGGCGATATTACGGATCAGAGTTTTAACCAGACTACATACGAAGCCTGCAAGGCATGGGCGGCAGACAATGGCGCTGAATTTACATATTATAAGCCGGACAGCGATTCCGATGAAGCAAGAAATGCGAGCGTAGACCAGGCGGTAGCGGGCGGCGCGAACGTAATTGTAATGCCGGGTTACATGTTTGCGGCAGCAGTAGTTGCACAGTCCGAACTGTATCCAGATGTAAAATTCGTGGCACTGGATGTAGGAGCTGGCGATATCTGTGAAAAGGGTGTTGGCGAAGGTTATGATTATAATCCGGATAACTGGGATGTGACGGAATATTATAATACGGACAACGTATATTGCTGTACTTACCAGGAAGAAATATCCGGTTATATGGCGGGATACGCAGCAGTGAAATTGGGTTACAGGCATCTTGGTTTCCTGGGCGGTATGTCCGTACCGGCTGTTACGCGTTTCGGATACGGTTATGTACAGGGCATCAACGATGCGGCTAAGGAACTGGATGTAGTTGGAGACGTTGAAGTAGAGTACGTTTGCGGCGGACAGTTCTATGGCGATGCTGATATTACGGCAGCAATGGATACATGGTATGGAACAAAAGGCGTGGAAGCTGTATTCGCATGCGGCGGCGGTATTTTCACATCCGCAGTGGAAGCAGCAGTAAAAACCGGCGGCAAGGTAATCGGTGTGGACTCTGACCAGGCTCCTGTCATCGACCAGACACAGGAAGGTTTGACCATTACTTCTGCTATGAAAGGGCTTTCCACAACGGTAAAGACAGTTCTTACCGACATTAAAGACGGCAAGTGGAGCGATTACGCAGGAAAGATCGATAATCTTGGCATGGTTTCCGAGAATCCGGAAGAGAACTTTGTACAGCTTCCTACGGCAAGCACTCAGTGGGGCGAGGGATTCCAGGAAGAGGATTATAAAGCGCTTGTGAAGGCGATTTACAATGGTGAAGTAAAGATTTCCAACGATATTTCGGCTATGCCGGCAACGGATGTCAAAGTTACTGATTACGGCAGCATCAAATAGTAAACAGTTTTGTAATCGAGGGAGCGGATATAGTCTGCTCCCTCTTTGTCTTTTTTAGGGAGAGGAGGTAACAGGAAAATGGCGGAATATGCGGTAGAGATGCTGAACATTACGAAAAGATTTCCGGGGATCATTGCAAATGATAACATTACCCTGCAACTGAAAAAGGGTGAAATCCACGCCCTTCTGGGGGAAAACGGGGCGGGAAAATCCACACTGATGAGTGTACTTTTCGGATTGTATCAGCCGGAAGAAGGGGAGATCCGCAAGGATGGGAAAAAGGTTACAATTAACGATCCTAATGATGCAAATGATCTGGGGATCGGGATGGTACATCAGCACTTTAAGCTGGTGGAATGTTTCAGCGTCCTGGACAATATTATTCTAGGCGTGGAAACGACCAAAGGGGGATTGCTTCAGAAAGACGAGGCGAAAAAGAAAGTGATTGATTTGTCCGAAAAATACGGTCTCTTGGTAGATCCGGACGCTCTGATCGAGGATATTACGGTGGGGATGCAGCAGAGGACGGAAATATTGAAGATGCTCTATCGGGACAATGAGATTTTGATTTTTGACGAACCGACGGCCGTGCTGACGCCCCAGGAGATCCACGAGCTGATGATGATCATGAAAAATCTGGCGGCAGAGGGTAAAAGTATTCTTTTTATCACGCACAAACTGGCGGAAATCATGGAAGTGGCTGATCGTTGTAGCGTATTGAGAAAAGGAAAGTATATAGGAACTGTAGATGTGAAAGATACGACTCCCGAAAAACTTTCCGCTATGATGGTAGGGCGTGATGTCAATTTCGTTGTGGAGAAGAAGCCGGCGAAACCGGGGGAAGTGGTTCTGGACATTAAAAATATGACCGTCGCTTCGAAACGGCATAAAAACAATGCGGTAAATGATGTGTCTTTGCAGGTGCGCAGGGGGGAAATCGTTTGTATTGCGGGAATAGATGGCAACGGGCAGACAGAATTCGTATATGGCTTGTCAGGGCTGGAGCCTTTAAAAAGCGGTACGATTACGATGAACGGGAAAGACATCACCCATATGGCGATCAGGGAACGTTTGACTTCCGGTATGAGCCATATCCCGGAAGACAGGCATAAACATGGGCTTGTTTTAGATTATTCCCTGGAAGACAACATCGTTCTTCAGAGATATTTTGAACCCAGATTTACGAGTAAATTCGGTTTCCTGAAAAGAAAAGAAATACGGGAATATGCTAACGGGTTGATTGAGCAGTACGATATCCGTTCCGGCCAGGGGCCGATTACAAAGTCGCGTTCCATGTCCGGGGGAAACCAGCAAAAGGCGATTATCGCCCGTGAGATCGACAAGAACCCGGAACTTCTGATCGCGGTGCAGCCCACGAGAGGACTGGATGTAGGAGCTATCGAATACATTCACAAACAGCTTGTGGCGCAGAGGGATGCGGGAAAGGGTGTTCTGCTGGTTAGTCTGGAGCTGGATGAGGTTATGAATGTGTCGGATCGAATCCTTGTAATGTACGAGGGAGAGATCGTGGGAGAATTTGATCCGAAGAAGGTTACTGTTGAGGAGCTTGGACTCTATATGGCAGGTTCCAGGAGAAAGGAGGCAGGAAACCATGAATAAAAATTCCGGTAAAAAAGAAAGTATCTGGAGAAACAACGGCTTTCAGACGATCATGGCATCAATTCTGTGCATTGTATTAGGACTTTTTGTCGGATATATCGTGTTGTTGATCATTAATCCTGGCGGCGCCTGGGAAGCAATCACCGCGATTATGAAAAACTTTTTCTATTATCCCAGCGCGGCGGCGGTGAAAAAGTATCTGGGCACCACTTTGGTAAAAGCATCTGCGCTGCTGATGTGTTCCCTGTCCGTATTGTTTGCTTATAAAGTAGGATTGTTCAATATCGGTGCGGCGGGACAATATGTGGTAGGCGCGGGGGCATGCCTGTATTTTGCATTGGGGCTTGGGGCGCCCTGGTATGTCTGCCTGGTGGCGGCGATACTGGTTGCCGCATTGGTTGGCGGTATTTCCGGCGCGTTGAAAGCATACTTCAATGTAAACGAAGTAATTTCCTGTATTATGTTGAACTGGATCGGGCTGTATTGCGTCAATATGCTGCTTTCCACTGTAAAAGAACAGTCCACTCCATATACAAAGACTTTGTCAAGCACAAATAAAAGCGCTTTGCTGCCCAATATGGGGCTGGATCAGATTTTTTCCAAAAATGAGTTTGTGACGCTGGGATTGCTGCTGGCGGTGGCGGTGGCGGTAATTGTCTGGATCGTGCTGGAAAAAACAAAATTCGGTTATGAGTTAAAAGCTACGGGTATGAATAAACAGGCGGCGAAATATTGCGGTATGAGGGAAAAAAGCAATATTATCCTTACGATGATGATCGCAGGAGGATTGGCCGGATTTGGCGCAGGTATTTTCTACCTGACGGGAATCGAGCAGTGGATGGTACAGCAGACGGCGGTTCCGGCCATGGGCTTTAACGGGATTGCAGCGGCATTTTTAGGAGGGCTTAACCCTATTGGAACGATTTTTTCTTCCTATTTTATACAGCATATTACAAGCGGCGGTACTTATGTGGATAAAACGATGTATTGTACACAGATCTCAGATCTGATTTCCGCGTTTATTATCTATTTGTGTGGTTTTGTGCTTTTCTTCCGGTTATGGTTGAATCGGTTTCTGGATAAAAGAGAGGAGAAGCGGAGCGTAAAAGGAGAGAAAGGAGGAGAAGCATAATGTTATTATTGATTCAGTATACATTGATATTTGCTTCTGTGCTTGTGCTTGTGGCGCTCGGCGGATGCTTTTCGGAACATAGCGGCGTAATCAATATCGGTTTGGAGGGAATCATGGTAATCGGCGCATTGGGAGGCGCTCTTATGATGAAATATCTTTCGGCCGGGATGGCGGCTCCCATTATTATATTGTTGGTAATTCTTGCCAGTGTTTTAGCAGGTATGGTTTTTTCACTGCTGCTTGGTATTGCAGCGATCCAGTTTAAGGCGGATCAGACATTGGTAGGAACCGCACTGAATCTGCTCGGGCCGGCGGCGGCAGTAGTTCTTGTCCGTGCGATCAATACGGCGGAGAGCGTAGACAATGTATCCTCCACCGTTGCTTATGGCGCGGCAAAAAAGGCATTTATCGTCAATATCGGAAGATTTGAATTTAACTGGTTTATGCTGATTGCCCTTTTGTTGTTAATCGCATCTTATATTGTATTGTATAAGACCCGGTTCGGGCTCAGGCTTTGTGCTTGCGGCGAACATCCTCAGGCGGCGGATTCCGTTGGAATCAATGTCTATAAGATGAGATATGCCGGCGTACTCATTTCCGGCGCATTGGGAGGTCTTGGCGGGCTCGTATATATTACGGCAGGTGTGAGCGAATGGAAATTTGAAAATGGGGTAGCCGGGTTTGGTTTCCTGGCACTGGCGGTTATGATTTTCGGACAGTGGAGACCGGTGAATATCGGACTTGCGGCGCTTTTGTTCGGACTGTTCCGCGCATTGTCCAATGTATATACGGGATTTGACGCGCTGGTTGCATTAAAATTACCGAGTACGTTATATAATATGCTGCCGTATATTATTTCGCTGATCGTACTTGTCTTTGTTTCCGGGAAGTCGAGGGCTCCGAAAGCAGAGGGTATTCCGTATGATAAGGGGCAAAGATAGGAGCGTGAGAAGTACTTCTAAAGCTCACAGCAAGGGCTGTTTCGCTAAGAAGTACTAGGTCTCACGCAGGAGAATGCCCGTCTTTCGGGCATTCTCCGTACTGATGCAAGATTCTGTGAAACGGAAGCGTGAGAAGTACTTCTAATAGTTTATGATTGGAGACGCAGTGGGGCTGCGGTATGGAGGTTGGTATGAAGAATTATTCAGAAGATGCAAGTAGGCAATATCATATTCAGGTGGCACAAGGGGAAGTAGGGCGTTATGTTATTATGCCTGGGGACCCGAAAAGATGTGTGAAGATCGCGCAGTATTTTGATGATCCTGTTTTGGTGGCGGATAACAGGGAATATATTACTTATACCGGGACGTTGGACGGAGTGAAAGTAAGCGTAACATCTACCGGAATCGGGGGGCCTTCGGCTTCGATTGCAATGGAGGAATTGTATCGGTGCGGCGCAGATACTTTTATACGGATCGGTACTTGCGGCGGTATGCAGACAGAGGTAAAAAGCGGCGATGTCGTAATTGCCACAGGAGCTATCCGCATGGAGGGAACGAGCAGGGAATATGCGCCGATCGAATTTCCGGCAGTAGCGGATCTGGCCGTGACAAATGCGTTGGTTGGAGCGGCGGAGAAGAAAGGCTATGTTTTTCATACGGGTGTTGTGCAATGTAAGGACGCTTTTTATGGACAGCATGAGCCGGAGGTGAAACCGGTGAGCTATGAGTTGCTTAATAAATGGGAAGCGTGGAAGCGGCTGGGATGTCTGGCTTCGGAGATGGAGTCGGCGGCGCTGTTTATCGTGGCAAGCAGCCTTGGCGTGAGGACGGGTTCCTGTTTCCTGGTGGTGGCCAACCAGGAGAGAGAAAAACTGGGATTGGAAAATCCCGTAGTGCATGATACGGATATGGCTATTCAGGTAGCGGTGGAAGGAATTCGTGAACTAATCAGGAAAGATGCGGAAAGCGGCAAGTAAAAAGGAGCGGGATATGGATAAGAATGAAGTATTAAAACATGTGGATCATACACTTTTGCTACAGGCATCAACATGGGATGAAATCAGGCAGATTTGTGACGATGCGGTGAAATACCGGACGGCGTCCGTATGCATTCCTCCGTGTTATGTAAAACAGGCATATGATTACATGGAAGGGAAAATACCGGTATGTACGGTGATCGGTTTTCCCAATGGAAATATGACGACGAAAACGAAAGAATTTGAGACAAAGGATGCGATCGAAAACGGCGCGTCCGAAATCGATATGGTCATTAATGTCGGCTGGCTGAGGGATAAAAAATATGATCTTGTAGAGGAAGAGATTCGCACTCTAAAGAAGGCATGCGGAGAACGGATACTGAAAGTGATCATCGAAACCTGTCTGTTGACGGAAGAGGAAAAAATTAAGATGTGCCAGATCGTAACCAATGCTGGGGCAGACTATATAAAGACTTCCACCGGATTTTCCAGCGGAGGGGCGACTTTTGAAGATATCAAGCTGTTTGCGGAGCATGTCGGCTCCGATGTGAAGATAAAGGCGGCGGGAGGCATTTCTTCTATGGAAGATGCTGAAAAATTTATTTCGCTGGGAGCGGATCGGCTTGGAACGAGCAGAATCGTAAAAATAATTAAAGGCGAAGAGGCAGCGGGGTACTAAGATGGATAAGAAACTAATAGAAGAAATGATTGATCTGGCAATAGAACAGTTGAATTATTCCTATACGCCTTACTCCGGTTTTAAAGTAGGAGCGGCGCTTTTGACAAAGGAAGGTAAAATTTATAAGGGATGCAATATTGAAAATGCAGCTTATACTCCGACAAACTGTGCGGAACGAACCGCATTTTTCAAAGCGGTCAGCGAAGGGGAGAGGGCTTTTCAGGCGATTTGCGTAGTGGGCGGCAAAGATGGAATTCTGACGGAATACGCCGCGCCCTGCGGAGTGTGCAGACAGGTGATGATGGAATTCTGCGATCCGGATACGTTTCAGATTATTCTGGCAACGAGTAAGGATCAATATGAAATTTTCACATTGAAAGAATTGCTGCCGCTGGGATTTGGGCCGAATAATCTTAATTAGACAGGTGTGAGGTGGAAAATGAACAAATATAAACGAATTTTTGTGATTGTTCTGGATTCTCTAGGGATAGGTGCCATGCCGGATTCTCCCCGGTTTGGGGACGATGGCGTGGATACGCTTGGACATATTCTGGAGAAAATGGGAACGCTCGAGATTCCGAATTTGAAAAAGCTGGGGTTGTTGAACCTTCATACGGCGGGCAATATGGAAGCGGCCGCGGAGCCGGCAGGGCGCTATATGCGTCTGGGAGAGACGAGTAACGGTAAGGATACGATGACCGGGCATTGGGAAATGATGGGGATACTGACGCAAAAGCCTTTTCAGACTTTTACGGATACAGGCTTCCCACAGGAATTGATCGAGGAGTTGGAGAAACGATGCGGTAAGAAAGTGATAGGAAATAAGAGCGCCAGCGGAACGGAGATTATCGAGGAACTGGGTGAAGAGGAGATTCATACCGGTGCGATGATCGTTTACACATCGGCGGATTCCGTACTCCAGATCTGCGGCAATGAAGAAACTTTTGATCTGGATAATCTGTACCGCTGCTGTGAGATTGCGCGAGAGATCACCATGAAGGACGAATGGCGGGTAGGCCGGGTGATCGCCAGGCCATATGTAGGGAAAAAGAAAGGTGAATTTAAAAGAACGAGCAACCGTCATGATTATGCGCTCAAGCCTACGGGCCTGACAGCGTTGAATGCATTGAAAGATGGCGGTCTGGACGTGATCGGCGTTGGTAAGATCAACGATATTTTCTGTGGAGAAGGCATCACTCAGACGCACCATTCGGATAGTTCCGTTCATGGCATGGAGCAGACGATCGGAATCTGTAAAGAGGATTTTCATGGGCTTTGTTTCGTGAATCTTGTGGATTTTGACGCGCTTTGGGGGCATCGCAGGAATGTGGAAGGATATGCGCAGGAATTGGAAAAGTTTGATAAGAATCTGGGAGTGCTGCTGGAAGAACTGCGGGAGGATGACCTGCTTATTCTGACGGCGGATCATGGCAACGACCCCACATATACCGGAACGGACCACACGAGGGAATATGTACCCTTTGTGGCATATTCAAAGCGTATGGAAAAAGGAGGCCCGCTGGAAAATGAGGATACTTTTGCAGTCATTGGCGCTTCCGTGGCGGAGAACTTCGACATTGCCATGCCGGAAGGGACGATAGGGAAATCCATTCTGGGCAAATTGATGTAAGGCAGGAAGGTAAGTCGAAGAATGAATAAAAAAATTGTAAAAATGGTTCTGGCAGTCGCAGGAATCTTATTAGTCGGAACGGGGGTGGCGTTTAATGCCGCCGCCGCTCTGGGAAATGATCCGGTAGGAATCGTGTATGACGGAATCAGGAATACGGCGAACCTTTCATCGGGACAGCTTGGAATGGCATCTAATGTGGTAAATGTAACGTTGATGGTTCTCATATTTTTTATGGGCAGACATTATATCAACATCGGGACTTTTATTTATGTAATTCCTTACGGCGCGGCGGTGGATCTGGGAGGAAGGCTGTATGCCGCTTTATTTCCGGCACAGGCACTGCCTGTTCGGATTATGGGGGCGGCAATCGGATGCCTGTTGCTTTATACAGGCGTTGCCATGTTTATAACGGCGGACATCGGGCTTGATCCGTTTACGGGCGTGGTCATGATTATTCGGGATAAGGTTCGTAAACAATACCGGGTTGTAAAAATATGTTTTGATATAGGATGCATTATTCTTGGAATCGTTCTTGGCGGAAAAATGGGAGTTATTACGGTCATAACGGCATTGACGGCGGGACCAGCGATTCAGTTTTTAGCGGATGGAATGAAAAAAAGAATGAAAATAGACGGATAAAAGATCGCGGTCTGGGAAAGGAGGTCGATTCATGGAATATAAGGCTTTGTATGGGGAATTCCCGTTTCTGAAGGAGGTTGGCAAGGAAAGGCAGGAACAATTTGCGGAGTATTTTAAAAGTGCGCCGCTGTGGCTTATGAAAGAGCTTCAGATGGAAGAACTAAAAAAGGGTACTGTTTTTATAAGAGAAGGAGAAACGGCGGATACTGTTTTTTTTCTTGTCAAAGGTATTGCAGGAGCCACGGACTACCGTATTTATGGAATGTCCTATGATTTTATGCAGTATGATAAGGTTTATGCCTTTGGAGGTATGGAATTCATCATGGATTATGACTGTTACAGGACGACGCTTCGGGCTATGACGGACTGTACGGTATTGAAGATTTCCCGGGCCATGTTTGAAAAATGGATGTATTCGGATATAAGAGCAATGAAGTATGAGGCGAAGCAGATAGGGGAATATCTGCTGGAAGAAGGAAGGAACAGCAGACTGTTTCTCTTTATGCAGGGATCGGACAGGTTGGCGCTTCTTTTTGTGGAGCGATATGAAAAATATCAGAAGAACGGCCGCTTGTATTTGAAAGGAAACCGCCAGAATTTGGCGGATGAGACGGGATTGTGTGTAAAGAGTATCAGCAGAGGCGTCAAAAAATTTATGGAGGACGGGCTGCTGAAAAAGGAAGGAAAGCAGATTGTAATCGACAGAGAACAGTATGAGGGGTTGAAACAGATCGTTTCGGAGAAAGTGGATTTGGAATAAAAAGAAAGGGTATGGTTATCGAGATGAGCAAGGTATATGAAAAATTGGAAGTATGTATGAAGAGCATCAGGGCGAAGACGGACTTTAAGCCGGAAGTGGCAATGATTCTTGGGTCTGGTCTGGGCGATTATGCGGATGGCATAAAAATCGAGCAGACCGTGGATTATACGGAAATCGAGGGCTTTCCTACTTCGACGGTGGCGGGCCATAAAGGAAGATTTGTATTTGGCTTTGTGAAGGAAGTGCCGGTAGTTATTATGCAGGGACGGGTGCATTTTTATGAAGGCTATCCCATGTCCGACGTAGTGCTTCCGACGCGGCTGATGGGGCTGATGGGAGCAAAGAAGTTGATACTGACCAATGCGGCGGGCGGTATGAATCCCGATTACAAGCCGGGAGATTTTATGCTGATTACGGATCATATTACGACAGGTGTACCCAGTCCGCTGATCGGCGCGAATCCGGAGGAACTGGGTGTCAGATTCCCGGATATGAGCGAGGTATACAGTCTGCGTATGCGCGACATTATTAAAGAGGAAGCCGGAAAGCTTGGGATCCATTTGCAGGAAGGCGTCTATGTGCAGCTTACGGGTCCGGCATATGAAACACCGGCTGAAATCCGCATGTGCAGAGGCTGGGGCGGTGATGCGGTTGGCATGAGTACAGCCTGTGAAGCGATGGCGGCCCGGCATATGGGAACCGAGGTATGCGGCATATCCTGTATTACCAATCTGGCGGCCGGGTTGTCTTCGATGAAACTGGATCATAAGGAAGTACAAGAAACGGCTGACCGGGTGGCCGAGCAGTTCAAGGAATTGATTACGGCGGTAGTGGAAAGAATCTAAAAACATTTTGGGCGGTTTGACAGGAGGAGCAGTATGGGAAATTACAGGTATCTGGACATGGAGGAATATAGAAGAAGGGCGCACTTTGAATATTTCAGCGGGTTGGCTTATCCTTATGTGGGTGTAACAGTCCAGGTGGATCTTACGGAATTGCTCTGCAAGATCAAGAATGAAAAGCTTCCATTTTTCTTTACCATCTGCTATTGTGTATCCAGGGCGGCCAATAGGACGCAGGAATTCCGTCAGCGTATCAGAGACGGGAAAATCATAGAATTCGACAGGTGCAGAACATCCCATACGGTGGCTTTAGAGGATGGAACGTTCTGTTATTGTACGCTGGCAGATGAAATGCCTTTTACGGAATATCTTCCTTATGCGGCCAGGGAACAGGAAGAGGCCAAAAGGGAAGGGTCGATTGAGGAGACGGAAGAAGATATTTATGATAAGTTTTTTGTCTCTACGGTTCCGTGGATTTCCTATACATCCCTTATTCAGCCGACACCTGTTCCTGCGGACAGCAATCCCAGGATTACATGGGGCAAATATTATGCACAGGGAGAACGCATATTGCTGCCAGTGTCGGTATTGTGTCATCATGCATTGGTAGACGGACGGCATATTGCAGATTTTTACCAATCACTGGATAAGGAAATAGAGTTGCTGTGCGGGCAGGAACCGGGCGGGGAATGCTAAAGCAACGATAGGGAAGATGCCTGGCAGCGATTTGCCTGTTGCTGCCAGGTTTTTTATAAAAAATGAAAATTGCTATTGCCAAATTCGCCGGGATATGGTAATATATTTTCCGTTAGGTCACTCTTCTGAAGACATTATAAGTATTTACGAAGCAGAGAAGAAGTTCTGGCAGGACGAAGCGAGGCTCCGTGGTCAAGCGGTTAAGACATCGCCCTTTCACGGCGGTAACACGGGTTCGATTCCCGTCGGAGTCATTAAAAAATATATTGGTGCATAAATGAATTAATATATGAATATATTGCCATATAGTAGTATGGCGCAGTAGCCAAGCGGTAAGGCGTGGGTCTGCAACACCCTGATTCACCGGTTCAAATCCGGTCTGCGCCTCTTAAAAAACTTCGAGAAATTTAATTTTTCGAAGTTTTTATTTTTGTTAAGGAAAAATTCATGTTATAAAAAAATTAGTTTTTGAAGAAGTATGAGCCATATACTTGACAATTCTACAGGATTTTGCTAGTATAATTATCGACAGGCAGTCGGTTTATAGAAAATTATAACATGTACAAAGTGCGGAAAACGGTGATAAAAAGATGAGAGTGGTTAAGGAAGCGGACGAGCGCAAGAACGAGATATTGGATGTAGCGGAGCGTCTTTTTGGGACAAAAGGTTTTGACAATACGAGTACCAGTGATATTTTAAACGAAATCGGGATTGCTAGGGGTACCCTTTATTATCATTTTAAGTCAAAAGAAGATATTTTGGATGCAATGATTGACCGGATGACGGGCAGACTGGTAGAAAGAGCGGCGGAAATTATAAAGAAAAAGGAGATACCGGTATGGCAGCGCCTGACGATAATGATGCGGGCACTGAATGTAAACGAACCCATCGGGCAGGAGATTATGGAGCAGGTGCATAAACCGCAAAATGCGTTGATGCATCAGAAGATGCAAAGCCGTTTGCTGGCGGCTGTGAATCCCCTGGTCAGCAGTTTGATTGAAGAGGGAATGCGCGAAGGGATATGCCAGACGGAATACCCGGAGGAAGTGGCGGAAATGACGTTATTATATACGAATACTGTTTTCGATGATTTGATAGAATATAGTAAAGAAGAAAAAGATAGAAAAATCAAGGCTTTTATTTATAATCTGGAACGGCTGCTGAGAATGGAGCGGGGGAGCATGGAGGCAGCGATTCTCCCAATTTTTCAAAATGATGGGGAGCCTGTTTGAATGGAACGAAGCGTTTAAGATCGGAAAAGGAGGGAACAAGTCAGTTCCTTCATTTTATATCATATAACCGACCGTCATACGGTCTATATAGAGAGGAGTCAAAATGAGAATACATAAAAGTAATTTTTCAAAATTTATGCTATTGTGGACGGGGGAGTTGATTTCGGCTGTTGGTGGAGGACTTACCAGTTTTGGCCTTGGAGTATATGTGTTTCATCAAACAGGAAGTGCTGCAAGCATGGCAACGGTTATGCTCCTGGCATTTTTGCCGACACTTTTGCTCAGTGTTCCTGCCGGAGTGTTGGCGGATCGGTATGACAGGCGCGTTCTTATGATGCTCGGGGATGGATGCTCGGCGTTGGGAATTATTTATATACTTATTTGTATGATGCGGGGAGAGGCCGAGTTGTACCAGATATGCATCGGTGTATTTATCAGTTCTACATTTACGGCATTGCTGGAACCGGCTTATCGTGCTACGATAACGGATTTACTGACAAAGGAAGAATATTCTAAAGCAAGCGGATTGGTGAGTATTGCGGGGAGTGCAAAATTTTTGATATCGCCTGTTTTGGCCGGAGCGTTGCTGGCGGTCAACGATATTAAATTATTGTTGTTCATCGATATCTGCACATTTTTTCCTACAGTAATAGGAGCTGCGGTGGTGAAGAAAAAGATAGGCTCCGGCCAGTCTTCTGCGAAGGATGAAAGAGAACCGTTTAGCGAAAGTTTAAGGCAAGGATGGAAAGCCGTTACGGGCAAACGAGGGATTTGGGTTTTGATTACGGTGTCTGCATTGGTTACTTGTTTTATGGGGACGTTTCAGACGCTTGCCCAGCCTTTGATTCTGGACTTTGCGGACAGCGCGATATTAGGAATTGCAGAGACAGTCTGTGCATGCGGAATGTTGGTTTCCGGTTTGTTTTTAGGAGTCAGGGGGATCAAGAGGGGGTATGTAAAGGGGTTAAGTATTTCTTTATTCGGCGCAGGAATCTGTATGACGGGACTTGGAATCGGTGAAAATATTTTTTGTGTTTGCTTTTTTGGATTTCTCTTCTTTACTATGCTGCCTTTTGCTAATAATTGTCTGGATTATCTGGTTAGAACAAATATACCGGATGAATTACAGGGACGAGCGTGGGGAGTCATCGGTTTTATTTCCCAGATTGGTTATGTAGTTGCTTATGGGGTCAGCGGATGGGCGGCGGATGGGCTCGCGGAACAGTTTCAGATGAGCGTTGGCCGGGGGGCCGCAGGAATTATTATGATAGCGGGCGGCTTATTGAGTGCGACCGCATTGCTTTTATATCCATTAAAAAGTGTGAGGGCGTTGGAAAGGAAATCAGATGGTTAAAAAACTGATTTGGAATGATATAAAACAAAATAAGCTGTTGGCCTGTGCAACGATATTTTTTATGGGAATTTCCGCCATGATATTTGCCCTAACGGCGTTGCTTTTTTTTCACTTGATGGGAGCGATAGACGGTTTGATGGATAGGGCGAAAGTGCCCGATTATATGCAGATGCATACGGAAAGCAGCGCTTTTGTGGAAAACAAAGGAATTTCTATGGAAGGCTGCAGTATTGTCCAGGAATCGGAAATCCGACGTTTCAGCGAAATGCATGGGGAAGTTAGCGAATGGCAGATTTGTCGTTTTCTGAACATGGATAATAGTCAGGTTTTTCTTGGGGGGAAAAGTCTGGCAGATAGTACACAGGATAACGGGCTTTCCGTGCAGGGAGAGCGGTTTGATTATCTGCTGAATATGGAAAACGAAAAAGCAGAGGTTTTGCCAGGGGAGGTTTATGTTCCTGTTTGTTATCGCACCCGATATGATCTGGCGGTGGGGGATACGATGGAAATAGGGGGCCGGTGTCTGACAATCGTTGGTTTTCTCCGGGATGCCCAGATGAATTCGATGATGGCTTCCTCAAAACGGTTTCTTGTAAATAGGGAAGATTATGAACAGATCAAAGCATCAGGCAGCGCACAGGAAGAATATCTGATCGAATTTTTGCTTTGCGAAGGTACGGATACAAATGTTTTTGGGACGACATATGCGTCGGCGGGCCTTCCGGCAAATGGGCCGGCAATCACCAAGCCGTTAATTCGGATGATGAATGCCCTATCGGATGGAACAATGATCTTCGTGATCTTTCTGACCGGTGTGGTAATCTTATTGATTTCCATATTGTGCATTCGTTTCATGCTGTCTTTGCAAATGGAACGCGATCGGAGAGAAGTAGGGATGCTGAAGGCGCTTGGTGTGGGAAAAACAGAGATTTTCAAGATTTATTTTGCCAAGTATATTCTTCTTTCCGCATGCGGCGGATCGATAGGCTTTTTGACAGCTTATGTTCTGAAAGAGCCTTTGGCCGGGCAGATGCGGGAGCTATATGGCATATTGACGGACGGATGGAAGATGACGGGAATGTCTCTTGCGGCGGTCTTTTTTACGGAGGGAATAATCTTGTTCGCCGTTATGCGCTCTTTGAAAAAAATGAGTCGCATATCGGCTCTGGAAGCGCTATTTTCGGCGCAGGAAAGAAAAATGGGACGGGGAAGGTACTGGATCATCGGCTTTGTATCAGCTTTCTGTACTTTTCTGGCCCTTGTACCACGGAATTTATATAGTACGATGTCCGATCCGAAATTCGTAACATACATGGGAATCGGAGATGGGGAGATACGCATGGATGTGCGGCAGACACAGGACATGGATGTGGCGGCAGGGCAAATTACTTCCGCATTGGCAATGGACCCGGGGGTGGAAAAATATGTGGCGCTGTCCGCCAGAGCTTGCAAGGTGATTCTGCCGGACGGGGAAATGGTAAATATTACAGTGGAAACGGGCGATCACAACATATTCCCGATATATTGTTCGGAAGGGAAAATGCCGGAGAAAGAAGGGGAGATCGCACTGTCTTCCATGAATGCGAAGGAATTGGATTTGCAAATTGGGGACGCCTTGCGGCTGGTGACAGAGGGACAGGTAACGGAGTACCGGATTTGCGGTATATATCCCGATATTACAAATGGGGGGAAAACAGCGAAAGCGTACCGGGTGAATGACCGGGCGCCTGTCGTTTGGAGTGTTTTATATGTTTCCCTGAAAAAAACGGCAGATCAAGAAGAATGGATGAAGCGATACGGAGAAATGGGTGCGGACGTTACCGATATTGAGGGTTATGTGAGGGATACTTACGGCCAGACGCTGGAGCAGCTTCGTCTCGCATCCGTGATGGCAATCATACTCGCGGCTCTTGTGGTGGGCATGGTGGTTATGTTGTTTATTCGTTTGATCGTGGAGGAAAACCGCTATGCGATTTCTCTGCATAAAGCATTAGGATTTACCAGCGGAGAAATGAAACGGATTTATTTTATAAAAGGATGTTTACCGGTGGCAGCAGGGGTCATGGGAGGATTATTGGTTGGAAATCTTCTTGGCGAGGGACTTTGCGGAATGATATTGGAATCTTTCGGGGCGGAGGGTTTTCGGTTTATTATCGCATGGGAACAGATCTTGGCTATCATACCGGCTGTTATATTGGGAACTGCGATTCCGGCACTTTTGGCGGGGATTGTGGAGATCGGGAAGATAAGGGCTTATGAATGTTGTAACAGGCGCGATTAGACGGGAGAGAGGAAAATAAGGATGAGTGAACGGAATAGGGAAAGCGATGGAATGGATAAACTATTGCGGGTAGAAAATTTGAGCAAAGACCGTATACTGGACCGGGTATCCTTTGAAATGGATCAGGGGGAAATGCTGGCGGTCATGGGGCCGTCCGGTTCGGGAAAGTCTACGCTTCTTTATAATGTGGCAGGTATGGATCGGCCTTCCGGCGGCAAGATATGGATACATGGCAGAGAGACGGCCGGACTGGGAGAAGATGAAAAGGCGAAGATACGGCTGCATCATATGGGGTTTGTATTTCAGCAGATGAATATGATGGCGAACCTGAATATTTTAGACAATATTTTGCTGCCGGCAATACAGGCGAATAAAGGCGGAGGCAAAAGGACGAGGGGAGAACTGGAAAGAGCGGCTATAAAATTGATGGAAAAGCTTTCAATTTCCGGCCTGGAGGAACGCAGGATCACGCAGGTTTCGGGCGGCCAGCTTCAGCGGGCTTGTATTTGCCGGAGCATGATGAACTCATCGGAGATTTTGCAGGGAAAAAAAGAGGGGGAGGAGGCATGGCATCTGCTGTTTGCCGATGAACCCACGGGGGCTTTAAATAAAAAAGCTGCGGCGGAGGTGATGGAGGAGTTAGTCAGGCTGAATCACGAAGGGACGACAATACTGATGGCGACACACGATGGAAAAGTGGCGAGCCATTGCCACCGGATATTGTATCTTTTGGACGGACACATTTGCGGCGAATTGATGCTGGGTGAACCGGCGGATGGAACGGAGAAACGGAGAGAAGAAAAAGTAAATGCGTGGCTGATGGGGATGGGATGGTGAAAAATGCAAAGGCCCCTTCCTTTTTCTTGACAGAATCCTATGATAATTATATTATTTAATTAAAATAAATGAATTAATCTGATTAATGAATTAAAAGATATAAAGTAATAGGAGGAAAACGGTATGAGGGGGAATCGAGGATATAACCAGGAAAGCATACAGGATATGAACCGGACACTTTTAATTAATCTGTTGAGAAAAGAGGGCATTTGTGCAAGGGCACATCTTTCTAATTTATCCATGTTAAAGCAAGCTACAGTTACGAATATTATGAATGATTTCATTCACTGGGGATTGGTAAAGGAAGTGGGATTTCTTGTAGGGAATAAGGGGAGACGGTCGATAGGGATTTCGATTAACAATGATGATTTTGGAGTGTTGGGGATTCGGCTTGGGAGAAAAAATTATACGGTAGGGCTATTTGATCTTTCGGGAAATCTCGTGGAATATAAAAGGAATGAAGTGGAGGCCGGACAGAAGCCTCGAGAGATTTTTGACAACATCAAAGGAGAAGCAAGGGAGCTGATCGGTTCTGCGAAAGGAAGGAAAATAATAGCGGTTGGAATGGCAATTCCCGGACCTTATAGCGAAAGGCGGGGAAGGATAGAGTTGATGACGGGCGTCAGCGGATGGAATGAGATTTCTATTAAAGAGGAATTGACGGAAGATTTCAAACTGCCGGTTTTCGTAGAGCAGGATGCCAATGCGGGGGCGTTGGCACAATATTGGCACAAAGAAGAGGATTATAAGAACAGCGTATTGGTATATGTGGCGGATGGGCAGGGCGTAGGGGCCGGCATTATTTCCAACGGCGAGCTTTTGAAAGGAAGCATTGGCGTGGCGGGAGAAATCGGCCATACGACGATAGATCTTGGAGGGCCTAAATGCGCCTGCGGCAATTATGGCTGTCTTGAGAATTACTGTTCTTCGATTGCATTCACCAGAAAAGTAAACGAAGAATTGCAACCGGAAAAGGAATATAGCTTTCAAGAAGTTGCCGGAATGGTAAGAGAGGGAAATAAAGCTGCCGTAAAAATATTTTTGGAAAGCTGTGACCGTCTTTCGGTTGGCATTGTGAATATTGTAAACAGTTTTAATCCTGCGTTTATTGTAATCGGCGATGAGATGGCTCATATTGAGCCGGACATCATGCTCCGGCGTATAAAAGAGAACGTGAGGGAGAGGGTACTGCCGGAAATATACGGAAATATGGATATTTCTATGAGCGTGGTCAGTAATGATTCCATGGTACATGGAGCGGCGATCGTGGCGATTATGGATGTATTTGGAAACCCGGCCAAATATTTTGAATAGAAGAAAGAAAATGCAGTCATGAAGATGGCTGCTTTTTTTGTGCGTTTTGGCGAAAATATGTAAAAAAGAGGAAAAGAAAAAATACATATTGACAAATGAAATGGTGTAAGATATTATATATTCATCTTATTAATTAATTCGATTAATTAATAAAATCAAATAACATATTATGGAAAAGTAAAAAAGGAGGGCACAGAAGATGAAGAAAAAGGTATTAGGCATGTTATTGAGCGTGGCAGTAGCGGCAGCTTTGCTGACGGGATGCGGAAACAACGCTGCCGAGAGCAGCAATGAACCGGAAGCGCCGGCTCAGGCGGAAGAAAGTCAGCCGGAGGCGGAAGCTCAGGCCGACGATGGGGAAGCAGAAAATCAGGAAAGCGATGCGGAGGCGCCGGAGGAGGGACTTACGGCAGAAAAAGCTATGCTGGTATCGGCTACGGGCAATGTAATCGAGCCTAAGAACGGGGAGCATTATAAATTTGGTTTTACGGAAATGAGTGCGGGTTCTTTCTTTGATGCCTGCTACAACGGTGTAGCGGAAATTGTGGAAGCAAACGGAGATGAGGTTGTCCATGTGGAAGGGAAGGCGGACAGCGCATACCAGCTGGGCGTTGTGGAAGACTTTATTGCGCAGGGGTGTGATGCCGTATTTTACAATCCATCCGATGCGGCTGCCAGCGCTGCGGCGGTAAAAGCGTTGAATGATGCGGGCATTCCGATTATTAATTTTGACTCTGCGGTAAGCGATCTTTCGCAAGTAGACTGCTTTGTGGTAAGTGACAGCTATTCGTGCGGACAAATTGCGGGTGAAGAGCTTGTGAAGAACCATCCCGAAGGAGGAAAGGTTGCAGTTCTGGATTTCCCGGCATCTGCGGCGGCGACAGACCGTGCGAACGGATTTATAGATACGGTTACGGCAAATGGATTTGAGGTAGTGGCTCAGATGGATGCAGGAGCAAAACCGGAAAAGGGCCTTACGGTTATGGGAGATTTAATACAGGCACATGACGATTTGGTGGCAGTTTTCTGTATCAATGATGAGTGCGCACAGGGAGCTTATTCAGCGATTACAGTGGCAAAGGAAGATATCGAAATTTATAGCGTGAATGCAGGTCCGGAAGCGAAAGCAGCTATGGCAAAAGACGGAAAAGAAGGCATCTGGAAATGTACAGCAGCGCAGAGCCCTATTGGAATTGGACAGCAGAGTGCGGAAGTAGCATATAAGATTATGAAAGGGGAAGAATACGAAACAAGGATTGAGATCGCATCCTTTGCGGTAACACCTGACAATATCGATCAGTACAAAGATTCTGAGTGGCAGTAAAAAGTAAAAACGGACTGCTGTACCTGCGGTTTTGCTGCCGGGCAGCGGTCCTTATGAAAAATGAAATGGGAAAAAGAGGAGGCTTCTATGGGTTCATTACTGGAAATGAAAAACATTAGCAAAAGCTTTTCCGGAAATAAAGTATTAAATAATGTGAATCTTTCCGTGGAAGCGGGGGAAGTACATGCGCTTCTGGGAGAAAATGGCGCCGGGAAATCCACCTTAATGAAGATTTTAGGGGGAATTTATACGAAGGACAGCGGAAGTATCTACATAGACGGGCAGGAAGCCGGGATGTATGATGTAAGCGAGTCCAGAGCGAGAGGGGTCAGTATTATTCACCAGGAGCTGATGCTGGCGCAGCATCTTACCATAGCGGAAAATATTTTTATGGGAAGAGAAATAAAAAATAAAAATGGCATGGTGAATTTGAGAAAACAGGAGCAGGAAGCGCAGAAGTTTCTGGATCAATATGCGATGGATTTGCCGGCGGATACGAGGCTGGACAAACTGACGATTGCAAAACAGCAGATGGTGGAAATCATCCGTGCAGTTTCTTTTGGCGCGAAAATTATTGTTATGGATGAACCTACTTCTTCCTTGTCGGATGCGGAGGTAGAGATTCTGTATGGAATGATCAGGACATTAAAAAAGAAAAATGTGGCCATGATATATATTTCCCACAGATTGAATGAATTATATGATATTACGGACAGAATTACGGTATTGAGGGACGGAGAGTATGTAGGCTGCGTCGTTACAAAGGAAACGGAACGGGCACAACTGATCAGCATGATGGTGGGAAGAGATCTGGCCAACTATTATACCAAGACGGATCATGTTATAGATGAAATTGTGCTGAAAGTGACAGATTTGTCCGATGGAAATAAGGTAAAGAAGGTAAGTTTTGACCTGAAAAAAGGAGAAATATTGGGAATTGCCGGACTGGTAGGCGCGGGCAGAAGCGAAACAATGGAATGCCTGTTTGGACTGACGGCCAGAAAGGCGGGAACTGTTGAATATAGAGGAAAAGAAGTTTGTTTTAAAAATCCAAGGGAGGCCATGAAAGAAGGATTTGGGCTGGTGCCGGAAGACAGGAAACAGGAGGGGTTGTTTCTTCAGTCGGATATTCGTTTTAATACGACGATTAATGTGGTAGATCGTTTTTTGAAGAAATTGGTCTGGAATCGGTCGAAGGAAAATCAGATTGTTTCGGAAAAAATGGAGGGAATGCATATTAAAGCGACGGGAGCATCCCAGATGGTATCCAAACTCAGCGGAGGAAACCAGCAAAAGGTACTGATCGGGAGATGGCTCTGCTCCACAAAATCCATTCTGATTCTGGATGAACCGACAAGAGGCGTTGATGTGAAGACGAAAGCGGAAATCTATGCGCTGATCGACAATCTGGCGGCAAGTGGACTTTCGATTATCATGGTTTCGTCGGAACTGCCGGAACTGATCAATATGAGCGACCGGATTATGGTAATGAGCAATGGATACAGCGCGGGAGTTCTGGGAAGGGATGAATTGAGCCAGGAGAATGTAATGACGCTGGCTACAATGGAAGTGGGCGCATAAGAAGGCGCGGGGATTTGTGTCTGTGCCCGTAGTTTGCAGATTAAGAGAAAGGCATGGTTATTCATATGGAAATAAAGAAAGTGAAAGAAAACTGGTTTGCATCCTTTGGACGGAGTATTTTAGGAGGAATCAGGTCGAACGGCGGCATTCTGATCGGGCTGATTATGATCTGTCTGATCCTTGGAGTTATGACGGATTCGTTTTTGACAGTCAGGAATTTTACGAATATTATGAGGCAGATTTCCATTAATGTGATACTGGCATGCGGTATGACGATGGTAATTATTTTAGGCGGGATCGACCTGTCGGTAGGTTCGATTATAGCGGTTTCCGGCTGCTTGTGCTGCGGCTTGATTACGAATACGGGGATGCCTTCTGCGGCAGCTATTCCGGTTTCCATTCTGGCCGGAACGCTGGTGGGCATTTTTAACGGACTGGTAGTTTCGAGGACGACGATTCCGCCGTTTATTGTTACGCTGGCGATGATGAATATTGGCAGGGGATTTGCACGGATTTATACGAAGGCAACGACGATTTTGGTGGATGACGAGCTGTTTACTTTTATCGGAAGCGGCACGGTGCTGGGGGGTATTCCTATACATATTATTTATATGGTTATCGTTATCGCGGTGTCTGCATTGATTTTGAACAGAACCAGGCTGGGAAGAAATATTTACGCAGTAGGCGATAATAAACAGGCGGCTTCTTATTCGGGAATCAATGCAAAGAGAGTGACAATGATCGTGTTTGTGATTATGGGGTTCTTTGCAGCGTGTGCGGGGATTATAAGCTCTGCCAGGACGTTTTCCGGCCAGTTTAATGTAGGGGAAGGGGCGGAAATGGATGCGATTTCTGCCGTAGTATTGGGCGGAACGAGCATGAGCGGCGGTATCGGGCATCTGAGCGGGACGATTATCGGTTGTATTGTAATTGGCGTTCTGAATAACGGCATGAATATTCTGGGCATTGACTCTTCCTGGCAATATGTGGTAAAAGGAATTGTAGTATTGCTTGCTGTATTTATTGATTATTTTAAGAAAATCAAAGAATAATGATCGGAAAGGATAAAATATGTCAGTTATTTTAGGTATTGACTTGGGGACTTCCAGCGTAAAGGGGATGCTGCTTGACAGTTTTCGGGGAGTGCTGGCGGTAGAATCCGGCGAGTATGACGTTAAAATACCGAGGGAAGGTTATGCGGAACAGGAACCGGAACAATGGTGGGAGGAGACGAAAAAGGTTCTCTTCAAGCTAAGGGATGGAAATAGGGAGGCTTTTGGACAAATTGAGGCAGTCGGCTTTTCCGGGCAGATGCATGGAATTGTTCTGACGGATGAAAATGGAATTCCTTTGCGGCCGGCCATTCTCTGGCTGGATCAAAGGTCTAAAAAGGAATTAGGGCAGATATACCGGAAAATAGATTTGGAGAAAATGGGGAATATATTCAGGAACAGGGTATATACCGGCTTTGGTTTTCCATCGCTGATATGGGTTAGGGAACATGAGCCGGAAATCCTGAAGAGAACCCGCTGGGTCATGATGCCGAAAGACTTTATCCGCTACAAAATGACCGGAAAAATTGCTTCCGATGTCACGGATGCCTCTTCCACGGCAATTTTCCATACGGCGGAAAGAACATGGGCTTATGATACGATCAGGGAATTCGGGCTTCCGGCGGAGATTTTCCCGCCCTGCGGGGAGTCTATGGAGATTGCGGGTTATGTAACAAAGGAATGCGAAAGGGAATGCGGGCTGAAAGAAGGAATTCCTGTCGTTTACGGGGCCGGCGACCAACAGGCGCAGAGCATTGGCAACGGTATTTGTGAAGAGGGGAAGATAATATGCAATATCGGAACGGGAGGACAGATTTCCACTTACATAAAAGAACCCGTATATGATAAGAAGCTTCGAACTCATACGTTCTGCCATTCCATTGATTACGGCTATACGATTTATGGAGCGACTCTTTGCAGTGGGATGTCTTTGAAATGGTTAAAGGATAAAATATTGCGGATTGATGATTTTGACCAATTAAGCCAAATGGCAGGAGAGATTGTGCCGGGAAGCGAAGGGCTTATTTATCTGCCTTACCTGACGGGAGAGCGAACGCCTCATATGGATCCCTGCGCCAAAGGAATGTTTGCCGGACTGACGCTCGGACACGACAGACGCCATATAGTAAGGGCGGTTATGGAAGGGGTTACGATGAGCTTGCGGGACTCTTTGACAATTTTCCGGGAATTGGGTATCAAATGCGATACTATGATCGCATCGGGCGGAGGAGCTAAAAGTCATGAATGGCTTCAGATGCAAGCGGATATTTTCCATAAAAAAGTGATTGTCTGTGAAGTAAATGAGCAGGCTTGCCTGGGAGCATGTATTCTGGCGGGGAAGGGATGCGGTATTTTCGATTCCGTCAAACAGGCGGCGGAACGGTTTGTGTCATTCGGGGATAAGATTTATGAACCGAATCCTGAAAATGAAAAGTTATACGATGAGCAGTACGAAAGATTCCGGGATCTTTACCGGAACAACAAGGAATGGATGGTGAATTGACATGGAAAGGATCATTTTGGATACCGATATCGGAACGGAGGTAGACGATGCCATTACGTTAGCTTATCTCCTGGCCAATCCGGAGGCCGAACTGCTGGGCATTACTACGGTGGCAGGGGAGGCGGTGGAGAGGGCGAAGCTTGCCAGCGTCCTTTGCAAAATAGCAGGGAAAAAAATTCCTGTTTATCCAGGCTGTGAAAATCCGATTCTGACGCCTCAGATAGAACGTTATGCGCCTCAGAAAACGGTTTTGAAAAAATGGGAACATGATAAGGAGTTTCCTGAAAACAGGGCGGTGGCCTTTATGCAGGAGATGATTCACAAATATCCGGGAGAGATTACTCTTATTTGCATCGCGCCCCTGACCAATATCGGTTTATTGTTCGCTATGGATCCGAAGATTCCTTCTTTGTTGAAACGAATCGTCCTTATGTGCGGTTCCCCGACTTATACAAGGTATGACGGTACGTCGGAAACGATGAGCGCTATGGATAAAAGCGATCTTATCGTTTTAGGAAGTAAAGGGGTCATTGAGAACAATGCGCTGATTGATCCCCATGCAACAAAACTGGTTTATGGTGCGGAGGTAAAAGAACATGTGACTTGCGGATTAAATGTAACAAGCAGGCTGATCATGAAACCAGAAGAGGCGGAGAAAATATTTCATCATCCCTTGCTGGAGCCGGTACTGGATATCGCGAGGGAGTGGTTCAAAGATGAGGAAAGGGTGACTTTCCACGATCCATTGACCGCAGTATCCCTTTTCCATGAAGATGTATGCCGGTTTGAAAAGGGAAAGCTGGAAATTGAGACGGGCAGCAGACTCCTTTCCGGTTTTACTTATTGGAGGCCGGATGAAAACGGGCCGCATCGGGTTGCTATGGATGTGGACAAGGAACTTTTTTATCAATATCTTTTTGAAGTGTTTCGTTAAGAGAGGAGAGCTGGAATGAAGTACGGGATTTATTTTGCTTATTGGACAAAGGAATGGTTTGCGGATTATAAAAAATATATGGATAAGATATCCGGGCTTGGGTTTGATGTGATGGAAATTTCCTGCGCCGCGCTCAGGGATGTTTATACGACAAAGGAGCAGTTGATTGATCTTCGGGAATATGCGAAGGAAAAAAATCTGACATTGACGGCGGGATATGGCCCTACGAAAGCGGAGAATCTTTGTTCGGAAGACCCGGAGGCCGTAAAACGCGCCATGTCTTTTTTCAGGGATTTGCTCCCTAAATTGCAGTTGATGGATATTAAGATTTTGGGGGGCGGTTTGTATTCTTATTGGCCGGTGGATTTTACGCTGAATAACGATAAAGAGGGCGATAGGGCAAGAGCCGTGCAAAACCTGAAAGAACTTTCCAAAACGGCGGAGGAATGCGATGTGACTCTGGGGATGGAGGTTTTGAACCGTTATGAAGGATATATTCTGAATACTTGTGAGGAAGCCATTGATTTTGTGGATGAAATCGGCAGCAGTCATGTAAAAATCATGCTGGATACCTTTCATATGAATATCGAAGAGGACAATATAGCGGCGGCGATCCGCAAAGCGGGGAAGAGGCTGGGACACTTGCATCTGGGAGAACAGAACCGGATGGTTCCGGGAAAAGGAAGCCTTCCCTGGAACGAAATAGGACAGGCTCTGAGAGACATTGACTACAAGGGAGCTGCCGTTATGGAGCCGTTCGTCATGAAGGGGGGAACGATTGGGAGCGAAATCAAGGTTTGGCGTGATTTGCTGGATGATACCAGCGAAGAAAGGCTGGATGCGGATGCAAAAGCGTCTTTGAACTATGTAAGGCATGTGTTTGGGATTTAAGGGTGAAAGAGTAATATACAGAAATCAAATTTGCCAGTGAAGACAAAGGACAGGAGGGACAAACCGGAAGCCTGGGAAGGGCCGGCGGGGTGTTTTCCTGTGCCAGCTTCAAAAAATGGATTTTCTAAATATTCCGGTAAAATGGCATCAACCGTGCGCAACCGCCCGCCATTCGCCATCCAGGCTCATCGCGGCCTTTTGGTGACATCCGTGTCACCAAATTGCTGTTTCTGAACGGAATATTAAGAAAATCTCATTTTTTTACGCAAGGCACAGGAAAACATCCCGCCGGCCCTTTCCAGGCTTCCGGTTTGTCCCTCCTGTCCTTTGTCCTCACTGGCAAATTTGATTTCTGTGAAATTAATTTCGCTCATATGGACATATCATTCCCTGTGAGTTAAACTATAAGAAAGGCACAGAGGGGTACGGGAATGAAATATATGCAGAATTTGGCGGTGATATTGGGAATTTTCTTTCTCCTATATTTTTTAGGGGTAAAAATATCAGGAGGTTATGGAACCAATTTTTATTTTATCTGGTTGGTGATAGGCCTGGCTTTGATTGCGTGGGCAGTATGTATGAAAAAGGGAATTCTTATCCCTCATATTCCCATATGGATCAGAAGGATTTGCCTTGCGCTGGTCTGTTTGGGATGTCTGTTGTTCGTACTGGTGGAAGGGTTGATTTTGAGCGGATTTATGGCGAGGGGAGATGCGGGGCTGGATTACGTGATTGTGCTGGGGGCGCAGATGAAAGAGCATGGGCCGAGCCGTGTGCTGCAGATGCGGCTGGATACGGCGTATGATTATCTGGTGGAAAATCCCGATACGAAAGCCATTGTTTCAGGAGGACAGGGGAGTGACGAACATATCAGTGAGGCGCAGGGGATGTATGATTATCTGGTGGGAAGAGGAATCGCGCCGGAGCGGATCATAAGAGAGGATCAGTCGCGCAATACCAGCCAGAATATTAATTACAGCAGCGCGTTTCTGGATAAAGAGAAGGATTCGGTAGGTATCGTAACAAATAATTTTCATATTTTCAGAGCGACGCATATTGCGAAAAAAAGCGGTTATAAGCAGGTGTGTGGGATTGCGGCTCCGTCGGAGTGGATGCTTCAGGGGAACAATATGCTGAGGGAATTTGCGGGCGTAGTGAAGGATTTTCTTGTTGGAAATATTTGAGCGGCCGGTTAGGCGGGGTGGAAGCGGAAAAGAGAAGGGATGGGAGGTTTTGTATGGCAAAGAAAGAGATAGAACGGTTGAAACAGTGGATTGAGGAGAGCGACAATATTGTATTTTTTGGCGGGGCAGGAGTATCTACGGAAAGCGGGATACCGGATTTTCGCAGTGTGGACGGTCTGTACCATCAAAAATATGACTATCCGCCAGAAACGATATTAAGCCATACTTTTTATCGGAATAAGCCGGAGGAATTTTACCGGTTTTACAGGGATAAACTGATCGGTTTCGAGGCGGAGCCTAATCAGGCCCATAAGAAACTGGCGCAATGGGAGCAGGATGGTAAGTTAAAAGCGGTGATCACGCAGAATATCGACGGACTGCATCAGGCGGCGGGGAGCCGGAAGGTGTTGGAACTGCATGGTTCAACGCTACGCAATTATTGTGAACGCTGCGGCAAGTTCTTTGATCTGGAGGATATCAGAAACGGGGAAGGCGTGCCGATGTGCGATGCGTGCGGGGGACCGGTTAAGCCAGATGTGGTGCTGTATGAAGAAGGGTTGGATCAGAATGTATTGTCGGAAGCGGTGCAATTTATTAAAAACGCGGATGTTCTGATCATAGGAGGTACGTCATTGGTCGTATATCCGGCGGCCGGATTAATCGATTATTATCGCGGAAATAAGCTGGTATTGGTGAATAAAACGCCTACGGCGAGGGATGGAGTGGCGGATCTGGTAGTGCAGGGCGCGATCGGGGAGATTTTCGGGCAACTGTAGAGAGAGAGGAAAAGCGCATGGATATTCAAGTGGGCAATATTTTACGGTTGAAGAAACAGCATCCTTGTGGAAGCAGGGAATGGGAAGTTTTGCGGACGGGAGCGGATTTTCGTTTAAAATGCATGGGATGCGGCCATCAGATCATGATAGCCCGCCGGGCCTTGGAAAAAAGTGTGAGGGAAATCAAGCAAAAGCCTTGAAAACGCCGGGCTTATATGATATCATATTAACTCGTGATATATTTTAATTCCTTGCTCCTGATTATTTCGGGGGCCAGAGACCAAAAGGAGGTAACGCACATGAACAAATATGAATTAGCCGTTGTTGTCAGTGCAAAAATCGAAGATGAAGAAAGAGCGGCAGTAATTGACAAATGCAAAGCTCTGATTGAAAGATTCGGTGGACAAGTTACAGAAGTTGATGAATGGGGTAAGAAGAGACTCGCTTACGAAGTTCAGAAAATGAAAGAAGCTTTCTACTACTTCATCCATTTCGATGCTGAAAGCACTGTTCCGGTAGAGGTCGAACACAGAGTTCGCATCATGGACAATGTGATCAGGTATTTATGCGTACGACAGGACGAGGCATAAAGAACAGGAGAATGTATGAATAAAGTAATACTTATGGGACGTTTGACAAGAGACCCCGAGGTGCGGTATGCACAGGGAGAAAGCCCATTGGCGATTGCCAGATATACGCTTGCAGTGGATCGCCGTTTTAACAGGAACGGCGACGATGCCACGGCAGATTTTATTAATTGTGTAGCATTTGGAAGGAGCGGGGAGTTTGCGGAGAGATATTTCCGTAAGGGAATCAAGATCGCAGTAACCGGACGTATCCAGACAGGAAGCTATACGAATAAAGATGGCGTTAAGGTATATACGACGGAAGTCGTAGTTGAAGATCAGGAATTTGCGGAGAGTAAAAATAATTCAGGCGGCGGCGATGGTTATGCCGGCGGCAATTATTCAGGAGGCAATAATTATTCAGGCGGCAGCAGACCGGCTCCTATGGCAGCCGGAGATGGGTTTATGAATATTCCTGATGGAATCGACGAGGAATTGCCATTTAACTGATCATTATTTTCAATTTTTAGATAGGAGGCATGATTATGGCTTACAATAAAGCGGAAAAGTCCGATTCCCCGGTAAGGAGAAAAGGCGGAATACGCAGAAGAAAAAAAGTTTGTGTATTTTGCGGAAAAGACAATGTGATCGACTACAAGGATGTCAATAAATTAAAGAGATATGTATCGGAAAGAGGAAAGATCCTTCCCAGAAGAATCACAGGAAACTGTGCAAAGCATCAGCGTGCATTGACCGTTGCGATTAAGAGAGCGCGTCATCTTGCATTGATGCCTTATGTTCAGGAATAAGATTTGACAGAATAAGGCCGGTTATCCGTCAGGATAGCCGGTTTTTGCATGTCTGTTGTGTTTTCGGGGAGGAATATTGATTTTAAGGGGCGAAATGTATATAATGGAAAAGGTTATTGGAATCTACATGCAATAAATCCGCGCAGAAACGGGGAAAAGAATGAAAGAGCAATTTGACGAGAAATTGGATATAGAAAGAAACTGGAAACGGGAACAACGCATCAGGGAGATGCGGAAGCGGAAGGAGCAGCAGAACCGGGTACGAAAATGGATCCGGGTAGGGGTACCGGTGCTGGCCGGTATTGTCATTCTGGCCGTGGTCATGGTAGTCAAAGGGATAGGGAAAAATTCCGGCGGCCAAAGGGGAGAAAAAGAGGCGGGAGCGAATGGCGGGACGTCGGTTTCTCAAGAGGTGGAGAGTGCGGAAAACCGGGCCGGAGAGACAGCGGGACAGGAAAGCGGAAGCGGAGCGTTTACGGATAAGGGATGGGAACAGGTGCCGGCAGGGGAGGCGCAGCCGGAAGGAGAAGGACAGGAAGAAGTTCAGGCGCCTTATTCTGCAAAGGAAACGGAAGACACGCTGCATCTTGGAACGGATCTTGCCAGTACGTATGCGATTTTGATCGATTTGGACAAAGGGAATATTGTGGCGGAAAAAAATGCCCGTATCAGAATGAACCCAGCCTCTATGACAAAAGTGCTGACCTTGCTGGTAGCGGCGGAACATATAGAGAATTTGGAAGATACGTTTACGATTACTTTGGAAATTACGGATTATAGTTTTGTCAATGGATGCAGCAATGCGGGATTTGAGAAAGATGAAACGGTGACGGTGCGGGATCTGCTGTATGGAACGATTTTGCCTTCCGGTGCGGAAGCGGCAGTAGGGCTGGCGGTTTACGTAGCGGGCTCCCAGGAAGCCTTTGTGGAACTGATGAACGAAAAGCTGGAAGAACTGGGGCTGGCAGAGAGTGCGCATGTTACGAATTGTGTAGGTATATATGATGAAGACCATTATTGTACGGTTTATGACATGGCTATGATTATGGAGGCTGCTATGGATAACGAGCTTTGCAGGGAAGTGTTGTCCGCCCGTACTTATACTACATCGGAGACGGAAGCTCATCCCGAAGGACTGATGCTGAGTAATTGGTTTATACGCCGTATTGAGGACAGGGATGTGGGGGGGAAAGTACTAAGCGGCAAAACCGGTTTTGTAAAGGAATCGGGAAGCTGCGCATCCAGTTACGGGGAGGATAAGAACGGGAAAGGATATATATGCGTCAGCGCAGATGCGGACAGCCAGTGGATCTGTATCGGAGATCATGTACAGTTATACCGGAAGGTGATGGCTCCATGACAGGATAAGCGGTTTGATTTTTTTGTTGTCAATAATATCATGAAAAATTGGAAATAGAACCCATAGATTTGTGTGACATGCACAAAAATATGGGTTCTATTTTTGTACTTTTTATAATAGACCGAGGGGTTACTGAGCGGTTTAAACTGATACTAACAGCAATATCAAGTAATAAAAGCTGTGCAGAGAGGAAGGTAAAAATAGATAAAAGGAGGTACACATGAAGATTCGAATTCTTTACCGTCAGATTCAGGAAATTCCGGCAGAGAACAGAGAAAAACAAAAGGAATTGGAACATAGCAGTGATTTGGCGGCGCTTAGACTGGGGATTCCATTACCGACACGCTATCGCCCTTTTACGGGAAATATGAATTCGCGGATGAGAATACATGAACGCGAATATGAGTCGATTGCGGATTTTACACGGCTGCATGAAATGTGGCTGAATGATCCGGAATGCAGACAGATAGATGAGGAATGGGAAAAATGCTATATTTGGGAACGGCGGGAAATACTATATGTGGATGATGCCGGCGACCCTACGATACCATGGCTGCAGATGGCGGCAGAGCAGGGACGGACAGTGAAATATGTCGTAAATCCTGATTATAAAATGCCGAAGGAGCAGGATAATTACAAAGGCTGACAGGAGGATGATGACAAGTGAGGATTGTATATCGCCAGACACAGGAAATTCCATTTGATAAATGGATGCAGGAACTGGAACTGGAAAGAAAAACGGATATAGAGGAGGCGCGCCTCGGACATCCTTTGCCAAGGAGGTACCGCATGTACTCGGGGGCTGAACACTCACAGACAAGGATTCATGAGCGCATATATGATGATTTTGCTGCGTTTGGCAAAATGTTTGAGGCATGGGCCGAAGACGAAGAATGCCAGAAAATTGAGGTGGAACGACATAATTTTTATGTGTGGGAACGGGAAGAACTGTTATATGTAGATGATCCGGTCGATGAGGATGCCTTAAGAAAAGAGCTTGCAGCGAAAATGGCTGATGCAGGGGAAGAAAAAATAATTTAGGATGGGCGAAAATGGATGATGTTATTTTAAAACTACACGGGATGGTGAAAAGCTTCGGTTCCACGAAAGCAGTGCAGGACGTTTCCATGGAACTTCGTAAGGGACAGGTATTAGCGCTGATTGGGGAAAATGGATCCGGAAAATCCACGCTAATGTCCATGGTAACAGGTACGCTGCAGCCGGATAAGGGCCGGATGGAACTGAAAGGAAAGGAATATGTGCCGGACTCCATTATTGCCGCAGGAAATTCGGGAGTCTGTATTCTCATTCAGGAGCTGGGTACTATTGATGGACTGACAGTGGCAGAGAATATTTTTCTTGGCAAAGAAAAAAGGTTCGCCAGCGGGTTCCGTGTGAGCAGCCGGCGGATGAACCAGGCGGCAGATGAGCTTTTGCAAAGTATGGGAGTCAGCCACTTCGATGCAAAAACAGAGGTGGATGCGTTGTCTTTTGAGGAAAGGAAACTGATCGAAGTATGCAGGGCTATGTATAATGATCCGGATATTCTGGTTGTGGATGAAACAACTACGGCTCTTTCTCATACGGGACGGGAAAAAATTTATACGATTATTGAAAATCTCAAGAAGCAGAAGAAAGCAGTGGTATTTATTTCCCATGATTTGGATGAGGTGCAGAAGGTGTGCGATTCAGCGATGATTTTGCGGGATGGCAGTTATATCGGCACTCTTTACGGGGAAGAAGTTACTCCTGAAAATATGCGGCAGATGATGATAGGAAGAGATTTATCCGGCAATTATTATAGGACGAAAGGGACGACTTATGTCAAAGAAGAAGTGGCGCTGGATGTGCGGAATATTCAATATGGGATTTTGCATGACGTAAGTTTCCAGCTTCATAGAGGAGAAATCCTTGGGTTAGGAGGCCTTACGGAATGCGGAATGCATGAGTTGTGCAAAATTGTGTTTGGTGCGATCAAGCCGGATGCGGGAGAAGTGGAGCTGACAGAAAATCATGTTAAAATCACGTCTCCGGCTGTGGCGATTAAAAATCATATCGCTTATCTGCCAAAAGACAGGGATAATGAATCCTTATTTCTGATGACAAGCATTAAGGACAATATTACGGTAGCTTCTATGGATCGTCTCAGAAACGGGCCTTTTATCACGAGAAAAAGAGAAAGAGACCTGGCGGATCAGGCGGCCGGGCAGTTATCGGTGAAGATGCGGGATGTGGAGCAGTTGACGAAGGAGCTTTCCGGAGGAAATAAGCAGAAAGTTGTGGTTGCAAAATGGATGGCGAATGAGTCTGATATTCTTATTATGGATTGCCCTACGCGCGGTATAGATATTGGCGTTAAGGCGGCCATTTATAAGCTGATGGAACAATTAATTTCGGAAGGAAAAGCGATTTTAATGGTTTCGGAGGAGATCCCGGAGCTGCTCGGAATGTCGGACAGGATACTGATCATGAAAGACGGTACAATTAACGGGGAATTTGACAGGAGTGAAGAAGTTACGGAAAAAAGCCTGATTGAAAAGTTAATCTGACGCACTGTCGGCGGGTTCTGGTCGGCAGGCGGAAAGAAAGGCGTGGTTATTGAGATGAAGATGAAAGAGGCTCCTGTTTTGGGGGCAAAAGGATCAAAGAAAGAAAGCAATGTTTTAAAAAACGCGGAATGGGCAAAAAAAGCGGTGCCATTTCTTGGGCTGCTGGTACTGGTTTTATTGTTTAGCACAACGACGGACGGCAGATTTCTTAAGGTTACGAATTTGCAGAATATTTTTTCCCAGGCGGCAATCGTCATGGTTGCCGGTACCGGCTGCTCTTTTGTTATGTCCCATAATAATCTGGATTTTTCCCTGGGAGGCGCATGCGCCATGAGCGCCGTAGCCGGTATTGTGATTGGTGCCAAGCTCTCATATGCATGGATGCTTCCTGTCTGCCTGACAGTGGGAATGATGTGCGGCCTGATTACGGCTGGCCTGCATATCAAGGCAAGGATTCCGGCATTTATGGCCGGTATGTGTATTATGTTTGCCGGGCGGGGACTGGCTCAGGGAGCATATTTGCAGTTTGTCATGACTCTGCCTCAGGACTACAAAGTATTGCAGAATATATGGTTTTATTTTGCAGTCGTTACCGTAATCTTTCTGGCTGCCTATATCTTGTTTGAATATACGAAAATCGGTAAATACAATAAGCTGATAGGATCTAATATGCAGGTGGCAAAACTGAGCGGAGTACCTGTAAACAAATATAAGGTGATGGCATTTGCCGTAAGTGGTTTTACGGTTGGGGCAGCGGCATTTATGTCAATTATCCGGGGAGGAGGTGTGGGGGCACAGACAGGAACGAATCTGGAAACAAATGTGCTTTTAGCATTAACGCTGGGAGGCTTCCCATTGACAGGAGGATCACAGGCGAAAATGCGGAGTGTAATTATCGGCGCATTGGTACTTTTTATGCTGAATAACGGATTGCAGCTTTGGGGAGTGGATCCAACCATAATCAATGTAATAAAGGGAATTGTATTTTTGGTGGTTGTTTATATTACGATTGACCGAGGCTCAGGAAGGGTCATGATTTAAAACGTTAAAACGAAAAAGAAAAAGGAGAGAAACAGTATGAAAAAGAAACTTGCAGCAATAGTGACAGCGATAGCAGTAACCGTTGTTTCCCTGGCCGGTTGTGGGAACAGCACGGAAAGCTCCGGTTCTGCGCCGGCCGCGGAAACGGAAAAGGCAGAGGGGGAGACGGCAAACAGCGGAAACGCGGAAGAAGCAGCCAGGCATAAAATAGGCGTGATTTTGTACGGCAAAGATGATTCCATGGGAGCGGCGGACTATGCTTATTTAAATTATGCGGCAGAGGCGCTTGAGGTGGATATACAGTGGGCATTGAACGATTACGATGCGGAATCGCAGCTCGCTTCGGCAGAAAATCTTGTATCTGCAGGCTGCGAAGGACTTCTGTTTCTTCCGATTAATGACAATGCGGTAAGTCTGATCGGCGATTATTGCCAGCAAAATGAAATTTATTTCCAGATGATGAACCGCGATATCAGCGATAATACAATCAAAGAAGCCACACAGGCGAATCCTTATTATGTGGGCACCAGTTTTGAAGCCAATGAAGCCGCGACCAATGAACTGACAAACTTTATGGCAGAGGAAGGCCGTTTGAAATATGGCGTTGGCAAGGTGCCTCCCGGTTCTTCCCTGTCTGTCCGCAATACGGCGTTTGAGGAGTCGGTAAAAACAGTAAATGGAACGATTCTGGCGGACTATACGGCACCCAGCGATGGAAGTACACAAGCTTATGTAACTTATATTGAAAACTTTGTCAATTCTTATCCGGAAATGGACGGTTTGCTGTTAAGCAGCACGACTGGAGGCGGCGGTGAGACAATTATGAATACCCTTCAGTCTCTGGTAGAGCCGGGTGCAATTAAAATAGTGGCTTTTGATACTTTTGAAGGCATGGAAGAAGGTTTTGAAGACGGATGGCTGACAGCGCTGGCAGGGGGGATTGCCGTACAATGCGTACCAGATTTCATTATGCTGTATAATGCGGTGGACAAGACGCCTCTTGCCGAAGGATATACTGTTTTATACCAAAATTTTATTTTCATTACCAATCTGGAAGAATGTTCCACATTTGCACAATACATTGATAATCCAGAGCATATGATCTACGATGCCGAGACGATCCGCAGTCTTGCAAAACGTTACAATCCCGATGCCACGCTTGATGATTTAGTGAATCTTATGGAGAGCTATAGCCTCGAATGGGTTGTGGAGAATGCAGGACAATAAAAAAATACGCATGCAAGGTCTTGAGACTTTGAAAGGGGTATGGTTATAAGTATGAAAACAGTAAAAAATATTATGGCTAAATATGCATTAATGCTGATTGTGCCGATAGCGGGATTTCTGGTTTTATGGCTTGTTTTTCCGAAAGCCGTAGGAGTGAGAAATATTCCTTCTTTGTTAAAACAGGCTATTGCGCCGGCGGTACTTGGCTGGGGAGTTTTATTTAACATGAAGGTAGGGAATTGGGATTTTTCGGTTGGTTCCGAAGTGCTGATCAGTTCCATTATCGGCGGAAACCTGGCGATTATGTATGGACTGGGAATGCCGGGGATGCTTGTGCTGACTGTTCTCATCGGCTTGATGGCCGGGGCGGCCGTAGGACTGGTCTATTATATGCTTAAGATACCGACCATCATTGTTTCTATTGGAATGCTGCTCATATATGAAAGTCTTGGAAGCTATGTTTTCGGCGGGGCGGGAGTTTATATCCCGTCTGGCTGGAAGCTGCTGGGGACGGGGGCGTTGTTTGCGATCGCAGCCGTTTCTGCGGCACTTTCATACTTTTTATTTTACCGGTCAGGAATCGGGTACCATGTACGTGCGGTTGGAAATAATGCCAGCGTGGCGGCGGTGAATGGACTAAATGTATATAAGGTTAAAGTTTTTTCGATTGCTATTGCAGGAATGTTTTCCGGTATTTATGCAATGGTTTGCCTGGGGACAAGCGGAGTGCAGAAAACGGTAGGTTCCATGAATTCCATGGGTACATGTTTTGATGCGATGATGTGCGTGTTTGTAGGTATGTCCATCAGCCGCAGAGGTAATCTGATTGCAGGGATTTTTTGCGGAAGCATTGTGATGCAGTTAATTAAGTTATGTTTGATGGCATGCGGATTCCCAAGTGAATACAATTCCATTGTCATTGCGGTTTTTGTACTGGCATTTATGGCTATGGATTCCCGGGCACGGGCGTCGGCGGCCGGAAAAAGGAAAAGCAAAGCGGCTGGCGTTGCTTAGAAAGGATAAGAGGATGAACTGGGAAGAACAGAGAGCGGTAGTGACCGGAGCGGCCTATGGCATTGGGCGGGAGATCGTATTTTCGCTGGCAAAAAGGGGATGCCGGGTGGCGTGTCTTGATATAGCGGACGATGAGAATAGAAGAACGGCCGGCCGGGCATCTGAGCTGGCAGGGAAGCAGTGCCGGGCCTATCATTGCGATATCGCGGATCCCGACGGCATTGATGAGACATTTGAAAAGATTTTCCGGGAGTTTGGCGGGATCGATATATTGATTAATAATGCGGGTGTTTTTTCCGCCATGTCTTTTGTGGGGGATACTTATGAAGCGGCATTGGAAGATTTTCATTTTAATATGGATGTGAATGCCAGGGGAACCTTCCTGTGTGCAAAAAAGGCGGCGCCGCAAATGGCAAAAAGAGGGGGCGGGCATGTGATTAATGTGGTGACTAACCATGTAAAACGTTATTTATTTCCGCCCAGCGACAGCGAACATAGTTATGATGCGTCCAAATATGCCCAGCTTGCGTTGAATGAGTCGTTGGACTGCGAACTGAAAGCGTATGGCATACGGGTAAATGCAGTCTGTCCTGCGGCGACGAGAACGCCTATGCTGCAGTCCTTTTTTGACAGCCTTGGGATGGAAATGACCAAGGAAACGATCGGGAAATGTACCGGCATACCGTCTCTTCTTGAGCCCGATGAAGTGGCGGAAGCAGTTTGCAGCATATTGGAGTGGGATGAAACACAGCCTACGGGAAAGGCTATGCTCCTTGTACATTCGGAAGATTGCGAAAAATTAAAATATGGTTATGTAGAGGAATTGGGAAGATGATGATAGATGTAGAAAAAACGATACAGGAAATGACGCTGGAAGAAAAAGCGTCCTTGTGTTCCGGGCTGGGGTATTGGGATACGAAACCGTTGGAACGTTTTGGAATAAAATCGTTTATTATGACGGACGGGCCTAATGGAGTCCGTATGCAGGAAGGGGCGAATGACAGGTTTGGCTTGAATGAAAGCGCAAAGGCAACATGTTTTCCGACGGGTTCCTGCCTGGCGTCGTCCTGGGACGCCGGACTTTTATATGAAGTGGGAGCCGCTATCGGGCGCGAGGCAAAGGCAAAGAATGTAAGCCTTGTGCTGGGCCCTGCGGTCAATATGAAACGGAGTCCCTTATGCGGCAGGAACTTTGAGTATTTATCAGAGGATCCTTTGCTGGCGGGAAAGCTGGGTGCCGCTTATGTGAAGGGAATGCAGATGCAGGGTGTGGGAGCTTCCCCGAAGCATTTTGCCGCGAATAACCAGGAACGTTACAGACAGACGATAGACAGCCGCGTGGATGAGCGTACTTTGCGGGAAATATATTTAAAGGTTTTTGAGATTATAGTAAAAGAAAGCGCTCCATGGATGATGATGTCTTCCTATAATCAGATCAACGGGGAATTTGCATCCCAAAACCGTTGGCTGCTGCATGATGTCCTAAGAAAAGAGTGGGGATACAAAGGTCTGATGGTGACAGACTGGTATGGTACAAATGTGAGACCTATGGGAGTGGCGGCAGGACAGGACCTGGAAATGCCGGGCAACGGAGGGATAAGTGACAAAGAAATTGTGGATGCTGTGCGCGCAGGACATCTTTCGCCGAACGCTGTGGACGAATGCGTCCGTCATTTTCTCAGGCTTTATAATCTTCTTCAGGCTGATCAAGGACAGTCGGCAGCCGATTACGAAGAGAATCACCGTCTTGCCTGTCGTGCGGCTGCGGAAGGTTCCGTTCTGCTAAAAAATGATGAAGCAGTGCTGCCGCTGGAAAAGGAGCAAAAGATTGCGGTAATCGGAGCGTTTGCAAAGCAGCCCAGATATCAGGGGGGAGGAAGCTCGCATCTGAATGCGAATCAGATGGATGTTCCATGGGATGCTTTTTGCAGGAGAGTAGATAACAAATTGCTTTCATATTCGCCGGGATATGATGTTTCCCACGATGAGCCGGACGAAACATTAATCAAAGAGGCGGTTGACAGGGCAAGGGAGGCGGACGTTGCAGTAATTTTCTGCGGCCTGACCGATAATTTTGAGTCGGAGGCATTTGACCGCGAAACGATGTCGATGCCGGAAAGCCATAACAGGTTAATTCGGGATGTGGCACATGCCAATCCGAATACCGTGGTTGTGCTGGAAAATGGTTCTCCTGTCGAAATGCCCTGGCTGGATGACGTGAAAGGAGTTTTGGAATCCTATCTCGGCGGCGAAGCGGGGGGAAGCGCAGCGGTGGAATTGCTGTATGGGGATACGAACCCTTCCGGAAAGCTGGCCGAAACCTTCCCGTACAGGCTGGAGGATAATCCTTCTTATTTGAACTTTCCGGGTTGTGCCGGTTATGTCGAATACAGAGAGGGCATTTTTATAGGATACCGTTATTATGCTTCCGCAAAAATAAAACCTTTGTTTCCGTTTGGATATGGGCTGTCGTATACGACGTTTGCCTTGTCGGATGTGCAGATCAGTGCGGCATCTTACAGGCGGGGGGAAAAGCTGCCGGCGGTAAGCGGCAAAATAAAAAATACCGGCCATACGGCCGGAAAAGAGGTCATACAGGTGTATGTAAAAGCACCGGGAAAGGAGACGGTAAGACCCGTATTGGAGCTGAAAGGCTTTACAAAAGTTTTTCTGGAACCGGGAGAAGAAAAACAGGTGGAAATTGAAATATCGGATTTGGATTATTGGAATGGTGATCTGGGTTCATGGGAACTGGAAGGCGGCGATTATGAAATTTTGGTGGGAACATCCAGCGAAAACCTGCCGTTCCGGCTGCCGTTAAAAGTGACAGGAACCGTCAGGAGAAAAAGTTATGACCATAATACGATGCTGGGAGAACTGTTGGAACATAAGACGGCGGGCAGCTGGGCAAGACATACTCGCGAGGAATTTACAAAAGCTATGACGGGGGGGATCGAAAATACGCACACGAAGCTTTTGCTGGAAAGAAGCACTCTGGAATTGCCGCTGCTTGTCTTGCGCAATACGGGTTTTCTTCCTCCGGAAAGGCTGAAGATGCTGTTGGCGGTGCTGAATGGAGAGGAAATGGAAGGACAGGACATTTCATGGCTTGCGGACGAAGGGGGAAGACACAGCATTGTCTGCGTTACGGATCAATGAACGGGGTGAATATTTTCATGCACGAATATTATTTTAAAATGGGAGAGTTTGCGACGATTTGCGGAGTGAAGAAGTCTACGCTGGTTCATTATGCGGACATCGGCCTTTTGAAACCGCACCATATAGGGGAAAATGGATATTACTATTATTCCCCTACACAAATTTATGTGTATGAAGTGATCGATATTATGAGAAGAATGTCCATACCGCTCGAGGAAATCAAAGCATATCTGGAAAACCAGGATGTGATGAACTGCCGGGAGGTGCTGAAAAGGAACCTGGAGCTTTTAAAAGCGAAAAGGAAGGAAATGGAACATATCGAAAGGATTATTGAAAATACGCTGAGGGATGTGGACAACGCGCTCAACCAGAAACAGGATGAAATCGAAGTGATTACGCAGGAAGAGGACCATTATTTTTTCGTGTATAAAATGCCTTACCGGACAGAGAAGGCGGCATATGATTTGGGAGATGCCAGGGCTATGATTAAGCGCTGCAAAGACAGCTGGTTTAACAGTACTTTAAATGTAAGTGAAATCGTTTTACAGGAACATGTATTGGACGGTTCTTTTAAAAAAACATATGGAGGTTTCCGCATTGACCATAAAATTGAGGATGAAAATATAATGATACGTCCGGCCGGCCAGTATGTGACGGTATGCAGTAAAAGCGGAGGCAACAAGATTCCCTGCCTTTACCGGAAGCTGAAAAAATATGCGGATGAACACGGGTATCAGGTGTGCGGGAATGCCTATGAGGAGGATCAGTTAAGCTATATTACGGAACATGACAGAGAGAACTACCTGGTTCGTTGTTATCTTCATGTCAGACCGATGGATACCGGTAATCATTGAAATAACCGAAGGACAGTCTTGCGGCGGCGCGGCTCCGGCAAGTCTGGCAGTTATAAGGGATTTTCCTTAAGGACATCAGGAAGCCGCGCAGAAATGAGGGTAATTATGTTAGAAAATACAAGCGGGGCGTACCCATACCGGCCGCCGAAAAAGTTTACAAAAAAATCCCTTCACGGAAGGGTGCGCACGGGCAATCTTTTGTATGAAGATTTGGTGAGGGCGCAGAAGTTTTATGTCAATGTTTTTGGCTGGGATATGTTTAAATTGCCGAAAAATGTCCTGGGAAGATGCCCGGACGATGCAACTCCTGACGTGATCTGCGCCAGCGGTCCGGCTCAGTTCGGATGGGAAGGGGCGGTTCCGGGATATATGCCGGCGGAGCTGATTCATAAGGATGATGAAATGAATAAACCGTATGTTATGATGGAGGTTGAAATGGACGTCAGCCTCCGGGAAACCCTTGATCGTGTGGTGGAAAAGGGAGGAAAAATCATAGGCAGCACAGAAGAGTCCGGAGACTGGGCGGAGGTTGCCATGGTGGAAGATCCTGCCGGCAACAGGCTGCTGCTATGGAGATGCCCGGATTCCCGCACGTGGGAAGAACCGGAAACGGATTACGATAAAGAATAGGAGGAAAGTGAAATGCTTAAATTATATACTTGCTATTGCTGTAGTTTTCCGTTTAAAGCCGACGACGGGATGCTTCCCTGTGAATGCCCCGCCTGTGGCGCGTCGCCCGATAATTTTTTGGGAGAGCCGTATAATGAGCAGGAAATAAGGAGAATTCATGTGGATCCGCCTACAGGAAATGACAACAGGGATCCGATGGATTTGAAATGGCATATGCCGAAGCATTTTCCGGCCCGGACGCGGAATGGGAGATTGAGAAGATTTGTGTTTGAATATGATGAACCGGAGATTTTAAGAGATTTCTATACGGATGTTTTTGGGTGGGATATTATTAATACGGAAACTTCCGATCCTGAACGGCCGTTGATGTACTGCGCAACAGGACCCGGCAATGCAAACTGGGAGCCGAGGGTTGTCTCTTTCTGCTACGGGTTTTTGAAAGCCCGTGATTCGGAAGATACGGGGCTGCATCCCATGTATGTGATTGAGGTTGACAGCATCGATAAAACGGTGGAATTGGTGAAACAATATGGAGGGAAATTGCGGAAGCCGGCTTATACGGTGGACGGACAATTATATGCGGTAGTGGAAGACAGCGAGGGCAACGGCCTTTACTTATGGCAGACTCCTTCCACTGTCACATGGGAGGAACCGGAATCCCAAACGCTGTAGACCGGAAGATACTCAGGACTTATGTCCTGAGTATTTTTTCATATAGGACAGGTTTTTATTAATTTTCCCATGATTGGTAGCGAAATTCGACATAAAATGCGTTTAAAGTGCAAAATAATATTGTGGAACTTCAAGGAAAAAAATGCTATACTATAAACGATATATTTTCTCACATTAGAAAGGGCGCTGTTAAATTATATGCCGCAAGGATACTAATGTAGAATCGGATGGAAAAGGTAATTATATGAAAAACAGTATAAAATTAAAAGGCAGATTAAAAAAATATTTGCAGACATCAATATATTTAGGCATTTTACTGATCCTTGTGACATTGGGAATTTTCGTGATCGATTATAGGGCGGGACTGATCCTTGCATGCTTTGATATTTTTTATTATGCGGTAGTATTGTCACTGTTCCTCTATAACAAGCCGATTATTATGAATGAGCTGATCAGCTTTGCCACCCAATACGGACAGATACAGAGGCGGCTGCTCAGGGACTTGGACCTTCCCCATGCGCTGCTGGATGAGGATGGAAAGATTATTTGGACAAACATTGCGTTTGAGAGGGCGGTACATAAGGAGAAGGGCTATCGCAAATCCATAACATCGCTGTTTCCCATGGTGACTAAGGAAAAGCTGCCCGGCGCGGTGGACGAAGTAGAGCTGGGGGTCAGCTTTGAAGATAACGATTACGTGGCCAAAATGAAAAAAATATCCTTAAAGGAAATGGCGCATAACAGCGACATTATCGAAGAGGAAGATTATGAAGGCTATCTGATTGCCCTGTATCTGTTTGATGAAACGGCATTGAAGATCGCTCTCCAGGAAGTGGATGACCAGAGCCTTGCAATAGGGCTGATTTATTTGGATAATTATGAGGAAGCGCTGGAAAGCGTGGAAGAGGTAAGGCGTTCGCTGCTGATTGCCCTGATTGACCGGAAAGTGAACAAGTACATTGCCGGGATGGATGGGATCTGCAGGAAGATGGAAAAGGACAAGTTCCTTGTGATCATGAGAAAAAAGGCGGTTTCTTATTTGCAGGAGGATCGCTTTGATCTGCTGGAAGATGTCAAAACCGTGAACATTGGAAATGAAATGGCGGTGACGATCAGTATAGGAATCGGACTGGACGGTCTTACTTATGCGCAGAATTATGAATTTGCGAGAAATGCTATTGATTTGGCGCTTGGGCGGGGCGGCGACCAGGCGGTAATCAAAACGCCGCATAATACAGTATATTACGGGGGCAAGAGTCAGCAGGTAGAGAAAAATACGAGAGTAAAGGCGAGGGTAAAAGCCCATGCATTGAAGGAGATTATTTCCAGCAAAGATAAGGTTATCGTTATGGGGCATAGAAACGCGGATATCGACAGTTTTGGAGCCGCGGTGGGGATCGCCCGTATCGCGTCCACGCTGGAAAGGAAGGCTCATATCGTTTTGAGCGATTCGGCATCTTCCCTCCGGCCTTTTATCGATATGTTCCGTGAGAACCCGGACTATGACGACGATTTTATTATCAGCGGACAGCATGCGGTGGAAATGGTAGGAAATAATGCGGTGCTTGTAGTCGTGGATGTGAATAAGCCAAGCATTACGGATTGCCCGGAGCTGCTCCGGCTTTGCAAATCCATAGTGGTGTTCGACCACCACAGACAAGGTACGGAAGTCATTGAAAATGCTACCCTGTCATATGTGGAGGCATATGCCTCTTCAACCTGTGAAATGGTTTCGGAAATGCTTCAATATATAGGCGATAATATTAAGATAAAGAATATAGAAGCCGATAGCATGTATTCCGGCATTATGATCGATACGAACAATTTTATGACAAAAACCGGAGTCAGAACTTTTGAGGCAGCGGCGTTCCTGAGAAGAAACGGAGCGGATGTGATGCGGGTGCGCAAGCTATTCAGGGAGGATGCGGCGGAATATAAAGCAAAAGCGGATGCGGTCAGCCAGGCAGAGATATACAGGAATGCATATGCGATTTCCATATGTACAAGCGATGATCTGGCGAATCCTACAATCATAGGCGCACAGGCGGCAAATGAGCTGTTGAATATTAAAGGGATCAAAGCAAGCTTTGTATTGACGGAATATCAGAATCAAATATATGTCAGCGCACGTTCCATTGATGAAGTGAATGTGCAGATTATTATGGAACAGCTGGGAGGCGGGGGACATATCAATTCGGCCGGATGCCAGATGAAGAATACATCTCTGGCGGAAGGGATCGGGGTCATGAAACAGACGCTGGACCGAATGATCGAAGAAGGGGCGATCTGAAAGAAGGCGATCATTTACGGATAAGAAGAAAGGCAAGGTTTTGAAATGAAAATAATTTTGACAGAGGATGTAAAGAAACTGGGAAAAAAAGGAGACGTCGTGGAAGTGAGCGACGGTTACGCGAGAAATTATGTGCTGCCGAAAAAGCTCGGCGTGGAAGCCAATAACAAAAATATGAATGATTTGAAGCTGAAAAAGGCCAACCAGGAAAAGCTGGCAAAGGAACAGCTGGACGCTGCCAGGGCATTTGCCGGAGAACTGGAAACAAAGGAAGTCATCGTATATATAAAAACAGGAGAAGGAGGAAGAACCTTCGGCTCCATATCATCGAAAGAAATTGCGGAAGCGGCAAAGGTGCAGTGCGGCATGGAAATCGATAAGAAAAAGATCCAGATGCCGGAAGCGATCAAGAGCCTCGGAGTATATGAGGTGTCGGTGAAGCTGCATCCCCAGGTGACCGGGAAGTTAAAAGTAAAAGTACAGGAAACGGTATCATAGAAACGGTAAAGAGACGAGAGGAAGTAAAGTGGCAGCAATGGAAGAAGCGTTGCTGAAAAGAGTATTGCCCCACAGCATAGAGGCGGAACAATCGGTGATCGGAGCTATGATCATGGACAAGGATGCGATTGTGACAGCTTCGGAAATAGTGACGGAAGAAGATTTTTACAGCAAACAGTGCGGGGCTCTCTTTGAAGCGATGGTAGAGTTGAATGATGAAGGGAAACCGGTGGATCTGATTACTTTGCAGAACCGGTTGAGGGAAAAGGATGTTCCGCCAGAGGTAAGCAGCCCGGAATATATCAGGGATTTGATCACTGCGGTGCCTACTTCGGCAAATATCAAGCATTATGCCAATATCGTATCCGAAAAGGCTATGCTCAGGCGTTTGATTAAGATGAACGAAGAGATTGCCAATACTTGTTATGTGGGAAAAGAAAGCCTGGAGGCGATATTGGAGGATACGGAGAAGAGGGTTTTTCATTTGATCCAGAGGAGGAGTGCGGAAGACTTCGTACCGATTCGCCAGGTGGTCATGAATGCCATGGAACAGATAGAAAAGGCTTCCCGAAATAAGGGAAGCGTTACGGGGATTGCGACGGGATTTGTGGATCTGGATTACCGCACGGCGGGGATGCAGCCGTCGGATCTGGTATTGATAGCGGCCAGGCCGTCCATGGGAAAAACGGCGTTCGTGCTGAATATCGCCCAGCATGTGGCATTTAAACTGGAACAGCCGGTGGCCATATTCAGTCTGGAAATGTCGAAGGAACAGCTGGTCAACAGGCTTTTTTCCTTGGAATCCAAAGTGGATGCGCAGAAGCTGAGAGTAGGGAATTTGTCGGATAACGATTGGGAAAGGCTGATCGAAAGCGCCGGCGTGATCGGGAAGTCCAATTTGATCATTGACGATACGCCGGGTATTACGATTGGGGAGATGCGTTCCAAATGCAGAAAATATAAACTGGAATATGGACTGAAAATGATTATTATCGATTACCTTCAGCTGATGTCAGGAAGCGGAAGGAGCGATTCCAGACAACAGGAAATTTCCGATATTTCCCGTTCTTTGAAGGCATTGGCAAGGGAATTGGAAGTTCCGGTACTTGCTCTTTCCCAGCTGAGCCGTGCTGTGGAACAGAGGCCGGATCATCGGCCGATGCTTTCGGACTTGCGAGAATCAGGAGCGATCGAGCAGGATGCCGATGTGGTAATGTTTATTTATCGGGATGATTATTACAATAAGGATACGGAGAAAAAAGGCATTGCGGAAATTATTGTAGCTAAGCAGAGAAACGGCCCTATAGGCACGGTAGAGCTTGTATGGCTGCCGGAATATACAAAGTTCGCGAATATGCAAAAATAGAAATGCTTACAAAAGAGGATTGGCCTGGACAGGCTGTCCTCTTTTTGTGTATTTATATTTGTGGGAAAACAGGTCGTCACTTTTATTTAGAAGCAGAGGAACAAAGAGAGAGGAGAAGGAAAGTATGGAACAGATACGATATTTGATTTCAGACGCGGCAAAGCAGGTGGAGGTAGAATCCCATGTCCTCCGTTATTGGGAGGAAGAACTGGATATTCCTATTAAAAGGAATGAGCTTGGGCACAGGTATTATACATCGGAGGATGTGGAACGTTTCAGGGAAATTAAAAGCTTAAAGGAGCAGGGACTACAGTTGAAGGCGATTCGCATGGTATTAAAAGACGGAAAACTTGAAAGATTAAAGATTAAGGAGATGCCGGAGAATATGGTGATTTACAGAGAACATTTGGATGACGGGAACGGAGAGAGAGTGGTCAGCGAACAGGAGAAGCATATGATAGAAATTATTGGAAAGAAGGAGCTTGCGGAAAGGGAACAGGAAAGCAGGGAGGAAAAAAGTATAAGGCTGCAGATGTTGCTGCAGCATATGATCAGCGAGGCAGTAAGAGAGAGCAACAAAGAACTTTGTGAGGATATCAGGCAGAGTGTTTTAAAGGAAATGGATTATCAGTTCCGCCAACAGGAAGAAAAGGAGGAGGAACGGGAAAAAGAGCGTAGGCAGCGCGAAGAAGAGCATTATAAAAAGATAGACGAACTCCTTAGGAGCTACAGTAAAAAGGGAAAAAGGAAGGAAAAAGAAAAACCCCGCCGTTTTGGGGCAGGAAAAAAGCCTTCCACCGCTTGATGGAAGGCCCCAAATTTACTTTATTCCTGTGAAATAGCGCCTACTGGGCAGCCGCCTGCGCAGGAACCGCAGTCGATGCATGTATTGGGATCGATTTCAAATTTGCCGTCGCCTTCGCCGATAGCGCCCACCGGACACTGTCCCTGACAAGCTCCACAACTTACACAAGCGTCACCAATTACGTATGCCATAATTAAATCCTCCTTAATATGTGTATCCTTATTGATAAATTGTTATCAAACTCTGTATCTATTTTAATATAAAATATGTGTAAATACAAGAGGAACCTTTTAGAAAATCAAAGGAAATATCAGGCGGTTACCGTTCATTTTGCGGCTGGAGAGATCAGGCTTCACTGCGGCGTTTTTTGATGCCGTCCAGGATTACCTGTTTTTTATCAACGACTTTTTCCTTGTCCATGGCGGGTACTCCGGCAAGCTTATAAGTCATGTCCAGTTTTTCATATTTGGTCTCGCCCATGGTATGGTAGGGAAGTACGTCGATAGCTTTTAAATTGCTGAATTGCCCGATAAAGTATCCAAGTTTGAAAAGATATTTATCATCATCGGTGATACCGGGGACAACAACGTGGCGAATCCACATGTCCACCTGCTTTTCGTTGAGGTAGGAGGCAAACGCCAGAATACCGTCGTTGGGCTGAGATGTCAATTCCTGATGTTTCTCGGGATCGATATGTTTGATATCGAGCATTACGAGATCGGTTAAGGTCATTAAATGATCCAGTTTTTCGATCCATTCCGTATTTTGCGGCTTATATGCGATGCCGGAAGTGTCGATGCAGGTATGGACATTCTCTTTTTTGGCGATCGTAAATAAGTCGATGAGGAAATCGACCTGCATAAGAGGCTCCCCGCCGGTTACGGTGATTCCACCGGTTTTATAAAAAGGCTGGTTGCGCTTGTATTGTTCGAAGATTTCTTCCGGTTCCATCATCGTGCCTCCGTCCATAGGCCACGTGTCGGGATTGTGGCAGTAGGCACAACGCATAGGGCATCCCTGTACAAAGACGACGAATCGGGTGCCAGGGCCGTCTACGGTTCCGAAGCTTTCTAATGAATGTATTCTTCCTTGCATATAGTTCATCTCCTTTTGAGTGATACTCTTTTTATTTCATATAGCAAAAGTCGGAGAAAAACGAAGAGTTGGCCGTCATGCCAACTCTTTGCTTTGTCAAACTTTTAAATAGCTTCTATCAGATAGATTCATGGAAAGTACGGGAGATAACATCCGCCTGCTGTTCCGGTGTCAGTTTGATGAAGTTTACAGCATATCCGGATACACGGATCGTCAGCTGAGGATAGTTCTCAGGATGTTTCTGGGCATCCAGAAGCATATCTCTGTTTAATACATTAACGTTAAGGTGATGTCCGCCTTTTGTTGCGTATCCATCTAATAAGTTTACAAGGTTATCAACCTGTGCCGAACTTGTTGCCATGATAAGTTTCCTCCTTAAGATCTTATTGACAGGCTGCGGCAAAGCGGAATGCCGGGCCGCAGCCATATGGTTTTTAGTGGTAATCGTCCAAGCCCTGTTCCAATGTAGGAACACTGCATGCTAACGGGGTCCGGGAGCAGTCTGTGCATCCCAAAGTCTGAACGTTTTTGGATTCTTCCATAGAATTATCCGTGTCTACGTTGATATGACCCACACCCTGCATCATGCCGGAGTCCAACATTTTAACGAGATCGTCGATCATTTTATTGTCGTCCATAGAAAACCCTCGTTATTTCTGTGAAAAATTATTTGTTCAAGTCGAGTTCAAGGTCGCCTGCAAATACCTGGTCTTCTTTTCCAAGAGCGCCGGGGATGATCGTGAAGGTATTGGAAATACCATCCTGAGCATCTTTGAACGGAAGCTTGGATACGGAAGATAAGGAAGCTACCGCACCGTGAGTATCGCGGCCGTGCATCGGGTTAGCACCAGGTGCAAAAGGCTGTCCTTTCTTACGTCCGTCAGGTGTGTTTCCTGTAGCCTTGCCATATGTTACATTGGAAGTAATGGTAAGGATAGAGGTGGTAGGAACACCATTTCTGTAGGTGTGGTGTCTTCTGACTGCTGTCATGAATCTGTGAACCACTTCCTGTGCGATCTCGTCAACGCGGTCGTCATCATTGCCGTATTTCGGGAATTCGCCGGTTGTATTGAAATCTACGATAACGCCGTCTTCATCTCTGACAACTTCAACTTTCGCATATTTAATAGCGGACAGGGAGTCTGCTACGATAGAAAGTCCTGCAACACCTGTTGCAAAGTAACGTTTTACGTCTCTGTCATGAAGCGCCATCTCAGCTCTTTCATAGCAGTATTTGTCATGCATGTAATGGATAATGTTCAGAGTATTTACATATACGTCTGCCTGCCATTCCACCATGTCCATGAATTTATCCCATACATCGTTAAAGTCAAGAACATCGCCTACAACAGCACGGTACTTCGGTCCAACCTGTTTCTTTGTTACTTCGTCCACGCCGCCGTTCAGAGCGTAAAGCAGACATTTTGCAAGGTTTGCGCGTGCGCCGAAGAACTGCATTTCTTTACCGATTACCATGGAAGATACGCAGCATGCGATACCGTAATCATCGCCGTGGGTAACTCTCATGAGGTCATCGTTTTCGTACTGGATGGAAGAAGTCTGGATGGACATCTTCGCACAGTATTTCTTCCAGTTTTCAGGAAGCCTTGTAGACCAGAGAACAGTTAAGTTCGGCTCCGGAGAAGGTCCTAAGTTGGTCAGTGTGTGCAGATAACGGAAGGAAGTCTTTGTTACCAAATGACGTCCGTCCACGCCAACGCCGCCGAGGGATTCTGTTACCCATACCGGATCGCCGGCAAAGATCTGATTGTATTCCGGTGTACGTGCAAATTTGATGCAGCGTAATTTCATGATGAAATGATCTACGAATTCCTGGATCTGTTCTTCTGTGAAAGTTCCGTCTGCCAGGTCTCTTTCTGCGTAGCAGTCGATGAAAGTAGAAGTACGTCCGAGGGACATAGCGGCACCGTTCTGCTCTTTTACTGCGCAGAGGTATCCGAAATAAGTAGCCTGGATTGCTTCTTTTACGTTAGTAGCCGGTTTGGAGATATCACAGCCATAAGAAGCAGCCATTTCTTTCATCATTTTAAGAGCTACGATCTGTTCGGAAATTTCTTCGCGGAGACGGATTACTTCGTCTGTCATAACGCGTCCGGTGGAATCTTTCTGAGCCAGTTTGTCCTGAATCAGGTAATCGATACCATACAGGGCAACACGTCTGTAGTCGCCGATGATACGTCCGCGGCCATAAGCGTCCGGAAGACCTGTGATGATATGGGAAGAACGGCAAGCTCTCATTTCCTGGTTGTAAGCGTCAAAGCAGCCTGCGTTGTGGGTTTTTCTGTGTGTGGAGAAGAATTCGCTGATCTCAGGGTCTACTTCATATCCGTTGTCAGAGCAAGCTTTCTCTGCCATACGGATACCGCCGTAAGGCTGCAGGGAACGCTTGAAGGGTGCGTCTGTCTGGAAGCCCACGATTGTCTCTTTGCTCTTGTCCAGATAGCCGGGACCATGGGAAGTGATAGTGGAAACTACTTTGGTGTCCATATCAAGAACGCCGCCTGCTTCACGCTCTTTCTTCTGCAAGTCGAGTACCATGTTCCATAAGTCTTTTGTGTTCTGTGTAGGTGCTGCTAAGAAAGCTTCATCCCCTTCATAAGGATGATAGTTTTTCTGGATAAAGTCGCGTACATTGACTTCATTCTCCCATTTGCCGCCTACAAAATCTTTCCATTCTGGTCTCATTTTGAATAAGCCCTCCTATTTATTAATTGTTTGGTTAATATAACACTAATCCTGTATCTTCATTATAGTATTAAGAAGATGATAACGTCAAGCGAAGGAGTGTACTTTTTTCTGTACATTCAGTATGTTTTCGGCATTTTTTATATTAAATTTTTGTGAATTTTATAAAGGAAATAAGGAAAGCGTTTTTTGCAGGATGCAGAAATAAAATAGTGATTTCTCCGCACCGCTTTACTTGTCTGGCTATATTCGGGACGCTGGCTAATGGAACTTTAAAAATATATAGTAAAGTATTTATTCAAAGTAAACCGCATTCTTCGCCTGCAAATTTATTTTAATTGATATAAGTTTGCAGGTGAAAGAATAAGATTTGTCTTAAATCAGTATAATTATATTTTGTATAACTCAAATTTTGTACATAAATAAATGCCTATGCACCTTGCTGTAAAAATAAAATTTGTATATAATAACTGAAATGTGAAAAGTTTGTTTGAATTATATAATTAGAACAGAAGATCTAAGGAGAAATTGTAAATGCAAAAAAAATTTTTAACAATGCTCTTAATATTATTTATACTCCAATGTATTATTCGATTTGTTCCGCTGATAGAAAATAGAACACATTCGGATTTAAAGAAATCCGAAGAGGAAGTCTCTGTTCCTATTCAGCAGGAAAACCTTTCGGACGAAACAGAGCATATTTATTGCCCTTCCCCAAATAATATGGATGATATAACCAATACTGACCATGAATGGATTTACCTAAATTAATTTCTTCCAATCTTTTTGAGGCAATGTGTAATGCCCCTACATTTGTAATTTCGTGGATTTACCTATATATTTGAGGTTACAAATGTGGGGTCATTACATACTGTCTTAAGAAAAAGGAATCTTGAGTTCTCGCAAACTGTATTAGAAAAAGATAAAATTTCCCGTTTCATTTGATAGGTAATTGATGCAGAATGAGACATAAGGAGTCCTCTTGTTTTTGCTTAGTGGGATTTTGATTAGACACCTTAATTCTACTACAAAAATGGATAGGATTCCTTATTTTTAGGTATTTTTTGAAAGCTGTCTATAATTCGCATAGCCGATCGACGGTTTTGTGGACAGAACTGTGGAAACTCAAGCAAGAAAGGAATGACTTGAAACAAAATGGAGAAAGTATTATACTGGTATCAGTTTTTCCGTTAAAAAATATGGGAATATTTTATACAAAAGGAGGTTTAAGATATGGCAGAGATTACTAAAAATACAACGATTGGCGAAGCATTGAGGATTAACCCGAATATTGCCCCGGTACTCATGGAGATAGGAATGCATTGCCTTGGCTGCCCTTCGGCACAGGGTGAAACGCTGGAAGAGGCGGCTATGGTGCATGGACTTGATGCAGATGTACTAATGGAGAAAATTGCCAACGCCTAATGCTCCATGGATAGAAATAATGGCACACAATAATGATACACGGAATCCCCTTTTTGCAAACGCCATGGCAGAATGGGAACGGCGGTGTGGAAGGCTGGAGGGCGGACTGGCCGGAGCCGGGGAGGCGGAGTTTCCAGCGGTTGCATCCAATCAGTAATTTCACTTATGAAATGGTCAATGACACAAGGGAAAAATCGCCACGGAGGGCGATTTTAGGAAGCTGGGCATGGATGCCCTTGCTTCCGCCCCGGCTGGTTAAAATATCCTTGCCCATTTCATTAGTGAAATCTGATTGGAAGCTCCAGCCGGAAACTCCGCCTCCCCGGCTCCGGCCAGTCCGCCCTCCAGCCTTCCGCACCGCCGTTCCCATTCTTCTATGGCGCTTGCAAAAAGGGGATTCCGTATGTCACGCTCTGACAGTTCTCAACCCAATTCCATGCTTTTCATCAACTGCTTTACAGCCCCGAAAAGATAGGGTTTCAGCTCGCCGATTGGCACAGGATCGCTGTAAAGGATGCAGCTGAAACAGGTAGAGTTGACCAATTCAATGATCATAAATACAAGAACCTCCGGGTTCTTGTATTTTTTTTCGGATTGTTCGAACAGAGAGGAGTAAATATTATAAAAATCAATATCTGCGGCACTGGAATAAAGGAGTTCATTTTTAAAGACTCCCCAGCTTAAATTTTTAGATATAAAATTCAGCAGTGATTTATTTTCGGCAAACTGATCGATGATATTGTCGATAAGGAAAATAACTTTCTCATCTAAGGCATGGATGCCTGTCCGCTGCAGAGCATCGTCGGCAAGGCGGAATACCTGGCTGGCCTTTTTGGCAATCAGCTTATTGCGGATATCATATTTATCCTTAAAGTAAAGATAAAAAGTACCTTTGGCCACCCCGGCCTGATTGACGATGTCTGAGATGGATGTTTTCTGAATTCCCTGCTTGGTGAACAAATCAAAAGCAGTATTCAGGAGAGCATCTTCTTTTTGTTTCTTGTTATTGTCTATTTTTCCCATATTTTCCCTTTTCTTATTTTGAGGACGGCAGATTCGGTGCCGGAAATTTATATTTACATCATTATAGAGAAAGTATGGCGGAAACGCAATGGATTTTAAAGTTTACATTTTTTTTAGAATTTTTTGCCTGTACGAATATTGACCAATAGTCATTTTTGTGATATACCATATTTACAAGAAATGACTATTGGTCATATTTGTAAAAAAGAGGGTAATGTAAAGTTTGTATTTGCGCGGCATTCAACAAAGTTGGGACAAAAGCCGCGGAGAAATGGAGCGAAAAATGAGAAAATTTGGAAAAGGAGTAGTAAAGTTAAGAATCCCGATTTTGATCATCAGTTTTCTGTTGCTCATTCCGTCTTTTTTCGGGTATGTGGGAACGAGGGTCAATTATGATATTCTTTCCTATCTGCCGAAGGATATCGAGACGATGGTGGGACAGGATATTCTGGTGGACGAATTCGGAACAGGAGCTTTTTCTATGTTTATGGTGGAAGGGATGAAGCCGAAAGAAACGGCAGCCCTGAAAGCGCAAATTGAGAAGACGGAACATGTGGAGAAAGTGATCTGGTATGATTCGGTCATGGATATTTCCGTACCGATGGAATTGATGCCGGAGGAGCTGTATGAGGCTTTTAACAGCGGTGACTGTACGTTGATGATTATTATTTTTAACGAAACCACATCGGCGGATTCCACGATGGAAGCGATAGAAGAAATCAGAAGGACAGCGGATAAAAATTGCTTTCTGAGTGGGATGTCCGCAGTGGTTACGGATACGAAGAATTTATCGGAGAAGGAAGCGCCGGTCTATGTATTTATTGCAGTGCTGCTGACTTGCATTGTTCTGTCGCTGGCGATGGATTCCTATTTGGTATCTTTCATTTTTTTAGTCAGCATAGGGATGGCGGTTATTTATAATCTTGGGAGCAATATTATTTTCGGGGAGATTTCATATATCACAAAGGCATTGAGCGCGGTGCTGCAGCTTGGAGTGACGATGGATTATTCTATTTTTCTCTGGCATAGCTATCAGGAACAGCAGAAAAGCCATGAAGATAAAAAGGAAGCCATGGCGGAGGCAATCGGGGAAACTCTTTCTTCCGTGGTTGGCAGCTCCATTACTACGGTGGCCGGATTTATCGCCTTATGCTTTATGAGTTTTATGCTTGGTATGGATCTTGGCCTGGTAATGGCAAAGGGAGTTGTGTTCGGCGTGGCGGCTTGTGTAACCATCCTGCCGTCGTTGATTCTGGTGCTGGATAAGCCGCTGGAAAAAACAAGGCACAGGGCTTTAATCCCCGATATGGATCAGATCGGCAAATTTGTAACGGGGCATTTCATGATTTTTGCCATTCTCTTTGCCATCATACTCGTTCCGGCGCTGTATGGTTATAGAAACGCAGAAGTATATTATAATCTGGATGAAACGCTGCCAAAAGACTTGCAGAGTATTATAGCGAATGAAAAACTGGAGGGGGAATTCGATATGAACGCCACCCACATGCTTTTGGTAAATGCGGATATCCCGGCCAAAGACGTAAAACATATGAGCGATGAGATGAAACAGGTTCCCGGCGTGAGCTGGATACTGGGCCTGAATGCCGTAAAAGGGGCGGCGCTGCCGGATGAAATGGTGCCGGATGAACTGAAAGAGGCGTTAAGCAATGAAAACTGGCAGCTGTTGCTGGTCGGTTCCAGATACAAAGTGGCGTCGGAGGAAGTGAACGAGCAATGCGATGTTTTGGACAGGATATGCAAATCCTATGATCCCGAAGGAATGCTCGTAGGGGAAGCGCCATGTACGAAAGACTTGATACGTATTACGGACAAAGATTTTAAGACGGTGAGTGTCGTGTCGATTGGCGTTATTTTCCTTATCATTATGTTTGTGTTTCAATCGATTTCCCTGCCGGTCATTTTAGTGGCAGTGATTGAAGGAGCTATTTTCGTCAATATGGGCATTCCTTTTTATACGGGAACGCCGATCCCCTTTATCGCTTCCGTTGTAATCGGGACGATACAGCTCGGCGCAACAGTGGATTATGCGATATTGATGACGACCAGATACCGGAGGGAAAGAAGTGCCGGAGCGGAAAAAAGAGAGGCAGTGGCAGTTGCCTGCCAGACGAGTGCAAAATCCATCCTTGTCAGCGCCCTCACGTTTTTTGCTGCGACATTCGGAGTCGGGATGTATTCCAATATTGATATGATAAGTTCGCTTTGTACTCTGATGGCGAGAGGGGCAATTATCAGCATGGTAAGCGTTATTTTTATTCTGCCGTCCATGTTTATGATATTCGACGGGCTGATCATGGCGAGTACGTGGAAAGAGAAAATAGAAAAGAAAAGGGAAAAGATAAGAGGAGGAGAGGTATTATGATGAGATCAAAAAAAAGAGCAGGGAATGAATCTTTATGGAGAAATCGAAAATGGAACAGGGCGGTCAGCCTGATATTGTGCGGATCGATGACGGCTGCATTGGCGGCTTGCGGAAAGGAGGCGGGAAAGGAAATAGAAGCGTCCAATCTCCAAAACAATGCCGGAGGCGGGGACGTACTGTTGGAACAGGCATTGAACGAACAGGTGAAGTCGCACAGCGCGCAGACGGGTAAGGAGGAAACGGTATATGTCCTGGCCGACGCGCAGGGCAGCATCCGCCAGGTGATCGTTAGCAACTGGGTAAAAAACGGGGAAGGCAGCGATATGCTGCCGGATGTGAGCGACTTGTCCAATATAGAAAATGTAAAGGGATATGAAGATTATACGCCGGGAGAAAACGGAACATTGACATGGGAGGCGCAAGGATCTGACATTTATTACCAGGGAACTTCGGATAAGGAACTCCCTGTGGATGTAAAACTTTCTTATACGTTAGACGGACAGGAGATCGCGCCGGAAGAGCTGGCAGGAAAGAGTGGAAGGGTGACAATACGCTTTGACTATGAGAACAGAGAAAAGCAGACAGTCAGCATTAATGGAAGGGAGGAAGAAATTTATGTGCCCTTTGCCATGATTTCCGGTATGGTGCTTCCCTCCGATACTTTTTCAAATGTTGAAGCGACCAATGCAAGGCTGATTTCAGAGGGAGATAATCTGCTGGCGGTGGGAGTGGCATTTCCGGGGCTGAGGGACAGCCTGAATCTGGAAGAATTGAAAGAGGGGATGGAAGATGAGGAGAAGAGGAAAGAACTGGATGAGCTGAATATCCCGGAATATATTGAGATTTCGGCAGATGCGGTGGACTTTGATCTGAATATGACGATGACGATGGCTATGAGCGATGTGCTTTCGGATATTAGTCTGACGAATTCCATCGACTTGAACGATATCAACGAATCCATGGATGACCTGGAGTCCGCATCCCGCGAGTTGATAGATGGAACTGCAAAGCTGAAGGATGGAACGGGAGAGTTGAAAGACGGAACCGTGGAATTAAAGGATGGAACGGGAGAACTGAAAAACGGGGCAGCGGAGTTGAAAGACGGAACAGGGAAGCTGCTGGAAGGCGCATTGGATTTGAAAGATGGAACGAATGAACTGCAAAAGGGCGCTTCCGATTTGAAGGACGGGACGGGAAGGCTGGCCGTTGGAAGCAAAGACTTAAAAGCAGGAGCGGATACATTGAAAAGCGGTACGCAGGAACTAAGGGAAAAGTCGGGGGAATTGGAGACAGGGGCCGGAAAGGTGAATGAAGGAACTGCACAGCTGACGGCTGGAAGCAAAGCGCTGGCAGAAGGTACAAAAGCGCTGGCGGAAGGGAGCGTGGCATTGGATGCGGGGGCCTTGCGGATACAGCAGGGGTTGGCTTCGGTAGATGCGGCGATTGCAGCTATGGTAAAAGCATGCCAGGGAAGCGACGGGAGCATAGGGCTTGTGGAAGGAAGCAGGTCTTTGGCGGAAGGAATTGCGGGACTGGATTCGCTGCTGAATCGTTATTTTGAAATGTATGAAGCGGATATTAACGGGAAAATAGAAGCGCTGCGACAGATGGCAGCGGAAGCGGAAGCCAGGAAAACAGAAGCCCAGGCGGGGCTGGCACAGGCGTTGGAGCATCAGCAGGAAGCGGAAGCGGCCCTGAATGCCGCATGTGTGCCGGAAACAAAGACGATTGAAGTGGAAGTGGAGGCCGTAGGGACGATGCCTCAGACAACGATCAGCGGATCGGTAACGGGATACAGCATAGAGCCGGTAACGGCGACGGCGGAAGTGCCGGTTCAGAGTATATCGGCGGATGAAGTACAGAAAGCGGCTCTGGATTACCGCAATGCGGGGGAAATGGTTGCCGCATATCAGGCAGAGGCTGCCGCGGCCCAGGCGGAGGAAGAAGCGATTCAACAGATTATCGCCCAGTATACACAGGAGTTGATGCAGTCGGGACAGTTCGGGAATGATGTTCAGACAGCTTCTCAGGCGGCTTATATTAAATATATGAAAGAGGTGTCCGCAAATCTGACGGCAGGTGCGCAGACAGTCCGGGCGGGAACGGATTCGCTATATCAGGCATTGCTGCTGTTAAACGATGGGCAGTCAGGGGTTCCTGCGTTGGCAGCAGGGGCAGAAGAGCTAAAAGAAGGAACGGCAGCGGCAGTAACGGGAACAAAACAACTGCAGGAAGGAACGGAGGGTTTGAACGGGGGAATCGGTACATTGAAAGAAGGAACGGAAGCGCTGCAAACCGGAACGGCAAAACTGGCAGAGGGGACGGGCAAGCTGGATGAAGGAGCGGCTTCCCTGAAAGACGGAGCGGGCAAATTAAATGACGGTGCAAAGGAGCTGGACGAAGGAGCCGGGAAGTTGCAGGACGGAGCGGCGCAGCTGGACAATGGGGCTCTACAGCTACAGGATGGAGCGGCACAGCTGGATGAAGGGGCCGGGAAGTTGCAGGACGGAACGGCGGAACTGGATGATGGAGCGGCGAAATTGCAGGATGGAGCAACGGAACTGGATGAGGGTGCATTGGAATTGAAAGACGGAATGATCCGTTTCGACGAGGAAGGTATTCGTAAACTGACGGAGTTGTTCGGCGACGACGTGGAGAGAGTGATCGACAGGATAGATGCGCTGAAGGACGCGGGGGATCGCTATCATACATTCAGCGGCGTGCAGGAAGGAACGGAAGGAAGCGTGAAATTTATTTATAAAACGGATGGGATCAAAGCAAGGTAAAGAGAAGGCAGAATGACAGAAAGGCAGGAAAAAAGGGAGTCTCAATAGTTTGAGGCTCCCTCTGTACATTATATCCTGCGTAAAGACTGCAAGGCATTCTCCCTGATAATCGGAGAAAAATGCTCTTCCAGATATGCTTCTCCGGCGGAAACATATTTTTCTGTCTGGCCGTATTCGGATAAGATATTGCATACCTTATTGAACTCTGCCGGGGAGTGGCTTCCTTTTGCGACGACCAGAATATACCGGTGGGTATTTTCATTTTTATACAATGAGTTGCTTTCGCCATAACAACCGGCAAGGACATGGGATATCCTTGCTACGGTACGGATGGAATCAAAGGAGAATATCCTGATGAGTTCCTGATCCGGGGCAGGGCTTTTTTCCTGCTTTTCCGTATTCTTTTTGGCCTGTTTTTCCTTTGGAGCGGAATCGGAAGCCTTTTTTTCCAACGCGTCGGCAAATTTGCCTTCGTGAATCTTCTTAAACAGATCAAGCACATCGTCAGCGCCTTCGGAAAGGCTGTCAATGACTTCGTCCAAATCGCCTTCCGAATCGTGGACGGAGGGTGCGAACTTGGAGAAGCGTGTATCCAACTCTTCCGGATCTTCCACCTTGGTAATGATAAGGACGATGCATTCTGAATTAAGAGGAATGGCTTCTATCATTAACGGAATATCTTCGGCTTCAAAACCAAATTCGAAGGATGCCTGCTGCATCATATCCCGAAACAGGTTTTTGGCTTTTTCCGTTCCGTATGCGAGTTCACTGATTTTTAATTCACGGTCGGCCAAATCTTCTCTGGTAAGTGTACAGCGAATCTGATGGTCATTTACTTTTTCAATTTTCATGTTATCACATCCTTACTATTAAGATACTGCCACCTTGTTATATTGTGACTAACCTGAACCAAATTATCCCTGAAGATAATGCTCTACAGTTAAAAGTATATTATACTTTTCATAAATTTAAGTCAATAGAATTCCACCACTGTTTAAAAATTTTTAATAAAAATTCGACATTTTTTTTAAAAATCCTTGAAATAAATGGAAGCCTTTGATATAATTGACTCCACGGAATGCTTCCGGATAGTCTGTATCGGAAGGAGGCATGATAGTCTAATAGGCAGTTTTATTGTATTTTAATCTTTTCTCCCCAGTTTAGTATGGGAGAAGTCTTACAAGCTTATGTGCTTGTTCGGGAAATAAAATTTTCCAAATAATTTCACGTTATTATAATTCAATCATTAAACCTCACGAATATTTTTTATAAAAAAAGGTCATTTTATTTTTATCCAAAGATAAGCGTTGGCGGGATAAGCCGTCGCTTGGAACATAAATACATGTCCGGACATTCCGTTTTTTCAAATTGTTTAAAGCCGTCAGATATCTAGTATTGCCAGATAATCCGAAGAGTATCATCTTAAATCAAAATATATCACGTATTTCTTATCTTCTTTTGGGGGAACTCTTTTGATGGAACTCGAAGGCACTATTTTTCTTTTGGCAGGGAATCGGACTTTCCGCTTTCCGGCAGGAAAGACAGAGGGCAGCATGCCGTGGCAGGAAAACAGGAAGACCCCCTGGCGACAGGGCATGTTGTCAAAAAAAGCCGGGAAAAGTCAAATTTTGTAATGACGGTACTTAAATAGTTTGCTATAATAAAGGGCGATTGGAAGGGAGCGGATCTATGAAGAAAAAAATAATTCCGGTGTTAATTGCAATCGTCCTTATTATTATAGTCGCCGTACTCAGCGTCGGCTTAAAACTGATGGACAAATATTCTTATTCCGAAGAAAGGGCGGATTTGGAAGAATATTTTTCCGTGAGCGGAGGGGACGAGGTCGCTATCGTGCTTGGGAATGAGGTTGTCGAAGAATCGGCAAAGCTTTTGGATGGAGTTTATTACTTCGACCTTATGACGGTTCGCAAGTATTTTAATGACAGATTTTATGAAGATAAGAACGAGGGGCTGTTACTGTACAGCCTTCCGGAGGATACGGTGAGAACGGAGATCGGCTCTTCGGTTTACTATTTGGAGAGCGGGGCGACGGAAATCGGTTTTCCGGCAGCAAGATATGAAGAATCGGCGGACGGCAGCGGGGAAACGCTGTATGTGGCCGCAGATTATGTAAAATTATTTGCAGATTACAGATATCAGACTTTTACAGGGCCGAACCGTATGCAGGTTTATACGGCGGAATACGGCGATACGGGGGAAAAGGCCCGAATCGCAAAGGACACGGCGGTTCGCTATCAGGGCGGTGTAAAAAGCCCTATCCTGGCGGATGTGGAGGAAGGCGACAGAGTAACCATTTTGGAAGAAATGGAGACTTGGAGTAAAGTAAAGACAGAGGATGCCATCATAGGCTATGTGGAGAATAAGAGACTGGAAGCGGATGGAGGCAGTGCGGCAGGAATCGAGGCGCAGCCTGTGGAAGAGGGAAGGGCTGTTTTTGCCAATCCCGAATTTACGAGCATTTCCAGGCCCTATAAGATCAATTTGGCATGGCACGCGGTGGCCGGAACGGCAGGAAATGACACGCTGTCGGCGGCATTGGCGAATACCAAAGGGATCAATGTAATCTCTCCCACATGGTTTGCACTGACGAATAACGAAGGGGATTTTTCCAGCTTTGCATCAAAAGATTATGTGGATAAGGCGCATAATATGGGATTGGAAGTATGGGGGCTGATCGATAATTTTTCCAACCCTGACGTAGATACTTATGAAGTGCTGTCCTATACGAGCAAGCGGGCTTATCTTATTGAGGCGTTGGTAAATACGGCGCTGCAATATGACTTGGACGGCATTAATATCGATTTCGAAGGGCTAAGCCAGGATACGGGAGAACATTTTATTCAGTTTGTCCGTGAACTGTCCATTCCATGCCGGAAAAACGGAATCGTGCTTTCGGTGGACAACTATGTGCCTATGGGCTATACGGATCATTATAATAGAGGAGAGCAAGGGGTATTTGCCGATTATGTGATTATTATGGGATATGACGAGCATTATAATGGCAGCCCGGAAGCTGGAAGCGTGGCATCGATAGGATTTGTGGAAGATGGGATACGGAAAACAGTGGAGCAGGTTCCGGCGGAAAAAGTGATTAACGGTCTGCCGTTTTATACCCGCATATGGAAAAGTGAAGGCGCAGGGCTGACGAGCGAGGCGGTAGGAATGGAAATGGCGGAGCAGTTTGTGGTCAACCATAATATGGAGCTGCGCTGGGATGAGGAAACTTGCCAAAATTACGGGGAAGTCCAGGAGGGCGGTACTTTTTATCAGGTGTGGCTGGAAGATGAGCATTCCATAGAAGCGAAACTGAATATTATGCAGAAGTATAATATTGCCGGAGCGGCATCATGGAAGCTTGGATTTGAAAAGGCTTCTATATGGGATGTGATTGAAAAGTATTTGAATCAATAAGGTAAAGTTCATTTTTCACCGGACTGTCTCATAAGTTTTAATAATAGAGAAGACAGAGCGGTAGAGATATGATGGAGGAAAAACAAGGTAAGGTTTTAAGGATTATAATGGCGGCAATTCTTCTTGTATCCATGTATTTTGTGGCCGGGGAGGGTGCCGCCTATGTTAATTCGGACAATGTGGAGGAAAGAGGGAGGAATCAGGAAAAAGAAGATCGGGAAAAACTTTGCGTGGTGATAGATGCCGGGCATGGCGGTGCCGATCCGGGCAAGGTAGGAGTAAATGGTTCTCTGGAGAAAGATATTAATTTAAAAATAGCGGAAATGGTAAAAGCATTTTTAGAGGCGGAAGGTGTGGAAGTCGTTATGACAAGGACGGATGACGGCGGGCTGTATGACGAAGGAGCTTCTAATAAAAAGGTACAGGATATGAAGCGAAGGATCGCTATTATTGAAGAAGCGGAACCTGAAATCGTGGTAAGCATTCATCAGAACAGCTATCATGAGGAATATGTTCATGGAGCCCAGGTATTTTATTATACCGGAAGTTCCACGGGGAGGAAGCTGGCGGAACTGATTCAGAAACGTTTTGTCATCAATGTGGATCCGGGAAATAAGCGGGAGGCAAAAGCGAACAACAGCTATTATCTGCTGAAAAAAACTTCCTGCCCAATCGTAATTGTGGAATGCGGGTTTCTTTCCAATCGGGAAGAAGAAGAAAAACTCAATTCGGAAATTTATCAGGAGAAAGCGGCCTGGGCGGTACATATGGGGATCATGCAATACCTGAATGACGGAAAACCGTGATATAAGACCACGAAAATCAATTTTTATAAACGTCATGGGAGGGAAGGCAATGGGGACAGGGGCAGCTGAGCCAGAGACTGGCGGGGAGCCGGTTTTCTGCCGGAGCTTCCAATCGGATTTCACTAATGAAATGGATTAAGATTACAGAACCGGCCGGGTTGGAAGCCACGGACATCCTGTCCTGGGCTCCCTGAAACCGCATCCATGCGGTTTCCCCCTGTTATTTCGACCATTTCATAAGTGAAATTACCGATTGGGCGCAACGGCAGAAAACCGGCTCCCCGCCAATCCCTGGCTCAGCTGTCCCTGTCCCCATTGCCTTCCCTCCCATGGCATTTATAAAAATTGATTTCCGTGACATAAAACGAATAGGTAGAGACAAAAAAGCCAGGCTATGATATACTATATTAGGTGAATTCGGATGGAGACAAAAGTCATTTTAATAGAAGAAGAAAAAATCAGCCGGGAGGCTGTGGACGAAGCGGGGAAGATCATAAAAAACGGCGGACTTGTGGCGTTTCCGACGGAAACGGTCTATGGTTTGGGCGGCAATGCGCTGGACGAAAAGGCTTCGGAAAAAATATACCGGGCGAAAGGCAGGCCGTCGGATAATCCGTTGATCGTACATATCTGCAGGATAGAAGATATGTATTCTATTGTAAAAGAAGTGCCGGAAGCGGCAAAAAAGCTGGCAGATGCGTTCTGGCCGGGGCCGTTGACGATGATATTGGAGAAAAATGAAAAGATACCGTATGCGACGACGGGAGGACTGGATACTGTTGCGGTCAGAATGCCGGCCCATAAAGCGGCATTGGCTTTTATAGATGCTGCGGGCGGATATGTGGCCGCCCCCAGTGCCAACAGATCGGGGAAACCGAGCCCTACGCTGGCCAGGTATGTGATGGAGGATATGAACGGCCGGATAGATATGATTATCGATGGCGGGGGGAACCGCATAGGGCTGGAGTCAACGATTGTAGACCTGACGGAAGAAGTTCCTTTGATTCTTCGGCCCGGTTATATTACGCAGGAGATGCTGGAAAAGGTTCTGGGCCGTGTGGAAACGGATCGGGCGGTGATGCAGGGAGACGGTGGACAGGCTCCAAAGGCTCCCGGAATGAAATATAGGCATTATTCCCCGGAAGGGGAACTGACGATCATCAGCGGCAGCGAAGAAAAAGTGGTGGAAGAGATCAACCGCAGAAGCGCTGAAATGAAAAAACGGGGAGAGAAGGTTGGTATTATCGGTACGGATCGTACGGCGGCTCTTTATAAGGGGGCCAGCGTAAAAAGTGCGGGCAGCCGAGAAGAAGAAGGGTCGATAGCCAGGACATTGTACCGCATTTTGAGGGAATTCGATGATGAGGGGATTACGGTGATTTATTCGGAATCTTTCGAGGAACCGGCGGGCGGGGGGATTGGACAGGCTATTATGAACCGTCTCCTGAAAGCAGCCGGATACCGTATAGAGAGGATATAGGACAGGCATAATAAAAATTAAGAAGAAAAGGAGGGCAATATGGTGAATGTCGCACTGGGCAGTGATCATGGAGGCTATCGTTTGAAACAGGAGATCATCATGTATTTGGAGGAAAGGGGAATCCCGTATAAAGATTTTGGATGCGAGAATACAAGTTCCTGCGACTATCCTGAATTTGGAGCTGCTGCGGCAAAAGCGGTGGCGTCCGGAGAATATGAGAAGGGAATTGTCATATGCACGACAGGAATCGGTATATCGATTACAGCGAATAAAGTGAAAGGCATTCGCTGTGCATTGTGTTCCGATACGGTTTCCGCAAGGCTGACGAGAGAACATAATGATGCGAACGTGCTTGCTCTTGGAGCAGGTATTGTAGGGACTAACCTGGCGCTGAGTATTGTAGAGGCATTTTTAGGAACCGATTTTTCGGGAGAGGAAAAACACCGCAGGAGGGTCGAAAAGATCAAACTGCTGGAAGAAGATTGAAAATTAGAAATACAGGAAACAAATAAGAGCATAAGAGAAAAGGGAGGTACGCCAATGTCAAAAGTAGTGGTTATGGATCATCCGTTGATTCAGCATAAGATTGGTTATATCAGGAGAAAACAGACGGGAACGAAAGATTTCCGACAGACGATCAGCGAGATAGCGATGCTGATTTGTTATGAGGCGACAAGGGAATTACAGCTTTCGGATATCCAGATAGAGACACCTATTTGTGAGGCCACGGTAAAGGCGCTGAAAGGAAAGAAAATGGCGATCGTGCCCATCCTCCGGGCCGGGCTTGGAATGGTGGACGGCGTATTACAGCTGATTCCGGCGGCAAAGATAGGGCATATCGGGTTATACAGAGATCCGGAGACGCTGAATCCTGTGGAATATTATTGCAAGCTTCCGGCAGACTGTGCGGAAAGGGAAGTGTTTGTGGTAGATCCCATGCTGGCGACAGGTGGGTCTTCCGTAGCGGCGATTCAGATGTTGAAGGACAAAGGGTGTAAAAATATTCATTTTATGTGCATTATAGCGGCACCGGAAGGGGTGGAGCGGATGCAGAAGGAGCATCCGGACGTGGATATGTATATCGGCGCTTTGGATGAGAAACTCAACGATCACGGTTATATTGTGCCGGGACTCGGGGATGCCGGAGACAGGATCTTTGGAACGAAATAACGGTACGAAGGAGAACGGATATGAAGAGAACGGATTATATTTCATGGGATGAATACTTTATGGGGGTATCCATGCTGGCGGGCATGCGTTCGAAAGATCCCTATACGCAGGTGGGGGCCTGTATCGTCAGCCAGGATAATAAGATTTTATCTATGGGTTATAATGGCTTTCCCGCAGGATGTTCGGATGATGAATTTCCCTGGCAGAGAGAGGGCGACCCGTACGATACGAAGTATTCTTATGTGACGCATAGCGAATTGAATGCAATATTGAATTATCGTGGAGGCAGCCTGGAGGGAGCAAAGATATATGTGTCGCTGTTTCCGTGTAATGAATGCGCAAAGGCAATTATTCAGGCCGGTATAAAAACGATTGTATATGACAGTGATAAATATGCGGATTCGCCCGCAACGAAGGCATCCAAGCGAATGCTGGATGCCGCAGGGGTAAGATATTACCAGTATGCAAGAACTGGTCGGAAGATAGAGCTGGAATTATAGTCCATCAAGGGGGGGCCGGGTACGGCAAAGATGCTTTTTGGCTGGTAACAGATCAAATGACGAGGCAGGTAGAACAAATGGGGCAGATGGGAAAACGGAATATGGCGGTGCTGCTGCTGGCAGTGCTGTTGGTAGGGGTCTTCCCTGAAATAAACGCGATAAAAGTGCATGCTACGGAGGCGACCAGGAAGAAGCTGCAGGAGGCGGAGGACGAAAAAAAGAAAACGGAAGCCGAGTTAGGGCAGACGAAAGAAGAGCTGGAGAATTTAAACGAGGAAAAAAATGCGTTGCAGGGACAGCTGAATGCATTGAACGGGCAGTTGCAGGAAGTCAGCGAAAAACTGGAAGAGCTGGAACGCATGATACGGGATAAGGAAGCGGAGATAGCGGCCACGAAGGCGGAACTGGAGGATGCGAAGGAGACGGAGGAGTGGCAGTACGAATGCATGAAAAAACGAATCCAGTTTATTTATGAAACCCAGGATTATATTATGCTGGAAATGATTTTTTCTTCGGCGAGTTTTTCGGATCTGATCAACCGCAGCGATTATATTGAACAGTTATCGGAATATGACCGCAAGAAGCTGGAAGAATACCAGCAGACGAAAGAACTGATTGCATTGGCGGAAGCGAAGCTGGAGGATGAGAGAGAAGAACTGGAAGATTATAAGGCCCAGGTGGAAGTGGAAAAGAGCAGCGTATCCGGCCTGGTCAGCCGGACTTCTACCAGCGTGGCCGGGAAAAAGAATGAAATATCCCAGGCGGAGTCCGAGGCTCTCGCTTACGAGCAGCAATTAAAAGAACAGGAAGAAAATATTAAACAGCTTCAGGAAAAACTGGCAGAGGAGATCAGGCTGTCACAGCTGGCGGCGCAATCGGCATGGCGGGATATTTCCGAAGTGAACTTTGCGGAAGGGGACAGATATCTTCTGGCAAATCTGATCTATTGCGAAGCAGGAGGGGAAAGCTATGCCGGGCAAGTGGCGGTTGGAGCGGTAGTGATCAATCGGGTACTCAGTTCGGTGTATCCCGACTCGGTGGTAGGTGTGATCTACCAGGGAGGACAGTTTTCGCCGGTGGGCAGCGGAAGGCTGGCGGCGGCCCTGGCTGGCGGCTCTGCGACACAAAGCTGCTATCAGGCGGCGGATGAGGCGATGCGGGGGAATACTAACGTAGGCAACTGCGTATATTTCCGTACGCCCATCGAAGGGCTGAACGGAATCCGTATTGGCGGACATATATTTTATTAATAATAAACTATTCAATGTTGTTGATATAATTTTGAAGCGTGTGAAAATTACCGCTATAGATGATCTGAAGCAGCTTGTTGAGACGGATAAGGCATTTTTTGAGGAGATCTTCCGATAAAGTGCCTTTCTCCATGGAAAAAGCGAGTTCGTCCAAATCCATGACTTTTACGAAGCCGTCAGGGTATACGACGACATCTGCGAGCAGGTCGAGGGAGACGAGGGAATTGTCCTCCTGGCGGTACTCATATTCTACAATATCGCAGTACCAGCATAGAAGAGCGTTGTCCTTGCAGTAAAATTTGCTCACTTTGAACCCTTCTTTCAGAAAATAGCAGGAATAACCGTGATGCAGATCCTTTTTTGGGCGGATGGCATTCCATTTGGTAAGGATGATATCTTCGCTGCAATGGAGAATAATATCGTCTTTGAGCTGGATACATTCGTCGGGAATGATCCGTTTTCTGTAAAGCGTGGGATGTGTCATATGATTTCCTCATGATTCTGAATAAAAGACTATGGAACTATATGCCTAAATATACTATTTGGATAGGAAAAAGTCAATGACTACCGTAAGTTTTATATGGAAACCAATTTTCGCAGTCTATTATGCTAGACATTGCTCTAAAAAGTGTTATAATTATAGGCGGGGACTATTTGCGCCGCCAGAGGCGGCATGGGGGTACGCGATTGGGATATAAAAAAAATGTTTATCATGCCCTGATGATGATCACTCAATTCGGGATCAATATGCTGGTTCCTATTTTTCTTTGTTCTTTTTTAGGGATTTATATAGACAGAAAACTGGATACTTCGTTCTGGATGGTGCTTTTGTTTTTTGTGGGAGCCCTGGCTGGTTTCCGCAATGTGTATGTGTTTGCAAGAAAGATTTACAACATGAAGAGCGAGAGGGATATTGCGCATGGAAGAAAAGCAGGGCGGGAAGAAGAGAATCATAAATAATACTTTGCTGGAACTGCTTGTCGGAATTCTTTTTTGGGGCATTATCTGCCAGGCAGCCGGCGTGTGGATCGTGAAAGATAAGCCGGGATACAGCATCGGCCTGTGGATCGGCATATTTTTGGCAGCATTGTCGGGAACCCATATGTGGTGGGCTCTGGATCGGTTTCTCGAATATGCGGGGGATGCTGCGGTAAAATTAATAACCAGGCACAATATCATCCGATATATGGTAATTGTAATAGTAATGGCCCTGGTAATGATCAGCGGGTTTGCCAATCCGCTTTCTGCGTTTCTTGGACTGATGGGGTTGAAAGTAGCGGCATATTTACAGCCGTTTACTCATAAAATATGTGCTAAATTCTATCAAGATCAATTTGGAACAGATTGATCATTGAGCAAGGATAAGGAGGTGAGGGTATGGGAGAAGGGATTTTGTTATCTGCGGCGGATATTGACTTTATGGTTCATGGAGTGTTTTCTTATGAACTGTTCGGCCAGACCGTCTGGATAACAACTACGCATGTATGCGTATTGATCGTGATGCTTGTCATTATCGGTTTTTGTTTTGCGGCAAACAGAGCTGTCAGGCATGCAGCGGAAGTGCCGGGGACGTTCCAGAATATCGTGGAGCTGGTCGTGGAAAAGCTGGATAATATGGTCGGTGGAGTTATGGGAAAACATGCTGTAAATTTCCGTAATTATATCGGAACGATCTTTATCTTTATTTTGATCAGCAATATTTCCGGCTTGTTCGGACTGCGGCCGCCGACAGCGGATTACGGCGTGACTTTTGCGCTCGGTATTATGACGTTTGCAACGATTCATTTTAACAAGTTCAAGCATCAGAAGGTGAAGGGCGTTATCAAAGGCTTGTGTGATCCGTGGCCTATTTGGGCACCGATTAATATGATTGGCGATATTGCCGTGCCGATTTCCCTGTCGTTGCGTTTGTTCGCAAATATCTTGTCAGGGGTGGTAATGATGGCGCTGGTATACGGGCTGCTTTCCAAGATAGCGATTATATGGCCGGGAGCGCTCCATGTTTATTTTGATTTATTTTCGGGAGCGATCCAGACATATGTATTCTGTATGCTTACAATGACATATGTTGCAGATGCCTGTACGACGGAGTGATGTGCCGGGAACCGGTAAAAATTGAATAAGGGATATAAAGCTATATCAAATTATAAAAATGAGATTATAAAAAACTCAAGGAGGAATAAACCATGGAATTTAATACTAACTTTATCTTAGGATGTTCGGCGATTGGAGCAGGTCTTGCGGTTATCGCAGGTATCGGCCCCGGTGTAGGCCAGGGTATTGCAGCGGGACACGCAGCAGCAGCAGTAGGAAGAAATCCGGGCGCTAAGTCAGATGTTACTTCCACGATGCTTTTGGGCCAGGCGGTAGCCGAGACGACAGGTCTTTACGGTCTGTTGATCGCTATGCTCCTCTTGTTCGTAAAACCTTTGGTACCTTAAGGAGCCTCGGGGAAAAGATAAAAATACTTATAGAAACCTGCGTGCAGGAATCTTGGAAAGGAGGCTCACGTCTTGAACACATTAGTAGGCGCGGGGTTTGTTCTGGCGACGGAACAGATGGCCCCAAGGCTGTTCGATTTGGATTTGCAGCTGATTGCAGACGCATCTTTGATGATCATTGCCGTATTTGCACTGTTTTTGATCGCATCCAAGCTGTTGTTCAACCCAGTAAGGGATATGATGCAGAAGAGACAGGAGAAGATCAAAGGAGAACTCGATACTGCTGCGCATGATATGGAAGAAGCGGCAAAGCTGAAGGCTGATTATGAATCCAGGATCAGAAACATAGAAAAAGAAGCGGAAGCTATTTTAAGCGAAGCGCGCAAAAAAGCTCTTGCAAATGAGAATAAAATCATCGCAGAGGCAAAAGAGGAAGCTTCGCGTATTATTGAACGGGCGGCCACGGAAGCGGAGCTGGAGAAGAAGAAGGCTGCCGACGACGTGAAACGTGAAATGATCGTGGTTGCATCCATGATGGCAAGCAAAGTAGTGAATTCTTCCATTGATGCCACTGTCCGCGACAGTTTGATCGATGAGACATTGAAAGAAATAGGTGAAAGCACATGGCTAAGCTAGTTTCAAAAACATATGGAGAAGCTTTATTCGAGCTGGCCGTCGAAGAAGAGAAAGTCGATGTTTTCATGGAGGAAATTACGGAAATAAGGAAGGTTCTGGCAGAGAATACAGATTTTTCCAGATTTATGAACCATCCGAAGATTTTGAAGGAAGAAAAGCTGGAAGTTCTGGAGAACGTATTCAGAGGGCGCATTGCGGATGAACTGACCGGTTTTTTAACCTTGATAGTGACGAAGGACCGTTACCATGAAATCGATGCGATATTGGACTATTTCCTTGCGGAGATTAAAAGTTATAAGGGAATCGGTATCGCATATGTGACGACGGCGTCTGCATTAAACAGCGGGCAGCAGAAAGAAGTGGAGCGGAAGCTTCTGGAAACCACATCCTATCAGCAGATGGAAATGCATTATCATACGGACGAAAGCCTGATAGGCGGAATGGTGATCCGAATCGGGGACCGCGTGGTGGACAGCAGCATAAAAACAAAGTTAAGCGAACTGACGAGGCAGCTTATGAAAATACAGCTGTCATAGCCGCAGTTTGGAAAGCGATTGAAAAAAATTAAGAAAGGTGCGTACAGATCCATGAATTTAAGACCGGAAGAAATTAGTTCTGTCATAAAGGATCAGATTAAGAGATATGCCTCCGAACTGGAAGTATCCGATGTGGGTACGGTTATCCAGGTTGCAGACGGTATCGCCCGCGTACATGGCCTTGAAAATGCCATGCAGGGAGAGCTGCTTGAGTTCCCCGGCGAAGTATACGGTATGGTACTGAATCTGGAAGAGGACAATGTTGGCGCGGTTCTTCTGGGCAGCCAGAAGAATATCAATGAAGGCGATACCGTAAAGACTACGGGCCGTGTGGTAGAGGTTCCGGTAGGGAATGCGATGCTGGGCCGCGTTGTAAACGCTCTTGGTCAGCCGATTGACGGGAAAGGACCGATACAGACAGATAAATACCGTAAAATAGAAAGAGTTGCATCCGGCGTTATTACGAGAAAAGGGGTTGATACGCCGTTGCAGACGGGCATTAAGGCGATCGACGCCATGGTTCCGATCGGAAGGGGACAGAGAGAGCTGATTATCGGCGACAGACAGACAGGTAAGACGGCGATTGCGATAGATACGATTATTAACCAGAAAGGCCAGGGGGTAAAATGTATTTATGTTGCCATAGGGCAGAAAGCTTCCACCGTGGCGACGATCGTTAAGACGCTGGAAGAACACGGGGCTATGGCCTATACGACTATCGTGGCGGCTACTGCCAGCGAACTTGCTCCGTTGCAGTATATTGCGCCTTATTCAGGTTGTGCGATCGGGGAAGAATGGATGGAAAACGGCGAAGATGTACTGGTAATTTATGATGACCTGAGCAAGCATGCGACGGCATACCGTACACTCTCCCTGCTGCTGAAGAGGCCGCCCGGACGTGAAGCATATCCCGGCGACGTATTCTACCTTCACTCCAGGCTGCTTGAAAGGGCGGCGCGCATGAGCGACGAATACGGCGGAGGTTCCCTGACGGCGCTTCCTATTATTGAAACACAGGCGGGAGACGTATCCGCTTATATTCCTACCAACGTAATTTCCATTACGGACGGCCAGATCTATCTGGAAACGGAAATGTTTAATTCAGGTTTCCGTCCTGCCGTGAATGCAGGTCTTTCCGTATCCCGCGTAGGTGGTGCGGCACAGATCAAGGCTATGAAAAAGATTGCGGCGCCGATTCGTACGGAGCTTGCGCAGTACAGGGAATTGGCGGCGTTTTCTCAGTTCGGATCCGACTTGGATGCGGATACGAAAGAGAAGCTGGCACAGGGCGAGCGTATTAAGGAGATCTTGAAGCAGCCCCAGTATCAGCCTATGCCGGTACAGTATCAGGTAATTATTATCTATGTGGCGACTAATAAATATTTATTGGATGTTCCCGTAGCGGATATTACCCGTTTTGAAAAAGAATTTTTTGAATTCCTGGATACGAAGTATCCTGAGATTCCGAATTCGATTGCGGAAGAAAAGCAGATTTCGGAGGAAACGGATGCTGCTTTGAAAAAAGCGGTCGAAGAGTTTAAAGGACAGTTTAAAACATCATTATGATCATTATGGTCATAATGATTCATAAATGATTCATAACAAATATGTTTGTTTTGGAGAGGATAGGTAACGATTATGGCCTCAATGAGAGACATAAAAAGGCGTAAAGGCAGTATTCAAAGTACGCAGCAGATTACCAAAGCTATGAAGCTCGTTTCCACTGTCAAGTTACAGAAGGCAAAACAGCGTGCGGAACAGTCCAAAGACTATTTTCACTGCATGTATGAAACTGTGGTTTCCATGCTTGCGAAGGCTGGAAATATCAACCATCCATATTTGCATCCCGGCAATTCCGTAAAAAAAGGGATCATTGTTATCACTTCCAACAGAGGTCTCGCCGGCGGTTACAATTCCAATATTACGAAGCTGATCACACAGGGCGGCTTTCGAAAAGATGAAGTGGAAGTATATGCGGTCGGCAAAAAAGGAAGAGATGCTTTGTTGCGATATGGGTACAGTGTCAGGGAAGATTATTCCGATATTGTGGAAGAACCCTTGTACTCCGATGCAGTGGAATTGAGCAGGAAAGTTCTGGATGATTTTGTAAACGGTGAGATCGGTGAAATATATCTGGCTTATACCGGATTCAAAAATACGGTGGTTCACGAGCCCACTCTGTTGAAACTGCTTCCGGTGGAGATGAATGCCAAGGGCGGGGAAAGAGCGGAATCTGAGGCAAATACGCCGGAAAGCCGTACACCGATGAACTTTGAGCCGGAAGACGATGCAGCTTTGGACATGATCATTCCTAAATATGTCACCAGCCTGATCTTTGGCGGCCTTGTGGAATCGGTAGCGAGTGAGAACGGGGCGAGAATGCAGGCGATGGATTCGGCGACGAGCAATGCGGAAGAAATGATCGATCATTTGACTTTGATGTATAACAGGGCGCGCCAGGGCTCTATCACCCAGGAGCTGACGGAGATCATTGCCGGCGCCAACGCGATTTCGATGTAATGTAATAATACAGCAAGATTGGAGGACTAATATGAGTATAGAGAAAGGTAATATCGGGAAGATTACTCAGATTATCGGCGCTGTACTTGATATTAAATTTACCGGAGGAGAACTGCCGGAAATTAATGAAGCGATCAAAATTCCTGCGGCAGACGGCGGAGAGCTGATCGTGGAAGTATCGCAGCATCTGGGCGACGATACGGTAAGGTGTATCGCCATGGGATCTACCGACGGCCTTGTAAGGGGAATGGATGTGGTTGCAACAGGCGCGCCGATTACGGTTCCGGTAGGTGAAAATACACTGGGACGTATCTTCAACGTTTTAGGACAGCCGATAGACAACAAACCGGCTCCGGAAGGAGTTGGATATGAGCCGATCCACAGGGCGGCTCCGGCATTTGAGGAGCAGTCTACGGAAACGGAACTTTTGGAAACGGGAATTAAAGTCGTTGACCTGCTCTGCCCTTATCAGAAGGGTGGTAAGATCGGATTGTTCGGAGGCGCCGGCGTAGGAAAAACGGTGCTGATTCAGGAGCTGATCCGTAATATCGCTACCGAGCATGGTGGATATTCCGTTTTTACAGGCGTTGGAGAGAGAACGAGAGAAGGAAACGATTTATATCATGAAATGACGGAATCCGGCGTTATCGACAAGACGACGATGGTGTTCGGACAGATGAACGAACCCCCCGGAGCGAGAATGAGGGTCGGACTGACAGGTCTTACCATGGCTGAGTATTTCCGTGATAAAGGCGGCAAGGACGTACTTTTATTTATCGATAATATTTTCCGTTTTACCCAGGCAGGTTCCGAAGTGTCCGCACTTCTCGGACGTATGCCTTCGGCAGTAGGCTATCAGCCCACGCTGCAGACGGAAATGGGTGCTTTGCAGGAACGTATCACTTCCACGAAGAATGGTTCCATCACCTCCGTACAGGCGGTATATGTACCTGCCGATGACTTGACGGACCCGGCTCCGGCAACTACCTTTGCCCATCTGGATGCGACAACGGTATTGTCTCGTTCCATCGTGGAACTTGGTATTTATCCGGCGGTTGATCCTTTGGAGTCCACGTCCCGTATTTTGGATCCCAGAATTTTGGGCGAGGAACATTATCAGGTAGCGCGCGGTGTACAGGAAGTACTGCAAAAATATAAAGAATTGCAGGATATTATCGCGATCCTCGGTATGGATGAACTCTCTGAAGACGATAAACTGGTGGTTTCCCGTGCGAGAAAGATACAAAGATTCCTGGGACAGCCGTTCTTCGTTGCAGAGCAGTTTACGGGAATGGAAGGAAAATATGTGCCGCTTAATGAAACTATCCGCGGATTTAAGGAAATTCTGGAAGGTAAGCATGACAGCGTACCGGAGAGTTATTTCGTGAATGCCGGAGGTATTGACGATGTACTTGCCCGCGTGAAATAGTCGGAGAAAGGGGCAGGATTGACATATGGCAGATGAAAGAAGTTTCCGGTTAAAAATAATTACCCCTGAACGCGTTTTCTATGAAGGAGACGTATATATGGTGGAATTCAATACGACGGAAGGCGAGATCGGCGTGTATAAAGGGCATGTTCCCATGACAGTGATCATCAACCCCGGCATTTTAACGATTTCGGAGGAAGAGAAGGCGATGAATGCGGCTCTTCATGCGGGATTTGTGGAAATTTTGCAGGATAAGGTAACGATTCTGGCGGAAATTATCGAATGGCCGGGCGAGATTGACAGGCAGCGCGCAGAGGCAGCAAAAGCGAGAGCGGAAGAAAGGCTGAGTACGAAAACTCCGGAAACGGATCTGCTGCGCGCGGAAACGGCGCTGCAAAGGGCGATTGCCCGTATCAACGTACTGTCGTAATATGGCACTAAGCAGTTATTTTTGCATATGATAACATAACGAATGATCTTTTTTAAGGATGTTGTCTATGTATAATCAAAAAATCTTACCTTTTTATATGACCTACCCCCTGCCGCTCTATTATCAGGAGGAGGATACGGCTACAAGGGATTTGGAGTACTTACAGCAAATGTATCCGGCAGAAGCGAAAAAATACCAAAAAATGGTTGCCGGAATATTGGATAAGCTGGATTACGAAGGAAGCATGATATACGATGAATATCCGGACCGGTGGCAGATGTATAAGCTTTCGCAGGATATTCTGGATCGTATCAGGCGTCAGGAGGAGAAAGAAAATCCGGATAAGGAGATTCCTAAAGAGAAGTGGGAGTGGGCATCTGATCTGGTACAGATCATCCTGTTTTACGAGGTATATAAGAGACGACATAATAATCATAACGGGATTTTAAAGTTTTAGTTGTAATTTTATCATGACGATAATCGTCATGGTCATAAAGTTAATAAAATGAAGAATGCCTGAAATGTGGCATTCTTCATTTAGATTTGAGGTACCTTTATGAAAATAGATGAGAACAGGCAGCAGGTGGAAGATTTGCTGAGAGATACATTGAGCGGAGAGTTATATCAGATTGTGATGAGCAATCCAAGGAACAAGGAAAAAATCGGGAAGGTGAAAATACGTCCGGTAATGCTGAAAGGAAATCTTTTGTTCCAGGAGACGGCATATGTGGGCAATCAGGTGTTTCACGGGAATTTTGAAAAGGATGACGAAGTGGAACGGGCCGCAGAATATATGTCGAAGGATTTTAAACAATGCGAGATAGAAACGGCAAAAGAGCGTGCAACGGTTCTTGTAAGCAAAAGGGGAAGAGTGAATATTAAGAGGAAAAAAATATGTAAAGAGAAAGAAATCGATTTGACCCACAATCGGACGAAATCCTATATTCTGGAAGAGGGCCGCCCGGTTCCCTTTCTGATTGATTTGGGAGTTCAGACCGAAGAGGGGAAGATTGTTAAGGCAAAATATGATAAATTTAAACAAATCAACCGTTTTCTGGAATTTATTGAGGATATTTTGCCAACACTTCCTAAGGGAAGGACATTGCGTGTGATCGATTTCGGATGCGGTAAGTCTTATCTCACCTTTGCGGTTTATTATTTTTTAAAAGAACTCCAAGGGCTGGATATTGAGATAACGGGATTGGATTTGAAAAAGGATGTGATCCAGCGCTGCAACGAACTGGCAGAGAAATATAAATATGAAGGATTGTATTTCCTCCAGGGAGATATCAGTACTTATGAAGGGGAAAGAAAAGAAGAAAGCGGTATGGGACGGGGAATATCCGAAGAGCGGAAAGTGGATATGGTAATCACTCTCCACGCGTGTGATACGGCGACGGACTACGCTTTGGCAAAAGCGGTGGAATGGGAAGCAGAAGTGATTTTATCGGTACCTTGCTGTCAGCATGAGGTAAATAAGCAGATAAATTGTGAAGAATTGATGCCGGTATTGAAATATGGATTGTTAAAGGAAAGAGTGTCCGCATTGATCACTGATGCCGTGCGGGCAAATGTGTTGGAAGAAAATGGGTATGAGGTGCAGATTCTGGAATTTATTGATATGGAACATACCCCTAAAAATATATTGATCCGAGGAGTAAAAAGAGGAGAAAAGAGAACGGCAGAAAGGACGCCGGTAAAAGAAATGACAGATTTTCTCCATATCGAGACAACTTTGCAGCAGCTGTTAAATAAAGGAAAGAATAAATGAAAAAAACGATAATAAAATCTTGTTATCTTCTGGCAGTCTTTATACTGGCCCTGTTTATCATCAGCGCAGTGATGAACCAGGGGAATACGGATATGACGATGGAAATGGGACAGGCTACTTTTCCGGTGGTCCATATGTACGTGGGTGGAAGAGAGGTAAACAGCCTTTATGGATATAAGGATACGATGGAATGCAGCTATCAGAGGGAGTGCATTACCCCTCTTGGAGAGGGGCGAAAAGTCCGCATCCGTGTTGATAAGTATGACCAGGAAATAGAAGATATGGTGTTTGAAGTGAGAAGCATCGATGGGGAAAGACTGGTGGAAAGTACGAAGATCACCATGTATGAAGAGACGCAGGACAATATCAGCGCCGAAATACAGATAAAGGATCTGATTGATGCGGATACGGAATACATGCTTGTGCTGTCGTTGAAAAATGAGTGGGATCAGACGATACGTTATTACACGAGGATCATTCAGACGGAGGATTATTTCGAGAAGGAAAAGCTGGATTATGTCATGGATTTCCATGAACGTACATTTGATAAAGAAGCGGCGAGGGAATTGACGAAATATTTGGAGTCCAATGCGGAAGGGGACAATACCACTTTCAGCAGGGTGACGATTCATAGCAGCTTTCATCAGGTGACATGGGGTGATTTACAGGTAAATAAACTGACGGAACCGAAAGTAACGATAAAAGAGATGGGATCCCAGACCGGTTCTTTGGAACTCGATTATGTGGTTTCCCTGAAAGATGGGAGAAATGAGGATTTATATACAGTAAAAGAATTCTATAGGGTGAGATATACACCGGACCGGATTTATCTGCTGGATTTTGAGAGGACAATGAAGCAGGTATTTCAGGAGGACGGGGAGGTATTTGCCAATAATAAGATCGAATTGGGGATTATCGCGCCGGAAGATGTTAAGCTGGCAGAAAGTGACGGCGGTAATGTGCTGGCTTTTACGGATGGAAAAAGGCTTTTTTCCTATAATGTGGCGGATAATAAATTGTCTACTCTGTTCAGCTTTTATAATGGGGATTATGAGGATGAGCGGGTATGCAGACAGAAACACGGCATAAAAATATTGAATGTGGACGAGGCCGGAAATGTACAGTTTATTGTCTATGGATATATGAACCGAGGAAAACATGAAGGAGAAGTGGGCATTACAGTTTATTATTATAACGGAATGATGAACACGGTAGAAGAAATGCTGTATGTACCCGAAAACAGTTCTTATGAGGTACTCCATGCAGAAATGGAAGAACTGGCGTACATTAACCGGTTGGAAGAATTCTTTTTTATGCATGACGGCGCATTATATGTGGCGGATCTGGAGGACAGAACTTGTGAAATGATGGTTTCAGGGCTGAGGGAAGAGAGTTATAAAGTGTCGGAAAGCAACCGGATGATAGCATGGCAGACAGGAGAAGACGTTTATAGCAGTGAAAGCTTGGTACTCATGAATCTGAATACGAAGGAAAGACAGGAGATCAAAGCGGAAAGCGGCGAGTATATTGCTCCGCTCGGCTTTATGGGCGAAGATCTGATATATGGAGTGGCCCGCACGGAGGATCGGGTAAGGGATAATACAGGGAATATAGTTTTTCCGATGTACCGCGTCAGAATACAAAATGAAAACGGCGAAGTGCTGAAAAATTATGCGGAGCCCGGAATCTATGTGACAGGAAGTGAAATTCAGGATAATCAGATTAATTTATCCCGTTTAAGAAAAGAAGAAAACGGAAATTATACGGAAATTGAAAATGACCAGATTGTAAATACAAAGATTATGGCAGAGGGAAATAATGTTCTGGAAACGGTGGCGATCGATACTTATGGAAAAATCGTACAGATTGCGGTAAAGAGTACGATTGATGCCAAAACGGTAAAAAGGCTGAGGCCGAAGGAAGTATTGTTCGAGGGAGGAAGAGAGATCGTTCTACAGGAAAGCCGGACTGAAGTTTCCAGATATTATGTATATGGAAAAGAAGGCGTGGAAGGGATTTTTACCGATGAGGGAAATGCCATTGATCTTGCATATAGCTTATCAGGGATTGTGGTGAATGAAAAAGGGGCATATGTATGGAGCCGGGGGAACCGGAGCTTGAAAAATCAGATTATGGCGATCAAGGGAGCTTCGATTACGGAAGAAAAGAACAGCCTGGCAATCTGTCTGGATACTATGCTCCAATATGAAGGGATTATGCGCAATACGGAATATATGCTGAACCGGGGCGAGACAATCGTGGAGATTCTGGAAGAAAATCTGGAAGATGCGAGAGTACTTGATCTGACAGGGTGCAGTTTGGATGCTATTTTATACTATGTCAATAAAGATATACCGGTTCTTGCTTCCATGAATGATGGAAATGCGGTGCTGATTATCGGGTTTAACGAATTAAATACGGTTCTTATGGATCCTCTGACAGGAGGTACGCCTTTCAAAAAGGGAATGAATGATTCCACCCAGATGTTTGCAGAAAATGGAAACAGGTTTATTACCTATATGAAAGAATAGGGAATTTACGCCTTTTGCAACCAATAGTTGCGGAAATTCAAACCAGAGTTGGTAGTGCAAACGGGAGATTTTTTATATGATGGGGTCGTGAAATGACGCCGGCTGGCAGACTTTTTGACACCTGAGTCGGTTTTATAGAAAAATTGCTCCACAGAACGATGGAAAAAGAAAGGGAAAACAGAATGAATATTGAAATAGCAAACAGACTGGTGCATTTGCGAAAAAGCAATCACTTATCCCAGGAAGCGCTCGCTGAAAAGCTGGGGATCAGCCGACAGGCCGTCAGCAAATGGGAGAGGGCGGAAGCATCGCCGGATACGGATAATTTAATTTTGTTGGCAAAGCTATATCATGTGTCGCTGGATGAATTGCTGAAAACGGAAGAGGATGAAGAAGGGGAAGAAATGCAAAACCTGGAAATCCCGGCCTTTCAGATGAAGGATGAAGAGGAGAAATCGACGGAAGAAGAGCCGGTGGGGAAAGAACCGACGAGAGAAGAATCGGCGAGAGAAGAACCGATGAGAGAAGAATCGACGAGAGAAGAATCGACGAGAGAAGAATCGACGGAAGAAGAATCGGCGGGAGAGAGCGGGGAGTATGTAAATATCGGATTAGAAGGCGTACACGTAAAAGATAAAGACGGCAGTGAAGTTCGCATAGGCTGGGATGGTATCCATGTGAATGATAAGAAAAGGGAGGAAGACGTACATATTGACAGAAAAGGGGTATTTATCAATGGAGAAAAGCAGGAAGGGTGGAAAATGACCTGGCTGTGGAGTTTTCCGTTTGCCGCTGTGATAAGTATCGCCTATTGGATTCTTGGAATGATGTTTAACGCCTGGCATCCGGGCTGGCTTCTATTTTTGCTGATTCCCATATGGTATAGCTTTATTAGCGCGGTAAAAAAAGGGAATGCGACAATATTTGCCTACCCTGTGCTGGTAACGTTAGTGTTTCTGAGTGCCGGTTTTTGGCTTGATATCTGGCATCCCGCCTGGGCACTTTATTTAACGATTCCGGTATATTATTTCCTCGCCTCCCGCTTAAGCGGCGAATAAGCGGATGGCAAGGACAGATATTATGCGTTTGGGGGATTACATACTGATCCAGCCGAACGCGTTGGCAATGGAGCTGATCAGTATGATCCCGATGCAGACAGGCGCCAGATATTTCATAAAGAAAAAGTATAATTTTTTACGCCGAAAGGCAGAGGACTGTTCTACTTCCCGGGCAATGGCATCCAGGCCGACAACCCGTGTGATCAGGAAGCAGGTTGCCAGAGCCGCCAACGGCATCATGATAGAATTGGTCAGAAAATCGAAAAAGTCCAGGATGGACATTCCAAGCAAAGTTACGAAATCCAGGGAACTGAATCCAAGGGCGGAGGCAGAGCCAAGAACCAAAATAATCACAGCCATCAACAGACTGCATTTTCTCCGGCTCCATCCGAATTGATCTTCAAAAGTGGAGACACTCGTTTCCGTCAGAGAAATAGCGCTGGTCAGCGCAGCGAACAATACCAGGAGGAAAAAGAGAATACCGACGCCGTCTCCCATTTCCATATTGGCGAATACCTTCGGGATTGTAATAAACATGAGCGAGGGCCCTGCCTGTAATGTATCGGGAGAACCGCCGGAAAAGGCAAATACCGCAGGGATGATCATCAATCCGGCGAGAACGGCAATCGCAGTGTCAAATATTTCAACCTGAGAGGTGGACTTTTCAATATCCACCTCTTTTTTCAGGTAAGAACCATAAGTATACAAAATACCCATCGCGATCGACAGGGAATAAAACATTTGCCCCATGGCAGCAACTACCGTCATCCATGAAAAGTTGCCCAGGTTTGGAATCAGAAGATATTTTACCCCTTCCATCGCGCCGGGCCGGGTAATGGAATACAGGGAAACAAAAATGGCGAGAATAACCAGCACAGGCATCATAATTTTGGAAACCCGTTCCACACCTTGCTTTACTCCAGCAACAATAACAAGGAAAATAAAGAAGGTGAACACGACCAGCCAGAATTCGACGATGGCCCCGGAAGAGATAAAGCCTGAAAAGTAAGCGTCTTCTGCCAGAGTTACGGCATTTCCCCTAATATATTCAAATAAATATTTTGTTACCCACCCGCCGATCACGCAATAATAGGGAACGATGAGCATGGGAATCACGGCATTGACCCATCCCCCGAAGTGGAAGGGCAGACTTTTGCCAAAAGAACGGAAAGCGCCTACAGGACTTTTTTTTGTCATACGGCCCAACGCGGTTTCGGAAACAATCAGGGCGTATCCGAAGGTAAGCATTAAGATCAGATAAACGAGAAGGAAAATCCCTCCTCCGTATTTGGCCGCCAGATAGGGGAAACGCCAAATGTTTCCCAGTCCTACGGCGGAACCGGCAACGGCAAGGACATATCCCATTTTTCCTGAAAAACTGCTTCTTGGTTTGCCGGAATGAGACGGCTGATCCGTGGATGTTGGCTTTGTCATTTTGTGATTCCTCCTGTAAATGTGGCTTTAATGAATAAAAAGCCGGTTTTTATATTTTTCCAATGTGAAAAGAAGCCCCATGCCCAAGATGCCGCAGGATATAATTTCCCCTGCAGTAACAGTAAGGAAGGAAAACCACAACGGGCGGATGCCATAGGCATATAAGAGGACGAAAGGTACGATGATCATGTTGGCTACAATCGGCGGTACGGGAGCCATCCACTTATAAGCGCGGAGCCTGTAAGTAAATACGGCGCCGATAAGGGTGGCGAGGCTTCCGAAAATAATATCCGGAAGGGCACAACCGGTCAGAATATTGCTGATCAGGCAGCCGATAAATAACCCGGGCACCGCAGCAGGGGTGAAATAAGGCAAAATAGTAAGCGCCTCGGAAAAGCGGATCTGCACCGCATAGTTGGCAAGGCCGAAAGCATTGGCTATAAAGGTAAGCACAACATAAAGGGCAGCGATCATTGCCGCCTGAGTGATTGCCGCCACAGAAAAAGGGCGTACGGTCTTGACAGTGACAGTTTTGTCATAAATTTGATTTTTCATTTTTCTTCTCCTTTAGTTTTGTTTAACAGAGCCGCTTGCGGTTCTGTCCGTCAGGAAGGTCTCGAACTGACGTTATGAATAGTAAGAATACCTTGAAAATACAGGGTATTCAGCCTTGTAAGTGTATCACAAATCTAAGGGGAAGGCAAGGTAATGTTTCTAAGCGTTTGTGGAAATCGATTTTAGCGGTTTGGGGAACGGGTGGGGAAGGAAGGGGGAAAGGAGGGTCAGGAGAAAAGAAAGCGGGCAGCGGGCGGGGCGAGGCAGGGGGAACGTGGTTTTTCGTGCCGGTTTCGGGAAATAGATTTTCTAAATATTCCGGCAAAATGGTACCAGCCGGACGCAACCGCCCGCGATTCGCCATCCGGGCTCATTGCGGGCTTTTGGTGACATCCGTGTCACCAAATTGCTGTTTTTTGGACGGAATATTAAGAAAATCTCATTTCCCTGCACAAAGCAGCGACAAAACCATGTTCCCCCTGCCTCGCCCCGCCCGCCGCCCGCTTTCTTTTCTCCTGACCCTCCTGCTCATCCGCCCACCTATTTTCCAAACCGTCAAAATGGATTTCCATAGATGATTAGAAAGGCTACCATGTCGATTACCAAATTATTTCAAATTTGTGTATTGTGCATAGTAAAATAAATATTATTTTTTAAAATAGGATTTAGGAATAGTAAATTATTGACAAGAAATATAAAAAAATGGGAAAGAAAAAAGTCAAAACAGACAAAAAATAAGAGAAACAGGTTGACAGTGAAGTGGTAAAAATATATCATTAAAAATAATATAAAATTAAAAAAATAGGACGATATAGTGAATGACTCAATATGATCAGAAGGGCCGAATCTAACAGTTCGGCTTTTGCCAGTGCGGAAAATGTGACAGATTAACGGGAATGGAGGATTCATTTGATTACAGAGGAAAGAAGCTTGGTAAAAGGCCCGGAGGTCGGGTGTTTTCCAACGATAGACGCCTTGCTGAGTACTTTGCCGAGAAATGTAAGGGTACATATGAAGCGGGTTGGCAAATATGCGGATATACTGTACCGGCACATGTTGAAAAAGAACGTGGAGAATGTAACGGAAAGGCTTGGGGAGAATTTTGAAGAATACAGCGAAAAAATTTATGCGCTGCACGATATTGGCAGACACTTTATTCCCTTTGCCATTTTAAATAAAGTAGGCGGATTGAGCGAAGAGGAAAAACAGATGATCAAAGACCATACGATAAATGCGCGTAAGGCGATAAGGAGCATTTATATACAGCCCTTTCCCGATGAAATCATGGAGCAGTGGGAAAAAATCGCGGTGTATCACCATGAAAGGTTTGACGGAGGGGGATATCCTGAAGGAAAGAAAGGGGAAGAGATTCCGATAGGAGCGAGAATATGCGCTATTGCGGATACCTATGACGGGATCGTAAGCTGGAAGCCATATAAGAAAAAACAGACGACAAAGGAAGAAGCGGTTCGGATTATCGAAGAAGAAGCGGGAGGCCAGTTTCAGCCGGAATTAGTGGAGATTTTTAGAGAATGTATCGACAGATTTTAAGCCTATTGTTTCAAACCATAAAAGAAGTCTGCCATAAGAGAAAAGCGAGAGGAGTATTATGAAAAAAAGAAAACGTTTTCTGGACAAAGGGCAGAATGGAAACCCAATAAAGCGCACACTGATCAGCAGAGTGGATCCGCTTAACAGGTTTAAACATTGGTATATGGGAGGCGTCAGCCTTTTCCGGGGATTTTTCCGTGTCCATGCGGCAAAACAGACAATCGCCATTATCCTGCTGATTTTGCTGGTGGCATTTATTATGGCGGCGTTTTATACCAATGCGGGGGAATTTGTAGTAAAGGTGGACCGGAAAATGGCCAGAGACGGCTTTTATCTTTCGGAGATTCCCAATTTTGATGAAAAGTTGATCACGCTTCACGCGGATGCGCTGGTGGATGCCACGAACATAAGCATATACAATATTGACGAAGATGTGATGGACATTGACGGAGAACACCACAGCGATGATGTGTTTGCCTATACGTTTTATGTAAAAAATCTAACAGGGGAAACAAAAGATTACAGGTATACGCTGTTTATGAGAAATAAAACGCAGGGAATAGAGGAAGCTGCATGGATTATGTTGTTCCACAACGGCAAACAGGAGATTTTTGCAAAGGCGAATAAGGAAGGGCATCCCGAATGCCAATATTCGGAATTTGAGTTTCCGTTTCAGGAATACGCGCTGCATCCCGAAAAACAACAGAGCATGATTTCCAACAGAAATCCGGGCTATATTACCCAGGAGGTTATTGATTACCACGATTTCGACAGTTTGAATGGCATCTATCAGCTGCAAACGGTGCCTTTTGCTTCCGAAAAAACAATTTGCACCGGATTAAGGCCGGATTTTGAACATGACGGAATGGATAAGTTTACGGTGGTGATCTGGCTGGAGGGGGAAGACCCGGAATGCGTGGATGCAATTATAGGAGGAGAAATAGAGTTGGCAATGAGTTTTACTTATTAGATGATTAGATGAAGCGGGGAAGCGGGCAAAAGGGACGGAGGAGGCAAATGGGAAAAGGGATTATAGCGGAAGAGAAAAAAGGAAGAAAAGAAAAACAAGAAAAGCAGGGCTTGAAAGCCAGGCTGCTGATGTGTCTGTTATATCTGGCGGTATTATCCACTGCGACTTACGCGTGGTTTACAATGAATAATAAACCCAAAGTGCTGAATCTTGCGCTTTCCGCGGCGGCAGCCGGGGACCTGATGATCGCCGACGATCTGGGCGGCGGGCCGGGGGAGTATGACGAAGAGCTGGATTTGAAAACGGCTACGCAAAAGTTCCCTATGGAGGAGGTATTGCTGAATCCTGTGACGACGAAGGACGGGCAGATGTTTTATGCTCCGGTATATACGGGAAAGGCAGTGAGCGATGTCAAGGAAATTACGGATCAGGATGAACTGAACCAGCAATATGTTTATGAAAAGACATTTTATCTGAAGGCGGGGAGCCTGAAAAACAGCAAGGGAAAAAGGGTTTCGCAGGGAGCAATGAAAACTTACGAGATTATGCTGTTAGGGCCTGAACAGGCCGGAGAGGAAGTCAGCGGCTGCTGGGTGCGGCAGGCCGACGGCGTAACGAGTACGACGCCCGGCGATACGATGGCGAATTCCATCCGCATTTCTTTTGAAGTGGAGGGGCAGGAGATCGCCATATGGGAACCGAACAGCGATAAACATAACAGTGATCCTGAGAAGGCTATCGATAACGTAAAAGACTCTTATGGAACATATAAAACGTTACAGCAGACAAGCGATGGAAATTTTGTAAATGGCGAGGAGGGCAATTCGGAAAAGCTGTTTGAGATTGAAGAAGAACAGGACGTGAAAGTGACGATGCGCGTCTGGATGGAAGGAACGGACGAAGACTGTACCAATTCGAACGAATTGGACGAGATCATCGGAAACATACAATTTATTTCTTCGGAGGTAAAAGGCGGAAGATAAGATGCTGTTTCGGTAAAAGGGCATAGCGAAGCGAGAGAAGCGGGAATAGGAGAGAAGGATGAACGCATTTTTTTACTATTTTTATAACTTTATGAGGAGTATCTTCGGACATATTTGGAATGTGCTGGTCGCGATCAAGGATGCTATTTTCGGAATTTTTGATATTCGCTATTATATGGAACTGTTCAATACCTACAGGGATGATCTGTCTCCTCTCGGGTGGATAGCCGCGATCATCGTACATATTCTGCTGCTTTTGTTGCTCGCCCTGTTTGTATTTTTGGTATATAAGGCGTTAAAAGTTATTTTCCGCTTTAAAGTTCCCGTGGTGGAATATGAGAAAATGAAGGACGAAGTAGTAACGCTGAAACGGGAGATCATGAAGGCCAACTATGAAAAGGATAAAATTCTCGCTATGAAGATATCGGAGCTTGGCATGGAAGTGAACGCAGATCTGCTGGAAACCCCGAACCAGCTTTTGGAAAAAGGGATGGAGGAAGCAGAGTCGGATGCTGCCTCGGAGTTGGAAGAAACAGCGGCGGAAGAGGAAAGCATGGAAATAGTCGAGACGAAAGAGAGGAGATTTCCGAGGCTCTCTGCGGTGGATTTGTATTATACCGATCCGGAATATGTGCCGCCGGTCTATAATAACACGATAAGCCTGGAGGAGATATGTATAAATTTCCGCAACTTCGCGGCAAGCAAGCTGGGCTTGTATTATGAACTGGAAGTGATGAAACAGGCGTTTGCCTCTTTTGGAGCGGCAAAAATGCTTATTTTACAAGGAATATCGGGAACAGGTAAAACTTCCCTCCCGTATGCTTTCGGGCAGTACATTCAGAATTCCAGCGTCATATGCTCCGTGCAGCCTTCCTGGAGGGACAGAACGGAGTTGTTTGGCTACTATAATGATTTTACGAAAAAATATACGGAGACGGATTTCCTGAAAACATTATATGAAGCACATTATTATGAAGATCCAAGAATCGTGATTTTGGACGAAATGAACATCGCAAGGGTGGAATATTACTTTGCAGAGATGCTTTCCATATTGGAATTGCCAAGAGAGGAAGAGCGGTTTGTCACGGTGGTTTCCAATACGGCGGCGAACGATCCGGCATTGATGAAAGAAGGGAAAATCTGGATTCCGAATAATGTATGGTATGTAGGGACGATCAACAATGATGATTCCACCTTTGCGGTGGCGGATAAGGTGTATGACCGGGCGATTCCTATTGATCTGGATGACCGGGCGGAATTTTTTGAAGCGCCGGATACGGAACCGCTGCGCTTAAGTTATAAGCATTTGGAAGAATTGTACGAAGAGGCAAAGAAAAAATATCCCATATCGGAAGAAAATCTTATTCTTCTGGATAAATTGGATAAGTACCTGATCGAACATTTCCGCCTTACATTCGGTAACAGGATTATGCGCCAGTTGAAGGAATTTGTTCCTTGCTACGTGGCTTGCGGGGGGACGGAGATCGACGGGATCGATTTTATGTTTTCCAAGAAAATTCTGCGTAAATTTGAATCTTTGGGCCTGGGCTTTATCAGAGATGAACTGGACGGCCTGGTTGTATATTTGAACCGTCAGTTCGGCGGAGAGAACATGAAGATCAGCAAGGCATATCTGGCAAGGCTTAAGAGAATGAGCGCAGGATAATATGGAGAAGATTATGGAAAATACGGAAGGCATTGGCTATGTGCATGAAACTTACCGGAATATGAACCGGGAAGATGTGCAGGAGCAGCTGAAAGACGACAAATTTTATAATTATTTTTATAATCTGCTGGAAAACGCCAGCAATTATTGCAAGTTCTCCAATGCGAAGCTGGTAAAGAGCATCGATGAGGAATGGGTTAGAGAGATCGAAGAGGCTATGCCGTCGCTGCACTATGTTATCGTTCATCCAAGGAAATTTATTGAAGAGGAAAGGGAAGTCGTGAATGTGGCCATGGCGAGGAACATTACGACGGAGTCTATCCGCCATCTTCTGCAGCACAGCAACCTGATCGACGAATACAGGGAGGACGGGACGGTGATTCCCAGCAGGATACTCAACGTATATAAGGAAGAGAGTATCAATATCTATGAGAACCGTTTTATTTGTACTTTGATGGCGGAACTTCAGTATTTTGTCAACAAGCGGTTTAATGTGATTTTTGAGGCCAGCAAGGATGAGGTCGGAACCTTTTTTGAAATGGAATCCCGTGTGGATAATTATACGGAAGTCATAGAATATAATTTGTCCGTGAAGATACAGGAGAAACAGACGGACGTGAATAATGAGGAAGAAAATAATAATATTTTTGCCCGGATTATAAAGATACACCAGCAGGTCAATATGCTTGCGGCAACCGAATTTATCGGAATGATGAAACGGTATCCGGCGGTGGCGCATCCGATTGTAAAGACCAACGTGATCGGAAAGAACAAAGACTATAAAGCATGCCATAAATTATGGAATTTTATTCACTCTTATCACAGAGTCGGATATAAAGTAAATATCGTGAAGCAGGAACCGACGATATCCAGGCAGTTTGAAAGGGATATTTATAATACGGTGATCAGGGATTATGCGATACTCCATAATAATATGAAGTTTGCCAACGATATTAATATCGACCATCCCCAAAAGGAACGGGAGATGGACGTAAAACAGATTCGGCAGATGCTGGAGGAAATGGTATTGAAAACCAGCCTGAGCGACGCAGCCTTGAAAAAGCTGGTGATGAAGGAACTGACCGACCTACAGATGAAACGGAAAGCGGAATTGGCGGAATTGGAACGCATTAACAGGCAGAAACGGAAGGAAATCCGCAGAAACCAGATACAGCAGGGAGAAGGGGAACTGACGCTGGAAGACGTAGACAACGAAAAAAATATTGTTATGCCGGGAGAAGAAGATAAAAGAGGAAAAGCAAAGGCAAAGAGACAGTCGCTTCGGCAGAGAAGGCAGGAGAGGGCTGCGAAACGTAAAATGGGCGGCAAATAATGAAGAAGTTATTGGCGGGGGCAGGAAACTTAATATTTATAATGGTTACGTTATATCTCTGCTATTTTATCGTATCGGCTGCATATAACAGGACGCCGGCATTTTTCGGCTATCGCGTGCTGCGCGTAATCACGGACAGCATGGAACCTGTATTTGCGAGTGGAGACTGCATTATCATTAAGGGGATAGGGGAGGACGAACTGGCCGTAGGAGATATTATTACTTTTATTTCCGGGGATCCGTCTCTGAATGGAGCATATAATACCCATCGTATTTATGATATTGCCGGAGATTATATGACAGGAGAAACTATTTATTTTACAAAGGGTGACAACAATGTATGGACGGACGAGTATACCGTTTCGGAAGATGATATTGTTGGAAAATATATTGGTAAGCTGCCTTATGGGAAAACATTATCCCGTTTTTTGGATAAACTGGCGGAAAAGGATTTTTATTTTGTGGCAATTATTTTACCGATCGTCCTATGTCTGACATCCTGTGTAGTACAACTCATAAAAGAAGTCGGAAGAGCAATGCGGAAAAGAGGAAAAGATGAAGAGGCTTAAGGGGTTATTCCAGGAAAAGATCATACTTTCTTTTGTGATGTTCCTATTGCTTTGTGTTGTGCTTTTTTCGGCGACAACGGCTTGGTACTCGGCCAATAACACGGCGGTTATGAGCGGGATGGAGATAGGAGCGGGAGGAATTGGGGGGCTGAAGGTGGCCATAGAGCCGGGAGGGCCGGATATTATGATGCTGCCGGAGGTGAATGAGGACGGAATCCCTGTGATTCCGGTGAAATTGACGGATTTAAATAATGTAAAGGAGCAGATGATCGCGCCAGGCTCCTATGGACCCATGACGTTTTATATCACTTCCCTTGGGGAGACGGTAACGGGATATTCCATAAAAGTGAGGCTGTCTTACAGGGAAGAGGAGGGGGCCGGCGATAAATTGTCGCCGGAACAGAGGGAAAAAATAAAAGAGCTGATGGAAAGACATATCAGCGTATATACGGAAATGGAAACCGTATCTTCGGAAAACGGACAGGGAAGATGGGGAAAGTTTTCCGATCCGCTGGAATATTATACGGCTGCGGATGCGGAGGATGGCACTGCGGCTACGGGAGAACTGGTCTTTAATACGGAGGTCAAGGCCGAGATTTATTGGGTCTGGAATTATGAATATAGCGATATACCGGGTAATGAAAATCTGCCAGAGGAAGAGCTGCAGGAGAAAATCAGAGAATATGACGAGGAAGATACGATGCTTGGGAATTACATAGACCATATCTGGTTTGACGTATATATCACGGGGCAGACGACGGAAGAGGAATGACACAGCATAGAAAGGGCATGAAAAAGCAGCAGGAAAGCGAGGAATGGGATGAAAATAAAAAAGAAAATAATGATAATTATAATCCTGGCAGCGCTTTGCCTGGCGGCAGGGGGCGGAACCCTCGCATGGTATCTGCGGGAAGATGTAAAACAGGCGCAGACTACCGGAGCGGAAGTAATGGCTCCTTATAATTTGTACCTGATGAACCCTAATGCCAAAGATTCTTTAAAGTTTGCGGTAGGCAACCTGCATCCGGGAGAGGTCAAACATACGGTGATATGCGTCTCCAACCGGGTGCCGGAAAATTATGACGGGGAAGACAATATGTCGGAGCTTGTAAAAGATTCGGAATTTAACTATGATTTGCAGCTTGTACATACGGAAAACCTGGCGGTGGACTATGCGGTGTATCCTCTGGAAAGGAAGCAGATACCGGCGGGAGGGCAGCTGCCGGACGGAGCGATTTGCATGGAAGGGGACGACCCGGCTTATAAAACCTATTACTGGATGAAACAGGCATCGCCCATTAAAGGGAGCGATCATACGGAGAAGATGCGGAAAGAAGTGTTCGGGGAAACGGATATTACGGATATTGTGAATGCAGGACAGTATCTTTTTTTTGATGATAACAGCATGAAGCTTGCTTATAACAACGGAACTTATGAATACGATTATTATCTGATCGAAGTAACATGGCAGGATATCAGCGATTTTGACGCATATAAGAAAGAGACGGATCTGGTTTATGTAGTGGTAAACGCAAAGCAGCCAAGGCCGACGGAGCGCTAATGGATATGGGAGCAGGAAATGGAGCGGAATCATCGGGAAAAGACGGGAAAAATTATGATGTTTGGAAAGATATGGAAAAAGTGGGGAGCGGGAAACAGGAAAAGGACAGTGCTGATATTGGTGGGCTGTCTGGTACTGGTGGGCGCTTCCCTTACCGTATATTCGAAATATTATAAAACAAGATATGAAAAAGGGATGGCGATTGCTTCCGGATTTTATTTCAGCAGCAATTATATGTATGAGGAAGAGGGACTCAACGACATAGAGGATATTGAGGAACTGACGAAGAGGAACGGCGGGAAGCTGGTGCATGAGGATTTGCTAAACCGGTTGATGGTGGCGGTCAGCAATAAGCCGTGGGCTGCGGGCAACAATTATACTTTCGATGTGGAGGTTCGCAATCACATCAATCAGCTTTTGTATAACGATAAGGATCTGAATGTTGCTTATGTGATAGAATTTATTCTGCTGGACGAGCCGGGCGGGGCGGATTACAGCGTAGGAAAAACGATAAACGGTGTGGATACCGGGAATTATATCCCGCTCAACAGCGGCAATACAATAAAGAAGGCAAGCTTCCGGGGAACGCTGGAGGGAGGTCTGCTGACATGGGAAAACTATGTACTGCGGGTAAGTCTTGGCAGCGGGCAGACGGCGGATTCGTATCAACCTGCCAGGGTATTGCTGATGGCATATCCCGTGGAGCCGGTTTTCCTGGAAGATACAAAGAAAATAGCCGGAATAATCAGAGCCGAGTACAATATAACGGAGATGGAAATTACCGATCAGAAGTTTACGATAGAGGATGAGTTAAAGGAAGACAGCTGGCAGGAACGGGTAAAAAAAGAATCGGCCCTGGTTTACCAGCTGAAAACGACAGGAAATTATTTTGCGCAGGAAACGGATAATATGCTGCAAAAGATACGGATTAAATGGAATCCGAATATGTTTTCGCTGAACAAGAACGACAGATATTTGAATCATGCGGAGGGTACGCGGCTTGTGGAATATGACGAAGCAGGAGGAACCATGGTGATAGAAACGGCACCATATTCTTCGATCAAATTTGTTTTTTTTAAAAAAGAAGATTTTGACACGGAGATACAGAATATGACATTGGATGAATTTAAAAATACGATTCAGGCGGAAAAAGTAGAGTAAGGTCAGGATATAACAGGACAGGTGAAAGAGATGAAAAGGTATTTGACGAAAAAATCCGGTAAGAAGATGGCGGGCATGATAGCGATATTTCTGTCATGCGCAATATTTTTAAATAACGCGGGCATATATTCCGTGCTGGCAGCAGAAAACTCGCCAGGGGGGAATATTGTCAACAGCAACAACCAGAAGACGTTGTCCGCCTTTTCACAAAATGAAACGCCGCCGGAAGGAGGAGACGGAAGTACAAGCCAGCCGCCGGAGGGAGGAGGAAGCGAAACACCGCCGCCGGAAGGAGGAGACGGAAGTACAAGCCAGCCGCCGGAGGGAGGAGACGGGAGTGAAACGCCGCCGCCGGAAGGAGGAGATGGGAGCGACGGAAGTACAGGCCAGCCGCCGGAGGGAGGAGACGGGAGCGAAACGCCGCCGCCGGAAGGAGGAGATGGGAGCGATGGAAGTACAAGTCAGCCGCCGGAAGGAGGAGACGGAAACGAAACGCCGCCGCCAGAAGGGGGAGACGGAAACGAAACGCTGCCGCCAGAAGGGGGAGACGGAAACGAAACGCTGCCGCCGGAAGGGGGAGACGGAAACGAAACGCTGCCGCCGGAAGGAGGAGACGGGAATACAGACCAGCCTTCGGAAGAAGGAGACGGAACAGGCGGTGAACCGCCGCAGGATATTCCCTCTGAAGACATTCCGCCCGAAGACGGGGATATACTGGATCAGCTGCCGCCGGATGGAGAAGAGCCGCCTGTGGATGGCAGTCTGGATGAGGAAATAACGGAGGACGGGAACGAGGAAAATTGGGAAGATTTATACTGCCTGGAAGGGAAGGAACATGAATATGAAGAGATATTGGCAGAAGATGGTACGGTAACGAAGTACCGGTGCGTATTCTGCCTAAGGGAAATAACGGAAGAGACATTGGAAGCTGAGGGAGGCAGCCTTCACGGCCATTTATGGAACCGGGCGGAAGGAGAAATTATCCCTGTCTGCGAAAGCTGTGGGCTGGCGCGTCTGGACTGTGAAGGCGAGGATGGCTATGGGATACATATTTTTGAATGGATGCCAGAGGAAGGAGAAGCCGGCAAGTATCGCTGCGCAGTCTGCGGTGCGGAGAAGGAATTTCTGGACGAGTGGGATATGACGGTAGAGTTGTTCGCTGAGATTATGGGCGTTTCCATGTATGCGGTGACTTATACTTATAAAAATGGTGAAACGTCGGAAATTCCAATCAATCAGCTGCAGCTGGCGAGCTATACAGGGAAAAAATTCACAGTGAAGAATCTGGCGGATCTGATGGCTTTACAGGAACTGAGCAACGACGGGGCTGGCTTCGATTTTGATGGGTATACGATAGAGTTTCATTTTCGGAAGATGGCGGATGGTTCCGATGGGCCGGACAACGGTACAAAATGGGATCTGACGGAATTAAAAGGTGATTTTAATGGGCTTGGAAGTGAAAATGCGCCGTTTAAGGGAACTTTGACGCTGTCATATGACAGTGCGTCTTTGCACTTTTTGACGGCGACTCCTTTGCTGAATTATGCCGCCACCGGAGCGGTTGTGTCGGGATTTCAAATAAACGCGAATATAGAAGGGGATGGAAGCAGCCCGGTGGGGGCGGTTGCCGCCCATGTGGTAAGATCCGATAAGGGAGATACCCTGACGGTTTCGGATATATCGCTGTCGGGATCGGTAGCGAATCCAGGAGGGACAGCCGGGGGATTATTTGGGGAAGTAATCACCGCCGGAGGAGATCCGATAAAGATCCGCTATGAAAAGAACGACGGAAGTCGGCTTGGGGTTTCCGTAAAAACGGATGTGAGCGGAGCATGTGCCGGAGGGCTGGCAGGCAGAACGGAAGGAACGGTAGAGGTATATAAAACGGATGTGTTTCCGACCGGAGGCGTGAGCGGAACCCAGTATGCCGGCATGCTTGTGGGGGATATGGAAGCCGGAGGGACTTTGTTTGCGGCCGGGGCGGACGGATCGGTTGGATCGGCTGAGGAATGTGCGGTCCAGGTAAGCGGAAGCGGAACCAACGGAGGATTGGTTGGAAGAATAGCAAACGGAACGGTTTGCAGAGTGGAAGGGAATGATAAGAAGCTTATTTTGACCGGCAGCGTGGAAGGCGGCAGCGCCGGAGGGCTGGTCGGAGAGTGCGCGGACAGTAAAATAAGGCTGAACCATGTTGCGGTTAATGCTTCCGTAACGGCAAATGCGGGAAATGCCGGAGGACTGGTCGGATCTTTTAGCGAATCACGCACAGGAAATGCAAATGCTGCGGACGGGGACTGGCATATCCTACACCATATCGATGTTAACGGCGATGTAAAAGGCATGTCCCAAATAGGCGGAATTGTTGGTTATTTAAGGGCGTGTAATTTCCGTATAGGACTGCCGGGGGAGGCGGATAATTTCGATTGCATGAAAGTGCTGGGAAATATTGCCGCAGGAAATCCGGGAGCTGCCGCCGGAGGAATGATCGGAGCTGCGGAAGGGGAGTTTATTGAAATTTATCATGTAACGACGGGCCAGGGAAATAATGAAATACGCGGTGCGGGCTCCATCGGAGGCATCATAGGGAAAGTAGGGAGCGATGCGGGGGGCGCTGTTGTTAAGGTAAAGAATGCGAAGATTGCATCCTCTTTTTCACCGGAAGGAAATAACAAAATACAAGGGGGTATTTTTGGCGATATTCATGCAGGCAGCATGGCGGCAATGGATGGAACTATCGATGTAGCGGCGCTCGGGATCAATGATTCTTCCCTGTTGAGGGGGCATATTGCGGGACAGCAGAAAGAAGCGCTCGTTTACTTTGAAGAAAACTGCCGTTACCAAAGGCCGGAAGGAAAAGCATGGGTGGACGATATCGGCAATTACGGCGGAGTATATAGAAACGGAACATGGGGAGAAGACGGCAATCCTCCCTTGATTTCCTATGGAGAAAAAAAGATTCAGGGCGTAGTGGGGAATTCCGGCAGCGGGTGGATCTTGGATTCGGAAGCGGATGTGATCCGCCTGGCGATTGCACTGAATACGGAAGGAAGGTTTGCGGGGAATTGTTTTGGCAATACAGGCAAGGCGGGCCTTCTTGGAGCGGACTATTTGTTAAAAAAGGCGGATTACGCTTTGGGGAATTCCGGCATATATGCTTTGAACCGTAATGACAGAGGAAATGAGGCGGGAGAACGCTTTAGCGGCAAACTGGCCGGCGAAGGGATGGCAGTGATCGACCTGGGGGATTGCATTACCTACCAGTCCTTCCTTTCCCTGTTCCCCTGTGCAGGAGAAGGTGCGGAGTTTAAGAATCTTACGGTAAAAAGGAATATCAAATATGCAAAGAATGCGGCGGCAGGACTGGCAGCTTATGCATCCGGCAATGTCACGGTGGATCACGTGGATATGAGGGTTTCTTTGACCGGAAGCGCCGATAACGGAACGAATCCCGGTTATCTGTACGGAGGCATGTTTGCAAATTACCGGGCCGGGGGAGCTGTGACGCTGAGTATAACCGGAAGCAGGATCGGGGGGAGTTTTGAGGTTATCCAAAATACGAACGACCTGAACCGAAAGCAGTATATTGGAGGAGCGGTTGCGAAATATGCCGCCGATAGTCCCGAAATTCCTGTTATAAAGATAGACGGACTGGAAATTGCTGCGCAGATTACTTCCGGCAGCCGCTTTGCCAGCGGTATGATTACTCAGATAAATATGGAGAATGCGGCGCAGGACCGCAGCAGAGACAGAGTAACGCTGGATATGAAGAATATCGAGATAACAAAAGATACGAGGATTAATATAACCGATGCAGGAGAAACAGGAGGGCTTCTTGGATGGAAATGGTTCGGGATCGCCCCCTGTGCCGGAAATTATTCGATTGCTCATTTGGTAGTGGGCGACGGCAGTACGGCGGCAAATGGACCTTCTTATTCCACCGGCGGCGGATATGGAGGGCTGGTACATACGGTGACAGGCAGGATCCAGCTGAAAGAAATTTATATAAGGAACGGTTCTTTTTATGCAAATCCTTCGGGGAAAAGCAGTAATAACGGTTTATTATTCCATAACGGGCATAATGCGTTGATAGAATTAGAGGATTATCAGATCGCCGATCAGGGGATGGGCGTAAGGGCGGACTCGATCAATTTTGCGGCGAACAATGCGAAAGTCAGCGTAACGGGCGTGACAGCCAAGTTTGGCGAAGTCGTCGGAAGCAATATGGGGGATAATAAAGATAGAAGAAATTATACGAACGGGGGAATTGTCAATATTATAAGCCCTGCTTTTCAGAATGAATTTATTGCATACAGCAGTCATTTGTTCAACAAAGACGCGGGTTCCAACAATACGAGGTATTACTATAATCTGTTCGGAACTTCCCTGGCAGGGGAGGCTTCGTTTCTGCCGGAAAGCAGGAAGCTGAACGGAGCGGATCTGGTTATTGCGGATGCGGATCAAATGATGATCTGGCATTTGTCCCAGTATATCAACGATTCGCTTCGCAGATATTTGAAACCTTATTTTGTGGGGGAAGCGGTACCGGCTAAAAATACAGGAGTAACCATACGGGGAACGATTGATTTGAATCACAGGGGTTATTATCCTACTCCTGTGGGGAATTGCACGGTTCGGACAGAAAATGCGGCCACCATTATTTTCCATGGCGATAAGCTGACAGACATCAATGGATGGCTGACGGAAAAAGGTTCGGAGGGAGAGGGGAACCGGAGAGAGAATTATATGCTGCATAGCGGGCTGCTGGTCAGTCCGGGAGGCGGAGTAACGGTTCAGGGAAATGAAGACTATCTTACGCTGCAAGGAAAAATCACCCGGCTTCATGAGGACTCCGGAGCATTATTTGTAATGTCCGTCAGCGGCAACAACACCATATGCAAGATCCGCCTGAAGGATCTTTATATGAATGGCTTTGGAGGGGCGGCGCATGGATACGGCCTTTTGATCGGAACGATAGGGGATAACACTGATATGAATATCAGTTGGCTGGAAACGGAAGGATACAACGATAATTCGCGGCAAAAATATGCGGCTTCGGCTTTGATCGGGAGAGTCGGCAATACATCCGCAAAGAATTTGAAGCTGGACTTTACCAACATCAGGGTGGGAGGAAAAAACCCGGACCGGAATCCGGCAAATAAGAGCGAGGGCGTCTTTCGGTGGGCGATATTGATCGATAAACATGAATTTACGGACAATACGCAGGAAAATAGGGGGCGTGTCAGATATTTATTTACGGAAGAAGCATACAAAGGTTTGGATATGTCAGCCACCGGAAATAGTACAAAAGCCCCGTTTGAAGGGGGCATTTTCGGGGACAACAATTATGGCTCTATAGGCGCATATGTCACCATCGGCAGTGAATTAAAGAATGGCGTTGAATATTGGAATAAGGATGGGGAAGCGGATCTGGATTATAAAGGGGCGATTGCCTGGAACGATTACCTTCCTTATGTATGTACGGTCCATACGGAGAACAAGCATATCCAGGTCAATCCGAAAAATGTTTCCGTCGATATGGGCTGCGGAACTTATGAAGACCCATATCAGATCACAAGCGCGAAGCAGCTTCTGGCATTGTCCTATTATCTGATTAATGGGAACAACCAGGAGTATTTGAAAGAATGGCAAATAAGAACGCCGGGGAGTACGGAATCGCTGGACGGGAATGGGATATGTACGAAAAACCATACGGAAGCTACTTTGAAAACCTACGGAGATGCTGATTTTCCGACCCGCGAAGAACTGCGGAAAGCATATTATATGATTATGGATGATATTGATTTTTCCGCATTGAAGAGTTCCGGCGATGCGGCTGTGGTACAGAGTTTCGTCGGGCTTGGGACGACGGATTATCCGTTTTCCGGAGTTATTGTGGGGAAAGAAAATGTCGCTGACGGCAGCGTGCCGACGATTATCCTGCCTCATAAGAGAAGAGGAAATACCTGTGATTATTTTGGGCTGATACAGTATGCAAAAGGAGCGGTTGTAAAAGATATCAGAATTGCCAGCGCGGAGGAGCCGCAAGATGACAACGATCTGCTGACCAATGTGGTACGCGTAAGCAACAGCGGCGGCGCTGTGATGGGGTGCATTCTGGGCGGCGATAATATGATTGATAATGTAACGGTGGATGTCCTTATGGCGGTGGATGCGGCAGCCAATGGAGTCAATGCCGCTGTGGGGGGATATGCGGGAACGGTACAGCAGGGTTCCCTGATCCTGCGTGGTTTATCGGAAGATCATTTGGACGGGTTCCGATGGGGGCTGTTAAGAGGCAGCAACGAATATATGGAGGCAGGAACTCCCGAAATAGCGAATTATCCTTTTGCGTCCGGGGCGATCGGAAGGGTGGAAAACGGATTTGTGATTTATGAAGGAAGCGGAACATCGGCCAATGAGAAAGTACTTGCCCATGATGCGAAGCATCTTCCGGGTATTTATGACCATGGCCTTCTGCCCTTTTCCAATACTTATGATGTGATTACAGCATCCGGGATGGAAGGGGAAAAGAATAAGATACCGATCCGTTCCGGCGGAGGAAATTATACTTGCGATATTGCCAATGCGGCGCAGCTTCAAATCGTGTCTATGGCAATTAATTCGGATGCTTTCTCCGTATATTATGATGGCGGGGGATATGATAAGTATGCATCATGCCGGAAGGCGAAGTATGACGAAGTGGGCAACGTTGCCGCGCCGACTGCAGAGTTCATGGCCGCCACAGGAAAAGATGATAATGTATACTGGTATCCGTATATTTATCGATACTTCTCTTTTGACGGAACCAGTGCGGAGAACAGCAATGAAGGAGGAGCGGGCGGCTTTTATCGGACGTTGGAAAGTTATGGTTCCGATGGCGGCAGAAAGAAATGGAGGAGCAAGCTGAATGCCGTGACCAATGCGGTAAGTGCAGTGATGACTTATCAGTTGAACGGTAGCATCGATTATGATCTGTCGGTATATCAAAGGGGGTTCCGCGGCCTTGGCGCAACTTACCGGGTGTTCAATGCAGACGGAGTGACCGCAGACATGACACCCAGAAACAGCGTATACTCCGATTTCAGGGCGAACTTTGATGGAAAAGGCGCTACTGTCAGGGCAGAAATGATCAACGATTATGCAAAAGGGATTCATACGACGGCTTTGTTTAATGATCTGGTGAGTACGGATGCGGTAAATAGTTATTCCATTAAAAATCTGACCATAACGGGTATTTTTAAAAGCAGCAATTCCATAGAAGGGGATAATAATACGAATTATGCGACGGACCGCGCGGCCGCCCTGGTAGGGATGATGCGCCGCCCATGGACGATTGAAAATATAACGGTCAAAAACGTTGATGTATGGAGTAAAGGGCAGGCTGCGGGCATTGTGGCGTGGATCAACCTTCCAGCGAATACGAGGACGGATCCGAGGGCGAAGAATTATTCCTTTACAAATTGCAAGGTGCTGTCGGTGAAGGACGGAGGAGCGGATAAAGGAACGGTGATTCATACGCTGGGCGGAAGCAGCGGCGGTATTGTGGGAACGATGTCTACCTGGCATGAAAATGATTTGGACGGATATACGCTGAGTCTGGATGGATGTAAGGTTTTAGGAGAAGAGAAAGACGGAAATCCGTATTATGTGTATATTGAAAACGAATGCAGCCGTACAGGGCTGGCAGGAGACGACCAGGAAGGATGGGCCCGTGGAAGAAGCGGAGGTATGGCCGGCCATGTGGGAAAACACCATCAGCCAAATGATAATATCAGGACAAGAATCAATTTCCGCGTAACGGACGGCGTGGGGACGGACGCGGATGTGCAATATGTCTGGGTGGACGGAAGCGACAGCACAGGGGGGATCGTAGGGGAATATTATGGGTTCCGGCAGAACGAGGTCGATCCGTGCATAACGGTTGCCAATATTACGGTATCTGACAGCATGATTGAGAGCAAAAACAGGAATGAAATAACCTATGGTTCTTTCGGTACGGGGGGGATTATCGGTAAACTTCACCGAGAGGCGACATGTGAAATAAAGGATACCAATGTCATTAATACTAATATACGTTCCGCATATGGAAACATGGAAAATGGGGCGGATCGGAACAATGCGCCTCAAGGGGATTTGAATGCCGGAGGTATGATCGGATATTGCTATTTTAAGAGCAGGGTTCGTATAACGAATGTGAAAGTGCAGGGAGATATGCTGGACGGTAAGCCGCAGTATGAGATTTCTTCCCGCTTGTCCAATGCCGGGGGAATGATAGGAGCATGTTGGGACGGAGAGGCGGCAGCGGAAGCGAGTAAGTATATTACAATAGAAAATGCCAAAATTTCCGGCATGAATATTGTTTCGGACAGCAGAAGCCGGGCGGACAAGGCGGCGGACAAGGCTTCGGGCATTTCTACAGGAGCGGCCGGAGGAATTGCCGGCCGGGCATCGGCGATAGAAGCGTTTACCGTCCGCGAGGCATCGGTAGAAAACTGTGTGGTCAGAAGCGGACAGGGAGCGGCCGGAGGTATCATAGGAAACGCAGTCGGCCAGCTGGATTCCCAGCTGGAAAATGTGAGCGTTTTATCCTGTAAGATCGGCAGCAACGGAAATCTGTCGGGAATCGGCGATTCTGCGGGCATGGGAGGCATCTATGGAAGAATCCATGTGCTGAATGACAGGGGAAGCCAGAAAATAAAGGGCTTGCTGCAGGTAGAACAATGCGATATTTATGGGAAAAATACAGGCGGTATTGCCGGCATAGCGGACGATAAGCAGCAGATCGGAAATATATGGTCGGACGGAAGTACAGGAAACCGTATCAGTATACATGACAACCGCATATTGGGATATTATGCGGGAGGAGCGTTTGGGACAGACAGGAGCAAGAAAACCTGTTTTAGCGATGTTTTGATTGAAGGCAATATGATCGCTGCTATTGGGAGCGGGTCTGTGGAAAGTGCGGCAGGAGGATTTGCCGGCAGGAAGGAAAACTCTTCGGATGCGCAGGACAGCCACAATTTGAATGAAGTTTCCATAGCGGAGAACCAGATTTTCAGCTGCCATAGGAATGACATAAAAAAGCAGAGCGCGGGAGGCGTATTCGGTTACCTGGGTTTGACAAAGGAGATTTATTCCTACCAGGCGGCAGTCGAGGACAATGCGATTGGCTTCTGCGATGTTGCAAATAGTAATACGGTAAAACAAATATTTAGCGACGGGATAGCGGGACAAATGAACGCCATGGACGGCGCAATGACAGAGATTCAGGGACAGGATGCCAAGCTGTGGAATGGAAGCGGCTTTGGCGAACTTCCTTTGAACCTGAAAGAAGAGGAGATCGGTAAGTATTCGCTCTATTATGGAAACCTGGTGGGCACGTATGACGGGGACGGCCATGCTTATTTCCTAAGGCCGGAGGTGGATTATACCGACAGTGCCGCAACCAGGCCGGCAGTAGATACGGGAAGCAGGGAAGCGGCGGCGGAGGAAGGGAATACTCTGCTCTCTTCTCCTTATGATTATCGAAGAAATATACATGTCATTTATTTTGAGCCGGATAACAGCGCAAACAATACGGCGGCAGAATTGTGGAAGAATACCCAGGAAGGGGCGGACGGCCTGTTTTCCCAGGTGAACGCTGACGCGGTGCTGGAAGCGTACAGGAAAGTCATGGGCGGCGTATCCGTGGGATCGAAGGAGCTGCTGGATGCCTACCGCTTGAATATTGTGAACGAGTCCGGAAGGAATGTGTCCGATATTTATGAAAATTCATATAAAAATAAAGACGGCTATCTTTCCCGGGTAGCGATCGTGGATAACGGAGTGGAAGTAACACTTCCCATGATTGTTCTGGATACGCAGTATGGAACGGTGGATCAGCTGATGGGAGGCGTATTGGCCGCATTGACAGGAGCGGGCGGAGTCCATAACAGCGGAACCGAGAATACAGATAGCGTTTATGATGAGGGAATGAACGAGATCATAGGCATATCGGTGGAGCCGATGAAAGTGGAAAACGGAGCGGTTCAGGACGGAGACGCCGGCAGAAAGGAAAGCATTAAGTATCATAATAAGGAAAATGGACACGACAGGGTAGAACTTTCTTATAATAATTATGACGAGGAAGATGAAAACGGAAAAGGAACCACATTTTCCATGATTACGATTACCTACCGGCAGAAAAACTACACGGCAGTTGATGGAGGCAGAGTAGACGGCAAAACAATAGAGTTGAAAATACCTGCTTTTGTGGTGGAAAGATTGACAATCGATACTTATCTTAAGATGGTAGAAGGCGAAGTATATAATGCCGATAAAGCAAAGGCGGAAGGAACGGACAAAAATCCGCTGCTGGCGAACGACAGCACATATACGCTGTACATGGAATATATTTATGGAAGCGCAAGGGATAAGTACAGCAAGGATGATAAACCGATTTGCATCGATAAAGTATTGGGAATTACGTATATGGATGAAATGGGCAATGCAGTTCCGGCAAAATTATGGCCGGGTACCAGGCTTACACTGATCGATGTATGCGATTCCAATAAGGTATATTATTACACCGTTCAGGAGCAGGATACGGCGATCCGGTTCGAACAGTTCCAGGTGGATCCGGAAGATCCGGGTTCCGAGTCATATAGAAATAAACCGATTCATGGCGAGAAGGGAATGGATATTTACAAAGACGGCGATGGATTTCCGGCGGAGGACAGAGAAGAGCCGTACACGGATGTAGCAGTGGAGCGGTTCCTGATCATAGTGGATACTGCGCTGGTGGATGGGGAGCTGAAGCTGACAACGCGAAATGTCAGGGATTATCATATAACGCCGGAGCTGGACGGCGATACGGCAAAAAGAAGCACGCTGACAGAACATAGTCATTTAAAGGTGACGATGCAGCCAGGCCTTACGCTCGGCTTTGTTTCCAAGGGAGAAGCGGGCATAACGGATATTGCCGGCATCATACAGGACGGAGGAGAAGTAGAAATCGACGCTACCTTTGAGATCATGCCGAAGAGGAAGAACGAAAAAGGGGAATGGGAGGTGGATAGGACGTATTGGCTGAGGGCGTTGAACAGTAATACGACTACGATAGACAGCGCTAACCACAATAAGTATTTAGAGATCGGAATTTATCTTACCGATATAAACGGCAACCGGGTAAGGCTGCCGGACAATACAAACGTAACGGTGAACGGCAGCCGCGTGCAGCCATGGGAGGAGGAGATTAAGGAAGAAGAAAATCTGGGAGCATATGTGAACCGGACAGAAGTATATTTCTATAAGGATGGAAAAATTATCTTCCCGTTGGATAAGCTGAAAGAGATCGTCCAAAAAGATATGGACATAAATGGAGAAATTAATTTCAGCGGCATAGTCAGTGAGAAATTAAGCGTTGTCCTTAATTTTGCGAATGCAGATCTGTCGGCTTATACGGAAAACAGATATATTGTAAATCTGGAATTGCTGCGGATTGAAGATGCGGATTATCCGGCCGGCGGAGAAGTGCTGGACATTTATGAAAAATCCTTGATTGCAAGGAGACAGACAGAACTGGCATGTGCTTTGGAAACGAAGGATCTGATGGAGCTTGGCATCAATACATACCATAACCAGACGCCCATGCCCCACTTGATAAATTTTGACTTCAAGCTGGACTTTAACGGAATTCTGAGCGATACCAACCAGAGCATGAACCAGCAAATAGCGGAAAAATATTATACGGTGACTTATCATATTCTGGAAAAAACGAACCAAAATGGAACACCTGAGTACAAACCATATACCGGAAACCAGCTCTCCCTGGAACTGGTATCCCCCCCTGCTTCCGATCTCCAGAAAGGGCTCCAAAAGGGAAACTCTTCGGTGGGAGACTTTAAGAACTCTGTTTATATCACTTACAAATACAGCCTGAAGGAAATCGAAAAAGGAACAGGAGGCATTGGAAGGGGCGTTATTATAAGGGATTTGGTACTGACGGTGAAAGACGGATCAAAAATGAATTTATCCAATTATAAGATCATGGCCTCCGTTATGGTATCAGATGATCCGCCGGGAGACATTGAAGTGGAAATGAACCCCACGCTCAGCGACTTCTTCGTCTTTACCATAGCCAAGCTAAAAACAGATCTGGACTATTAAACCACTAAACCACCAGATCACAAGATCACTACCTTTTATCCTACACGGAAATCAATTTCCAAAAGCGCCCTGGCGGCCGGAAGCAAAGCGGAGCCGGAAGCGCCGGGGAGTGGAGCGGGAGATTTCAGTTTTTTTGCTGGAGCTTCCAATCAGATTTCACTAATGAAATGAGCAATGTTGTAGAACCGAACGAGCCGGGAGCAACGGCATCCATGCCTAACGCTCCCTGAAACCGCCATCCCTGGCGGTTTCTCTCTGGTTATTGACCATTTCATAAGTGAAATAACTGATTGTACGCAACAGCAAAAAAACTGAAATCTCCCGCTCCACTCCCCGGCGCTTCCGGCTCCGCTTTGCTTCCGGCTGCCAGGGCGCTTTTGGAAATTGATTTCTGTGTTTACCCCCCTGTTTACCCCACTCTTTGCATCATTTGCGCCAGTATATCTACGTCTTTTTCAAAGTCTTCGAAAGTCGGGTAATATTCGGAAGGCCGGTAAAGGTTGCGCAGCATGGATTTATTCAACTGGTCAAAATGCCTTACATCCAAAGGCTTTGCAAAGAAATATCCCTGGGCGATATCACAGCCGATATCGGATAGGAAATTGGCCTGTTGCAGCGATTCCACGCCTTCGGTAATGACAGTAAGGTTCAGCTCCTTGGCCATGGCGATCAGGTAGCGGAGAATCGTAAGTCCCTCGTTAGAGGAAGAATTCTTGGTAAGGAAGCTTCTGTCCAGTTTAATCCGTTCTATAGGGTAATCTTTCAACAGATTTAAAGGAGAATGTACGCTTCCAAAATTATCGATGCAGAGGGAGAACCCTCTTTCTTTTAATTTCATAATGATCTCGGCCACTTCCCTGCTGGCATTGGCAACGCCTCTCTCGGGAAGTTCCAGCACAAGAAGCTCTTTGGAGATCAGATAGGAATGCATCAACTGTTCCAGTTTATCGATAAAAGCCGTGCTTTGCAAGTGGAGCGGTGAAATATTCATGGAGATGGGAAGCGGTGTCATTTTATTGTCGATCCAACGGCGGATGACTTTGCAGCATTCTTCCCACATATAATAATCCAGCTTCTGAATCAGTGAAGTATTTTCAAAGAGTGGAAGGAAGGCATAAGGGGAAAGGATCCCCTTGCCGGGATAATCCCAACGCACCAGCGCTTCCGCAGATACGATCTGATAGGAATGGAGATCGATCATGGGCTGTAGATAGACAATAAACTTATGGTTGTCCAGCGCTTCTTCCATTTCGGCACTCATTTTTTTATTTTCGTTATAAGTACGGATCAAGTCATCGGTAAAATACGCATAATTGGCTGTCTTAGGATCTTTGATCGCTTTTTGTGCCAGCAGGGTATAGTTCATAATATCCATCAGGCTGTCCCCGGCATGATCGCGGTTGATGTAATAGATGCCGAATACGGCAGTAACCGCAAAGGTGGGGGAGTAGTCTTTTAGGTTTTCCGTAATCGTCCCGATAATTTCCATGATCTCCTCTTCCGTAGTATCCCGCAGAAGGATGCCGAACAGGTTAGAATTGACATGGGCATAGGTGGCGCTGCCCTGCACACTGTTTTTCAGCGTATCGGCCGTATAAACCATCACTTTATCCCCCTCGGAAGGGCCAAAAAACTGATTGATTTTCCCTAAATTGGAAATGCTGAAGCCGATCATAGTAAAAACGGAATTGGGAAAGCGTTCAAAATAGGAAGAACAACGGTTGATAAAATAGTCGATGTTCCCTATTTTTGTTACGGTATGGGTATAAGCCGTTTTATTCAGGGAACTGATGGCGCTTTCCAGATTTTGGATCTTGCCTTCATAACTATGTTCCAGATCGGACATTTTATCCGCTTTATACTGATAATGAATATTTCTGACATAAAGCTGATAGCCCATATAAGCAATAATGATTATTAAAGTAGTGATAATAATCGCCGTAATATAAGACATAAGAACACTCCTTTCCGTCCCGCTCCGCAAGGGATTGGAACGATAACGGGTGAAAATTGCAGAATATGAAAAAATTAGTCTTCAAAATCGCCGTTCTTGTATCTTGCCACAATGCTCTGAATACGCTCGTTCGGATTGAGCAGGTCGCTGATGGAAGCGTCGTGGTTCAGCGTATCGATAATATATGCGATATATTTGCTCATATCGCAATCGATATACCATTCCCGGGATAAAAGATCCGGCGTCTGGTAGATCAGGTTAGTCGTAAGAACCCTGTCGATAGTGCCGTTGGCATAAGCCTGATCGAAGCGGGCCAGGCCGTTAGTGAAAAGGCCGAAGGTGGAGCAGATAAATACCCGGCGGGCCTTTCGCTGCTTTAATTCGGCAGCCACTTCCAGGGCGCTTTCGCCGGAAGAGATCATATCGTCGATAATGATCATATCTTTACCTTCCACGCTGGTTCCGAGAAATTCATGGGCAACGATAGGGTTGCGGCCATTCACCACCTTTGTATAATCGCGCCTTTTATAAAACATGCCCATATCGAGGCCGATCACATTGGCCATGTAAATAGCACGGCTCATGCCGCCCTCGTCCGGGCTGATTACCATCATATGATCAGAATCCAGTTCCAGCCCTGTTACGTTCTGCAGCAGCCCTTTAATAAACTGGTAGGTAGGCTGCACAGTCTCGAAACCGTGAAGGGGAATTGCATTTTGAACTCTCGGGTCGTGAGCGTCAAAAGTGATAATATTATCAACTCCCATGGAAACCATTTCCTGCAGAGCCAGGGCGCAGTCCAGAGATTCCCTTGATGTGCGTTTATGCTGTCTGCTTTCATATAGAAAAGGCATAATGACCGTAATACGTCTGGCTTTTCCGCCTACGGCAGCTATAATGCGTTTCAGATTTTGGTAATGGTCGTCGGGAGACATGTGATTTTCGTGACCGCATAAAGAATAGGTAAGGCTATAGTTAGCCACATCGACAAGAAGATAGAGATCAGTGCCGCGAACGGACTCTAAGATAATACCTTTTGCTTCGCCGGAACCGAATCGGGGAACTTTTGCGCCAAGGATATAAGAATCCCGCTGATAACCTGCGAAGGCAAGGCTGTCTTTATGCTCGCTTTCGCGTTCCGTCCGCCATTTTACAAGATAATAGTCTACTTTCTCACATAAGGGTTTACATCCGTCCAAAGGAATAATCCCCAAAGATCCGACAGGGATAGTTTCTAAGTTCCTTTTTTCTTCACGTTTTGCCATGAAAGATCCTCGCTTTCCGTAATTAAATGATGAATCCCCGCGGGGATGTTGCTTAAAGCTTGTCCGGCTTGGCTGATCCAGCTTCGCTTATTCAGCTTTATGTAATTTCTTATATATCCGGATGTCCGGCCCGGTGAGTTTGCATATTGTATAATTGCTTGTGATCCGGGAAAATATCCTGTCGGAATAGCGGTTACGCAGTTCCTCGAGAGATAAATTGGTAGAAATAATCGTTGACTTTTTCCGCATATGCCTTTCGGTCAGACAGGAAAAGAGCTGGGATGTCACAAAATTATTCGTCAGCTCCGTTCCAAGGTCATCGATGATCAACAGGTCGCATCGATAGAGATCTTCATAAGTTCCATGAAGTTCTTCTTTATTTTTATAGTCGAAAGAAAGATGGGATAATGCCTCAAAGAGTCCGACGGCACTGAAATATATGACGGAATTCCCTGTTTCCAGTAATTCCTTTGCAATGCATCCGGAAAGAAACGATTTACCTGTTCCCACTGTACCATAAAAAAAGAGATTACGGTAGTCGAAACTGAAATTTTGTGTAAATTTTTTACATTCTTCGACAGCATTTTGAAAATGGATCAAATCGTTTCCCTGATAAAACTCATAGGAAAGGGTAGAAAAATTTTCCGTTTCCAAAATCCGGCTGATGTTAGATTGCTGGTACAGCAGAGAAATTTCCGCCTGACGGAAACAATGGCATTTTTTGCCGTCAATGTATCCCTTATCCAGACAGTCAGGACAGTCGTAGATGGGCTCCAGGTAGTCCGCCGGGAAACCGGAAGCCATAAGAAGGCTTGTTTTGCTTTCGGACAGGTTTCTGAGAAGGAGCCTGAGTTCATGAAGCGCCGATTCATCCCCCTCTAAGAGTTTTCTCCCCTGGGAGACGGAAATAGAAGCAATGGAGTCCTCCAGTTCCCGGAAACCGTCTACATGGGAATAGACATAAGCGCGCCGCTCCTCCAGTGTATGGCGGTTTTTATTTTGCTTTTCTTCATAGGTACGGATGATGGACTCATATTGGGTATTCGTTAATGGCACGCCTTGGTTCCTCCCCTGATCACGAATATTGTTGATTATCAGTGATATTAATTGCGAGTAATATTAATTACGCAGGAGCTCTTTCTCAAGAGCATCAAAGTCATAGTGGTTTTGCTTAAACTGATTAAATTTATTAGTATTGGAAGCGGCCGGTCTCTGGGATACCGCTTTATTTCGGCGGAAAAGTTCATCGGCCCTGGCAATATCCGATTTGTGATGGACATTGGCCTGGTACCAGCTGGTTAAAATACGATCCGCATATTCGAAACGGTGCTTATCGGTGCAAAGGACGGTGCGTTCGCAGGCTGCGTCAATCACGTCCATTTCATAGCCAAAGTCTCTGGTCCAGCGGTTGATATATTCCACTTCTTTTTTTGTAGGCGCGCTTGTTTTACCGAGCGCCTGCATGATGCCGTAAACGACTTTGTCGTATTTGTACGCATACTTTTCAGCATCTTTCGGAGTGGTGACGCCGGCCTGCGCCCAGCTGACAGCAACTTTTTCTATGTAACGGAAATCTTTTTTGCCGCGCTCCACGCAATATTGTACCAGATGATCGATCAGATCCATGGAAAATCCAAGCTTGTCCTGAAGGAAAAAAATGGTTTTTATTTCGGAGGGTGAAAGCGTCCTGCCGATATATTGTTCCACAATAAAAAGAAGCTGGGATGTTTCTTCGCTGGATTTGAACTTTTTCAACTGATCCAAAGTATACGCGGGCTTTGTATAAGGGTTGTCCGTTTCCATCTGCTGCCGTACAGTGGTTTCCGGTACGGAAGGAGACGCCATAAGCGTGACTACCGGCGTAAAAGGTTTATCCATAGCGGGGCTGTCCGATTTATTCAGGTCGAGCAGATGAATGCCGATCAGACTTTTGGAATCGTCAAATTCCAAAGTAAGAAGGCGCTGCTTCTCCCAATACTTTAATGCCCGCAGAACGTCCTTTTCCGTATGGTTAAACTTATCGGCAATATCCGATATGCTTGTAGGAAGATTGGCGTTCATCATACGGATGAGATACAGATATATTTTAAGCTGAGCATCGTTGGCATCTTTCATATATTCATCAATAAATATATTGGATACTGCTGTCGCTTCTGTATAATTATCTTTGTAAATTTTTAAACGGCCCATACATTCACCTATCCTAAATCTATCGATATTCTGCATTGACAGATGTACCCATTCTTAAAGCATGATGCATTATATCACAACGAATATAAAATGGAAATAGTCATTTTTCCGAAAAAGAAAAGGAGCGTATAAGCCGGCGCAGTTGGTGGAAAATGTGGAAAATGTGGATAATTTCAGAGGCCAAAAGCGCAGGGGCGGAAAAATAGTTTTTCTGATCATGGGGCGAGGCGGAAAAATATCCACAAATTTCGGAAAGGGTTTTTCCGAAGAATTTGTGGATATTGTGGATAGTTATTTTTGAAGAAGGTTTTCGCCGATTTTTACCACATCTCCGGCGCCCATAGTTATCAACAGATCTCCGTTTATGCAATTTTTTAATAAAAATTTTTCGATTTCTTCAAAGGAAGGAAGATAGGTGCAGTTGGCGCCTAACTCCAGGAGTTCTTCCCGAAGGTCGTTGGAACTGATGCCGAGATTATCCGTTTCCCTGGCGGGATAGATATCGGCGAGAACCACGTGGTCGGCCAGTGACAGGGCTTTGGCGAATTCAGGAAGAAAGGCCTTCGTTCTCGAATAGGTATGGGGCTGGAATACGCACCAAAGGGACCGGTGGGGGTAATTGGAAGCCGCTTTTAAAGTTGCGGTAATTTCCGTAGGATGATGTGCATAATCATCTATAATGGAAACACCGTTTTTTTCACCCTTAAATTCATAGCGCCTGTCTGTGCCGGAAAACTCCAGGAAAGTTTTTTGCATGACGCTGCTGTCTATGCCGAGCAGGTCGGCAAGAACGATAGAAGCCATGGCGTTATGGACGTTGTGTTCCCCGGGTACCATAAGGGAAAAAGTTTCATTTTTGCCGTTTTTGCGGTTCAGGCGGAAGGAAGGGTGCGCCAGTTTGTCATAATGGATATCGGAACAATAATAATCGTTGTCGGGCGAAGAACCGTAAGTAATGACCCGGCATGAAAGTCCGTCTGTAATTTCGCGGTAGTTTTCGATGTCACCGCTGATAATTAAAGTCCCGTCTTCCGGCAGGAGCGCGGCGAATCGGTGGAATGAATTGCGGATATCCTGAATATCTTTAAAAAAGTCAAGGTGGTCTTCTTCTATATTTAATATAATTCCGATTTTAGGAAAAAAGCTCAGAAAGCTGTTTGTATATTCGCACGCTTCCGTTACGAAATATTCGGACTTGCCTATACGGATATTGCCGCCTATTTCTTTCAGGATGCCGCCGATGGATAAAGTAGGATCCAGTCCGGCTTTCAGAAGGATGGAGGATATCATGGAAGTGGTCGTCGTTTTGCCATGGGTTCCGCTGACTGCGACAGGTACTTTATAGTTCTGCATCATCTGCCCTAACAGCTCCGCCCTGGTAAGGCAGGGAAGCTGCCGCTCTTTCATGGCGATAAATTCGGGGTTATCTTCGTGGATCGCGCTGGTATAAACGACCACATCGATATTGCCGGACAGGTTGGAGGTTTTCTGCCCGTAAAATACGCGGGCGTTATTTTTTTCCAGCGATTCAGTAAGGGGGGATGGCTTGATATCGGAACCGGATACCTGGAAACCTTCTTCGAGAAGAATCTCTGCCAGTCCGCTCATGCTAATGCCTCCGATACCGATGAAATATATGTGGCAGGGATGATTAAAATCTATTTTGTACATATGAACACTTCCTATTCTTTTTTATTCTTGCTTAAATTATTATATGCATATTCCGGATATGTAAACGTTTGGAAAAGGTAAATAGTGCCAAACCAATAAACATTATACAAGCATACGGGGGAAAATGTAATAACATGTGTGGAAAATCATGAAAATATACAAATTGAAAAATGAATAAAAAAGAAAATTGTAAAAAATCTACATAAAAAAACAAGAAAAGGCAAAAGTATTTTGTAAAAAATATTCACTTTCATATCAGAATATGGTATAATTAGACAACACTATATAGTGTTTTATTCTACTCAAAGAAATTAAGAGGTGATGACATGATTAAAAAAGAGATGATTGCCATGCTTTTAGCCGGTGGGCAGGGCAGCCGATTGGGTGTTCTTACATCAAAAGTAGCAAAGCCGGCAGTAGCCTTTGGCGGGAAGTACAGAATTATTGATTTCCCTTTGAGTAATTGCATTAATTCCGGTGTGGATACGGTGGGCGTGCTGACGCAGTATCAGCCGCTTCGATTGAATACGCATATCGGTATAGGTATTCCGTGGGATTTGGACAGGAATATCGGCGGGGTAACCGTGCTTCCGCCCTATGAAAAGAGCGCAAACAGTGAATGGTATACGGGTACAGCGAATGCGATCTACCAGAATATCGATTATATCGAAAGCTTTAACCCGGAATATGTGCTGATTCTGTCGGGCGACCACATTTACAAGATGGATTATGAGGCGATGCTGGATTTCCATAAGGAAAATAATGCGGAAGTAACGATCGCCGTTATGCCGGTGCCGATGGAGGAAGCGAAGCGGTTCGGCATCATGATTACGGATGAGAATAGGAAGATTACGGACTTTGAGGAAAAACCGGAGCATCCGAGAAGCAATTTGGCATCTATGGGGATCTATATCTTTAATTGGAAGACGCTGAAGGAGGCGTTGGTGACCAATGCAGAACAGCCGGCTTTAGACTTCGGTAAACATGTCATCCCGTATTGCCATAAGAAAGAAGCGCCTTTATTTGCATATGAATTTAACGGTTACTGGAAAGATGTTGGAACGTTAAGTTCTTATTGGGAAGCGAATATGGAGTTGATCGATATTGTTCCTGAGTTCAACCTGTATGAAGAATACTGGAAGATATATACCAGCAGCACGATCCTGCCTCCGCAATATATTTCGGAAAACAGCGTGATCGAGAGAAGTATTATCGGAGAAGGATCTAACATATATGGCAAAGTATACAATTCGGTAATCGGCTGCGGTGTTACGATAGGGGAAGGTACGGTAGTCAGGGATTCCATCATTATGAATGAGACCAATATCGGAAAGGGCTGCGAACTGTATAAAGCGATAATCGCTGAGAACGTGGTAGTCAACGATAACGTAAAACTTGGGATGGGCGAGGAAGCGCCAAACGAAACGGATCCTCATATTTATAACAGCGGCATGGTAACGATAGGAGAAAAGAGCGTTATTCCAAAAGGAATACAGGTGGGCAAGAACTCTGTGATCTTTGGCGTTACGAAACCGGAAGACTATGATAACGGCTATCTTGCAAGCGGAAAAACATTGATTAAGGCAGGTGATGAAAAGTGAGAGCAATAGGTATTATTTTAGCAGGCGGCAATAATCGTAGGATGAAGGAACTTTCACAGAAACGCGCTGTATGCGCAATGCCCATCGCCGGAAGCTACCGGAGCATAGATTTTGCGTTGAGCAATATGTCCAATTCACGTATTCAAAAGGTAGCGGTATTGACACAGTATAATGCCAGAAGCCTGAATGAACATTTGAGTTCTTCGAAGTGGTGGGATTTCGGACGTAAACAGGGAGGTTTGTCCGTATGCACTCCTGAAACGACGGCAGAAAGCAATGCATGGTATCGGGGAACAGCGGATGCCATAGCGCAGAATTTGTATTTTTTGAAAAACAGCCATGAGCCTTATGTGGTAATTGCATCCGGCGACGGCGTATATAAGATGGATTTTAATAAGCTGCTGGAATACCATATCGAAAAGAAAGCAGATATTACCGTGGTATGCAAGGACATGCCGGCAGAGATGGATTCCGGAAGGTTCGGCGTCATTAAGATGAATGAGGAAAGCCGTATTGAGGAATTCGAAGAAAAACCTATAGTAGCCAAATCCAGCGTGGTTTCCTGCGGGATCTATGTAATCAGGAGGCGCCAGCTCATTGAAATGATTGAAAAGGGAATGGAAGAAGATCGTTTCGATTTTGTAAAGGATATCCTGATTCGATATAAGGACATGAAACGCATCTTTGGCTACAAAATGAAAGAGTACTGGAGCAATATTTCAACGGTACAGGATTATTACAACACGAATATGGATTTCCTGAAACCGGAAATCAGGGATTATTTCTTCCATCAGTATCCCGATATCTACTCTAAAGTAGACGACCTGCCGCCGGCAAAATATAATGTGGGCGCGAGCGTAAAGAACAGCCTGATCTCCAGCGGATGTATCGTAAACGGGACGGTGGAAGGATCGGTAATATTTAAGAAAACATATATAGGAAATAACTGTTATATTAAAAATTCAATTATTTTGAATGATGTTTATATTGGAGACAATACACATATTGAAAACTGCATAGTGGAAAGCAGAGACACCATCAGGGCGAACTCCTATCATAAAGGAGATGACGGAATTAAGATTGTGATAGAGCATAATGACAGATTTGTCATGTAACTAAACTTTTTGATGTTCCAAGGAGGATGAACGGCATGGAGATTACGGATGTAAGAGTGCGGAAAATTGCGAAAGAAGGGAAGATGAAAGCAATTGTTTCTATTACGCTTGATGACGAGTTTGTAGTTCACGACATCAAAGTAATAGAAGGCGAGAAAGGACTTTTTATCGCAATGCCGAGCAAGAAAGCATCGGACGGCGAGTATAGGGATATCGCGCATCCTATTAACTCAGATACTAGAGACCGGATACAGTCTACCATACTTACAAGCTACGAAAGAGCGTTGCTTGAACCGGAAATAGCGGGTTAAGGTATTTGCTATAAGAGAAATTAAAAACAGGCGTTGCCGGAGTGACAGACTCCAGCAATGCCTGTTTTTTCATGCGAATATTCTTTCCTTTTCCGATATAAACAATTATTACGTGTATTTCTGGGGAAAGTATGGTATTATGGCAAATGTAGCGATTGTAGGAAGTGGCCGGAATATAGAAGGAAAGGCTGGAAAAAGCCGGGAATTGGAGGCGCATATGTTTGTGATTGTAGGATTGGGGAATCCTTCCAAAGAGTATGGGAATACGAGGCATAATGTGGGATTTGATGCGATAGATGCGATTGCGGATAAATATGATATTCATGTAGCGGAGTTAAAGCATAGGGCGAAGATCGGTAAGGGTTATATTGGAGGAGATAAAGTGATATTAGCGAAGCCCCTGACTTTTATGAATTTGAGTGGTGAAAGTGTACGGGCTATCATAGATTATTATAAAGTAGAACCGGAAACGGAATTGATCGTGATATCGGATGATATCAGCCTGGCTCCGGGGCAGCTGCGCATTAGAAAGAAAGGAAGCGCAGGGGGGCATAACGGACTGAAAAATATTATCCGGCATTTGGGCGGAGAGAATTTCCAGAGGGTGCGTATAGGAGTGGGGGAAAAACCGAAAGATTATGATCTGGTGGACTGGGTGCTGGGGCATTTTAGCAAAGAGGACAGAAAATCAGTGGACGAGGCGATTCAAAAGACGGTTCAGGCGGTGGAAATAATGCTAAAGGACGGAGCGGATGCGGCAATGAACGAGTTTAATCGCAAAGCGAAGGAATAAAAGAACGGACGCAGCATTTTGGCGGCGGGGAAGTGATAGAGAAATGGAGATGAAAGATGAGGACATTTACCGCACCTCTTTGTGAACTGGGGGAATTCGAAGAGATTACAAAACTTTTGAAGAAGCCGGGCGCAGCGGCGGCGCTGACGGGCTGCGTGGATTCCCAGAAACTGCATATGGTATATGGTCTGAGCGATGGTTTTAAATATAAGATCATCGTTACTTTCAGTGACCTTCGGGCGAAGGAAATTTATGAGGACTATAAGCTTTATGATAAAAATGTCATGTTTTATCCGGCGAAGGATCTCATTTTTTATCAGGCGGATATCCACGGGAACGAACTGGTAAAAGAGCGGATCAAAGTATTGCGGAGGATTATGGAAGGGCGTCCCCTGACAGTGGTGACTACTTTTGATGGTTTGATGGCTCCCCAGGTTTCTTTGGACGTTCTGAAACGATATGTGGTTTCGGTAGGATATCAGTCCGGCATTAATGAGAGGGAACTGGCAAAGAAGCTGGTGCGGATGGGATATGAAAAAAATTACCAGGTGGAGGCTCCGGGACAATTCAGCATCCGGGGCGGAATCGTGGATATTTTTGATTTGACGGAAGAAAATCCTTACCGCATCGAGCTTTGGGGCGAGGAAGTGGAGTCTATCCGAAGCTTTGATATTTTAAGCCAGCGTTCGATTGAAAAGCTTCAGTCGATCAGCATTTATCCGGCTACGGAAATGGCTCTGTCGGAAGAAGAACTGCAAAAGGGCCTGGAGCGGATTGGGGAAGAAGCGGGAAAATGCGGGGAAAAATTCCGAAAGGCATTTAAAACGGAAGAAGCCCATCGGCTGGCAGTTCAGGTGAAAGAACTCAGGGAGCAGGTGATGGAATTCCAGACATTCACGAATCTGGAAAGTTATATCCGTTATTTTTATCAGGAAACAATTTCTTTTTTTGAGATATTTGACAGGGAAAAAAGCTGTATTTTTGTGGATGAACCGGCCAGAGTGGAGGAGCATGCGAAGGCTGTGGAATTGGAATTCCGGGAAAGTATGATGCATCGCCTGGAAAAAGGGTATGCCCTTCCGGGACAGACGGATATTTTGTTTGGCGCGGAAGAAGTGGCGGCTAAAATGGGAAAAGGAAGAGTCGTGACGCTGGCAGCCATGGACAGGCGCAGCGCTTTGTTCAAAGCGGATAAGAAATTCGATATAGGAGCGAAAAGCATTACTTCCTATAACAATAGCTTTGAAGCGCTTGTGAAGGATTTGAAGAAATATAAAAAGGGCGGGTATAGAGTACTGCTTTTATCCGGTTCGAGAACGAGGGCGAAGCGGCTGGCTGAAGATCTGAGGGGGGAAGAACTTACCGCTTTTTACAGCGAAGATCCTTTCCGGGAGATACAGCCGGGAGAAGTGATGACTTTTTACGGCAGGATGCTGAAAGGATTTGAGTATCCGCTGATTAAATTTGTCGTGATCGCAGAAAGTGATATTTTCGGCGCAGAAAAGAAAAAGAAGAAGCGGAAGAAATATGAAGGACAAAAGATCCGGGATTTTGCGGAGCTGAAGGTCGGGGATTACGTGGTTCATGAAAATCATGGGCTGGGGATATATAAAGGAATCGAAAAGGTTGAAATAGAGAAGGTTGTTAAGGACTATATCAAGATCGAATACCGGGACGGGGGAAATCTCTATATTCTTGCTACCGGGCTGGACGTGATCCAGAAATATGCATCGGCGAACGGGGGAAAGCCGAAACTAAACAAGCTGGGGACGCAGGAATGGAGCCGGACGAAGAGCAAGGTTAAGGGAGCGGTGACGGAAATCGCCAAGGATCTTGTGGAGTTGTATGCTATTCGCCAGCAGAAAGAAGGTTTCGTATATGGAAAGGATACCGTATGGCAGCAAGAGTTTGAGGAGTTGTTTCCGTATGAGGAAACGGAGGACCAGCTGCTGGCGATTGCCGATACGAAAGCGGACATGGAAAGCGCTAAAATTATGGATCGGTTGATCTGCGGGGATGTAGGATATGGCAAGACGGAGATCGCTATCCGGGCAGCCTTTAAAGCGGTGCAGGAAGGAAAACAGGTTGTGTATCTGGTTCCTACTACGATTCTGGCGCAGCAGCATTACAATACCTTTGTACAAAGAATGAAAGATTTTCCTGTCCGGGTGGACTTGCTCTCCAGGTTCCGAACCGGTATGGAGCAGAAAAAAACGGTGGAGGATTTGAAGAAAGGCTTTGTGGATATCGTGATCGGTACGCACAGGGTGCTTTCGAAAGATGTAATATATAAGGATCTCGGGCTGCTGATTATTGATGAGGAGCAGCGCTTTGGCGTGGCCCATAAAGAGAAAATTAAAAAAATGAAAGAAAACGTGGACGTGCTGACGCTGACGGCAACGCCGATTCCGAGAACGCTTCATATGAGCCTGATCGGCATAAGGGATATGAGCGTATTAGAGGAAGCGCCGGAGGACCGGCTTCCGATTCAGACATATGTTATGGAATATAATGAAGAAATGGTGCGAGAAGCGGTAATGCGCGAGTTGTCCAGAAACGGGCAGGTATATTATGTCTATAACAGAGTGAATAATATTGCTGATGTGGCATCCCGCATAGCAGGGCTTGTACCGGAGGCAAATGTGGCGTTTGCCCATGGACAGATGAAAGAGCATGAACTGGAACGGATTATGTATGATTTTATCGACGGGAGCATCGATGTACTGGTATCCACCACGATTATAGAGACAGGGCTGGATATTTCCAACGTGAATACGATGATTATCCACGATGCCGATAATATGGGATTGTCCCAGCTGTATCAGCTGCGCGGCAGGGTCGGGCGTTCCAACCGCACGGCCTATGCCTTCCTGATGTACCGAAGGGATAAAATGCTGCGGGAAGTGGCCGAGAAGAGGCTGGAGGCGATCCGGGAATTTACCGATCTTGGCAGCGGTTTTAAGATTGCCATGCGCGATCTGGAAATACGCGGGGCGGGTAACTTGCTCGGGGCAAAGCAGCATGGGCATATGCAGGCCGTGGGCTATGATATGTACTGTAAGATGTTGAATGAGGCGGTGAAAAATCTGAAAGGAATACAAACAAAGGAAGACTTTAATACTTCCGTGGATCTGGATGTGGATGCATTTATACCGCCCTCTTATATTGTCAATGAATTCCAAAAATTGGATATTTACAAGCGTATTGCCGGAATAGAAAACGGGAATGAAAGCGAAGACATGAAAGAAGAACTGTTGGACAGGTTCGGCGAGATACCGAAATCGGTGGATAATCTGCTGCGCATTGCCCTGATCCGCGTGAAGGCGCATAAGCTGTATATGCCGGAGGTAAAGGGGAAAAACGAAGAAATACGTTTTGTCTTTAACAGAGATGCCGGAATACAGGTGGAAAATATCCCGAAACTGTTGAAAAAATATCCGAAGCTTTCTTTTCAGGCGAAAGGAACTCCGCTCTTTATCTTTCGTTATAAAAAATGCGGCATGGTGGAGCGGGATGCGGAAATGCTGTTAAACTTTACGGAAGAACTGCTGGAAGCGATGGAAGAAGAATTGCTGGAAAAGGAAGTGCTGCCCTGAATAAATAAAAAACGGTTTCAATAATAAAAATAAAATGAACCATTTGCTCCGAAGAAGGCTCTTATAGTCAGATACGTATCGGAAGGAACAAAAAGGAGTCGGAAACCGTGGATGAAAAAGAACTGGTACAGCGGCTGAAAGGCGGGGACAAAGCTGCCTTTGACGCTTTGTATGAAAAATATAAGAATATACTTCTGCGAATGGCATATTTGATCAGCGGGCAAATCTTTGATGCGGAGGATGTGGTGCAGGAAACTTTTGTCAAATGCTTTCTGCATATCGGGGAATTGAAAAAAGAAGAAGGGTTTCGGTCCTGGCTCTTTCAGATTTTGTACCATACCGCATACCGCCATCAGAAAAAACGCGGACGGGAAATCCCGGATGAACAGATTGCCATACGTGCGGATGCTACCGACGGTATGACCTCTTTGGACCGGATCATAAAGACAGAAAATGAAAAACAGGTACACGACGCGGTGCAATCTCTGGATTTTAAACACCGGGCGGTTGTCGTTCTTTATTATTATAATGAAATGACGGCGAAGGAAATCGCGAGGACGCTCGGATGTACGGAGGGCACGGTAAAGTCAAGACTGTTTGCAGCGAGAAAAAAGCTGAGAGGAAAACTGATGATGCATGGGAAAGGAGGAAGCTATGAAGAAGGCGAAAAGCAGGAAGAAAACCGCAGGCTTTACTTCCTGTAATGGCGGGAGGAAGGACGTCGGTATGGATGCGCTCATGAAAGATGCATTACAAAATACCGGAGCGCGGATAGTTGCCTCTGAGAGCCTGAAGCAGCGGATTGACTTTCAGATTGCAGACAGGTCGGCAAAGGAGGGGCATAAAATGAAGCGTATGAATATGAAAAAGGTGGTTTTGGGAGTAGCAGCGGCCTGTGTGATGGTCGGAACGATAGCGGTTGCGGGCAGCGGAGTGGTATCTTATATAGGGCATGGCTCTTCCATACCAGATTATACAAAGTTTGAGGATATGGGAAAGGCGGAATCGGAGATCGGATATTCCGTCGGCTGCGTGGAAAGTTTTAGCAATGGATTTGATATGAAGGGCATTCATATTATAGAAGAAGTGCTTCAGGATGAATCGGGGCAGACTTTGGGGGAGAAAAAGAGCCTTCAGATTACCTATTCCAAAGGCAGGGAGGAAATGGATGTGTACTGCGAAAAACTTCTGCCTGTGGAAGAAGCGGATATTATGGAAATAGGAGAGTATGACCGGACTTTGGAAACGGGCGGCATTACGATGGGATATACCAGCAGCACGTATAAGGCCGTGCCGCCGGACTATGAACCTACCGAAGAAGATAAGAAAGCTATGGAAAGCGGCCGTTTGCAGATCGGCTATGGAAGCGCTGAAATAGAGACCAGCCAGTATTCGCGCGTGGTTTGGGTGAAAGATGGCGTGCGGTATGAGATTATGGGGTTTGATGTTTCCCTGAATGCCGATGAGGTACTCCAAATGGCGCAGGAAATGGTGGAGAATGGGAATTAAGAAACAGAGGGTTGGCTGAAAAGATGAATAGATAGGACGGAAACCGCCGGAGGGCAGCTTATGGGGCAGCCTCCGGCGGTATTTTTGCGGAAGCTCTTTTTCCTCCTATTGTAATCCCCGCCATGTATGTGCTATACTACAATCGTATGAGTTCACAGTTTCAGGAAAGGCGCGGTTGGCATAATGAGTGATATGGATTTTACCGAATGGGGCCGGGAAATTGGCGATAAAATAGAAGAATTTATTAATTCCAAAGAAATGAAGGATTTGCAGGAGAATATCCGCCATACTGTAGAGGACAAAATGGTAGATGTGCGCAGGTCTGCGAAAGAAGCGGCGGAATATGTGAATAAGAATATAGAGCTGCAAAAAGAAGGGCTTGCCCAGAGAATGAATAAGGAGAAGCAGCGGGAATATGACGGCTTGAAAGAGTACGAGATGCCGAAGAAACAACAGCCCGCCCGCTATGACAAGCGGCAGCTTCCGGTGGCAAAGCGGCCGAAAGGAAGGGTGGCCGGAGTGCTGCTTAGCGTGTTCGGAACCTGCGGTGCGATAGCGGGATGGACGGCGGCTCTTTTTGGTTATTCCCTGTTTATGATGGGAGGCATTCTTCAGGCGGCGCTGCTTCCGTCCAGCCTGGCGGGCGTTTTTGCAGGCATATGTACGGTTGCCGCAGTGGCCGGGGGAGTGATCAGGCACAGGATCAGACGTTTTAAACATTATATAAAAACTATGGGAGCGAAAGACTTTTATTCCATCGAAGGGCTGGCGGATGCCGTTTCGAAGAAAGAAAAGTTTGTGATAAAAGATTTAAAGAGAATGATCAACAAGGGATGGTTTCGCGAAGGGCATCTGGACGAGCAGGAGACATGTTTTATGCTGACGGATGAATCTTATCAGTTGTATTTGGATGCGCAAAGGGAGTTGGAACAAAGAAAGAAGGAAGCGGAGAGGCTTGCAAAAGAGCAGGAACTGTTGGAGAATGACCCGATAAGAAAGCAGCTGAAAATAGCGATAGGGGAAGGCAACGAATACATACGGCGGATACGGGAGATTAACGACGAAATACCGGGAGAAGAGATTTCCAGCAAACTTTACCGCTTGGAAAGAGTATGCACGAAGATTTTTGAACATGTAGAGGATAATCCGGAAAAACTGTCGGATATCAGGAAATTTATGAATTATTATCTTCCGACTACATTGAAGCTGGTGCAGACATACCATGAATTCAGTGAACAACCCGTACAGGGAGAAAATATTACGAGTGCGAAAAAAGAAATTGAAAGAATGCTGGACGACATCAATCAGGCATTTGAGAAGATGTTCGATAAGTTGTTTGAAGACGACGCTATGGATATTTCCACGGACATTTCCGTGCTGTCTATGATGTTGGCGCAGGAAGGGCTTTTGGAAGACGAGTTTAAAATGAATTGAGAGGGAGAAAAGACAGATGATGGAAGAAATGAAAAATGCGGAACCGGTATTGACACTGAATCCTTTTGAAGAAATGGGCAAAGAACCACAGGCTCCGGCCGTACCGGCGACGGTGGAGGAAGCGGCTGTAGAAGAGAAAAAAGAGGCGGCGGTTTTTGATGAAAGCACGCTTTCGCCGGAAGAACGCAAAATGGTGGATGATTTTGCTAATTCTATCGATTTGCAGAATTCTACCGTAATTTTGCAATATGGTGCGGGAGCGCAGAAAAAAATAGCCGATTTTTCGGAAACGGCGCTGGCAAACGTAAGGAGCAAGGATCTGGGCGAGATCGGCGAACTTTTGTCAGGGGTAGTTTATGAATTAAAAAAATTTGACGAGGAAGAGGAAAAGGGATTTCTCGGTATTTTTAAAAAGGGCGGCAATAAGATTGCGGCTATGAAGAGTAAATACGATAAGGCGGAAGTAAATATCAATAAGATATGCGATGTCCTGGAGGAACACCAGAGGCAGCTTTGGAAGGACAGCGCTATGCTGGACAAGATGTACGATCTGAACAAAAATTATTTTAAAGAGCTGTCCATGTATATTCTGGCTGGAAAGAAAAAGCTGGAAAGGGCAAGGACAGAGGAATTGCCGGGACTGATGGAAAAGGCGAAACAGAGCAATCTGCCGGAGGATGCGCAGGAAGTCAATGATTTTGTCGCTATGTGCGATCGCTTTGAGAAGAAGATCCATGATCTGGAATTGACGAGAATGGTTTCTATTCAGATGGCTCCCCAGATTCGCCTGGTGCAGAGCAATGATACTTTAATGTCCGAGAAGATCCAGTCCACTCTCGTTAATACGATTCCTCTGTGGAAAAGCCAGATGGTACTTGCCCTTGGCATTAACCATTCCACACAGGCGGCACAAGCGCAGCGGGAAGTGACAAATATGACAAACGAGTTGCTAAGAAAAAATGCGGAAGTGCTGAAAATGGCTACGGTGGAAACGGCAAAAGAAGCCGAGAGAAGTATTGTGGATATCGACACTTTGAAACAGACGAACGAATCCCTGATTTCGACCTTGGATGAGGTACTGCGGATACAGACGGAAGGACGGGAGAAACGCAAGGAAGCGGAAATAGAGCTTCGCCGCATTGAGGGAGATCTCAGGAACAGATTGCTCCAGGTGCGGGCATAAGAGGTTGGCGTGATAGAGTATATTCCTGCGAAAACGATCGTGACCCGGACAAAATCCACGGAGTGGTTCGGCACGGATTATAATATGAATATTTATAAGGGCTGCTGTCACGGATGCATTTACTGTGACAGCCGTTCGGAATGTTATCACATCGATAATTTTGAAAAAGTAAGGGTGAAGCAAGACGCTTTGCGCATTATCAGAGATGATTTGCGCAGAAAAGTGAAAAAAGGGGTAATCAATACAGGAGCCATGAGCGATCCTTACAATCCTTTGGAAGAAGAACTATGTCTGACGCGGCATGCCCTTGAGTTGATAGACGCTTATGAATTCGGTGTTTCCATAGCGACAAAGGGGCCGCTGATTGCGCGGGACGTGGATGTTTTGAGCAGTATCCGGGAGCATTCCCCGGTCATTTGTAAGATAACAATAACGGCGGCAGATGATGGTTTATCTGCCAAAGTGGAACCGAGGGCGGCTGTTTCATCAAAAAGGTTTGAAGCGCTTGCCCAACTTCGGAATTGCGGAATATTTGCCGGCATATTGCTTATGCCGGTTTTGCCGTTTATAGAGGATAATGAGGAAAATGTGAGAGCGATCATAGAAAAAGCTTCGGAATGCGGCTGCCGCTTTATTTATCCAGCTTTTGGAATGACTTTGCGGCAAAATCAGAGAGATTATTATTACGAAATGCTAAATCGTATTTTTCCCGGGGAAAATCTGGTCGGAAAGTATAGAAAACGATACGGGGAATGCTATGAATGCCGTTCCCCTCAAGCCGCCCGGTTATATCGCATGTTAGGAGAAGAGTGCGAAAAAAGGGGAATATTATATAAGATGAAGGATATTACCCATGCCTATAAAAAGAATTATGGGGACAACCAGCTGAATTTTTTGGATATGATATAAAATAAAGAAGCCAAAAAAATCTTAATATTTTATAAAAGTGTGTATCTCGTTCCTATTTTGTGCTATCTATTATATAGGGGGAGATGACAGATGCTCTCCGGGAGCGGGTGAAAGGGGATCGATCGGAAAGACCCGGAGAAGATTGCTGACACAGGAAAAATGATGGATTTACGAGAGCTGGAATTAATTGATATTGAGTCGGATGAGCAGTTAGTGCGGAAGGCGAAAAAGCGGAACGCGCACCATTCGGAAAAAGAACGGAAGAAGAAACAGGAAATCGAGGCGTGGCCCATGGGAACGTGGGCGTCGCAAGAAAATTCTGTACGAAAAAATGCAGGAAAAATACGGAAGCCGGAAATAGAGGAATGGGAAACAGAAGAGTGGGGAACGGAAGAAGAATGGGAGGAAGACTGGGGAGAAGAACAGGAACCTGATGACTGGGAAGAGGAACAGGAAGCCGGCGGCTGGGAAGAAGAGCAGGAGGCCGGCGACTGGGAAGAAGAACAGGAAGAGGAAGACTGGGAGGAAGAACAGGAAGCCGATGAGTGGATAGAAGAGGAACGGAAGGTACGAAAGCGGCCCGCTGAAAAGCGGTGCGTTGAAAAGCGGTCCGCTGAAAAGCGGTGCGTTCGGAAGCCAAGGGAGAGGAAAGGCAGGAAAAGGCGAAAAAGGCGAGCAAGGATGTTCCGCAGCATGGCCATAGGATTTTCTGCTACGATAATGATCGGAACGCTGTTGGGGGCAGGATACTTGGTAGTTCGCGTATATAGGGAATGGACGAAAAAAGAAGATGTCCAGACGATAGCAACAATAGATGTGGAAGAGGAGACGAATCAGGACATCCGGGAATGGGCGAAGTTTTATGCTATGGAGTTGGAGCGCCCTGCGCTGGCGGTGGATTTGCTGACAGTGAACGAATATTCCAGGCCGGGGGAAGCGCTGCCCGAGGTAAAGAGCATTTTTGTACATTATACGGCCAATGCCGGAACGACGGCGGAACAAAACAGAAGCTATTTCGAGTCATTGGCCGAGAGCCATGAGCGTTCTGCCAGCGCTCATTTCGTTATAGGCTATGACGGAACGATCGTGCAGTGCATACCGACGAAAGAAATTGCCTATGCGGTAAAGGGGCGCAACTATGATTCCATATCCATCGAATGCTGCTATTTGGATGAAAATGGAAAATTTGAGGAGAAGACGTACCAGAAATTAATCGAACTTACGGCCTGGCTTTTACATAAGTATGAACTGAGGCCTGAAAATGTACTCAGGCATTATGATGAAGGCGGTAAGAACTGCCCGAAATATTATGTGGAACATGAAGGGGCATGGCAGGATTTTCTGAACGACTTAAGAGCTTATATGACAGACGTGACGGAAGAATAAGATATAAAATAATGATTCAAGGTATAAAATGCCACCGTTTACAGATACTACTACCAAACTTAAGATTTGTAAATGGAGGAAATGGAATGAAAGCGACAGGCATTGTTAGAAGAATCGACGATTTAGGCCGTATTGTCATACCAAAAGAAATCAGGAGGACGTTGCGGATCAGAGAAAGTGATCCTTTGGAAATATTTACTGACAGGGAAGGAGAAATTATATTAAAAAAATATTCTCCGATTGGGGAAATGAGTACTTTTGCCAAGCAATATGCGGAAAGTCTTGCCCAGGTATCAGGACATACGGCTTTGATTGCAGACCGGGATCAGTTTATTGCGGTGTCGGGGGGCAATAAAAACCTGGTGGGGAAGGGATTGAGCAGAGAGCTGGAGGATAAGATCAATAACAGGGAAACGCTGATCGCTTCGAAAGGGGAAAAAGGTTTTATTGCTATTTCTGCGGAAGGAACAGAAGAATTTGTTCATGAGGCATTCAGCCCGATTATTTGTGAAGGGGATGTGATCGGTGCGGTTATTTTGGCCCAAAGCGATGAAAAGGCGAAAATGGGAGAAGTGGAACAAAAACTGGTTTTATCGGCAGCGGGATTTTTAGGAAGGCAGATGGAACAGTAAAGATGACGGGAAGTGGAAAAGACAGGCGGGAAGCATTGCTTTTTGCCTGTTTTTTCACACGGAAATCAATTTTTATAAACGCCCTGGCGGACCAAGCAAAACGGGTTGGGGGGGAAGGGAGCTGGTGTGGGAGCGGTTTTCTGCCGGAGCTTCCAATCAGATTTTACTAATGAAATGGGTATATGGTGTTCAGCCGGACGAGTCGGAAGCAACGGCATCCATGCCTATGCTTCCTAAAATTGCCCTCCGTGGCAATTTTCTTCTGGTTATTGACCATTTCATAAGTGAAATAGCTGATTGTACGCAACGGCAGAAAACCGTTCCCACGCCGGCTCCCTTCCCCCCCCCCAACCCGTTTTGCTTGGTCTGCCAGGGTGTTTATAAAAATTGATTTCCGTGTTCCTTCAGTTTAGGCATTGACAAATGAATTGTATAAGAGTAGAATTGTTCTAAAATAAATAGAATAATTCTAAAGAATAAACGATATATTTTTGCGATGGGGATAATATGACTACATATGAACAAAAAATTTATACCGTGATAAACGCGTCAAAGGAACATTTAACCGTTGAACAAATTTTTAAACAAGTGAAAGAAGAATATCCGAAGGTAGTGCTTGCAACGATATATAATAATGTGAATAAGCTGTGGAAAGCTGGGTTGATCCGTAAGATATCCGTTGCGGGAAGCCCGGATCGGTATGACCGTATTCAAAAGCACGATCATCTGGTCTGTAGACGCTGCGGCAGACTGGTGGATACCAGTTTTGAAGACTTGACCGCATCTTTGCGGAATAGTGTGGGGGATGCATTTTTATATTATGATTTAAAAGTTTTTTACTTATGCTCCGACTGCAGGAAACAATTAAACGACAATAATAATATATAAATTTTAATTAGGAAAGGGATGGAATTATGCTAAAAAACAAAACAGCCGTCGTAACAGGCGGTACCCGAGGCATTGGCCTTGCTATTGTAAAAAAATATCTGGAAAACGGCGCGAATGTTGCCGTAGCCGGATCCAGAAAAGAAACGGTGGATAAAGCGCTGGCGGAATTGACGGAATACGGGGATCGGGTTATGGGCATTTGGCCCGATCTTTGTGATCCGGAAGCGGTTGCCATGGCGTTTTCTTCCGTAAAAGAACGGTTTGGAGGGGTAGATATTCTGGCTAATAACGCAGGTATTTCTTCCAGAACCAGTCTGTATGATTATACGCTGGAGGAATTTTCCAAGATTCTCGATGTGAATCTGAAGGCCGTTTTCGTTTGTTCCCAGGCGGCGGCCCGGATTATGAAAGCCCAGGGCGGGGGAGTTATTATCAATACGAGTTCCATGGTAGGCGAATATGGGCAGCCTTCCGGCTGCGGTTATCCTGCGACGAAGTTTGCGGTAAATGGGTTGACGAAATCCCTGGCTCGGGAACTGGCAAAGGATCAGATCCGCGTAAACGCTGTGGCACCCGGAGTTACAAAGACCGATATGGTGGCGGCCCTTCCGCAGGAAATGGTGGAGCGGATATCTGCGGGAATTCCTTTGGGCCGTGTGGGAGAGCCTTTGGACATTGCGAATGCTTATTTGTTTTTGGCCAGCGACCAGGCGTCCTATATTACCGGCGTTACTTTGCGGGTAGACGGCGCAGCGATGACTTAAGAAAATTTAGGCGTTATTTATAAAAAAATACCTCGTTCGGTTTTCGGGCCGAACGGGGTATTCTTGAAATGAGGGAAATTCCCTATCCCTGTTTTTTATTCTTTTAAAGAAATTCCCGGTATTTTTCTTCGGAGGCATCCAGAAAGCAGAGACCTGCGATCCCTCTTCCGGTATGGGCGCCGATGGCGCAGCCTACGGTGGATATCAGCTTGTCTTTTGGCTTTAATTCTTCGTCGGCAAGAGTCAGGAGAAACCGAAGCGCTTCCTCATCCTCTCCGTGGCAGAAGGCCAGCGTTTGGGAGGAAAGTTCATAGCCGTTGGTTTTTGCATAATCAACAAGCGCCTTCAGAGATTTTTTCCGTCCGCGGACAGTTTTCAGCACTTGCAGACTGCCGTTTTTATCTACAATAAGAATCGGCTTCATATCCAGCGTTTCGGCAATCGTACCCTTGAATTTGGAAAGTCTGCCGCCTTTGACAAGATAAGCCAGGGTATGCACCGTGAATACATGGTGTATATGAGAGATAAAGTAATCTGCCGCTTCCACAATGGTTTCCCTGGAGGCTCCGTGTTCCAGCATCGTCACCAGTTTGGATACGAGAAGGCCGAAACCGATGGAAGCGGATTTGGAATCAATAATAGTCAGGTCGAAATCAGGGTATTGTTCCAATACATTTGTTTTGGCGATATGGGCCGCATTAAAGGTTCCGGCGATCCCGGTGGAAAAGCAAATGTAGATCACGGAATCTCCGGCTTGTGCATAGGGGAGAAAGGCTTCTTCAAACATAGCCGGATTGATATGGTAAGTACGGATGTCCCGTTTGGTATCGTCTAATATGTTATAAAATTCTTTTGTCAGGATTGTTTTGCCATCCAGGTAGTCCGTCTCATCGATGACCACAGGAGTAGGTATGACATGAAGATGATGGGCGTCGATATACTCCTTCGGCAAATCTGAGGCGGAGTCCGTAATAATTTTCAGCATAATAAACACCTCGTTTCATGAAAGCTGAGTTAAACCTGTCCCATACGGTCCAGCAGTTCTATTTTAATATCGTACAATTTCTTTGAAAGGTCTACATATACCTTGTGGGGGTTGACAAGACGCCTTGTTTCATCCCAGAGGGTATCCAGTTCTTTCCTGCAATATTCACGGATGTCCATAACTTTTGGCGATTCGTAGCAGCATTCGCCTTTTAAGAAGATAGGAACCATAATTTCCCGCATAGTGTAACTGCCGCCCTGGAGCTTCGTTTTTTTCCAGGGTTCCAGAGGATCGAAAAGGAGCAGCGGTTCGTTTTCATCGAATTTTTCGTCTACCAGACAGATCAGGTCGGCTTTTATCTTTCCCGAAGCTTTTTCATAAATGCGGTAAATGGTTTTATTGCCCGGATTGGTCACTTTTTCACTGTTTTCGGATAGTTTGATCTTGGGGATAAACTGACCGTTTTTATCTTGGATGGCCGCCAGTTTATATACGCCGCCAAAGGATGGGCAGTCTTTGGAGGTGATCAGGTTAGTGCCTACCCCCCAGGAGGTGATTGCCGCGCCCTGCACCTTCAGGCTGTCAATAAGAAACTCGTCCAGGTCATTAGAAGCGGAAATAACGGCGTCAGGAAAACCGGCTTCATCCAGCATCTTACGGGCTTTTTTGGACAGATAAGCCAGGTCGCCGCTGTCCAGGCGAATGCCGTAATAGGTGAGGGGCGTACCTGCCCTGCGCATTTCCGTAAATACTTTTATGGCGTTGGGAACTCCTGATTTTAAAGTATCATAAGTATCCACCAGCAGGATACAGGCCGAAGGGTACATATCCGCATAGGTTTTAAATGCGGTGTATTCATCGGGAAAACTCATGATCCAGCTATGGGCATGGGTTCCTTTCACCGGAACGTCAAAAAGCCTGCCGCACAATACATTGGAAGTGCCGATGCAGCCGCCGATTACGGCTGCTCTCGCGCCATATGTGCCAGCGTCTGGCCCTTGGGCGCGCCGTAAGCCGAACTCCATAATTCCGTCCCCTCTGGCAGCATAACATACTCTGGCTGCCTTGGTTGCGATCAGACTTTGGTGGTTAATAATATTTAATATGGCCGTTTCAATCAGCTGGGCCTGCATAATGGGAGCGATCACCTTGATCAAGGGTTCTCTTGGGAAAATAACGCTTCCCTCGGGGATCGCATAAATATCGCCGGTAAATTGAAAGTCTTTCAGATAGTCAAGGAAATCCTGTTCAAAGATTCCGAGTCCGGCAAGATACCGGATATCCTCATCGGAGAAATGCAATTCCTTAATATACTGAATGACCTGCTCGAGCCCGGCAGCTATGGAATAACCTCCTTCGCCGGGATTTGTACGGTAAAACGCGTCGAAAATAACGGTTTCATTTTGGTCTTTATGTTTAAAATATCCCTGCATCATCGTCAGTTCATAAAGATCGGTCAATAAGGTCAAATTTTGTCTGTCCATGCTCGCCTCCCAATCTGTTGCGCCAATACCGGCAATTAGTTATTTAATGACTATCATAAGGGAAAAACAGGAAGAAATCAATTCATTTTCTTAACAAAAATAGATAAAGAAAAGAAAAATATCAATTCATATATTGACATATTGAACAAAGAGATATATAATCTTAATTAATTAATAAAGTTTATTAATTAATAGTGAAAGAGGGATATCAATATGTTAGTAGGGCAGCCAAAATTATTGAAAGAAGTAAACCGGGACATTATAAAGGATATGATTTTTGAAGAGGGTCCCATTACAAAACCGGAGTTGGCCAAGGCATCCAATTTGAGTTTGCCGACGGTGAATAAAATTGTGGACGGGTTGGAGAGAGACGGAATCGTCAGGCAGGACGGGATTACCGGAAGCAGTTCGGGAAAAAAGGCAAAACAATATGTTGCGAATGAAAAGGCAGGGAATATGATTATTCTCTATTATCTGAACGGAGCTTTCCGTTCCTGTCTGGTAAATGCGGTGGGAAGCAAAATCCACGAACAGCTGTCGGAAGTGAACTGTGAAACGGGAGAGCTGGCGCTGGAATCCGCATACGAAGCGATTGATGAGCTGATACGAATATCGGAGGCGGAGGTCAGGGCGATTGGCTTTGGAGTTCCGGGCGTTGTAAAAAGCGATAAACGTATTACCAATATTTCTGCAATACCGGGATGGACGAATCTGAAACTGGAGGAGATTGTGTCTGAGAAATACCAGATTCCCGTTTTTGTCGAAAATGACGTAAAACTTACTACCGTAGGCTATTATCACACGTTTGGGCAAAAGCATGATCATCCGAAAGAGCCATGCCATGATATGGTATATATTTATATCGGAAAAGGGATCGGGTCAGGGATCATTATTAACGGGAGCCTTCATAAAGGGTTCAGCAGTTTTGCCGGAGAGTTTGGGTATCTCGCTCCTTTTGAGGAAACGGAAGAAAAAAATTATGCGCAGGGAGGAGGATGGCTGGAAGACAAGATACAATATTTTCTTTCAAAAAATGAAACTGGAGAGTGCGGAGAACGGACGGATGAAAAGTATATCCATTATATAGCTGCCAGTATAGTAGGGTATATTGTAACGTTAAATCCGGAAGCGGTGGTTCTCCAAGGAAAAGGGCTGGCTGAGAACAGCATATCCGCGATAAAGGAGGAGGTAAAAAAGTATATACCGGAAGAAAGCCTTCCTGGATTTTATATCAATGAAGATGAAGAATGCGGTATTAATGGATTAATTAATTTGTGTATGGCGAATTTGTCAACTACGAAGCAGCTTGTCCTGAAAAGCGGGATTTGACAATTTACCGGAAAATATTTTCAGGAAAGGAGGCGGGATAATGCCGGAAGGAAGATATTTGTTTTCCGTTGACGGAGGAGGCACAAAGACAGAATATTGCGTTTATGATATGGATTTGCGCAAAATGCAGAGTTTCCGCTTCGGAAGCACAAACTATAAGAACATAGGATTAAAGGAAGCGGCTTCCAGGTTGAAAAATGCTTTTTACACCATCTGCGATTCCCTGAATATCGAATTACAGGAAATCCAGGGGATGGTCATAGGGGTTTCCGGATGTGATACGGAAAGCGATTATGCGGTATACCAGTCCATTGTGAAGCATATGGGACTGGATTTGAAAAAAGTATATATTTGCAACGATTCGGAATTTGTCTTTTTGTCTGTGGCGGACAAGCCGGGCATATGCGTAATATCCGGCACGGGTTCTATCGCGGTTGGTTTTGATAAAGAAGGGAAAACGTATCGCTGCGGAGGATGGGGAAGGCCGTTGAGCGATCTGGGATCGGGATATTGGATCGGGGAGCAGATGCTGAAAAAATGGATTAAATATTGTGATGGACAGGAGGCTTATAACGAGATTTACCAAACGCTGGAAGAGTTCTATCACTTTGAGAAGGCGGAAGAGCTGCCGTATTATATTGCAGCTATGAGCCAGAGAGATATTACGGCTGCCGCGCACTTGGTCTGCGATGGAGCGGACAGGGGGAACAGCTTGTGCGGACAGGTGGTTGCGGAAGCGGCGGCGGAAACGGCGGATCTGGCCGTTGCGGTGTATGAAAGAATAGATCCGGAAAAACAGGAAAAAATTCATGTAGTGATATCGGGAAGTATTTTTAAAGGGGACTTTTACAGGCGGACATTCCAGGGAATATTCCGGGAAAAGACAGGGCATGGGAATATCGAGTATATTCCGCTCAATCAGAGCCCTGCCCAGGCGGGCATCCGCCTGGCAAGAGATATATTCCATGCAAACTAATTTGTGCCTGTGTCCCAATGGGCGGGCAGAGCAAGAATGGAGGAATACTATGAAGAGGTTAATTGGGGTATTAATGGCTGTATTGTTAGGGATTGGAGTAGTAGGCTGTGGATCGGGAAGCCAGACGGCGGAAAATGGAGAGACGCCCGGGACGGTGACGGAGGAAGCGAATACAAATACGAATACGGAGACGGCCGAAGTGGAAGGAAACGGAGACCAGTGGCTGACGGTGATACCGGGATATGGAAATGAAGCGGGAGAGTATGCGAAGGGGCCGAACGGAGAAGATGCCGTGCCAACAACAGAGATCAGTCTGACAGAAGAGCAATATGCGCAGATCAGGGAGAAGGGACTGAAAGCGGCCATGATCTGGGCAGGGGCAAGCGAATGGTATAATGCGATGACGGACGGTGCCAAAGCGGAATTTGAAAAGATGGGAATCGAAATTGTGGCTACATCGGACGCTCAGTTTGATCCGTCCAAACAGGCGACGGATATCGAGACTTCCATGGCATTAAAACCGGATATCATATTGTCTCTTCCCGTAGATCCCGTATCCGGCACAAGAGCATTTTCTCCGGCGGTGGATGCAGGGGCCAAGATCGTATTTGCGGATAATGGAGTAAATGATTATAAGGCAGGGGAACAGTATGTGAGTATTGTGACCGGGGATCAGTATGGAATGGGACGTGCGGCAGCTAAATTAATGGCGGAATCTATTGGAGGAAAAGGCAAGATCGGAATCATTTATTATGATGTGGATTATCTTGTGACGAATAACCGGGATAATGAATTTGTCAGAACGATCGTCAATGATTATCCGGATATCGAAATCGTGGCAATGTCCGGCTTTTCAGCGGAAAATGCCACAGGAGAAGTTGCTTCCGCGATGATGACACAGAACCCGGATTTGAACGGTATTTATGTATCCTGGGACGTGGCGGCGGAGCCGGTGGTTTCCGAACTGAGGGCCGGCGGTTATAAAGACTGCAAAGTAGTTACGATGGATCTTGGAGGAAACAATGACCTGGATATGGCACAGGGAGGCAATGTTTACGGAAAAGTAGCGGATATGCCTTTCCAGATTGGAGAGACGATGGCCAAACTGGCGGCTCTCAGCATATTGGGCGAGGATGCTCCGGCTTATGTAGTCAGCGAGACCGTATCCATGACAAGAGATAATATGGTGGAAGCATGGAATCAGTCGTTGAACAAGGACCCGGATTCCAGCGTATTAGAGATATTAGGTAAATAATCAGACGATGAAGGGCGGCGCAGGAAATGGCAAAAAAATTCGATTATAAAAAATATATTGTGTATATCAGCTTTGTAATTGTACTGGTGGTTTTTTCGGTTCTTCTCAGGGATAAGGGATTTTTATCCTATGGGAACATGATGAATATATTGAGGCAGACGGCAATGATATCGGTAGCTGCCGTAGGAATGACCTTTGCCATATCCGCCGGCCTGATTGACCTGTCAACAGGATCGGTGGTGGCCATATCGGCGCTTGTGACTGCCCTGGCGCTCAGGGTGACAGGGTGGTTTCCGGCGGTACTGGCAGGGATGCTTGCAGGTCTTGTCTGCGGTTTCTTTAACGGACTGATCGTGGCAAAGGTAAGAATACCGGCATTTTTGGTTACGCTTGGAACGAGCAGCGTATACGCCGGCATAGCGAGAACCATAACGAACCTGGAGGCAGTTCCAGTGACAAACGCAAGCTTTAATTTTATCTTTGGCGCAGGAGATATCGGCCCTATTTCGACGTTGTTTATATGGACGATCGTCATTATGATATTGGGGCATATACTCTACAGGAAAACCCCTTTCGGACGGGCGATTCTTGCGGTAGGCGGCAACGAAGTGGCGGCCAGGTATTCCGGGATTAAAGTGGAACGGATCAAGCTCTGGGCGATGACGATCTGCGGCATGGCGGCGGCATTTGCGGGAATCCTGTATGCGGGAAGGCTGAACGGGGCAAGGTACACGCTGGGAGAAAATGATAATATGTCGGTAATCGCGGCCGTAGTGATCGGAGGAACCAGTTTTTCAGGAGGAAAAGGAACGATTGTCGGAACAATCATCGGCTCTATCGTTATTGGTATGCTGAATAACGGGCTGCTTTTAATGGGGTTGTCCGTATCGGAACAGATGATGGCCAGAGGGCTGATCATTATTCTGGCCGTGTCATTAAGCCTGAGGGAGAAGGTTGAAAATTAATATTTCCGGTCAAAAGCGGCGAACAGGAGGGAAGGCGTATGTTTTTAAACCAGATAGCAAAAAGAAATCCAAAACTGATTCAAGCGGCAGTGGAACTACATCAAAAAGGACAGATTCCATCCAATAGTTATCTTCTGGATCTGGATGTGATTTCCCATAACGCAAAGATTATGGCAGAAGAGGGCAGAAAATACGGCCTGAAAGTATTTGCCATGACCAAACAGATCGGGAGGAATCCGGCCGCAATAGAGGCGATGATAAAGGCGGGGATAGATGCAGGGGTCTGTGTGGATATGAACGATGCGAGACCGGTTCATCATGCCGGAATGAAAATCGGCCATCTGGGGCATCTGGTACAGGTGCCGGCATGGGAGACGGAAGCGGCGTTGAAAATGCATCCCATGTATTGGACGGTATATAACTTTGAAAAAGCACAGGCCGTGTCGGAGGCGGTGCAGCTGCCCGAGACGCAGAATATCATGACCAGAATATATGGGGAGGGGGATTCCTTTTACCATGGGCATGAAGCGGGATTTTGCGTGGATGGCATTATGGAAACGGCAGAGCGGATTGAGGGGATGAAAGGGCTTCGCTTTGCAGGGATATCCACATTTCCGGCGCAGCTATATGATGCTGAGGCAAAACGGGTGGAACCTACCCGCAATTACGGCACATTGATTCGGACGGCAGACAGGCTCAGGAAGAACGGATATCCTGATTTGGAAGTGAACGCGCCCGGAACGACTTCCAGCCATATTTTTGAAAGGCTTGCCGGGGACGGAGTGACACAGGTGGAGCCGGGACACGGCCTGACCGGAACGACCCCTATCCATGCATATGAAGAGCTGCCGGAACTGCCGGGATATGTTTACGTATCGGAAATATCGCATTTCTATGGAGGAAAGCCTTATTGCTATGGAGGAGGCATGTATATCGATCCGGTATTCGATCCTTATGAAGTAAAGGCGTGTGTGGGAAGAGAAGCGGATGCGGCTCTTCAAAACAGGATATCCTGTGAGATGCCGGATGCCAAAGCGATCGATTATTATGGGATTTTACAGCCGGAAAAGGGGCAGAAAGCAGAAGTCGGAGATACGGTGGTATTCGGCTTCCGAGCCCAGATGTTTGTGACAAGGGCATATGTGGCCGCTGTCAGCGGTATTTCAAAAGGCAGACCGAAAGTGGAAGGAATTTACTTTACGGATGGAAGGAAGGTTGGGTGGCCGGAATGGTAGATGAGAAAGGGTATGCGCTTTTGCTGGAGGATATACACAAATCTTTTTTTCAGAACGAAGTGCTGAAGGGGATCACTTTTGGAATCAGAAAGGGAGAAGTTCTGGGACTTCTCGGCTCCAACGGCGCGGGAAAGTCTACATTGATGAAGATCGTCGCGGGTGTGTACCGGCTGGATCAGGGGCATATTTATGTGGACGATAAGGAAGTAGCAATAAAAAGCGCCGCTGACGCCTCTGCCTGTGGCATTGCAATGGTTTATCAGGAGTTTTCTTTAATACCTACGATGACGGTGGGGGAAAACCTCTTTTTAAACAGAGAGATAAAAAGAGCAGGGCTGATCGATGATAAAAAGTGCCTGGAGACGGCAAAAGAGGCGTTTGAAGAATTTGGGATCGATGTGGATCCCGATGAATATGTGGAGAATTTGTCCATCGGAAACCAGCAGCTTGTTGAAATCGTAAAAGCCCTGATGCACAGGCCGTCCGTTCTGGTATTGGATGAGCCGACGGCTTCCCTGACCCATAAAGAGATACAGCTTTTGTTTACTTTTGTGGAACGGCTGAAAAAGCAGGGAATAGCAGTTATTTTTATTTCCCATCACATGCAGGAAATTATTCAGATCTGCGACAGAGCCGTAGTGTTAAGGAATGGCAGGGTGGAGATGGACCGTCCCACTTCGGATCTGAGCGTGGCCGCTATCGTGGAGGCCATGATAGGAAAGAAATTAAATCAGAAATATTTATCTCCGGCCCGCCCCGTCAATTATGAAAAGCCGGTTCTTAAGGTGGAAGATGTATCATGGTCGGACAAAGTGAAAAATGTAAGTTTTGAAGTATATCCCGGTGAGATTGTAGGGATAGCGGGATTGCTTGGAAGCGGAAGGACGGAGCTGGCAAAGTGTATTTACGGGCTGATAAAACCGGACAAAGGAAAGATTCTCCTGGATTCTGAAGAGGTTCCAACCGGAAAGCCGTGGATGTCCATTGCAAAAGGTATTTCTTTCGTGCCGGAAAACAGGCGTAAAAGCGGAATCGTGGGAATTCATTCCATTCAATATAACATGCTTATGCCCATATGGAAGCGGATGGCGAAGAGAGGGCTGATTGATGAGAAAAGATGCGCGGAAAATGCGGAAAGCATGAGGGAAAAGCTGCAGCTGAAATGCACGGGCATCGACCAGGAAGTGCAGTATCTTTCCGGAGGCAATCAGCAAAAAGCGGTGTTTGCCAAAAGCCTTCTGATCCGGCCGAAAATGCTGCTCCTTGACGATCCTACGGTGGGCATCGATGTGGAGGCAAAAGCGGCGATCGCAGGCCTGATACGGAGCATTGCCGACGAGAATAACGGTGTGCTGCTGATCTCTTCCGAAATGGAGGAACTGGAACGGCTTTGCGACCGTGTATTGGTTTTGTCAAAGGGAGAAATAAAAAAAGAACTGTGCAGGAATAAAGGGGATGAAATCACGGAAACCGTGCTGGCCGAGGCAATCCAGACAGCATAAGGCAAATTCAAAAAAATGAAAAATATTTGAAATAACTGTATTCAACCCGGCTGGAATGTTGTATAATTAATTATAATTATGGATTGTACAGAAAGCTGAGGTGATGGGATGAAAATGCTGCGGAAAATAAAAGGAAAGGCTATGGCGGTATGTGTATTGGTTCTTGTGTGTGCCATATGGGGAGGAATGCCGGTTTCGGCGGCAGAGGCGCCGGCGAAGCCGGAACTCAAAGACCCGGTTCAGAACGAAGACAATACATCAGAAAAGGAAGAAAAGAAAAAAGAAGAAACCGGAAGCGAAGCGGGCGATAGCGAAGAGGACGGGAAAACGGACGATGAAAACTCTGCGGATGTAAAAGAGCCGGAAGAGGGGACGGGGACGGAAACAGAACCCAAGGAACCGGATGCTGAAACCGGAAGCGAATCCCAAGAACCGGATGCAGAAACAGAAACGGAATCCCAAAAACCGGATATGGAAACAAAGGCAGAATCCGAAGAACCGGAACCGGAAGCCGAAATAGAGGCGGAAGTGAAGGAAGAAGAAACCGTAACGGTGGATCCGGATCAGTTTCAAACCGTCAACCTTACAGATGGAATATTGACCGACTGGCAGCAGGTGCTGGAAGTTTTGCGCGGGCTGACACCGGAAATGATAGCGGGAGCCGATGCCGGAAGCGGCGTTTTGATGTTGCAGCTGAAGAATGTGGAAAGCATCCCTGCGGCGCTGAAGGACAGCATAGCATCCAATGATTCGGGATATGCGAAGATCGTACACTGCGGCCTTGGGCCGGGCGTTTCCCTCGTGTTAAACGGAGCATCCGATATCGGCGGCTTTCATGGAATAAGCAACACAAGAGTAACGGTAAGCAGCGAAAGGAGAGGGAAGAAAAGCGTAGCGACTACGGTACGGTTTGAATCCCATGAAGATATCGGAGCAGTAGCCAGCCTTCAGGTGAATCTGCCGGAATGTAGCAAAGGAACGAAGGTATCCGTATATGCGGAAACGGTGGCGATGGACGAGGAGGGCAATGTAACGGTCGGAGAGAATGCCTGTATAGGAACGACAAAAGCAGGGGAGAATGGAAATGTAGAGATTCCCATCCAGGCTACGGCGAATTATATGTTTATATATAAGGAATAAAGAGATTGGAAAATAATGACGAGAAAGGCCGGAGAGGAAGTTGCTTCTCCGGCTTTTTATGCACAGGGGTGCGTAAGGAAATTAGTAGCTTTGCTGCACGCACCCCGCGCGGCGAGTAGGGAAGATGAATCTTCTCTACTCGATTTTCTGCGGTAATGAGAGGAGTCAATGAGAGGAGTCAATGAGAGGAGTCAATTTTTATAAGCGCCCTGGAGGAGAAAGCAAAACGGGGCAGGGGCGGCTGGAAAGAGGGCGGACAGGGGGCAGTTTTCTGCCGGAGCTTCCAATCAGATTTCACTAATGAAATGGGTAAGATAATGGAACCGAACGAGTCGGAAGCAACGGCATCCATGCCTATGCTTCCTAAGCTCCGCCATCCTGGCGGGCTTACTCTGGTTGTTGACCATTTCATAAGTGAAATGACTGATTGTACGCAACGGCAGAAAACTGCCCCCTGTCCGCCCTCTTTCCAGCCGCCCCCGCCCCGTTTTGCTTTCTCCTCCAGGGCGCTTATAAAAATCGATTGCCGTGAAGTAATAGAATATCTTGACACCAAGGCGGCGAGGCATTATAATACGGCGTATATAAGAGAGAAAGACTGTGACGGAGACAGTAAGTGTTTTTTGAAATCCAAAGCGAGCCGGGGATGGTGGAAGACCGGTGAGAGTAGAGGGCGCTGAATATCACTCCTGAGTTGCGGGCAGAACCTTTGCTATGATGGAAGAAAAATATAGCGAGGCAGTAAGCGCCGACGGCATTCCGCCGTTAAAGGAAACCATATAACCTATAGAAGTTGATATAGGCGTATGAATGTAAACGGTGGTAACACGGGTTGACACTCCGTCCTTTTACGGGACAGGGGTGTTTTTTACTTCATCAGAAAACCAAGCTACAGCATCATGAAAAAACAATTTATACCAAAAAGCGCGGAAACATTTTAGCAAACGTGAAGCCAATAAACTTGCGGAATGTTCTGATGATATTTCCTGTGAAAATCCATATGTACCAGGCATTCCGCCAAGCCCAAACGCAAAACACTCGGACAAAGGTCCTCCCGTTTTATGGTCTTGGCTCCATGGTACAAAAAGGATTTTCACAGGAGATATCATCAGAACATTCTCACAACTTATTAGTTCCACGAAAATTATCAGGAAAAGCAGAAAGGATGAAAACCATGTATCAGAAAGTATCGCCTAACCTCAATTTTGTGGAGAGGGAAAAACAGACGGAAAAGTTTTGGAAGGATGAGGATATTTTTGCGAAAAGTATGGAAAACCGTAAGGACGGGCCGACCTATACTTTTTATGACGGCCCCCCGACGGCAAACGGCAAACCGCATATCGGACACGTGCTGACCCGCGTGATCAAAGATATGATTCCGAGGTACCGTACGATGAAAGGCTATATGGTGCCGAGAAAAGCAGGATGGGATACCCACGGGCTTCCGGTGGAACTGGAAGTGGAGCGGGAGCTGGGGCTGGACGGAAAGGAACAGATCGAAGAATACGGGCTGGATCCGTTTATTTCCAAATGTAAGGAAAGCGTGTGGAAATATAAAGGCATGTGGGAGGATTTTTCCGGTACGGTAGGCTTTTGGGCGGATATGGATGATCCTTATGTAACTTACCATGACGATTATATTGAGTCCGAATGGTGGGCTTTAAAGCAGATCTGGGACAAGGGGCTGCTGTACAAAGGATTTAAGATCGTACCCTACTGCCCGCGCTGCGGGACTCCCCTTTCTTCCCACGAAGTGGCCCAGGGCTATAAAGATGTAAAGGAACGTTCGGCGGTTGCCCGTTTTAAAGTGAAGGAAGAGGACGCTTATATCCTGGCATGGACGACGACGCCCTGGACGCTGCCTTCGAACGTGGCTCTCTGCGTGAATCCCGACGAGGCTTATGCGAAGGTAAAAGCAGGAGACGGCCAGGTTTATTATATGGCGGAAGCCTTATTGGATACGGTGCTTGGAAAGCTGGGAGATGAGGAAAAAGGCATTCCGGCATATGAAGTATTGGAACGGTATACGGGCAAAGACCTGGAATATAAGGAATATGAACCGCTGTTCGATTATGCGGTGGAACTGTGCGAAAAGCAGCGGAAGAAGGCATATTATGTAACATGTGACACCTATGTCACTCTGACCGATGGTACCGGCGTCGTCCACATCGCCCCCGCATTCGGTGAAGACGATGCCAATGTGGGAAGAAATTACGACCTGCCTTTTGTACAGCTGGTGGATGCAAAAGGGGAAATGACAAAAGAGACCGATTATGAAGGTGTCTTCTGCAAGAAGGCAGATCCTATGATTCTTACGGATCTGGAAAAGAAGGGGCTTTTGTTTGACGCACCCAAATTTGAACACAGTTATCCCCACTGCTGGCGCTGCGATACGCCTTTGATCTATTATGCCCGCGAGTCCTGGTTCATTAAGATGACGGCGGTGAAGGAGGATTTGATCCGCAATAACAATACGATCCACTGGATTCCCGAATCGATTGGAAAAGGACGCTTCGGGGACTGGCTGGAGAATATCCAGGATTGGGGCATTTCCAGGAACCGTTATTGGGGAACGCCTCTAAATATATGGGAATGCGCGGGGTGCGGAAAGATGCATTCCATTGGCAGCAGGGAAGAGCTGGAAAAGATGAGCGGCAATGAGGAAGCGCGCACGGTAGAGCTGCACAGGCCCTATATCGATGAGATCACGATCCAATGCCCGGAATGCGGCGGCACGATGAAACGTGTGCCTGAGGTGATCGACTGCTGGTTTGATTCGGGGGCGATGCCGTTCGCACAGCATCATTATCCGTTTGAAAATAAGGAGCTGTTTGAGCAGCAGTATCCGGCCCAGTTTATTTCCGAGGCAGTGGACCAGACGAGAGGATGGTTTTACTCGCTGCTGGCGGAGTCTACACTGCTGTTTCATAATTCTTGTTTTGAAAATGTCATTGTACTCGGGCATATCCAGGATGAGAAGGGACAGAAGATGAGCAAGTCCAAAGGGAATGCGGTAGATCCTTTTGAGGCGCTGGCTACTTATGGTGCGGACGCGATCCGCTGGTATTTCTATATTAACTCCGCACCGTGGCTTCCGAACCGTTTCCATGGCAAGGCCGTTCAGGAAGGACAGCGGAAGTTTATGGGGACATTGTGGAATACGTATGCATTTTTCGTGCTTTATGCCAATATCGACGACTTTGACGCGACGAAGCATAAACTGGAGTATGACAAGCTTCCCGTCATGGATAAGTGGCTGCTTTCCAAGCTGAATACGCTCATACAGGAAGTGGACGACGATCTGGAAAATTACAGGATCCCGGAAGCGGCAAGGACCCTGGACGGTTTTGTAGATGAGATGAGCAACTGGTATGTGAGGAGGAGCAGGGAGCGTTTCTGGGCAAAGGGAATGGAACAGGATAAGATCAATGCTTATATGACTTTATATACCGCGCTCGTTACTGTGAGCAAATGCGCGGCGCCTATGATTCCTTTCATGGCGGAGGACATTTACCGGAACTTGGTATGCTCCATAGACAAAGATGCGCCGGAAAGCGTTCATTTATGCGATTTTCCTGTTGCAAAAGAGGCATGGATCGATAAGAAATTGGAAGAGGATATGGAAGCAGTGCTTAAGGTAGTTGTGATGGGGCGCGCTTGCAGGAATGGCGCCAATATCAAAAACCGCCAGCCGATCGGCATGATGTTTGTGAAAGCACCTGTGGCTTTGGACCGTTTTTACCAGGATATTATCAAAGAAGAATTGAACGTGAAAGAGGTCAGCTTTACGGACGATGTAAGGGCGTTTACTACCTATACGTTTAAACCGCAGCTTCGGACGGTGGGACCGAAATATGGCAAACAACTGGGCGGCATCCAGAAGGAGCTGGCGGCTTTGGACGGCAATGCGGCGATGGATGAGCTGGACGCTAAGGGCGCGTTGAAGTTCGATATAGGCGGCGTGGACGTGGAACTGTCCAAAGACGATCTTTTGATAGAAATGGTTCAAAAAGAAGGATATATATCGGAAGCGGACAATACGGTAACGGTAGTATTGGATACCCACCTTACGGAAGAACTGATCGAAGAAGGTTTTGTATATGAAGTGATCAGCAAGATCCAGACGATGCGCAAGGAAGCGGACTATGAAGTGATGGACCATATAGAAGTAGTGGTGGATAAAAATGAGAAAATTGCAGGTATTATTGCGAAAAATCAGGCAATGATCGCCGGAAAAGTGCTGGCGGACCAGATGACAGCCGGGACGGTGGAAAGTTCTGCCAAAGGCGGAGCGGCAGAGGAATGGAGCATAAAGGAGTGGAATGTAAACGGAGAGGAAGTAACAATAGGAATCCGTAAGGTATAAGTTATACTGTCGGCAGTAAAATACCACGGAAATCAATTTTGAAAGTCTAGATTAGCAGGACGGGTTCAGGCAGTGCCACCAGGAATGCCAGGCGGAAGCGGAATGGGACAGGCTGCACGCGGATTTCCGCGCTGGCTTCGGGAAACGGATTTTCTAAATATTCCGGTAAAACAGCATCTGCCGGACGCAACCGTCCGCGATTCGCCATCCAGGCTCATTGCGGACTTTTGGTGACATCCGTGTCACCAAATTGCTGTTTGCTGAACGGAATATTAAGAAAATCTCATTTCCCTTCGCAAAGCAGCTGAAATCCGCGTGCAGCCTGTCCCATTCCGCTTCCGCCTGGCATTCCTGGTGGCACTGCCTGAACCCGTCCTGCTACTCCCAGGCCTCCCAAATTGATTTTCGTGGCAAAATACCCCTTTATCTTGCATTTTTCTGGGAATAATGTATAATTTATCCTTAGATAGTAGTTTTATGATTCGAGCGAATAATGAGGAGGAACCTATGGCAAAGAAAGCAAGATTATCCTTTGATAAGGATCTATTTAAGAGGAGCGTAGTCTATAATGTAAAGACATTGTACAGAAAGAGTATGGAAGAGGCTACCCCTCAGCAGATTTTTCAGGCAGTTTCCTATTCGATCAAGGATGCGATTGTTGACCACTGGATGACGAGCCAGGAAGAATATGAAAAGCAGGATCCCAAAGTGGTTTATTATCTGTCTATGGAGTTTTTGATGGGGCGCGCTCTTGGGAATAACATTATTAACCTTCAGGCATTTAAGCCGGTGAAAGAAGCGCTGGACGAGCTTGGCGTGGATTTGAACGTAGTGGAAGACCAGGAGCCGGATCCGGCTCTCGGAAACGGAGGCCTTGGAAGGCTTGCCGCATGTTTCCTGGATTCCCTGGCTACCTTGGGCTATTCCGCATATGGCTGCGGCATCCGTTACCGCTACGGCATGTTTAAGCAGCAGATCAGGGACGGATACCAGATAGAGGTTCCCGATAACTGGCTGGAGAACGGCAATCCCTTTGAACTGAGAAGGCCGGAATACGCCAAGGAAGTAAAATTCGGCGGTTATGTGAATGTATATGTGGATGAAAATGGCAGGAACAATTTCAAGCAGGAAGGCTATCAGAGCGTAACGGCGATTCCATATGATCTGCCGATCGTCGGCTATGGAAACGGCATTGTAAATACACTGCGTATCTGGGATGCGCAGCCAGTGGAATGCTTTAAGCTGGAATCCTTCGATAAGGGCGACTACCAGAAAGCGGTGGAGCAGGAGAACCTTGCCCGCAATATCGTGGAGGTGCTTTATCCGAACGATAACCATTATGCAGGAAAAGAACTGCGCCTGAAACAGCAGTATTTCTTTATTTCCGCATCCGTACAGGAAGCGGTGGCAAAATACATGCGCAGGCATAAGGACATCCGCAAGTTTTATGAGAAAGTAACGTTCCAGCTGAACGATACCCATCCTACGGTAGCGGTAGCGGAATTAATGCGCATTTTAATGGATGAGCATTATCTGACATGGGACGAGGCATGGGAAGTGACGACGAAGACATGCGCGTATACGAACCATACGATTATGGCGGAAGCTTTGGAAAAATGGCCGATTGAGCTGTTCTCCAGGCTGCTTCCGAGAATTTATCAGATTATAGAAGAAATTAACCGCCGTTTTGTGATGCGGATCGAACAGGCATATCCGGGCAACCACGAAAAAGTGCGTAAGATGGCGATTATTTATGACGGACAGGTAAAGATGGCGCATCTTGCGATTGCGGCAGGTTATTCCGTAAACGGTGTGGCAAGGCTGCATACGGAAATATTGAAGAACCAGGAATTGAAAGATTTCTATGAAATGATGCCTGAAAAATTCAATAACAAGACGAACGGAATTACCCAGAGGCGCTTCCTGCTTCATGGCAACCCGCTTCTCGCCGATTGGGTGACATCCTATGTGGGCGACGAGTGGATCACGGATCTGCCGAGGATCAACAAGCTGAAGATCTATGCGGATGATGAAAAAGCGCAGCAGGAATTCATGAATATTAAGTATAAGAATAAAGTCCGCCTGGCAAAATATATTCGGGAACACAACGGCATTGAAGTAGACCCGCGTTCCATTTTTGATGTCCAGGTGAAGAGGCTTCATGAGTATAAGAGGCAGCTTTTGAACATTCTGCATATTATGCATTTGTATAACGAGCTGAAAGAACACCCGGATATGGAATTCTATCCGAGAACCTTTATCTTTGGAGCGAAGGCGGCGGCAGGATACAGGAATGCGAAACTGACGATCAAGCTGATCAACGCGGTAGGGGAAGTGGTGAATAACGACCCGGCGATCAACGGCAAGATCAAGGTGGTATTTATCGAGGATTACAGGGTAAGCAATGCGGAAATTATTTTTGCGGCGGCGGACGTGTCCGAACAGATCTCCACGGCGAGTAAAGAAGCTTCGGGAACGGGCAATATGAAGTTCATGTTAAACGGCGCCCTGACTCTTGGAACGATGGATGGGGCGAATGTGGAAATCGTCGAGGAAGTGGGCGAAGAAAACGCATTTATTTTCGGTCTGAGTTCCGATGAAGTCATCCGCTATGAAAATTACGGCGGCTATAATCCGATGGATATATTTAATAATGACGCGAATGTGAGAAAAGTGCTGATGCAGCTGATCAATGGCACGTACAGCAGGAATGATCCGGACCAGTTCCGCCCGTTATACAATTCCCTGCTGAATACCCTTTCTACTTCAAAGGCGGATACTTACTTTATATTGAAAGATTTTGAAGCCTATGCGGAAGCGCAGAGGAGAGTGGAAAAAGCGTATAAGGATGAGAAGGCATGGGCGAAGAGCGCTATTTTGAATATCGCATGTTCGGGCAAGTTCTCTTCTGACAGAACCATTGAGGAATATGTAAAAGATATCTGGCATTTGGACAGGGTCATATTGCCGGCAAAAAAGACGAAATAAAATAATAAGAAAAAGGCGAAAGAGGATTAAGCTCTGTATCTGCAGGGTTTAGTCCTTTTTGTCCATAGGAACGTAGCTTTATCGGGGGCAAACGGTTCCTTTGGTATAAACGGCCGGAAAGGAGAGGGAATATGTTAAAAAACAGAAAGATGGGGGAAAAGCCGCCGTCGGAGGAATTGAAGGAAAGGCTGAAAGTTGCCAGGCAGAAGCTGTGGAACCAGCAGATGGTAATGAAGGAACATAAACTGCCGGTTATCGTGCTGATGGAGGGCTGGGGTACGGCAGGAAAAGGAAGCTGTACGGGACAGGTGATCCAGAATATTGATCCCCGTTTCTTCCGTGCGGCGACTTTGGAGAAGATGAGGGAAGAGGAAAAAAGAAAACCTTTTTTAAGCCGTTACTTTGCACAAATTCCTGAGGCGGGCAAGTTTGTATTCCTGGATTCGGGATGGATGGAGGAAGTGACGGGCCTGAGGCTGCGCGGAAAGCTGGAAAAAAAGGAGTATGAGATGCGCCTGGACAGCATCCGGCGGTTTGAAAGGCAGCTGACGGATAACGGGTATCTGGTGATGAAATTTTTCTTCCATATCAGTAAAAAGGAACAGAAGAAGAGGATTAAAAATCTGCTGGAAGATATTGACACCGCATGGAGGGTAGGCGCCAACGATAAATGGCAGAACAAGCATTATGAGAAATGCATGGAAGTTTTTGAACACTATCTGGAAATGACCAATGCGCCGTCCGCTCCCTGGTATATTGTAGATGCGGAATCGAGGAAATGGGCCGAACTCCAAGTGCTGGAGACTTTGACGGAGGGGATCGAAATCGCTCTGCAGAATAAATCGCTGGCGGTTCCGCTGCTGCAGAATGTCTTTCCGTTGGTAAAAATGCCAAAACTGGATGAGATTCCCCTCGATATGGAAGTAAAGGAAAAAGAATATAAAGAAGAGATGGAAAGTCTGCAAGGGCGTTTGCGTGACTTGCATAACCGCCTGTACCGCAAGCAGGTGCCGGTCATTATTGCTTATGAGGGCTGGGATGCGGCAGGAAAGGGCGGCAATATCAAGAGGATTACGGAAGCGCTGGATCCCAGGGGGTTCGAGGTTCATCCCATCGCCAGCCCGGAGCCGCATGAAAAGGCAAGGCATTATTTATGGCGTTTTTGGACAAGGCTGCCCAAGACAGGCCATATCGCTATTTTTGACAGGACCTGGTATGGACGGGTTATGGTAGAGCGGCTGGAAGGATTTTGCAGTGAAAACGATTGGAAGCGGGCTTATAATGAAATCAATGAATTCGAAAAAGAACTGGCGGACTGGGGGGCCGTGGTCATAAAATTCTGGGTGCAGATCGATAAAGATACCCAGTTGGAGCGGTTTGAAATGCGGCAGAAGACGCCGGAAAAGCAGTGGAAGATCACGGACGAGGACTGGCGGAACAGGGAAAAATGGGATGCTTACGAGGAAGCCGTCAACGAAATGATACAAAAGACGAGTACGGCTTATGCCTCTTGGTATATCTTGGAGTCCGTGGACAAGAAGTATGCCCGCTTAAAGGCGCTGCGGATCGTGGTGGAAAGGTTGGAGGAAGCCTTGAAAGCCTGAGAAGCATTGGCCGGAGGCGGAGCGAACAGTAACAAAAATAAACGCCATATTGATAAAGGGATGGAAGATATTGTATAATAAATGAAAAGGCGGCCAGCCTGTGTGCTGGCGGCGGAATATTATGGATGCGAATGAGAGATTCGGGAAAGAAGGGAAGGAAAATGGGAACAATAGCAAATCAAAAGGTAATGGATACGATTGCCGTAAATTTTCAGACGGAGGGGGAGATCACGGAGCTGATTCCTTTTGGGAACGGTTATATCAATGATACTTTCCGCATCACATGCGGGCTGCCAGATGGCGGAGAGAAGAAATATATTCTTCAGAAGATGAATGTCAGCATTTTTAAAAATCCGGCCCAGCTGATGGAAAATGTAATGAATGTAACATCATTTCTGCGGAAGAAGATTGTCGCGGCAGGAGGGGATCCGGATAGGGAAACGCTGAATGTGATTCAGACAAAAGACGGCGCGAATTATTTGGAAGCGGACGGAGAATACTGGCGTATGTATATCTTTATCGAAGGAGCTACCTGCTACGATGAGGTGAAGACGCCGGAAGATTTTTATAAAACAGCGCTTTCCTTCGGCAATTTCCAGAAAATGCTGGAGGATTATCCGGCGGATACATTGCATGAAACGATCGTGAATTTCCATAATACGGTCAGCCGGTTTGCGGATTTCAAAAAGGCAGTGGAAGAAGATGTGTGCGGACGGGTAAAAGAAGTGCAGGAGGAAATCAAATTTATTTTTGACAGGGAAGATGTGGCCCATATTATCTGCGATGCTTTGGAGGAGAAGAGGATTCCGCTGCGCGTTACCCATAACGATACGAAGTTGAATAATATTATGATAGACAACGAAACGGGAAAAGGACTGTGCGTAATTGATCTGGATACGGTAATGCCCGGTTCGGCATTGTATGATTTTGGAGATTCGATACGCTTTGGTGCGAGTACGGGTGCGGAGGACGAAGTGAATCTGGATTTGGTTTCCGTGGACCTGGAATTGTTCGAGGCATATGCGAAAGGCTTTTTGGAAGGCTGCGGAGGCAGTTTGACGGACGAGGAGGTAAGGCTGTTCCCGGCGGGCGCGAAGGTAATTACCTTTGAACAGGGAATGCGCTTTTTGACGGATTATCTCCAGGGCGATACTTATTACAAAACCAGCAGACCGGGACACAACCTTGACAGGGCCAGGACGCAGTTAAAGCTGGTGGCGGATATGGAAGAAAAGTGGGAGCAAATGGAAAAAATCGTGGAAAAATACAGCGCGCAGTAAACGGGGAACAACAGCATAAGATAATGCCGGCCTTTTAGTGGCCGGCATTGTTTGTATGTATTTTCCTGTATTGCTGGGGCGTCATCCCTACGGATTTTTTGAAAATCTGTGAAAAGTAGGACTGGGAAGAAAACCCCGTACTGGAGGCGATCTGCGCGATGGAGTGATTGGTGCTGATGAGCAGCTCCTTGCTCGCCTGCAGACGCTTGGCAGACAGATAGCTGATGGGTGACTGCCCGATGCATGCGGCGAAAGAATGGGCAAGGTAGTATTTGTTGATATGAGTGATTTCCGACAAAGTGTCCAGAGTGATGTTCTGGGCATAGTTGGAATCGATATAACGCTTGGCGAGGGCGCACTCCTTGGAGATCTGGAAGGTGGAGTCGGAGATGATGGACAGATCCAGTTCTCTCGATATAAAAACGAGAAGCACTTGCAGAATGCCCTGGCAGACAAGTTCGTACCCCGGTTTTTTTTCACGGAATTCCTCCAGCATCAGCCGGGAATAATCCACGAGCCGGTTCTGGGAAGAAGTATAGCTGTAATGGCTGAAATTTTTCCTGACATTTTCCTTTTTGCCATGATAGGAAAAGGCAAGGCCGTCCACGCCGAAAACGATATATTCCATGGGATTGTTGGTTCTGGTTTTTTCCGTGTGTTCCACATGGGGGTTGATGATCATAAGATCGTTGGGCTTTACCGGTACCAGATCGTTTTCGACATGAAAAATGCCGCTTCCGTTGACGACGTAAAAAAGCTCGGTAAAATGGTGCGTATGAGGAAGGCTCTGCCAGTCGCCTTCGTATTTGGAAATAGAAATATAGCGGAGATTAAAGTTCAGTTTCGAGAGAGTTTTCTGTTCCAGATTGATTCGCTCATTGCTCATTCCGGGCCGCCTTTCTTTTGTGCTTGTTGTATGGAGGACATGGTTTTTATACGAAATCAATAAATTTGACAATAATGTAAAAAAAGATTGGATAAAACGACTAATAAAATGTCGATTTGGAGAATTCTTTTATATAATTATACTCTATAAAAATCCAGGAATAAAGTTTTTTATTTTAAAAACAACAAGAAATCTAAAAAATAGAGCAATATAGAAATTGAACAGGAAAAAATAAACATATATACTTAATGAATAAGAAACTTGTTGTCAATAATCAACAATAAAAATGCTTGTAATATTTGATTACAGCAAAAGGAGGACAAACATGAAAAAGAAAACAATATCTGTTTTACTGGCTGCAGCCATGGTAGTCGGAACGTTTGCTGGCTGTGGTTCATCTCCTGCACCGGCAGCTCCGGCAGAAGAAGCAGCACCTGCAGAGGAAGCGGCTCCGGCAGAAGAAGCAGCACCTGCAGAAGAAGCAGCACCTGCAGAAGAAGCTCCGGCAGAGGAAGCGGCTCCGGAAGAAGCAGCAGCTCCCGCACTGGAAGGCACTGTAAAAGTAGCGGCATTTGAAGGCGGATACGGCGCTGATATGTGGACCGAAGTAGCGAAAGCATTCGAAGCATCCCACCCTGGCGTAACCGTAGAACTTACCGTTGACAAGAAAATTGAAGACGTAATTACTCCTGGCATGAAAGCTGGCGATTATCCGGACGTTGTTCACTGCGCAACAGGCCGTGAAGCTGGTTTGACAGAAACACTGGCAAGGGAAAAAGGATTACTTCCTTTGACGGATGTTATGGATATGACAGTTCCCGGAGAAGATGTAAAAGTAAAAGATAAGATCGTTCCTGGTTTCCTTGATACGCTGGCAACCAATCCTTACGGCGACGGCGTAACCTATTATGCACCGATGTTCTACAGCCCTTGCGGATTGTTCTATGATGCAGGTCTGTTGGAAGAAAAAGGCTGGGCGCTTCCTACTACATGGGATGAAATGTGGGAGTTAGGCGACAAGGCAAAAGCAGAAGGCATTTCCTTATTTACATATCCGACAACAGGATACTTTGATGCATTTATGTTCGCTCTGTTGTCTTCCGCAGGCGGATCAAGCTTCTTTGATCAGTGCATGACATACAGCGAAGGCGTATGGGAATCCGAAGATGCAAGAAAAGTATTTGATATCGTTGCAAAACTGGCTGAGTATACAGAGCCTACGACAGTAGCAAACGCTAACAACGAAAGCTTCACAAAGAATCAGCAGCTGATTCTGGATGACAAGGCTATCTTCTGCCCGAACGGCACATGGCTTCCTGGTGAAATGGCAGATGCTCCGAGAGGCGAGAACTTCAAATGGGGCTTCACAGCTATTCCGGCAGTAAATGCAGGCGGCGCTGGATGTTCTTTCTGCTGGTTTGAGCAGATGTGGATCCCGGCAGCAGCAGAAAATCAGGATCTTGCAAAAGAATTCGTAGCTTATATGTATTCCGATGAAGCAGCAGCAATCTTTGCTGGCTCCAACGCTATCCAGCCGATCGTAGGTATTGGCGAAAGCTTAGAAGGCGACAACAAATTGTTCTACAGCGTATATGATACAGGCGCTACGGCAGTTATGGGCGGCTTCGCAGCTACCACACCGGTAGAAGGCACAACGATGGCAGATGCTCTGTTCGAAACAGTAAACAGTATCGTAAGCGGTGACAAGACTGTGGACGAATGGATCGCAGCAGTTACGGAAGTAAGTGATAAATACAGGGCAGCAATGGAATAAACCTGTTGAATAAAGAGTATTAAGCATGGGACATGCGCGGAGTAATCCCCGGCATGTCCCAATTTTATAAAAATAGGAACAGAATGGAGGTCATTATGAAGAACACGAAAGCAAAAAAGGCGTTTATCGTCACATGCGTAGCGCCGGCAACACTGTTATTCATTATATTTATGATTATTCCGACAATTAAGGTATTTAATATGTCATTGTATAAATGGGGCGGGTTTTCCAATACAAAGCAGTTCGTCGGCCTACAGAACTTTAAGCTTCTCATGAACGACAGTAATTTCTTCCGTTCCTTCCAAAATACCATATTGTTGATCACTTTGGTAACGATAGTGACAATGGCATTTGCCCTTATTTTTGCGGCTATTTTATCGAGGGAAAAAATTGTCGGGCAGAACTTCTTCCGAATCGTATTTTATATTCCTAATATTTTATCGGTAGTAGTTATTTCTGCAATCTTTTCCGCTATTTATGACCCGAACAACGGGCTTTTAAACAGCATACTTTCTATATTCAGAGGAAAGGACGCTACGCCAATCTTATGGATGGGGGATCAGAAGATAGTTATTTATTCGCTTGTTATCGCTATGATATGGCAAGCGATCGGTTATTACATGGTTATGTATATGGCCAGTATGGCAAGTGTGCCGGAGAGTTTGTATGAGTCGGCCAATCTGGAAGGAGCAGGGAGAATACGGCAGTTTTTCGACATTACTCTTCCGCTGATCTGGACGAATATACGTACCACCCTTACATTTTTTGTTATCAGTTCCATTAACTTAAGCTTCCTGTTTGTAAAAGCAATGACCAACGGCGGACCGGACGGAGCGACGGAAGTATTCCTGAGTTATATGTACCAGCAGGCATATACCAATTCCTCTTACGGCTATGGTATGGCGATCGGCGTATTGGTATTTTTATTCTCCTTCGCGCTTTCGGCAGTGGTAAATGCGGCAACGAAGCGTGAACCGTTGGAATTCTAAGGAGGTGGAATGATGGATCGTAAAAAAATCGCTGTAAATGATAAAGTAGTAAAAGTGTTTATATACATAGCGTTACTGATGCTGGCAATCAGCATTATTGTTCCTGTTGCCTGGGTATTTATGGCATCCGTTAAGGAAAATTCTGAGTTTTACGGCAATCCCTGGACATTGCCTAAAGGATTGTATTTCCAGAACTTTGCCGATGCGTTTACAAAGGCAAGCATGGGTTCCTACATGATCAATTCCGTAATTATTACGGTGCTGGCTCTGCTGCTCCTTCTGGTAATCGCGCTTCCTGCAGCTTATACGCTTGCCAGATATAAGTTTATGGGAAGCAAGCTTTTGAACATAGCGTTTATGGCAGGATTGTTTATTAACGTAAACTATATTGTAGTGCCTATTTTCCTCATGCTGGTAGACGCGGATAAAGTGATGAAATCATGGCTTGGTTCCGGGTTGTTTTTAAACAATTTGTTTGTTACCGCGTTGGTATATGCTTCAACGGCCCTTCCTTTTACCATATATCTCTTATCGGGATTTTTTGTAACAATTCCGAAAGATTATGAGGAGGCGGCATTTGTAGACGGAAGCGGATATTTCAGAACGATGGTAACGATTATGATGCCGATGGCGAAGCCGAGTATTATTACGGTTATTTTGTTCAATTTCCTTTCTTTCTGGAACGAGTATATTATTTCCATGACATTGCTCACCAAGGAGAATAAAACCTTGCCGGTAGGTTTGATGCAGCTGATGCAGGCGCAGAAAGCGGCGGCAAATTACGGCCAGCTCTATGCGGGGCTTGTTATTGTCATGCTGCCGACGCTGATCCTGTATATGATGATGCAGAAGAAACTGACGCAGGGCATGAGCCTTGGCGGATTGAAGGGCTAAAAACCTTTCTGGAAATAGGAGGAAACGGACATGAATAAATGGTTAAATGTAGTCATTAATATCGTGATATTTGCGGTATGCATGGTACTTATCTGTACACAGCAGAGAAACGTCGGGCCAAGCGGCCTTGGTATAATGGTAGTAGGACTGGCGGGAATTCTGTTTTTGCTTTATCGTTATAACAAGCAGTATACGAAGTAGATGCCGGACATGACCGGAACGGGATGGACGGTGAGGAGGAGAATATGAGTATGACAGGAAGGCTGACACTGCCTACCGATATAGATATGGTGGATGAGACAATACGTTTGAAAAATCTTCTCGGGGCGGATGCTCTGAGGGATTGCGACGGAACGGCGATGCCGGAAGAACTTCTGTCGCAGGATGGGAAAAAATATGCTACTTATTATACCACCAGAAAAGATAATGAGTGGGCAAATGCGAATCCCGATGAAGTACAGCAGGAATATTTGATCAGCGAAAGAGTAACGGCCAGGGATACCAGGCTGCGCATTAAGCTGATGAAAGGGTTCCATACGGAGCAGTTGAAAGTAAATACTATTGATGACCCGAAGAGATGGTGGGAAGTCATAGACAGGACAACCGGAGAAGTGGTGCCGACGGATCAGTGGAAATATGATGCTGAGACGGAGGAAGTGGAGATAGAAAGCATAAAATACCATCAGTATACGGTGAGCTTTCTGGCGTTCCTCATATGGGATCCGGTACATATGTACAATTTTATTACAAATGACTGGAAAGATGCCCCCCATCAGCTTACTTATGACGTAAGACAGCCGAAGACGCAGGAATACGTCAAGAAGAAAATGAAAAAGTGGTGCGAAGACAATCCTGATATCGATGTGGTGCGCTTTACTACATTTTTTCATCAGTTTACCCTTACCTTTGATGAGAAGAAGAGGGAAAAGTACGTGGAATGGTTCGGTTACAGCGCCAGCGTAAGTCCGTATATTCTGGAGAAATTCGAAAAATGGGCCGGTTATAAGTTCCGCCCGGAATTTATCGTGGATCAGGGATACCATAATTCCATTTTCCGCGTACCAAGCAAAGAATTTAAAGATTTTATAGAGTTTCAGCAGATCGAAGTAAGCAAACTGGCAAAAGAGCTGGTGGATATCGTGCATTCCTATGGAAAGGAAGCGATGATGTTCCTGGGAGACCATTGGATCGGCACCGAGCCATTTGGAAAATATTTTGCCAATATCGGTTTGGATGCAGTGGTGGGTTCCGTGGGCGACGGCGTGACTCTGCGGATGATTTCGGATATCGAAGGCGTAAAGTATACGGAAGGACGTCTTCTGCCTTACTTCTTCCCGGATGTATTCTGCGAAGGCGGAGATCCGATCGGGGAAGCACAGGAAAACTGGATGAAAGCGAGAAGGGCTATTTTACGCTCGCCCCTGGATCGTATCGGCTACGGCGGATATTTAAAATTAGCTTCCGAGTGGCCGGGCTTTATCGATGAAATACGCCATGTGGTAGACGAGTTCCGGCAGATTCATGAGAACATGCAGGAAACAAAGGCATATACGGCGCCTTTTAAAGTAGCGATTCTGAACTGCTGGGGCAATTTGAGAAGATGGATGGCCAATCAGGTGCATCATGCGATATGGCACAGAGAGATTTATTCCTATGTGGGGATCATCGAATGCCTGAGCGGCATGCCTTTTGACGTGGAATTTATTACTTTTGATGAAGTAAGAAGCGGCATACCCGAAGATATTAAGGTAATTATTAATGCGGGCGACGCTTATACCGCTTTCAGTGGCGCAGAAAACTGGAAAGATGAAAAAGTCATTACCGCTATCCGTGAATTTGTGGATAACGGGGGCGGTTTTATCGGAGTCGGCGAACCGAGCGCGTATCAGTTTGAAGGACGTTATTTCCAGTTGAGCGATGTGCTTGGAGTGGATAGGGAAACGGATTTCTCTCTCAGCACGGATAAGTATAATGAACTCAATGCCGAACATTTCATTCTGGAAGATATTGAAGGAGAGATTGATTTCGGCGAGGGAATGGACAGAATCTATGCCCAGGGAGAAGATTACCAAATACTGAACATGGACGGGGAATACTGCCGCCTGGTAGTGAACAAATACGGAAAGGGACAGGGCGTTTATTTTGCAGGTCTGCCCTATTCCCCTCAGAACTGCCGTGTGCTTTTAAGAGCGATTTACTATGCAGCCGGTATGGAAGAGGAAATGAAAAAATACTATGTAACGAACGTGGATACGGAAGTCACAGTATTTGAAAAGACAGGTAAAATTGCCGTAATCAATAACGCAAGGGAAGAGAAATATACCGAGTTGTTTGTAAACGGCAAGAAAATGTGCGAACTGAATCTGAAACCTATGGAAATGAGATGGGTGGATTTTAAGTAAATGTTGCATTGTTTTTAAAGAGATAAGAGAAGGTATCAAAATACAGGGAGGTATATAGCCTTGGGGGGCTATATACCTCCTGCTTATATTACAATAAGCTGGCTCGCAAAGCGTGGCAGCGTTTGTTTGGAGCGAAATAAAGCCATCAATTTTTTCAGAGGGCAGGGCGTGAGGGAAGGGGGGAAGAAGGGCCGGGGCCGGAGGCCATAGGGAGGGCGGAATTTCCGGCTGTTGCGTACAATCAGCAATTTCACTTATGAAATGGTCAACCACCCAGGGAAAACCGCATGGAGGCGGTTTTAGGAAACGTAAGGCATGGATGCCTTTCGTTTCCGTCCCGTCCGGCTTCATATCCCTTCTCCATTTCATTAGTGAAATCTGATTGGAAGCTCCAGCCGGAAATTCCGCCCTCCCTATGGCCTCCGGCCCCGGCCCTTCTCCCACCCCTTCCCTCACGCCCTGCCCTCTGAAAAAATTGATGGCTGCGGGTTGCAACGAAATTTTTTTTCCCTTATAATAAAAGCTAGTGTATTTGGGGCAGGAACAGAACTATGAAAAGCGATAATTAGAAAGAGGAGGACAATATGATAAATTTATATGACAGCGGCGTGTATTTGGTAAATGGGACGGAGATTGTTGCTGACGGTGCGGATGCGGCGGCGGAGTTAAAGGCGAAGACTGGGAAGGAGATTTATAAAGAACAGGCAGCGAAGGGAACGATTGCTTACCGGATTCTGGAGGAGCATAATACATCCGGGAACATGGAAAAGCTGAAAATAAAATTTGATAAACTGACTTCCCATGATATAACTTTTGTTGGGATCATACAGACGGCGAGAGCGTCGGGGCTGGAGAAATTTCCGGTGCCGTATGTGTTGACGAACTGCCATAATTCCCTTTGTGCGGTGGGCGGAACGATTAATGAGGATGATCATATGTTTGGACTTACCTGTGCGAAGAAATACGGCGGAGTCTATGTTCCCCCTCATCAGGCGGTCATCCATCAATATGCGAGAGAGATGTTGGCAGGAGGCGGCCGGATGATCCTTGGCTCGGATTCCCATACCCGTTATGGAGTGCTGGGAACGATGGCGATGGGAGAAGGTGGACCGGAACTGGTAAAGCAGCTTCTAAACCAGACTTATGATATCAACATGCCGGAAGTGGTAGGCGTTTACCTGACGGGAGAACCGGCGAAAGGAGTAGGCCCTCAGGATGTGGCGCTGGCGATTATCGGCGCAGTATTCGGGAATGGTTATGTGAAGAATAAGGTCATGGAATTCGTAGGGCCGGGCGTGGCTGCTTTGAGCGCGGATTTCAGGATCGGCATCGATGTTATGACGACAGAAACAACCTGCCTTTCTTCGATCTGGAAAACGGATGAGGAGATTGCAGAGTTTTATGAGATTCACGGAAGAAAAGAAGAATATAAGGAGTTGAATCCGGAGGATGTGGCGTATTACGACGGGATGATCGCCGTGGATCTGGGGAGCATCAAACCGATGATCGCGATGCCTTTCCATCCGAGCAATACGTATACGATTGAGGAATTGAATGCGAATCTGGAAGATATTCTGAACGATGTGGAAAAAAGGGCGGCAGTCAGCCTGGACGGAGCGGTGGACTTTACGCTGAAAGATAAAGTGAGAAACGGAAAGTTCTATGTGGATCAAGGAATTATTGCCGGTTGTGCGGGAGGCGGATTTGAAAATATCTGCGCGGCGGCGGATATCCTGAAGGGATCTTATATCGGTTCCGATGGATTTACGTTGAGTGTATATCCGGCCTCTATGCCGGTTTATATGGAACTGATCAAAAACGGATGCGCGGCGGCTCTGATGGAAACGGGGGCGGTGCTTAAGACGGCGTTCTGCGGGCCGTGCTTCGGTGCGGGAGACACTCCGGCAAATAACGCATTCAGCATCCGCCATTCCACGAGGAATTTCCCGAACAGGGAAGGCTCCAAGCTGCAGAATGGACAGATTTCGTCCGTGGCGCTGATGGATGCCCGGTCGATCGCGGCAACCAGTGCCAATAAGGGAGTGCTGACGCCGGCGACGGACTTTGATGGAAACATAGGAAAATATAAATATCATTTTGATTCCAATATATATGCAAACAGAGTCTTCGATTCCAAAGGCGTTGCCGATCCTGCGGTAGATATACAGTTTGGGCCGAATATCAAAGACTGGCCGAAGATGTGCGAACTGCCGGAAAATCTGATCTTGCAGGTGGTGTCCGAGATCCATGACCCGGTGACAACTACGGATGAGCTGATTCCTTCGGGAGAAACTTCGTCATACCGCTCCAATCCGCTTGGGCTGGCGGAGTTTACGCTGTCCAGGAAAGATCCGTCCTATGTGGGCCGGGCAAAGGATATCCAGGAGGCACAGACGGCGGTGATGGATGGAAAATGTCCGTTAGACGTAAAACCGGAATTAAAACCGGTAATGGAAAGCATTCAAAAGCTGTATCCTGAAGTGGGAAGAGGAAATGTGGGATTTGGTTCCACGATTTTTGCGGTAAAACCGGGCGATGGTTCCGCGAGGGAGCAGGCGGCATCCTGCCAGAAGGTATTGGGGGGCTGGGCGAATATCGCCAGCGAATATGCGACGAAGAGATACCGCTCCAATCTGATTAACTGGGGAATGCTTCCGTTTCTTATTGACGGGGATGATAAGCAGCTTCCGTTTAAAAATATGGATTATCTTTTCCTGCCGGACATTCGGAAAGCGGTGGAAGAAAGGGCGGATCGTATTAGAGCTTATGCGGTCGGTGAAGACGGAATGAAAGAGTTTGAACTCTCTCTTGGCGAACTGACGGATGAAGAACGGCAGATCATTTTAAAGGGATGTCTGATCAATTATAACAGGGTTTCCTAAAAGAAAAAGGAGGGCAGTTTGAAATGATAAAAAAGGGAAGGTCGTTGTTTCTCAAAGGAATGTGTATGGCGTTTGCTCTGTGCATGGCATGTGCATGCAGTATAGACGCGAGAGCAGAAGAAGGAGAAAAAAAGCAGACAGGCAACGGGCATTTGATTGCCATTGATGCAGGACACCAGTCCAGGGGCAATAGCGAAAAGGAACCGGTAGGGCCGGGGGCATCGGAAATGAAGATGAAAGTAAGCGGAGGAACGAAAGGCGTATCTACCGGCATTTATGAATATGTGCTGACGCTGGAAGTATCCCTGAAGCTGAAAGAAGAACTGGAAAGCAGAGGATATGAGGTTTATATGGTGAGGGAAACCCATGATGTGAACATCAGCAATTCGGAAAGGGCACAGATGGCTTATGATTCCGGTGCGGAAGTGTTTGTGAGAATCCATGCCAACGGCTCGGAAAATAAAAAAGCGAACGGTGCCATGACTATATGCCCTACGGAGAAAAATCCTTATGTAGCGAGCCTGTATGGCGAGAGCAGACGGCTTTCCGATCTGGTGCTGGACGGGCTGACTGCCAGCGCGGGATGCAAAAAGGAAAGAGTATGGGAAACGGATACTATGAGCGGTATCAACTGGAGCAAGATACCGGTGACGATTGTGGAAATGGGCTATATGACAAACCCGGAAGAGGATCAGAAAATGGCGGAAGAGGATTATCAGCGGCTGATTGCTGCGGGAATCGCCGACGGGATCGACGGGTATTTTGAAGAGTAGAATCTAAAGTATTTTCCTCTCCTTCCGATATATAAATTACAAGAATCAGGTATTTCCGGCCGGAATACTGTTTTTGAAATTTATATGGTTGAAACACGGACAAAGGAAATGGAGGGTAAGAATGCGAATTGGTTCCTCAAATATAGGGATGGAGAGTACGAGGAGATATCACTCCTTGACTGCCAGGAGAGCCAGTGTGTCGATTTTGGCAGGAAATGCGGGTTTACGGATGAACCCTGGAGCAGAGGATGGAACCGAGAAAAAAAGCATTATGGGAGAGGATGCCTGGCAGGAATTTTACGGCAAAGATCCATATGCGGATAAAAAGAAGGAACTGAAAGAGAAGCTGAATGAAATGAATTCCCGCTCAGGGGTCAGGAAACTTTCCTATGTGCAGGGAGAGAGAGATGCTCTCAGCACGGTCAGGGACAGATGTATGCAATATTTATTCGGCATCTTTTTCGGAGAAACAAAAAAATGGGATTTTATGGAGCTTAGGGAGATTACGGAGAGCGTACGCACGAGCAGCATTACGATCAATCCGGAAATGCTCCAAACGATCACCTACCGCCAGGAAACCTATATGGAAGAAAAAGAAGATACGGATTTTTCAGCAGGGGGCGTGGTACGGACGGCGGACGGCAGAACGATAGAGTTTAACATAAATGTGCAGATGAGCAGGAGCTTTCAGGCTTATTACGGCGAACAGTTCCAGAGGGTGGAACGGCAGCTGGTCGATCCGCTGGTGATCAATCTGGAAGGAAATGTGGCGGAAGTAAAGGATCAGACTTTTTTCTTTGATTTGGATGCGGACGGAGTGGAAGAGGAGATTTCCATGTTGGGAAGCGGAAGCGGCTATCTGGCGCTGGATAAAAACGGCGACGGGATCATCAATGATGGAAGCGAGCTGTTTGGGACGAAGTCGGGGAATGGTTTTGCGGATCTGGCGGCCTATGATTCGGACGGAAACGGATGGATTGACGAAGACGATGAGATATGGAGCAAGCTGTTAATCTGGACGAAGGATGAGAACGGTGAGGACAGATGCTATACGCTGGCGGAGAAAAATATCGGAGCGATCTGCCTGGCGAATCAGGAAACAGATTTTACGCTGGCCTCAAAAGATAACGTGCCAAATGGAAGAATACGCAAAACGGGCATATTTTTATATGAGAACGGATATGCAGGAACGATACAGCATGTAGATATGGCTGTACATGAACAAGGAAAAGAGCAAGGAAGCGGGCGTTTCGACGCAGCGGGATAAACGTTCCCATAGCATAAAAAAGATACCGATACATACAATAGTGTAGAGGTGTCCTATGAAAAAATTAGAAATCGTGAAAAATGCAATAAGAAACAGAGGGACAGAGTCCAAACCGGATTACCGGGATGTGGCGGCCGTCCTTCTGTTTATTTTTTTGCTGCCCTATATTGTATCCTTTTTCTTTGGAAATGCGGGGATAGAAAAGCAGGAAGGGGGGGAACAGACGGAAGGAGAGGCGGCATGGGGGACAAAAGAAAGCGGAAGAACAGAATTATTTTGGGAAGATATCGGAAAAGCGGAATTTATTGTATGTAATACAACGGCAGCTGGAACGGAAATGATGCCTTTGGAAACTTATCTGATCAGCAGGTTGCCCGCTACGATCCATATGGAATACGAAATGGAAGCGCTGAAGGCCCAGGCCGTGGTTCTGCGGACGGAAATGATGCGTTTGTATTATGACAGCAAAGAGGAAAAGGAAGAGGGAAAAGCGTATATCTACGTGGAAAGCAATATTGTAAAGACGGACGGGGCAGCTTATGAGAGATGCAAAGAAGCGGTGGGCAGCACACGGGGAATATATCTGACCTATGACGGGTATCCGATCAATGCGCCTTATTTTGCAGTCAGCGCCGGCGCTACCCGAAACGGAAACGAAGTATTCGGAAACGAAAATTATAAGTATTTAAAGTCTGTAGTATGTGAAAGAGATTTTACTTCACAAGATTATGTACATAGTATAAGGATGAGCAGGGAAAGTTTTCTGGAAAAAATGCAAAAGCTGTGCCCGGAGATTGGCTGGGAGGAAGGAAAGGCATTGGAGGAGGTATTTTCACTGAACAGGGACAGGGCGGGATATGTGCTGGAAATTTGTTCGGAAAAAGGAACCATTGCAGGAGAGGTATTCAGAAGAGAATTTTCACTCAATTCCTCTTGTTTTGAATGGCAGGAGGAGGGGGAAACAATTGTTATAAAAGTGAAAGGGGTGGGGCATGGACTGGGCTTTTGCCAATACGGCGCCAATGAGGCGGCAAAAAAGGGAAGCGACTATATTGACATATTAAACTACTTTTTCTCGGAAATTGTCATAGAAAAAACTGAATAAAGAATCCGAAACAGGCAAAACTATCGATGAGGAATCAAAACCGAAAATAAGAATCTGATATAAATTCTGTTAGGAGGAATGAAAATGAGAAGAGGAAACAGAAACGGCGCCAAAAAGGAAAAGGTGGTTATGGCGCTTTCATCGGTGTTTGTGCTGGCCGCTTTAACGGCAACGGGATTATTTTTCAGGGGAAGCAGTGAAGAGAAAAACGACGGTTACGTAGTTGACTTCAGTTCTATTGAAAATGAGTCAACGGAACTGGCAAAGAATGATGGCGAAATAGTGCAGGGAGTAATGGACGGCGTGGAGAATTTGAATGCGGCGGAGACGGAAGGAATCAACGAAAGCGCCGTAACGGCGGATGACCTGGATTACGATCCGTATTTCCAGGAGACGAATTCGCCCAGCGTAGAGAACGAAGAGACGGAAGAAAGTACGGAAGAACAGGCGGAGAACGAGAAGAAAAAAGACGAAGGGGAAGAGGGGAAAAAGGCGGAAGGCAAAGAGAGCCAGAAAGATAAGGAGAAAAATGAAAAAGGCGAGGAGGGGATGATCGATGAAGGGATCGATTCGGCCACCCTGGAAGAAGTAGCCCGTATGGAAGAAATGGAGGATACGATGGCTATCGCCACATCCACATCCATCCAGCCTGCTCTGACGTTCAGCGATAAGGATACGCTGACATGGCCTATCGTGGGAAATGTGCTGATTAACTACAGTATGGACAAGACCGTTTATTTCCCTACGCTGGAACAGTATAAGTATAATCCGGCAATCATTATCTCCGCAGTGGAGGGAGAAACCATTACGGCGGCGGCAAACGGGAAAGTAAGCAGAGTGTATGATGATCGGGAGTTAGGAACCGTAGTAGTTATGGAGCTGGGCAACGGTTATGAGATCACCTATGGGCAGTTAAAGGATATTACGGTTTCGGAAGGCGGTTTTGTAAACCAGGGCGATATTATCGGAAGCGTGGCGGCTCCGACCAAGTATTATGTGGTAGAAGGCTGCAACGTATATTTTAAACTGACAAAGGACGGAACTCCGATCAATCCTATGACGAAACTGCATTAAATTTGTTGCATGGGATCCGGCTGGAAGGGTTTGCCGGTTATAGAAGTTATAGAAAAGGAATGGTGGTCGGAATGCAGGGATATGTGATCAATGGCCGGATTATGACTATGGCGGAAGAGAAGGCGGAAAAGAAAAAAGAAAAGACGAGAGCAGAGTATGAAAACGGATTTCTTCATATCGAAAACGGAAAGATCGTCGGGATAGGAGATATGGAGGAATTGGAAACTCTCCCTTCAAAGGATGCCGGTATCGATGTCATAGACGCGGGCGGGAGGCTGGTAATGCCGGGAATCATCGAGGCCCATTGCCATATGGGAATTACGGAGGAGAAAAAGGGAATGGAAGGGGACGACTGCAATGAAAATGTCCAGCCTATTACTCCTTATCTTCGGGCGCTGGATGCGATTCATTCCATGGATGCGGCTTTTGACGACGCGGTCCGGGCAGGGATCACTTCGGCTATGATCGGACCGGGAAGTTCTAATGTGGTAGGCGGGCAGTTCGCATTTGTCAAGACAAAGGGAAGGAGGATCGATGATTTGATCGTCCTCGCGCCCGCGGCAATGAAAATCGCCTTCGGAGAAAATCCGAAGGTGAATTTTTCCGGTCAGGGAAAAATGCCGGTTACAAGAATGGCGGTGGCCGGTATGTTGCGAGAAGAACTGTTTCGGGCAAAGCAATATGTAGAAAAGAGAAAAAAGGCAAAGAAGGCGGGGGAAGCGTTCGAAAAAGATTTTCATTATGAGTGCTGGGTTCCCGTCTTTGAAGGAAAAATTCCGTTAAAGGCACATGTTCACCGGGTGGACGATATTTTTACCGCAATCAGAATCGCGAAGGAATTCGGCCTGGATATGACGCTGGATCATTGCAGTGAAGGACATCTGATCGCGGAAGAACTGGCAAAGGAAGGTTATCCTGCCATCGTAGGGCCGGATTTGTCCAGTAGGAGTAAGATAGAGGTACAGAATGTGGCATTTAAGACGGCGGGAATTTTGAATGCGGCGGGGGTAAAAGTAGCAATTACGACAGATCATCCCGTATCGCTCATCCAGTCGCTGCCTTTGTGCGCAGGATTGTGCGTGAAATCGGGAATGCCGATGGATGCCGCTCTTCGGGCGATTACGATCCATGCGGCGCAAATATGCAGGGTATCCGACAGGGTGGGAAGCTTGGAAGTCGGAAAGGATGCGGATATCGCTATTTTTGACGGAAATCCCCTGGATGTACTGACGGAGGTTTATTGTACTTTGATTAACGGAGAAATTGCATATCGGCAAGAATAGGTATTTACCTTCGGGCATATTGGGGGGTATAATAATATGAAATGAGAAGAAGGGAAGGACATGGATATGAAGGTTGTCGTTTTGACCGGTGGAATCAGTACGGAGCGGGATGTCGCTTTGAGTTCCGGAAAGATGATTTATGAAGCGGTGAAGAAAAACGGGCATCAGGCGGTCTTGCTGGATGTTTATCTGGGATATACAGGGGAAGATGCAAGGGGGATTTTTGAGAAAGAAGAAGATTGGGCGAAGGAAATTGGGGAAATCGGTATAAAAAATCCCGAAATAGAAGCGGTAAAGGCGCTGCGGCCGGACGGCGATAAAAACTTTTTCGGGCCGAATGTGATCTCGATTTGCCAGGGGGCGGATGTGGTGTTTATGGCGCTTCACGGGGAAAACGGAGAGAACGGAAAAATTCAGGCGTGCTTTGATTTGATGGGAATTACATATACGGGAACGGATTATGTCAGTTCAGCGCTATGTATGGATAAGGGACTAGCGAAAGAATTGTTTGACTACCACGGGATACCGACGCCGAAGGGAATCTGTCTGAAAAAGGGGGAAGCATACGAAGGAATCATTCCCTTTCCCTGCGTGGTGAAGTCTTGCAGCGGCGGTTCCAGCGTGGGAGTATGTATCGCGGGGAATGAGAAGGAATATGAGGCGGCTCTGGAGGAGGGCTTCCGTTACGATAATAAAGTGGTGGTGGAACAGTACATAAAAGGAAGGGAGTTCTCCGTAGGAGTAATGAATGGCAAAGCCCTGCCGGTGATCGAGATCGCGCCTGTCAACGGTTTTTATGATTATAAGAATAAATATCAGGCAGGAAACACGGTAGAAACCTGCCCGGCTGTTTTGTCCGATCAAAAAACGAGAGAATTACAGCATTTGGCGGAAAGAGTTTTTCAGGTGCTGAGGCTGAAAAATTATGCGCGTATGGATTTTATGATGAGCGAGGAGGAAGAGATATTCTGTCTGGAAGCGAATACTTTACCGGGAATGACGCCGACTTCCCTGCTGCCGCAGGAGGCGAAGGCGGCGGGAATGGATTTCGAACAGCTTTGCGAAAAGATTATGGAATCGGCTTTGGAAAACAGATAAAAAACGAATGCAGTGTGGAAATGGGGAGAAACAGGATGAGATATTTGACGTTAAAGAATATAGCGAAGATATGTAAAGGAACGCTTTACAATTATTATCCGGAGGAAGACAGGGAAGTGTCCGGCATAACGCTGGATTCCCGCCAGGCCGGAGAGAACGACCTGTTCATTGCAACGAAGGGGGAGCGGGTAAACGGGCATGATTTTATTCCCCAGGTTTTTGAAAAGGGAGCGGCGGGCGTTATTTGCGAACGGGAACCGAAGGATGAGGCCGGTGTTTATATTTTAGTGAAAGATTCCTTTCAGGCATTGAAGGATCTGGCTCGTTTTTACAGGCAGATACTCGGGGTCACGGTTGTGGGCGTTACGGGAAGCGTGGGAAAAACCAGCACGAAAGAATTTATTGCTTCTGTTCTGGCAACAAAATATAAGGTATTGAAAACGGAGGGGAATTTTAACAATGAAATAGGGCTTCCTCTTACGATATTGAAGATCAGGGAGGAGCATGAAGTCGCGGTGGTGGAGATGGGCATCAGCGATTTCGGGGAGATGCACAGATTAAGCGAAATTGCGAAGCCGGATATCTGTGTATTGACTAATATCGGACAGTGCCATCTGGAAAATTTGAAATCAAGGGAGGGCATATTAAAAGCGAAGTCCGAGATTTTTGATTTTATGAATGAAGACGGTGCCGTCTGTATCAATGGCGACGATGATATGCTCAGGACGTTGGAAGAAGTAAAGGGAAGAAAGCCTTTGACTTTTGGTATCGGGCAGGATCATATGGTTTATGCCGAAGGGATTGAAAACAGGGGGTTAGAAGGGAGTCTGGCTCGGATACATATAGGAAAAGAGATTTTGGATGCAAAGATTCCGCTGCCGGGAGAGCATATGGTTTATAATGCACTGGCGGCGGCTTGTGTGGCAAGCTTGATGGAACTGAAGGGAGAAGAAATTCTGCAAGGCATCATGGCGGTAAAGCCTGTGGACGGAAGAAGCAACAGAATACAGGCGGGGGACAAGACGCTTATCGATGATTGCTACAATGCAAATCCCGTATCCATGCGGGCTGCCCTGGATTTGCTGGCCAGTGCGGCGACGAGGAAGGTCGCGGTACTCGGGGATATGTTCGAACTGGGGGAAAAGGAGAGGGAGATGCACCGGCAGACGGGAGCCTATGCAGCGGAATGCGGAATTGACGCGGTTATCTGTATTGGGAACCTGGCCAGGGATATGTACGAAGGGGCTCTTGGATCTGAAAGAAAAGAAGATGCTTCCGGGCCGGAAATTTATTATTTCCCCGATAAGGAGCAATTCCTGGAACAGCAAGGGAACATAATAAAGGCGGGAGATACGGTTTTAGTGAAGGCGTCCCATGGCATGGCTTTTGAAGAGATTGTGAAGGCACTGAAAGAATCAAGTACCCTGCGCTAAGCGATCAATTACGGATCAATTATGGCTTGCATTGAGCGGCAGGAGCGAGGATGGAAAATACGATGAAAAAGAAAGTGTCCGCAGACTATACGACTGCTTCGGAACGAATTAAATCATGGACCGTGAATATTTATTTATTGATTATGCTTGTCTTATATCCGCTTTTTCTTGTCAACGGATATATGGATCTGGTATACAAGAAATGGGCGTTGTTTTTGTATGCTACAGCAGCGGCTTTATTGGTGAGCCTGGTCTGGTATTTGCCTGAGCGGAAAAAAGAGAAAAAAAAGAGTAAAAAAGTGGAATTACTGTGGATAGACTGGTTTGTGCTTGGTTATCTCATCTGTGCGGTGATTTCTTATGCGACCGCGGCAGACCGGCCTTCGGCCCTCTGGGGGGTGGATACTTGGTATACCGGTCTTGTGGCGCAGTTGTTGTTTGTAGGAATCTATTTTATGGTTTCCTTCGGGTATAAAGGAATGGCTTACTTGGATGTCGCTGGCGCGGCGGCCGGAATCGTGGTGGGATTGATTATCATTTTACAGCGTTTTGGCGTGGATGTGCTGCATCTTTACCGGGGATTTGGGGATGATGTGCGGCTGAATTTCGTTACCACTTTGGGGCAGGTGACATGGACTTCCAGTTATGTCAGTATATTGCTGGTTGCGGGAATGGGAATTTATTTTTGTTTGCAGCCGGGGAAAAAAAGAACATGGTGCGGAGTTGGCATCGGGATCGGTTTTGCGGCGGAAATGGTGTTGAACTGTGACAGCGGGGTGATTGCGCTGGCGGCGGCGTTTATGATTCTGCTATGGCTGGCCCCGGGAAACAGAGACAGAGTCATGCGCCTTATGGAACTGCTAATGATCGCTTTAGGCGCGGCGGCTTTGACAGGAATCGGGGAAAGGCTGTGTGGGGATCGGATGGTTCCCATCGATGCAGTTTATTTAAAGGTGGCACAGAGCGGGCTGTTATATCCCTTGCTGGCGGTGTTGGCAGCTTTTTATCTGCTGGTCAGGAAGGAAAAAATCAACATTGTTGGAAAGAGGAGAAATATCTTAATTTTCAGGGGGATATATCTCGCTATAGTGGGAGCGGTGGTAATAGGGGTTATTGTTTTGTTTATCCTGCATGGAAAAGGATATTTTGCCGGTTCCCCTACGGAAAATTATTTCCGGTTCACGATATGGTGGGGAAACAGCAGAGGATTTATTTGGCGGACAGGCGCGGCGGTATTCGGTGATTTTACCATATGGAGAAAATTGTTCGGCTGCGGCCCGGACGGGTTCACGCCTTATGCCTATGGACTGATGGGGGATGCGATTAACGAGTTCTGGCATAACCAGCTCGTGCCGAACGTACATAACGAGTGGTTTAATGCGGTGATCAATTATGGCTTGGTCGGAGGGCTGGCTTATCTGGGCATTTTTGTTTCGTCGGCTTATGCATGTATGAGGACGGCGCTGTCCGCAGAGGACGGGGAGTCAGCGGTAATCTTCGGGGCAGGGCTGGCGGCCGCAGGCTATATCGCCCATAATGTACTCTGCTACCAGCAGATTATTGGAACACCCCTTATTTTCGTATTGATGGGGATCGGCGCGGCGAAGATGAGGCTGGGAGAGGAAAAGAAGAACAGAAGACAGCAGTAGATGGAGGGACGGGGTGATGGAACGGAAAGCAAAGATTGGATTCGACGGGATGCTAATTGTTGGGATTGTTTTTGCTATTGTAGGCCCGATTTTGATTGCCGTAGGGATTTCCGTATTTTTGGCGGTTCCCGGTGAAGGAAACATTATTTTTTTGTCAGTGTATGGGAGCATGGGATTGATTTTTCTTGCGATCGGCCTGGTATTCCTGGTGATAAAGATTAGGCGGAAGCAGCGGTGCAACAGGCTGCTGCAGTCAGGAAGTTATATTATGGCAGAGATTGCGGAGACAAAGATTAATTATAACGTGCGCATCAATGGCAAAAGCCCTTATGTGGTGGAGTGCCAATATTGGGATATGGCGGGAAATGTGCATATCTTTAAAAGCAGATGCCTGTATTTCAACCCGGAATCGCTGTTCAAGGACAGGATGGTGAGGGTCTACGTGGAAGGGGATAATTATAAGAATTATTATGTGGATATCGACGAAGTGCTGCCGAGGGTGATTCGGCATTAGCCAGCCGGTTTAGGGGGAATAAAAACAACCGGCCAGACCAGACAAATACCAACAGATGAATTTAGAAGTAGATTTGAAAATATGTTTCAAATGATTACTTGACAATAACGTAGCAAAGAAACAGATTGAGGAAAGTGGTTTTTTGATGTACAATGAAATTGATATATTTTGTGTTGAAATACATATAATAAAGATAATAAAAGGATGCTGGATTTTGTAGGAAGGTGGTGTTTGATGTTGACATTACAAGAACAGGTGCTTCAAAGGGTTGATGATTTATCAGAAGATAATCTGCGTTTTTTATTAGATATGATAGAGCGTTTTATGTTACCTGATACTATGAAAAAAAAGGCATCGGCAACTTCAAATAGAATTGGAATTGCAAGAGGACAGGATTTATATGATGATGAATATGATTTTGATGAAATGAACTCAGAGATTGCAAAAATGTTTGGAGTGGCAGAATGAAACTGTTATTAGACACACATATTATTCTATGGGCATTGGATGATAATCCAAAGTTGTCCAATAAGGCCAGAACTTTAATAATGGATATAAAAAATGAGATTTATTATAGTTCAGCATCTATTTGGGAAATAACAATAAAATATATGTCAAGACCAGATAAGATTCGGATTAGCGGCTCCAGGCTATCAGATTTATGTCAGGAAATGGGGTATCAAATGGCGCCAATTTGTGATAAACATGTGAAAGCATTGGAAATGTTGGTATTTCATAATCTAAATCAAACGCATAATGACCCTTTTGATCGGATTATGATTGCTCAAGCAAAAGCTGATAACTTAAAATTTGTTACACATGATTCCAAGATTCAATTTTACGAGGAAGATTGTGTAATAGTTGTATGATTAAGGCGGCATGAAAAATTTCAATCCAGATCTTTCTTAACAAGATTAATATAAGGCATATTAGGCTTTGATTTAAAATGGCATGAAAGCGGAGAGTAGTTTATATGAAGGTTAAAATGTTAGAAGAAAACTTTGTTGAAATGTGCGTAGGAACAATAAAGATTTATACATTCCCAATGTCAGTTAAAGATTTGATAAAGATTAGTTATGTGGCGGTTCGTGGAAGAGACAAAGAAGAAGGGGCAGTACAAAGAGTTCTTAATAAAAAAAGGATATCTTCAATAAAACAATATGTATTAGAAGGAAACATGTTCGTAAATACTTTTGTTATAAATTGGGTTGATGAAAATTATGCGCCGGAAATAGATGCCAAGAAAGCGATAATACCACTTGTGGATAGTGTTGCTCAGTTAATTGACGGGCAGCATCGTTTGGAGGGGTTAAAAGAGGCAGTTAAAGTTGACGAAGATATAAGTGAAAAAAAGGTACTTGTTTCTATGGTAATCGGTTTAAAGACAAAAGATGCTGCGAAGATATTTATAAATATAAATACAGAGCAAAAGCCAGCACCTAAAAGTTTGATATTTGATTTATATGGTGTGACAGAAGATGATAAAAATTTTGCAATTACTCGATCTGGAGATATTGCAAAAGAATTGAATGAAAATGTGGAGTCACCATATTATAATTTGGTAAAATATCCGGGAAATCCGAGAGGGAAAGGTAGAATAGATTTATCAACAATTATAGGCATTCTGAAAAAATATGTGGATATTGATGGGAAGTTTGTAGAGAAGAATATTCGAGATCTCAATTTGCAGTCACAGTTTATTATTAATTATTTTAGTGCTATTAAGTATCATTGGGATAAAGAAGATTTGTGGGGGAATGCAAGCCAAAATGTATTTTTCAAAGCATCAGGCTTTATTGCAGCATTGGAGTTTTTCTTTGAGTATGTATTTCCAAAATGTGTTGAGAAGAAAAGCTTCAAATTAGACTATTTGATATCTTTATTTGATTTTGAAGAAACTACATTGATAACAAGTAATGATATTAAGGGAAGCGATGGAAAAACTGCACGAAAAATAATAATGGACAATTTAAAACAGGGATTAAAAACAGAGACACCTCAGGAAAACGAATATGAGTATTAATAGAAGTAGATGCCAGGTTTATTTTGAAGGGATATTTACAGGAAGCAGTGGGATACCTTTTCAACAAATTCCGAAAACACAATATGAACAAACTCATATAACAAAACAACAGTCAGATGATTTTACAGAACTTCTTGAAAATGAAATTGCGTCATATTATTATAAGGCTTTGTTGAGTTATATAGAAAGCCTTTCTGCTATAGAGAATAAACTGTTTTCATGGGCAACAGTTCGATTATACTATTCAGTATTTTATTCTATCCGAGCTTTTCTGGCTTGTGAAAATATTGCTATATTGAGACAGAGAAGATGTTTGTATTATATTAAGGCAAAAGAGGGTGAGACATTTAAAAGATGTGAGGATATGACTGATCATAAAGGAACAATTCTAACATTATGTAGATTGTTTAAAAATTTAGATCCTTTATTATCAAATAGTATTGAAAATATAAGTGCATATCATTGGATGATGAAAAAAAGAGAAGAAGTGAATTACAAAGATATAGATTTTCATGATCCTAATCCGCCAGAGTTTTGGGAGACAATTTCTTCCGAAATGCAATATCAAAATATCAAAAGTATTGTTGAAAAACTGCTAAATGATAATTGGTTGTATTGTTTTCAAGAAGAGTATGCTATATTGGCAGTGCCGACAAAAAGATTAATGTTGACAGTTGATACAATACATAGGTTGAGGAAACAATGTGAGATTAGCGAGGATAAAAAAAGATTAATAGAAAGGATGTCGGGCATGCTGTCTGAAAATGTAATGCAGACATTAGAAATTTGGCGGCGATAAATAGAATGAAGTAGTTTGGAATAGTGCGGTTTTATGAGTTGAAAAATCTTCGGACCTATGTCAATAGTATGGTTTTGCTTTGGCTCTAAGTGCAGTTGGAACGATGTGGAAATTTCATACTTTAGTAGATTTGAGAGATAAAAAGCGCGAAAAAAGACTAGGAATGGGAGAAAAAACTCTCATGTGCGGTGTGTCTGGTAGTTGTTTGCTACATAGAAAAGGAGTTGCGCACTAATTATTTAGTACGCAGCTCCTTTTCTATCTTCCATTTCCGCTTTATTTTTGAAATATGTTTCTTTAATCACATTTAACACATGGGAGCCTACGAATTTCCGCTCTTCCCTGGTCAGATCTTTCATATAGACCGGCGGGCAATATTCGAGAATCACGTGGGCTTTTTTTATTTTGGGAAGATGATCCTCAAAAATGGCTGCGGAATTATAAATACTCATGGGTATAATGGGACAGCCGGATTTTTCTGCGATTTTAAAGCTGCCTTCGTGGAAGGGCAGGAAGGTGTCGTTTACTTTGTTTCTGGTGCCTTCCGGGAAAATACAGATGGAAATGCCTGATTTTACCTTTTCGATGCCTTCCAGAATCGTTTTCAAACCTTGCTTGATATCTTTACGGTCAAGAAAAAGACAGTGGAGGTTTTTCATCCAGTTGACAAGGAGAGGGTAACGAAGCATTTCTTTTTTTGCGATGTAGCCGGTAGGGCGTGGAACGCGGACATAGGTGAGCAGGACATCAAAATAACTCCGATGGTTGCCCACGTACAATACGGCGGTATCTTTCGGAATGTTTTCTTCTCCGATAACAGTGACAGAGACGCCGGTGATATCCAGGCATCTGCGGAACGCCCAGTTGACAATGGCCAGAGAACTTTTGCTTTTTAATTCCATATTGAATTTGCCGATGATCCATTCCACGATCAGAAGAGGAATGCTGAGGATGAGGAACAGGACGACAAAGCTTGCGAGACAAATAAATCGAAACATAAGTTTATCCTTTCGTGTATATTATTTCTTTTCCCATTATAGCGGAGCGGGGGAGGTAAAGCAATGGGGTTTTATGATTTCCGTGGAGATTATATCTGCAAAAGGAATAGTTGCCTTCCGCAATAAATAGAATAGAAAAAAAGGCGAAGGAATCGGTAAAATGGAGAAACGCCATATTTTATTTTTATTTGCAGCGGCCATCCTATGCTGCTTGTGCGGGTGCGCGGTGAAAACAAAAGACGGAAATGAGAAGATCAAGGATATTGAGTTTACGGTATTGGGAGAAGATAATATACCGGGAGAGTTAAAGGAGATTATGGAACAGAAGAAAGAAAAAGAATTCAAGATGACCTATCAGGACGGGGATTTTTTGTATATATGTGTTGGCTATGGCAGACAGGAGACAGGCGGTTATAGCATTACGGTCAATGATCTGTATCTGACGGGAAATTCTATTTATGTAGATACGAATCTGATTGGGCCGGAGCCGGAAAACAGGGAATTGTATGGGGCACAGGAGAGGGACGGCGCTTCTTATCCTTACGTGGTGCTGAAGATTGAATATATGGATAAGTCGGTAGTGTTTGATTGAAATAAGGGGGAGGAGGATGTTGTGAGGGCGGGGCGGAGAGGCATATTTTTTTGCTGGGTTTTCGGCGGGTATTTTCCTAAGCAGAATGGGAAGGCTGCGGGAACCGTCCGGGATGTCTGCAAAGCGGCATCCTGCCGCAGCAGACGAACCGTGCCGTCCATGGCACGGTTCCCTTGGTTGCCGTACATTCTGCTAAGAAAAATGCCCGCCGAAAACAACGCAAAAAAATATGCCTCTCCACCCCCACCCTCGCGCCAAGCTTCCTCTCTGCCGCTACATAATATTGGCGGGACGGGAATCAATGTTTGTAAGTGTCATGGACGAAGGAAGCCAAAGGGGATGGAGGGCCAAAGGGGTCGGGAAAGGAGCTGTCGGGGGGCGGTTTTCTGCTGTTGCGTACAATCAGTAATTTCACTTATGAAATGGGCGATAATCAGAGAAAAATTGCCACGGAGGGCAATTTTAGGAAGCATAGGCATGGATGCCGTTGCTTCCGGCTCGTTCGGTTGAATACCATTACCCATTTCATTAGTGAAATCTGATTGGAAGCTCCGGCAGAAAACCGCCCCCCGACAGCTCCTTTCCCGATCCCTTTGGCTTCCCTCGGCTATGACACTTACAAACATTGATTTTCGGATGCTGACGAGTGAATTGTTGACGGGGGGACGGGGAGTGAGATATACTGTATGGTAAAAAGCGGTGGTTTCAGAGAAGGGACGGTTAATATGGTTTTGCTGATAAAAAATGGGTGTGTGATGAATCCGGCAGGGGGATTTGAAGGAGTGGCGGATGTTTTGATAGGGGATGGGAAGGTATGGAAGATCGGGAAGGGAATAGGGCTGGAAAAGGAGCTGGCAAAGAAAGGGAAAGAGACAGAAGAAGTTGTTGTGATCGATGCGGAGGGGAAGGTGGTGGCTCCGGGGCTGGTGGACGTGCATGTGCATTTCCGGGATCCGGGCTTTACTTATAAGGAAGATATTCTGAGCGGGGCAAGGGCTGCGGCCAGAGGGGGATTTACTACAGTGGTGCTGATGGCGAATACGAAACCGCCGGTAGATTGTGAAGAGATTTTGGAATATGTGTTGGAAAAGGGTGCCGGGACTGGAATTCGCGTGGAGTCCTGCGGGAATATTACGTTAGGAATGAAAGGGAAGGAACTGACGGATATGTCAGGGCTTGCGGAAGCCGGGGCGGCAGGGTTTACGGACGATGGTGTTCCGATTTTGGACGAGGCAGTGGTAAAAAGTGCGTGTGAGGCGGCGGCCAGGCTTGGGAAGCCTTTGAGTTTTCATGAAGAGAATCCTGCATTTATTAAAAATAATGGGGTGAATGCAGGGAAGGCGGCGGAATATTACGGGATCGGCGGTTCGGACAGGCGTGCGGAGATTTGGATGGTGGAACGGGATCTGGCACTGGTGGAAGGCACAGGAGCGGAAGTGTCCATTCAACATATCAGTACAAAAGAAGCGGTAGAGCTGGTGAGAGAAGCAAAGAAAACCAATCCGCATATCCATGCGGAAGCAACGCCCCATCATTTTACGCTGACCGAAGAGGCGGCGATAACATATGGCGCTTTGGCCAAGATGAATCCTCCGCTTCGGGAAGAAGCGGACAGAATGGCGATCATCGAGGGATTGAAAGACGGGACGATCGATATGATCGCCACCGATCATGCGCCTCATAGCAGGGAAGAGAAGGCAAGGCCCATAACGGAGGCCCCCAGCGGGATCGTCGGACTGGAGACGGCTTTGGCATTGGGTATCAGGGAACTGGTGGAAAAGGGGCATCTGACGATGATGGAACTGATAGGACTTATGTCATGGAAACCTGCGAAGTTCTATGGGCTGGATGCGGGTTATCTGGCGGAAGGCGGCCCGGGGGACTGTGTTATTTTTGACAGTAAGGAAAAATGGAAAGTAGAAAACTTTTTTTCCAAATCCGATAATTCCCCTTTTCTTGGAGAGGTTCTTTCGGGAAAAGTATATTATACGATATGTAATGGCAGGATCGTTTATCAGCAGGGAAACTGATCGGCGGCGGTTGGCAGGATGATTTGGCCAGTGCGGAAATGAGGAGAAGACGGAAAATGAACAAGAAGAAAGTAATCGCAAAAGTAATATCGCAGAGGAAAATCGGCGAGGGAATCTATGATATGTGGATAGAGACGGATCTGGCGAAAGACGCAGGGGCGGGACAGTTTATCTGCGTCTATGCACGCGATAAAAGCACATTGCTGCCAAGACCCATCAGCATATGCGAAGCGGACAGGGCAAACGGCGAACTGAGGATTGTTTATCGCGTGGCTGGGAAAGGAACGGAAGAATTTTCCCATTATGCAGCAGGAGAGGACATCGGGATATTGGGCTGCCTGGGAAATGGTTTTCCCTTGAAGGCGGCAGAAGGAAAGAAGGTTTTCCTGATGGGAGGCGGCATCGGCATTCCTCCTATAGTGCAGTTAGCGAAGGATCTGCGGGCGGAAGGAAAAGCGGCGGAAGTAAAGGTAATAGCCGGGTACCGGGACGGGCAGCTTTTTTTGAAAGAAGATATGGAAAAATATGCGGATGTCTATGTGGCGACGGAAGACGGAAGCGCGGGCATAAAAGGAAATGTCATGGGTGTGATTGCTGCGGGAGATATGAGGGCAGATATCATTATGGCTTGCGGGCCAATGCCGATGCTCCGGGCCGTGAGACAATACGGGGAAGAACATGGGGTGGAAGCATATATTTCCCTGGAAGAAAGAATGGCTTGCGGAGTGGGAGCCTGTCTGGGCTGCGTGTGCAGAACAAAGAAGGTGGATGCGCATTCGCATGTAAAAAATGCGAGAATTTGTACGGACGGGCCGGTATTTTTGGCGTCGGATGTGGATATTTAATGTTGGTCGGAAAACGGTGCGGAGATTGAGAATATCATATATTTGGGTTTGTTCCCATCCGGGAAAGGCCCAAGAGGGAAAGGCATGGGCATCAATATGAATACAAAGGTAAAAATAGCAGGAGTAGAATTTAAAAATCCGGTGATGACAGCATCAGGAACGTTCGGATCGGGGATGGAATATGCGGAATTCGTGGATTTGAATAGACTGGGCGCGGTAGTGACAAAGGGAGTGGCCAACGTTCCGTGGGAGGGAAATCCCGTACCAAGAGTGGCGGAAGTATACGGCGGGATGTTAAATGCCATAGGTTTGCAAAATCCCGGAGTCGATGTGCTGATCGAAAGGGATATTCCATTTTTGCAGCAATATGATACGAAGATCATCGTCAACGTCTGCGGCAAAACCGTGGAAGATTATCTGGAAGTAGTGGAAAAGCTGGGGGACACGGCGGCCGATATGCTGGAGATCAATGTATCCTGTCCAAATGTGAAGGAAGGGGCGATTGCCTTTGGGCAGAAAGCGGATTGTCTGTATGATATTACGTCGGAAATTAAGAAGAAGGCCAAACAGCCGGTGATTATGAAGCTGAGCCCTAATGTGACGGATATTACGGAGATGGCGAAGGCAGCGGAAGCGGCAGGAGCCGATGCTCTTTCCATGATCAATACGATCACGGGGATGAAGATTGATATTCATAAGCGGAAATTTGTGCTGGCGAATCAGACCGGAGGCTTGTCCGGGCCGGCCATCAAACCGGTGGCGGTGCGTATGGTATATCAGGCTTCCAGGGCGGTGAAAATCCCGGTGATTGGCATGGGAGGGATTGCCTGTGCGGAAGATGCGATTGAATTCCTGATGGCAGGCGCTTCGGCCATAGCGGTAGGAGCGATGAACTTTGTCAATCCCTACGTGACTATGGAAATCGCGGAGGGCATTGAAGATTATATGAGAAAATATGGGATCGAAAGCATCGGCGACCTTAAAATGGATCTTCCGTAAAAGCATAAAAAAGAGGAATAATACCTTCGTGTGTGAAATAGAATTACTATAAGTACAGACTGGTAATTCATCTACATGGAGGTATTTTTGTGGAATTAGTAAGAAAAAATATACATATGGACCGGATAAAGGGCCAGGCATCAACACAGATCACATTGGAGGATGATATTAATATCCTGGATTCCAGGCCGGATGCCAGCAAATTGATTTATGATAGAGGAAGCGTTGCTTTGGAGGAAATAAAAGTAACGGAAGATCATGTGGCGGTAAAGGGAAAACTGCAGTTCCTTGTTATGTATCTGGCAGAGGGGGAGCAACAGGCACCGGCCTGTATGGAAGGGAGTATTTCCTTTGATGAACAGATTTATGTGGAAGGAGTACAAAGCGGGGACAGCGCGAATGTCAAATGGCGGCTGGAAGACCTTACGATAGGGCTTATCAATTCCAGAAAACTCAGCGTACAGGCGCTGATCGCCCTAAAGGTCTGCTCGGAGGTGATGTATGATGAAGAAACGGCCGTGGATCTTTATCATGAGGAACCTGTGGAATACCGCAAGAAGCCGTTGCGCATCGCGCAGATGACGGTAAAAAAGAGGGATATTTTCCGTGTAAAAGAGGAATTGGAACTGCCGCAGAATTTTCCCAATGTTGCCCGCCTGATATGGCAGGGAGTGGAGCCGGAGAATGTGGAGTTCCGGGCATTGGAAGGGCGGATATCCGTGCAGGGCGATTTGAACGCTTTTTTCCTGTATGAAGGGGAAGAGGGAGCGGTGAAATGCTATGAAACAGTAGTGCCTTTCAGCGGAATGGTGGATTGTACGGGCTGTGATGAAGGGATGGCCGCGGATATTGACTATGCGCTGGGATCGAAAGATGTAGAAGTACGCCCTGATTTTGACGGAGAGCAGAGAGTTTTTACGGTAGAACTCGTGATGGATTTGGATATCAGCCTTTATGAAGAAGAGCGGCTGGATATTCTTTCCGGTGTGTACGGAGTGGTAAAAGAGGTGGAGGCGATAAGCAAACCGGCCCGGTTTAAGGGGCTTCTTGCCAGAACATCGGGGAAAACCAAGGTTGCGGACAGAATCAAACTGGGTGCTTCGGATGCACCTATCGTTCAGATATTGCACAGCGAAGCGCAGATTCAGGCGGAAGATGGGGAGATCGTGGAAAACGGCATTCATATGAAAGGAACCGTCAACGTGCAGGTTCTTTACCTGAGCAGCGATGAAAAGACGCCTTACAGCTCGGCAAGGGGAAGCATACCGTTCAGCTTTATGCTGGATGTGCCGGATATCGATAACGGATGTACTTTTAAGGTGCAGACAGGATTGGAACAGCTGGCGGTAGCTATGCTGGACGGCGGGGAGCTGGATGTAAAGGCAGTAGTTGTATGCCGCGTTATCGTTTTCGAACATCGGACGGAAAATATTGTGACAGATATCGTTGTTTCGGATTTGGATATGAATAAGCTGAGCGGTCTGCCGGGAATTGTCATTTATATCGCAAAAGAAGGCGACAGCCTATGGGATGTGGGAAAACGCTATTATGTTCCTATCGCGCAGATCAAAGAAACGAATGATATGACAACGGAAGAGATCAGGCCGGGAGATAAGCTGCTGATCGTAAAAGGAATATCGAATTAAAAGAATAAAGGGGAATCGAGTAGAGAAGATTCATCTTCCCTACTCGCCGCGCGGGGTGCGTGCAGCAAAGCTGCTAATTTCCTTACGCGCCCCTGCGCATAAAAAGACCAGAAAACCAATCGGTTTTCTGGTCTGTGTGTTATGATACAACATCGTTAGAAGAAAAATACGTTATCCTTCTGTTCCCATCAGCTGGTCAAATTTATCCATAACGGCCTGATAGGTCTTCTGGCTGATATCGGGAAGGGATTTGCCCCAAGTGCTGGTAGCTTCATCAAAGCCTTTTTTGAAAGCGTCTCTCATTTTTTCAAGCTGTTTCGGATCGCTTCCTGCCAATGCGGTAGCGAAATCAACGATACGGCTGGAAGTCTGCTCTACGCCCCAATAACCGTCGTCAGCAATATCCTTCTGCGCCTGTGCTTTGGTTGCAGCATCAACGGTAAAGTCTCCGCTTGCAAGGAAACTCCAAATGCTGTCCGCTTTTCCAAGGGTCTGCCCCTGTTTGGAAATCATCTGTTCTACCAGACTCTTTAACTGTGAAACGCGTGCATCGGAATCTGCCTTTAATTTAGCTACCAAGTCAGGATCAGGTTTTTTACTTGTCTGCTGTGTAGTAGCCGGTTTGGAAGAAGGCTCGTAAACTACACCGCTGTTATTCGTATTTTCTTCTTTTTTGTTTTCCGTCTTTTCAGCAGTTTTTGCTGAAGTGTTATAAGTGCCGTACAGATCGGCAGCGCCTTTTGATCCGGTAACTCCATTTACGCTCATTTTAAACCCTCCTTGGATATGTAAATAATATTAGTACACGATTAGGGAAAATACTCCTAATCTATAGTCTATATCGGCAATTACCAAATATTTGATAATAGTATCTTATGCAAAATCGCTATTTCGTGCCACATCGTACTGAAAAAAATGGAGAATTGCGGCCTTTACGGAGGGATTTCCATGTTGACGAACATGAATGCGTTGGATATAATAAAATACAAACTATGTATACAAAATGCAAACGGGGTACAATATGAGTTCAGATAGAAAAAATACTATAATAAAAAAAGCTTATGCCAAGGTAAATCTTGGATTGGATGTCATAAGACGCAGAGGGGACGGATATCATGAAGTAAGGATGATCATGCAGACGGTCGATATTTGTGACGTACTTACTTTTACAAGGCAGGAGAGGCCGGGGATTGTTGTAACAACGGATAAAGAAGAACTTCCCGGGGACGAAAGCAATTTGATTTATAAAGCGGCCAGGCTGGTGACAGAGACTTATTCTGTCAGGGAAGGAATTAAAATAGAACTGCAAAAGAGAATTCCCATGGCAGCAGGAATGGCGGGAGGCAGCACGGATGCGGCTGCAGTTTTCCATGGTATGAACGAGATGTTCGGGCTGGGCATGGACGAAGACGAAATGTGCGCCCTCGGGGTAAAGATAGGAGCGGACATTCCTTACTGCATCAAGGGGGGGACGGCGTTGGCGGAAGGGATCGGGGAGATCCTTACAAAATTGCCGGATGCGCCGGCCTGTGTCGTACTGGTCGCCAAACCGGATATTGATGTGTCTACAAAATATGTATATGGGAATCTTCATGCGGAAAGCCTGGAGTATCACCCGGATATCGACGGGATGCGGGCGGCAATAGAAGAAGGGGATCTGCGGGGCATGGCGGAGCGCATGGGGAATGTCTTGGAAACGGTGACGGTAAACGCATATCCTGTGATAAGGGAGATTAAGGAAGTTATGAAGAAAAGCGGGGCGTGGAATGCGCTGATGAGCGGCAGCGGCCCTACGGTATTCGGTATTTTTGGGGAAGAGGAAAAAGCCAGGAAAGCATACAACGAAATAGCACAAGCAAATCTTGCCGGTCAGCTATTTCTTACCGGATGGGCGGGAAGGAATATGAGGGAAAGCTAAATTGAAGGAAAAAGGGGCGGGTTTATGGAGAAGGATAGTTTACAGGTAAATATGGACGACTTTCTGCCATTGCGGGACGTAGTGTTCAATACATTGCGGAAAGCAATATTGACAGGGGAATTGAAGCCGGGGGAAAGATTAATGGAAATCCATCTCGCTAACCGGCTGGGGGTGAGCAGGACGCCCATTAGGGAGGCGATACGAAAGCTGGAGCTGGAAGGCCTGGTAACGATGATACCAAGGCGGGGGGCGGAAGTGGCCCAGATCACGGAAAAGAGCATGAAAGATGTGCTGGAAGTGCGCAGGGCGCTGGATGCCTTGTGTGCGGAACTGGCTTGTGACAGAATATCGGAAGAAGAAATGGGAAAGCTGGAAGAAGCTTGCGCTGGATTTGAAAAAGCTACGCGGACAGGGGATACTACGGCCATTGCGAAAGCGGATGTGGCGCTGCATGATATTATTGTAGCGGCTACCGGTAATCGGAGGCTGGTGCAGTTGGTCAATAATCTGGCGGAACAGATGTACAGATACCGCTTTGAATATATTAAGGACGAAAGCCAGCATGAACGGCTGGTGGAAGAGCATAGAATAATATATGAGAGCATTCGCACAAAAGACAGGAAAGCGGCGGCGGCAGCGGCGAAAATGCATATCGATAATCAGGAAAAATCGGTGATGCGGCAGATCCGGCTTGACAGCGGGGACGACAGTGCTAATGCGGGTAATGATTCAGGGCAATGTATAAACCGTTAAAATAAGGGAAGACTTTCTTTATCAGTGGCAGGAACGGCTACAATAAAAATGATAGGGGAAGTCGGATGAAAAAATTGTGGGAAACCGGAATTATACTGTTTTCAGTTTGGGGATTTTGGGGTATGATATATCCTGACTTGTGTTTTACAGAGGATGTCTGTAAAATTGTTGCGGACGATACGATGGATGGCGCTCTGGATGATAGGGCGGACGATGTTTCGGAGGATATTCCGGCGGGCGTCCTGAAAGAAGATATTTTTACCGGCCTTAGCGGTGCGAAGCCGGAGCAGATACGGATGAAAAGCAGGATTTTGGAAAAGTTAAAATCAGAAAGCAAAGGGAAGGATCATGGAGTCAGCGATGGGTTCAGTGACGAATAAAGAAGCAATGGCCGAAGCGCCCGTAGGAGTCTTCGATTCCGGGGTGGGCGGACTGACGGTGGCGAGGGAGATTATGCGGCAGATTCCCAACGAGAAAATCATTTATTTCGGGGACACTGCCAGAGTACCCTATGGAAGCAAATCGAAGGAAACGATTACGAGGTATTCGAGGCAAATTGTCCGTTTCCTGAAAGAACAGCGGGTGAAGGCTATTGTAGCAGCCTGTAATACGGCGAGCGCGTATGCGCTGGATGAAATAGAGAAAGAGCTGGACATCCCCATGATAGGCGTGGTCAAGCCCGGAGCAAAGGTGGCTGTGGAGGCGACGAAAAACGGCAGGATAGGCGTAATCGGCACGGAGGGAACGATCGGAAGCCATATTTATTCTACATATATTAATGAGATCGATCCGGAGATTACGGTGCTTGGAAAAGCATGCCCCCTGTTTGTTCCTTTAGTGGAAGAAGGGTTGTGGCAGGATCCTGTGACGGATGAAATAGCCACGAGATATTTGAGCGTACTTATCGACAGCGGAATAGATACTCTGATCTTGGGATGTACCCATTATCCGCTGATTCGTTCCACGGTCAGAAAGATCGTGGGGGAGGGGGTAACGCTTGTGAACCCTGCATACGAGACTGCGAGGGAGTTGAAAGAACTGCTGGAAAAGGAAGGGCTGTTGAATGAAAAGCCCCAGGGGTTGGGATCAAACCGTTATCAGTTTTACGTAAGCGATATGGCGGATAAATTCCAGACGTTTGCCAATTCTATTTTGAAATACGGAATCTTGTCGGCAAAGACGATCAATATAGAAAGCTATTAAGCTTGGGAAGAACAATAGAGGAAAGGGATAAGTCATGACAAAAGAGGTATTGTTATCTTTACGGGGACTTCAATTTGATGCCGGGTCTGCAGACGGGGATAAAATAGAGACGATCACGCCGGCGGAATATTATAAACGGAACGACAGTCACTATGTGGTTTTTGACGAGGTGATGGAAGGATTTCAGGAAAGCACGAGGAATATTATTAAGTTCAAGGACAATAGCCTGGATCTGACGAAGAAAGGGCTGGTCAACGTACATATGATCTTTGAAGAAAAGAAAAAGAATATGACGAATTATGCCACTCCTTACGGAAACATATTGATTGGAATAGATGCGAAGAGCATAAAAATGACGGAAGAGGAGGAGCGCATTGAAGTAAGTGTGGATTATGCGCTGGAAGTAAATTACGAACATCTGGCAAATTGTAAGATACGGATGGATATCCGCTCCAGGGGCGGAGAGGGGTTCTCGCTTCAATAATTTTCTAATATGCCTGGTTTTTCGGCACAAAATTTGAGAAGCATACAATACTGTTTTGCCCTTAATAACATATCAAAAGAAAGCAGAGTCAATAGCAAGCGGGAATTCCGCACTGCTTACTGACCCTGTTTTTTATTTCGTAATTTTTTACAGCTTTTTATCTGTCGAATACTGTTCCTTGTTTATTCTCTGAGGTTTTCATCTCCCCACTGTTTCATATGTTCAAAGACGGGAATGAAGCTTTTCCCCAAGTCAGTAAGATTATATTCCACATGGGGAGGGACTTCTTTGTAATCGTGACGGGTAATGAATCCGTCTGCTTCCAATTCCCGAAGCTGTTTTGTCAGGCTCGATTCCGTAATATCGCCGATATGCCGGCGAAGTTCCCCGAAGCGGTGTATATCCTGAAAGGCGATGTAATAAATGATTTCAATTTTCCATTTACCGCCTAAAATTTTTTGTATGGTAGAAACTGTTTTGCAGCGTTCAACAGCCAATGCGCTTTTTTTCATTCCGGCCACTCCTTTTTGGAACAGTATAATATACATTTCCGCATAAATCAATGTACAGATTTTGTGCAGGTACTATAAAAAAGTACAGTACTTGTAAAATAATTGTGTAAAAGTATAATTGGTATAGATGACAGAAAACACCATGCGGATATAGCTGTATGCACAGAAAACAGTGCAGGAACAAGGAAAGGAGATGTGCTTATGCACTATACAGGAACAATTTGGCGACCGCCGTATGAAGCGGCATCACTTTTGTTAGAGGTAACGGCAGGCTGTACGCATCATAAATGCAAGTTTTGTACTTTGTATAATGATTTGCCGTTTCAATTCAGAATGTCCCCTTTGGAGGATATTGAGTGTGATTTACGGGAGGTCAAAGGGGCAGCGAAAGTTTGGAACAGTGGGCGTCCCCGCCGAGTGTTTTTGACAGGAGCTAACCCATTCGTTTTGTCCTATGATAAATTAGCTGCGATTGCAGAGTTAATCCATAGACATCTCCCGTCCGTTCAGTGTATTGGTTCGTTTGCAAGGATTACGGATGTTGCTCTGAAAACCGATGAAGAACTTACCAAACTGCGGGCTATGGGTTATGATGGTTTGACAATAGGAATAGAAACAGGCGATGATGAAGCCCTGCGGTTTATGAACAAGGGATATACCTCGGCAGACATCATAGAGCAATGTCAGAGATTGGATGCAGCGGATATTCATTACAGTTTCTTTTACCTGGTAAGTATTTCCGGGGCAGGTCGTGGGGAAATAGGGGCAAAATTGACGGCTGATATATGCAACCAGATACACCCTTCGCTCATCGGAGCAAATATGCTTACGATTTATCCCGATTCTCAGCTTTATGCGGAAATACAACATGGGAACTGGCATGAGGAAAGTGAACTGGAAAAATACAAAGAGATGCGGACACTTATTGAAAATTTGCAGATACCGACTATCTTTGCCGCAATGGGAGCTTCCAATGCGTATCAGTTTTACGGACAACTGCCAAAAGACAAGAAAAAACTGTTGTCGTTTCTCGATGAAATTATAGGTAATGTCAGCGAAGAAGAATTACAACAGTATAGGAAGAGTGTTCATCATCTGTAAATGAAAAACAGCGTTTTGATAAAACTAACCCTCCAAGCCCGTTTTAGAGTTTGGAGGGATTTTTTATGTTCTTTTATTTGATGGGTTTTGCACCCGCTTTTTCCTGCGCTTTTTCCACCGCCCGTTTGAAGAAGCTTTTCTTTTTTGGGGGCGCGACGATCGGTTTTCCATGGAGTCCTTTTACTTCCGTGATGTAGATGCCGCTTACGGTGGCTTTTACTTCTTTCTTTACGGGTACCATGTCAAAAATTTTCTCATCGCAGACAAGAGTCATAATCTGGGGGCCTATCTTTGCCTTGACAACGGGCAGTTTGGAACCCCTTAGAAGTTTTGGCGTCTGGGCGATGACAGCCTGTGGAAGCCCGGCATCTTTCAGCTTCATCCGCTTCTTGTCGATGACGAGCATAGAAATCCGCTGTTTGGTTGCCTCTATCTGTTCCTGTTGCTGTGCCTGTCTTTTCTGGGCTTTTTTGCCGAGAAAATACAATACAACGACGCCTATGACTAAAATAACCGATATGACTAATAATACAATAGATAATGTACTCACAATGTACCTCCCGCTTTTTGTTGAATTAGAATTTATTGTAGCATTCTTTTGACAAATAGACAAGGGATTTCATTGAAGAACACGGAAATATACAAAGATATAGGGAGAGGTACAGAAATGAATTTTGCCAGTTTGGAAGGGCGGCGGGATGGAAGGGAGCAGCGGGAGCCGGGCAAAGGAAGGCGGGGACGGGCGGGGCAGACAGCGAGAAGGGGATGGAATGGTTTTCCGTGCCGGCTTCGGGAAATGGATTTTCTAAATATTCCGGCAAGGTTGTATTTATCGGACGCAACCGCCCGTGATTCGCCATCCGGGCTCATTACGGGCTTTTGGTGACATCCGTGTCACCAAATTGCTGTTTTCTGGACGGAATATTAAGAAAATCTCATTTTCCTGCGCAAAGGCAGCGGAAAACCGTTCCATCCCCTTCCCGCTGTCTGCCCCGCCCGCCCCCGCCTTCCTTTGCCTGGGACCCGCTGCTCCCTTTCATCTCGCCGCCCTTCCAAACTGGCAAAATTCATTTCCGTAATTGAAGAAAGAAGGGGAATATTATATAATGGGTAAAGGTGGACAAGAATAAGGATATCATTATGTTTTTAGAGAATGTAGGGATGGGGCTGGAATTTGTGTTCGGCCACTTGATTTTTATTAATTTTATATTGGCAGTTATTATTATTTTTTTTCAGAGAAAAGACCCGCAGTCGGTTTGGACGTGGTTGTTGCTTTTGTATTTCATACCGATTCTGGGCTTTGTATTTTATCTGCTTGTTGGAACGGATATGCATAAGCAGAAGATGTTTCGCATTAAGGAGATCGAGGATCATCTGAACGAGGCCATCCGCCGGCAGGAGTTTAGCCTGAGAAGCAAGCGGCTGGAGAGAGAAGCGCCGGGGATTACGGATTATGCGGATTTGGTCATGTATAATCTGGATGTGGCCGGAGCTGTGTTGACGGACGATAATGATATTATTATTTATACGGATGGAAACGAGAAGTTCGATGCTTTGATCGAGGATATACAAAAGGCAGAAAAGTATATTCATATCCAGTATTATATTATAAAAAACGACGTGCTGTTTGGCCGGATCAGGGATGCGCTTGTAAAGAAGGCGGAAGAAGGGGTGGAAGTGCGCATACTTTATGATGGCATGGGCTGCCGCTCCGTAAAAAAGAGTTGTTGGAAAAAGTTGAACAGCCAGAGAGTGAAAACCTCGGAATTTTTTCCTGCCGCGCTGCGCCGTCTGCACCTTCGGATCAATTACAGAAATCACAGGAAAATCGTGGTGATTGACGGAAAGACAGGATATGTGGGCGGTTTTAATATAGGGAAGGAATACATTGGGATGGATGACCGGTTCGGATACTGGAGGGATACGCACCTTCGGATTACCGGATCTGCAGTGGCTTCTTTGGAGTTACGGTTTGCTCTGGACTGGAATTATGCTTCCAAGGAAAATCTGTTTATGACGGATAGATATATGAATGAAGAGCCGTTTTTATCAGAACAGCGCTGCGATGTGCAGATCGTATCCAGCGGCCCGGATTCCAGGCATTGCAGTATCAGGGATAATTATCTGCGGCTGATCGGCAAGGCGCAGAAGAGCATCTATATACAGACGCCTTATTTTATACCGGATGAAGCGATACTGGCCGCTTTGATGATTGCTATTCGCTCCGGCATAGAAGTGAATGTAATGATTCCCTGCAAGCCGGATCATCCTTTCGTATATTGGGCCACATATTCATATATTGGGGATCTGGTGATGGAGGGAGCAAAATGCTATACCTACAATCAAGGTTTCCTTCATGCAAAAGGAATGGTGGTGGATGACAAGGTGCTGTGCTATGGTACGGCAAATATGGATATCAGAAGCTTTGCCTTAAACTTTGAGGTGAATGCAGTGATATATAACGAAGAAAAGGCTTTGGAAATGCGGAAGATTTTCCACGAGGATCTGAAACATTCCAGCCAGATTACGAAAAATATTTATGTGGGCCGTTCTCTTTTTATTCGATTTAAGGAACAAGTTTGCAGACTTTTGTCGCCCCTTTTGTAAAAAAAGGGTTTTAAGAGAATGGTATTTGTGGTATAAATGGAAGGGAAAGAGCGAAAAGGAGAATGTTTTTGGAATGAGAGAGGTAAAGAAAGGAAAGATAGCCGTTGTTCTGGCTGCCGCTGCCGTAATGCTGCTGGCGGGCTGCGGAGCGGACGACAGTGAGAAAGTGTATCTGGATGAGATCAGGGCGGAAGATTACGTCAAACTGAGTGAATATAAAGGTTTATCGGTGGAACAGGCTCCCCCGGAAGTTACGGAGGAGCAAAGGGATGCGTATATCAATTACCAGTTGTCATTGAATCCGAAAGACGGAGCGAAGGAAGGCGATACGGTAAATATCGATTATGTGGGTACTATGGACGGAGTGGCTTTTGAGGGAGGTACAGCCAGCGGGCAGAACCTGACGCTGGGTTCCCACCGGTTTATTGAAGGTTTCGAGGAAGGGCTGATTGGTGCAAAGGCAGGGGATGTGGTGGAACTGAACCTTACTTTTCCCGAGGATTACCATGAGGGTATGGCGGGCAAAGACGTGGTATTTACGGTCACGGTCAATACAATTATGTCAACAACTTTGCAGGAATTGAACGATGAATATGTAAAGGGGCTGGATATCGGCTGCAGCACGGTGGAAGAGTATCGGCAATATGTGAATGATTTTCTGATGGAGGGCGCGGAGGCAGCCTATGAAGATGAAATCGAGAATTCGCTGGTCAGTATGTTGATGGAAAGCTGTGAGTTTACAAAGGAGCCCCCTCAGGGTATGGTGGACGGCTATGAAGGAATATTGAGGGAAAATCTGACGGCGGAAGCAGCCAATTATGGGATGAGCCTGGAACAGCTTATGAGTCTGGCATATGGTATGGACGCGGAGTCTTACGCCAAGGAAATACGGAATCAGGCGGTACGCTATGCCAAACAGTCCATTATGATGCAGGCGATAGCGGATAAGGAGGGCTTGGATGTGTCGGAGGAAGAACTGGAAGCGGAAATGGAAGAGATCGTGGCGAATACGGCATATGGATCGGTGGATGAACTGAAAAAAGATGTGGACGGAAGAAGGTACAGGGAGTCTATGATGGCACAGAAAGTAATGGGAATGCTGCGGGAGAACGCGGTGGTGAATGCTGGGTAAAAATTGTGGGACGGAAGATTCCGCAAAGCTATTGGATTAATAATTATTTGTTGTATTATCTGGTATAAAGTAAAAATGTGAAAATATAGGATAGGAGTGGGAAATGATGGATTTGACGGATGTTAGGGAGCTGTATCGTGAGAGAGAGAAGTATATCGGGAAAGAAGTGACCGTGGGAGGATGGATCAGGAGTATCAGGGATTCCAAAACGTTTGGGTTTATTGTGGTGAATGATGGTACTTTTTTTGAACCGCTGCAGATTGTGTACAGCGATAAGCTGGAGAATTTTGAACAGATCAGCAAATTGAATGTTGGGTCGGCGATCGTGGCGAGAGGGACGATCGTGGCCACTCCCGAGGCGAAGCAGCCTTTTGAAATGCAAGCGGAGGAAGTGTTCGTGGAAGGAGCTTCCACTGCGGATTATCCGTTGCAGAAAAAGAGGCATAGTTTTGAGTATTTGAGAACGATTTCCCATTTGCGTCCGCGCACGAATACTTTTCAGGCGGTGTTCCGGGTGCGGTCGTTAATCGCCTATGCGATTCATACATTTTTTATGGAGAGAGGATTTGTCTATGTGCATACGCCTTTGATTACGGGCAGCGATTGCGAAGGAGCTGGGGAAATGTTCCAGGTAACGACGCTGGATCTTGGCAACATGCCAAAGACGGAAGACGGAAGCATTGATTTTGCACAGGATTTTTTTGGAAAGCCTACGAATTTGACGGTAAGCGGTCAGTTAAATGTGGAGACATATGCTTTTGCTTTTAAAAACGTGTACACTTTCGGGCCTACGTTCCGGGCGGAGAATTCCAATACTACAAGGCATGCAGCGGAGTTTTGGATGATTGAGCCTGAGATGGCATTTGCGGATCTGAAAGATGATATGATTCTGGCAGAGGCTATGTTAAAGCATATTATTCGTTATGTGCTGGAAAATGCCAAGGAGGAAATGAATTTCTTTAACCAGTTCGTGGATAAGGGACTGATCGAACGGCTGCAGCACGTGCTGAATTCCGATTTCGGGCATGTTACTTATACGGAAGCGGTTGAAATATTGGAAAAGCATAACGACGAGTTTGAATATAAGGTATTCTGGGGCTGCGATCTCCAGACGGAGCATGAGCGCTTCTTGACGGAAAAGGAATTTAAACGTCCGGTATTCGTCACCGATTATCCGAAGGAGATTAAGGCATTTTATATGAAATTGAATGAAGATGGCAAGACGGTGGCGGCGATGGATTGCCTGGTGCCCGGTATTGGGGAGATTATCGGCGGAAGCCAGAGAGAGGATCAGCTGGAGCTTCTTGAATCGCGTATGGAGGAATTGGGTCTTCGCAAGGAGGATTACGGTTTTTATCTGGATCTTCGGAAATATGGTTCTGTCCGGCATGCGGGATTTGGCCTGGGATTTGAAAGGTGCGTGATGTATCTGACAGGTATGGGAAATATCAGAGACGTGATTCCGTTCCCAAGAACGGTAAAGAACTGCGATTTGTAATACGAGGGCGATAGTTAAAACAGAGGGTGCATATGAAGAAAAAAGCGGCAAGGATGGCGTGCATAGCCATGGCGTGCCTTATCCTGGGTTCCCTTTCCGGAGAGGTATATGCTTCTACCATATCCGAAATCAAGAAACAGCAGGAAGAAGACAAGAAAAAATTAAATAGCGTACAAGGAGAGATATCTGGACTGGAAGGGGAGCAGAGCGGCGTTGGTGAAGAGATTGAGGAGATCGATGCGGAACTGGTGCAGATCATCGCCAGCGTAGACCTTATCAAAGAGGAAATCGTGGAAAAAGAAGGACAGATTGAGGAAACGGAGGCGGAGTATGAGGTTGCGAAGCAGCAGGAAGAAGAGCAGTACGAAACGATGAAAATCCGCATTAAGTTTATGTATGAACAAGGGGATATTTCTTATGTACAGCTTTTTATGTCCAGCGAAAGCTTTGCGGATATGCTGAATAAAGCGGATTATGTGGAACAGCTGTATACTTATGACAGGAAAATGCTGGAAGAGTATCAGGCTGCCAAAGAATATGCACAGCAAGTCTGGGATAAACTGGAGGAGGAAAAGTCGGAACTGGTGGCTGCCCAGCACGAACTGGAAGAAGAGCAGGAATACATGGAAGAACTGCTGGAAGAGAAAAAGCAGGAATATGAGAATTACAGCGTGCAGATAGCCAGGGCCAAGCAGGAGGCTGCGGCTTACCGGACGAGGATCAAGCAGCAGACGGCCCAGATTAAAAAATTGGAAGAGGAAGAGAGGAAGAGAAGGGAAGAAGAGGAACGCAGGAGGAAAGAAGAGGAAGAACGAAAGCGTAAGGAAGCGGAGGCAAATTCTTCTTCTGGGGAAAGTTATGTATCCTCGTCAAGTTCCAGTTCCTCCAGTTCGTCTTCGGGAGGAAGCGTCAGCGTGCCATCCGGCGGAAGCGCAGCCGGCCAGTCGATCGCTTCTTATGCCTGTCAGTTCATCGGCAACCCTTATGTTGCAGGAGGAACCAGCCTGACCAACGGGGCGGATTGTTCCGGGTTTGTCTGGAGAGTGTTTAAGGATAAGGGCTATACGGTTCCGCGTACTTCATGGGAACTGCGCAATGTGGGGACGGAGGTGTCTTACTCCAACGCACAGCCGGGCGATATTGTATGTTACGCCGGGCATGTGGGCATATACATAGGAAACGGAAACATTGTCCACGCGAGTACGCCGAAATCGGGGATTAAGATAACGACGGCGACTTATAAGTCGATTTTAAGTGTCAGAAGGGTAGCGTAATATAAAGAGAGTTTAAAACTGAAAATTTTTACCTAAAAACAGGACTGTTATGAACATAACAGTCCTGTTTTTAAGCTATTATTCATATGCGGTTTGTGTTAATCTTTCGTGCTGTCGTTGGCAGGAGCGCTGTTAATGCCGATGATGCCAAGAATGCCGTCGTCGTCAATATCAAAAGTAATATTGGGGGCTCCGTTTCCGCCCAGCACAAAACCGGCATCCGTAAATTTCAGGTCAAAAAGATTATAGTTGACGATGCGGTTGACCAGCGCTTCGCTAAATATTTTTTCACTGTCAATCACTTCGAATTCACCCGAGGTATTGATGGGGCCGCTGTAGTTGCCGGTATCCAGAAAGACGGGGAAGTTGGTCAGGTCTGAGAGAGCCTTCATATTCATTGTTTTTACCGCGTTAATAATTTTGATAGCAAAAGCGTATTCCTCCACATAGATGCCTGTAATGAGGCCGCTGTCAGAAATATCAACCAAAAGGGCGGTGTCGTCCAGCGAACCGGCGTAGGTAAATGTGGCGATCTGGCCAATGGTGAGAGAATACAGGTTGCCGGAAACTCCGCTGTCGGGAATCGTAAGATAATAGGAAGTTCCATCCGTAGACTGAATGGAAACGGAATACCGTGTGGCATCCAGAACGATTCCGACCAAAGTCCGCCGGTCTCCTGCCAGAAGTTCTTCCTCGGTGGGCCGGGAAGGCGTGGATATAACCGGAGAGGGAATATCTTCCTGTGTCTGAGCCGTTTCCAGGGAAGGGTCGGTGTCGCTTTCAGAGGCTTCTTCTGCCGGAGCTTCATCGGGAGAGGCTTCTGCATCGGTTTCTGTGCCGCTTTCTTCTGCCTCGTTGTTATCTTCGTTGGTTTCAGAGGCATTTTCCTCCGCCGTTTCTTCGGTTGCTGCTTCCGGTTCCGCATCGGATGCTCCGCATCCGCATGCAAAGATGAGGAAACCCGACATAAGAAGGGCAAATATTTTTCCTGCATTTCTTTTCATCATAAGATACCATCCTTTATATGAATCGTTGATAAATATACTAAAAACTCTGTAATTTAATAATATACTATGAGGGGAAAGAATGTCAAATACTTGTGTTTCCTGGCAAAACGTAGTAAAGTTTTAATGATATGTTTTAGTGATCGCGTGATTCATTGGGGAATGGTCATAAGAAAAGTTTGTGTCTGCACGGTATCCGCAAACTTGTTATGTATGATAAAGCCGTGCAGAAATGGAGAAGAAAGATGGAATGGCGGCAGCTTTTATGCGAGGACAGGATTCGTAATTACAGAACAGGAAGGAGCGCCGGCGATCTGCGGACGGAGTTCGAAAAGGATTACCACCGTATTATCGGAAGCGCTTCGTTTCGCCGCTTGCAGGATAAAACACAGGTATTTCCGCTGGACAGAAGCGATTTTATCAGGACAAGGCTCACTCATTCGCTGGAAGTATCTTCCCTGGCGAAATCTTTGGGGCAGAATATATCGAGAAAAATCATACAGGAAATCGGGGATACTTCTTTTCAGGAGTCTTATCAGGCGGATGTGTGCGACATCCTTCAATGTGCCGGTCTGCTGCATGATATCGGGAATCCGCCGTTCGGGCATTTTGGGGAGACCGTGATCCGGGAGTGGTTTCTGAAAAATCTGAAGACGTTATCTTATAACGGACAGAATGTGGAAGAATTGCTTTTGCCGCAGATGAAAAAAGATTTGTATCATTTCGAGGGCAATACACAGGCGCTGCGTCTTGTTACGAAACTCCACTATCTGGTGGATGAACATGGAATGAATCTGACAAAAGGGCTGCTTGGCACGATTATCAAGTATCCGGTTTCTTCACTCGGGATCAATAAAGAAAGCGGCGATATCAAAGATAAGAAAATGGGATATTATTATGCGGAGCGGGATATTTTTGAAGATTTACAGGAAAGCCTTGGCACAAACGAGGCCAGACATCCTTTGTCTTACGTATTGGAAGCGGCGGACGATATCGCATATCTGACGGCAGACGTAGAGGATGCTTTTAAAAAAGGGTGCATCACCTTCGGACAGTTGGTGCAGGAATTGAAAGACTGCGGCAAAGGGGAGGAGGAAGACGGAGAATATTTCCGCTTGGCAGGTTCATTGGAAGAGAGATACCGGAAGGCTTTAGAAAGAGGTATTGCCCAGCCGGAAGAACACGCGGTACAAAATTGGATCGTGCGGGTACAGGCGAAGCTGATTGCATGCGCTACCGATGGTTTTGCAGAACACTATTGTGAAATCATGGAGGGAACTTACAAAAGAGAGCTGATGTATGGCACGGAGGGAGAGCATTTAGCCCATGTATTGGGAGACATTGCCTATCGTTACGCTTTCATATCACAACCTATACTGAAGCTGGAAATTGCAGCGGAGAGAATTATGGGTTTTCTGCTGGAAAAATTTGTGGATGCGGCGATTCCATATGATACGGAGCAAAGAAAAACTCCGGTTCAGGAAAAAATGATGGCGCTTGTTTCAGATAATTATAAGGCGATTTACCGGATCTATTCCCAGGGAAAAGATGAGCATGAAAAATTGTATTTGCGGCTTTTGCTGGTAACGGATTTTATTTGCGGTATGACGGACAGTTATGCGAAAAGGCTGTATCAGGAATTGAATGGGATGGTGTGATGAATTGCGCTGATGAGGAAGGAATAAGGAGAAACGGTTTGGCTGTGAGGAATAAAGGGAAGCGTTGGAATAAATATATAAAGGATTATGTGGTTTTTGACCTGGAGACGACGGGCATCAACCCGGAGAGGGATGTGATTATTGAAATTTCCGCAGTGCGGGTATGTGATGGAGAGGTGGCGGCGGAGTATTCCACGCTGGTAAATCCGAAACGCCATATTCCTGCGGGCGCTACGGCGGTAAACGGAATTACGGACGATATGGTAAGAGACGCGCCGGATATTCGGGAGGCTATTGCTGGATTTATGGATTTTATCGGCGATGATATATTGGTGGGACATAATATACATACCTTTGATATGAACTTTGCATATGATGCGGCGTGGCGGGCTTTGGAGAAGGAGTTGAAGAATGACTATATTGATACGCTGTATTTGTCGAGGCATTGTCTGCCGGAACTCCGCCATCATAAATTAACGGATATTTCGGAGTATTTTCATATCGATACAAAAGGCGCTCACCGTGCGTTGAACGATTGTATGATGAACCAGAAATGCTTTGAAGAGCTGGGAAAGCTTTGGAAAAAGAAAAAAGAAGAGCTGGGGAAAGGAAAAGAAGGGGAAGAAAGCATGGAATGCCCAAGATGCGGAGGAATGCTTTGCCTGAGAAAAGGAAAATTCGGAGCATTTTATGGATGTGGAAATTTTCCATCCTGCCGATATACGAGGAACACTTGAAAATAGAAAGATATGTATTATAATAGGAGGAAAGGGTATTTTGCAGAAAGGATTATTGCGTTTGGGGTTTCGACAAAAAGAGACAAAATGATGCAAATATGATGCAAATATGATGTGAATTTGATGCATTGGGAGGGTAAAATTTTATAAAGTATTAACATAAGATGGTTTGTGAATAAAAAGGATGGGATGTCACAATGAAGAAGAACTGGTGGAGATATGGAATAGCAGTCGGTTTGGTAATGGTTGCCATTATAGGAAGTTTTGGAATAAAGGCTCTGGCGGCGGGCAAGAAGACGATGAGAACCGGGGCGGATATAGTGACAGGAGCCAGTGAAATAGAAAGTATCAAGATCGTTAAGAACACTTATCAGACGGAAGGGGAAAAAGGAACTTTGGGAACACCCGAAGCGGATAAAAAGGAAGCGGAGTCCGGAAACGGCGAAAAACCGGAAGAAGGGGAACCCGGTAACGAAGCGGATGAAGAAGACGGAAAAACGGGCGAAACCGCTGAAGAAGGAACACCAGAAGACGGCGTTGTTTCTGATGAAGAGGCAGGGGAAGCATCGGAGTACGGAGAAAAGACAGAGAGCGGTGAAGAAGGAGAGGGAGCAGAAGAAAATGCGGAGGAGATCGACGCATATTTTGACGATTCCGTTTTTATTGGCGATTCGATTATGCTGGGATTTCGGAATTATGCGATGAAAAGGCAGGATACGTTCTTAAGCAGGATGAATTTCCTGGCGGCGGGAAGCTTTTCTGCAAATAACGCGCTTTGGGATGTGAATGATGAGAGCGTACATCCAGTATACCAGGGAGAGCAGAGGCAGGTATGGGAGTCCGTTTCCCTGATGGGAAGCAAAAGAGTATTTCTGATGCTGGGGATGAACGACTTAAATATTACTGGAGTCGAGGGAAGCTGCGAAAAGTACGAAGAATTGATTGGTAAGATCAAGGAAAAAAATCCGGATGCGGAAATTATTATTATGAGTATGACATATGTGCTGAAAGGAAAAGAAACAGGAAAGCTTCAAAATGATACAATCCGTGAATTTAACGGAATGCTGGAAACGATGGCGGAGAAGAACGGATGGGGTTACGTGAATGTGGCGGAGGCTCTCGCCGATGGAAACGGAGATCTGGCGGAAGAATATTGCAGCGACGGTTTTGCCCATCAGAACCCGGAGGCATACGATGTATGGGTATCGGTGCTGAGGAAGTATGCGGATGAGCATTTGGATCAATAGAAAAGGGAGTGTGACATCTTATGAAAAAATTTGGAATGAAAACATTATGTGTCTGCATGGCAGTTTCCGCGGTACTGCTGGGGGGCTGTGGAAAGGCGGAGGAGGCGCCGGAAACAAATGTGGAACAGAGTGAAGCGGAGGAGGCAGTGAACGCCAGGCCGGTAAAGGAGATCTATGAAGACATCAAACAGGCGGTAGAACTCCATTCTCCAGTAGAAATGGCAGACAGCTTTATTTCCAATTACTATGGCATCGACCCGGAAAAATTGGAAGAGTACATATTTGTGATGTCGGAAGAGGCAACGAGTGCGGAAACCATCGTAATCATGAAAGTAAAAGATGAAGGAGATGTGGAAAAAATCAGCGAGGCGCTCCAGGTAGTAGTGGATGAAAAACGGGGGGAAATGGAAAATTATCTGCCCGAACAATTTGAAATTGTGGATAAGAGTTCTGTAAAATCAAAAGGAAGCTATGTATACCTGGTAATATCCGAGTCAGGGGATACGATTGTTCAGATGATTGAGGAAGAATTGTAGGAAGGGAAGGGTAAAATATGGTTTTTAGCAGTATTCCGTTTCTGTTTTTCTTTCTTCCTTTTTGCCTTATTTTATATTATATAGTTCCTTATGAATATTTTTCGGTAAAATCTTGGAAAAATATGGTGCTGCTCCTGTTCAGCCTGATTTTTTATGCATGGGGGGAGCCAGTCTATATTTTGTTAATGTTTTTTGCAACGGCAGTGGATTATTGTAATGGCAGACTGATGGAAAGGTTTGGAACGACGCAGGGCAGACGGAAAATTTTTCTGGTCTGTTCGGTGGCGGTGAATCTTTCCGTGCTTGCCTTTTTTAAATATGCTGATTTTCTCATAGCGACCGTGAGCGGGATTTTTTCCATACCGCTGAAGCCGCTCGGCTTGGGGCTGCCTGTGGGAATCAGCTTTTTTACGTTTCAGACCATGAGTTATAGTATTGATCTGTATCGGAAAGAAGTTCCGATGGAGAAGAATTATTTGAATTATCTCACGTATGTATCCATGTTTCCGCAGCTGGTAGCCGGGCCTATCGTTCGTTACAGTGTGGTGAATGAAGAACTTCATAAAAGAAAAATCAAGAAGGAAGAGGTGCAGGAAGGGCTGTTCCGTTTTATGCAGGGTTTGTTTAAAAAGGTGCTGATAGCGAATCAGGCGGGAGCTTTGTGGGAGGAAATACGCGCTCTGGAAGCAGGACAGGCTTCGGTGGCGACAGCATGGCTGGGGGCGGCGGCATTTACTTTACAGCTTTATTTTGATTTCAGCGCATACAGCGATATGGCGATCGGCATGGGAAAAATGCTCGGTTTTCATTTTCCGGAAAACTTTCAATACCCTCTCTCCGCCATATCGGTGACGGACTTCTGGAGGCGGTGGCATATATCTTTATCCACCTGGTTCCGGGACTATGTATATATACCGTTGGGGGGAAACAGGAAAGGGATGGCCCGGCATCTGAGAAATATGTTGATCGTATGGTTTTTGACAGGGCTTTGGCACGGGGCATCCTGGAACTTTGTTCTTTGGGGCTTGTATTACGGGGCGCTGCTGGCACTGGAGAAATATGTATGGGGGAAAGCTTTGGACAGGCTTCCAAAGATAATACGGCATGGTTATTTGCTGCTCATCGTGGTCGTAGGTTTTGTGATTTTCGTATTTGACGATATGGGGGCGTTGGGCGTTTATTTCAGTTCCATGGCCGGTATGGCGGGCAATGCATTGTGGGGAAAAGAATGCCTGTGGTATCTGCAAAATTATATGGCAGTGCTGTTGGCGGCGGCGTTGCTGGCCTTTCCGCTATATCCCTGGATCAAAAGCAGGATAGAGCGCATGGAAGATGGAATCAGGACGGCGGCAGCAGTCGTCTCCATGGCGGGATATGTGTTGTTGTTTTTAGTAACAGTGGCTTTTCTCGTAAACGATACGTATAATCCGTTTTTGTATTTCAGGTTTTGACAAATAAAATAAGAAAAAACGGAAAAGGATCTAAAATAGAAAGGCTGGAGCAGGAGGTACGCAGATGAAGAAACGGCCGGTATGGGAAAACAGGATAAAGACAGCAACGGCATTGCTGTTGGCCGGTATGGTTATGCTGTTGGCCGTATTGTTTATTGCCATGGATAAAAAGGAATTTTCGGAGAATGAGAACAGATATTTGGCGGAGTTCCCTTCGGCCAGTTTGGAGAAGATAAAGAGCGGGGAATATATGTCGGGGCTGGAGTCTTATCTCGCGGATCATTTTCCGTTCCGGGACTTTTTTATGGGAGTAAAAACAAAGGCGGAAATGAGTGCGGGGAAAAAGCAGATCAACGGTATTTATATCGCAAAGGACGGTTATCTGATCGAAGAATATGAAAAACCGGAAAATACGGAAAGAATTGGGAAAATATTAGGCAGTTTTGCGAAAGAGATGGAAGGGCAGGAAGTGGATGTTCGTCTGATGCTGGTTCCCACTGCGGTTTGCATATATGAGGAAAAGCTGCCGGAGTACGCTCCGGTAAGGGATCAGATGGAAACAGCTGAAATTATATATGGCATTTCCGGAATTAAGCCGGTGGATTGCAGCAAGGATCTGCTGGCATATAAGGAAAAGGGGGAATTGTATTATAAGACGGATCATCACTGGACGACCCTTGGGGCTTATGCGGGATATACGGCTTATTGCAGAGAAAAAGAGCTGGATGCGGTTTCGTTGGAAGAGATGACGGCGCAAACCGCTGCGGAAGATTTTCGGGGAACGGTATATTCCAAAGCCGGCGACTATGGACGGGAGGGAGATTCCATTACCATTTACACGAATCCGGCCGACAAATTGACGGTGGAATATATGGATACGGGCGAGACAAGGGAGAGTTTGTATAATCTGGAGTATGCGGAAGAAAAGGACAAGTATTCGTTATTTTTGGATAATCTGCATTCGCTGATTGAAATTACAAATGAAAATGCGGATTCGGACAGAGAACTTGTATTGATTAAAGATAGCTATGCAAATTCCATGGTTCCTTTCCTCGCCCACCATTATAAGAAGATTTATGTATTCGACACGAGATATTATAAACAAGGAGTATCGGAATTTATTAAGGAACAGCCCGGAGTGACGGATGTATTGTTGCTGTATAATATGAATACCTTGGATAGTGACCTGGGAATTCGGGGAGTGTATTGATTGGCTGGATCATATGGCGGATACGGGGATTTGCGTTGGCGGCTGGATTATATGGCGGATACGGGGATTTGCCTTGGGGGGGGGGCGGAGTATATGGAGGACACGGGGATTTGCCTTGGCGGGTCGGAGTATATGGCAGAAAGGTTCGATGCCAGCGGGAATTTTGTGCTTGTACTGGCGGCAGGTTTTGCTCTGTGGCCGGTAAGGCCAGAAACCGCTGAACAGTCGTAGAATATCTGAATAAACAAACAGTCATAACCCCTTCGGACACTTCATACAATGTAAAAAAGTGTTCTGAGGGGTTTTCTTTTGAAGGATTATATTGAGGAAAGAGCAATCAATATTGCTAATTATATTAT